>JAESFO010000054.1_pt1 | contig 392607 bp, 341 predicted proteins | sample 9269421 | NCBI WGS metagenome assembly JAESFO01 (sample SAMN14502839, study PRJNA617101) | algae metagenome | isolation source: Nostoc desertorum CM1-VF14 and co-occurring heterotrophs from rocky... | place: USA: Clark Mountains, San Bernardino, California | collected 2000-06-05 | reverse complement strand
AGGCACGTTTCATATTGGCAGATGAGAGTTGGTGGTTCTTCTCTCAGGTTCTGCTAATAGGGGGTCTGTGTTCAAGCACACCCCTTATTTTTTCTTTGACATTCGGCTATTTAGTCTAAACTCCAGTTATTAGCTACCACTTTAGCAATAGTAATATTTCATGTACCATTTCGAGGTAATTTTCTGCTATTTTTTGCCCTCTCAAGTATGTATGTATTTGTAGGGATTAGCCTGGGTATTATGTTGGCGACTGTGAGTAGTTCCCAACAACAGGTAGTTTTGACATCTTTCTTTATCAATTTACCAATGGTACAAACTTCTGGAGCGATCGCACCTATTGAGGCCATGCCACCTTTGTTTCAAGCCCTATCTTTACTCAATCCCCTCCGTCATTACATTGCGATCATTCGAGGTATTTTGCTCAAAGGTGTTGGCTTAGATGTACTGTGGATGAATGTTTTGGCTTTAGTCGCCTTTGCTGTTGTGTTATTAATTATTAGTATTAGTAAGTTTCGCAGTCAGTTAAGCTAGAAAGCAACATTCTAACTTGCAGTCAAGGTAACTGTACTCATGCCAAGTTAGATGAAAATATACTGTATTCAATTCTAAGTTACTTACTCTGAAATGCAATTAAATATTCACTTCCAAAGGGAAAGATTTTACTAATTCTTAGTTGTGAGCCACAGGCAATATTTTTCCAAGTTAAAGATAATAGTATAGGAATTCCTTCTGAATTTAAAGAGCATTTATTTGAGCCTTTTCATCGTGCTAATAATGTAGGTAACGATTGTTGGCAATGGACTAAAACTAGCTGTGGTGAGAAAGTGCTTAGAAATACATCATGGAGAAATCTATGTCGATAGCGAGGTAGTAGACGAAACAAGTTTCACGATAAAATTTCCCCAACAGGGAACAGTAATAATCCTGAAAAATGGTCACTACATTTTACCTCGCAGGAAACCCATTAAACCTTTGAGGAAAGACTGACTAACAGCTGGTTTTTGAGAAATCTGCTGCACTACTTCTGCTGAGGCAACTGGGTGAGTATACTCTTCTAAAGCGACTGTAGGGGAAGTAGCAACCATAAAATGTTCTTCTGTTAAACTGACCACGATTAGTCGGAAGGCAATTTGCTGCACAGTTTCTACAGGAATTCGTAGTTGACTAGCAATGTTTTCTAGAGAAATGTTACCGTTGACAAATTCCCAGACTTGCCATTCTTGATTTTCGAGCTGTATATGAGGCTTTGCAACCAAACTTGACAAACCTGAAGTGCGATCTGGTAGCTTATCTGCCAAAGCTCTCCAGTCTTGCAAGGCTCGTAAACCCATCAGTATGACTTCAGCAGCTGACATACTTAGTCCTGTCATCTCTGCTAAGGGTAACTTTGCTGTTGGGTCAAATGAAAATAGAGCATCTTTGATTTGAAATAAGGCACATACTTGTCGCAATACTTGAGTATTGAATAGCAGTTTTAGTTGTTCTGGTTGCAGCAGTCCTTGAGATTTTAAGCATAATCCCAATGGTGTGTTGACGGAACTGGGCGAAATCTGAATAATCCTAGAGATAGCACGCTCGCTTATCCACCCACGTTGAGCAATCATTAACATCAAACCTTTTTCATCCAAGCGGTCGGCTGCGGCAATCACTCGACCTTGTTGCAGCCAGATGTAGTAAGCTTGCTTTGTGCTATTGTTAGTATCTCCAACTATAAACCCAATGTAAAGTAGTCCTGTCTTATGTCCTTGCTCTAAAAATTGAAATAGTTCTGGCAAGGAAAAATCTGCAAAATTACCAGTAATAGCCATAGCTTTCCTTCTTTAATTTGTTAAAAATACTCTGAAATTATGTAACTTAATATTATTAATACCTAATTCTATCTAAATAGTCTTGATATTTGCTTAAATTATTATCATACTATTTTTGTGGATTTTCTTTTTATAAATGTAGAGATTTATGATCTGTTCAAGTTCACATTTCCTCCTAACTAATTTACAGATACAATTAATAGGTCTCTACTCCTGTTACCAATTTTGCTGTAATTGAAATTTATGCATAAGCAACTCTGTAGATTGAAATTCAATAAATTACTATTTAATTGTGTAAATATTACAAAAAACGCAGGTTTTAAAGAATATATTAAGCTACAGACTTTTGCATTAAGTGCTGCACTAGAATAATCACTGCCTCAGCTACGGAGTCTCTTTGGGTTGGGTTCACTTTGACAATGGGAGGTCGGTTATTCTCAGCCAGAAAACCAAGAGCGAGTAATACATCTTCCTCAGACCAAGCTCCAGAGCAATCGGTATGGGTAAGTCCAATAATCATGGGAATGTTTACCCTTTGGTTCATAAAGGCGAGAATTTTACGTGCTTGGCGAAATTCTCCAGGACGATGTGCCGCTACTAGCAAGATATAAGCCTCAGCCTTATGAATCAAAATATCCCACATAAAATCAAAGCGAGATTGGCCAGGTGTGCCATATAGGTGTACCGCCATATCGGGGCTAAATTGCAGCCGACCGAAGTCAAGGGCGACAGTAGTCCTTGCTTTAAGCAAAGCTGTTTCATCAGTTGCACGTGTATCTGTGTCTACCACTTCTATTTCACTGATAGAACGAATGAACGTGGACTTACCAGCGCCTACGGTTCCTGTAACAATCAAGCGCATGTTTTCCATGCTTTACTCCCTAAATAATGACTAGCAATCTCAAAATAAATGATTTTGATGGTTTTTAAGTGGTAATTTAAAAGCTCCCTAAAAAACTAAGATATGCTTATAAGAGAGCTTTTAATTTAATTGGCTTTAATGTCCAATCTAACCCAACCGCCAATTACGCCATAATCAGCTTTAGTTCTGCAAGAAGACGCTTGACTTCTAGCATCAGTAGTCCTTGTTTAGCAGTCTCACTAGCTAAGACGAGTAAAACAGCATCTTGCCCACAGTTAGTCAAAATACCCAAGCCTTTGTTTCCTTCAACATAAATGCGGTCAACAGTGCCTCTAGATAACTCAATCCCAATACGTTCGCCCAAAGAAAGCATCGAAGCCGACATTGCTGATACTCTTTCTTCGTCCATCGCACCGGGTAAGCTAGCTGCTAAAGGTAGACCATCGGGCGTGACAAGTGCTGCTCCCTGAACATCAGTCGTCGCAGTCACAAAGTTTTGTAAGATACTGCTAAGTTTTTCTGTATTAATTGCCATTGAACTATTTTCTGTTCTTTTAATTTAGTGAGCTTTCAATTTAGAATTTCTTCAAACCTAATTAGATGTAATTTGATTGGCTTATAGTGTTTCCTAAGCAAAGGAGATACACTAAAATATTTTTTATGATTAATAATTAATACCTTTCAAAATCTACCTTACTAGGTCGAAAACTCTATACACATCTGTTACTACAAAGGAGTAAACTCAAATACATCGTGAGTACCGCCCCGAAGTACCGATTCAGTATGTACCCCCCTCAAGCGTTTATTGGTCAGTTCCTCCAAAGCTCCCCAAACTGCACCCATTGTAAATGTACATTTCCGCTCTGAATTTGGCACTTCACCCGCAGAACATACGGTTTCATTAGTGTAAACTTTAATTAGCTCACCATCAGCAGTAATTTTCTCAATTATGCACAATCGCGTGCCTTCCTTACCCAAAGCGTGCCCCAATTTTATTCCTGCATCCTCTAAGGGAATTGATGCTCCTGACAAACCCAATTCTTGGGCTAGTTTTTTACCCCGTGTACGACCTGCCGAGGTTAAGGCAATGGCTGTAGCCTTTTCTCCTAAGGCTTCTTCCATCCCTGTAATCACTGCCTTAAAACACACAACACTATTGAAATCGCCTAGTTCTTTTCGTAATAAATCTGACATATCTTTTGAAAAAGTAGAGTGTGGTAAACAACCCTTAAGCCATAGAGGAACTGATTAAACAGGTTGTTTTCAATCAATTTCTTGGTTACGTCGATTATGCTTTAGGATATATTGATACCAAACCGCATAATTACGGATATTTTTATTTTTGACAAATATTAGAGTCAGCAAATTTTAGGAGATGAAGGGGTGACAAAGGGGCTGAAATCCCTATCGCTTCACCAACATTTTTTGCTGTTGGTGAATTGGATGAATTCTTGCCTAAAGGCAATAAAATATATCAGTAACCAGCCGATTACGTACATCGTAACCCCACTGAGAAACTGCGGAATTTCACCACCAATGTCGGTGCGGATTCCCTCCGTTTTAACTCTACGGGGAAGCAAGCTACGTGCAGCTTGTCCAACAGGGGAAGGAACTCGCGTTTTTTAAGATAAGCTGTTTCACATTTAACTTGCCATCTTGCCGCTTGAGTTTTACCCTATCATCCCAGGAAGAGCAATTAACTTGTTATCCTCACTGAAAGAAATCTGGAAGATTACGCTTTATTCAGTCAAAGTTCTCTGCAATTTGCCTTGATGACTCCAAAATCTAACAGTTTTTTCGTGGTTAGCTGTGGCGATGGCAGAACTGTCGGAGGCGATGGACTGAAAGTGGCTGCCTAAAAGATGCACTATGTCCTCTGAACGTTCTGTGTTCTGTGCCATCAATGTCCCAAAGTTTCATGGTTTTGTCGAGACTGGCGGAGGCAATAGTCTGACCATCGGGACTAAACGCGACTCCCGAAACTCCCGCACTATGACCTTTGAGAGTTTTATGAAGGCGATAACTGCCATCTGTGCTCCGCAGGATAGCCTCCGCTCCAACAACTCTGGGCAACGCACTGCCTTGCCTTTATGTGAAACTCAATTCATACTCTTAATCAGCAACGCCTAAAAATCTACCCCTCGTTTGAGTTCTACACCTTGATTAGCATAGTGTTTATGGCAGTAAACCTCTGAGTGGACACTAGCCAAGTCGAAGTATGCGGGTGGATTTTGGCAGCGGCCAGTAATAATAATTTCGGTGTCACGGGGTTTGCGGAGCAAAGCTTGGACAATAGGTTCAACAGGGAGTAATTCTAAGTCAACGGTGGGATTTAGTTCATCAAGAATAATAGTTTTATACAACCCAGAGGCGATCGCAACTTTCGCAATTTCCCAACCCCGTTCGGCTTCTACATAATCTAATTCTTGCCGGGAATTTCGCCAGACGATGGCATCTCCACCACAGCGTTGATGATCCACCACTTCTGGATATGACTGCTGCAAGGCGGCGATCGCTGCATCTTCTGTGTAGCCACTACCACCTTTTAACCATTGCATAATCAATACACGGGTAGATCCTGGATGATTGATTCCTCTACCAATTGCCTGTAAAGCTTTGCCCAAAGCACTAGTAGACTTACCTTTACCAGCACCAGTATAAATTTCAATCCCTTCCAGAAAGAGGGCTTTGGCTGTTGGGTGGTGATGAGGTTTCATTTCTGAGTGCAAATCTGCAATATCCAGCAACTTTTGCGGTGCGGCGCGTCCGGTAGCAATGATTTCCAACTCCTGGGGTTTGGATTTTAATGTTTTTACTACTTCATCTACTGGTAGCAAACCCAAATCTAGAACGGGGTTAATTTCATCCAAGACGACTACTGAATATAAACCACTGGCGATTGCACCTTTGGCTACATCCCAACCCCGCATCGCTTCATCTCGGTCAAAGGCGGTAATTTCTTCTGGGCCAAAAAATTCGGCTCTCCCAGTGCGAACCTGATCAATTAAATGAGGAAACCCGCGCTGCAAAGCTGCGATCGCGCCATCTTCGTCATAATCACGTTCCGGCCCTTTTAAAAAGCGCAGCAGTAAAACACGGTTAGAATTGCTAGGTGTATTTATCCCCAAGCCAATAGAGCGCAAAACCACTCCTAAAGCCGCTTGGGACTTACCTTTACCCATGCCATCATAGACGTGAATTTGACCAATGAGCCGTTCCTGACGCACTTGCGCCGTGCGAATACCAATACCGTTCCTTGTCATCTCTCAAAATACTATAACGTGGCAGTCTTTAATCTTACCTAACGTCTTGTAATCTTAGGTAAAGAAACTACTCCTCTAGCGCAACCGTATGATGTATTAATAACATCAATAAGGGATCTTGGCACACCAGCATAGTAAAGGATAAGAACAATGTGATAATTTCCCCCATCACCCTCACTATCCCAGTTATACTCTCTACAGTTAACCCTTACCCTTGGCTATTTATGCCTGAAAATTGGATGCTTCCCAGGATTTTTCCTATTGGTGGAATTCTGTTTCACTTTTTATTTGTACTGATTGCCATACCTATCGAAGCGTATGTTTTAAACAATAGACTAAGATTTGACAAAAAAACTAGCATTTTTTATGCCATTTCTACCAATCTGTTTTCTAGCGTAATTGGTTGGCTCATGTTTTTTGTATCAGAACCAATGTTGCCAATACAGATGAAATCAGAATTAATTAACTATATGTTATTTAATAATTTTAAATCAGCTAATACACAAACTATAGTCATTTTAACTGCTTGTATAATTTTCTTTGCTACTTTTTTGATTAAATTTTTCATTTTAAAAGTGTTACTACTATCATTGAGTGAACAATTTGTTAAAAAACAAGAGGAACCTCAAACATCTCAACGGCGACGATGGCGTAATTTTAGCAGTGCTAAATTACAAAATACAAATTTAGTGATGACTACATTAATAGCAAATTCTTTGAGTTATAGTGCTATAACTATTATTTTATTTTTTCGCTCAAAATAGCAAGAACTGACTTCATCTAAAGGAAGAATATTGATTAATTAATCAGGTGTAAAGAGAAATATGAATACCCTACTTAAAGATGTATTTGGTGCTTTTAAATTTGTTGAAGGGCTTTATGCAGGAATTAGAAAAGTATTAATTCCACCCAAAGCTTATTCTTGGCAAACATTTATTTATTTGAGTGTTTTTTCTTGGATAGTTTCATATTTTGCTATAGGTTATATCAAAGATATAATTGCTTTTTTTGGTTGGTTATTTTTAATTGCAGGTACAGCTTGGTATACAACTGAAGATCCTTTGAGGGTTCCTGGTACTTTTATGCCTGTCGGGGCAGTGATCACTGGATTCTTAGTGAGCGTTTTTGCATTTGGAAATCAACAGGACGTAATTACACCAAGAACAATCGTTTTTTGGCCAACAATCTCAGCGTTAATTACGGCAATACCAGAGTTTATTGAAGGGAATGATACCGATGCAAAAGCTCGAATTCCTAAACCAGAAGATCGGCAAAGAATCATAGTTTTAGTTGCTAGTAGTATGCTGCTAAGTTGCTGGATTCAGTTTTATTTTGTAATGGATAATTGGTTACGGCAATATCCCAGCTTGCAGGCAGATACTTTCAAAAGTAGTACCATTGTTGTCAGAACGGAAAAACAAGTAATAATTCCACGAAACGGCGCTGTAATTCTAGAGAGACTTCAACCAATAGTAATAAGTCAAATAGCTCAAAGACCTTGGTCAGAAGTAGAGAGATGGCTGCTTCCTGAGGAATATCAAGTAGAAACTCTGGGTAGAGAAGTAATTCAAAAGAACTTGAGCAAATATGAAGAGAAGGAACTATGGCGTGTTGAACCGCGTATAGATAATACTAAGTCTGGATATATATTAAATTTATTAAGTATTTGGACAGGCCCGAGTTCTAACCCACGGGGTTATTACTTACAAAAATCTTGTCGCATTGAACCAGTTGCAGCAACTAGTAATTCGGGCAATAGCATTACAGTTGCAGAAATTGAATGCGATCGCGCTAGTAAATTAATTCCTGGAGCACCGCCTCCAAGGAAGTGAGGAAGCTGGGGGAGCAGGAGTAGAAGAACTAATGGCTGATAATCAATGACTAATGACCAATGACAAATAATTAATAACAAATGGCTATTAACAGAATTTTTGTACTAGCAAAGAATGTGTTTCAGGAAGTGGTACGCGATCGCATCCTATATATTATTGGTTTTTATGCGCTAATACTCGCCATTGCCTTCCGTGTCCTTCCTGAATTTGCAGCAACGACTGAAGGTAAAATGTTTCTAGATTTTGGTATGGCGGCGATGAATGCCATCGGGTTAATTGTGACGATATTTGTTGGTACGGGACTGGTTAATAAAGAAATTGAAAAACGCACTATTTTGGTGCTAATTGCTAAACCTGTCAGCCGCAGCGAAATTATTATCGGCAAATACTTGGGTTTATCCGCAGTATTAGCTGTACTTGTCGCCACAATGACAGCAATTTATCTGGTGTTTCTACAATTTGGTAACATTCCTCATCCAACCGCGAGCATTTTGATTGCTGCAATTTTCTTATTATTGCAGTTATCATTAATCACTGCTGCGGCTATTCTCTTCGGTGTTTTTAACGCTTCACTGCTAGCAACTGTTTTAACCTTTGCGGTATATTTAATCGGAAATATTACTCCAGATTTAGTACAGCTTGGTCGTCTGAGCCGCAACCCTGGTATGGAACGTCTAACTCAAGGTTTGTTTCTCATCTTGCCAAATTTGTCTCGATTAGATTTGAAAAATGATGCCGTTTATGGTCTGCAAGCACTACCTGACACAACTGCACTGATTACAAATGCTGGCTATGGGTTACTTTATAGTGCTATGTTGTTAGCGATCGCTATTTTTATCTTCTCACAACGTGAGTTTTAGTCATTGGAGTAAATAGAAAGTTATTCTTTCCTAAGAAATGACAAATGACAAATGACAAATGACAAATGACTAATAAATAACTATCTGAGGTTGCTCAATTTTGCCATCAGGCATGATAGTATCCCGCAGCTTTGCATAAATCAGGTTTGCCTCCCACAGGTTTGCTTTACTCAAGTTTGCCTTGGTTAAATTTGCCCATGTTAGGTCTGCACCAGTTAAGTTAGCCTCAGTTAAATTAGCTTCTAGTAATTTTGCTCCACATAGCTTTGCTCTTGTGAGATTTGCTCTAACTAAATTAGCTTCAATCAGCGATGCTTCAATTAATTTGGCTTCGCTTAAGTCTGCTTCTCTCAAATCCACATCACATAAAGAAGCACCCCAAAGATTACTTCCTGTGAATTTCGCCCGCCATAAGAAAGTTCCGCACAAATTTGCTCGTGTTAAATCAGCATTAATCAAATTAGCTTCGCACAAAGATGCTTCATATAAATTAGCTTCACGTAGGCTAGCTTGCATCAAATTTGCACCACTTAAATTAGCACGAGTGAGGACACAACCACACAAATTTGCATTACGCAAATCTGCTCCTATGAAGTTAACACCACTTAAATCAATTCCTTTCAGGTCGATTCCACGCAAGTCACATCCACTGAAATCTCGGCGCTGAAAATATTTATCTGTGATTTGACTTAATATAAATTTCTGTTGATCAGCATAATTTTTCATGGTATTCACCTCTGGGTGTAATTTATCTCAAAGTTTGAGCGTGATAGTTACCGTATATTGAGAGTACACCGCAAATGGAGATTAGCTCAGTAAATAACCAGAAAAAAATTTCCAATAAATCGCTAAGAACTTGAAAATACGTTTTTTAAGTGGTTTTTAAAACAAAAAATGCTGACATAGGTCAGGAAACATTGATAAGTCAAGCATAATTAAGTATGTCGGTAAGAATAGCTTAAACTATGTGTTAGATAGTGTAATAAATATTTAAATTAATTCATAGTTAGTTCCCGAATGTCTCACAAGCGGTGCGTAGCTTACCGCCGTAGGCATCGCTATTATCTAAACCTTTATCCAGCTTAGATTTTGAGCGTTTTAGGCACTGCACTAATCATAATAGTAAAAGCAGTTAATTAGGACTTACGCACTGAAGTCTGAAACCTAGATCCCCCCTAGCCCAAAAAGGGAGGAACTTCTAAAGCCCCCTTTTTAAGGGGGTTGGGGGATCTGAGTGCGTAAATCCTGTTAATAACGAAATTGTCACGATAGGATGATGTTTACGACGGACTATGCTTACGCATTTTTAAAGCATTACTAATGCTAACTTTTGTCAAGTTGCAGTTTATTAAATATCAGGATAGACAGGATAAAACAATCTTAATTAATACTAATTAAAGAGGTTTTAAAAATTATCTTGATGTTTGCTTAAGCCTTCATCCTATACAGAGAATTTAAATTTGATTGCAAATATGACCGAAATTAGGTTATGCTGTAAAATCTTTATTATGCTAAATTATAGAGAATTAGCATATAAATATTTTGTCAGCATTGTAGCTTTGCAGAATTTACTTTCAGCTTCTAAGTAATAAAAATTTTTATGAGTAGCTTAGTCTTATTATTAACTGGGTTAGGGACTTTCTTCTTGGCTTTGAGAAGTAAAGAGGAAATTCATCGCATTGCGACTATGGTAACTGGGACAATTTTTCTGATTTGGGGATTTGCTCTAGCTCCTTTGTCATTTCAATTAGTATTTGAGATAATCTCAGTTTTAGCCGCTTTCTTTGTTTGTATGCGATGTTTAGGTTGTGGTTTAAACCAAGATTGATTTTCAACTTGATCACGTATTCACTTACTAAATATTTACTCTTTTTGAACATCCCTACTTGTTAAAATTATCTCTGTTGATGGAATCTGTACCTTTTGACCGTTGCAAAAAACAGATGCTCCAATACATGATGTAGCTTTTTTGCTAGGCTTTTCTGAACCAAGTGCATTCCACCGCGCCTTTAAGCGGTGGACAGGAAAAACCCCACGAGCATACAGGTCACTTCACTATAACAGTTGATTGTCATTAGTCATTTACAAAGAACAAATGACCAATGACTAACTCTTTACTCAACCCGTTTAACTTCAAATCCCCGCAACCCTTCCGGTTCTTCATACTCAACCACAACATCTTTAACTACAGCAGCAGGTGGCCCAGAATGACACCAGCGAACCATGTCATCTACAACATCTCGCACTCCTTCAAAGACTGCTTCTACTCGATTATCGGGGAGATTCCGCACCCAACCGGATAACCCCAACTGACTAGCTGTATCCACAGTGGAATAGCGATAACCCACTCCTTGGACTCGGCCAGAAATGAATACATGGGCGCGGATGATCTTTGGCAGTGTTGTGGAATTCTGCATAGACTGGTCTAATCTTTACGATTCCAGTCTACCTAGTTTAGGTATACACAACCTGTTTTTAACTCCAACTGGCGAAATTAATCATCGTCATCGTCATCATCATCGCCGCGACGTCTGTACTCCCGGTCGTCATCATTATCACCGCGATTTCTGTACTCCCGGTCATCGTCATCATCGCCGCGATTTCTGTACTCCCGGTCATCGTCATCATCGCCGCGACGTTTGTACTCTCGGTCATCGTCATCATCGCCGCTACGTCTGTACTGGCGATCGCGATTATCCCACTCTTCATCACGTCGTTTCTGCTTGTCACCGACTATATTTCTGAATATATCCCCTATTCCCATAATTTCCCTCCTGAGTTAGCGAATCTCCTGATTCAGGGTCACTTTAGTAGTTTGTCTAATGATTGTGGCGGATAAATCTTCCAGCAGGTGTAGATAAAAATAAAATTATCCCTATCTTTAGGAGTGTCGCAGAGTAGTGATAAAGTATTTTTCAATACCTACTAACTGTAGTTAATTAATCAGTAGCCAGTTTTTCAACTTGGAATTTTGAATTGTCTATGTCTAACTTGCCAGCACTTAATAAAGAAACAATTTGGGCAATCATTGACGAGAAACTTGATGATGCTACAGTCAATCAATTGCTATGGCATTATTTAGGGTATCGCTATGATTCCTCAACTGCACAATGGGACACTAGTCAAGTTGCGCCAGAATGGCAGGGTGAATACCCACAACCACCAAATTTCATTGAATCTCGCCCGGCAACAGTCAAATTGACCCGTTCCATTCCTGCTGAAAATAAACAAATGCTCAAAGAAAAACTGGGTTTCAAAGGTTACAAAATTGGTGAATTTGGACCTCGGCAAACTCGCAGAGCAACGGCGGCAAATTGGTTGTTAAGTTATATGCAACAAACTTACGGCAAAATTGAGTAATCCTATACAGCAGATATTTAGCAAACAATATCTTATTTTTACTGAATATCTGCCATTTAAGAAATTAATAAAAAGCCATTAATCTATTTTCAATAGCATTTTAAGCTTAGTAGTATTATGGGCATCTAGATATTAGTTAAAAAAAATAAACGTGATAAACAGTCAAAAAACGCCAAAAACAGTAATTCTTTACAAAAATCTTTATAAAACCATCCTTAAGATAGAAGCGCTAAGTAAATAATTATTTCTGTAGAGCGATTTGCAAATTTAATTGAGCATCAGAGAATACTTTTATCAACTCTTGGTATTACAAATACTTCTATGGCAAAGCCAATTGAATTTAATTTATTTGCACCTTACAACAAAGGAGTATCATTAATTGGTTCTTTTTCTGATTGGCAAGAAATACCAATGGAAAAAGGTGACGATGGTTATTTTCGTACAAGTGTTCAACTAGAAGACGGTGTTTATAAATATAAATTTCGCGTCCAATCAAATTCATGGTTTTTTGAGCCAGAACAATGGGTTGATGTTACAGATCCTTATTCAACTGATATAGATGAACTGAGTGGAAAAGATGATGGTGTTGTCCGGATCAAAGATGGCGAAAGAATTACCGATACCTATGTTTGGCAACATGATGATAAGCCTTTACCTGCTGACCACGAATTGGTAATTTATGAATTGCACGTAGGTGATTTTTCTGGTGGTGAGGATGATCCTTATGCACGTGGAAAATACAAACACGTCATTGAAAAGTTAGATTATTTGTGCGAACTAGGAATCAACGCTATTGAGTTGATGCCACTTAAAGAATATCCTGGTGATTATAGTTGGGGTTATAACCCCCGCCACTTCTTTGCAACAGAATCTAGTTATGGTTCTACTGCTGAATTGAAAAAATTGATTGATGAATGTCATAGCAGAGGTATTCGTGTAATTCTGGACGGTATTTATAACCACTCAGAAGCATCTGCTCCTTTAACACAAATTGACCACGATTATTGGTATCATCACGAACCTCGTGACCCTGATAATAACTGGGGACCTGAATTTAATTATGAGCATTATGACGAGAAATTAGATATTCATCCAGCGCGGAAGTTTATTGGTGAGACAATCTGTTTTTGGATATCAGAATATCATCTTGATGGTATTCGCTATGATGCGGCGCGGCAAATTGCTAACTACGATTTTATGTACTGGATTGTTCAGGAAGCTAAAAAAACTGCTGGAACGAAGCCTTTTTACAACGTTGCCGAACACATTCCTGAAACTACCAGCATTACCAATGTAGATGGGCCAATGGATGGTTGCTGGCATGACAGTTTCTATCACTGTATTCTAGAACATATCTGCGGTGATACATTTGATTTAGAGCGACTCAAAGATGTCATTGACTGCAAGCGCCAAGGCTTCTTGGGTGCTACCAATGTAGTAAATTATCTCACCAACCACGACCATAACCATGTCATGGTAGAACTGGGGAACCGTGAGATTTTTAACGAAGAAGCCTTTAGGCGAGCTAAATTAGGAGTAGCCATCCTAATGACTGCTGTTGGTGTACCTTTGATTTGGATGGGAGAGGAATTTGGTGAGTACAAACCTAAACAACCTGAATCATCCAAAATCGATTGGACGCTGTTAGGTAATGATCTAAATCGTAGTTTATTTGATTCATACAAAGGCTTAACCAACCTGCGTAAAAGTAATCATGCTCTTTACACAGAAAATATTGATTTTATCCACGAAAATGCAGAGGCAAAAGTATTAGCTTATACTCGTTGGAATGGTGAAGGTTCTCGTGTAGTCGTAATAGCAAATTTCTCCGAAAACTTCCTAGCTGGCTATCATGTTCCTAACTTTCCTAGCCCTGGTATATGGCATGAGTGGACAGGCAATTATGATGTTGAAGCTGGTGACGATGGGATCATAACTGACTTAGGTCCATACGAAGCCAAAGTGTTTGTATGGCAGTAATTATATACACTACGACTGAGTCAGTAGCCCAATAGCAAATAAAAAAGGGGAAAATATTTTCCCTTTTTCAGTTATTACCTTATTCATCTACAGTCCCGTTAGAAATTTGTCAAGTTAAAAATAAGTTATTTTAAAATCTCATGGGTTTGTGTTACACTTTTGAGTTGAAGTGCGTATACAAAATTGCCAGAGCATCCCCATGCACAACAAATTATTTAATAGTAATATCGACAACGCTAATATTGAGAACGAGCGCATTTTATTAACTCCCAATGAAGTTAAATCAAAATTACCTTTAACACAATTAACCGAACAAAGAATTTTGGCATATAGGCAGGAAATAGAACAGATTCTAGATTTTCAGGATCGCAGAAAATTTATAGTAGTTGGCCCATGCTCAATCCACGACCCAAAAGCAGCACTCGAATATTCTGAAAGGTTAAAAAGATTGTCCGAGCAAGTGCAGGATAAGCTGTTACTAATTATGCGAGTGTACTTTGAAAAACCAAGAACAACCGTAGGCTGGAAAGGGTTAATTAACGATCCCGATATGGATGATTCTTTCCATGTAGAGAATGGGTTATTAATTGCACGGGAGCTATTATTAAAAATTACAGAATTGGGATTACCTGCTGGTACAGAAGCATTAGATCCAATCATACCTCAATACATTAGTGAACTGATTACGTGGTCTGCCATCGGGGCACGCACGACTGAATCACAAACTCACCGCGAAATGGCAAGTGGACTTTCGATGCCTGTGGGTTTTAAAAACGGTACTGACGGCAATATTCAAGTAGCTTTGAATGCCCTACAGTCAGCTAGAAACCCGCATAATTTTATTGGAATTAATCAAAACGGGCAGGTCAGCGTCTTTCAAACTAAAGGTAATGGCTACGGTCACGTAATTTTAAGGGGTGGTAGTCAACCCAATTTTGATGCAGCAAATGTCAAACTGGTAGAAGAGAAATTAAAACAGGCAGATTTGCCGCCGAGGATTGTTGTCGACTGTAGTCACGGCAATACTAATAAAGATTACAAATTACAAGGTGCCGTCTTAGAAAATATTATTCAGCAAATAGTGGATGGTAATACATCAATAGTTGGCATGATGCTGGAATCTCATTTATATGAAGGTAGTCAACCAATTACTGGTAAGCAAGAAGAATTAAAATATGGAATTTCTGTAACTGATAAATGTATTAGTTGGGAAGAAACCGAAAAAATAATTTTGGCTGCTCACGAAAAACTTAATTAAGCTCATCTTACCCCCAATACCGTTTCTTTGTGAAGCTGCATATATTTACCCCCCCCCGCTACGCCGTCCTCCCTTGTAAAGGGCAGACTGATTATGTGCATCTTCATACAGAATTGGTATAAAAGGGGATGGTATTTCACATTTTGATGATCGCTTTAAGTTGTTACCAATAAAGAAACGTTGAGCCTCAGAAGCTCAACGTTCAAGTTTTAACTCCCTGCTCTCGCCCTACTCCCGCGCCGCTACGTTAGCTCCAGTCCACCTTGATAGCCTGTGACGATGCGACCGCCATCCTTGAGAATGTGGACTTCTATCTGATCACTGGCCCAGGTAATCTGGTCTTGGAAAGCCGGGTTTAAAACACGAACCCGTTGATTGCTAGAAGAAACTGGAGAGTTGGGAGAATTTATTGCCAGAGATTGGACAAAAGGCCCGTCAATCAGAATATCAAGTTGTTCTAACAATGCTTGGGAACCTGGCGGTGCAGATTGAGACTGTAGTTGCTGGAGAGTGAACCCGGTAAAAGACATTACATTTAACCCAGCAGCTTTTACCTTACGAGCTAAAGACGCTAGTGCAGTTGCTTGCCAAAAGGGTTCTCCACCAGAGAATGTTACACCCGTATTGTGAGGATTGCTGAGAATATTTTCGGTAAGGGTATCAACAGCAATCAATTGGTTAGCTTCAAATGACCAGGAGTTAGTGTTAAAGCATCCAGGACACTCACGAAGACAACCTTGTACCCAGACAACTGCACGACAACCAGGGCCATTAACTTCTGACTGATCAACGTAACCCATAATGTTGAGATAGCCAGGGGGAATTTCCATGAGTGCTAGCGATGGGTCAGTTGGCTTAATTTCCATCTCTTTAACTCCTTTTAGCCGTTGCCTGTTAACCGTTAACTATAGCGAATCCTCAATTAGATAACCGCGATAAGTGAACTGAAACTGATGACAAACTTTATGGAATTTTGAAAAGTCCGCTTTAACTGACTAGATTGAATCCAATACTGCTCGGTTAAAGGAAAATAGGTGGTGGAATCAAAAATAGTTTGTTCGCGTAAAATATAGAACCCATTCGACATCTAAGAAGGTGCTGCAAGCCTCTTAATCATTAGCCTGATGAAGTTTGGCAATGGCACCAACCTTTCTTTCGTTCAAAGTTCAAAACCAGAATTTTACAGCGCTCCATCCAAGCATTGGAGCATTCGATCACCCCGAAAGGCTATTGCCAGAACTCTCTTTGCATTTTCCTTTTGCTGCTTTCTCTTGTTTTGAGGGTTTCGTAGAAAGTTGAAACTGGACTTTGGTGATGATACAGCACTTCCGGCAGCTATGAGGTACATCCATCCTCAAAGCTGAAAGCTATGCTAGGAGAGGAGCAAGGAGAAAACTGTATTGCATAATAGCGGGAAGTGCTGTATCTGGGTAAATCCGCTCTAACTCCTGAGTCAAATATTCTAGGTGATACCCATGATCTAGCAGGATGGTGATCTTGGGAATATCGCGCTTGTTTTGACTTAAAGTAGTCGATGTTGAGAGTAAACTTCTCTTTTAATCCGGCATCATCCGAGACATTGGCGCGAGTACAGTGCCTAAAGAAGGGAAACCCAAGGGTGTCAATAGCCAGATGCCTTTTAATACCGTTGGTGGCTTTGTAGAAACAAAAACCTTTCGGCTCCACCTGGCATTGCAGGTATTTTTCACCGCTTGGGAGTCAATGATGATCAAAGCCGTCCAGTGCGTTTTTTTACCTGAAACCCCGCCCTCGTAAGGACACTCTTTTTTAAAACTGATGCGATCGCCATACTCAGAAACGAGGCGTTCAAAAAATCATCTTCTGTTACAGCGATCGCCCTATATACAGACTTTATTTATGCGCAAGCATGAAATCATCCCTCAATCTAGATATTTCAATGCAGACACCCATTTTCAATTGCAGAATTTTATTAAGCATTCGTATTTAACTAATCAGTAAAGATTTTTACAAATCACTGACAGGACTTTAGAGGCCAGTAAAGAAGTTTAGTTTTCAAGACATGAAGCAACTTTTAGGTATTTGTACTCGTGTGCCAGTTACGACAAGAACTTTATTGTTCACTTAAGGACTTTATTGTTCACTTAAGAACTTTATTGTTCACTTAAGAACTTTATTGTTTGTGTACAAATCTACAGCTGATACGAAGCCGTTAAAGCCACCGCCAAAGCATCAGCAGCATCATCAGGTTTGGGAATTTCATCTAAATCCAACTCCCGTGCCACCGCTTCTTGCACATCTAATTTATCAGCATTGCCATACCCTGTTAAAGCAAGCTTAATTTGAGCAGGAGTAAACTCTACGTAGGGAAGACGACGCTGGCCCAAGACTAAAATGAGTACACCCCGCGCCTGTGCAACCAGAATAGTACTTGACATTCGATAAAAAAATAGTTTCTCGATCGCAACCAAATCTGGTTGAAATTCTTCCATCACGGTGTGTAAATCATCAAACAAAGTACATAGGCGTTGTCCCATTTCTACATCTGCTGATGTTTTAATTACCCCAAAATCCAGCATATTTACTGTAGTCTCTTGTACCTTGTTAGGAATTTGCGTGCAGGTAATTACCCCAAATCCTAAAATTGCCAGTCCTGGATCTAATCCTAAAATTCGTTTTTCCATTAAATTTACTTTTACCAAGCCAGGGTATTGTTTAACTAGGAATACTGGCAATCATGACCACTTGCTCTTAGTCTAATGGGATTGACAAATATAATAGTTTCACGCCTAGTGTTTTAAACCAAGTGGTGTACATTTTCTGTTAATTATTGTTTGTAGCACTGCTGTAAATCAGGTATGTCAATTGGTTTTCTCAGACAAGCCCTCAACGCCCTGCAAAAGCAGTCGCGCTCTCGTACTTCCTATCGGGTTAACCAGTGGTTCAAATGGTTATCCCCTGGACTATCGGTAAAACGTTGGTTGTTAATCAGTGTTGGAGGTGTACTGCTGGCGAGTTTGGGGTTAGCTATCTGGATTAAGCTGACCCCAATTTTTTGGATGATTGAGTTGTTTAGGGGTTTCCTGGGAGTAATCACCAACATTTTACCCAACTATGTTAGTGGGCCTTTAGTGCTGCTTGGCGGCTTGCTGTTAGTGCTTTGGGGGCAAACTCGCACTGTAGGCTCAATTACTAAGGTACTAAGAGCAGAAGGCGGAGAAGAACTCATCGATGTTTTGCTGGCCCATCATCGATTATACCGAGGTCCGAAAATAGTGGTAATTGGTGGTGGTACGGGACTTTCTACGTTGTTGAGGGGACTAAAAACCTACAGCGCGAATATTACTGCTATTGTTACTGTTGCCGACGATGGTGGATCTTCTGGGCGGCTGCGTCAAGAATTTGGAGTGCTACCACCAGGGGATATTCGCAATTGTTTGGCTGCGCTAGCAGATGAAGAAAAGTTATTAACAGAATTGTTTCAATACCGTTTTCGGGCTGGAGATGGGTTAACGGGCCACAGTTTTGGCAATTTGTTTTTAACGGCAATGAGTGACATTACTGGAGATTTAGAGCAAGCAGTTGCAGCTAGTTCCAAAGTACTAGCAGTACGGGGACAAGTACTACCAGCAACTCTCAGTGATGTTCACCTCTGGGCAGAATTAGCCGATGGCCGCCGCATTGATGGAGAGTCTAGCATTCCCAAAGCTGGCGGTAAAATTGTCAAAGTTGGCTGTATTCCAGCTAATCCCCCAGCAGTACCAGCAGCTATTAAGGCACTTAAAGAAGCTGATTACATTATTATTGGCCCAGGTAGCCTTTATACAAGCTTGATTCCTAATTTATTAGTACCAGAAATTGCCGATGCGATCGCTCAAACAGATGCCCCCCGTATTTATATCTGCAATATAATGACTCAACCAGGAGAAACTGAAGGTTACACTGTTGCCGATCACATTAGAGCAATTGATGCTGCTTGTGGGCAAAGACGGCTATTCGATGCTGTGCTAATCCACAAAAAACCCCCCTCGGAGCAATCACTCATGCGCTATTCTCAACAAAACTCCCATCCAGTTTTCCTGGATAGAGAAGCTGTAACTCAGCTAGGACGAAGGATTGTTGCAGCTAATGTTTTGTATGAAGATGAAACGGGTTTTGTCCGTCACAATCCGCAGAAACTAGCACGAGTGTTGTTACGGTGGTACGGCAGAGGTCAGTCCCTTCGGGGAATTCAAAATTCAAAATTCAAAATTCAAAATTAAGGAAAATCAAAATTAGTCATTAGTCTAAACAAATGACTAATGACTAATGACTAATGACTAATGACTAATGACTAATGACTAATGACTAATTATGAAAATTTTTCTTGCAGATACAGAAGCGACGCTACGCTTGGGTATTGCTCTCGGTGAATCCCTGACTCCTGGCAGTGTAATTTTACTAGAAGGTGATTTAGGTGCTGGTAAAACTACCCTAGTTCAAGGTATTGGCAAGGGTTTGGGAATCGCTGAACCTATTGTCAGCCCAACTTTCACCTTAATTAATGAGTATACAGAAGGACGCCTCCCCCTTTACCACCTAGATTTATATCGCTTAGAACCACAAGAAGTTGCAGCCCTAAATTTAGAAAGTTACTGGGAAGGTGTTGAAGTCATACCAGGAATTGTGGCGGTTGAATGGGCGGAACGATTACCCTACAAGCCAGATAGCTATCTAAGTATGAGTTTGACCTATGGGCATGGGGGTACTCGTCAAGTCGAACTCATCCCATTCAATTGTGTCATTAACAAAGTCAAAATAATTTGTAATGATTAATCAAGTTGCTTTGTATCCTTCAATTACGAATTACATAGCTTGCTTCTCGCCGCAGCCGAGTATTACGAATTAGTAATTATTTGTTCATTGCCGCCGCAATTTAAGCTCATCGCCCGACTTTAATACGAGAAAATTTTTGCAAGCAGTCGAAGGAGAAATCCAGGCTCCTTCTATCTGCCACTACCACGCTCACCACTGTAAATTACTAGCATTTTTATCTCAACCTAAAATAAATGAAAATTTTTGTAGCAACAACTTTATTGCTGTAATAATCAGTTAAAAGCTGATTTAGATAATCTATGAATTACGAAAATGTAACCTGTGGTTGGGTGAAATAAAAGTTTTCACAGAACTTAGTCAGCTTGGTTTAACCCGACTTTTCCTCTACTGTCATTGAGAGAAGAAATCTGGATTATTTAGTAGCCAAAGCTAGTAAAGAAAAGTTAAAAACATCAAGTTCTGTAGAACTTGTCTAACTTGTCCTTCTTGTCCTTATATTCAATATACCCAAATCAAAGTCAAATTGTATACACAATAATACTGATTTATGAAATATTTAAAGATTAATTTCAGTAATTTGAAATAGCAAGAATTTCTTATATTTACATCTGTAATTAACACTGATATTAATAAAGGTTTCAATAAAATATCTCGTACTTCTACGATACTTATGTAGAAATACGAGATATTTGATTCTAATATTAGTAGACATTAATCTGTCTACGTGAATACACTAGTTATCTTTAATAAAAGAGGCGATCGCCTTTTTTATCGGAGAACCAGAGTTGTTTCTAGTATAGTAAGTAAGACCTTGATCAATGAATGCAGAAGTAGTATCTATTAACTGCTGAATAATCTCCGAATCAGTGTTATCTATTTCTTCACTAACTTTTTTCCCTGTAAATCGATTTTTTCGATCTTCTGGAGATAATACAATACGAGGATCTTTATAAGTCTCTTTTGGCTTGGGTTGGAATGTCTCATTTAAATCAAACTGAAGCCGTAAGTAACGTTTGGAATCGTACCCACCCATAATTTGTCGGCAAATAGTACTATCAATCTCAGATGTAGGTTCCATAAAGATGTTAGTCAGATTTTTTACCCAGTCTAAGCCTCTCCATTTGCTTATTTGCTCATATTGATATGGTTCACCAGTTTGGCCTGTGCCAATAGAAAGAATTGAAATATCTTCCAATCGTAGATTATCAAGTTTATATTTTTGCTTGATTGGTGGAGATACCGAAGATTGACTAATCCTCATAACTAGGCTCAAAGCTGCAAGAGCGGGGTTATTAGCAGAAATTCCTCCATCAATGTGGGGGAATTCCCAATCGCCAAATTTTTCTTTATCTACAGGTTCTAATTTATATGGTGGAAAAAAAGTAGGAGCTGAGGCAGAAGCAGTACATATTTCCCATAAATAACAGTCATCGTACCATCTCTCTTCTAGATCGGGATGACAGTTTGTAAAAAAGGTTGTATTACGATACAAAGTATCGTAAGCAAGAATTAAAATAATAGGTTTTTCAATATCTTTTATTCTTGTGGATTTATAGGCATCTTTGAGGACGCTAATAATTCCATCATGAGAATATTTAGCTGCTGAAAATACATCAATAATTGATTTTATGATGGACGGAAAGTTTTTATAGCGATCTTTTCTATTTTGCGGAAATATATCTTTACCTCTATCTTTATACAGATTAATGAGTTCATCACTCTGTTTTCCTACAGCAATGCCTCCTGCTAATATTGAACCGGTAGAAGTGCCAGCAATCAAATCAAAGTATTCGTGTAGGAAGTTCCCTTTTCCCTGATTTCTAATTTCTTGTTCTACTTGTTGAAGTATTCGTGCTGCAACGACTCCACGAATACCGCCACCGTCTAAAGCCAAAATTTTGAAGGACATAGTAATTCTCTTTGATTATTCATATGGTTATGTTTCCCAATAGTTTCTGGGGACAAGCATCATGAAATGAATCACAATAAACTCCCATTAGCTTGTTTACTCTTATCCATCTGAAGATACCCAAGTTTGTTTTACGAATCGCCAAAGATGCTAACGGGACTTCCAAATAAAAAAATAATCAATCACTTTGGTGAGCAGGGGAAGCAGGGGGAGAAGAAATCGGACAGTCGTATTGGATGCAGGAATTGAGTAATTTAATTTTTGGATGTCTCTAAGGAAGATTAAGCTTATCCCATCCCATTTTAGGGGATGGGATAACACGAAAGACTGTTGACTGTTAACCGTCAACAGTCAACGGCGCTGGGGCGTCTCTCATCCCATCTTTAAAAAGAGTGGGTTTTCCGACGCCTTTTTATAAATATTTGCTATACGAAAGTTAAAGCTTTACCTCGCACTTGCGTATTTACCTGGCCTTTGTCATAAACTACCTCACCACCGACAATGGTGGTTTTAGCCCAGCCGGGGAGGTTCCAGCCTTCACAGGGACTCCAACGGCATTTGGTTAAAAGTTCCTCGCGTCGCACTGGAGAATATGTGTTTAAATCTACAAGCACTAAATCAGCATCATAACCAGGCGCGATCGCTCCTTTATTGGGAATACCATAAGCCACAGCTACATTTTTTGACATCCAATTAACAACTTGAGCCACAGTACACTTTCCTTCCATCGCCGCAGTTAACATCAAAGCTAGGGAAGTTTCTACTCCAGGCATTCCCGAAGGACTATTAGGGTATTCTTGAGCTTTTTCTTCTAAGGTGTGGGGTGCATGATCTGTAGCGATAAAATCAATCACGCCATCGCGCAAAGCTTGCCAAAGAACTTCGTTATCGTGGGGCGATCGCAAAGGTGGGTTCATCTGTGCCAAAGTACCAATCTTTTCATAAGCACTGGTGTTCAACAATAAATGCTGTGGCGTTACCTCCGCAGTTACCCAACTAGGTTTCTCCTGACGCAGCAAATCTGCTTCTTCGGCAGTTGACATATGCAAAATATGTAGACGACGGTGATATTTTTGAGAAAGTTTTAATGCCAGTTGGGTTGTAAGCAAAGCCGCTTGATTATCTTGAATTTGCGAGTGAACAGCTGGATCGTGCATGTTGGCAAATTCTTGACGGCGTTGGTTGATTCTACTTTGGTCTTCGGCATGAACGGCAATCAAGCGATCGCCTTTGGCAAATATCGCAGAGAGGGCTGTTTCGCCATCAACCAGCAACTGACCATGCATCGACCCCATGAAAATTTTAATTCCTGGTGTTGGCTTTGCTAAAAGCAAATCTGGTAGATTCTCTGCTGTTGCCCCAATAAAAAACCCATAATTAACTAAAGACTTTTGTGAGGCACGTTCTAGCTTGTCATCTAAAGCCTGCTGTGTTGTTGTCAGGGGGCGCGTATTCGGCATTTATAAAAAGGAAGTGACTCCGCCTTTAGCACAGGCGCAACTGGCGGTGAATAAATCTTCCTTGTGTTCTAGCCCAGGTTCCCGAAAATGCACCTGCGGATCGATAACTCCTGGCAACAAAGTTAACCCTTCTGCGTCAATTTCAGTGGCTAGTTCTGTTTGGGGGATTTCTGGGGCAACTTCGACTATTTGGCGATCGCGCGTCAACACATCCCCAATCATCAGTTCACCATTGGGTAGAATTATGCGAGCGCGGCGAATCAATAAAATTTGTGGAGATGACATAGGGTTAACAAAGTTGAGACAGGGAGTTATGTGTTACGGAGAAGTATGCTTTTAGGTTAAACTTATTCGCGCCCGGAGTAACCAATTTTTGCCGCGCGTTAAAAAAAAGTTTATTTTTAATTTACGAAGAAATCTGTCAAATCCACAATCTAAAATTGGTAATCAAGATGGGAACATGACTAGGAAATTAAAATTTTCCCGTTAAGATTAACAAATAAAGTCTCACTAGGCGAGTTAATTACCTACATTTTTCCTTCAGTTAAGTAATTTCATGCAAAATCAAGTGTCTGATAACAACTCTAGTCAACAACCCGATAATTCTTGGATCGCAGAGCTAGGTAGAACAATTGTATTGAGCATTGTTCTTGCTCTAGGAATTCGTACCTTTGTTGCTGAAGCACGCTGGATTCCTTCGGGATCGATGGAACCAACTCTGCATGGTACGCCAAACCAGTGGGAAGCAGACAAAATCATTGTAGATAAATTGAAGTATAAATTTGCTGACCCGCAGAGGGGAGATATTGTAGTATTTTCGCCTACAAAAGAGTTACAAAAAGAACAATACCACGACGCTTTTATTAAACGTGTAATTGGCTTACCTGGAGAAAAAATCCAACTTAGGGATGGCAAAGTCTATATCAACAACAAACCCCTCCCAGAAACCAATTACCTCGGTTCTGGCCAAAGTACAGTTATTGATGTTTGCCAATCAGGGCCACAGCCACCTTTTTTGGCGAAACCCCAGACTATACCAGCCAATTCATATGTAGTACTAGGTGATAATCGTAACAATAGTTACGATGGCCGCTGCTGGGGTGTTGTCCCCCGTGAGAATATTATTGGACGGGCTGCAGTTCGGTTCTGGCCTCTAAATCATGTTGGAGGAATAGATAAATCGCCAGTATATCCATAATTAAACCAGTAAATAGTGAAAACAGTAAACAGTTATCACAGTTTCAGTCGGGAATTTGACTCTAACTGTTACCTACCACTTGTTAGAAATGGCGGACTCTGACGATGTAGATAAATACATCACTGATAACTGTTAACAATTGCATGAAGTAAATTTTTAAATCTCACTCCCAACCCCTCGGCTTAACAAGGCGAGGGGATTGTTTGCGTAAGTAGATATGAAGTGAGGTTCAGACTGCATTGCACTGAAGTAAGAACCGCTATAAGTAAGAAAATAATTCTTAGATTGAAAACTGCTAAATCACCAATCTAAAATCTAAAATCTAAAATTGCGATGATGCCTTACCTAGCCAAGATTTTGTTGTATCCAGTTAAGTCACTGGATGGTGTTGAAGTTGAGAACGCTAGAGTTCTTGCCAGTGGCGCACTACAGTATGACCGCGAGTTTGCCATTTTTGACGAACAAGATAGATTTGTCAATGGCAAGCGTCATACTAAAATCCATTTGCTAAGAGCACAATTTGCACTATTAAATAGAACTATCTCTTTGCAAATGCCAGACGGCGATTCACAACAAATTTTTCATTTGGATGAGGAACGGCAAGCATTAGAAGCAACTTTGAGTAATTTTTTTGAGTTTGCTGTCACATTAAGGCAAAACTCTTTGATGGGTTTTCCTGACGATACACACTCACTTGGACCAACGGTAATTAGTACAGCAACATTGGCAGAAGTAGCTTCTTGGTTTCCCGGTTTAAGTGTAGATGAAATGCGTTGTCGGATGCGTGCCAATATTGAGATTGATGGTGTACCAGCATTTTGGGAAGATCGGCTATTTAGTGAACAAGGTAATTTAGTCTCCTTTCGAGTGGGAAATGTGGATTTTTTTGGGGTTAATCCGTGTCAGCGTTGTATAGTCCCAACACGCAATTCTTACTTAGGGGAAGCTTACCCAAACTTTCAAAAAATCTTTGTAACCCAGCGACAAGCAACTCTGCCAAATTGGGTTGCTTCATCGCCTTTTAATCATTTTTACCGATTGAGTGTCAATACCCAATTACACCCATCTTCAGCCGGAAAAATTTTACAAATCGGCGATGATATTGACATATTTCAACAATAAAATTAACATTTATTTAAAGTAAAAAATCCAAAGTAAATTTTTTGGGATTTTTTTTGTTTTTAGTATGTATTTGCATGAAAATTTTAAAATTGTTGTACTTAAATATAAGTTTTTGTGCAAGTGCAGAGGTTTGGAGACCGGAAAATCAAAACATCAGCAATTAAAAATTAAAATTAGGATTGGGTGCTAATGGCGACCTGAATTTTAGAATGGCATACTGTAACTTATCAGTTAAATTTCAGTTCAGTTGACACATTGCCAGCTAAAACTGAGCAAATTAAGGTGTTAGCACAAAGTTTGAAAATTAGGCGTTGGAGGAACTCAACCAATCAAACAAGTATACTGCTATGTATTATCTTATACTAAAATTTGTAAAAATATGTCATGGTCAAAGCGATCGCACACAGTAATTGCCATGAGACTAAGTGTAGCGGATATGGCAAAAATACCCCTTATATACGTTGGGGAAGAAGCAAACAATAATGTTATCCAAACTTCAACCCGTCAAATCCATTAATCGCTTAGTTGGCATTTATGCCAAGATGCCCCTAAGGTATGTTCTGATTGTGCCCTTTATATTGCAAATTTGTGGGGCGGTAGGACTTGTGGGCTATCTTTCGTATCACAACGGACAAAAAGCGGTAAAGGAGCTTGCTAATCAATTAGAAAATGAAATCTGCGATCGCATTGAACAGCATCTTGACAACTATTTAACAACCCCGAAGCAAATCAATCAAATCAACTTAGATGCAATTGAGCTAGATTTGCTCAACCTTTCGGACTTTAAAACCACCGGAAATTACTTTTGGAAACAAATGCAGGTTTTCAATGTTGGCTATAACAGCTATGCCAACTCCAAAGGTGAATTTATCGGTATTGAACGTTTAGATAATGGCACGCTCTTAATTAACGAAGTTACCGAAAAGCATGGTATCGGGAAACTTCATGTTTACAATACAGACTTGAAGGGGAATCGCCGCCAGCTTCAGCAAGTTAAAAATTATGATCCTCGTGTAGAGGCATGGTATACAGATGCGGTCAAGGCGGGTAAACCCGTTTGGAGCCAAATTTATCAATGGGAAGATAAACCAGAAGTTTTATCTATATCTTCGAGCTATCCTGTTTACGATAAAACTCACAAACTAATTGGGGTGATTAGTGTTGATTTAATTTTGTCACAAATCAGCAACTTTTTAGCCAACTTGAATACCAAAAAATTGGGTAAAACTTTTATTTTAGAGCGTTCCGGGTTAATAGTGGCTTCTTCTAGTACCGAGCCACCGTATACCATCACTAATGATCAAATAAAACGTCGATCAGCATTAGACAGTCAAAATTATTTAATTCGACTCACAACCCAGTCGTTGATCAAACGCTTTGGTAATCTTGAGTTCATGGCCAAGAAACAACAGCTAAACTTTACCGCCGATGGAATGCATTATTTTGTGCAGGTAAAAAGTTGGAAGGATCAACTGGGTTTAGATTGGTTAATCGTGGCGGTGATTCCAGAAAGCGAATTTATGGAGCAAATTAACGCTAACACCCGCATCACCATTTTGCTCTGTGCAATTGCTTTTTTAGTAGCTACAACAATTGGGATGTTGACTGCTGAGTGGGTAATTAAGCCGATTCTGCAATTAAACATATCAGCTAAGAAAATTGCTAAAGGTGAATGGGAGCAAACACCAGAAATTCGGCGTTCCGATGAACTAGGGGAACTAGCAAAGTCATTTGAAACTATGGCAAAGCAACTCCAAGTATCCTTTAGTACTTTGGAAGCAAAGAATAGCCAGATGCAAGTCTTAAATGAGGCGTTATCTCACAGTCAGAGTCGGCTAACTCAATTTTTAGAAGCCATGCCAGTAGGTGTATTTATCATCGATGCTGGAGGTGAACCTTATTACATAAATCATATTGGGCAGCAAATTCTTGGTCAAGGAGCGCTCGCAGAAGTTAGCGGCGAACAATTGTCAGAGGTATATCAAGCTTACCTTGCCGGGACAGATCAACTTTACCCTAGCGATCGCCTGCCGATTTTGAGAGCATTGCTTGGGGAAAGCGGCAGGATTGATGATATGGAAATTCGCTATCTTGACAAGATTATTCCCATTGAAGTTTTGGGAAAGCCAATTTATGATGAATCAGGAAATCTTGCATTTGCGATCGCTACATTTTTTGATATCACCCAACGCAAACAAGCAGAAAACTTATTAGCAGAATATAATCGCACCTTAGAAGCTCAAGTAAAAAAACGTACTGAAGAGTTTCAGCAAGCGATCGAGCAACTGCAAACCACCCAACAAAAACTGATTCAATCGCAAAAAATTGCCGCACAGGAACAACAAGCAGCCATTCGTGAAGCTGCGCGAAGTACCGCCGCTAACCTCGCCAAAAGCGAATTTCTCGCTAACATGAGCCACGAACTACGTACCCCACTCAATGCCATTCTCGGTTTTACCCAAATCATGAGCCGAGATTATTCACTATCTGGCGAGCATCAAGAAAACTTGACAATTATTAATCGTGCTGGCGAACATCTACTCAACTTAATTAACGACATTCTAGAAATGTCCAAAATCGAAGCTGGCAGAATCACGCTAAATAGCAGTAGCTTTGACTTAATTCATGTATTAAAAAACTTAGAAAAGATGTTGCACTTGCGTGCTGCATCTAAAAATTTAGAATTAGTGTTTGAATATGCACAAAACATTCCTAAATACATAGAAACGGATGAAAATAAATTGTGTCAAGTCTTGCTCAACCTCTTGGGAAATGCCATCAAATTTACTAATACCGGGAGGGTGACGCTACGGGTAAGACTGGGGGCTGGGGGCTGGGGAAACGAGGAGCAGGGACAGAATCTCTCTCATCCCCCTCACCTCTTATTCGAGGTACAAGATAGTGGCTGTGGTATTGCTCCACAAGAAATTGACTTGCTATTTGAAGCTTTTGAGCAAACCGAAATCGGCAAAAAATCCCAGCAAGGTACGGGATTAGGTTTGGCGATTAGCCGGAAATACGTGCAACTGATGGGAGGAGATATTACTGTCAGGAGTATACCTGATATTGGTAGTACATTTACTTTTGATGTTCAGATTGCTCTAACTTGCCCTAGAGAAATCCCGACAAACCAAATTAGATACCAAATTTTAGCTTTAGCCTTTAATGAAAAAGCATACCGCATCTTAGTAGTTGACGACTCCAAAGAAAGCCGATTGTTGCTAGTTAAAATTCTCACATCTCTAGGGTTTGAAGTCAGGGAAGCTACAGATGGTAGTGAAGCCGTTGCGAATTGGGAATCTTGGCAACCACACTTAATTTTTATGGATATGCGAATGCCAGTCATGGACGGTTATGAAGCAACAAAAATGATTAAAGGTAAACAAATAAGTTATGGAGCAGCCAATACATTGCCGAAGTTATCAAAATTGAAACAGCTAGTGTCATCGTCAACGAGCCAGTACCTGGTAGAAGAGTTTCCCGATTCAAGCGATCGCGAACTCAAAGTTGCACCCTTATTCAAAAGCCAGCTTGGCGCAACGTCTCTCACACCAGAAGCAACTAGTGTCATGGAAAATGATGCTTCAACAACCCTGGCTCCCCCTTACGACTTCTCTGGGGCAGGGCAGAGTTCTTCCAATACAGACACGATCATTATTGCCCTAACTGCTAGCGCTTTTGAGGAAGAACGCCAGAAAATTTTATCCATTGGCTGCGATGATTTTATTCGCAAGCCATTCACACAAGAAGTATTATTGGAAAAACTGAGCCAACATTTGGGTGTCAAGTATACCAACCAAGTAGAAACCACAGACACAACTGTTGCCGATGAATCTACACAGATATTTGTCAGTGTTGCCGAACTCCTGAGCTATTTATCACAAATGTCACCTGAGTGGCTCGAAAATATTTACTATGCCGCAGCCAGCTGTAGTGATGAACTGATTTTAGAGTTACTCAAGCAAATTCCATCGGATAATGGTCAACTTTTCGAAGTTATCAGGGATTTAGCGAATAACTACCAGTTTGAGAAAATCATGGAATTGACTAAAACAAACATAGAATGAATTACGAGCATTTAGACCCTAATAAAAAAGATATTTTGATCATTGACGATATGGCCGACAACCTCCGGGTTTTATCCTCCATATTGACAAGGGAAGGGTATAACGTTCGTAAAGCCTTGAACTGGCAAATGGCACTGACAGCAACTCAAACAGTCTTACCGGATTTGATTCTACTTGATATTATGATGCCAGAAGTAGATGGCTATGAAGTTTGTCAGACCTTTAAAGCTTGGGAGCTAACAGCCGATATTCCGGTGATTTTTATTAGTGCCTTAGATGATGTTTTTGACAAAGTTAAAGCCTTTCAGATGGGGGGTGTCGACTACATCACCAAACCTTTTGAATTTCAAGAAGTTTTAGTGCGCGTGAAAAATCAACTGGCATTGAGGTCGGCGCGATTAGAAATATTAAAACTAAATATCGAACTGGAACATCGGGTAAAGCAGCGAACTGGAGAGCTAGAAAAAGCTCTAAAAAAGCTCCAACAAGAAATAGATTCTCGCCAGAAATTGCAACATCAACTGCTAGAGATAGCACTGCATGATTCCCTAACTGGATTACCAAACCGAGTTTTATTTATCAGGCAACTAGAAAATGCTCTAAATCGTGCCCAGCAAGAATCTAGTTATCAGTTTGCGGTGCTTTTTTTGGACTGCGATCGCTTCAAAGTTGTCAATGATTCTCTTGGGCATCTGGTGGGAGATGAATTGCTGATAGCCATTGCTCACCGCATACAAGCATGCCTGATACCTATTCATACTCTAGCCCGATTGGGTGGTGACGAATTTGGAATTCTCCTAGAAAATATTACAGATATCAATATAGCAATCCAAGTTGCAGAACTGATTTTGCAACAGTTATCACTTGCTTTTAAACTGTCAAGATATGAAGTATTTATGAATGCCAGTATTGGTATTAGTTGGGGCAATAAAGATTATGAGCGCCCAGAATATTTACTGCGGGATGCTGATACGGCGATGTATCGAGCTAAGGCTCAAGGAAGAGCTAAATATCACGTTTTTAATCCAGTAATGCATCAGGAAGCTATCCAGCTTTTAGAGTTAGAAAATGACCTACGAAGAGCAGTTGAAAGACAAGAATTTCTCGTTTACTATCAGCCAATTGTTTCCCTGACTACAGGCAAAATTTCTGGCTTTGAAGCCCTGGTGCGCTGGCAACATCCGATTCGCGGTCTAGTTTCTCCCACAGAATTTATTCCTGTGGCAGAAGAAACAGGTTTGATTAATGCCATCAATACTTGGGTATTACAGTCAGCTTGTCATCAACTGAGCATCTGGCAACATCATCCAGTGACACCAGAACCCCTAACTATGAGTGTTAATTTGAGCGCACGGTTATTTTTACAGCCAAATTTGTTAGAGCAAATTGACCGAATAATTTATGAAAATAAAATAAATCCTGCATATTTAGAATTAGAAATTACAGAAAGTGTAATTATGGAAAATACTGATGCGATTAAAATAATCCTTCAACAACTAAAGGAGCGAAAAATTAAGCTGATTATGGATGATTTTGGTACAGGATATTCCTCTTTGAGCTATCTGCACAGTTTTCCTTTAAATGCACTTAAAATTGATAAATCTTTTGTCAAACGTATGCAGGATAACAAAGACAATATGGGATTAGTACCAGCAATGATTGGCATTGCTAACTCAATGGGAATGACTGCGATCGCTGAAGGTGTAGAAACACAAGAACAGTTAGCTCAATTGAGGAGTTTCAACTGTGATTTTGCTCAAGGGTATCTATTTTCTAAACCCATAGAACAACAATTGGTTCTTAAGTTACTTGCCGCATCACCTCAATGGTAGCTATCAAATGGTACCTGGAAAAAATTTCATTGTTAACGCTCGACTAAGTAATCTGCGCGTATTATCTACTATACTGCTGTAAGTAGGCTATCAAGTTCGCAAAGTTCGTAATATAAATACAGCAGTTTTCATCTGCATGAAGTACAAATCTACGGGTTTTGAGGTAGGGGATCACTGAGCGTCTTGCTTCTCCGTAGGAGTACGCGTCCTTTGCGGTAGCCTGCGGCAAACCCTTCGGGTGACGCTCTTAACGTCGCTCTAAGCGTTCGCGGTAGCGTCTCGTAGACAAGCTATGCCGCAGGCTTTACGCTACGCTAACAGCAGTCGCTCATGGGGGAAAGCCCCAAGACCGCGCCGCTTCACCGCTTTGCATCTACGTTAAAAAAATTGACTTTCAGAAAGAATTTTAGCTTTAACTGAACTGTATTGGACTATAAATACAAGTATTTCGGTGAAGTTAATAAAAAAATCAAGATTATTAAAAATAAGTATTTACTATTCTCAATTTTTACAAACATAGCTTTTAATACATAATGCATTCCAATCAAACTAATTATCATAAAAGAAATATTTTAGTGGTCGATGATACCCCAGATAATTTGCGGCTATTATCGGCAATGTTAACTGCACAAGGTTTTGAAGTTCGCAAAGCTTTAAACGGCAAAATGGCATTGACTGCGTGTCAAATGGTTTTGCCAGATTTGATTTTACTGGATATTAATATGCCAGAGATGGATGGCTATCAAGTTTGTCAACAGCTGAAAGCTGATACTAAAACTTGTGAAGTTCCAGTAATTTTTATTAGCGCTTTGGATGATGTTGTAGATAAGGTAAAAGCCTTTGATGTTGGTGGTGTAGATTATATTTCAAAACCTTTTCATGGGGCAGAGGTTGTGTTGCGAATTGAAAATCAGATTAATTTGCGTTTGCTTCAAGTTAAACTGCAAGAAAAAAACTTTTTACTCCAACAGGCTCTTGACAACTTGCAAGCCTCTCAAGTTAAACAGATTCAGAATGAAAAGATGGTAGCTCTGGGGCAGTTAGTAGCTGGGCTAGCTCATGAGATTAATAACCCGATCAGTTTTATTTATGGAAATATCCAATACGCTGGTCAATATATGCAAGACCTAATAAATCTGATTGAGGTCTATCAAGAGGAATATCCCAAACCCACACCAAAAATTCAGCAAATAGCCAAAGATATAGACCTGAATTTTATGATGACAGATTTGCAAAATCTAATAGGTGCAATGTATAGAGGATCTGATCGCATTCGGGAAATTGTACTAGCGCTACAACACTTTTCTCGGCATGATGAAGCAGAGATGAAGCAGGTAAATATCCATGAAGACATCGAAAACACTTTGGTGATGTTACAACATAGGCTCAGGGAAGCAGCAGACCGTCCTGCCATTGTTGTGGTGAAAGATTATGGTAACTTGCCTCTAGTTACTTGTTACGCGAGTGAATTAAACCAAGTATTTATGCATCTGTTGAATAATGCTATTGATGCAATAGAAGAGGGAGTGAAGAATCAATCTCCTAGTTCCTACCCCCTAACGCCACTTGGGGAAATCCCAGATGCTCTTTACGAGACGCTAGGCGTAGCTTGCTTCCCCGAAGGAGTATATGAACTCGGTAACGCTGCACTATCGCCCTTGACGTCTCCCCAGCTCTTGGAGACGCTAGAAGGTAAAAGACCGCAGTGGCTCCTTCCTACTCCCCAAATTCGGATTCACACAGAGGTAACAGACTTGAATATGGTCAAAGTTGCGATCGCAGATAATGGCCCTGGTATTGAAGAGTCGTTGCGATCGCGTTTATTTGACCCATTTTTTACCACAAAACCTGTGGGCAAAGGTAGCGGGCTAGGATTATCCATTAGCTATCAGATTATCGTCCAAAAACACCAAGGGAATATTACCTGTACTTCTTCTGTTGAGCAAGGAGCAGAGTTTGCGATCGAAATTCCTATCGAGCAACCTGAGCGTTAGCCAACAGCAAACTCGGTAAATTGTCGTTTAAAGGGGGAATGAAAAGCCAATACAACATCTTGCTTTAGGTATACCTCGATTAGCAAGCTCATTGGCAATAGAATCAGGAAATCCGGACTTTTTATTGATTACAGGCTACTATTTTTAGTCGCATAAACGCATAATAGAAGTGTGACTGATCTGTTCATCCCTTTACAATCTCTCAAACAAGGTGACTGGTTCAAGCTCATCTGCGGAGCTAGCTTCCAGCATTTGCCGGCAGTCAGAAATTTAACGTTAGCCTATACTTTGGCGGGCGCTGACTGTATAGATGTTGCAGCTGATCCAGCGGTGATTGCAGCAGCGCAAGCAGGGCTACAAGTAGCCAAAACTCTGGCTTGTGATGCCCAAAAGCGAGGCTTTGACTACAAAGGCAACTCGCCCTTTTTGATGGTCAGCCTGAACGATGGAGAAGACCCCCATTTTCGGAAAGCAGAATTTAATCCTACTGAGTGTCCTACAGACTGCCCTAGACCCTGTGAACGGGTTTGTCCGGCACAAGCGATCGTGTTTGACAGTATCAAAGAAGACTTTTCGGGAGTAATATCCGAAAAGTGCTATGGCTGCGGTCGTTGCATACCAATTTGTCCATACAGTATAATTGATACAGCTTCATATGTGACAACGCCGGAAGCGATCGCGCCATTGGTGATGTCAACAGGAGTAGATGCCGTAGAAATCCATACACAAGTAGGGCGATTGGCAGAATTTCAGCGATTATGGCAGGCAATTTCACCGTGGGCTGATCAACTAAAGTTACTAGCCATTAGCTGTCCCGATGGCGATGGGATGATTGACTACTTAAGAGCAGTATATGACCTGATTGCCCCACTCAAGAGTGCTTTAATTTGGCAAACCGACGGTCGTCCCATGAGTGGTGATATTGGCGATGGCACTACAATAGCTGCGGTGAAATTAGGGCAAAAAGTTTTGGCAGCTAAGTTACCAGGATATGTGCAGTTAGCAGGCGGCACAAATCGTTATACCGTTGCTAAGTTAAAGGCAATGGGACTGCTCAAAGAGGCAGGGGAGCAGGGGGCGGGGGGCAGAGGAGAAGAAATTTTCCCCCTGCTCCCTGCTCGCCGCCCCCCCTCCTCCATCGCTGGGGTCGCCTACGGTAGCTACGCCCGTGTATTGCTGTCACCAATTCTCGAACAGTTAGAGAATAAGGAGGTAAATAACACCAATGTACAAGCAAATCTTCGCCTCGAAGAAAATGACGTATTACTTTGGCAAGCTGTAAAACTTGCCCATTCTCTCGTTTCCCAGATCAAGTCACAGCAGGAGCGCTAATCGCTCGCTCTTTGAAAATTAACTAGGGCGGTTTCTCCTGCATGCAAATGTCCTCGCTATCTCTAAAAACGTCACCATAGAAAGCATGACGATTACAGACGATCTCCAAAAGTTATTAGACATTTTGCCCCAAGACCTGCAACAAGTACTAGAGAGTCATCCCAAACGAGATAGTTTAGTAGAAGTGGTCTTGGATTTGGGTCGTCGCCCAGAGGCTCGCTTTCCGAATCAAGCTGAGTATCTGAGCGAAGTACCCGTTACTCAAGAACAGATAGATGATTGTATTCAACGAGTCGGAATTTTTGGCGGAGATAATCGGGCAGGGATTGAGCAAACTTTGCATCGGATCAGCGCCATCCGTAACCGCACGGGTAAGATTATAGGCTTGACCTGTCGCGTTGGCCGAGCGGTATTCGGAACCATTGGCATGATCCGCGATTTGGTAGAAACTGGTAAATCGATTCTCATGCTGGGGCGTCCAGGCGTGGGCAAAACTACCGCTTTACGGGAAATTGCCCGTGTTTTGGCGGATGATCTGCATAAGCGAGTGGTGATTATTGACACCTCCAACGAAATCGCTGGGGATGGTGATGTTGCCCACCCCGCTATTGGTCGCGCTCGGCGGATGCAAGTGGCTCGTCCAGAAGAACAGCATCAGGTGATGATTGAGGCAGTGGAAAACCATATGCCAGAAGTCATCGTCATTGATGAAATTGGCACGGAACTGGAAGCTTTAGCGGCTCGTACCATTGCGGAACGGGGTGTACAGTTGGTAGGTACTGCCCACGGGAATCAGATCGAAAATCTGATTAAAAACCCGACCCTGGCCGATTTGGTTGGGGGTATCCAAGCTGTAACGCTGGGAGACGACGAAGCCAGACGGCGAGGTTCTCAAAAGACTGTTTTGGAGCGTAAAGCTCCTCCTACCTTTGAGATTGCTGTGGAAATGTTAGAACGCCAACGCTGGGTAGTACACGAAAGCGTTGCTGACACAGTAGATAATCTGCTGCGGGGGCGTCAGCCTACCCCACAAACGAGAACCGTTGATGACCACGGTAAAGTGGCGGTTACACGTCAGTTAGCTGTTGTCAACGGTCGCGGTGGACAGTTAGGGACAGTGGAAGAATCTTTCCCACCTGCGCGACAGGCTAATGGCTGGCGTTCATCTGGGCAGATGATTGCACTGCCGCAATTGCCTGTAGAGCGGGTGACTGGACGCAGTGAGTTTGATCGTTTGCTGGATGAATCTTTCAATTATTCTGAAAGCATTGATTTGGATGCTGCTACCAGACAGCCAGGGCCCAATGGCGAAGATCTGCCACTGCACGTTTACCCATACGGGGTTAGCCGCCATCAACTGGAACAGGTAATTAGTGTGCTAACTTTACCCGTGGTATTGACAAAAGACATAGATACTGCTGATGCAATTTTAGCGCTGCGATCGCACGTCAAAAACCATGCTAAATTACGCCAAATGGCAAAAGCCCGTCATGTACCCATCCACATGATTAAGTCCAGCACCATTCCGCAAATTACCCGTGGCTTGCGGCGGTTGCTGAACATGGACGACCCAGAAATGGCTGATGACCTAGAATTGCAACTGTTTTTGCACAATGGTAGCGATGATGAGATGGATGCCTTAGAAGAAGCTAGACTTGCTGTTGAGCAAATTGTGATTCCTAAAGGACAGCCAGTCGAGTTATTACCACGTTCTCCCCAAGTCCGCAAAATGCAACATGAGTTGGTAGAACACTATCGCCTCAAGTCGCATAGTTTTGGCGAAGAACCAAATAGAAGATTGCGGATTTATCCGGCATAACCTACCCCTACCCCTCTTCGCATTGCGGAGAGGGGATATCACTAGGAGCACTTGAGAACAAGTCTTAGGTATTTTAGTATGGATGATTCGGTCACAATCAACTTAAGGTTGGGTTTCTGATTGCTGTTAATTTATCCATGCCAAAAAACCCGGTCACAAAGACCAGGTTTTTGTGGGGCTATATTTCCCCAAGGCTAGTTATAGAAGTTATTTATAAATTAGTGTTCTGGTAATTACTACCAAACTTAAGTTACCAATTTCGGAAAATTGTTGCCCAATTATCAAAATTTTTTCTTGCTCACCTATGCCTTAAGGGACTTCCAAGAAATAAATTATCCAAATAAACGTAGACGCAAAGCGGCTTGCCGCAGGCTACCACAGAGACACAGAGAGAGGAGGAATAGAGAGAGTTTTTGAGGAAGCAGGGGAGGCAGGGGGAGAAGGTGACAAGAGGTAAGAATTTACAACAAGTCTTTTCCCTTGCCCTCTTCCCAATGCCCCATACCCAATTTTTATTCTGGTAATTTATATTGCCCCACAATACGCTTGGCAAACTCTGGAACGTGCGCTTCTAACTTTTCTGGATGATTTCGCTTCACATACAAATAATTCCGAGTGAAGTGAGAATCAATGGAAAACCGCGCATATTCTAAACCCTTGGGGCCAATTTTTTCGATGACCACACCCATGAGTTTTGCTGCCCACATGGGGAGGGTAACGCCTTTATCGTAAGCGGGAATACTTTGCTGTACAGCTTCTTTGCGGTTGCCTTTAGACATTACTGGTTGGGTGTCTAACTGGTCTTTTACCAAATCCAGCATTTCCTTACCAGTATCATTTCTAACTACAATCCATTGCCAGCCGAAGGGTGCGCCCATGTAGCCAACGACTAAATCGGCTAGGGAGTTGACATAATCAAAGCAACTCATACAAGATGGGGCAAAGACATCTTTGAGTTGGTTTGTCTTCAAACCAAAGAAAGGCACAGTTTCCGATGAGCCATCCTCATGTTTGAAGTGAACCCGGAAGTCTTGCATGAATTCGTAATGCACAACTGTATCAGGCGATCGGCTGGTGGTTTCTAAGAATTTTTGCAGTCCGGCACGGTTAACATTATCTACGCAGGGCGTACCTAAAACATACAGCTTTTCTAAACCAAGTTGTTTTTCTACGGCTCGTAATGCCTGGATTTGGCAACCAACACCAATTACTAATAGTCGCTTCATCCCTGATTTCTCTATCTGTTCCAACACAGAAAGGTTAGGCGAAAGCGTTGGTTTATTTACCCGCGCCGCTAGTATTTCTTCTGGAGTACGGGCGATGACGGGCATGGGTTGAAAGCGGTCTTCTTTGGTATTTTGCACGCAGACGACACCTTCAACTATGCCGCGATTGAGCATTTCAATGGCAATGCTGCTAACAATACCCGTCCATTGTGCGCCTTCGATGGGCTGTTGTTTCCGCGCCGCCATCATGTCTTGGTGAACACCAAAGTAGAGTTCATCAGGGTTATCGAGATGGCGCGATCGCGTGTGTGTTTCTTCTTCAAGTTCGCCTATTTGCTGATTAATAAAAGCGCAGGCTTCCTTGACATAGTGAATATAGTATGTATCACATAGTCCGCACTCGCTACAGAGTTCTTTAGCAGGGCGGCGGCTGGTAGATTTTAAGGCTCTGGCTTTTTTGTGAGGAGAAACTGAGGTCATATAAATTTTTTGTTTTATCCAGGAATCACTTTTATTACAATACCTTCACTGGCTGTGAACTTGACGATAGAGATTGAACAAGAAGAGGATGGGCGATTTCTAGCAGAAGCGATTAGTTTTACTGGTGTGTGGGCTTACGGGCAGACACGAGCAGAAGCAGTTGCTAGAGTTTGAACATTAGCGCTGTGTGTTTTGGCAAATTAGCTCGTAATGTTTTTAAACGCAGAGGAACGCAAAGTAAACGCGGAGTATCGCAGAGTTTTACCTAATAATTCGCTACAAATTAATGAAATATTGTACTGAGGTTTTTCTGACGTAGCATTAAAAGCAAGAGTCAAGGCTTAAGTAATTTTTACGAAGACGCAATAGTATTAATCAGTCTACGCTCTGGGTAATAAGACTACTCAGATAAACTTATGGGACTTTACGACCAAAATCAATCATCAGAGGATGCGCTACGAAAGTTACGCAAAGGAGCAAGCCACTCCCGAGCAGCCCAAGAAATTGCTCAACGAGACTATGCAAAATCTCAAGCGGAAGCTGATAAATGGGAACAAGAATATCAACTAGCTTTGGAAGGAAGTAATCAGGATTTAATTAGCCAAGCAAAATTCCAAAATGAACGATACCAAGCAATTGCTAGTAGGCTAAAAACTTTGGTAGAAGAGCAACAACCACAAGTAGACGCAATTAAAAGTAGTTTGGCATCTTGGGAGAAAAAGGTTTCAGAAGCACAGTATGAAGTATTACGTAGCAAGCATAAAATCAGTGAGACTATTAGTGCTTTTGAACCTATAGAAAATAAACTCTTAGAAATAGAAGCTCCTACAAAAAATATTTTACAGTCATTTATTGGCTTTGAAGATGTTGATGATGAATTACAGCGACTTAAAGAAGAACTATTTCTATCATCTAAAACTCAAGAACTAGCTACAGAGAAAAAAGTAATTTTATTAGATGCTATTCATGAGACACAAGAAGCTGTAAACAATGCTATCGCTAATCAAGAAGGTATTCAGAAAGATTTTGAAAAAGCGCAGAAAGAAGCTAAATACTGGAACGAAGAAGCTCAGACAGCTTTGAAAAACGATGATGATGATTTGACCCTTCAAGCTGTAGTGAATAAAAAAGTTCAAAATAAAATTGTGCTTATTCTTCAAACTCAGCTTCAACAGCAGGGAGCAACAGTAGATATCCTTCTACGAAACCTGATTGCTTTAGAAAGTATCGTCGCAGATGAGGAATTATAGAAATGCGTAGGCGCAGCCCGCCGTAGGCATCGCACGTGCCTTCTTTTTTCCTAGTTTGTTCCTCTTCAAAAACAAAAATCAGTGACACAAAACTCTAAAACAGGCGCAGTATTTATTGCAGGCGGAACCATAGCAGGTGCTGGTGTTTCCGCAACGGTAGGCGGGATAGGATTAGCAGGCGGATTTGGTGCAGTCGGCATTGGTGCAACTCCTGTAGTGGCTGCTGGCGCTGTGGCTGGTGCAGCTGCTTATGGTGCAATTAATGCGATCGCACAGGGAGATGCAGCTGCTTTCGCTACAATGGGAATTGGTGCAGTCGGCGGTGCTGGTGTTTATAGCGTCGTCGGTGGTATGGGTTTAGTCGCACCTAAAGTAGGGCTGGCATTTGGGATTGGTGCAGTACCGATGGCGGGAATTGGTGCAGTGGTGGGACTCGCCGCCTTTGGTATTGCCAAACTGTTAGATGAATCGGAAATTAGCGAAACTCCAGCACAGCTTTTTGAGCGGATGGAAGAGAAAGTTTTGCTGATAGATGCCTATTCCGAAGCAGTGATGGAATTGGAAGCATTTTTGTCTGGTAAGGATCTCAACCAAAAATTTGCTGTTTTGGAAGTCGAAGATGAGTTACAAGCACTTAAGGCTGAATTCAAGAAAAAATCAGGATTTGTTACCCCTAAACCTTCTATTCCCAATATTGAAACAGAAAGAATATCTCTGACAACCCAGCTACCTGAAACCTGGAGATGTGTACGTACGCTCAAAAGTCACTTAGCGGCAGTTAATGCGATCGCTATCACTCCTGATAGTACTACCTTGATTAGTGGCAGTGATGATAGACAAGTTAATTTGTGGAACTTGAAAACAGGTAAATGGCTTTACACGTTTTCTGGACAAGCTGAGGCAGTTTTATCTGTTGCTATCAGCCCTGATGGACAGCAGATTGCAAGTGGTAGTGTCGATTGCAAAATCAGCAGTTGGCAGATGGACACAAAAAAATTTCACCGTACATTCTTTTATTTAAACTCTCCCTATAGTCATAATGGTTTTATTAACTCGATTGCCTACAGCCCTGATGGGGCAATTCTTGCTAGTGGTAGTGCCGATAAGACTATAAGAATTTGGGGACGCTACACGGGAACAATAAAACGCACTTTGAATGGACATTCAGATGCAGTTTTATCAGTTGTCATTAGTCCCGATGGTAAAACTCTTGCAAGCAGTAGTGCTGATAAAAGTATTAGGCTTTGGGATGTCGAAACTTGGCAACAGCGCTACATTCTCACTGAAAATTTGGCAGCAGTAAATACAGTTGCCATCAGTCTTAACAGTCAAACTCTTATTAGTGGTAGCACAGACACCACAATAAAGCTGTGGAATCTCCAAACTGGAAAATTAATCTCCACTCTGACTGGACACTCAACGGCGGTTTTGTCTGTTGCCATCAGCCCCGATGGAAAAACCCTCGCCAGTAGCAGCAGAGACGGTATTATAAAACTTTGGAACCTCGACACTGGGGAAGTACTACAAACTCTCTCTGGCTGTAGTCCTGTTGCTTTCAGTTCTGATGGCAAGACACTGGTAAGTGGCGGTAATGGCGGAAGCATTAAGGTTTGGAGTCAAGTGCAAAGCTTTGATCAATTTACTCTCGACTCTGTACTATCTGGGGAATGGTGGGAAGTGTTGGGTGTAAATCAGAGCGATTATCCCAATCTTGTCAAATTCGCCTACCGCCGATTAGCAAGACAGTATCATCCTGATGTCAATAATTCTGCGATCGCAAAAGCTTCGATGCAAGCAATTAATCAAGCTTATAAAGAATTCCAGGAGCATTTCAACGCTCACAAATATATTAACTTTGATAAATAAATTATCTTGCATCCAGTCAAGGAAAAATCTATCAGAATTAGGCTTTCTCAGAGAAGATACGATAAACTCAAGCTCTATGCAGAAGTCAAAGAAAAAACAGTTACCCAATTGGTTGAAGACTGGATTGACGTTGCCAAATACAAAAAATGACGACTCCGATGCTCTAAACATAGCCATGCCGCAGGCTTTACGCTGCGCTATCAAACACCCCACTCCCTGATCAATCTGACGGTTGATATTAGTCGGGGGTGCTTTCGTCGTCCGCTTCCTATCCCCACCCTGCTAGGCTGAGGGTGGGGACTTCCGCGTTATGGTTAAATCAAAAACGGACGCGCCAGAAAGAAGCTAGCAATTGATTTAGCATCTACCGGCTCTCCCTCTAAAATAGCCTTCTCTAATTCTTCGGGAGTCAAAAATACAGTTTCGATATCCTCGTCTCCATCTTGTGGTGGTGGTGTCTCCAGCTTTTCTAAATCTCGTGCCAGAAAAGCATAGATAATTTCATCAGAATAACCAGGCGCTAAGAAAAATTCGCCTAATTTGTCCCATTTTTGGGCACTATAGCCAGTTTCTTCTTCTATTTCACGCTGTATCGTCTCTAAAGGATCTTCATTTATTTCCAATGTCCCTGCCGGAAATTCTAATATGCGTCCTTGAATTGCAAAACGATACTGGCGCACGAGTACAAGTTTGCCCTCTGGCGTCACCGGCACAGCTAAAGCACCACCAGGGTGACGAATACATTCCCATTCTCCTTCCGATTTATTAGGCAAACGCAAGCGATTAACTTCAAAATCAAACTTGCGTCCTTTATAAAACAAGCGTTGTTTTAGTAGTTGTGGTAATTCTCTACCTAATGGCATAGTATAATTCTGATTATCTGTGAAACAGAGGTGAAATCAGCGTTCTTCTGCGTTTAAGGATGGTAATTCTAATTGCCCATCAATAAATGTACATCAGAACAGTCTACCTCTTTCAGCAGTTCTTTAATAACACACCCGGATACTGGTTCTATCCAATCTGGGGCAATTTCTGCCAGTGGTACTAACACAAAGGCCCGATCCCGCATTCGTGGATGAGGAATCTGGAGTTTTGGTGTATCCACAATAAAGTCATCAAATAATAACAAATCTAAATCTAGGATTCGTGGCCCCCAGCGTTCCTGACGCACACGCCCAAATTGTTGTTCAATTCCTAACAAAATTTCTAATAACTGCTGTGGTAGCATTTCTACATACAATGTGACGCAGCCATTTAGGTAATCTGGTTGTGGTGGCCCCACAGCTTTGGTTTTGTACCAATTGGATCTAGCTTCTAAGAAAATACCCGGAGTTTGGGCTAAAGTTTCTATAGCTGCTTCTAAAATTGTCTGTGAATCACCAATATTACTACCAAGAGCAACGGCACTTCTTCTTAGCTCTGCTTCGGCGTGGTTTGCCTTAGGCATCACGCTCTCCTGAAGTAAGCTGTTTTCGGGCTGTGTGTAGGGATACTTCGTTGCACTTGTTCCCAATGACGATAATTTTTATATTCCAAATAGTTATCAAAGTTGCAGTATTTTTACAAAACTCAATTAACTAAACATAAAAAACATTTATTCTGTGGTGAATTTAGTTAATTATTTATAGGATATTATACTAACACAGAGGTGGTGCTATAACCCCAAAGTTGATTGATCGTGGTTATTATAGTTACTACTTTGAGCGAGGAACTGATGTGGGTAAGCTTACCTCCTGGTTCAAACGAAGACCAACTAATTTGAGTGACTCTGGACAAGGTGGAACAAATGAAAGCTTACCACCAAAAAATCTGGCGCAGCCGAGGCAGTTACTGAGCAAATGAAAATTTTACCATCTAGGATGAAGGCCAATCAGGCAACTCGCGGTAAAGCACTCTATCGTCGCTTATGGTTTTGGGCAGGCTTGGGTTTAGGTGGTGGGATAGTTGCCTTGATCTACGGCATTAGTTTGATAGATCAGACTTTGCCAGATCAGGCCGAGTTGAATGCCGTAGTTAGAGAGCAAACACTGACCATCAAAGCTGCCGATGGAACCATATTACAACAACAAGGTGAAACTGCCAGAGAACAGCTAAACCTGGAACAAATACCAGATAATTTAAAAAAAGCTTTTATCGCCTCAGAAGATAGAAGATTCAAGCAACACAATGGAGTTGATCCTCAAGGGATTGTCAGAGCGGGTTTGAATAATTTGCGATCGCAAGGTGTGGTTGAAGGTGCTAGTACCATCACCCAACAGCTAGCCCGGATTCTGTTTTTGAAACAAGAACAGACAATCTGGCGCAAACTTAAGGAAGTCCGCCTAGCCCAAAAAATGGAGAATGAATTAACCAAAGATCAGATTTTAGAGCGTTACCTGAATCTGGTTTATTTGGGAGGTGGAGCTTATGGTGTGGCAGATGCATCCTGGGTATATTTTAGTAAATCACCAGACCAGCTTACTCTTGCGGAAATGGCAATGATTGCTGGATTAGCTCCTGCTCCTAGCTTATATGCTCCAGACAAGAATCCAGAAGCTGCAAAACGGCGGCGAAATTTGGTATTGTTACGGATGGAAGAAGATAAAGTAATTACACCAGAGCAAAGGCAGGCAGCAGCCCAAGAATCGCTAACTCTCAAAAGCAGTTTGCCCAAACGAGTGCAAGTAGAATCGCCCTACTTTACCAGCTACATCCAAAAAGAATTGTCGAAGTACGTTTCTTCTGATGTGCTAGCGAATGGAGGATTAGTAGTGGAAACCACGCTGAATCAAACTTGGCAGAAAGTTGCAGAAGAGGCGGTTGCCAAAACGCTGCGAAATCAAGGACGCTGGGAAAACTTTAAGCAAGCATCAATGGTAGCCATTGACCCCCGTAACGGTGAAATTAAGGCAATGGTTGGGGGAAAAGATTTTGGTAAAAACCAGTTTAATCGAGTTACCCAGGCACAGCGTCAGCCAGGATCGACATTTAAAGGGTTTGTATATGCAACTGCGATCGCTAGCGGTAAAAGTCCCTACGATAGTTACGAAGATGCGCCCTTTGTCGTAGACGGCTACGAACCGAAAAACTATAGTGAAAGGTTTCGGGGTTCGATGAACATCCGAGATGCCCTCACCCGCTCTATTAATGTTATTGCGGTAAAGACATTGATTGATGTGGGATTTACGCCAACGATTAAACTTGCCCATGATATGGGGATAAAATCTGAACTCAAGCCCACCTACTCCTTGGCTCTCGGCTCAAATGAAGTCAATCTGCTAGAGTTGACCAGTGCCTATGGCAGCTTTGCTACTCAGGGATTGCATATAGAGCCTCATGGTATTACTCGCATCCTCAACCGTCAAGGCAAGGTAATTTGGTCAGCTAATTTCAAATCAAAACGCGCCCTTGATGCTGACAGTGCCGCCATCATGACTTGGATGCTACGCAACGTCGTAGAAGCGGGGACTGGTGCTGCTGCTCAATTAGGTAATAGACAAGTTGCTGGCAAGACAGGCACTTCCGACGAAGCCCGCGATTTATGGTTTATTGGCTACATTCCTCAGATGGTGACAGGGGTCTGGCTAGGTAACGATGATAACCGCCCCACATACGGCAGTAGTGGTAGTGCGGCTTACACTTGGCGTGAATTTATGGCAAAAGCGGTAGAAGGGATGCCCGTAGAAAAGTTTCCTAAACGCCCTAAGTTAGAAGGTCGTAAAGGTACTATTAAGGCCCAGTCCATCAAGCCCAAACAAGTGCTGAATCGTTCTATTTCTTCTAATGATGATTCAAAAGGGGAAAGTGCTAGAAATTCTGAGGAGAGTGGTTCATCTAGGAGACGTAGAAGGAGGAGGAGTTATTCTCAAGAAGAACAGCAATCGACCGATTATACCCCAAGACGGAGAAGGCGCGATCGCAGCCAAGAATCAAGTTCCAATAACTCTTCCTCAGAGTCATCTAGTGGACGGCGGCGATCTAGAACAGTAGAATCTGATTCTCCCCCACCTCGAAGAACTCGGCGATCTTCCTCTTCCGGCAATAGTTCCGATTCTTCATCATCACAGCCATCCTGGCGGGATAGGCTTAGACCTTCTAATTAATGAAAGTGAGGATTGGGCATTGGGCATTGGGCATTGGGCATTGGACAATAATCAATAATATAGTTGTTATTCTTCCTCTGCTCCCCCTCCCCCCTGCTCCCTGCCCCCCATCCTCTTTTCTATGCAATATGAAGTTGCTCAAACTAAACTCCAGAGGGATGTTAAGTGATACGCTCATTCTATAGTGTGTCAAGTAGCGTTACTTAACATTGGAGAATATACTCATGCACATATTGATGCAGGCAGCAGATTCAATCGCAACAAATGGTACTCATTTTCCTTATGCTTTCACCTTGGTGTATGTCGTTGGTTTTATTGCTGCTGTAACCATTGGTTCAATAGCTTGGTACAACTCGAAACGCCCCGCAGGTTGGGAAAGCAAAGAGCGTCCTGATTTTGTACCTAAGGTTGATAAAGAAGAAACTCCGGGTCTGGGTGAACCGAAGTCATAATTTAGTCATTAGTCATTAGTGAACCAGCGCGGTCTTGGGGGTTTCCCCCATGAGTGACTGGTGAACCCGTAAGGGTTATTAGTTATTAGACTATGGACTTTTGACTATGATTAGTTTTGCACTTCAACCCAACGGCGGTAAAGCTTTTGAATTTGTTTAAGAAGTGCAGTGTGAGCTGGTTGATTTGAGCCATTGGGCTTGGCTATATCCTGTAACTCCGTCAGGAGTCTAGCTTCTTCGACGGCAACTTCGCCATCGCTATAAATTAAGCCACTGATGGCTTCAATCAGATTTTCACAATCTTCAAGGCTGGGGCGATCGCCTAAATACTCCCGCACCCAGTCATAGCATTCTTTTGGCTGTACAGGAACTAATTCGTACAGCCAAGGCTTAATTTCGGGATCGTTAGCTAAACCTTTTGCTTGAGCTATTTCGCGAAGATATTGCCGTTCTTCTGGCTGGATTCTGCCATCAATCCAGGCGGCTCCAATCAGGATCTTAACTAAGCTTTTGACATTGGAATGGGTAACCATTGCTGCCTCCTCCGGTAGATTCAGGCCACCATCAAATCGTACAATCCCAAACAGTATTCACTCGGAATTATTGGTTTTTCTTAAGCGCACGATAAAAAAGCCATCCATGTCCTGTCTATGGGGCCAAACTTTAAACCAACCTTGAGGGGTGCTATATGCAGAAACAGGCGATTCAAAGTCGCTTGGAGACTCGATTTGCCAATGAGGTGACTCAGCTAAAAATGCCGAAATTACTTCTTCGTTTTCTGCTGGATGCAATGTACAGGTGGCATAAACTAGTACACCACCAGCTTTGACAAAAGTTGATGTATGTGTTAATAATTCTTTTTGCAGCACCGAAAGTTCACGGACAGATTCTGGTGTCTGTCGCCAACGAGCATCAGCATGACGGTGCATGGTTCCTAATCCAGAACACGGAGCATCCAGTAATACGCGGTCTGCGGTGTTTTGAAATTGGTTGAAGTGGCGGCTGTCGCCAGTGTAAATTTGAATAGATTGTAAATTTAGCCGTTGAGAATTTTCTTGAAGTTTACGAAGACGAGAAGGAGTGCGATCGCAAGCCCAAATTTTTCCTTTATCTGCCATTAACTCAGCCATGTGGGTTGTTTTACCCCCTGGTGCAGCACAGGCATCAATTACCACCTCACCTGGTTGAGGGTCGAGCAAATGGCTTACTAATTGGGCGCTACCATCTTGTACAGTCCACCAACCTTCTTTGAAACCAGGTAGTTTTTGAATTGATCCACTATTACCAATAAATCGTAAAGCTTGCGGTAAATGAGGAATCCGTCTCACCAGAATACCAACAGATTGCAAAGCCGCCTCAACTTCCTCGATGGAAGTGCGAAGAGGGTTGATACGCAAGTCAATTGTCGGTGATTGATTCATCCATTCACACAATTGTTCTGTCTCAACCAAACCCAATTGTTCTAACCAAACTTGAATAATCCAGTCAGGAAAGCTGTGTAAAATGCCCAAGCGTTCCACTGGATTTTCTGGAAGTTGTAACGGATCAGTACGGAGAGATGAGGGAGTATTTTCTTCCTTTGCTCCCCCTGCTCCCTCATCTTCCCCTGCTCCCCCTGCTCTTCTAAGATACTGGCGTAATAGACCGTTAACAAAACCTGTTAGCCCAGAAAAACCGTTTTCTTTAGCGAGTTGAACGGTGGTATTAACAGCGGCTGAAGCGGGAATACGCTCTTGATAACGCAGCTGGTAGAAACCCAGATGTAAAATGGTGCGGAGGTCTAGGGGTTGTTGATGAGATTTCTTTTTGGCGAGTTGATCAATGAGAGTATCAAGAGTGCGTTGCCTTCTGACGCTCCCATAAACCAATTCTGTCACCAAGCGGCGATCGTTATCAGCCAAACTGACTTTTTGCAGCACTCTATCTAGGGCAACATCAGCATAAGCCCCCTTGTGAACATCTCGTAGGGCGATAAAAGCTAGTTGACGGGGGTTTGTCATGGAAAGATGATTCAGGAGTCAGGAGGCTTTTGTATTCTAACTCCCAACTCTTTACTAATTCGTAATTCGTAATTCGTAATTTTCAGGTTTAATTCCCCCTTGTTTATAGGTGCTTTTGTTTCAATCAGGGTCTAAATTCCTGTCTGGAACTGTCATTTAATTACGAATTACGTTAGCGCAGCGTTAGCGACGCAGGAGCGTCATTAGAAATTACGAATTATTGCATATAGGGGTCTACACTGGCGATTTCAAACTCACATGCTCTAGAAACCTGTTCTGCTGGTAATTTTTCAAAGCTGATTAATGGTAAATAAGTAGGGTTCGCCATCAATTCTTTTGCCAATAAGAAGCCAGTAATTGTCCAAGTTTGATATTTCCTAGCTTGTTTGCCAATTAGCCGCCCTTTCTTACCATCGTAATACTCTGGCCATTCATCTGTACTGAGCCGTCCTTGGGCAGTTTCAATAGCTTTTTGTGCAAGGCTTGTTTTGTTAGTTTTCACAGCCGCAGCCGCTAACATCCACATTAAAACAGGCCAACTACCAGCATTATGATACGACCAAGGGATATTTTTGGGGTCACATCCAGTTACAATTCTGTATTCTTCATGTTCCAAAGCTGGGAAACAAATTTTCATTGGCATATCTCCCACCAAATCATCCCATCGATCCTCAATGAGAGTCATAATTGCTTGTGACTGTTCTTCGGTAGCTAAGTCTGAAATGATTGCCATTAAGTTTCCGAGTGAAAAGAAGCGAGTATCTAGCTGCGACGGCCCGACATTACCTGCTAGATAACCACCTTTTCTCGGCAGCCATTTGTCCAATTCATAATAGGGAACAGAATCTACATAGATGTTAAACAGATTAACAGCACCCTTGCCATATTCTTCACTTTTAAAGCGATAAATAGCATTCAGACGATTAATATCTATCCAATAATGCTGGCGAATATGAGCACATAAAAGAGGCAACCTATTATCAATGGCTTCAACAACATCGGAATTGCCTTGGCAAATTAGCAATTCACGAGATGCACGCAATGCCGTGTAAAAGAGAACTTGTAGTTCTATAGGATGCCCATAAATGCCCATACGACGGTCAATCATACAAGCGCCATCTGGAACCAACAGCGTTGGGTACATATCAAAACGATTCGCCAAGCAGATTTCCATGATTAACCTGATCCCATTTTGGAATTCAGGTTGATAGGCTAGAGAAAAGTCTTCTGTGGCAACTACATAAGCACGCAACAAAATAATCCACCATAGACAAGAATCTACTGGTGTAACTCTAGCGATCGCATGTTCACCAAAATCTGCTTCTAAATATTCTTGCCCATTCTCAGATACAACTTTAAAGCTAGCTGGTATTAATCCTCGTCCAGGCTTATAGGCATCTAATGCTCTTTCTTTAGGCTGTAACTTTAAGGTTTCTTCTAAGAAATTACGAACAATATCTGTTCTACCTTTGATTAGAAAAATTAGACCTGATGAGACAAAATCCCGAACAAAGCACTGGTCATAATTCAGAGCCTCTACAGATGCATCATAAGCGGCTACCGTCCCAACGGGGCGACCCTGATAATAGAGAATTGATTTTTCTAGTGTTCGCCACGCTTCTTCGACTTCTTTTAAATTTTCAGTAGTTTCTAATTCGTTTAGGTGCATCGCCAAAATAGCTCCATTGGGATTGTAAAGTTGTGGTAGACGCGTCTTCATTTTCTCTTTTTGCTATTCTCAGCATAACAAAAACGATTCTTTGAATAGCAAATATAATTTGGAAAAAATTAATCAACTAACGATGAATAAATATGCTGGCATTTATCCAAATTTATTGATAGTTAATTCGCTTATAATCGATTACTGTTTTGGTGAATTATAGTTGTTATTATCACAAGCAGTAACATGATTCTTCAAAACAGCCACACAAGATATATTTTTAGATTATTTATGGTTCCGTTTCATGTCCAGAATCTTAAGCTTTACCAAATAAAAATATATCTTCAGTGCTGTTTAGGATTTGCATGAAGTTAAAACTGGTTACGGTATATTTACTTGAGCAGGATTAGTTTTTGACACTAATAAGTCAGATTATTCCCCTATAAACTAATAATTTATAACTTTTTTTCAGAATATGCAAGATGAATTATTGAAAAATTTAAAATGTCAATACTTCTGAAGAGTTATATATTTTACCCTACTGATAGATGACAGGAGGTGTTTATGGTAAGTAGAGCCAAAAATAGTAAAGCAAACAGAATTAAAATTTAAGTCTCACGGAAATAAGAGAGAAGATTTACCAAAATTGGTTTGCAGTCACTTTTGAATCACATTTGTTCTTAATCATAGAGATGGCTAAAGTGTGTAACCCAAAGCACAAATAGTCATGAAACTGTGTGTGTTCTTAATGCTAACGACAAGGATGCCCATGTAGAAATTATGATTTATTACAGCGATCGCGAACCTGTTGGCCCTTACCAAGTAACTGTTCTTGCCCGACGCACCAAGCATGTTCGCTTCAATGACCTTACCAAAACAGAACCGATACCCTATGATACTGATTTTGGCAGTGTCATTACATCTGATATACCGATTGTAGTGCAACAAACCCGGTTAGATTCGCGGCAAGCAGAAAACGCCCTCCTAAGTGCTATTGCATTTGCCAGCAATTGAGTGGAATGAATTATTTGTCCTTATGGGCATATCTAGAAAAAATAGGTTTTTTCCAAAAACAACGCTAAATGCACTCTGTAACTTTGAGCAAATTAGCAATAAACCGAATTTTAAGAATGCAGTTGAAGAAGCCGTTATGGTGTGGTAACTATAACCATCGGTGGATGTCAAACATTCTGAAATCACTCAAGATAAAGCAAACTTTAAAACATTTTCTTTGCTTATCATCAAAGAGTCATTGCCTTGCTTTTCACTTTAATTCTCACTAAAGGAATTATGAACAAAAAATTGATTTTTCTAGCTTCAGCAGTTGGAATAAGCGTATTTATGGCAGCCTGTGAACCTGCTGCGGAAACCCCAACAAACGCACCACCAGCTACTACTCCAGCACCAGCAACTCCGGTAACTCCAGTAACTCCAGTAACTCCGGCTACTCCCTGATACACCTTTTTTGTTGCTTGATATTTTGTAGAAACGCTAGTATTCTGCCAAGTTAAAATTGATGGTTAAGTAATTTCGTAGTAAAGACTTAAGTCCTTACTACGAAACTTCGTGGAATTCCAAGGGTGCTTCCCCTAGAGTGACGGTGCGGGGAAGCCAATGTATTTAAAAAGACAGAGATCCTATGGAGAGAACGAGGCAACTGCCCGTCAGGGAGCTTATGAACAGCGGGGCAGGAACAATTTTCCCCAGTTCTGTATCGTCAGACCTTCGCAGTCCCCATTAATTTGAGGCGATCGCAAAGTTTGTCAAATCACAGGATATGGATGAATATTTATTTAGCCATTTCAAAAACTATGCAAGTAGCAATTTTTTGGAGACAATTATTATGATTCTGACAAGAATTATTGCAGGAAAATTGCTTGTTTGTATATTTTTGCTGGGAATTTCTTCTTGCACCTCACCAACGTCTGAATCTGCAAACACTAACAATAAAGAAAGAGAAATAACTAAACAAGTCAGTGAACAAACTCCTACCAACAATCAAGCGTGTACTCTAGTCAAAGATGGCTTTGGTTCACAAGGACGGGTAAACCTGCGGGTTGAAGAAGTGGCAACAGGTTTTGAAGTTCCTTGGGGAATAGCTTTTCTACCAAATCAAGATATGTTAGTTACTGAACGACCTGGACGGGTTCGGCTGGTACGGGATGGTAAACTTATTCAAAAACCAGTAGCTACCATTGATGTTGCAGAGAGTGGTGAAGATGGTTTACTTGGCATTGCAACTCATCCTAACTTTGCCGAAAATCGATTTTTTTACGTTTACTACACTGCTGATAGAAATGGTTCACAGGTCAATCGCGTTGAACGATGGCAATTATCCCAAAATGGGCTTAGTGCCTCGTCAGATAGAATAATTCTTGATGATATTCCTGTGGCAGTGTATCACAACGGTGGTCGCATTCGCTTTGGTGCTGATGGAATGCTCTACATTGGGACTGGCGATGCGAGAGATCCGCAAAGTTCCCAGGATGTTAATAGCCTTGCTGGAAAGATTTTGCGTGTAACGCCAGATGGACAAGTACCGCAAGACAATCCGTTTAAAAATCCCGTATATATCACTGGTATTCGCAACACTCAAGGGTTTGATTGGTACGATGCATCAACACTATGGGTAACAGATCATGGTCCCAGTGGTGAGTTAGGCAGAAGTGGTCACGATAAAGTCAGCGTAGCAAGAGCAGGCGACAACCTCGGCTGGCCCACCATCTACCGTTGTGAATCAGGGGAAGGACTTGTAACTCCTTCCATTGTTTGGCGTGAAGCTTTACCTCCAGGCGGAGCAGCAATTTATACAGGAAATTCTATTCCAGAATGGAAGGGTAGCTTAATCATTCCTACCCTCCGCTCCGAACACTTGCAGCGTGTCGTCTTTAACCCACAGTCACCCCAGCAAGTCCAGCGTCATGAGGTGTATTTACAAGGTCAATACGGACGACTTCGAGAGGCAATTATGGGGCCAGATGGCGAATTGTATATCACAACCAGTAATTGTGATGGGCGAGGAAGTTGTCCTTCACAGCAGGATAAAATTCTCCGCATTACCCAATCAAAAGAATGAAAATTTCAAAAAGAGGCAAGGGAGCAGTTCTTGATGGGGTCATTTCTCTCTGCTCCCTTCCCTCTGTGTCTTCGTTGAAGACACCTTTAGTCTATTTGCGATCGCTGGACTAATTAAAATCCTAATGCCCAAAAATCATAAATGTTTCAATGTAGACGACCTATGTTGTAACGGAGACTGCTACTGTTGCAATAATACTCAGAAGAGACACAAATATAGAATGCAGAAAATTTAATTTTATTTATCTATTAGGTAGCTTTCACTATTTCAAATGTATACTTTATAATTTATTTTTATTTATTGAATGTATAATCTATTATTCGTTTTTATCTAGATTCACCTCTATTACTTATTTCTCGGTTGGGATTGTGGAAGGTAGAGTATCTTCTTTGAAAATATAAGACAGTATTCACCTAGTAATTATTTATTAACAGAGTTAGAAAATTTATAATTATTTGAATTTCTACTTTAAAAATCATGAGCCATTATATGAATAGTTCCCATGTTTACGGCACTATCCAATGTCTCAAGACTTATTAAACTCCTTTCAAGAAGCATACAGCAATCTCGAACTCTTTCCGTTGATGGAACGGAACGAAATGGAAAGATTTCGAGTCGAATATGGCGATGATTTAATTGCAGACCTGAACCAATTAGTTGAAGATAGTCCCAATGGAGATGGCAAAATTGTCTTTACAGGACATCGGGGATGTGGTAAGTCTACCTTGTTAGCTGAGTTTAGCCGACAAATTCAAAATAAATATTTTGTAGTCCTCTTTTCTATTGCTGACAAAATCGAAATGTCGGCCGTTAATCATATTAATATACTGTTTGCGATCGCAGTTAATTTAATGACAGAGGCAGAAGCACGCCGAGTTGATATTCCGCAATCTACTAAAGAAGCTCTTTATAATTGGTTCGCTACTCGCACCCGCACTGAAGAATCAAATATACAGATAGAAGCTGGGGTAGGTTTTGACCTCCTAAAGTTGATTAGCTCTAAATTAAAAGCTGATGCTAGCGTTCGGGATGAAATTAAGCAAGAATTTGAACGCAAGTTATCAGATTTAGTTGCCAGAATTAATGAAATTGCTGCTCTAATTCAAGCTGCAACTAAACAAAACGTTTTAGTCATTATTGATGATTTAGATAAACTGGACTTAGGAAGAGTTAACGAAATTTATCGAGATAATATTAAAGCTCTTTGTCAACCAAACTTCCAAATTATTTATACTATCCCGATCGCAGTACTTCGGGAAACATTCATCAGCACAATAATTGCCACTGAAACCAACGATCAGGTTGTCGCGATGCCTGTCTTAAAAATATTTGATAAAGGTAAAAATCGCTTTCCTAATGCTGAACCTCGCCCGGAAGCAACAATGATCCTCGGTGAAGTTTTACAAAAGCGGATTCCCAGTGAATTAATCGCGGCAGAAACAGCTGAAAAAATTGTAATTTACAGTGGTGGCGTATTGCGAGAGTTAATTCGTATCTCTAAGGAATGTTGTCGTATTTGTTTGCGGACTATCCGCAGAAATCCCTCAGCCGAAGTTATTATTGACGATAAAATTCTCCTTCAAGCAATCAATAAAATCCGTAATGATTTTTCCATACGTTTAGGAAAAGTTGATACAGATATTTTGCAGAGTGTCTATGAACAATTTATGCCTAATGACCCCAAACAAGCAGAATTTTTGGATTTACTTCATGGGCTATATGTTCTAGAATATCGCACTGAGGAAACTTGGTATGATGTTCATCCAATTATCATCGAAAGCCTGAAAAGACAGGGAGCAATTAATGTTAAATGAAGAATTATTTGATGAGGGAGAAAATCAAGATGCATATGATGATTTAATTGTTTCTATTGAAGCTCAAAAACGGGGACTAAATTTACTGATTGCAGTTTGTAATGATGCTAATTTTCGTGATGAGATTATTGCCCAATATGAAGCTGAACTACAATCCGCTTTCCATACATATCGAGTAACTTTAGCACGTCAAGAGCCGAGCCTCAAAGCTGCTCTTAACCAACTGGTACAACAAGAAGAATATCTTCGTCAGCAAAACCCGGCGGTGATTACTGTGACGGGTGCTGAACAACTTTATTTTCTCCGATTGGGAAATGAGCAATCAGAACAAGAGAAATTTTTTGGTTATTTACAGTGGACAAGGGAGGGATTGCGCGAGTTTCCCTTTGCGATTGTACTTTGGGTAACTAACCAAATTTTAGTCAGCCTGATTAAAAAAGCCCCTGATTTTTGGAGTTGGCGCAACGGGGTATTTCGGTTTGAATCTAAAAAGACAAATGCTATTCCTGGTAAAGAACTAGAACATATACGCTTTGTTTTTAGAGACACAGAATTAGCCAGCACAGATACTAATGAAGATAACTCCTTTTTCTTGCCCATCCAAGATTTACAAGGGTTAATCGAGAAAGTAGAACAGGAACGCGGAACTAAAGATCCCACCTTGGCTACTTTATACTCAAGATTAGGCGATATTTACCGTAGCAGATTAGAGCGGGGTGAGTCTCAGAATTATCAAGAAGAACAAGAACTAGCAATAAAGTACTGGCGTAAGGCAATTGAACTACAAAATGAATTAGGTTTGCAGATAGACTTAGCTACTAACTTCAACAATTTAGCAGGAATATATCGTGCAACAGGACGTTACAGCGAAGCGGAACCACTATATAAACAAGCTTTGGAACTAACGAAACACTTGTTAGGAGACAATCACCCTTCTTTCGCTACTAGCTTGAATAATTTGGCAGGACTCTACAAATCTACTGGACAATATACTAAAGCGGAACTTTTATATCAACAAGCTTTGGAACTGAGGAAAGGTCTGTTAGGAGAAAACCATGCCGATGTCGCCGCCAGTCTCAACAATTTGGCATTACTATATGATGAACAAGGGCGTTATGAAGAAGCAGAACCTCTGTATCTGCAATCATTAGAACTCGAAAAACGTTTGGTTAGCGAAAATCATCTTTCTTTGGCTCTTATACTAAATAATTTAGCGCTACTTTATTATCATCAAGGGCGTTACACTGAAGCTGAACCGTTGTCGCTCCAAGCAATAGAATTAGATAAGCGATTTTTGGGAGAAGAGAATCCTGATGTTGCAACAGATTTACACAATTTAGGATTGATATACCGCGCTCAAGGACGCTACGATCAAGCGGAATCTTTATTTTTGGAATCCTTGGAACTGAAGGAGCGTCTATTGCAAAAGGCGCATCCGCTTTTAGCAGATACTATCTACGCCCTGAGTTATATGTACAGGGAGCAGGGGCGTTTTAATGAAGCAGAACCTTTATGTATAAAAGCCTTAGAACTTGATAAGCACCTATTGGGAGAAAATCATCCCAATGTTGCCGAAAGCCTCAATAATCTGGCAGAAATTTATCGTGAAACTAGACGTTACAGTGAAGCAGAACCGCTTTATTTGCAAGCTTTAGATATTTGTGAACGAGTCTGGGGTGTAGATCATCTCCGTAGTGTCACTGTTCGTCAAAATCTAGAAAAACTCGCCGCAGCAATGCAGGATAATGGAGAATGCGATTGCATTACATAAAACCAAAACATCATTTTGGGTTAATCTGACTCTAAATTTAGAGATAGCAAAATGGCTAAAGATGTTTGCTGTCCCTAGCGAAACCTATCAAAATTTTTTTCAACTTCCCTTTGTCCAACGTGCCCTTCAACGTTACCAAGTTAAGTTTATAGTCTATGATCCTAGACAAGAGGAGGTTCGGCAATGGATAAGATAAAACATTATCGACAACTAATAAAACAAATATTGACAGAACATGCACAAAATATCAATAACACGGATACAGTCAATTCACAACTAATTATTGATAGTGAAAACGACCATTATCAATTAGCTTATGTTGGCTGGCAAGGAGATAAGCGGGTGTTTGGCCCAGTCATGCATTTTGATATTCAAAATGGTAAAATATGGATTCAGTATAACGGTACAGAAGAGTCTGTTGCTGAACGATTGGTTGAGTTAGGTGTACCCCCTTCTGATATTGTCATTGGGCTTCATTCTCCTTTTAAACGCCAATTTACTTCTTATGCCGTCGAGTAAAAATATTTTCAACCCAAGTGATGAATACATTAATATTGATTGAATAGCAGTAAGTGGTGCGATCACTTCCCCTAGAACTCTGACTTTTTGAATAAGTCTGAGTGAGGTGTAGTAGAAAGCGCGATCGCACTCAACAATAACTAATAACTTGAGCTATAGTACACTGTGGCCCAAGTTTGCTTACTTTCCTTTAACAAGGAGATTTTCGCCCCAAATCTTGTTATTTGAGATGGTAGCTAGATTTACGTTGTGCTGTACTAGCGAACCCCAACAAAACCAGCTTGCTCAATTGCCCTTTGCCCCTGGTCAGTTAATAAAAGTTTGGCATAGGCATCCCCAATCTGCTGTTCCCGACCTTTATTTTGCTTAATAATCACAAACAAGTTAGCAATCATAGGATAGCTACCATTTTTGACAGCCTGAGTATTTAGCTGGTTGCGCTGACGTAGACATTGCTCAGGTGATACCAAAGGTTGACTATAGGGAGGAATTAGCTGACTAGAAGTCTGGCCCAATGGCAAAGCCTTTACACTACATTGAGGTAATACTGAACGGGCAGAAGCATAATAGACACCACCAGGGGTTTTACTGAGTTGCCGCACTGCCTCTGTAGTAGAGTAGACATACTGTACATTAGAGCTAAGTGCTTGCCCCTTCAAGTCGCTGTTGCTAGAGAATATTACTGTATCTGCGTCTTCTGGTCGTTGAGATAAAGGTGTGATAGGTAGGTTTGGCCCACCTACTTGATTCCAATTAGTAATTTTCCCCAAATAAATCTGCTGTAATTGATCAACAGTTAAACCAGGCAGATTGAGTGATGGGTTGACTACCACTGCTATCGCATCCCTACCCACCTGACGTTGCTCAAGGGTGAAGCCTCGCTCTTTTGCAATAGCTTGTTCTTCATCTGTAAGGGGACGAGAGGACTGAGCAAAATCTAGTTTCCCATCAAGCAACATCCGAATGCCGGAGCTAGAACCAGGGCTACCATTAACAGGGCCTACATAACGTAATTGTAGTTCTGGGCGATCGCTCTGGATCTGAGAATCTACCAATTGCCGGATAGATGCCCAGGCTGTACTACCTCCGTAGTTAAATGAGGCAGTAGGGACATTAGTAACTGTCTTAAAAGTTGATGCAGTACTAGAGAGGCTATTGAAATTTTGATTAGAGGAACTAACGCTGTTACGGGCAGCTAAATTCGGCTTTAGTAACCACCAAAGCAGTCCGCCAATAACCATAAGTGTCAGTACTTTACCAATAATCAAACCTCTAAGAAAGAGGGCAATTTCACCGTTAATTAAAGCTTTTCTTTGATTTGTATTGTCCATATCTTTAAATCTTGTTTATTCTATTTATCCTACAGGAATCTATAAATATTGAGGTTAAGAGCAAATCTGGAATAAACCAGTTAATCGTGAATTTTATGTGATTGCTGGTAGATGATTAATTCTTCCTGATGTAGTAAGGATAAATTTGCTCTTTGGTAGCCTTTGCAATGGTGGAATTGCTCTTATTGATTCTTCTGTGATCTGCTGATTTAGCTACTAATACCGCAAGGCAGAAGTCAAAAGCCAAAAGTATTATGGAATAAGCTCTTTAAGGATTTTCAATGGTTGCTCTATTTACGCCGTAACGTACTAGGCCATTGACATTAACATTAGCCAACTGTGGCTCAAGCAATTTTTGTATAAAATTATTTAATTGAGTTGGTTGGTTTGGAGGCGATGTACCTGTATTAACAAGTGTATAAATTAAAACTAATACCATTAAACTAGTGGTAACACCAAGCCCTATTCCTAGCAGCAAAATAAAGTTTTTATAAGTTAGCGAATAAGTATTGTCAACGTTTTGCTTTATAACATCATCTTCTGAGGATTTTGACAAGACTAAATTAGAATTAAGCGCTTGCAAAGCTTCTGAGGCAGATTGGTAACGCTGGCTAAAGCGATCGCGAACCATTGTATCTAAAATATCTGCAAGAACATTACTGACCTGTGCCTGATCGCGCCAGAGAACTTCTCCAGTATTGGGATCTTCTTGTAGTTGCTCAGGTATTAAACCTGTCAAAGCTTGAATGCCAATTATCCCTAATGCATAGATATCGCTGCAAAGTCTTGGCTTTCCCTTAGCCTGTTCGCTTGGCATATAGCCAGGAGTCCCAACAGCAATTGTTAAGCCTGCTCCTAAAGCACCAATTTTCTTAATACTCCCAAAGTCAATTAGCACAATCTTCTGATCTGAGTGCCGACGCATTAGATTTTGGGGCTTAATATCCCGGTGAATAATGTTATTTTGGTGGACAAAGGACAGTACTTCCAGGATTTCTTTTAATAAATTTAAGACTGCATTCTCGCTAAGACGCTGGCCGGGTACAATTTCTTGAGCTAATGCATGACCATCAATAAACTCCTGGACTAAATAGAAATCCCCATCTTCATTAAAATGGGCAAATAGTCTAGGAATTTGGTCATGGTCGTTGCCTAGCTGGTATAAAACTTCCGCTTCCCGATCAAATAGACTTTTAGCTATGGGTAAAATGGCAGGATTGGAATCTTTTGGTTGGAAATGTTTGACAACACAATGAGGTCGTCCTGGTAAATCTAGGTCTATGGCTAAGTAGGTATCACCAGATCCTCCGCTTCCTAAGTGTTTGACAATTTCAAATCGATTCCGAAGTGTTTTTCTAGCGAGAGAGTGTGGATGTTTTTTACGTATAGAACCTCTTAACAAGTAAGTATTACTAGATGATCCACTTTCCAGCAGCTTTACAGTCTCAAAGCGACTCCTGAGTTTTTTTCTAACTAGAGGGTTCTGGCTCATGTGGCATATACTACTTGTCAATTTACTGAGCATTCAGAGCTTGGGTGGCATTATGAATACCTGCGGCTAGGTTTGTTGGTATTTGAAGCAGTTAGCTTCTCAGGCGACCTATGCTTTTAAGCCGTTTTATAGTTAGCCGCTTAACTGGTTTATTTCATACTTTATATTGGTATCTTAATATAAAAATTTATTTCTGGAATAGTTAAATAAATTGTATCACTTATGTAAATTTTACACTAACCCACAGTATTTACAACTGTGGGTAGAAGACAAATTTCAGGAGTCGGGGAATTTCTTTTAAATATTGGGTCTGATTGCTGACAAAACCTTGAACAGTGGCATTTAAAGACATAAGTCTCTTCACAGCGTTCATTATTAAACGTAATCGCCTTGTCATATCTAAATGTAAGTTCGACAAAAGAAAAAAGAGTAAGTAAGCCTTTGGGGCGAATAACGAGTGATAAATTTTTAGGTAAATAGGAGTAACTTCTCACCCATTAAAGTTTATTGAATAGTTTATAAGAAACATCCAACTTTTCCGACCTTTCCTACCTTTTACTCGTGGCTTTATCACTTATGTTAACTCAGTTGCATTTAGCAAAAAAGAATTTATAATTGAAAAATTCTAAGCTGATTTTAATATATTATCTGTAGCTCTTGCTAAGTAAAGGATAAAACTGTTTTATAAAAAATAAAAAACGTTTTAGATAACTTCCCAGATATCTAGCCTTCTAGAAACAGTCCTAATTTAGATTTTGCTGCCAGCCGATAGATAAAATAATGCGACATCCGAACAACTAACTGCAACAGCAGCATTCTATTAATGAAAAAAGCCCCCTAGTGGGGGCTTATTAGGTCGTCCGCGTGGAATGAACAACTAAATAATTAATACTCACAGTAGATACAGTAAGCAGAACAAAATAATCCAAATCACGTCAACGAAGTGCCAGTAAATTTCGGCTGCTTCAATGCCAAAGTGTTTTTCGTTACTGTAGTGACCAGGAACGCGTGATCGCCATAACACAGCAACAATTGCTAAAACGCCGAGGGTAACGTGCAATCCGTGGAAACCAGTCAAAACGTAAAATGCACTAGCAAATAAATTGGTAGTTAAGCCAAATTCTAAATGGGTATATTCATATACTTGACCTACCAAGAAAATAGCACCCATCGCCGCCGTAATTGCTAACCAGATTTGTGCCCCCCGGGTATCGTTCTTTTTGATAGCAGTGTCGGCATTGTGCATGACAAAACTACTAGAAATCAGATTGATGGTGTTCACTCCAGGTAACAATAGTTCTAATTCTGGAGTCCCTGCTGGCGGCCATGCAGGTAACGTAGCACGGAAAGCCAGATAGGCTCCAAACAGCCCCAGGAAAATCATCCCTTCAGCAACCAGGAAGACAATTAGCCCAAACAGACGATGGTCTGGATGTTCTTCATGATGACCGACGGACGCTTCCGCTTCATGGTGATGATTTAGTTCGGTTTTAGCTGGGTCAATAGTTTGACTTTGCATGAATTTTTAAAAGATAAATTGGGGAATGGGGAATGGGGAATGGGGAATGGGGAATGGAGCAAGGCGGAAAGAAACAATGCCCCATGCCCAATATCCAATGCCCCAGAACCTGTTTATTTACGATCTTCGGGATTAGCAGCAACGGCTGGATCGGGTTTTGCTCTTAATACTGAGTTTGGGCCGCCAGACAAGACTGGATCGGGATCAGATAAGGGTACACCTTCGTCAGCCTTTTCTAAGCCGTAGTCGTAGGGGCCTGTAGCTAGTACTGGAGTTTGATCAAAATTCTCGATCGCAGGTGGCGAGGTTGTCATCCACTCTAAGGTCAATGCTCTCCAAGGATTATTACCAGCTTTCTCGCCGTATAACCAACTCCAAACCGCATTGATAATGAAAGGGAATGTCGAAACTGCTAGTATGTAAGCGCCATAGGTGCAAATCTCGTTGAGAAGGGTAAATTTGGGGTCATATACGGCAATGCGACGCCTCATGCCCATGAGTCCCAGCTTATGCATAGGTAAGAAGGCCATGTTGAGACCAACAATTGTCAAAGTAAAGTGAACCTTACCCCAAAATTGGTTCAGCATCCGTCCCGTCATTTTCGGGAACCAATGGTAGATCGCCGCATAAATGCCGAGAACACTACCACCAAACAGGACGTAGTGCAAGTGCGCTACTACAAAATAGGTGTCGTGAACGTGAATATCAAACGGCACTGCCGCCAACATCACGCCACTAATCCCGCCAATCACAAAGGTGCCAACAAAGCCCATTGCGAACAGCATGGCAGTATTCAGTTGGATTTTCCCACCCCACATGGTTGCTAACCAACTGAAAATTTTAATTCCCGTAGGTACGGCAATGATCATGGTGGTGATCATAAAGAACATCCGCAACCAACCAGGAATACCACTGGTAAACATGTGGTGTGCCCAGACGATTAGCCCTAAAAAGCTGATAGCCAGAGATGAGTAGGCGATCGCTTTATAGCCAAAAAGCGGCTTACGGGAATGCACCGGGATAATTTCCGAAATTGCCCCAAAGAAGGGCAAAATCATGATGTAAACCGCTGGGTGGGAGTAAAACCAGAACATGTGCTGGTACACAACTGGGTCGCCACCGCCAGTTGGGTTAAAAAATGTCGTTCCTGCCAATAAGTCAAAAGCCAGCAGAATTAGACCAGCTGCTAGCACTGGTGTAGATACCAGAGTCAGTGCTGAGGTAGCAAACATTGACCAGCAGAACAAGGGCATTTGATGAACCCCCATACCAGGGATACGCATCTTGAGCAATGTGACGAGGAAGTTGATTGCCCCTAGAATCGATGACGTACCTAGTAAGAGGACGCTCATAATCCAAATTCCCTCACCTACTTGACCTGTTACCAAGCTCAGGGGAGGGTAGGAAGTCCAACCTGCATCCGGTGCATCGCCTACCACTAAACTAGCGATCAACAATATACCCGCAGGGGGAATCATCCAAAAGGCAACAGCATTCAAGCGTGGGAATGCCATATCCTTTGCCCCAATCATCAAGGGAATAAGGAAGTTAGCAAAACCCGCACCAGCTGGCACGATCCACAAGAAAATCATGATCGTGGCGTGCAGCGTAAATAAGCTGTTGTAGACTTCAGGGGTGACGAAATCAACTTCTGGGGTTCGCAGTTCTGTACGAACCAAGTCAGCCATCACCCCACCGATACAGTAAAAAATGAACGTAGTGACTAGGTATTGAATCCCAATCACCTTATGGTCGGTGTTGAAACTAAAGTAGTCTTGCCATTTTCTGATCCCTGGCTCGTCAACAAGAGCAGGGGCGTTGGCAGTTTCTTGGACTTGAGCTTGGGTCATAGTCGTTAGTTATCTTTTGTCATTTGTCCTTTGTCAGTTGTCCTTTGTCATTTGTCATTTATTTAGACCAATGACTAATGACTAATCACCAATGACCAATGACTAATGGTGAACTTGATGGAGGATTTCTGGCTGAATTCCCATATCCTTGGTGTAAGGGGCGAGAAATTCATTTGGGGATAAATCCGCAGGGTTAACAGCAACGGCTTGATTTAGTGTTTCTTTGCTGGCAACTAGCTGCTCTTGCACCCATTTGTCAAAGGCTTCTTGTGTCTCAACGACTACTGATGCTTTCATCGCTCCGTGATATGGCCCACAAAGTTCTGCACAGAGCAGGTCATAATCGCCTGCTTTTTTGGGGGTGAAGCGGATCTCGCTTTGTCTACCAGGGATCGCATCTTGTTTCAGGCGGAACTCTGGCACCCAGAAGGCATGGATGACATCATTGGCTGTCATATTGATTTGCACTTCTCGCCCGATGGGAACATGCATTTCACCTGTAGTTATACCAGTTTCAGGATAGGTGAAAATCCAGGCATATTGTAGACCTGTGACGTTGACCCGCAATTCTGGTGGTTTGCCTGCTTTATCAGGAGTTCCCCCAATTGTCGGAGCAACACTACCAACACCTGGGGCATTCCGCAGTTGGGGAATTTGATCAGCATTGCGGACTTCTGCGGTAGCTGGGTCTTGCATTGCCTCATCAGATTTTTCTTGATTGAGATTGGGTTCGGTGCTAGGAGGAGTATCGTTTAAAGTTGCCGCCATAGCACTCCCAGGCATTGCCATTGACTCCTGATTCATCATCGGCGCTTCATGAATAGCATGGGGATCAAAGCCACCGATTTCGTTGTAGACATCAAAGCTGTAAACAGAAATACCGATAACGATAATTGCTGGGATCGCCGTCCAGAGAATTTCTAGAGGTACATTGCCCTCAACTGGTGGGCCGTCTTCATTGTCACCTGCACGCCGACGGTATTTAAATGCAGAGTAAATTACAATACCTTCTACGAGTAGGAATATACCTGTAGAAATGACCATCATCGCGTTGAACAGACCATCAACTAATTCGGCTTCATCCGTGGCTGCTGCTGGCAACAGACCGTGATTTTGACCGTACCAAAGGCTGACTAGTGTTAGCACGATGCCAATCAGTAATGTCCAGATTGAACTTGGAATCTTCACGGCTTACTTAATTGAATTTACTACGTTATTTTAAAGCTGCTCACTTACTAAGGTAGTCTAGGCTGGAAGGCATAGAATCCAAAGGTCTGAATTTTTTATTAAGTTTTTTAACTATTTTACTAATTTTGGGTACAAGGTGACTATTAGATACTGCCAAAAGTAGATGTAAATCAGTGGAAAAATTTAAGAAAAAATTTAGAATGCTTAAATTAATTGCGATTAATCAATTTTTCACATCTTGAAAAATACCTAAAGCTTCAGGCAAAACCTTTCTGGAGTGATTCAAAGTATAAGTGAGTGCTAATCTCTAAACCTTTAGCCTATACGCTAGGGTGAAGATAGGACGCTAAAAGAAAATTGAAAATTTTAAGAGAGCCACCAAGAGCGGGCAGAAGGTATCATTCATGAGCGAATTTGTCCTACAACAACAAAATGAAGCGGCGCTTCAGCAGCAAAAGCCCAAGGAAATGATTCGTCGCTTGGTGTGGAAAATATGCATAGCCACCTTAATTTTGATGGCAATAGGCAGCGCCACCCGCGTGATGAATGCTGGACTTGCTTGCCCAGACTGGCCCTTATGCTATGGCGAACTGGTGCCAGCCAAGCAAATGAATCTCCAGGTGTTTTTGGAGTGGTTTCACAGATTGGATGCAGCTTTAATTGGTGTAAGCGCGATCGCACTTTTCGGCTTGTCCTGGTGGCATCGTCGTGTCTTACCCTCTTGGCTGCCTTGGGCATCCACATTTGCCCTGTTTCTAATCGTCTTCCAAGGCATTTTAGGAGGACTCACCGTCACCGAACTGTTGCGGTTTGATATTGTTACCGCTCATTTAGGAACGGCACTGTTGTTTTTTAGCACCCTCCTGATTATCGGCACAGCGCTCACGCCCTATCAGGGAAATGGAACTGTTGGTAAGTTGCCTTGGGTCGGTTTAACTGCTGCTGTTCTGGTTTACCTGCAAAGTTTGCTAGGTGCTTTGGTAGGTTCTCGCTGGGCGCTACACCAATGCCTCGGCGGTTCTCAACTTTGTACTGTAATGTACAGCCATATTGCTGGTTTGGTGCCGCCAACAGTGGCAACTTTGGCAATGGTATTTATCTGTTGGCGTACACCAGCACTACATCCAGCCTTGCGGCGACTGGCAAATATGGCTGGTGGGTTGTTAACCTTACAAATCTTGTTGGGATTCGCCACTTTCAAATTACACCTCCAAGTTGAGCCTCTCACCGTCTCTCACCAAGCTATAGGAGCAGCTTTGCTGGGTACTTTGGTGGTTTTCACAGTTCTCGCACTACGTGACTGGGCTACTAGCCGCAACATCACAGTGTTGAGCAATGACTGCTGAGTATGGAGTGAGGGAACAGGGGGAGTAACGGAAGGAAAAATTTCTAGCTCCTAACTCCTGTACAGACGCGATTAATCGTGTCTCTCCTACTCAGCACTAAATTATGGCCGCAACGGCGAGTATTGCGACCCACGCAGGTGCAGAAAATCTGTGTTTCATTTGCCTGAAAGAGCCACCTTGAGCGGGGGCTGCATATAAGTTGTTGAAAAATAAGGAACCAGAGCCAAAATGATTGAGACTAATGTCTCTCGCCACCACCAAACATTTCTACAGGTAGTTCAAAGTTATTACCAGCTAACGAAGCCTCGGATTATTCCGTTGCTTTTGATTACCACAGCTGGGAGTATGTGGATTGCTGCTAAGGGAGAAGTAGACCCATTGCTGTTGCTAGTAACTCTCACTGGTGGCACTTTGGCTGCTGCAAGCGCCCAAACGATTAACTGTATCTATGACCGGGATATTGATTATGACATGGAGCGGACGCGCCATCGTCCGATGCCTTCGGGTAAGGTGCAGCCACGCGATGCTCTAATTTTTGCGATCGCACTGGCAACGATTTCCTTTACACTCTTGGCAGTATTTGCCAACCTGTTAGCCGCACTGCTAGCCTTCTCTGGCATCGTCTTTTATATTTTGGTTTATACCCACTGGTTGAAACGCCACACCCCTCAGAATATCGTTGTTGGTGGTGCGGCTGGGGCAATTCCGGCTTTAGTGGGTTGGGCTGCTGTCACAGGCACATTAAGCTGGTCAGCATGGCTGATTTTTGCCATCGTCTTTTTATGGACACCACCCCATTTCTGGGCGCTAGCTCTGATGATTAAAGATGACTACGCAAAGGTGGGGATACCAATGTTACCTGTGATTGAAGGTACTACGGCAACTGTAAAGCAGATTTGGTACTATACGCTGGTAACAGTATTTGCAACCGTGTTATTGGTTTATCCCTTGGGCGCAAGTGGAATTCTTTATGCTGCGATCGCTGTAATTCTGGGAGGATTATTTATCCACAAATCTTGGCGTTTATTGCAAAATCCAGAGGATCGCGCTGTAGCTAAAGAGTTGTTTCTCTTTTCCATCTCCTACATGATGCTGTTGTGTCTGGGGATGGTAGTTGATAGTCTTCCCGTTACCCATAATCTAATTAATGCAGCGATCAATCAGCTGCATTTTATAGCTTAGGGGATGGAAAATTTAGCGATCGCGTTTGGTAAAGGGGCGCGATCGCATTTTTGGAAATTAAAAAATATACAATAATTTGAGTTTTGCTGATTTGCGATTAAAAGTAAAATTTCAGTCATAGGCAAATCGATAAAAAAGCTAAATGTTGACAAATTACATTCGTGCAGCATTGCACAAAGCAACCTACGAGTTGCTTGAGGATGGAACTTTTTATAGCGAAATTCCAGAATGTCAAGGAGTTTGGGCAAACGCTCCAACACTAGAAGGCTGCCGGGAAGATTTACAAGATGCTCTTGAAGGATGGATTATTTTAGGATTGCGTTTGGGTCATACTCTACCGATACTTGATGGTGTTGACCTGAATTTCACCAAAGAGGTCGCCTAATGCCACCCTTTGGATCGATTAATCGGCGGGATTTGATTCGTTATCTGAAAGATGCAGGTTTTGATGGCCCTTACCCAGGTGGTAAGCATCAATACATGGTCAAAGGTGAATTAAAGCTGACAATTCCCAATCCGCATCAGGGAGACATCAGCCCAAGCCTACTAAATAGAATATTGCGTCAAGCTAATATAAGCAGAGATGAATGGGAAGCGTTATAAATTATATGCGCGATCACTCATAAGACAATAATCTCTCGTGCGATCGCACCAGGGGCTAACTTACTTCTAGTGGCGGCTACAGTCTCAAGTTACTTTTGCTAGCGTAGTGGTATAAGGTTTATCGCTCCCCAGTAAGCGCCTGGAAGCAAAAGGATTAATATGGCTCATTTAAATCAGCGTCGTCCCCAAAATGTCAACGGCGATTTTTATGTAGATACTACCTGTATTGATTGTGATACCTGTCGCTGGATGGCTCCTGAAGTATTTTATGATGTTGATGATCAATCGGCTGTTTATCATCAACCAACCAATGAGGTAGAAAGATTAGCCGCACTGCAAGCACTTTTAGCTTGTCCTACTAGTTCCATTGGCACAGTTGAAAAGCCAAAAGATATCAAAGCTGTTCAACAAAGTTTCCCAATATTAGTAACAGAAAATATTTACCACTGCGGCTATCATTCTGAAAAATCTTATGGTGCTGCTAGCTATTTAATTCAGCTTTCAGAAGGTAATATTTTGGTGGATTCTCCCCGTTTTACGCCGCCTTTAGTCAAGCGTTTAGAAGAAATGGGGCCAATTCGTTATATGTATCTAACTCATAAGGATGATGTGGCAGATCATCAAAAGTTTGCCGAGCATTTTCAGTGCGATCGCATCCTTCATACTGACGATATTACTGCGGATACTCGCAATGTAGAAATACAGCTAACTGGTTCAGAAGCATTTACTTTGACTCCAGATTTATTAATTATCCCAGTTCCCGGTCACACCAAAGGACAAACGGTTCTACTTTATAAAAATAAGTTTCTCTTCACTGGTGATCATCTTGCTTGGTCAGAAAGCTTCCACCAACTAGCTGCATTCCACAGTGCCTGCTGGTATTCTTGGTCAGAACAAATTAAATCAATGCGTAACCTGGCTAATTACTCTTTTGAGTGGGTGTTACCAGGTCATGGGCGAAGGTTTCATGCTGATAGGGAAACCATGCGCCAGCAGATGCACAAGTGTATTGACTTAATGGAATCTTTGGATTGACCGAATAATTAATAATTATTTGGTCATCTGAAAAAAGCCACGAAAAACTTAATCCCCTTAGCTCGACTTTATCCAATTACGCAGCATAAACAGCAATATGCCGTAAACATTCAAATAAAGGGCAAGGTACTTTTAGGGAACTCCAAAAAATAAATTATTCCACTTGAGGTCGTTGACTGTTAACAGTTAACAGTCGCAATGGAATATTTTTTTAGTTGGAAGTCCCTTGTACAAGGCATCGCTTTTTCAGACTCACCACTAACTGCTGATATCGCCCAAGGTTCCATTCCTGTCATAAGATTATGATTAAAAATTAAACCAGAGTTGTGTTCTCTAATTCTAAGCTCTATCATGACAACTACGCCAAGCTTCAATTCCTGGGTTATCTGTCCCCAACCTAATCCTCAAGCAAACTTGCGTTTATTCTGCTTCCCCTACGCTGGTGGTAGCGCGGCAATTTTTCGTACTTGGCCTAATAATCTACCTAGTAATGTCGAAGTCTGTGCTGTGGAATATCCGGGACGGGGAAGGCAGATTAAGTCACCACCTTTGACGCGATTAGAACCTCTTATTGAAGCGATCGCTCCAGTTTTGTTACCATATTTAGACAAACCATTCGCCTTTTTCGGTCACAGTATGGGCGGATTAGTTAGCTTCGAGTTGACCCGTCTACTTCGCTCTCAGTATCGTCTTACTCCCTTTCACCTCTTTATCTCTGCTCGTAGCGCCCCACAATTGCCACTTATCAAAGCACCTCTCCATGCCCTATCAGACTCTGATTTGCAGGACGAGCTACGCAGTCTTAACGGTACACCTAAAGCAGTTTTGGAAAACCCGGAACTGATGCAGATGTTCCTCCCCATTTTGCGGGCAGATTTTGCAGTTCTAGAAACTTATATTTACACTCAAAAACAGCCACTGGAGTGTCCTATTACTATTTTTGGTGGTTTGCAAGACCAAGAAGTTAGTCATGAAGCTTTGCAAGCATGGCGAGAACAGACGATCACTACTTTCTCATTACATGAGTTCAACGGTGACCACTTTTTTATGCATTCTCACCAAGAGTTATTATTTAAACTTATGTCTCAAGAATTGCAGATGTGTAAGCGCATCTGGTAGTAGTTATCACGCATAAAGGAGTTAGGAGCCAGAATATAGAATTTTCCTGACTCTCTGAACTTCTGATATACAATATTTCTACTGTTTATTTTTGGGTAGCGATCGCTAATTTTGCCCCTTCAACTTGACGTACCCGATCCATCACAGCCACTACCTTCCCGTGACCAACTTTTTCATCAGCATTAATAATCACCAACACTTCTGGATTAGAACCAACTAAAGTCCGCACTTGTGCTGTTAAATCATCAACAGTGGTTGGTTTGCGGTTTAAGCTTACTACTCCTTGTTCATCTACCGTGATCGTAACTCTAGAGGGAACTTGTTGTTGTTTTGCTGTGGCTGCCTTCGGTAAATTTACTGGCAAACCTTCTGAGCGTGTTAAAAACAGAGTTGACATGATAAAAAATGTCAAAATCGCAAATATCACGTCAATCATCGGCACAATATTAATCTGTGCTGGGATATCTGGTTCATCTTGTAGACGCATACGTTTTTTCTCCTCGTTCATAGCGACGGCGGTAAAGTAATTCTAGCTGTCCCCCATACTCCTGAATTAGGGCGATTTGCCGCTGGTACAGTCCCCGGAAGGTATTGGAAAACAAGAGTATGAATATAGCAACTATCAATCCTGCTGCTGTTGATACTAGGGCTTCACTAATCCCAGCTGTAACACTTGCCGTTCTGCTACCTCCCACGTCACCAAGATTTAGCGAAGCAAAGGAGGTTATCAATCCTAATACTGTGCCGAGAAGACCTAACAGTGGTGCCAGACTAATGATTGTGTCGAAAAGGTTTTGGAAACGTTTTAACACAGGTATCTCAGCCTGCGATTCGCTTTCTAACGCTAAACGAAATTCCTCTGGATTTGGCTCCTCTAATTCTAAAGCCGCCAGAAAAATCCGGGCGAGTGGCAAGTCTGCGTTTTTCTGAAGTTTATCCATTGCACCGACAACATTATCGAGACGGTAGAGATTCAAAACATCTCGCACCACCCGGTTTTGACGCTTATTGATCCTTACCCAAAACCTGATCCGCTCGAAGATCAGTGCCACACCCAATACCGAAAACGCCAACAGGGGCCACATGACCACACCGCCTGCTGCAAACAAATTCTGAATTCCCATGTAGTGCCTCTATAACGTCGTCCACAATACAAAATCAGACTACCAGAATCTAGATAAAAGCTGAAACTTTTTCTCAATAAAATATAAGATATAATGATAAATTTTTCAAATGTAATGTTCATGACTTTTATTTACTTATCCGTTTGTTTTACATAAAATAATTTAATTGAATTGAAACAAAAATTAACTTTGTCCAAAAGCCATGATATTGGTGGTTTGAAAAGATGTTTTTGCTAGTGCAGGGTTCCGTAACGCTATCCCAAGTAATTTTAATTTTTTACTTGATATTTGTAACCTTGCATTCTAAGATAGCTAAGTTAGTGAGAATGGGTAGCAATAGCTATGAGCTTTTCTGGCATTAATGTCGAGCAACGTTCCAAAGAAGTTGAGGCTCTCAAGTCTTTTCTGACTTACAGTCTGATAGGTTCACTGGCGCTGCATATCGGCCTACTGTCCTCAGGCATAAGTAATTATTTGACGAGAGTCCCTACGGCAGAAGAAGAACCAATAGAGTTAGCGATCGTGGATTCTCCGACTGCGGAACCAGAAAAACCGCTCGAAAAAATTCCAGAAGAACCCAAAAAATTACCAGAAGTTATTCAGAAACAGTCTATAGAAACTTCACCAGTACAAAAACCAGTACAAGAATTTATTGAAAAACCAAAAATTCAGCCAGTTGAACAACCAAAACAAACTACTCAAAACCCACAGCCAGTTGAACAACCAAAACAAACTACTCAAATTCAGCCAGTTGAACAACCAAAACAAACTACTCAAAACCCACAGCCAACAAATACGCAAATTGCTCCCAAGCCATTCGTCCCTGTAACAACTATTGCTCCTCAAGGTGGTGGCGGCGGTGGCGGCTCTGGTGTTGGTTTAGGCTCAGGTAGTGGTATCGCTGTAGGTACAAGCAGTGGTACTGGCACTGGCGGAGGTACTGGCACTGGCACTGGTGGTGGCATTGGCAGTGGTACTGGCACTGGCATTGGTAGCGGTACTGGCAGTGGAATTGGTAGTGGCACTGGCAGTGGAATTGGTAGTGGTACAGGTAGCGGCATTGGTAGCGGCACAGGAAACCGTCCCACAGTAGCAACAGCGCCTACACCTCCAAAAATTAACAGTTCAGGTAATGGTCGTGCAGCTTGCCGCGAATGTAATGCCAAATATCCAGAGGCAGCAAGACGGCGGGGAGTTGAAGGCAGAGTGGAAGTAGCTGTAGATAGTGATGCACAAGGCAATGTTACTAATGTGCGGCTAACCAGATCCAGTGGAAACCGTGAATTGGATGAAGCTCAATTGAGACAAGCGCGTGACTGGAAATTAAAACCCACAGAAGGTGGTAGACAAGGAGTATCTATAGCAACTGAATTTGCCATAAAAGGTTCACGGCGATCGCGCCAAGTTCAAGAACGGCAAGCACAAAGAGAAGCAGAAGAAAGAACTCGGCAGACAACGGCTGCCAACTCTACACAGGAAACTCCAAGACGTAGGCGCAGAGAGATGATACCTGCATCTAATCAAGCTACAGCCACAAAACCAGCAATATCTGGATTTAGTAGACGGTTGGAACCTCAAAGAGCAGAAAGTACTCCTAGAAACTCATCATCTAGAGTTAGGACAACTCCCACTCAAGGAAGTGCAAGAGAGTCTTTACGCCGCATCCGGCGTGAGCAAACGGTTACCGATTCATTACAAAAGCCCCAACCAACCGCAAATCGGCGTCGTCGGCGGCGGCCAGACAACGCTAGTCAGAACAAGTTGCGGGAATCTTTGCGCGGTTTACGTCAACAACCTCAATCGCAACCTGCTGCTCCCAGTCAAGAGTAAGTTAGCAGTTAACTGTTAATTGTTAACAGTCAACACTCACCTATATCCCATCCACTTTTAGGGACGGGATATAGGTGTGTGTGACAGTTTCAGTCTGAAAAAATTTGGCTAGAGGATTTTAGGACTTGTGTGTATACCCTAGCCTTGGGACGTAGAATTTGGTTGAACTCACCTTAATCTAAAACCGTAGATGGACGCGGATGGATGCAAATAATTTTGATAATTAATCATCTGTGTTTATCTATTTTAATTAGTTATGAATGAAGAAGTCTTCAACAAGGTGATCAGCTATGTCTACGAAAGGCTATGCCTACGCATTTCTCATCTAGAGCAACTAATACCCGACTCTCTACAACAATATAACCGGGTATTGTTGTCAATTGAGATTATGGTAAGCGTAAATAGTTCACTTCCTTCTTTTGAGGTGAGTGATGCAGCCTAAAGTTATTTTTGGGAATGCTGCAAGCGAAGGTGCAAATCGCTGGGGCTGGTTTATGGGTTACTTCATCACTCCAGATGATGATCCTCGCTCAACCACAGCGCTGGAAATAAAGTGGGGTGTCCATAAAGCGGGAGACTGTAGAAACGAGTGGGGAGTAAACAATACAGCCGCTACTCTTTCCATCTTGATTAATGGCCAATTTTGCCTTCAGTTTGAGGATAGAGAGATGATTCTATCTCGTGAGGGTGATTATGTGTTGTGGTATGCGGGTGTACCACATTGTTGGGTTGCTCAGTCCGACTGTACTATTTTGACCGTGAGATGGCCTTCAACACCATGTGATAGTGTAGCAGTGCGATCGCCACAAGAATAATTTTCAACCCACATTCCGCACTTCTTAGGAATAAAGCGGTAACTATCTACTCTGATAGAAATAACTGAAAGCTTCCTTGACTAGAACCTAAATAACCTTTTGTGCTAGCAACGTGCGTTACCGCACGAATTTCCATGTTGATTTGCATCGAAGCTCATATCCCCTTTCCTCGTCCTTTAGTTTATGCCACTTATCGAGATAAGCTAACGGAACTTGTGCTGTATATGTCAAAAGTCAGACAAATTAAGTTCAAATCAAGCCAAGAGCAAAACGGACTTTTGTACCTAGTCCATGATTGGTATGGTGGTGCCAATCTTCCAGCACTAGCGCGTGCTTTTTTAAGCGAAGATTTGCTCAATTGGACAGAAGATTCTGTTTGGAATAATTCTGAATATACAACTAGTTGGCAGATCAAAACCCACGTTTTTAGTGAAGCAGTTCACTGTACAGGCAAAAATCACTTTCTCGAAGATGATAAAGGAACGCTAATCCAGAGCCGGGGTGAACTAATTATTGACCCGCAACAGATCAAGGGTACACCACAACAGTTAACAGTGGCGATCGCCCGCATCGTTGAGAGTTCATTAGGAAAACAGATTACACCTAATTTCCAACAAATGAGTGAAGGAGTTCGCCACTATCTGAAGAAAGTGAATTAACAATTTAAAATTCTTGGATTAAGGGAACTCCAAAAGAGTGATTTCTTATTCCCTATTTCTTACTCTCTGACTATGCAAATATGTATGGCTACGCTGCGCGAACAGAAATCAAAGCGTATTCCTATAAACCCTTTAATCTACAAAAAAGTGCGAACTAACTCCATGATTAACAATTTCACAACTTGTCTATATTAGACAACAGCCTATAGCTTTTGATTTTAGACTACTCACTCTAAATTAAATAATCTTGAAAAAATCATCTTAAAAGATGTCTCTCAATATCTCCAAAGACTGATGGTGTAGCGTTAATTATTATAGTTAATAGAAATTAACTTAATATTAGGAGTCGTTATTGTGGAAAGTCTTAGCAAACAACTCATAATTATTGGCGGCGCTGAAGATAAAAAGGAAGATTGTGAAATCTTGCGCGAGTTTGTACGACGTGCTGGGGGTACGAAGGCAAAAATAGTAATTATGACAGCAGCGACAGAACTACCTAGAGAGGTTGGAGAAAATTATATTAGAGTATTTGAACGGTTAGGAGCTGAAGATGCTCGTATTGTTGATACAGAAACTCGTGATGATGCATCTTCTTCTACGGCATTAGAAGCTGTCAGCAAAGCTACAGGAATATTCTTTACTGGAGGAGATCAAGCTCGGATCACAAGCGTTCTGAAAGATACTGAACTTGACACAGCTATTCACAAGCGTTTTGCTGAAGGGGCAGTTATTGCAGGCACAAGCGCAGGAGCAGCTGTGATGCCAGATAAAATGATTGTAGAAGGCGATTCTCAAACTAACCCTCGGATGGAAATTATAGATATGGGACCAGGTTTAGGCTTTCTACCTGGAGTAGTAATTGACCAACATTTTTTACAGCGTGGACGTCTGGGACGCTTAATTTCAGCTTTGATACAAGAGCCTGCTGATTTAGGATTTGGTATTGATGAAAATACTGCGATGGTAGTTAGTGATAGACAAGTTGAAATCATTGGTGAAGGTTCAGTCACAATTGTCGATGTAGAGTCTACATATGACAATATGGGCGAAATTTTAAAGGATGAGGCTTTAGCAATTTGTGGAGCAAAGCTTCATATATTACCACGTGGCTACAAATTTGATTTGAAAACTCGCCAACCTATCTTAAATAATGTGTCTGTATTAGCAGGTTCAGCAAATACTTAACTTTGAACACATACATTTAAGTCCACTAGATAAATGGTAAGAAAAAACATTTAAAGGGGAATATGTTTGTTGGTTTTTAAGCCAATTTATTTACCATGCTAGTTGCGATCGCTTCTTCCTAAGTCTATCCCTTACCAAAGGGTTGAAACCTTTCAGAAGCTTTTAATTATGCTTAACAGGCGTGCCATTCATCTCAGAGTGGAATGGCACGCCTGTTAAATTTTAACTGAAAATATGTATCTTCAAAAAATGCGATCGCTACTTTATCACTCTCTACTTTTTCAAAGTTTTAAACTTATTAAAGAAGAATTCCAAATCTAGGAATCAGCAATTTTTTGCTGGGTAATTCAACAAAAAGCTGGAATTAACGAAATCAGGAAATTTATACCATCTCTATAACCTTAGAGCGTTGGGATTGAGTAACTTGCTCAATGATATTTGCTGCCCGTTTCACGCCGCCTGAAAGTTGAATTGACTGCTGAATCCTGCGGGCATTGTTTTTGTAAGAATTTTCTGTCAACACTCGCTTAATTGCCGTTCGCAGGTTGGAAATATTTAGTTTTTCTAGAGAAATCACTTCTCCTACTCCAGTGGAGTGAATTCGCGCGGCAGTTCCTGGTTGCTCAAAGGTGATCGGAATCGCTATTACAGGTACGCCATAGCTAAGTGAATCTAATGTCGTATTCATGCCTGCATGAGTTATTGTCAGACTAGCGTGCGCTAGTATATCTGGTTGCGGAGCATACTCAACAACTAAAGGGGAACCAGGAAGTGAACGCACTGCTTCTTCACTCATCCCACCCCCATGAGCGATTACTAATTGTACATCCAGCCCATCACAAGCAGCAGCAATACAACGAAATACTGCTTCTTTGGTGTTTTGCACGCTTCCAAGAGAAGCGTAAATCATCGGCTGTCCAGTCAACTTCTCGTAGGGAAATGTAACTAATTGTGGTGAAGCATTTCGCAACGGGCCAACATAATGCAAGTGCGGTGGCAGGTTGGGAATGGGAAACTCAAATAAGCCAGGTTGTTGACTAATATGGGCAAGCCGTGCATTAGAAGCGTAGATGTGGTGATAATCAGACAGCTTCCACTCTTGGCGGTAGCGATTAATTGTTTTTAAAATCGGTTGACAACTACGATCTAAAAAGTAATAAGCCAAGAGATTGCGGATTTTTGATAGATGGGTATTCTGGTAATTCCAGGGAGTAAAAAAAGGAGGAACATCGGCTCGGCGGTGAATTACCTGTCCGCAAGAAACGCAAATGAATGGGAGATTGAGATATTCTGCTACCGTTTCACCAGCAGGTTCGAGTTGATCTACCAGTAAGACTTCTATTCCTCTTGCTGCGATCGCTTTGGGTGCATCTTGGCAAATAATTTCAACCATTTGTTGGCAGAAGTCGAGTGAGTAATCCAACGCCTTCAAAGCGCTTAACTTTCCTAACTGAGCAAAGGTTTGAGCCATTGAGCCAGGTTGATAGATCGCTTCACCAATCGGATAGAAATTTAACCCCTCCGATTGCACCTTTGATTCCAAATCTGGAATTTGTAAAAAGGTGACGCGATGACCGTGCGATTGAAGTTCTCTTCCCAACGCAGCTTGGGGATTCAGGTGTCCGGGATAGGGCGGGCAAATAATTCCAAAGTGAGTCATAAGTCAAGAGCTAACAGGGTATTAATCGCTAATAGAAAGTGATTGCTATACTTTGTGTTTGTAAACTGCTGGAACTTTTGATCAAGGTACATCGGAATACTTATGATGTTTTTGATGCTAGCCAAAGTGATAGCAACTAATGAGTGGCCAAAAAACTGGTAATGAAATCGTTTGAGCGTGATGGGGATAAACTTAACCTTGTTCAAGTTATCAATGGGACAAAAATGTACCAAAATTAAACACTTGAACGGGTCGTTTAAAAAATAATATTCAAGCGTTAATTGCAGCTTTTCTATTCGATTTAATTGGCTGCACTCTAAATATAAAACTAGGTTGTTTGACTTCTATAAAGCTAGTACCGCAAGGCGGAAGTCAAAAGGATTATAGAATTGGCTTTTTACTTTTTAGCGATTTTTAATCCTTGCTCTATTTACGCCGTGGCGTACTAGATAGATATCGGGGTATCATTACTGGCTACTGGCAAGAGTTCTACCCTCCAACTTGATTTTTTTCACAAGTAATACTGTTGTTTATGAGAGTTATTCCACCTTCTAAAACAGGCTAATGTTAAATACTTTTGTGCTGATGAACACAAAGGTATTTAACACTACATAAAAGTCAAGAATCTCGCTGCTTGATGCCTAAATCTTTACGATATGCTCCAGTATTTGCGAGAGATGCCACGCCATTGATATCGTAGTATTATTTGTAACGTTATCTCCGAGGTTATCAAAATTATTGAAGCGTTAATATAACACAATCTAGTAATAAAAATTAGGTATAATTTAGTAAACAAGACCCAAGCAATCTATATCAATAGAGCATTTGTATTTAGTGATTTTAGGTAAGCTACACGAGCTATTGTCTAATTATTTGAAGTTAGGCTGAGTTTAAAATACCAATGCATTAGTATCTTCATTAAATTTCATGCATCTCAGACTGGTTTGCATTTTTCAACACCAGGTCTGCACAACATGGCCCTTCACTTGTTGTCCTAACCAAGGTGTATTTTGTGAAAGTGTATAAAGATTTTTGCGTTCGACTTTCCAGGTTTGCTGGGGATCAAATAAAGTAAGTTCTGCTGGTTGATGAGGTACGATCGCACTGACTTTTTGCCCCAAACACTCTGCTGGATTGGTACTCAATGCCCGCCATAATTCTAAAGCTGTAAATTCCTCAGTTTCAACGAGATATTGCCACAGCAAGGGTAATGCTAACTCGAAACCAATTGCTCCTGGAGGCGCTTCGGCAAAGGCTTGGACTTTTTCTTCGTAGCTGTAGGGTGTGTGGTCAATAGCGATCGCATCTATGACACCTGCACGTACCCCCGCACGCAACGCCGCCACATCACTGGGATTTCCTAAAGGCGGGTCTAAATGCAAGCTAGTGTTATAACTCTTAACTGCTTTTGTATCTAGTAAAAGGTGCATCCAGGTGGTGCTGGCGGTGATGGGTAAGCCAGCAGTCTTAGCTGAAGCAATCAGTTCCACGCTGCGAGATGTGGAGACGCGCATAATATGGACTGGTGTACCGATGGCTGCAACCAATTCAAGCATTGCTGCGATCGCAGTAGTTTCAGCGCTGGCGGGTATTGGGGGTAAACCAAAACGCAGAGCATCTGGCCCTTCTCTCATTACACCATTTGCTGATAACTGGCGATCGCTAGGCCAAAATGCCACTAGTTTACCCAACGGCTGGAGATATTCTAATACTCGCCGCACCAGCGCCAAATTTTCAAAAGGCTTACCATCGGTAAAACCAACAACTCCACTAGAGGCTAAATCTGCAAATTCCGTCATTTGCTTTCCAGCAACATCTAGAGTGATAGCGCCCCAGATATGAAGTAGGGGGAGAGGAGAGATAGGGGGAGCAGAGGAGGCAGGGGGAGCTAAATTAATTTTTTCCCTCTCTTTTATCTCCCCGTGTCTCTTCTGCTGCAACTGTGCCACAAGTGCAGGATTATCAATAGCTGGGGATGTATCGGGTAAGATGTTAACTCTAGTAAAGCCGCCAGCAGCAGCAGATTGTAACAGAGATAACAGGGTTTCCCGTTCTTCAAATCCTGGTTCACCGGAGTGACTGTACAAATCCACTAATCCAGGCCCAAGAACTAATCCCTGACAATCTCTGATTTGAGTATCGGGACTTATATCCGCAATGTGTGAAGCTACTGCTTGGATAGAACCATTAGCAATCAGCACATCAAAGAGTTCGTCGATTTCAGAAACTGGGTCAATTACCCGTACTTTTTGCAGCAGTTCAGTCATAAAACTTTTTAGTTAGGAGTTAAGAATAAAGTTAGGAGTTAGGAGTTATAAGTTATGAGTTAGGAGCTATGAGTTATCAGTTATTTGTTCCTTGCTCATCATTTTTAACTTTATTCATCACTCATAATTTTTCACTCCTAACTTTATTCCTAATTTTTCACTCCTCACTTTTAACTTTTTTACAATGCCCCTGCTGCTGTTTTATCTAATACGCCTCCACCGAAGTGAGCGGTGATGTTCATCGCTTGCAATACTGGTAAACCATTGATTCCAGCAGGGTAATCGATAACGCTGACTGCGCCATTACCCTGGCGAAAATTCCAGAAATTTTCTAGCGGTAAACCCAGAATGTGACAAAGTAAGGTTTTATTAGTTGCGTCGTGAGCTACTACTAATACAGTTTTGAATTGATTAGTTGCCGCGGCTTCCACAATTGATTGCCAAGCTGCAACACTGCGTTCCCACACCTCTTGCAAATTTTCCCCTTCAGGCATTTGCACTTGGGTTGGTACTAACCGCCAACGCTGTAACTCTCCGGGAAACTCTTGCTCTATCTCTGTTTCTAATTTTCCTTCCCAGAGTCCGTGGCTGATTTCTCTTAAACCAGCTTGCAAGTCTAACTTTACATTAGGATGTTGTTTTAAAATAATCTCTGCTGTTTCTTTAGGGCGCAGCATTGTGCTACTTACAGCAAAATCAATCGCTACCTCTTTGAGAAATTCACCTGCTTTTTGCGACTGTTGTCTACCGTTGTCGTTGAGGGGGACATCAATTTGCCCTTGAAACCTGGTTTGGCGATTCCATTCGGTTTCACCGTGACGCACCAATAGCAACCGTATTCCTTGATGATCTGGTCGCAATGAGGGTAAAGTTTCCCCAGTGTGTTGCGTCTGATTTAACGATTCTAGCTGGACTGGTTCGCCCAATCCGCCAGCAAAATTTAGTACGGTGATACCACAGTTAGATTGCTGGATTGAATGGTAGCGACTTGCAGGAATTCCCAGGGCTGTGCTAATTAGGGCGCGATTAATGCCGTTATGTCCCACTATCAAAATGGTTTCACCTTGATGTTGAGACAAAGTTTCTTGCCAAAACTGCCGTGCTTGTTCGTATAAAGCAAGAACAGGAAAATGTTCTCTTGTTCCTTCTGCATCATTTAGCAGCATACGCAGTTCATCGGGGCGTTGATGCCAAGTGCGGTAGTCATCGGCAAACTTTTGCTTAACTTCAGCAGTCAGCAGTGCTTCCCATAAAGGGAGGTCTATTTCTAGCAGTAAATCAGAAACTTGAATTACAGCAGATTGTTCAGGATGAGTAGCTAACTCACTATGGATAATATCTGCTGTGTGTTTCGCTCGTTGCAGGGGACTGCTATAAATCGCATTAAATAAAATATTGCTGAGGGCTTTGCCTACTTTACTGGCATCGTTACGACCTTTTTCGGTTAATGTTGACGCATCAGTGCGTCCCTGAATACGCCGCTCGGTGTTATAAGCGCTTTGACCGTGGCGCACAATGATGACCTTAGTCATCTAAAAGCCCTCCTCTTATCTAGACGATTAATTCTACTGCAAAATGATTGCACAATTAGCGGCTAAGGAAGGCGCATTTAGCTAAGACGGCATTTGCATCGCTGCTGGAATTGCTGTCTCTATCGCCTTGAATATCCCACTAGCCTGTATTTTTGGAGACATGAGGGAGAATTCTTTGAGATGGACTAGATTCCATTTGAGTTTTTGGTGATAATACCTAATTTACATGACTTTTAGGCTGAACTGAACTGTATTGAATTATAAGCTACGAAAAATCAAGTTTTTTCATCTACATTTTGGCTTAATGCCTTCAGTATTTGTCTACCTCCATCGCGCTCACCTACATTTGCAGCAGACCTGTTAACTCCGCAAATCAACCCAAACAACTCTGTCATAAGATTGATGGATCGTTCTTTACAGTTCGTAATATTTAATTAAGAACCTTACAGATGAGTTCAAATCAGATTGAACTGATCTAAATTCTTGTTAAAATTGCAGCGAAATATTTTGACAGGGCAAACACAAAAACAGCAATCATTCCTTGACAAAGTATTAGAGCGGAGTAGTTTACAAACAATCAATGATGCTCAACGGGCAACAAATATAGTGTTCCGAATTTTGCGGGACATGATGTTAAATAAAACAAGTGATCAAATTGAAAAGGATCTCAAAGAAAGATCACCTGAATCTGAGCGGGAAGTAATAGACCTTTGGCAAGATCCTAATGTTATGGTTGCTTTCTTCAGTCGAATCAGCCCTGTACAAAACCTACATATTAAGCCAAAAACCTTTATGCTGCGCCTACAACAAGAAGGCGCCTTACCAGAGGGTGTACCTCCAGAAGAGGTTGCAGAGGCAGTGTTTTCAGCCACGAAAGAAATTTTACCTCCAGAACGAAACCAAGAAATTGCTGGATTACTTCCAGGTGAAATTGGGCAAATTTGGGAACGGGCTTGATTGCTTTTATTTAGCAGTCAATACTAGCTTGTAAATTGCTTTGATTTTCATTGGTGGTGTAGGTTATGTTGCAAAAAATTTTTATGTTTTCAACAACTTACTTTCCATATAAACCTGAATCTGAGCCAATGACTCAGGCACAAGCTCGTAGTGTACTCATGCCTGAACAACTGCCTAACCTGGGATGGGAGCATCGGTTTCACCCTGGTTAATGGCGTAATTTTTCTAATGGTTGCTGTTACAAAACAACTCAACTTTCAATACAGTACAAAATAATGACTTTACCTGAACAAAAGCGCTCTATCGGTGTATTTCCTAACGATTCAGATGCTCAAAAAGCACTTATTGAACTGAAAACGGCAGGCTTTCCTATGGATAAAGTTTCCGTGCTGGGACCGAATGCAAGCTCTGATGAGATCGTGACTGTCGGCAGTAACCAAGGTCACGTTGAAAATCAAGGCGATCAAGCCGCCAGAGCGGGTACAATCTCTGGAGGTGCATTAGGAGGTCTAGTTGGCGTAGTAGCTGGTATTACGGCTTTTACAATCCCTGGTTTGGGGCCAATCCTAGCAGGAGGCGTGGCAGCAAACGCTTTAGCTACAGCCCTTGTCGGTACTGCTGTAGGAGCAACAGCTGGTGGCTTGGTTGGGGGAATGAGTAGTTTAGCGATTCCTGCACAGAGAATTCAAGCTTATAAAGATCAGCTATCACGCGGTGGCTACTTGGTGATGGTGGAAGGCTCAGAAGATGATATCGGTCGCGCTGAAGTTATTCTTAGCCGTGGCGGTATTCAAGACTGGTTTACTTTGTAATTGATAAGTCTTCCGCCAAGTCAAAAAACAGGAAAGAAAGGGGCAGGGAAAAAGAGCCAATACTTTATGTATTGGCTCTAAAACAAAAATAAATAAGGGATCTAGACTCAAAACTACAGCATCAACTTTTATAGCTGATTACTCTCCCTCTAGATCCAACTGTAGTTGCAATCCGTCATTCTCACTCCCAGACTGAGCCGGCGCTAAGAAAACAGAAGTGTCTGGGAATGATAATGATTCGTTAAACTGGACTCTAATTGGAGTTTTGTTATCTCTTGTATTATTGTTGGAGATGCTTGTTGGATTAGTTTGCTCAAAAAAACTTCTAAAGTCATCTTGGGCTGTTCTATTATCAATTCCAACTAGAGAATCACCAGTTAATCTGTATTGTCCTGGATTTGAGCTTGATGTTGGTGATTGTGCGTAGACCTGGCTTCCTAAGCTTGCAAAGGCTGCCATAATCCCCAAGAAAGCAATAATTTTGGTGTTCATTTGTTTTATCCAAATTATCTTTAATATTGCTCGTCTATTATTCTCTGGGAAAATTATTTTGATTTACTCTATTGTTAGGTGCTACTACAATAATTGTATTGCGTATATACTTAGCTTGTCAATGATTACGTTGTTTTAAGCATTACCAAGCTATAGCCTTGGTATCTTTGAGGAAATTGGATTATCTAGTTCATTTTCCAAGCGATCGCGGTTAAGTTAGTTAAAATATACCAAGCTTAAATCAGGGATATTAACAGGTGCATCAGTCACATTAGCTTGTTTAGTGGCAATCACTGTCTGACAACAAGCTGCTTCTCTACGACACTTTGCGATCGCACTACCCCAATTTGCTACAAGACCGAAAAGCGATCGCTAATCAATATCATTTTTGTTCTAATATCTTTGTTAAGCAATCAAGCAGACATAATACAACTACCTAAAGGCTGAAAATTTAGTGCTATGGAAACAAAGCTTTCCTGGGTGATGGGCTTAAAATAAGAAAGCGATAAACTCAGAAGATAACAAGATAAAATACTGGAAATTAAGCTTAATTCTGAGCAACCTGGATATCACAAATAATCTGCATTGTCTCTACGCTAACTGTGCAGACTCTTTTTGAATGTAGCCTCAGTAAAAAACTACAGATTGCTGATAACACGGATTTGATATTTAGTAGTAGATTGATACTATTGCAAGTAGACTGATGTAAATATTTGCAAATTATAATTTTATAAAAAGTAGAAATATTGTGTTTTTTGTGTCTTTTAATAAAGTTAGATAAATAAGATCAGAAAAACTTGAGAATGTTAAGTATCTTACTATATAACCACAATCTACTAAGTTAAGCGATCGCTCTTGTGTTGATGGTGGAATAAACTAAAGTAATTAGTTCAGCAATCAGCTGTCTTTTCACTAACCTGCATCTTCCATCAGTTGCCAACTTGACATCAGATGCACTAAGCTAGCTCTAGCGCAAGGGGCTTCGCGCTGACTCTATTTGGTTGGGCAAAAAATGGATTTTAGTCAAACTTTAATTGCAAAAAGTGATGCCATTCTCGATCAATGGGTAGAAGCAGTTTACCAAGATGAACAAATTGAAGCTACTAATGAACTTACTTTCAAAGCTGTACGGGATAGCTTACCCCGCGTTTTGAAAGCATTAGCAACAGTACTTTCTGAATCTGAAACGAGCGATTTGCAGACAGTAGTAGATGCAAGTTTAGAACACGGCACACTCCGCGCCGAACAGGGATTCGAACCAGCGGAAATTGCACGAGAGTATCGTTTACTCCGGTTTGTGATTTTTGCTTTTTTAGAAGAAGATTTATTACAAGGATCTGCACAAGAAGTACTAAGGGCTGTTCGCCTGATTGATACAGTAATTGATGAAGCGATCGCCCGTTGTTTTAACAGTTATACTCAAGGAAGATTACAGGAGCTTAAACAGCTCCAAAGTCAGTTGCAATTGACTAACCAAGAGCTAACTCGTTTGGTTCGCGCGAATCAAGATAGCCTCTCTCATTTGGCTCATGAACTGAAAACGCCCCTCACTTCAATCATCGGTTACGCAGACTTATTTCTGCGCCAGCAGCGTCAACAACCAGAATTCAAAGACACCTATGCAAATCTTGAAAGTATCGAGCGAGTTCTCAAGAATGGTAGACTTCTTGTCCGATTAATTAACGATACTCTAGAAATTTCGCGCTATGATGCCGGACAGATGAAATTGCAGCCTACTTTAACTGATGTGCGTAGTTTAATCAACTTTGTTTTAGAGATGATTGAGCCATTAGCGCGTAATAAAGAATTATCCTTAGTTGTTGAATGCGATCGCACCCCAAGTCAAGTTATCACAGATCCTCTCCGGCTTCAGCAAATTCTCACAAATTTGCTGAGTAATGCAATTCGCTACACAGAATCTGGTTCAATTCATTTGGAGTGCTGGACGATATCTCAACAGCAGTGGGCTATCTCAGTTACTGATAGTGGTATTGGTATTTCTCCAGATGCTCAAGCACAAATCTTCAATCCCTATTTTCGTGAAGTAACTGCTCGCCAAGTGCAAATTTCTGATGGTACAGGATTAGGTTTAGCAATAGTTTCTCGATTGGTTCAGTTAATGCATGGTGAAATTAAAGTAGATTCACAGCTAGGAAAAGGGTCTACATTTACAGTAATTTTGCCATTAGAACCGATGCCTACGACAGGCTACACCTACGCTTAGGTATGACTATTGAAACGCTTTCGAGTCATTAGTCATTAGTCCAATGATTAAATCGGTGAACGGCTATTCCAAACACCCACTGAGGAGATGGGATTTCCGCCGATTTTTTTTGACTTCGACCTTGCCGTACTAGTCGTTCTCGATCGTAAAGTTTCTAGCTCATACTGTCTTTTTCTGGCTTAATCGCAACAATTGTGACCCTCTTCAGTTCGAAAAGACAAACGTGTTACAGAATATTAACTCGCACATGGCCTTAACAAAGTACTCCTAAGATTAAAACATTAACAGATATCAAACATCATCTAAGTAAGGAGAATAAGATGGCTGACACAAATAATCTCACAGGTGCCAGTGAGCAGGCTCTTGTGTTCATCGCTCCTGTGACTAGTAGCACTAATCCAAACACTGCTCAAATATTGGAAGTTACCGGTCAAGGAGAGGTCAATGTTCCTACTACTTTAACTGAGGTGCAACTGGGGATTCAAGTACAGGGAGAAACCGCAACCGAAGTTCAAGAACAAGTTGCTCAACGTTCAACAGAGGTAGTTGATGTGCTGCAAAACCTTGGGGCACAAGAACTTCAAACTACATCTATTCAACTAAATCCCGTCTTTAGCTTTGAAAATGATACTCAAACCTTAACTGGCTTTCGAGGAATCAATACACTTCAGTTTGAGTTACCAACACTTCAGGCTGGGGCAGCAATTGACACAGCTATCCAAGCAGGCGCGAATGTAATACAGAATATAAGCTTTACTGCCTCAGACGAAGCATTGCAGCAGGCACGCCTGCAAGTTCTTAGCGAAGCTGTTAAAGATGCCCAAGCTCAGGCTCAGGCTGTTTTTAATACCTTGCAGTTAACCCCCGGAGAGATTATTAACATTGATATTAACTCAGCTAACAATCCTAGCCCATCGCCTTTGCTGTTTAATTTAGCAGAAGATAGGGCTTTGGCAGCAGGTGGTACAACTCCGATTATTGGTAGTCCTGAGACGATAGAAGCTAGTGTTTCTCTAGATATCAGTTATTCTCCAAATTCAGTAGGCACTCTCGCTTCGGCTACTAATAATCTCACAGGTGCGAGTGAGCAGGCTCTTGTGTTCCTCGCTCCTGTGACTAGTAGCACTAATCCAAACACTGCTCAGATATTGGAAGTTACTGGTCAAGGAGAGGTCACTGTTCCTACTACTTTAACTGAGGTGCAACTGGGGATTCAAGTACAGGGAGAAACCGCAACCGAAGTTCAAGAACAAGTTGCTCAACGTTCAACAGCAGTAGTTGATGTGCTGCAAAACCTTGGGGTACAAGAACTTCAAACTACATCTATTCAACTAAATCCCGTCTTTAGCTTTGAAAATGGTACTCAAACCCTAACTGGCTTTGAAGGAATCAACACACTTCAGTTTGAGTTACCAACGGTTCAAGCTGGGGCGGCAATTGACACAGCTATTCAAGCAGGCGCGAATGTAATACAGAATATAAGCTTTACTGCCTCAGACGAAGCATTGCAGCAGGCACGCCTGCAAGTTCTTAGCGAAGCTGTTAAAGATGCCCAAGCTCAGGCTCAGGCTGTTTTTAATACCTTGCAGTTAACCCCTGGAGAGATTATTAACATTGAGATTAACTCAGCTAACAATCCTGTCCCATCTCCTTTGCTGTTTAATGCAGCAGCAGATAGGGCTTTGGCAATAGGGGCTACAACTCCTATTATTGGTGGTTCTCAGACGATAGAAGCTAGTGTTTCTCTAGACATTCTTTATTTTCCAGCTCCAGTAGGACTCTCGGCCTAGTACACCACGGCGTAAAGAGAGCAACCATTTAAAATCTCTAAAGAGCTTATTCCATAACACTTTCGACTTTTGACTTCCGCCTTACAGTACTAGCTCTTTGTGAATTCCAATGAACTTAAACTGGTGCGTTACACTCCATGAACGCACCCTAGCAATTACCTACTCGTCAATTTGACCAACGCGGCGGATATTTAAAATATCGCTCATTTTCTTAATTTGGACAAACACTTGCTCTAGTTGAGAGCGATCGCGTATATCTATTCCTAAATCGATCAATGCAGGTTGACCAACAGAGGTTTTCACCTGAGCATGACGAACATTGATTCCTTGGTCACTCAACCTTGACAAAATATCTTTTAGCACCCCTACGCGGTCAAGAGCTTCAATTTGAACATCCACAGGATACGTGTGCGGACGACCACTATTTTCGGCGGCTGAGTTCCATTTAACTGGTACTAAGCGCTCATACTCTACAGTCTCCAGATTATTGCAGCCTTGGCGATGAATTGAAATCCCCCTACCTCGCGTCACCACACCAATAATTGGTTCGCCAGGAATCGGGGTACAACATCCAGCTAAATGATATACCAACCCCTCTACCCCAATAATTGGCGAATCTGTGGAGCGGGAGGTAGTTGGCGGTGCATCCCGCAAAGCTTTTGATGTAGTTGGTTCTTTGGGAATAAATAAAGGCACAGTGGAAACTGGTTGATGTGCCTTCGCCACTTCTCGCCAACGATTTAGCACCAAGTTCAACGTAACTTCTCCGTAACCCAAACCAGCAAGTAAATCGTCTACGCTGTGGTAGTTACACTTTTGGGCGACAGTCTCCATTGCATCAGACTTCAGCAGACTATCAAAACCAGTCTTACCGAGTTCCTTTTCTAACAATTCCCGTCCACGGGCGACATTTTCTTCTCGGCGCGATCGCTTGTACCATTGTTTTATGCGATATTTCGCTGCCGAACTTCTGACAAAGTTCAACCAATCTAAACTCGGATGGCAGTTCTTTTGGGTGAGAACCTCTACAATATCGCCATTATGTAGCCGCGTTGATAGAGATACCATTCGCCCATTCACCCGCGCCCCTGAACAATGGTTTCCCACTTCCGTATGAATGCGATAAGCAAAATCTACAGTGGTCGAACCGGGGCTTAAAGGCACAACATCCCCCTTAGGGGTGAAGACATAGACATCATCTTCAAATAGATTATCTTTGACGCTATCAAGATATTCTTGTGCATCCTTAAGATCAGTTTGCCATTCCAGCAGTTGCCGCAGCCAAGTAAACTTGTCATCTGTGGCTGTCAAATGGCTAATACTAGAACCTCCTGTTTCTTTGTACTTCCAATGAGCGGCAATCCCATACTCGGCGATATGATGCATTTCGATTGTCCGAATTTGCACCTCTAAAGGACGGCCAGTTAGTCCAATCACCCCAGTATGCAACGACTGGTAACGGTTCGGCTTTGGCAATCCAATGTAGTCCTTAAATCTCCCAGGAATTGGGCGAAAAGCATCATGAACCACCGCCAACGCCCGATAGCATTCTTCATTGGTTTGAACAATAATCCGCAGCGCCGCCAAATCGTAAATTTCATGAAATTCCTTTTGCTGGCGGTGCATTTTTTGGTAAATGCTGTAAAGGTGCTTGGGACGACCGCTAATTTCCTGAAAGCGGATTCCGGCTTGCTGCAAACGTTCTTGCAACATATGGGTAGCTTTAGCCAATTTCTCTTCTCGCGCCGTCCGTTTTTCGGAAACATGCTCTTGCATTTGGCGGTAGGCTTCCGGTTCCAAATACTTAAAAGCCAAATCTTCCAGTTCCCATTTAATTCGCCAAATCCCCAAGCGATTGGCTAGAGGCGCGAATATATCTCGCGTTTCCTGGGCACTGCGGCGGCGGCTGGCCTCTGACATATATTGTAAAGTTCGCATATTATGCAAACGATCTGCCAATTTCACCACAATTACCCGAATATCTTGCGCCATTGCCAAAAACATCCGGCGGAAGTTTTCGGCTTGGCTTTCGGTTTTGCTAGTGAAATTGATTTTAGAAAGCTTGGTGACACCTTCAACCAATTGCCGCACTTCTGGGCCAAAGCGTTCTTCTATTTCTTGACTTGTAACTTCTGTATCTTCAACGACATCATGAAGAAATCCAGCTGCTATCATAGCAGCACTACCACCCAAGTCACGCAACAATTCAGCCACAGCAATGGGATGAGCAATGTATGGTTCCCCTGATTTGCGGTATTGGCCTTGATGCAGTTGGTAAGCAAATTCAAATGCGCGACCAATTAACACCGTATCACTATGCCTTCGGTCATCTTCTACCACGCTGTTACTTATAGATGACTCCTTCAAACATTTCTTTAACCATTCTGGAATGGTTAGATCAACTGATGAATTTATAGCTAGACTGCTCATAAAATCGGGTTTGGATAAGATCGGTAGATAAGTGAATGATAAATAGAACTGACAACATCAACCTAAGAAGATGCTGTCGCCCAGAGTCGGGTAGAATAAACAGTGTAAGGATGATTGTCCAACTGCCGACGGTAGTTATCCAGTTTGAGTTTCAAGGATCATAAAGAAAGAATAATCCATATGATGGCAAACAAAGCCTCAAATCATTATTTGAGGCTTTTAGTGCTGATAAGTCTTTAAGAAAGTTTATTGTAGAAGAAAAATTACTTGACATTAATACTATCTTAACTAGCACTGGATGTCTTTAAACCGTGAGAAATATCAGGCACTCGTAACCTTGCTAGAGCAATTACGCTCCGATGCCACAACTACCCAAATCGTTGCGTCCGAACTGCGACAGCGTGTAGCCTCGTTGCAGCAATTTTTCGGGCAGCAGATTGTGCCCTTGGCTGATGAAAACTGGCGAGTCCAGTCTTATCAAACGGAAATGAGCAAGCAATTGCGCTTGTTGGCAATAGATGTGATGTTTTTGCAAGGAGCGCGGCAAGCATCTACTGCACAAACGAGACTTCAGACGATTAGCGATCGCTTGACAACCCTCATTCAATACTGTAATGCCATTTTGCAACCAGAAGCGGAAGGAGAAAAATAACAATTGTTCACCTTTTTCTCTAATTAATCCATCATCTCATTTACAACCGTTCGTGAAAAGTTATTTTGGCAACAAGTTGCGAATGGGGAAAAGGCAAACGACCAGAAGAGACAGGGTAGGAAGGGGGATAGGGTGGCTTGAGTGAGAACTTGCAACAAGTCTTTCTCCTTGTCCCCTCATCCTCTTGCCCAATTCCCAACTCTCAATTATTAATTCTCAATACCTTTGAGGAGAAGATTGATCGTGCGGTGCATATACGCTTCTACTGGCTCGGTTGTAGGTTTAAAGATCAGTGCATAATATAGTGACCCGCTCATCAGGTCGATCATTAAGTCGATTTTTGGTAGATGGTTTAGGCTGGCGGTGGATTTTATTTATTAAGATTTCCTTCGGGATCATTGCAGTGGCCATGTCCCTAGTCTTTTTACCCAAAAACAAAGCCAAACCACCGATTCATTCGGGATTGGCTTTTTGGTCATTGCTATCGGCTGTATGCAAACTTTTGAAGGTTGATGACTGATGACTGATAACAGACAGTTAACGTTTAAGGTAAAAACACAGCTTTAAGGTTATTCTCTACGGGAAATCACAGAAGAGGCTTAATATACACTGATATATTATGTGGAGCAAAAAAGCAAAAATCCTACTCAGTGTGAGCAGGATTATGTAAAGTTTTATTGCTAAACTTAAAAATACTTGATCTTAAAAAAAGTTCATTATTGTAATAATGCTAACGCTGGTCAACATCATTAAAGCGCCCATAATTATAGATTCACCTAAGCGATTGGGGGATTTTGAAGTGTTCATTTAAGTAAAATCCTTTTTATTAATTGTTTCTTAACCATATCAAAATCAGTATAAATATCTATAAAAGGATTGTAAAACTTAAATTAGCGTAACGTTTCTTAGTACTTCCTGTAATTGGTACTTATGTATTCATTCTTACGGGTTATAAGTTATTCTTGCGGTTTCTTCATTCCCCAGTAGTAATTTCCGAACAGAATAATTACCTAAACTCCGAGCGGAATACGCGCCTTAGTGAGGTAAAATAAATTTTAATCAAGGTAAAATTTGAACAGAAAATTATCATGACAGCTTCCACGGCATCTCAAAACCAGGCGATCGCTTTTGACTTAGAAAAATTAAATGAGCAATTTGAAACTGCCACTCCCAAAGAAATACTGGCATGGTCTATAGAGAATATCCCAACGGGACTGGTGCAAACAAGCGCCTTTAACGTGGATGACATGATAATTACCCATATTCTTTACAGTGAACTGAAGCATCCCGTTCCTGTGATCTTTCTCGACACCTTGCACCACTTTCCTGAAAGCTTAGAATTAGTAGCTAAAGCCAAACAAGTCTACAACCTGGATTTGCAAACTTTCAAAACCCCAGACGTAGACACCCGCGAAGCCTTTGAAACCAAGTATGGCGACAAACTTTGGGACAAGGATATTGCCCAATTCCACCACATTACAAAAATTGAACCACTCTTACGGGGTCTAGATGAACTCAACAGCGTCGCTTGGATCACAGGCCGCCGCCGCGATCAAGCAATAACCCGTGCGAATATGCCTATATTTGAATTCGACGGTAAAGGTCGGTTGAAAGTAAATCCCATAGCTACCTGGACACGCCAAGATAGTTGGGTTTATGTGGCTGAACACGGAGTTATCTACAACCCTTTACACGACAAAGGTTACCCCAGCATAGGCGACCAACCCATTACCACCAAAGTAGGCGAAGGCGAAGACGAACGCGCCGGACGCTGGCGGGGAAGTGATAAAACAGAATGTGGAATTCATATTTAGTCATTGGTCATTTGTCATTTGTCATTAGTATTAGACAAAGGGCAAATGACTAAGGATAAAAGACAAATATGATTAAAATCCTTCATCTCTCCGACATCCACATGGGAAGCGGCTTTTCCCACGGACGAATTAATCCCACGACTGGATTAAATACACGACTGGAGGATTTTGTCAATACCTTGTCTATATGTATTGACCGAGCGCTGACAGATGCTGTTGATATGGTGATATTTGGTGGCGATGCTTTCCCGGATGCCACACCACCGCCTTATGTACAACAAGCTTTTGCCAGCCAATTTCGCCGTCTCATGGATGCCAATATTCCAACAGTGCTGTTGGTAGGCAACCACGATCAACATTCTCAAGGACAGGGAGGAGCGAGTTTAAATATTTACCGCACTTTGGGAGTGCCAGGATTTGTTGTCGGTGACACATTAACCACTCACTGCATCGAAACCCGTAATGGCACAGTGCAAGTAATCACCCTGCCTTGGCTCACCCGTTCCACCCTGATGACTCGTCAAGAGACTGAAGGCTCGTCTTTGGCAGAAGTCAACCAACTGTTAACAGAACGTCTACGAGTTGTTCTAGAAGGGGAAATTCGCCGTCTTGACCCCGATGTGCCTACTATCCTGTTGGCTCACTTGATGGCTGACAATGCTAGCTTGGGGGCAGAACGCTTTTTGGCAGTAGGTAAAGGCTTTACTCTACCCCTATCTTTGCTGACGCGACCTTGTTTTGATTATGTAGCATTGGGACACGTTCACCGCCACCAGAACCTCAATAAATCCAACAACCCGCCGGTGATTTATCCAGGCAGTATTGAGCGAGTAGATTTTAGCGAAGAGAAAGAAGACAAAGGCTATGTGATGATAGAGCTGGAGCGGGGGAGGGCTGAATGGGAATTTTGCCCTTTAACTGTTCGGACTTTCCGCACCATTGAGGTGGATGTCTCGAAAGCAGATGAGCCGCAAGCGGTTTTAATGAAAGCGATCGCTAAGTATGATATTCAAGATGCTGTAGTGCGGTTAATTTACAAACTCCGCTCCGAACAGATGGATTTAATTGACAGTTCCTCTCTACATACTGCTTTAAGTCCTGCTCATACCTACACCATTCAAGCAGAATTAGTAAGTCAGTTGGCTCGACCCCGGATTCCTGAATTGACTGCGAGTAGTAGCATCGACCCAATGGAAGCCTTGAAAACTTACTTAAATAACCGCGAAGACCTCAAAGATATAGCAACATCAATGCTGGATGCTGCACAGAAGTTGCTAGCGGATGATGTAGAAGTTTGGCTAGAAGCAGCAACTAGTCAATAGGATAGATACAAATTATATTTGGTACAGCGTGTAGAGACGCGTTAGCAGAGCTGGATGAAGTCCAATTTTGCGTCTCTACTAAATCTGACAATTCAAGGTGATCTGTAAAAACCTAACCCCCTAACACCTTTCCCGACGGTGGGAAGAGGAAGTTTCAAAGTATCTCTCCTTTTAGGTTAAGGTATACACACAAGTCTTTCTGAACGCAATTTACGGCTAAGTCTCAGAGCTACTTAGACACCTCACCCTGATTTTACTACGTAAAACCTGTCCTTCTCCTTACCAAGGAGAGGGATGTCCGATAGTACAGCGTGAGGTTTTGGGGGACTTTTGGGTAATCGGATAACTTGTGTGTAGGTCGTAGCCTTAAAGGAGAGAGATTTAGAGACAGGTTCTTCGACAAGGTGCTAGAACCCTTTGATGGATTGTCCGATACAGGTTAGGATAATCCATCAATTAGAGGAAAAACTTTAAGCACGCTTAATCGCGCTGCAACAAAAAAATTACCCGAATTTATATTTGGGCACATCTTTGAGGAGTTTGCTACTCTACTATCAATTGTTGTTTTTCTTCTAGCCAGAGGAAATTTTGTAATCAGTAAACAAAGTATTGAGCCTTGAATAAGCTATTCTTTACGGGTAAATCTTTTCGTTTTATAGCTTTTGTCTTACCGCTAATTACATGGTGGGGATACAAAGAAGTACAAAACCAATTTGTACAGCCGCAAGCAGTTGTAGTGTTGGGTGGTTCAACAAGACGTTTAGAGCGAGAGAAGTTTACGGCCGAATTTGTCCGTCGGCATCCAAATATACCAATTTGGATTACTGGGGGTAGTCCACCTACATTCACCCAACGAGTGTTTACCAAAGCTGGTGTTGATCCCAAACGTTTACACTTGGACTATGAGGCCGTAGATACAGTTACTAATTTTACTACGTTGGTAGACGATTTGCAAGCTCGTGGCATCAAGAGCGTTTATTTGATTACTTCAGATTTCCATATGCGTCGGGCTTGTGTCATCGGCGAAATTATTTTGGGTAGTCGAGGTATTTATTTAAAACCAGTGCCCGTTCCTTCAGAAAAACCCTCTGAATCTATCGAAAAATCTATCAGAGATGGAGCTAGAGCGATAATTTGGATAGCAACTGGTTACACTGGTGTGGATGCAGCTAGAAATAAACGGTAATTTATCAGTGCGAATTTGCATGATTTTGATTTAACTCAATATAGGCAAATTAAGACAATTAATGCCAATAATCATCATATTAACTAAGTAATAAAAAACACATGAAACTACAATTATCCAAAAGCTAGCGCAACACCAACCTTCAAACAACACAATATAAAAACCAATTAATAATTTTTCCTCATTTGGTTGCTTGGTAAATACTTTGCGTCCATCAAAGTTTCGAGCTGCTGCTTGGGTAACTCGAATCTATCTGTGTAGTCCGGGGAAAAAAACGCCCCAACTTCTCTCACAATTTGATACCCTAGCTTAAATAGATTTGAGAAAAATTAAAGCGTGGAAATTCAACTTGGGCGGGGAAAAACAGCTCGCAGAGCTTACGGAATAGATGAAATTGCTCTAGTCCCCGGTAACAGAACACTAGACCCCAGTTTGGCAGATACTAGATGGCGTATTGGCAATATTGAGCGAGAAATCCCGATAATTGCCAGTGCGATGGATGGCGTAGTAGATGTTCGTATGGCTGTACGTTTGTCACAGTTAGGAGCATTAGGTGTCCTCAATTTAGAAGGTATTCACACTCGCTATGCTGACCCAGAGCCAATATTAGATCGGATAGCCTCGGTGGGGAAAGATGAATTTGTTGCCCTGATGCAAGAACTCTATGCCGAACCAATAAAGCCGGAATTAATTGAAAAGCGTATTCAGGAAATTAAAGAACAAGGTGGCATTGCGGCAGTAAGCGCGACTCCAGCCGGTGCAAGTAAATACGGCGAGGCGGTGGCAAAAGCTGGGGCAGATTTATTTTTTGTACAGGCTACGGTAGTTTCTACTGCACATCTGTCGCCAGAGTCTATAGTACCACTTGATTTAGCAGAATTTTGCCGTTCCATGCCTATCCCTGTGGTGCTGGGTAATTGCGTGACTTACGAAGTTACGTTGAATTTGTTGAAAGCTGGGGCGGCTGGGGTACTGGTAGGAATTGGCCCTGGTGCCGCTTGTACCTCCCGTGGTGTGTTGGGTGTCGGTATACCACAGGCAACTGCGATCGCGGATTGTGCTGCTGCACGAGATGATTATTACAAGGAAACTGGTAACTATATCCCCATCATTGCTGATGGCGGTTTAATCACCGGTGGCGACATTTGTAAATGCATCGCCTGCGGTGCTGATGGTGTGATGATTGGTTCCCCCTTTGCTAGAGCCGCAGAAGCCCCAGGACGAGGTTATCATTGGGGTATGGCGACTCCCAGCCCTGTCTTGCCTCGTGGCACCCGCATTCGCGTTGCCACCACTGGTAGCCTAGAGCAAATACTCGTTGGACCAGCAGGGCTAGATGATGGCACTCACAATCTTTTAGGAGCCTTAAAGACCAGCATGGGCACCTTAGGAGCCAAAAATATTAAAGAAATGCAGCAAGTAGAAGTTGTGATTGCGCCTTCTTTATTAACCGAGGGTAAAGTTTACCAAAAAGCTCAACAATTAGGTATGGGGAAATAAGGCAATAGGGAATGGGGAAGGATGAGGGAGATGAGGAAGAAGCAGGGGAGCAGGGAGCAGGGGGCAGGGGGCAGGGGGCAGGGGGCAGGGGGACACGAAGAAGCAGTTCTTGCTGGGGGCAAGGGGTAGAATAAAAAAAATACCTCTTCTCTCTCCCCTCTGCTCCCTGCTCCCTACCCCTCTGCCTTTTCCCACTCCCCACTCTCCAATCCACAATCCCCAATTCTTAAAAAATTTCTCCAGCCCCCTAAACAATTGCTGGAAAAATTCGATATGTCGCCTACAATAGAGATAGCGGAGACAAATGTTTCCGTTCACTCCTCACACCACACTCCGCCCGGACTACTGTTCGGGCGGTTCCTTATGTTTGTAAATAAATTTTAGAGCTTCTTTGCAAATGTACATCCTTGGACTCCCAAGCTGAGGTTTATTGCTATGGTAGAATTTTCACCAAGTTCAGATATTATTGGCGAAGGTTTTAGGCATGTCAACAGCCGCACAAGTTACCGATTCTAGTTTTAAGCAAGAAGTACTCGACAGCGATGTACCCGTTTTAGTTGACTTTTGGGCACCCTGGTGCGGACCATGCCGTATGGTAGCTCCTGTTGTCGATGAAATCTCCGAACAGTACAAAGGTCAAATCAAGGTCGTCAAAGTCAACACGGATGAAAATCCTCAAGTTGCTAGTCAGTACGGCATCCGCAGTATTCCCACATTAATGATTTTTAAGGGTGGACAAAAAGTTGATATGGTGGTGGGCGCTGTGCCTAAAACTACATTAGCTTCCACTCTCGAAAAGTATCTTTGAAGCTCAATTGGTAATAAAATCCTTTTGAGTTATCCTTGTTTTTCTAACTTTAGGTTAATTTTTATAAACAAGTTTGAGAGGCGGAAATTTTGCCGTCTATCAAACTTGTTTACATTTGTATATAGTTTGAGCTTCCGAATATTTTTAGGAGTTTTCTAGCTCAAAAACAACTCCTTAATTCCCGTGCTACCAATTTCCACCGCTAGCGCCGCCAATAGAAAGCCCAAAAGTTGAGTCACAATCACTCCACCTTCTGCACCAATCCACTGGTCAATCAGATTTGCTAAACGCAAAATCAACCAAGTAATCAACATCGCCCCTAATATACCTACCACCACAGCAATATGTGGACTCTGTGATTTCGACATCAGCAACATCACCGTCGTCAAAGTCCCTGGTCCCGCTAGCAGTGGTAAAGCTAGTGGAGTAATTGCGACATCGCGTCCTTCCTCAATAATCGGCTGATCTAATTCTCCCCGCAGCATTTGCAAAGCAATTAACAGCAACAATAGACCTCCTGCTATTCGCAAAGAGCCGATACTGATTTCTAAATAATTTAGAATTATTTGCCCAGCAAAAGCAAATAGCAAAAGAACTGCGATCGCAACGATAATTGCTTTATCTATAACTTGGTTTCTTTGCTCTGGCATCATGCCCTTAGTCAAAACTAAAACAATCGGTATATTGCCCACGGCATCCGCCAAGACAAACACAGCGATAAATGTTTGAATGAGAATAGAAATATCCACAGGAGACAGCTTTTATCAAGGTTTGATCACAACCTAATATTTATCTTGCTCAGTTTACTAGAACCCAGAGGAAGATTAAGATCAGTAATAAAACAAGCCTGTTAAAGAAAATTTTGGCTGACGCATTTCCAATTAAGTTCCACAACTGTTGAAGTAGCGATATATTTTGATAATCTCTTTTCCATCAATCAACTGTTCGTTGTTGAATCTATGAAGCCTTATTTAGCCGCCGCTATTCAATTGACCAGTGTGCCCGATCTACAGAAAAATTTGGCACAGGCAGAAGAATTAATAGAGCTTGCCGTGCGTCAAGGTGCTGAATTGGTAGGTTTGCCAGAAAACTTTTCCTACATGGGAGAAGAAAAAGACAAACTCGCGCAAGGTGATGCGATCGCTCTTGAAAGCGAAAAATTTCTCAAAAAAATGGCTCAACGCTTTCAAATTACGATCTTGGGCGGCAGCTTTCCAGTTCCTGTAGACAATACAGGCAAAGTTTATAACACCACTTTACTCATTGACCCAAACGGTCAAGAACTTTCCCGCTACTACAAAGTACACCTATTTGATGTTGATGTTCCCGACGGCAACACCTATCGGGAATCCAGCACGGTTGTGGCTGGTACAGAACTACCACCTGTCCATTTTTCAGAAAAACTTGGTAATTTAGGGCTTTCCATTTGTTATGATGTCCGCTTCCCTGAACTGTACCGTCATCTGGCAGATAAGGGAGCTGATGTTATCTTTATTCCCGCCGCCTTTACCGCCTTTACTGGCAAAGACCACTGGCAAGTACTACTACAAGCCAGAGCCATCGAAAATACCGCTTATGTCATTGCTCCTGCCCAAACAGGTAATAACTACGCCCGCCGTCTAACCCACGGTCACGCCGTTATTATCGACCCTTGGGGCGTAATTTTAGCCGATGCTGGGGAAAAACCGGGAATTGCGATCGCAGAAATCAAACCCACAAGGCTCGAACAAGTCCGCCGTCAAATGCCATCTTTACAACATCGGGTCTTCTAGGGAGTAGGGAGCAGGGAGCAGGGAGCAGGGAGCAGGGAGAAGAGTTTATCCCCTCTGCTCTTTTCAATGCCCCATTCCCCATTCCCAGGCTTTATAAATAAAACAAAAAACCGGGTAAACACCCGGTTTCTGACAACATTAAAATTACCAGTTTTTTAGGAGTATAGTCTTGCTATGCTCCTATTTATTTGTTGTCAAAATTAAACTTTAGCAGCTGCCTTGGTAACAACGTTGAGTTCACCTTTAGCATACTTAGCAGCAAAATCTTCTAGAGAGATTTGCTTAATCTTGCTTGCGTTGCCAGCTGTGCCAAATTGCTGATAGCGTTCAGCACAAACCTTCTGCATATATGTAATAGAAGGCTTGAGGAAGTGACGGGGGTCAAACTCCTCTGGTTTTTTAGCCAAAGCTTCACGTACAGCAGCAGTAATAGCCAAACGGTTGTCGGTGTCGATGTTTACTTTACGTACACCACTCTTAATACCTTTTTGGATTTCTTCTACAGGTACGCCGTAGGTTTCAGGAATTGCACCACCATACTGGTTAATTAGCGCCAGTAAATCTTCTGGTACAGAGGATGAACCGTGCATTACCAAGTGGGTGTTAGGCAGACGGCGGTGAATTTCTTCAATGCGGCTAATGGCCAAAATTTCGCCAGTCGGCTTGCGGGTAAACTTATAAGCACCGTGGCTTGTGCCAATGGCAACAGCCAAAGCATCTACTTGAGTTGCTTCTACGAAGTCAACAGCTTCATCGGGATCAGTTAACAGCTGAGAGTGGTCGAGTGTACCTTCAAACCCGTGACCATCTTCAGCTTCACCAGCACCAGTTTCTAGAGAACCTAAACAACCGAGTTCACCTTCAACGCTGACACCCAGAGCATGAGCTACGTTTACAACTTCGCGGGTAACATTGACGTTGTATTCAAAGCTAGCGGGAGTTTTAGCATCAGCTTCTAAAGAACCATCCATCATTACGCTGGTGAAGTTGTTCTTAATTGCTGAGTAGCAGGTAGCAGGCGCATTACCATGATCTTGGTGCATGACAATGGGAATGTGAGGATAGGTTTCTACCGCCGCCAAAATCAAGTGACGGAGGAAGTTTTCTCCTGCATAATTACGAGCGCCGCGTGAAGCTTGCAAAATTACGGGGCTATCTGTCTCGACAGCAGCCTTCAGGATCGCCTGAATCTGCTCCAAATTGTTAACGTTGAAAGCTGGGATGCCGTAACCGTTTTCAGCTGCGTGATCCAACAGCAGCCGCAGTGGTACAAGCGCCATAGATAGTCCTCCTAATGTGGTTGTCAGCTAGTCGGTCTGAGAGAAGCGTATTTATTACGCTAAATCTTAAGAGTTTTTTCAACTTATAGGAAATTATAACTAGTGTCGTGTATCTATGTTGAAAAAGTTTACGCCATCGTTACTATAACTATGTTCTATACTTTTGTACTATGAACCATAGTTGCTCTGTATTGCTGTAGATTTAGTTACCCTACAGTTAGTAGCTCTGGTAGCCCAGTATCCAAAATGGTTATTTCAAAGCGATCGCACTCCTAACTATTTTGGCAAATCTACAAGCGATCGCATCAGGCAAAAGGCTCTAGTCTCTGGACAAATGCTGCGTGTTCAGGAGATTGCAAGCCTGTTTGTAAAACTGTCAACACGGACTGCATATTCCCCGCTAATAATTCTGCAACCCCTAACCACAACCCTGGAAAAACTTGACTTCGCAGAATTCCGTTACTATCAGTAGCCAACTCTAAATACTCACCCTGTTCCAAATAGAACCAGGTCAATTTCTGATCGAGTACTTGCCAAACGATATATTCTTTGACTCCATTGCGACGATAGGCTTGTTTTTTTGCATGGAGGTCTATGGCGACACTACTAGCAGCAATTTTGACAATTAACTCTGGTGCGCCTTCAATATAATCATCGTCACTCAGCCTTGCTTGACCACCTGCTTCTGGGTTGATTAGAAGTACAGCATCTGGTTGAGGTTCGTTATCTAAGTCTAGGCGCACGGTGGGTTCTACTCCCAAAGCTACACCAGGTGTCGCGGCTTCGTAAGTACCGAGCCATGTAAGAATCCAACCATGCGGTTGACCATGACTTTTAAAACGCAAAGCAGCAGGCATGTAGACAATTCCCTCAATCAATTCGGCTTTTTTCAAGTTAGGCATGGCGTTGTAGCGACGCTCAAATTCATAAAGGCTGAGTTTGTCGCCATTTTCTAGAAGGGGAATTGTCCAATGCTGTGGAAGTGTTTTTACCATGACAATGGTCTTTGGGATTAGTCTATGCCTATCCTACCGGATTGCAGAAATTTCTTGGATGCTGCGATCGCCTTCTTTTAATCTAATAATATTATGTTTATTTTATGGGTCGCCCGGGATTCGAACCCGGAACTAATCGGTTAAAAGCCGAGTACTCTACCGTTGAGTTAGCGACCCTTTCGCTGCATTTCGCAACTTTGCCATTATAGCACAGACATCTATCGATTTGTAAAGGGGTTTAGAAAAAATTAGCGGTCAACCTTATAGATGCTGTATGGCTAGCTCCTGGTGCTAACACAGTCAAGTTATCACCAGTATTGAGAGAGTTACGGGTGGCACTCCACGGTTCTAGACAGTAGAATTCTTTGCCTTTGACTGTCCAAAATACCAGGTAGGTAGAGAAATCATCATAATCTAAGGTGAGTTTTAACTTCCGACTGCCATCTATGGCGGTGGCCGATTGACTCGTTAACTCTCCAAAGGCAAAATCAATTTCATCACGGCTAAAGTCAAAATTGCCGTCAAAAGAGTGAAATTCTTTAGTTTGATTGTCTTGATACTGCTTAGAAGGAATTTCAAGCTCTAACTGAGTTTTTTCACCACACAGAAAGTAGGGATGAAAACCAGCCGAAAAAGGCATTGGTGTGGATGACAAGTTTTTATACTGCTGCCGGACTTCTAAGGTATTACCTTGAAGTTCGTAGGTGAAAGCCAGTTGAAAATCAAAAGGATAAACTGCTTTGGTTTGCTCATTGCTATCAAGAACAACAGTGAGACTAGCTTTATCTCCAGTTTCTTGTTCTGTTGCTTTCCAAGGCAATTCACGGGCAAAACCGTGTTGTTTGAGTGTATATTGTTGCCCGTTGTGAGTGTAACTATTATTTGGTAGATTGCCACAAATAGGAAACAAAATTGGATTCCCACCTCTAACACTCAAATCAGGATGAGTAAAGCGTTCAGTGTCCAGGTAAAAAATTTCTTGCCCTTGAATGCGCCAACGAGTGATGATCCCACCGCGTTCTGGTACGACTTCTAATTGAGAACCTGCGGCTTCATCAGAAAGAATGTAGGTCTTGTACTGTTGCTGTTGAACTGCAATGCTAAACACAAATTTTAGTCCTGGGATTAGGGATTAGGGATTGGGGATTGGGAATTAGGATTAAAATAACTTTTTCCCAGTCCCCAGTCCCCGAAATTTACTCGTCTTCTGCAAACACGAAACGATATAACTCGCTGGGGTCTGGTTCGGGGCTGCTTTCGGCGAACTTAACGGCTTCGTCAATTACATCCTGAATTTTAAGGTCAATGGCTTTGATTTCTCCTGCATCCGCCAGATTTTGCTCCAGCAAATAAGCTGCCAACTTCTTAATTGGGTCACGGGCGAACCAAAATTCTTTTTCCGCTTTGCTTCGCATTTCATCAGGATCTGCCAAGGAGTGACCCCGGAAGCGGTAGGTAAGCGCCTCAATTAATGTTGGGCCTTCACCTGCGCGGGCACGGGCTACAGCTTCTTGAGCCACGGCTCTAACTGCTAGTACATCCATGCCATCTACTTCTACGCCCACCATGTTAAATGCACTAGCTTTTTTATAAATCTCTGGCTGGGAAGTGGCTCGCTCGTGAGACATACCAATGGCCCACTTATTATTTTCGACTACAAAAAGAATTGGCAGTTTCCATAAAGCTGCCATATTTAGCGTTTCAAAAAACTGGCCATTATTAGCTGCACCGTCGCCAAAAAAGCAAGCCGTTACTTGGTCAGCATTTTTATCTCCTAGCACTTCGCGGCGGTATTTGCTTTGAAAAGCCGCTCCGGCTGCTACAGGAATTCCCTCAGCCACAAAAGCATAGCCACCCAGCAACCGATGTTTAGCAGAAAACATATGCATCGAACCACCGCGCCCTTTACTGCAACCTGTGGCTTTGCCAAATAATTCTGCCATTACTTCTTTTGCTGGTACTCCCGCACTCAGAGCATGAACGTGGTCACGGTAGGTACTGCAAACGAAATCTTCACCCGGTCGCATTGACTGCACAACACCACTGCAAACGGCTTCTTGACCGTTGTACAAATGGACAAAACCAAACATTTTGCCCCTGTAGTACATTTCAGCGCACTTGTCTTCAAACAAGCGCCCTAATACCATGTCCTCATACAACCGTAACCCTTCTTCTTTAGTAATGTGCGTAGTAGCAGGATTAAATGTGGGTAAAGTACGCTCTTGAACCATTATTTTTGAGTATTCCTGTTGTAAAACTTAAAGTTACGGTCATGAAGTAACTACACTGTATACAAAGTATCAGTGTAGGTTTCGCGTCTCATTCGCCGCTGCTCTGCCCTTGTGTATTCATTGCTGAATACTCGGAACTAAATCCGGTCTGAGTCTTACGCAGCGTCTCTGGCCTTGCGACCTTTATCTCCTTAAGGAAGAACCCGCGTAGCCGCCCACCTCCGGTAGGCAGTTTGATTTTCTTCGTACAACACCGCTTGGATTTACTGCAATGGCATACCAGCGATGGCGTGTTAAATAAGTTGGTCTGATAACAACCTCAGCTTTTAACAGGCTAGCGTTTGCAAGACTCAACAATCAAACTTTATTTATGCACCAAAGAAGGTCTTTAGGGAATAGCTGAATTTTTAATGTTTGATTTTTAAGTTTTCAGTCACTGTCCTGTGAAAATTTGGCTCTAACGACGATATCTGTCGCTTTAAGTTTTTCTCTCTCACCGAAACAGTTTTGAGCGCCGTTAGCGGTAGCGAGGCGTTTAGCCCGTAACGAGTACTGAGTAAAAACTAATATGACTAGGCTTAGGCATCAAATCAGTTCTAAGTAGTGAGTAATTACTACTTCTTCCTCATTACTTCTTACTCAGCAATTAGCACTCACCACTCAGCGCTCCTAAATATTCCCCTTCATAGACTAGCAATCAAGATAGACTGCTTTCTGCATATCCATTAACAATTTAAAAAAAAGAGGCAAAACTTTCTATACCCAAATAGATAATTGTAATTAAAGGTAAATTATGATATGATTTTCTTCTCTAGTTATCAGGGTCAACCCCCAAAAGTAGTATTTTACTAACCTCCTAGTGGGAAAGTCCCTAAAAAATCAATCATCAATAGATTCTTGTAACCACAACAATTATGCCGTGATTAAAAGCGGTAGTTGTGGTTTGTGCTATCGAAGGCTGATAATAGTTGTGTTAAACAAAAATACTAAGAATTAAGACAGAAAATTGAGGTTTTCTAGGCGAAAGCAAAAAATTAGTACTAGAATGTGACTCAAAATTTCGGGAAGGTACAAAACAAGTTGTTGCAATATACACTTGTAGAGTAAATTCTATACGGCATTTTTATGGCACGGTTTTACAGGCCTGGAAAGCTCTAGGTGAATTATGTTGATCACGGTGCAGGGGAAGTAGGCTGTGCGAATTCCGCTAGATTACTACCGAATTTTAGGACTACCGTTGGCGGCAACAGATGAACAATTGCGACAGGCATACAGCGATCGCATTGTACAGTTGCCACGACGTGAGTATTCTCATGCAGCAATTTCTTCTCGTAAACAACTCATAGAAGAAGCTTACGTGGTTTTATCAGATCCAAAACAACGCAGTACCTACGATCAGCTCTATCTTGCCCACGCCTATGACCCTGATAACCTCGCTGCTGCCTCAGTAGCACTGGAAAATCGTACAGAAAGTACCAAAAGGGGTATTGACACCCAAAGTCTTGGTATTGAAATTAACCAAGACGAATTAGTTGGCGCTTTATTAATTTTGCAAGAGTTAGGGGAATACGAACTTGTACTGAAACTAGGTCGTCCGTACTTAGTAAATAAAAATGGTGCTACAAGTGCAAGAAAAGGTCATAGTTTAGCAGACGAAGAAATTTCCGAAAGTCCTGAACATCCAGATGTTGTTCTTACTGTTGCCCTTGCTTGTCTAGAATTAGGTCGTGAACAGTGGCAGCAAGGTCATTATGAAAATGCCGCCATATCTCTAGAAACTGGTCAAGAACTACTAGTACGCGAAGGGTTGTTCTCTAGTGTACAGGCGGAAATTCAGGCGGATCTTTATAAGCTGCGTCCATATCGAATTTTGGAGTTGCTGGCGCTACCTCAAGAAAAGACTGCTGAACGAAACCAAGGCTTGGAATTATTACAAAACCTTTTAGAAGATCGTGGTGGGATTGATGGCACGAACAATGATGAATCTGGTTTAAATATAGATGACTTTCTGCGATTTATTCAGCAGTTACGCAACCACTTAACAGTCGCAGAGCAGCATAAATTATTTGAAGCTCAAAGCAAACGTCCTTCTGCTGTTGCCACTTACTTAGCTGTTTATGCCTTGATAGCACGGGGATTTGCTCAACGGCAACCGGCTTTAATTCGTCAAGCAAGGCAAATGCTCGTGCGTCTGGGAAAACGCCAAGATGTACATTTAGAACAGTCGCTATGTGCGTTACTCTTGGGGCAAACTGAAGAAGCAACTCGTGTTTTAGAACTTAGTCAGGAGTACGAAGCTTTAGCTTTTATTCGGGAAAAATCTCAAGACTCTCCAGATTTGTTACCGGGGCTGTGTCTATATGCAGAACAGTGGTTGCAACACGAAGTATTTCCCCATTTTCGAGATTTGACAAATCAGCAAGCTTTCCTAAAAGATTACTTTGCTAATCAACAGGTACAAGCTTATTTAGAAGCACTGCCAACTGATGCAGAAACAACTAATGAATGGGCTGTTATTAACCCCCAGTATTTTCCCCAACCACAGACAAATAAGCCCCATTTCCACAACAATTCAACTAAGACCTCAGCACAATTTAATCACAGCAGAACACCTGATCTAGATTTGCCAGAAACACCAACGCCCGAATATTTAAACTTATCATCACCCCTGTGGAGTTCATCTGGAAGTATAAAATCAGAGGTTCCTGCTGCTGAACGAATGACGACCAGAGGCACTAATCAGCATTTGAATGGTTCAGCTAAAAGTGCTGCACCCGACCATAACCAAAAGCGTAGGCGGAGAAAACCTACTCAATCTACTATTCGAGAACCTATCCCAGATAATCGTCCTCATTCTCGTCGTCCCCGGCGGCGGCGAACTTTTGCTAACACTATCGAAGGGAAAACACGACTGGTATGGAGAGTGTTTATTTCTTTGGTGAGTCTATTAGTTCTCTGGGTGGTAGCCACAACAACTTTTGGATGGTTAAAAAATCTGTTTTTCCCTACATCCTCTGTGCGTGGTTCAGAGTTGTCTGTACAGATAAATCAACCACCAATACCTATTCCTACTCCAAATAGTAAACCAGGAGCATTAGATGGCCCTTTAACAAATGCAACGGCAGAGGAAGTTATTCGGACTTGGTTCTCGACCAAAGCCGCAGCTTTAGGACCCAATCATGAAATTAATAATTTAGATCAGATTTTAACTGGTTCAGCTTTATCTCAATGGCGCCAGATTGCTCAACAGTATAGGTCAGACAATCGCTACGGCAAGTACGACCATAGCCTAAAAATAGAATCTGTTGAGAAAATTGATTTATTTGCAGATCGTGCCGCAGTGGAAGCTACGGTTAAGGAAGTTACACAATTCTATGAAAATGGTCAGTTTAAAAACTCTTCTAACGATGATTTGCGAGTTCGGTATGATTTGATTCGAGAACGAGGTAAATGGCGCATTCAGAGTACATCTGCTGTCAATCGAATAATCAGATAAATTGGAATTTTTAGGCTATGTCTAGGACAAAGCTTTACTTTAAAGCTGGACTAAATGTAACTCAACAAATGGAGTTAATACTTCACCCGTCCAAATACCTTCTATTAAGTTCATATCTCTACTCACAGAACTGTACGTTGTTTCCTTTTCATTTTGATTGTTATAAATAAATCGGAACTGATAATTACCTGGCTTGAGAGGTTGAAAAAACCATGTACCACTATCTCCACTGGTGATGCTAAGTCCAAATCGATTACCCCAAGTCGCGAAAATTTTTATCTCAGGAAAGTATGTTACACTCTCTCCTGGCATAGCGAGAGGGTAATCAGATTCTAAAGATGCTGAAGCTCTAATCCAACCACCCTCCAATGGAATTCGACCGTACACATTCACTAGTTCTGGAAGTATGGTGAAATAAAAGCTAAATCTAAGGGAGGTTGAAGTGTTATTAGTAATCCGTATCCCAATCTGTACAGAATATTTAGGGGAAAGATATCCTGGCGGTATTGGTAATAAAAATTTCAAAATACTCAGAAGTTTCTGTACTAGATTTTGTTTTGGTAAGCGCAAAATTTGCTCCGTACTAGAGTTTCAAACCAGACGCTATCCACTTCAACGGCATTAATTTCATTTGGTTCACTTGATGTCATATTGGCTGCTTTCTGGATTTACAGATTTTCTGGTCTGAATGAAATGAAACGTATAGCATTTAACTTATGACTCTACTAAACGAATCTCTACAAGTGGAGTTAGTACCTCTCCAGTCCAGAGATTTTGTAGTATTGTTTGTAATATTGTTGGTTCAATCCAGTTAGAAGAATCCTCCAGCCCTTTACGAGATTGACGATACTTGAACCGAAATCGATATGTACCTGGATAAAGTGGGCGAAAAGCATAAATGTCCTCAGATGGAAAAGGAATATTTAAAGTTAACTTTCGATCACGTTTTTTCTTACGGTTCTGTATCCAAAAAAGAAAAGCATCACGAGACAAAGTTATTGATTCTCCTGGCACTACCAGCACATAATCAGATTCAATTGGTGGGTCAATTCGTTCGGAGTGCAAACCTGTTACCATGACTTGACCATTTGGTGCTATCATTTCTGCAAACATCGAATAAACATGGGATGAAAAGTAAAAAAAACTTTGCGTATTATTAGTAATACGAATACCAAGCTCTACACGATTACCGTGCTTGGCTTCTGGGATGGTTAATATCTTCTCTGATACCACAGTTTCAAACCTGACATTATCTACTTCAACGGCATTAATCTCATTCGATTCAAAAGATGTCATGTTGGTTACCCTCTCTATTTCCAGGTTTTCATACGCCGTCAAATTTCTTGGCGCATGGCTTAATGCCATTGTCCTAAAAAAGAATGATGGTTTGTTGTAAAATATAGATTTTTAGAAATATTTTTGCCCTTTGCTTCATCTCACCAAGGCAAGAACATTAATATTCTCTTAAATGCAAGGCAATCACTTTCTCTAAAAGCTTTATATAAATGTTCTTTGTTTGAAGATTCACAAATGGATAGTAGATGCATAAATTAAATTTTTCAAATAGGCAAAACTATTCGGTGCTGTACTTCGGCGCTACACCTAATCGGAAAGCATTAAGATAAATGTATGATCCTTTTGAGGATGTGATAACCTAATATTTACTTAACTATTAAAATGAGTATCTACTGAATTAAAAAAACAAATTTTATAAAGTTAATCTAATGTAAATGGTAACGAAATAGTTTAATTTGAAAAAAATTCCAGAGAAAGCAGAGTATTAACGATACATTTAATTTGTTACAGAAATGTTGAAATGTATAAGGTCGTCTGGTTATCTGGGAGAGTCTTCATAAAGATAGCCGCGATCGCCTAAAATAAATACTCAGACTAGCTTGTGGAAACGTTTGTAGTGAGCCATTTATCCAGCCAGCGTTATTCCCCAGAACTTTCCAACACCCCTAGTAAACTCTTCAACATCAAGTAAGCAGAAGTCCCTCCTGGATCTGGATGTCCAATGCTCCGCTCCCCCAAGTAGCTAGCCCGTCCCTTTTTCGCCTGCATCGGTATAGTTTCCTGCAACCCACTTTGGGCTGCTGCTACAGCTTGTTGCAAAGCTTCTAGCGTTCCCTTGCTTTCTCCTACAGCTTGCCCAAAAGCGGCTACAGCCGGAGATAACACATCCACCATTGTTTTGTCTCCTAGTTGCGCTTTGCCACGTTGCACCACGCCGTCTAAGCCTGCTTGGAGTAGCCCTAAAACATCTTGTTCTGTTAATTCTTGCTTACTAACTACTGCTGTACTGGCTCGCAAAAACCAAGTGCCATAAAGAGGGCCACTAGCACCGCCAATGGAAGAAATCAAGGTCATACTGACAGTTTTAAGAATGTTGCTGATGTCCTTGTCTGTAAGAGTTGGTAACTGAGCGCTTACCTTTTTAAAGCCACGATCCATATTGATCCCATGATCCGCATCGCCTATCGCAGCATCTAATTCTGTCAAATATGCTTTATTCTGCTCTATCTCAGTTGCATAAGCCTGCAACCATTGCAATATCTGCGCCTGACTCAACATAATTCGTAATTAGTTAAATTCCCCAACGCCAACTTGGTGTTTTTACTGGTGCATCCCATAGGCGGATCATCTCGTCATCTAATTTCAGCAGGGTAATGGAGCAACCTTGCATTTCTAGAGATGTAATGTAAGGGCCTATCAAGTTTCGCACAATTTGCAATCCTTGCTGTTCGCAGATTTGGGCGAGTTTGCGGTAAACAATATACAGTTCAGAAACCGGAGTTCCACCCATACTATTGACAAAAGCTAATAAGCGATCGCCTTTGGCAAATGGTAGATTTGTTAGTTCTACATCTACCCATTCTCCTTTGTCTTCATCCCACTCGCGCAGTGTGCGGCTGTATGCTGCATCCTCAAGGAGCGATCGCGTTAAAATTTCGGTGATCTCATCTACTGTTTTGATAGCTGTACGTTCTGTTCCTGGCTCACCGTGAATACCGATACCTAATTCAATTTCGCGATCGCTCAATTCAAATGTCGGCGTTCCATTAGCGGGGACTGTACAAGATGTTAGAGCAATTCCCATACTCCGCCCATTCAGATTTACTCTGCGACATAAATTTGCTACTTGTGGCAAATCATACCCTGCCTCAGCCGCAGCACCACAAATTTTTTCCGCCAGTATTGTTGTTCCCACACCCCGCCGTCCTTGGGTATAGAGACTATCCTTCACTGCTACATCGTCATCAATCAAAATATTTAGCGATCGAATGCCCTCACTACGAGCTAACTCTGTTGCCATTTCAAAGTTCATGACATCGCCACTGTAATTTTTGACGATATAAAGGATACCAGATCCTCCATCTACAAGCTTTGCCGCTTCTAGCATTTGGTCAGGAGTAGGCGAAGTGAAAACCTCTCCAGGACAAGCTGCATCAAGCATTCCTTTGCCCACGAAACCAGCGTGCATTGGTTCATGTCCACTGCCACCACCTGAAATAATTGTTACCTTTCCCTGAATAGGTGCATCGGCTCGATAGACAAATGCGGGATCATAGTTCAGTTTAATTAAATCGGAATGAGCCGCCGCCATACCTTCTAGACTTTCCCGCACAAAGTCTTCCGGCTTGTTGATCAGCTTTTTCATAATCCGTGTTTGGTTAAAAGGTTTCCAAAACCCAGGTTATAGTGCTTCTCGTTTCTATGCAATATAGTTTGATCTCTCTCCTAAAAGGCTACGATGTACACACAAGTATTTGAGAGTTGTCTTACAGCGTTTAGATCCTCCTAAATCCCCCAATCAATTGGGGGACTTTGAGAAGTTTTTGCCCCACTTTTTAAGGGGGGTTGTGGGGATCAAAAACCTATGGGGAAATGTTAGAAGGCTTGTGTGTATACCGTAGCTATCCAAAAATTAAATTACGCAATTCTTGCGTCCAATACGACTGTCCGGTTTCTTCTTCCCCTGCTCACCAAAGGGATTGATTATTTTTTTATTTGGAAATCACTTGTAGCAATTCTGTATTGGGAAGAGAATGTTTACGTAGCTGAATGTCCAGAAGTGGGAACCGCTAGCTAAGGAGAGACGATAGAAAAAGCGATCGCTAATTTGCAGGAAGCAACGAAAATATAGTTTTGTCGTTAAGAATGCACAACTTGTTTTCTCTCTTCACCTATATATATGTCATGTTCTCTGTGAATGAAAACCTGAGACAATGCCTGATAAGCTTTAGCCCAAGCCGCCATCACTTCTTCTGTAGCAGCTTCTCCCAAAACATCTTTCATGGCTTGCAGTAAACTTTCCCCGACAATAGTATATTGCTCTGGTGTAACATGGGCCTGAACATGACGATGGGCAATCTTTTCCACCATCGATTTTAAAGTAGGCAAATTATCAATTTGGGCAGCATAGCTATAAACTGCTGTAGCCAACCTCGCAGGCTGAGAACCATCTGCTTGAGAAGACATATCAAATTGTCCTCTGATTTCTGGATGGTTTTGAAACATAATTTCATACATCCGAGTTGTAATTTGCTGACCGTTCTTTTTCAAGACAGGTGCTGTAGATTTAACGATATCTATTGTTTGTTGGCTAATCATAGTTTTTTGAACCAATTGGAATGTTGATTGACTTCAATTTAGTGGTTATTCCTATTGGTTACTATGAGCTAGCTCAGTTAACGAGTAATTTAATGTCAATATTTATTTTTACCTATTACCCATCCGGTAACCCTATCGGTTTACAGTTTATTCAATAACCTATGACATTAAACTGATTATTTGAGGCGATCGCTAGGACATTAAGGTTAGTATTGGTCAGCAAGAAATACCAAACAGAGGTAAACAGAGTTAACCTATAGAATATTTAGGGGCATACTGACGCTTTGGCTATCACTTTGAATATCATTTACCCCAGTTGGTTGGTTTTTTGACTGTCCTAAAAGGCTGAAAGCCTTGAAGGCGGCACCCGGATTTGAACTGGGGGTGGAGGTTTTGCAGACCTTGAATAATAACCTTTTTACAAGCCTTTCAAACTTTTTTACAAGTTTTTACCCCACTTTTACCCCACAATAGTGTTTGGCAGACAAATGTATGGGAATAGGATATTTAAAGGATAAGCTATTGCACATCTAGGCATCAGCCAGATTCTAATTTTGCCAATCTCACCACTATTTGGCGACAACTGATAGAAGAACTGTGGATACCTGTTTACCGATAGTATATGTATTGTTGTAATACAAGCTTATTTACTAAAACTTCAACAGAATTGTTGTGTATACATTGCTGACTGCATCACAAAACATTGTGGCTTTTCTGTACCTGTTATACTTATGGCTAGCTTGGTTGGGTCAGACAATGCCTGCATTAGAGGATCTCTGGCACAAATACTTGCGTCGTTTTACCCTGGAGCATTGGTATCGGTTTGCGAAGCAGAGGTTATATTGGACACAACCTCAACTTGGCTCTACTCAGGCAGCAGAGCGATGGAGTCACCTGATGCCCCTGTTAACTTGGCAATTATGGCTAGCTGGAGTTGCCTGTATCGACTCCCCATTGCCTTCTCCCAAAGCTATCCATTACCCGCATCTTTCTCAACATTTATACAACTTACTTAAAATATGCCAAAAGCATTGATAGGTATAGTTTTTGAGAGAAGAGAATATTTGCAGGTAATGGTGCATCATGGAAAAATGGGCTTCGGTTGAATTAAAACAGGCAGATTTAGGAGACACAAGACGAAACAAGCGTCTAGTCAGGATCGTAGAAGACTTGGCAGCACAACCAAGCAGTAGCGTACCTCAAGCCTGTGGAAACATAGCCGCAACCACCGCAGCATACGATTTTTGGAACTCACCTTACTTTCAGCCAGATGATATACGTAAGGCCCATGTAAAAAGTACAGTTGCTCGAATCAAAGAACATGATGTGGTGTTGATGATTCAGGACACGACGAGTATAGATTTAACCAGCCATAAAGCAACAAATGGTCTAGGCTATCTTGACCACACAAAAAGCTTTGCATTAAAAGTACATTCAACGCTGGCTGCCACAATTGATGGAGTACCACTAGGAATTGCTTTTCAGCAAGTGTGGGCACGAGATATTGAAAATTTGGGTATAGCAAAAAAACGTCGTCAACGGGAAACACAAGATAAAGAAAGTCAACGTTGGTTAGATGGATTAAAAGTAACGCAACAGTTAGTACCAATAGAATTGATAGTCGTGACAATGGGCGACTCAGAAGCAGATATATTTGACTTATTTAGCCAACAACGTCTAGAAAATTCACATTTACTAATTCGCGGGACTCACAATAGAAAAGTAGACCATAGTGCAAAGTATCTACATCAAGCCATTCGTGCAACACAGCCATGTGGTTCTCTGACTATCGAAGTCAAGCGTAGCCCAGAACATGCCGCAAGAAAGGCAACACTAACGTTGAGGTTTGCAACACTCGAAATACAAGTACCATTACATCACATTGGGCGAAAACAACTCAAACCTGTGAAATTGCAAGTGGTTTTAGCAGAAGAAGAAAACCCTCCTTTTGATGTTAGCCCAATTAGTTGGCTATTACTTACTACCCTTGAAATTAATGAGTTTGACTCGGCAGCACGTTGCGTCAAATGGTATACATTCCGTTGGTTGATAGAACGCTATCACTATGTATTAAAAAGTGGTTGTGGAATTGAAGAATTACAACTGGAAACGGCTCGCCGAATTAACATGGCATTAGTAACATATTCAATTGTGGCGTGGCGATTGTTATGGTTGACTTATGAAGCACGATCTAATCCTGACCTGCCATGCGACAGGGTTTTAGAAGCCTGTGAATGGCAGTCTTTGTGTGCGACTATCAACAAAACTCCCATCCCACCTCAACAGCCACCTTCATTACGACAAGCAGTACGAATGATTGCGACTCTCGGCGGCTTTTTGGGTCGCAAAGGCGATGGTGAGCCTGGTGTGAAAACTATTTGGCGAGGATTGCGGCGATTACACGATATCACCGCCACCTGGAAATTAGTCCATCAGATTTTCTAGTTCATGGTTCATTATGTTTAGCAATTGCCTAGACAATTTCCCTTGGAAAACACAATTTCCTATTTTTGTCAATCTTCCTTAGAAGTTCTCATGAGCAAATCCTCTCCCTGACTTATTTTCTTCAATGTTAAGAAAGATGTGACTAATGGATAGCTCCCAAAGGGAGAGGCTAGCGCCAAGGCAATCAAATCAGGATAAACTGTCTCCAGGACGCATGGATGGGTTTCGGTTTGACTCAACGATCGGTATCCGTAATGCATACGGTAACAATAACGATCCCAAGAATGATATTTCCGAGGGTTGGTGGTTATTGCAGGAGCTTAACAGCCTGATTAAGAGCCAACCTTCAGCCAAAATTACGATCGCAGAAGATTTACAAGAGAATGAGTGGGTGACTAAACCTGCATTCTTTGGTGCGGGAGGTGCAGGTTTTGATGCTCAGTGGGTGAGCCGATTCTATTGGGATATTCACAATGCAGTTGTTGTCCCTGCTGATAGTAGTCGTAATATGTTTGCAGTTCGCGATGTCATTGAACAGCGATATGGTTCAGATGCTTTCAGCCGTATCTTGTTCAGTGAGAATCACGACCAGGTACATGCAGATAAAGGAAATCTTCGTTTACCCGATGCAATTGATCGCGGACATGCAGATAGTTATTTTGCCCGCAAGCGATCAACATTAGCTGCTGCAATTGTGATGACGGCTCCTGGGATTCCAATGATTTTTCAGGGACAGGAGTTTCTGGAATGGCTGGCTTGGACGGATAAAACAGCCCTAGATTGGAGTAAGAAGGATAGCTTGATAGGTGGAAAAATTTTGGCGTTGCTGAATCCAAGTATGAATCATGCGATCGCCTCAAGCTTGCGGGCGCGTAGCGCCCGCAGCGCCACGGAACCGTACTTTAGATAATGTATTACTAATCGAATAGAGAGTTTAAGCATTTCCTCTGACTTAGAGTAACAAAAGGTTTTGCGATGTAACCTAGCCAAATAATGTCTAAAACGGCTATTTTCACCTTCTACTCGTGTCATATAAGTTTTACTAACAATATGATCCTCATTGCTAATAAAACAAGGATCAACTGGGTAGCCATCTGTGACGTAAAAATAAGAATGCCAACAGTTTATTATCTGCCACAAAAGCTTAAAAGTTTCAGAACTACGGTCTCCTAGAACCCAGGCTATAACTCCTGGGACATGCTTATTTACTGCTGTTCACAACCAAATTTTGTTTTTTTTTACCTACAAAAGTTTCGAGTTCATCAACTTGAGTAATTTCTGGTATCTCATTATATTCAGGCGAATTAGGTAGGGTATTTCCCAGTTCTCTAACCCAATTTATTACAGTTGTATGATGCACTTTCTTTACCCGCTGAATTGCACGAAACCCTGAACATTCACATACATTTCTAAACACTCTTTTTTTATTTCTTCAGGGTAGCCCTGCTGTTCATAAGAATCTATAAACTGACGACCACAATTAACACATATGTGATTTTGTTTACCATGCTTTTTCCCATTCTTGCGGATATGAGTGGATGCACACCTTGGACATTTCATGGCGATCGCTCAAATTCATACTTCAATTATGCAACGCCAAAATTTTTAACCTGTATCGAGATTTGATTCAGTTACGACGCAACTGGTATAACAACACGCGGGGATTACGAGGGCAGTATGTTCATGTTCACCATGTGAATGACAATGACAAGGTGATTGCGTACCATCGCTGGGAATATGGTGGATCAGGAGATGATGTGATTGTCGTTATTAACTTTGGACACAAGAGCTTCGCAAGCTACAGTATAGGCTTTCCAACGCCAGGAATATGGTGGAACCGTTTTAATAGTGACTCGGACAGTTACAGTCCTGATTTTGGCAACTTTGGCGGTTATTCAACTACTGCGGGTTCTACAGATCCAAACGATCCAGAGCATATGCCTTGTCGAGGTAACGTTGGTATTGCTCCCTATTCAGTACTGATCTTTTCACAGTAAGGGTTTGCTGATTAGTTTGAGTTTCGAGGGCGATCGCACAACACCATCTTTGATCTGGCAGCTATAGCCTACTATTTCAACAAAACTGGCTGTCTCAGGAGTTTAATCCTGAGATGGCTGTATCTACTTTGGGCGGTGCTAATGAGGAAGTTTCTGACTATTATTCGATTTGGGCGATCGCATCTACAGGTGACACATCTTTCTCAATCACAGCAATAATTCCAGGTAAATATTCGTCCATCATCGTCACATTGGCGTAAACCAACCGTTTAATTATGTCTGAGGTAAGTTGGTCGCCATAAATATCAATACTGGTTTTGTAGCGAATTTCTCCATCGTCAAAGTCCATTTCAAGATTGCCAATAATCATACTATAATTAGCTCTGGTGATAAACTCTGCCACAGAACCCCGCTTATTTTCTGGTGCGAGTAAGGGACAAATAGAATAAAAAACAAATTGTTCTTGTTTTTCTCTGGCTTGGGCGTAACAATTCCATTTGCCATTTTCTCCTTGAAAGCCAAGGTGCAAGACTTGTTCTCCTTGAATTCTCGTAAATGACCAATCATCTAGGGTAAAGAAGTTGACTAGTGCTTGAAAAATTGGTTGTGTACTGGTATTTTGGGGAGTTGGCTCTGGAACATTTTGGGCTATTTCTTGGAAAAAGTTGGATATTACCCCTTGCGACTCATTGGAGAATTCTTTTGCAAGCATATCCAGACTGCTACCAACCATATCTTTGAAGAAGTTGGTAATACCTTCTGATATCTCTGCGTCCGAAGATGCCTCCTCAGATAGAGCTTTGGAATTAACATAAGACCAGACGGTACGGTAGCCTGTTGAGCCAGACTGCTGTTGTTGTTTAACGGACAAGGCTAACCAATTTTCGGTAGATAGTAGTGGGCTATCGGGCTGCTCTTGGCTTAAACTCAGAAGATAGGTTGCAAATTCCTCTATGTTGGTGGCATATTCTGCAAGGTGTGGTAGAAAATCCTGTTTAAGACGAGTTTCGATCGCAATATCGGGTTCGGGAAGGAATTCAACGGCAGAAGTGGGGGTGCGAACATCTGGAGTGAGGTTGAATAATGCTTCTTTGTCGATCTGCTGGTAGAGTTCGGGGTTGATACAGAAGGTGAGACGACACTCGATAAGTTCCTGGTCTTGTTTGGTTACAGACACAGAGATAGCGTGAACAGTTAGGGGGTATTGGGTGTCCCTTACTCTTAAATTCAACGAGATTTTTAGGGGATAATGTTCGGTTTGAACTGACATGCACCGCCTCCTAAAAAAAAATTCAGATCGCCCTGCACATATCCCAAAGCTAAACTTGTATCAAGCGATCGCATTCACCAATTACGATCATCTTACAAATTATCCCACAGCCCGCAACAGTATCAGGCGATCGCATTTGCGTAGGAGGCGTTAGGCTCAATTTTGGTCAATATAATGGAGTATTTTGAGTTTTGCGTTGTCAAACGCCATTATCACTTGGATTGGTGCCAGCACGATTGCTTTACACATTATCCCACAGCCCGCGCCAGGATTTTACGGGATAGACGGTGCGTTACACTTCGATTACGCACGCTACAAGAGCGGCGATCGCACTAATCTGTAATCATGTTTTGATTATCTGCAATGTATTTCTTATACGTTTTCCACGCTGCCTTACTTTGGTATTTATCGAAAACTGTTGCTCTCTCTGGGTCAAATTCCACCACCATCGGCTCATTTTTGGAGATAGGTTGTGTTGCAGTTCCATCAAGTTCTAACCCTTTCTCTGCATACCATTCTAGGGTTATCTTCTTGCAATGAAACTTTCCTTTATCTCCTATTGCTATTTTCCATTCGACGTTTAACGGATGAGAATCATTAGCCATCGTTGATAAAGCTTTGATTTGCAATTCAAATGGGATCATATGCGAGTTTGCACTATATGTACCTGCCACCAAGTTAGTAGATTCGGTTTCGCCGCCCAGTCCTGCTCCCCGTATATGTAACCATTCCCAATTTTTATCAAGAGCATTATTTATTCCTTTTCCATATGCATAAGCAGCAGCATTAACATTATTCATAGCAAATATTTGCCCTTTACCTCTATCTTTCCTTCTTGCCTGGTTTGTATATACTTGTGTTCTTACTTGAGGAGCGTCTTTATCTTGATCTAATTTATCCGCTACTGTCTTAAATTCTTTTTGGTTCTTAGGGTCTTTCTTTTCCGAAGCTTTATCTATATTTAGCGTATCTCTTCCTTTTAATTTTCCTTCTGGTATCTCAAATTGCTGTGGATAGTAAACTGCATTATCCACTTTACCTATTGTGGCTTTGATATATGTTAGCCGGTAATATCTTCCTTTCTCTATCTGAGTTAACGCCGTGAATTCTTTCTCCTCTACCTTTTTCAGCTTTATTCCCGCAAACTCCTTTTCACTCGGCTTTTCAAAAGATCCATAAAAAACAATAGTACCCTTGGCTTCCGGATGTTTTCTCATGTGGCTGCCACCACCAGATGTAAATTCTCCATAATGCATTTGGAGATCGTGTAAGAAATTTCTTACTTCTTTTGACAATTTCTTTTCTCTCGATCCTAATTCTGGATTTCGTTTTACTTGAATATCTTTTTCTTTTTCTATATTACTTTTTTCGGTGTCCAATTTTTGGTATTGGTTTCTAAATTCCTTAAGCTTCTTTTCGTCCTCCAATTCCACTTTCACATTCCCTTGTTTCTTGAATTCTGCTAACTCTGAATTCTCGTTTTCTAGGTATGAATTACAGTGTGTTAGGTTTTTCTCTATCTCCGGATCTAGGGGCACAACCGTCCTTTCGTAAGGCTTTTGACTGGTCTTCTGACGACCCTTCTTCACCTTTCCTGGGCTTGCAACATAGTCGTAATCCCATGTTTTGCCTCCGTCGATCACTGTTAGTACCTTGAATACTGGGTGTTGTCTCTTGACGGTTGATGCAACTTTCTCTGCGTCTTCTCTAGCTATCTTCCCTTGTTTCAAATATCTTGTTTCTTCTTTATCGATCGCCGCTAGTCCGGCTTTTACCCTTTGTTCATGCTTTTGTTCGTCTTGCTGTTTGCGTTGTTTTATCTTGTTATCCTTCGCAATCTTCTTACCAGCCTTGTCCTTCCCAATAGCTTGATGTGTTTTATCTTTCCCTCCCATTAATGCTTCTAGCTTCTTAGTAGGCCAGTTCTTCGTCGCATCAAATTTCTTCTTCGCAGCGTCTCGCTTTTTCTTCAAAGCATCTAACTCTTTCTTACCTGCCTTACTCTTGAGAAGCTTGTTCTTCTCCCTTTCATACCGTTTTTCTACAGCTTCCTTCTTGTTCTTGACCCATTTCTGAGCAGCTTCTTTCTTCTTACGTGCTTCCTCTCTAGGAGATTGTATCTTCTTACCTGCTTTGCTCTGCTTAAATTTCTTATCCAGAGTCTTAGCAAACTTCACACCTTGGGTAATCACCCAATCAACCGACCTTTCAACAGGCTGGCGCAACTTCTGAATAATTCCCTGAACTTTCTGTCCAATATTACCCAAACCTAACAACTTCGCCAAAAAGTCGATCACTAAGGGTATCGACTGCGCTAAGGCATTTTCTACTCCCTGCACTGCCTTCTCAATCGCGCCATTGGCTATTGCCAGAACTGCATCAATAATCGAGTTAATCAACTCAGCAATTCGTTGAGCATTTTCCATGAAGAACTGCACAATCTGCACGATCGCCTGACAAGCTTTAATAAATGCCGAAGCTGGACTCATCAAGCCGATAATCCACTGAATACCCCCTTTGATTACATTTTCAATAATGTAATTTTGGATGGGTTCGAGTACCATTGTCTTGACGTCGCCAATTTTATCCTTAACAACCTGCCATAGACCTGCTATTCCTTGGGTCGCCAAAATTTTGAACATTTCAAAGTTTTGTTCTAAGTAGCCGACCTTCTCTTCTCCCAAGCGTTTCACGGCTCTGGCACGAATTGTTTGATAGGTGATCCCCAGAACTTGGACGACCAGACCGAACAGACCTTTAGCATCTAAGCTTTCTGGCATTTGAATACCCGCAGAGCTTAAAGTCCCTGTCAGCCAACTAATCAGTCCTTGCATCAAATGCTGTTTAATATTGGCGACAAAATTAAGAAATCCTTGCTTGAGGGCATCAACTAGATTCCTGATAAAACCAATTGGATCTTTAAGGATACTAGGAATCGCACTTGCTGCCCGTGCCAACACATTAGCAAGCAATTTTGCAAGTTCAACGATGGTTTTGATGACTCCAACAATAAAGTCGAGTGCCTTTTGGAGAAAGCCCTTATTTGCCTCCTGCAATTCCTTGATCCGGGCATCCAGGGCATCTAGGTTTTCTTTGTACTTATTCGCCAGTCTATCAATCAGTTCATCTTGCTTGCTGTTAATCTCCTGCTCTAATTCATCGAATTGGCTAAGGATATCTTCAGCCGCTTCTTGTCCAATTTCTTTCAAATCTTCCGGTAGTTGCTTAACATATTCCTCAACTTGTTTCTTGCCGTTAGTAACTTCAGTTTTGGCTTCGTTCAGTTTAGTAGCAACCAGTTGAGCAATTTTGTCGATTACACCATCCATTTTCTGTAGGTACAGATCCCGCCCTTCTTCATAGAACCTGTTAACCTCATCTGGCAATCCTGCAAACCAGTCCCTGATCCCATTGAAAAAACCACCTATCCCTCTGTAACGCGCTGCCTTATATTCATCCATCCGTTTGCTGACATAATCCTCGAATGTCTGTTTTGCATCAGCAGCACCAGCATCGAACTCGCGGTCAACTTCCACATCGAGGTCATTTAAAATCTTCTCAACAGTAGTTTTCGTCTTGTCATAAATCTGCCCCAGGTCTCCAGCAATTTTGGTGCGTGCTGCTTCATCCTTCCCCTTGCCTTCTTCCTGCTTCCCAGTCACCTGTTCAAAGGATTGACTGCGGCCCTGGTGCATTCCCTGAAGTGAGTCTATGGCTGTGGTGCTGGCTTCAGATTTCGCTTGAGAGAGTTTGCTGTCCTCAAATTGGCGATATCCTTTGGGGGAATCTACAGCATTAGCCTGGGCTTGTTTCTTAGAATCCAGTGCTGCTTGAAACTGCGGTTCATTGGAATTTGCCAACTGCTCCTCAGTAATATTTGCCTCAGCTAAACGCTGGTCGAGTTCTTGACTACTTTGTTCCAGGGGTGCTTCGATTTCCCCATATCCTTTAGACTTGGGTGCTGCTTTTTCACCTCCAACATCTGCTGGAGCAGATCCTGGATCATTGGGTGGCAGAGGTGTCACTTGTTTTGCTTCAATCCCACTGGTACTAGGAGTTTCCTTAGCGGTTTCTTCCAGTGGCCCTTGAGACTCTTTCTGTGCTTCATCCACCTTCCCAGTCACATCATTCTTGACGGATGTCAGTTTGTTACTGTCTTTAAACTTATCCATCTCGTCTAAGTTTTGGGGCGTTATCTGCCGAATCCGCGCCATCAACGCAGCTCTAAATGCGGCCGCGTCAAAAGGTGGTGTTGGAGCCTGCTCCATTTTTTCACTCACCTGCCTGCCTTCCGCCTTAGTTTCTACTTCGTTGGCGGGTGGTTCAGCAGCGTCTTGAGCTTCCTTAGATTTTTCCTCTGGGGGTTGGTGTTCTTGCTGCTCCTCGGCAACTCCTTGAGATTTGCTAACTACTTCTTGGAATTCTCCATCTGCTTCTGGGGAAGTAGGAGCTATCCCTGCATCTGCCTCCTGACGCTGGATTTCTACCTCTTTGTTTCCCGCTACCTCGGCTAATGCCTGTTGCTGTAATAGTTCGTTTCGCTCAGAGCTAGCGGCTGGTGCTGCTGTTGGTGCTAGGTAGTTTGAGGGTACCTGAGCATTTTGCTCTGGAATTGCAGCTGGTTCAGCAGATTCATTAAATTTTGTTTTTGACTGTAGCTTGTTTTGTTTCTTCTCCTGCTTTGTGAGCGATTTCGGCTGTACTGCATTCCCATTTTGCTGCACGACGTGGGTTAACTCGTGCGCCAGCAATTCCTGTCCGCGCTTGCTACCTAGTGCAAACTCTCCCTGTCTAAAGAAGACATCTTGCCCTGTGGTAAAAGCGCGAGCCTGAATAGAGCGGTTTAGCTGGTCTGCATGGGTATCTGCGTGAATTTTTACATCACTAAAATCTGCCCCGAAGGCATTTTCCATCGAACTGCGAACATGATCTGGCAGAGGTCTTCCCTTACCTCGTGCGTGTTTAATTGCAGATTCTACGTCTGCCGTGGCATCTGTGCCACCTTCCCCAGACCGACGCTGCACCAACGGCTGCATCTGCGCCATTTTATCTTCTTCATCTTTGTCCTCATGCCCAGCACTAACATCTGACTTAGCCTGCATCAGATGTTTATCATCATCTTCTTCTGGTTTCTTGTGTGGTTCAGCACCGGGATGAGATTTTTTGTGGACGGGTAGCTTATCCTCATCTTCTTCCTTATGCCCATGCTCTGCATGAGTGTCCGACTTTTTCTGAAGGTGCTTTAACTTATCTTCCTCTTCCGGTTTTTTAGTGGAGCCAGCGTCAGGATGAGATTTTTTGTGGACGGATAGCTTATCCTCATCTTCTTCCTTATGCCCATGTTCAGCGATCGCATCCGATTTCTTTTGCAGGTGCTTCAGCTTGTCGTCTTCCTCTTGCTTCTTAGATTTAAAGGAATTACTGGCTGCTCGCTTGCGAAGGAGTTTCTTCTTATCTTCCTCTTTAATCTTTTTGGGTTGAGGTGGGGCAGCCAGGGCAGTTTTCTTTGCAGCCTGCTTTTGTTTGTCGTCCTCTTCAGGTTTCTTTGTTTGCACCAGTTCCACTGCTGCTTTCATCTGAGCCCGCTGCTCGTCCTCTCCGGGCATCACCTCTCGTTGAATTGCAGTTATCTGTGGCTTTTTCTGAAGTTCTTCTTCAGACGTCTTTTCTCGCTGAATTGCCTGACCTCCAGCCGACTGCACAGGACTAGGGGCATTAATTCGCTGCACTACCGCAGCTGCTGTCTGGTCTGCTTCTCGTTCATACTTATCACCAACTGAACCAATTGTCAACTTTGTTTGAATGGGTGCTTGCTGAGTCGAGGCACTACTGTTGTGCTGTGCCTGTTTCACCACCTGGTTTACATAGCTATTCCCATACTGCCGTTGTAAGTGCAGCAGCAAATTTTTGTTCGTAGATTGTTGGTGATCTGGGGCACGATTGAGTATGGCAGCATGGTTGCCAGCATTGCCCACACGAAACAGGGTTTGTACTAAAGGACTCTGCTGGGGACTTTTTCCCGGTTGGGTTGCGCTTTTACCCACAACAGAATGCTGTGGCGCTTGCTTGGAACTGGCGTTATGCTTCTGTTTGGGTACGCGCATAATGAAAGCCTTTGTGCGTCGGTTGTGGGGGAATCTTACTGTTGAATTTAGGAACTGATTGAGCGACTAATTTTAGTGCCTTCTCAAATCATATTTATTAACAAACCGCCAAGTTCGGTGATGACACAAAAATATCAACAATTAATATTACAAAAAGTAGTATAATGCTTTTGATTGGAGACAATGCCACATTTGCTTTCAGGTCAAAAATCGGCTTACCATCGCCCTGGACTATGACACCTGGTATCGTAGCTATAGGCTGATCGTCACTTCCTCCATAGTAAATACGGCTTCCTTGGGGAACTAAAACGCTCAATTCGTACTGTCCTTTTTCTAAATCGACGAAATAGAAAAAACCATCTTCACGAGTTTGGGTACGGAGATTTTTCCCTACTACTTCAACGGTAGCACCCAAAATGCCCCCACTAGTTATTGCATCAGTTACATGACCAGCGATCGCAGCTCAGTGTTTAATATAGATAATTTCTGCTGAAACTGAATTAGGCATAAAAAGTACACAAGGGTTACTGCGAATTTATTTGCTGGTTGAGTTGCAACCGAATCTCTGTTTCGGTGACTAAACCAACCTCAACTGGCTCTGGCTGAATGTGTAGCGTTACCCGATAGCTAATCCCCGCTTTCAATCGCCATTCATTACCACCCCAAAACTCCCAACTTTTAGGAGTATCTTCTGGCTGTGCGATCCATGTGCGTGGAAGTTGCGGCTGACTGGCAATTTCTGGTGCAAGTACTTCTGCCGGAAGTATTGGATACCTGAGTAAAATTTTTAGTACCTGCCCTAACACATTGTGTTCTTCCTTACCTACTTCTATTTTGGAGTCAGTAACTTTCTGCCGCCAGACAGTGATTAGATAAGTAAAATCTATTCGAGTTGGTGCGTAACTTTCAATCCCCGTTGCCCCATTACGTACAAGCGATCGATCGTTACTACGTAAATGTAAATTTTCACGAATGTCGTAAAGAAAACAATTGAGCCGAATCAGTTTATCACTGGTCTTTTCTTCCCATGCTTTATCGGGTCGATCAAAGTCAATTTCAATATTGTTAATATTAACATCTTGCGATTTTACTGGTACAGGATATTTTGTATTCAGTAATGTTCTAATCGTTTCGTCAAGATCGGCAATCATCGAACTATATCTCTCTAACTAATCGCTAAAAAAATCAACTTCATTGACCAATCGCCCCATCTTTTGAAGCTCTCGCCTGATTGCTTGTGATAAATGCTTCATACTCACGGATTCACCGTCCACGGCAGCGAGAAAAGCTGCTGCTAAGGTAATATTCCGAATATTTCCACCCGCAAGCTCAAATTTCTGAGCGATGAGTTGGAAATCTAAATCTGTGCCAAGCGGTGTTTCTTTTGGCCACATGCATTTCCATATTTGGCAACGATGTTCTTCACTAGGAAACGGAAATCCCACAATAAATCGCAGCCGTCGGGTAAAAGCTTGGTCGAGATTTTGACGTAAATTAGTCGTTAAAATGGTCATCCCTTCATACTCTTCCATCTTTTGCAGCAAATAGGCGACTTCCAAGTTAGCATAACGATCGTGGGCATCCTTCACCTCCGATCGCTTACCAAACAGGGCATCTGCTTCATCAAATAACAGGATTGCGTTGGCATTATCGGCGGCAGCAAAGATGCGGTTGAGATTTTTCTCAGTCTCGCCGATATACTTGCTCACAATTTGCGAAAGGTCGATCTTATAAAGATCGAGTTGCAATTCGCGGGCGATCGCCTCTGCTGCCATTGTTTTGCCCGTACCGGGAGAACCGTGGAATAGTACATTCAGTCCTTTGCCCAAGGACAACTTGCTGTCAAATCCCCACTCTCGATGTACAATATGTCGATATTTCGTTTGATTGCAGATTTCCCTTAACTGAGTTTGTGGGTCTGGGGGCAGCACAATATCATCTAAACTGTACTTAGGTTTGATTTTCTGTGCCATTGCCGTTAATTCATGCCCCGATTGAGTGCGGGCAGCAGCGTACAGATGTTCTAATTTCGGATTTTGGATGTTAAATTCTAGTGCTTTTAAGTTCCCAGAATCTAGCGCAGTCTGCCACTGTAGACGATTACAGGCAGTGGCAACTACATCGGCAATTTGGTCTGGAGTCAGGAGAAAGCGATCGACTAAAGCATCCAGATCGCTTCCCTCAAGAGAAATACCTGCTTCTGTTAGTTGAGTTTGCCAACAAAAGCGACGCAAAGCAAAATCTGGAATGGTAAAGGGTACAGTTACAATGCCTTTTAAGTTTGTTCCCGAAGGTATCCAAGGTTTTACACCTGCCAAAATAGTCATTCCAGGGTGTTCGGCGATCGCTTTTAGCAGAATCTGATAGAGAATGGTACGCTCTTTATCTTTCCAGGCATCCAGGTCATCTATATATAGTAGGGCATTCTGAGAGCTGGCTTCGCGCATCAGTAATTGCAAAGTCGGCTCTATGTCACGGGTATCCAAAATCCTGGCTAAATCTACCACCAGTAACGGTGCTTTAATTTCCTTTGCCAAAGCTTCAGCCGTGCGACGTTTACTAGCCCGATCTGCGCCTTCAAAATAGAAGCGCAACGGCTTTTGTCTTTGCCTACTCTGGGTAGACATTATAGAAAGTGCCTGTTTGACACCTATCTGTAGAGGTATTTCTGTGAGGAAAAGAGTCGGTTGAACCAGTTGACAGAAGGGTGCAAGGCGCGAATCTAGTCCCTTTTGTCCCAGTAGTAGGCGGATTACTTGCTCATCTAACACTAGATAGTGACCCAGCAGAGTAGATTTGACCTGATTGTGGTCGGGGATTAAGTGCAACAAACCATGCTGAATTAGCGGCGCATTGGGTGCAAAGCGATCGCGCCGGATCAGTTTGGCAGTTCCAGAAGGACAAAGCAGATTTAGCGCCAAATCTACACTGGGCAGGGTGTAGGTGACATTTTCTTGTAGGTAAGCGTATATTCGCTCATAGCGGCGATCTAGTTCTGGGGCTAGGGCGATCGGCACTACTTCGAGATCAAAGTCAGACAAGCCGTAAGTTTGCTGAAGCCAAAAAAGGGGCGAATTTTTACTAACTAGATTAGATAAGGACTCGTCGCCTATTTCTGCATCAATTTGAAAGGTCGGGACACCAGGTTCGCGGTTGAGCAACTGTTCCATCTCTTCCAAGGTTACGTGCAGTCCGCGATAGGGATCGCTGGCTGCTTCTGACCCGTAAGCAATTTGGGCTGCTGTTATAGCCCGTTCCAGCAGTTTGTCTAACCACTGCAAGATTGGTAGTAGTTCCTGGAAATTGGGACGGATAGCAAGCCCTTCTGTCCCATTCAGCGTTGCTTGTACTGGGTCAGCCATGAGTTTACCTGGTGCAATTATGAATAGCGAGGGAAGGATTTAAGGTGGTGTTAAGCCCTTGCTTCTAAAGCGTTTAATCTTTTCTTGAGATTGGATAGTTCCTCTTGCTGCTGTTGGACGATCTTTGTTAGCACGGCAATGATTTCTAAGGAGCGGACTCCTTTTCGATCATGAGATGCTAATAAGTCAGGCACATCTTCTGCAATAAATCCAACAGTCAGTTCTTTTTCTTTATCATCACAGTAATTGAATTTAACTGCATTGAGACCTGCTAATGTCTCCATTGCTTCTTGAGAGGAGAAATCTATAATATTTTCCTTTATTTCTCTAGATGACTTTACGTCTACTCCCTTTACATAAAGCGACACTGGTATATCGACCTTATTTTCGGTCATAAATACCACCCTTTTCGGGTCAACTGTTTTGCCATTGGTGTCTTTACTACTACGATTAACGTAAAAAGATATTACCCCTCCGTATGCTTTACTCATATCATCACTATCGCTTGATTCGATGACAGCCTGTTGCCACTCAGTTTTAGCGCCTTGCGGGTCGCTCCAAAATTCAATCTTAGCTATGCCACCACGATTGCCATTCTGTGTTGGTTGTGTTGATTGGAGACGCAGCGTTGTCCGTGATGTAGACAGATGCAGTTGTGCTTGTGGATTTGATGTTCCAATGCCAACATTTCCCTTGTCGTAGTAGATAGGCCCACCATCCACACCTTGCCATTGACTGCTTCCTGGGGAGATGGGGAAATTTAGTTTATTTGGTGTGATGGAATTGTTGGCAATTTTGTCATTTGTGACAGCATTGGAGGCTAACTGCGTTGTGCCGACGCTACCATCTGGGATTTTGAGAGAAATTGAAGCAGCTAACTTTTCTTGGGTGATCGCCCCATTCTGAATCTTGGCAGTAGTAATGGAATTGTTTGCAATCTTGTCAGTTGTAATAGCATCATTGGCTAACTGAGCTTTGCCGACACTGCCATCTGGAATTGGAAGAGAAATTGAGGCAGCTAATTTTTCTTGAGTAATCGCCCCATCTTGAATCTTGGCAGTAGTGACAGAATTATCTGCGATTTTAGCCGTAGTCACTGCATCATTTGCGATTTTTTGTGTGGTTACTGCAATGTTATCAACATAGGTTTTTACTGCTTTTTCTGTAGGTATAGCTTGGTCACTGTTGCCGTTGAGGGTTCCATCACTGGAAAACTTATTAACTGCTAAGTCTCCTAGCTGGAGATTACCACTTACAGTTAAGTTATTTTGAATTGCCAGTGGTCCGGTCATCGTGTTGGCTGTAATAGTACCCGTGATTTCTAAATCATTTGCCTTTATCTTGCCAGCTACTTCTAATTTATTGGTGGGTACCGTTGCACCAGTTCCAATACCAATATTACCATTGGCAAAGATTCTCAGTTGCTCAGTAGGAGAAGTTGCTCCGGTGAGGAAACTGAGATCGCCAACTGCGCTGATTTGACCATTGCCACCAAAGAGAACTTTGCGATCTACTTCAAGTTTTAGATCGGCCTTCTTTAATTCTAATTGGTTCGCTTGAGTCACTACTAGTTCAGGGGACTCTTCAGGGGAGCCAAATGTCAGAAAAATTTTACCATCGGAAGAAATAAGTGGCATAGGGATTTATCCTTTATTGACTATTAAGTGAATATTTTGAGAAAACAAAAATATTTTTAACCTTCCTCACCCTTCAAGCGCATAAATTTTGTACTGTAGATTTATCGGTTTATCAGTTAATTCATTTTGGAATAAAACATATTGCCTAATCATCAATTCGCTGTCTGTTGATAACTTCTCTGTTTTATATTGTTGTCTCCAATTAAATATGGCTCCATCAGTTGTTGAATGAGCATAAACCAAAAGAAAAACGCTTTTGCTTGGTTGTGGTGAAGTTACTGAAATGCCTGGCGTGCGGACAGGAAATTCTCCTCCTGCTTGTATATTTGTCGTACCTTCTGCGACAAGCGTGTTTTTTAGTTGTTGGATAGAAACGGAAAACTCTGGTATTTTTGCAGCCGCTTCTTCACGAAAATCTTTATTTAAAAATTGATCTTTATCTGGCACATCAACTTGTTGATCTGGTACATTGCCATTTGTATCGAATTTAAGCCGCCCTATTCTGACAATTTGTTTATTTTTAATATCTGGTTCTTTCGTTTCAGCACTAATCACTGCATTTTCAAAAAAACGAGTGCTTTGGTTTTCATTTGTACTGGTTTCTGGTTGCGGTTTTTCTCTTTTTTCTTCATACTGTGCAAAAACATAAATAGTAGAGTCATTTTTATATTTTGTTGTGTCTGCTAAAGAAATTAGTAAATCTTTCAATAAAATTATTTCATTTCCATCCTCATCAATAGCAAAACCAGCCTTAACAGTAATTTGTTTCTCACTTGTTTTGATTATTTGTAATCCTTCAGCAACACCTTTTGTATGAAGCCCGCGATTATGGCGACGGCGCATTTCTAAATGATATTCTTGCTCTATTGTAAAATCTTCAGCTTTCAAAAATTGATTGTCGAAGTAATGCAACCGTTGAATTTGGTCAGACTGGCTGGACATAATATTTAACTCTCTCAATGTATCTATATCAATTAACTGTAACCTAATGTGTAAATATGACTAATGATAATTAACTTTGATCTCTTCCTAAAAAAGTATTTACTCCAATTTGTAATTGCTCATTGATTTGCATAGCCTTAGCTATAAAATTGACTTTGTAATCAGTATGTGCTGGTTTTTGTAAATCAATCAAGGAGTTAATAATCAAATTTTGTTGTTGTAAATCTTCATCATTGTTAGGACGGTTAATTCGGATATCAACCTCGAAATAACTGGGATTTCCCTCGCCGACTTGAACTTTACCAACAATTGAAGTGACTCCTACTTGAAAAGGATTATCCTCTGGTTCATTGATAACTGGTTTTAAGCCTGTGTAAATTGCCAAGAACTTTTCTAGATTATTCTTCGTACCGCGACTGCGATAAAAGTATACTATTTGGGAAAGAAAATCCTTTTGCTGTTTTGGCGACCAATCGGCTCTTAAACTTAAAGCAGTCCAACTTGATAACCATTGCAAAAAATCCTTGGTTGTTTGTTCAGTATCTAGTTGGCTATCGGGAACAAAAAAAGATTCTACATCATTGGGGTCAAAAAGCTGAGAAATATTGTGGATAATTTGTTCTAAACCTTGTTTTGGCTCGGATTCAGTTTTGTCTTTATCCAAACCAGTTAAGACTTGTTCAAAAGCTAGTAAATACTCTCCCAACAATGCATCTTCACTAAAGATGGCTGGCAGGAGTTTTAAATAGCTACTTTTGGTATTTGTATTAGTCATCATAATAACATTAAATAAAAAGACATCAATGATTCTGCATTTTTCGTCTGCTAGGAATTAGATGAAATTGCATTCAAACCTTTAGACGTAAACTTAAGCTGACTTTCAGGCTTACTCCAAACAGCTAGTTCATCTTGATATATCTTAATCCCTATCAATTGGGATGTATTTTCTTTCAATAAACGACGTTCTCCAAGCAATAATTTATCAACAGTTAACTCATCTGTCTTTTCAATCGGCTCAATGTAATCTACTCCTGGTATTTTGTCGAGTAGCTGATAAATTTCGGAAAGATAAACATTCCGCCCAAATTCCCACCCTTTTGCTTTGATACCATCTTCATCAATTGTTAAAGGATATAAAAATTCTTTGAGTGCCTTTTCTGCAAGGGAACGAACATTTTGTTCTGTAAAATCAGGTTTGAGGTTTATTGTAAGATTGACTCGAATATTAACTAAATTTGTTTCATATATGTTAATTTTTGTAGTAAGTAATCGTCTATTTTCTAGAAAATTTTTAACACTTTTCTTGAATTCTTGTGTTAGATTTATGTCTAAAAGCTGGCTTCCGGAAGATTTCGGGACAATGACCAAATTAATATATCCTGGTCTTTGAAGAATATTATTGTATGTTTGTAGTTCTCTATTCCGTCTGGAAAGACAATGAACGCGAGCAATTTGAAGATTAGCTTGTAAAACTAAATCTTCATAATCTTTGCTGGTGACGGCACGATCGCTTTCTCGTAATTGTTTAACTGCTGCAAGGATTCTTGTATTTAACTCTACTTCATTTAATGGCGTGGGAAATTTCTTGTTTCCGGTATCATCGCTATCAATTAAATTTAAAAATGCTTGTCTATTTGCATTGGTAACGCGATTTAGCCGATAAAGCAACATTTCCGTGATATGGGCAAACAATTCAATCAGCATAATTCCTGGGTCAGAGGGATTATGATTTGTCCACTCTGGTGCATAGGTGGGAATCATGCTCAGAGCTTCTTGCACTAAATCGTCGTAGGTGCGGTCATCTAGGTTCAGAATTTCGATAGGCATAGTTAAAATTAAATTATCAAATTGTTGTTAGTTGTTCGTCGAATCGAAGTTTTTTTAAATCACTACTTATTTGCAAGTTTTAAACTGATATTGTGTTTGCCTGAGTAGACAATAAATCTTTCTGTTTTGAGTTTTTGTAGCCAGTTTTTAACTTCTTCTGGACTGTCATCTGGAATGACTTGGGGAATTTCTTTTGGTAGTTCATTTTTGTATTCTTCATCTAAATATATATTTAGACTGCTAACATAATCAATACCAGGAATTGCTATCAGTAAAGCATATAAATCTGATTGGTGAGGTAAGCGACCAAAATTCCAGCCATTTCCATCAACACCACCAGTCAGAGGATGCAAGAAACTAGCTAATTTTTGCTCTACTTCTCGTTCAATAGTGCTTGCTGACTCTAAGGAATTCAGAAAAATCTCTGTTTTGACATTGATGCTTACATATAAAGGACCTACTACGTATATATTTATTGTTGGGTCTGCACAGGCTTCGAGGTATTCTTGAACTTTATTCATGAGTTCCAAACTGGGCAAGGGTTTGTTATCAGTGGAATGCGATACAATAATCACACTCACCGTCCCTGGTATTTTGTTTTCATTTAAGGGGTTTGCTACTAAATTCCGCAGTGGTAAACACTTTGCCCTTGCCACTTCTAGAGATGCCTCCTTGGCTAGGTCTTCAAAATCTTCCGATGTCACTGCACTACCACGGTGACGAATGCGACGCGGAACTCTTTCAATTAGCGATTCGCGGGTTTCTGCGTCTATACCACCAACTGCTGCTTCATAGTTAGTGACTTTATTCACATAAGGGACTGTGGTTTTAAGTTGGACAATTGTACCCACAGGCTTGTTACCAGCAATACCACCACCAGTTTGGTAGTAAGCCATGCGAATATTACTTTTAGCAAGAGGCGGAATCAGTCCATTCAGCCCATCGCCAAATTGAATTTCGCCTGTGAGATGGTTGATCACATAATGGCGATCGCGCGATCCGGAACCATAAAAATCTGGTACTTCATGCCAACGCACCCAAATTTCCTGCGGTCGTTCTGTAGCATCAAGGATAGTTGTAATTGGATTGTCACCCTCTTCTTTTTTAAGTTTAGCCAGTTCCTCTGCTGAGGGTAATTCCGGCTCTCGCACTTCCAACTGCTGACTCCCCAATACTGACAGTTGACTCCGCAAAACTGGCAATCGCGTTGTGCGAAATTTTTGATTTTCGCTACTATCGCTAGAACCGAGTATTTCGTTGCGAATTGTTACACTATGTATAGCCATTGTTGTATTCAGCAACACTCGCCTTAATTTTGGTTCATGTTGATAATTTCCAGCGTCCTTTTGCACTCGCAACCAGTAACGAAAAAGTAACCCAAAATCTTGCCTTGGAGTAAAATCTTTTGGTGGTAAAAATGTAATTACACCTGGACGGGTAAAGTTTTCTGTACCATCTGAAACTGTGAATTTTACCCAATCTTTTCCGTTCCAATATTGCCAAAGAAGTTGAATCTGGTCAGTTTCCTTAATCTCTGTAACATCAAACCCAATAGATTTTTCATCATAATCATATTTAGGTTCAACTAAACCAATAAACATACTGATAGGGCGATTCGGAAATTCTTTGACCTCAGGTGGTAAAGAAAAGCCAAAATAGAGAGATGGCTTATCGCTTTTTTCTTCTTGTGGGGTTAATGTGTAGCTAATAGTGATGGAACTGATTAATGGTGCAGCAAAATCGCCATATTTACCCGCAATTATTCTGACGCGAATCCAAAAACTTTCTAGATTATTAACTTTTGTTTTTACTGGCTGTTCGTCAAATTTGAACTCTATTTTTCCATCAACTGTAAAAGCTTTTGTGGTATCTTCAAAATCATTTTCTACCTCTTTCCAGTTAATCCCATTCCAATATTCCCACTTCAGTTTCAAGTTATCAGATGGTTTGGCTTCCGGTGTTGCACTATAATCTGCTAGCGGGACTAATTTTATATTGATAATTATATTAATATCTTTTTGAGCAAAGATTTGACTATGTGCTAAATATAAACTATTACCAAATTTTGGACTTTCTCCAAAAGGATAAAAACCATTACTTAAGTCAACACGTAAATTATTTGAAAATGCGGTTTCTATTTGCAAATCAGGTGAAGTCAATAGCTTTTCAATGGTTTGACTACCACTAAAAACAAATAAATCTGTTGATGTACGTGTAGTGATAATGCTGCTGTAATCTGCATATTGTTTCTTATCATCACGCACAAAAATTGACTCTAACTTTGCTGCTGTCACCACTAGCTCGTTCTCAGTTTCAAAAATCACTGGTTGTTTTTCACCTGTGGCTAGCTGTGCAGCGATTTGCGTTCCTTTAGGCACTACAGCATCTACAGTAGATTTATCGCTTAAAGAAAATGTCAACGGTACTCGCGCAGGTTGTGGAGGTAAACGTGAAGCACCCAATAAATCCAAAAACGCTAAGAAATTTTTTTCCGGTACCTTGTTGAGTCGTTCAATAATAATCTCACAATATCGGGCAAAGATTTTTATAAGCGCTATACTTATTCCTTTCCCCTGAGACTTACCAGCATCTGAGCTTGGTTCTTGCCAGCCCATTGATTTTTTAAACAATAAGTCTTTAACCTGTTTTTCAATATCAGCAGATGTTCGCTTGTCAATTTTGGGAATCTTGTCAACCATTAACCGGAACTCCTTTCTAAATAGAACGGATAAACCAGGTTAAAAGCGTTATTTGTCGCCCTTACTTGATAATCGATACTGATAAATATCTTCTCCCCTTCTTCATCCGATTTCGGTGTCACTTGAATATCAATAACATCAATGCGGGGTTCAAATTTGAGTAAAGCTTCTCGCACAGCTTGAGAAATTTTCCCGGCTGTGGAAGCAGTAGTCATTTCAAATACCAAATCGTAAATTCCACAACCAAAATCGGGGCGCATGACTCGTTCACCCTTAGCAGTACCAAGGATAATCTTAATTGATTGGCGGATGCTTTCTTCATCTTCAGCAGGTTTGATATCACCATTATCAAGTTGTATTGGAAATGCGACACCACGACCCAAAAAAGGTTTATTCATTTTCTACCCCTTTCTTGCTGAAGATAGAAGCACTCCAAGGATGTAGGGAAAACGGACATCCCCATGTTCAAAAGCAACTAAAACTTCAGAACCGACATCCGGGAGCTGATAATTATTCTGCTTCGCCTCTATAACAGATGTAGCAATCCTCGCCCAGTAGCTTTCGTCATCCTCACTCAGCCAAGGGAATTTTACCTTTACCCGGTTTAATTCTTCTGGATCTTGATTATTAGTAACAATGCCAATTACTACGCCTTGAATGCGATTAGCGATCGCTTGTCTTGTTTCCATATCAAAAAATACATCAAATCCCTTCATAAAGCATTCCTTTGCACAGATAAATGGGTAGTATAATTACCACTGCTTCTATAGCGATGGCTGGCCGCAGTGACGTAATATTGACCGCTAAATTGCTTACCTACACCGTTAATTTCAATTACCTTGCCAGAACGTAAATCGGTACGTCCTCGACAAACTCCTTCACCAGTAATTAGCGACAACGCTATATTGTTGAAGCGTGCTTTTGCTAATTGTTCAGCTTCAGCCAAAGTCATTACTGGCTGATTGTTAATAGTTTCCACTGCTGTACCAAAGGCATTTTCGCTTAAGCTAGCGGCACTATTGTTGCCGCCCATTTTGGTTATTTCATCTCCAGTTTTTATCCACCATTCAAACTTCTGATTCTCTTGATTTGTAGGATTCCAACTTGTAACTGTAACCGCACTTACCTGACCCATTGAAGAAAGACGGGGATAAAATTCCAACAAGTCATCTTCTAGAGAGAGGATGAAAATTGGGCTTTCGGCATTAGCGACAGGTTGGAAAAATAGGGTTTTATCTTTTACTATTACCTCATATTGAATGCATCTGGCTCGCTCCTGCAAAAAATCAAGATCGGTTTGATTAGCTTGCAGGATGTAAGGGTGGATAACTCTGCTATCTTCTGTCTTGGGAGTTAGTCCCGCATCGCGAGCAATTATATCTGCAATATCACTATCTTTTTGTTGCACAAAGGTGCGTGTATTACGCCCTCGTTGTAAGCGATGGCGACGGTCATAACCCCGTACTGTTAACCTGGGTAGGCGATTAAAATTAAATTCTGGTTCTAACCCAGTAATTTCACCAGTCATAATAGTTTCTAAATTGTCGCCGTAACCTAATTTAATTTCGACTGTATTGCCAATCCCAAACAGTTCCTGTTGCTCGTCAATCCACTGTAAATCCTTAGTATGCCATTCCGAGTTCACCAGTTCAAAGGAAAACATACTTGGCAATTCTGTGTCATCATCCACCATAATGTTAGTAACATGGGTTTCTGGTTCAACAGATATTAACGAACCATTAATGAGGATATTAAAGTTTGGTACTAACGGATTTTTGGGGTCAGAAATGGGCATAAATAATTTCCCCCACTACAATTTCGGAATTGTTAATCTTTGCCCTATTTTGCTTTGAAGATTGCGCGGGTCGTCCAAGCGATTTGCTTCGGCGATAATGCGCCAACGTCTGGGATCGCGATAAACTTCAGCCGCAATACTACTTAAGGTGTCACCAGGTTTAAGAATACGGGTTGTTAGCTCTGGGTCGGTTTGGCGTTTATCGTCCTGGGGGTCAAGAAATTCTGTGAAGGTAACGGCTAAATTAGCCCGCACAGGTTTACCGTTGCTTTTGAATAAGGTAAAGTTCTGCGTCAGGCTGCTCACCACACCTTTGAAAGGGAAATCAGAATTGGGAGGTGAATTTCCCCAGAAAATTAGACAAGTCGGCGGTCGAGGCGGTTCAAGTCGCTCGATCCGGGTAAGTGCCAAAATTTTGTTCGTCTCTTGGCGAACATCATCGATTATTCTCCCATTAATCGGTTCTGTTACGTCGAACATTAGTTCCAAGGTTAGTTGACGGCTGTCGCCACCTCCGAAAGTCAAAATAGGTGCATTCAATGCCCTTTGAGTTTTACTCTGCTCCCCGCCATTGGAATTTTCTGGTGGGTTCCAGGTAACTGACTTGCTGATAGAGTAAGCAGTGGGGTTGAAAAGGACTTCTATTTCTCCCAGGCGTGAAGGTGGTTGCGCTACAATTTTTAATTTTTCTAACGTCATTTTCTCATCCCTCGACGCTCGCGTTCCACTGTTAATTGACGGCAAAGAATACGACTAACTTGTTCAGCAATTTCCGCTACATTAATTTCAGGGATTGGCATCGCTGTTTGTCTGGGCATTGACATGCTAGGGTTAGACACAGGCATAGTCCTGGACATAGGTGCTGCTGTAGCCTGGCGAGCGATCGCGTTGTGATGCACTGGAGTAATTGCAAAAGGTAAGGAATTGTTTGTTCCACCGTTGCTTGCATGTGAGAAATTATTTCCCGGTGTTCCGACCTGGGAACTTTGATGCCAAATCATTGTTGGCTGTGCTTTAGAAGTTATATTGCCTGGAATTTCCCTTGAGACTGCAACCTGTTCAGGCTGTCGTTGTACTACCAAAGGTGTAGATTGGGTTTTCACCAGTGGAACAGATACAGCTAATTTACTTTTGGATAAATCACCTCTAAGATTTCCCTGCTCACTTACCCTTGCTGAAATCATTGGGTTCTCTGGCGAACCATCCTGGCTAATAGTTGTATCCTTTCGCAATACTAAAGGGTTGTTAGCTTCAGCTTGGGTTGAACTAAATGTCTGCGTTGGGCTTTGGATTTTGTTTGCCAACGGTTGAGCCAAGAGATATGGCTGTTGTTGAATTTCCTCTTCCAAGTTTTCAGCTGTTGCCTTTCGCATTACCAACGGTAATTTATTTGTAGCTTTGGGGCTAGTGGAAGCATCTACCTTGGGAGGTATCTCACGGGCTGTTAGTAAATCTTGAGAATTGCTAGGAATTTCAGAATTTCTTGCTGAAGTTTTGGTATCGTTATTACTTATTCGTTTAAGTCTAATCATCGAAGAATCAGACGGGAGCGTTTCTTGATTGCTAGGTTGTGTTAATGAGGATAACGGCTCAGAACCCCCCTTGGATGGGAAAGACTCAGATTCTAAAGGTACAGCCTTACGACTAATGCGAAATTTTGCTGTAGGCGCTTGGTTGCTAGTAGAGCTAAGTGTTGATGTTCCTGGTTGTGTGCTCGCGGAGCGTCTCGTAGAGAAGCTCGCTGTCTCACTAGCAAAAGTATTGGGCTGTTCTCCTGCTGTTTTTGGTGATGGGGTGGCAAAAGTCAATTCTGTACCACTGCCTGAACTGTTATTATTCACACCGTAACGAGTTTGTATTTGTTCTAGCAGGTCAAAACGCTGTACTATTGTCGCCGGCAGCCGTGGCAAACTCCGTCCAGATTGGCTGGTATTAATTAAGCCGATTGGTTGAGTACGCCTTTTGTCAAGGCGTTGAATCAAGGCGCTAGACTGCAAGATTTCATTTGTTTGAGTAGTATGATTAGGTTTGTTTGACATTAGGAAAATTACAATTAGAGTTTTTATACACGAACTTGGTTCAGACCCCGATGAACCAATTCCACACTTTCAAATGCGACTTCGCTAGAATCTGCACGCAGTTCTGGTCCAGTCCATTTATAAGGAAAAGCTTGTTTGAAGTTCCACACCTTTACCTGGTTCCCCTGTCTGTCATTCAGATAAATCGTGCCATTCAGACGCTTAATTACCTGGTTTACGCCCTGGCTGACTATTTCCTGATGCCATTTCCACAGTCCATCATTTGATGTCAGTCCGTGTTTCAGGACTAGCGGTGTATAATTGGTTGAGCCAACAAAGTTGTGCATATATTCATTCAGCCCCCCTTCGCGATATTCAAAAAGTTCGGTTTCCACTTGCAAGCCACTGCACTCAGAAAAACCGCCAATCACAAGCCCCTCAATTTCAATGAGAAAGTTAAATACTTGATAAGGGTCAGATGAAGCCATAGTTGCATAAATCTCCTAGATGTTAATTAACTTTGTTCGTTAAAACGTTTATTAATCTTGGCGATTTGGGCTACCCATTGCAGGCGATCTGGATGTTCTAAAGCTAACACCTGTTCGGAAGACCAATGAAAGTGGTAAGCAATATATGCTACCTCCTCGTACAGCCGTTCAAGGGGGTAGCAACTTACTCCCCCATGCTACTAAGTTCCAGTTCAAACTCTTGCTCGCAGTGGGGACATTGGGTTCGCACCCGATTGTGTCCATTTTGATTGATGCGGCAATAAAGGTCTTGTAAATACGCCAAATCGTTAGCGTACAAGCCTTCAATCACCTTGGGATTGATATATTCCAGCGTTCCTAGCTTGGTAATCACCCGCGATAGCAGAATGATTAGCAGGTATCCTTGGTTACTGCGGACACGGGAATCTTTGAGGGGTGCAATTTCATCCAAGGCTGTTGCCAGACGCATCACGCCCTCTTTATGCATATTGCCTTCGGTATCCACATAACCCAGTGGCAAGGTGAACAGAAATTCAGTCTGGAGCATAAAGCTTGTACAAGATAGCAATTGTTACCACATTGTTGTCCCTAGGTTTTTGTGAACAAGTAGCATTTTAAACCAGGATTGACTAAGCCTTAACTACTTCCTCATGAGTAATTTCTAGAGTTTCCACTGCTACATCATTACTGGTGGCATTGAATGTAGGTGCGGTGTACTTTGAAGGCCAAGCTCGCCGAAGATTCCAGCGCCATTTCTCTTGGCGAGCTTCGTTCAGTAAAACAATGGAGATATTTTTCCGTGTTTCAGTGTCAGACCTCCCATCAACCACCTTCTGCCGCCAATTCCAGAGAGCATCAGAATCTGTGATGCCACGTTTCAGGGTGATGGGGGAAAATTTGTTTAATCCTGTCAGCTTACGCACATGATTGGGGTCACTTCCTACCCGATAATCTACTGCATCGGTACTGCTATCCAATCCACTACATTCCTGAAAGCCAGCTTCAGTAATACCATCAATTTCAACTAGAAAATTGTAACCACGGTATGGATCGGGCATGATGATTCTCCTTGTTAATTAACTCGGTTTGGGATGGAAATTTTTTACAGTAATTAAACGTGAATCAACTTAGTTCAGTAGTATTTGCGCGGTGAGTAATACGCACAAAGATAAATTCGGCGGGTGAACTGGGTGCAAAACCAATTTCAGTGAACACATTTCCCATCTCACGACTCTCTGGTGAGTTGATTTCGGCATCGCATTTTACGTAGAAAGCCTGTTCGGGAGTTTCTCCCTTGAGGGCACCGGATCGCCAAAGTTGAGTTAAATAGCCACTCAATTCTCGCTGAATACGTACCCACAATTGGGGAGTATTAGGCTCAAAGGCAGCCCAAACCATATTCAAGTCAATCCAGCGTTTGATGGTGATAAAAAGGCGACGGACATTAATATAGCGCCAGTTACTGTCGTTGCTGAGGGTGCGTGCGCCCCAAACCCGAATACCTCGACCTGGAAAAGCCCGCAAGCAATTGATGCCTTGAGCATTCAAGTCTCCTTGATCTGAATTCTCAATAAGAACTTCGAGATTGACAGCATCGCGAATTTCTTCATTTGCTGGAGCTTTAAACACACCACGAGCGCGATCGCTACGAGCAAAAATCCCAGCAATGTGACCGCAGAGTGGTATCCATCGACCCTGGGCGTTTTGCAGCCAAGGATAATAAAGTGCGCCGTTCACTGGCTTCTGTAGGTTTTGGTTCGCTTTAATAGCGTTGCATTGCTGTAATACTAACTCAGATATTTTCTCAGGAAGAGCGTCTAAAATTGCAAAGCGATCGCCTTGGTCAGTACAGTGTTGAATCAGACTCTGTTGCAGATTCATAACCTCTCGTTCTGCTTTACTTGCTTGCTCCTGCCACTGCTCTGTGGTAATTTTCTGTTTACGCATTGGGTCATCCGGGAGTAGCGGTAACAGATACATAGCATCGGGAAATGCCATGAGGTCTATGTCAGTCAGCGGTGCCAAGGCTTTAATTGCCTTCTCCAAAGTTTCCTGTTTTTCTATGGTCGAATCTGCAAAGGCAACATAGCAACAAGTTCCACCATTATCAAAGAAACCGATGACAGCTGCTTTGAGATAACCATCCTCTGGAAAGTTTAATTTTTCATCTAACTCTTCTTTTCGGTGTAATTGCACGACACCATCTTTTTGATCTTCAGGTTTCTTTGCAGTTGCAAAACCAATAAATCCCGGAACACCAGTCGGCAAAATTACTTCCGGTTTAAGAAATATTTCCTCTAGATAGACACCAGGGGCTGTGTACGGCATAAACCCCTCATTATCTACTTGGTAATGTAGTTTGACTGATAGTGAAAACGACAAATTCTGCCGGTTTGACTATGGAAACAGCAACTTCTGCGTTTAGCTGACCCTGTTCCCGTAACTCTGGAGGATTGGTTTCAGCATCGCATTTGACATAAAAGGCTTCCTGCGGTGTATTGCCGAATAATGCTCCTGAACGCCACTGCACAAGGAGGAAATCAGAAACATTGCGAATAATTTTTTGCCAGAGTGCAGGGGTATTTGGTTCAAAAATTGCCCATTGGGTGCCTCTATCAATGGACTCACTCAAATAGATGAGAGTGCGCCGAACGTTAATATATTCTAAATTCTCGTTAATGGTACGCGCACCCCAAACTGTAACATTACCGTTGAATAGGCGAATGACATTAATTTTGTTGTCGTTTAAATTCTGCTGTTGGAATTTATCAATAACAACTTCTACCCCTTGAACACCACGAATCACCTCGTTGGCTGGAGCTTTGTGTATACCGCGCTCCGTGTCAACACGGGCATAAACACCAGCAAGATAACCACTAGGGGGCATATAGTTACCTGTACCATCTACATCTAAATAAGGTAAATAAACAGCACCGTATTTGCTTTTAGTTCCACCATAAATGCTGCTTTCATCTAATTTACCTTCTACATATACCCCATCAAGGATGGCAAAGCGGTCATTCATCTCTTTACAGTGTTGCAGTACTGCATCATTAATTTGTTTACGGATATTGTCACCACCCGTTGGATTTTCAGTAGTTCCACCAGTAGTTAGATTGAATGGCAAAGGAACCGCCACTAGGGAAATTTCATCAATTGCTTTAAAACTGTCTAAAGCTTTTTGAAAATCTTGAGACACTTTTAAATCCGGTACATGTGCCACCCAACAACGGGTACCACCGTTATAAAAGAAGCCAAATACTGCATTGGCTAAGACATTTTTATTATTGTCACCTTTATCATCATCTACAGTGTCACCAAAATATTTCTTAAACTCCCCCCAGTTATTGACTGGTTTAAGTACCTCTTTAGGGTCTGTAGGAGGTTTAGGAGCAGAACCGATGAAAGCAGCGATGGTAGTCCCAACACCCGTAATTGGTCGGCTGACAGATGGAGCTTCTTTAACATAAACACCTGGAGTTTTATAATCAGGCATAGTCCTTTCCTTTCAAAGCATTGATAGATTTGGTTGTTAGTTTGATAGGAATGAATTCGGATTTATTTTTTTAACTACTTACTCAAAAAAGCTCATTTTGGCTCTAATTTGAAATTGGCAGATTCTTCCTTAAGAGCAGTTAGAGTTACTTGTTTGGTTCCTGTAGAAAAATCATTGGCAGAAACGTGGATTGTTAGTTTGCCTGCAAGCAGGACGAACAAAGAATATACCTCTTGCATAATTATTTTGTGATACAATTGTGGGGATGTATAAAAAATACAAACAATAATCTATACAGAGAACTTTTATTACCTTGTTGGGAGATCCACGCATTCGGAAAGCAAAGGGAAAAAAGTTTACAATACAGTGTGGTCTTTAGACCTAAACTGACTGCAAGATACTAAATCAGAGATTTTGGTGTGGGACTTCAACCCTTACTCCCTTGGGTAGTGGCGGAGAGCAGGTATCAGAATTTTCTTCTGCCTTTATTGTTAAACTGCAATACTTTCTCGTGTAGAAGTCGGCTTTGTAGTTACTTCCTCCGACACATAATGAATTATAAACTATGCTGATACTATGATATTGATTTGTATAAGTCTATATAAAATACATTAAATGTAACAATACTTTTGCCAAAATAAGAGGGTGAAGAGAGGGGCCGATGTAATAAAGTTATTATCTTTGCAGATTCGTGACAAGTTAAGGAAAAACACTCCACTTAGCGCAAGTATTTTCAAATATCTCTTGTAATCGTTTAAGCATTGCTTGATTTATAACCTTTCTTCGGTACTTAGTAACAAGCACCAAATGAATGTTAAGGCTATAAACCGCTCTGTGTCCTATATTGTAGGTCATGCCACTAAATGGTATTATGACTCTATGCTACTAACTTATCAGAACCTATCCCACTAATAAAATCCTTTGAATCCATATATGGATAGTTGCAAGGTCAATGAAGGAATCAAAATATACTGTTTGACGTTCCCATCGGACGACTAAACGACGATATTTACGTTGATACCAGGCAAAACAACGTTCCTGCGGAAATCTGGGAACAGAAATTTTGATTGGTCTACCTCTGTTTTTCTTCGTTTTCCAAACTCGTTTTGGGATTTGAGGTCTAATTCCTCGCTTGCGTAAAGTAGCGCGTTTATCCTTGAACCTATCCCACTAATAATATTTTGTTAATCCAGATGTGAATGGTAGCGAGGTCAATGAATGCGTCAAAATAAACCTTTTGACGTTCCCATCTAACAACGAGACGACGGTCAAGAGCGTTGATACCAAGCAAAGCACCGCTCCTGCTGAAATCTCGGAACGGAGATTTTAATGGGTCTTCCTTTGTTTTTCTTAGTTTTCCAGACTCGTTTTGGGATTTGAGGACGAATACTCCGAAAGCGTAGGTCAGCACGTTTTTGCTTTGAGTCGTAACCTTTGTCGGCAGCCAGCACCTTGATTCGCTTACGTGGTCGCCCGCGTTTCAAAGTTTTTAGTTTTACCTTATCAAGTAGAGGTAAGACTTGTTCTCTCTCGTTTCCGTTGGCTGAAGTAGTGGAAAAAGCTTTGGGCATTCCATTGCCCTCAGTTAGAGTGTGAATGAGGATACCTTTTCCTTTGCCACCATAGGCAACTTCTTCACCCCCTCCTTTCCCAGGGGGAAAAAGACCCGTCAACCGCGCCAAACTCCCAATTTATCAGTCCTTTTTCATGTGCGTAGGCGTAGCCCGCCGCAGGCATCGCTAGAATACGTCCTTGTAAATGTTCAAATGTCCCATCACAACGCCATTTTTTCAACCATCGGTGGGATGAGCTTTTCGATGCCCAGATGTCCCCACGCGGTATGTCACACCATCTACACCCAGTAATCAGGATGTACAACAAGCTATTTAAAACATGACGATATGGTGCATGAGGCATTCCTTTTCCACGCTTAGATGCCTGCTTAGGAAATATATCCTCAAATAACTTCCATTCCAGGTCGCTCAAGCCCTCAAAACGTCCAGCCATCAACGAATACACCCAACTCAAGTCAAAAATAGATTACCACAATCTGGCATTAGTGGGATAGGTTCATGCAAAGTGCAGTAGCGGCTCCTGTAACTAAACTGAATATCACACCAATTTTGGCAATAGGGAACCCACATCCCGGCTTTTGACTACTGGTTTGAGGATATTCTTTTTGGTTCTCTACAGTGTCAGGCATGGCAACTGTACATCATCTCTTCATCAGCGTTCGTCCTTGACGTTGCGAAGGCATCGCAGCTACTTACGCCATTAATTACTGCGCTCTCTGGCATTAAAAGCTGTAACCCCTATTCCACATACCTTAGAGCTTTTCTTAGTGCCATTCAACTCAGCCTCTAAAAGAAGTTGAGTAACTTTCTCTTGCCTTCTATCCCTCTTCTGTCACTCTCCGAAAAAATTTGTCATTTCTGAATTCCAAAGCTTTTGTACAGGAAGCGATCGCCAGATTTTTTCCTAATAACAAATACAAAACCCATTTTTTCTAAAAGTATAGCTTGTATTGATTGCCTCGTGAGGCTTCTAGCGATCGCCCTCCGGGAAAGTGACAGAAGAGGGCTATTCATTGCTGCTAAATGCCAATTAGTCCAAACTCAAGTCTTTAAATCACCATCCACTATCGTAAACCCCCACTTGGGAAACTTCGCCAGCAACTTTTTAATCACAATTTGCAAAGCTGGATCATCCCAACACTCAAGCAAGTACTCAAACCCAGGATTCTGCCCAGAATTTTCCGCCACTTTGAGTTTTTGCATACGCTCCGGCCGCACTTTAGATCGAGTAACAATAGCCTCTTGCGACCATTTTTTAGTACTGGGGACAGCTGCGGTGGAACTTTCACCTTTATTATTTGCTTTGTCTTCATCACGAGAAACTGAGTTTTCAACCTTCAACTCAGCAGAGGGACGACTCAGTTCTATTTTTTGATCTGCGATCGCAGAACTTAAAGAAAATTCATTTTCGCCAACAGGCGCGGCGGAACAATCACCTTCATTACAATCTTTAGGCTCAACACTACAATCCTGGTTTTTAGCCAACAAGGAAGCAGATTCACCCTGTACAGCATCCACAAGCGCCAGCGATGTACAGTCAGTTGCCGTAGGCAAGTCTTCCTCTTTCTCTAACACGCCTTCAAACAAATGAGGCGACGCGACCCCCAAGGGAGCGATCGCCGTCTGCTCCTCACGCGAAATTCGTGTAAGCGTGTCAGAGAAACACCTAACGATCTCTTTTGAAGAGATCGTTAGGTGTTCCTGAGCAGTTCGTGAGGGTTTCTGAAACTCCTGCTCTGACTGGGTTTTATCTGAGATAGACGCTATGTATAAACAACGCATTTCTTCAGAGCCAGCATTCATCTCTGTATTTTCAGCATTTGATTCTTGTTTTATAGAATTTGGTTCCTGATTTTCAGCATTAGGTTTCTCCCAGAACTCCTTCATTCTGCTGCCGTGCAAATTCCTCACCATCCAGCCGACTGTTTCGCGTCCATCTTGTATCGATTTGTCCGGTTTGAAAATAAATAACCCACTCTCGAAAAGAATTTTCTTTGCACAGATAAAAGTACTGTAACTTAGAGCAGTGGACAAAGGCATCCACCGAGAACCGTAAGGATCTGCCGTCCAACATTCTTGCCATAATTGCTTCACAGAGGGTCTTTGCTGGGAAGCCCACAGCATATCTTCAATTGGGATAATCACATGAAGCCGCTTGTATGGGGATTGCGGTTTACTAGCAGCAGCCTTTTTGGACTTGGGTCTTGTAATAGTTGCAGTCATTCTACAATCTCCTGTTTATGTTGGCGCACGGAATTTTCCCTACAGCAATTGCAGGGTTTCGTTTGATATTTATTTGTCCAAAAAGTTATAAGTACACTGAAAACCTATTGAAGTTGCCAGAACCGCAATTCATCTCGAAAGTACCTCTCAGTCTTCTTTGAGCGCTCTTTCCAACAATCCCAAGCAACTACTACTTCTTCTCCCAGATCCTCTACAACTTCTCCTCTTTCGATATACAAAGTCCGGTAAGGATCGGCATGGGCAACGATAGAACCAAGTCCAATTGTGTCCGGTTGCGAGGATGCATTCTGGAGTGCAGTGATTAAATCAGTCTCCTGGTTGGTCAATTCTGCCCAGTAGTCTGATTTAATCACCTCATATTCTTGGGCCACTGCCCAGTAGTCCTGCCAAGTACATCCAGATTTTGCAAGTACCTGCCGAATATCACTAACCGCCTGGGGTAGTATTTGCAATTGTTCAGCGCGGTAAGCGATCGCTTGCGTTGTTGGCTCACTCCCCAGGATTATTGCAGCAGCTTCGAGCGCTTGGGCGTTATTCATGGCACTGGCGAGATTTTTCAATGCCATGCCCATCAGCCTCAGACATTCCTGGGCATTTTCTTTGGGTGGAACAACAGCTAGCGATCGCAAATCAATAGTTTTCTCTAGTGCAAGCTTCACCTGCTTATTCAACGCTTTGCTTGCCTGCTGCGTCATGGTATTCCCCCACTGCTCTTGAGGACGTTCCTGTACGGCGTTTTCCAAATCTTGAATGCGCTGCTTGAGTTGTTGATTCTCAGCCTCCAACTGCCGTAGCGATTCCATCTCATCCAATCGTTGCTGCAACTGAATATTCTGCTCCTTCTGCTGCTTGTACAGGTTTTGAAGGGATTGGATTTGCTCTTTAGCTTGTTCTTCTGCTCTGGTCGACGCTTCTGTTTGCAAGCCAATCCTCAATTCCTGGGAAAGTCGCTCTAACTCTTGCTGATACTGTTCTTTAATTTGGGCAATTGCTTCAGTGTATTCTGGTGGATAAGTCTGCTCTTTGCGGAATGGGACACTCGCAGCATCTAGATCCCCATTATTGATCAGCAATCTCTCACCATCAGGGAAAGTGACAATCTGCTGCCAAACGTTTGGAGCGTCTGCTTCAATGGCTCCCGAATCCCCATAACGAGGGTGCGATTGTGATGAAACAGTGACAAAATTACACAATTGCGTTTGACTTTTTTCCTTTTTAGTAGTGCGTTTAGTTGTTGGTGCGACTTGCTGCACTGCTTTGGCGAAGTCGGCAGCAGTGGGAAAGGGTTTTTCTTGGGCTGCGATCGCAACAGCTTGTTGTAACTTGTCGGGAGTTTTGACCAGCCGGAGTAGGGGGCGGGTTTGAGAAGGTTTGGTGATTTTATCCCTCAAATCTTCAGGTAAAGTTTCAACCACTCGCTTTACTGCAAATAAATCTTTTACCCTGCGATATCCCCCGTGTTTGGTCAACTCACTTTGGCAATACTCTTCAAAGCTAATGTATGCACCATTTTTGTAATAACTGTTATCTCGCATCAGCCGCAATTCATCGGATGCCTGCCACTCAAATCGGTCTATGGCGGCGAAGGTTTCCTGAATGCTGGTGTTGAGAACAGCGTAATCAAGTGCTGATTTTTCGGAGCGGTCTAGTATCAGCATATCTTTCACCCATTGATGCAAAAGACTTGTTACAAACTGGAGGAACAAAAACAAGAGGGGTTTTGAATTATCAGGTATATCAAATTACTTTTTTAGCTTTCCGCAGTTTTTCTCCCTCCAAGCTCATCAAATAATGCTCAATTTCTCTCTGATGAGCATTTGGATTATTTTGATTAGCCAGCCAATTCAAGCAAAGCTCAAGATTATATCGAATAACCCTTGAATTGTTATTAGGTCTTATATAATGAATTCCTTCGAGCCAATCACCACGCTGTCGAATCGCTTTCAAAGTGTGAGGGCTGTACCCAAGCCGTTGTGCAAGAACGTGCTTATTACAAAATATAAAACTCATAAAAGCTCCTTTACCTTCCACAGGCATAATGTTTAATTCGAGTAGAAGAAAGGTTTGCAATCTTCTTCTAGCTCTCATAACACCTTTATTTCCTACCGCTAATAATCAAAAGTTCGATATCTTTTAGGTGTCTTGGGTTTTATCGTAGAAGGTTGATTCTAGAGGAGTCCAGTTTTGTGCAACCCCTTGTTCTGCAACTGGACTTTTCGTAATGAAGCATATACACATTAGCGAGATTGGAATCATATACATGACAACAGTTCTGGCAATATCAATCCCTCATCACCCATAATTCCTCGAATTGCATTGTGTAAAGTAATGTTAAGCGCTCATTGCCAAATAAAAGCTATTAAGTTCATCAGACAGATTTAGGGCTTACGCAAAACTACGCGCTGACTCTAGGGACAATTCATGAATTTCTCCTAGTTGAAACCCTAGTTTTCAGCTATTGTTTGCATAAGCCCTGAGATTAATGGAATATGTATCAAACCTCTGTCTTAATCTTCAGGCATTTGGTTTTAAGACTTTCTTTCCGTGTTTCTCGAAAATAACCAAACTCCCATCCTCTAATAAATAGCCTAACTGGAGGTTGTTGTTGCGAATTTCTCGGTGACAGCGTTTGAGGGTGGCTGTAAATTCTGCTAATTCCCGCCTACGGAACTGGTCATCTTGCTGACCATGGTACATAGCGTAGAAATACAGAGATTCCGCGACAGTACATAACTTATGATGTTGGTTAAACTGCACTTTTGATGGATCATCCAGATACTTGAGGAATTGGAATCCATACTCAATCCACTTGCGCTTACCTGGAGGTTTAACCTTTTCAATGACAATATCGCTGACATGCTCAGTGATATTGATTAGACCTGAGCCGCGCATAGCCCGATACATTAAATCCCACTCAACAGCGCACCAAAATTCCTCAAATGAATCAAACTTTTTCTGAAACCGATCAAACTCTGGATAGAAATCTTGATAAAGAATTTCGGCCATTGCCCGACGTGCAAGAGAGGCTTCGGCATAGGAGCTATAGGGCGCTGCTTCGTTGGCAGCATATATGTTCTGTAGCTCTTTTGCATTCATCAGAAAGGCTTGCCGCCAGTTGTTGGTTAATTTGGCATATCGGCGCATCGCTTCCAGGAGAATTTTGCCGTTGCCCTGTTCAACTGTCTTAATATTTAAGTATCTGCCTTGAATGACGTGATCTGGCAAATCGTGCAAATAATTCAGTGCACTCAGGGTTGCTGATGATATGGGAGGTTGATTAATCGCTTTTTTCATTTTAAATTTACCCCAAATAACTGATGTCAATTAATGATTAATTACTAAAATTAAAAATTTTAATTTTGCTATAAAGTTAAAATAATTATACAATATCAAAATTTTAAATTTTCGTTCATAACAACCTTAGTTGACAAAACCCAGTAAATTTGAAAGGAAGTACATTAGGCAGGTAAAATTATAGAAATATAAGCTGTGTTTAAGTATTATTTACCATTATCTTATCCATACGAAGACTTATCTGATATTGAATTACAAACTTTAGTAGAGAGATTTTTTCAACCATCTGAAGCCTTACAGGAACTACCACTAATCGTTATTCCAGAATATCTGCTGTCCCTTTCTGTAGATATGAAGCAGCAGCATCCATTCATCAAACAGGCAATACAGGAATGGCTTGAGTACGCAAGAAAAGATGATGAGTGTTTACGAATTGAGCGTCGATGGATTCCGCATACTCCTGTTTATATACCTAATACATCTAAAGGGAAAAAATTTTTCAAGATTGCTAAGGCAATTGGTGAGATCCCTCTGACTGCATCCGTTTTGCCTAAAAACCAAAACCAAGGCTATTGGCTCAAAACACTAAATTACTTCTGGCAAGCAAGAGGAGTAGTTTTAGCGCAGCAAATGCTTGGACTGATGGAAGATCCTCTGGAAAAAGGAGGTATTTTTAGTAATCGACTCCCACTCACTAGCCTCAATAACCTTAAACTGATTAGAGAGTTGGACATTGCTTGCTTCCAAGTTTTAGCAAGAGGTCAGCGAATTATCCAACAATGGGCAGCACAGAATGAAATTACCTATCCGTTCAGTAAGCCTTTAGAACTTTTCGTTGAAATTCTCAAACAGGATTTTCTAGTTACATGGCAATTAGGTCCTTGTAACCGATATTGGCAATGGATTCCAAAACAAAAACAACGAGACTATCTTGTTACTCGTGCTTACCTACTCAGAGAAGGAATTTGGCAAGAATCCTTGTTCGATAGCGCTTATGACTGCAAGAGAAAGCAAGAATACCTTGAGTATTTGCAAGGCGCAGGCTGGAATGGCTACTGGATATTGGCCATGCGATCGCAAATGCAAAGAACAGGTAAGTACAACAAGCATTTAGAACCCTATTTAGAAGCTTATCTCAATGCCTTCATTGAGAGTAAAGAACTTTTTGTAGATGAATTCGATTGGCGAAGTGGACAACCTTACAAAAAGCGAGTGAACGGGCAGCAGATCACAAATAGCCCTGGGCAGGTTCAAGGGATTGTTGATCCTTTGGGATATATTCAGTGGTGCTGGACTTAATCTTTCTTTACAACTTTAAATTCATTCGTTTTCTCTTCGATTAATTTGTTATTCCTAGTCAAGTTCATTTTACATAAGGAAAACAAATTTATGTGTTACTCACTTTCCCCTAGACAGCTATCTGTTAGAACGATAATTCACTACTTGTTTTTTAAAGCGACTTATCTAACAACAATTATTTCATCGTACAAAAAGTTTGTTTTTATCAATATAAATAATATTTTATCAATAAATCATAATCTTTATTTTAGGATTTTGTGCATACTCCACTCAAATGGTATATGCACAAAAAAGCTAGTAGAATTAGCTAACAAACCACCTGATTCTACTATTAATAGTGAAGAAGATATGGAACGATTAGATATTGGTTATGCTCGTGTCTCTTCCCGTGAACAAGCAGAGGATACAAATGCTTTAGAACAACAAATAGCTAGACTAAAGGATGCAGGAGCAAAGCACATTCTCACTGATATCGAGAAAGGTAAAAAGGATGATCGTACCCAGTATCAAGAATTGATACGACTTGTTGAAGCGGGTAAAATTCGGACGGTCTTTATTACCAGAATTGATCGCATTACTCGCTCTTTACCTACTCTGAGAAAAATTGTTGATGTCCTTCAAAAATATGATGTTAACCTGGTGATTCTTGATCAAAAAATGGATTTGAGTACCCCACAAGGAAAACTTATGCTTAATATGCTAGGGGTACTAGCTGAATGGGAAGTAGATTTACTTTCAGAACGGATTAAGCGAGGTAAAGAACACCAACGAAAACAAGTCTGGGCTAATGGTTCTTGTCCTTTCGGTCTAGTTGTTATTGATCGCCAATATTTTTTGGATCTCACCCCTTTTCTATGTCTACTGACAGATCGACCTGAAAACTACCGGGATTTTTACAGTAACTCTATGGACGGGGAAGCAATCCAGCATTTGCCGTATCGAACAATAGCTGAAATCGCCAGAGATTGTATTGACATTTTTCTTGAGGTAAGAGGTATTACTCTTGCGATCAAGAAAATTTTTGAGAAGTATGGTGTTTGTAAAACAAAAGCTAAGTCTAATGGAACAGACAAAGTTCTTCATTGGACTAAACGAGGTTTGTCAGTATGGCTTCAGAATCCAATTTTGGATGGGCATACTTGTTATGGCAGGGATGAACGAACTGCTGATGGCAAAAGAAGGCTTAAACCTCGTGAAGAGTGGCAGATAATATACAAGACTCATCCTGAACAGCGACTTCTCAGAGATGGAGAAGCTGAAGAAATTCAGCGAATCATTGCAGCAAATACTCAAATGTGCGCTGGGGCATTTGGAACTAAGCACCGTCAAGAAGAATATCGTCCCTATGCTTATCAAATAGGTTTAGTTTACTGTGGTGAGTGTGGTTCTCGGTGTATTCACAAGGGAGTTTATACAGCATCTAAGCAGTATAGGTACTATGCCTGTCGGCATTCTGGGATTGGTTGTAATAATTCCAAAAATGTAAAACAACCTGATATTGAGGAAGCTCTGATTACAGCATTACTGGAGAAATCTCATCATCTTAGCCAGGAGAATAATAAGACAACTGATGTAGTTCCCTTTAAAACTGAGCGTTTGCAGAAGCTAGAAGCACAACTCGCTTTCTTAGAACAGTTTCCTGGATTTAACCCTGGTGCAGAGGATCTTAAAGCAGAACTACAACGCCAGATTGAAGAGGAAACTAATTTCTTTCAGTCTAAGCACCTTGAGGACAAGACTGTTGAGGAGATTATTCAGGTAGGCAATAACCTGGGAATTTGGCGATCGCTGTCTAACAATGAGAAGGTTCAGATATATCGCCGCATAGTACATAAAATTTTCATCCGTGATGGTCAGATAGAATCCATCATTTTTCAAAACACCTCTTCTGTCACAGCGGAGAACCATGATGAATGTGCTTGAACTTCTTCGACTAAAACAGTTAAGGTTTGAAGTTGCTTCCCAACTAGTTTTGCAGGAGTGGCAACCTGAAGACTTGAGTAAACCTAAATGCCCCAAATGCGATCGCAAAGGTTCTGCAACTTCCTACCAGAGTAAGGGAAACCGCGTTTGCTACTGTATTCGGTGCAACTACTACTTCAAAGAAATTCCTCCCGCTCGCACTTGCCAATGTACTATTCCTGGTCAGGATAAAGGGTGTCATGGCTGTCCCAACTTTGAGCGATTTATGGAACATATTAGCAAGCAACTTTTAGAACTTGAGCATTTGAATGTTGCACAGCTACAGGGTTTATTACCTCACAAGCACTAACTATAAAAGAACTGATGGGAGTTGGCAATACAAACAGCGATCGCATATGCAGTGATCCTCTAAAATTTCTTCATTCTGCGTAGGTGCTAGCCCGTCGTAGACATCGCACACAACGCGCACAATTAAAAAAATGACCCTACCAGGGGGTCATTAATTGTTGAGTTGCACAAAGTAACAATGCCTATTGCACCACAATAGGTCTGTTCAAAATGCTCATGACTTCACCAGGATTAGGGCTGGGTAGTAAAGGACTCCAATCCCCAACATCTGCATAGCCAATAACCTGCAAGTAGTGGATTGTGCTAGTTACAGCTTTAGAAGAACCAATCAACAGATGTTTGAGTGGTTCTTTACCTTGCACAGCTTGAAACTCGCTTGGACTATTGACTGCTGCATTCGATTCTTCGACGCTGGATAAAAAGCTTTGAGTAATCATAATTCACCTATGAGAGGTGGGAATAGCTATGACACACAATAAAGCTCATATTGTCACCATGACAACCAAATAATGCACTGATGACAACTAATTATTACAGTTCGTGTCTTGTTTGCGCCGTCGTTTTCTTGCCCATATCTCTCTGAGGTGGGCAGGTTCATTTTCAAATTGAATCCACAGAGCATGAATTTCCGCTAGTCGGCGTTTGTCAGATTCTGAGGGTTCCCGACGATGCTCACCTTGGGAAAACCAATGCGCTACCGTGCTTTTAGAACGACCACATAATTCGGCAAGTTCTTCGTAGTTCACAGCCCAATGCTTTAGGAACTCTTCAGGCTCCATTTTGATAGCAACCTTAGCTTTGTAAACCTCAAACAGTTCCCAGTGTCTCCGAGTGGGTGTTTTGGCTGCAATCATAGCGACAATTTTAATAATGCACACGTGACAACATATAGAGCTATCATACCGGGAATAAGCGATCGCAGTTTTCATTGCCCTAAAATTGGATGATGTATTGAAATTGAGCTAAAAAACTTGCAATATACCCTGGGAATGCTTGATATTTAATCGCTAACAAGGGAACTGCAATCACATTGATACTGTGGCATTTCTCCTTGGTGCGCTCACAAAATCCATTCCCCAAAAAACTGGAGGATGTATTAAAATTGCAGCAAAAACTAGTAATTTACCTTGGAAATGCTAGACGTTTAGTTGCTAACAGAGAAACTGCGATCGCATTAATACTCTGGCATTTCTCGTTAGTGCGATCACTAATTTTCTGTTTGAGGTATCATCATCTCGTTGATTTCTCTTCAAGTTGATAGGTCACTAAGTTTATCCACTGCTATACAAGGGAGGATAAGACTTTTAAGCTAAACTTATTTTTCAGTTATAAAAAATTATTTATTCTGATATCTGAATACGCAAGTGAGTAGCAAGAGAAGTGAGATGTGATGATTGCTGTCGGTTCTAATTTTTTCTACACTGTTACCTTACCCTGTACCCTGTGGTTTTTGGATAAGGGGAAAGCAGATACTATCAGCAGAGATAAGGTATTATTTCTGGATGCTAGGCACATTTACCGCCAAATTGACCGTGCCCATCGGGAGTTTAGCGCAGAACAGATTGAATTTTTGGCGAATATTGTCAGGTTGTACAGAGGTGAAGCAGTAGAGACAACCGATGGTAGCCAAGCATTGCTGGAGGAGAAATTCCCCCAAGGGCAATATATTGATGTACCTGGACTTAGTAAGCTAGCAACTTTGGAAGAAATAGCAGCGCAGGGATGGAGTTTAAACCCTGGACGTTATGTGGGAGTTGCAGAACGGGTAGTGGAAGATTTTGATTTTACTGAGAAGTTGGAAGAGTTAAATGAGGAATTGGAAATTTTGAATCTGGAAGCGAGGGAATTAGAGAAGAGAATTGCAGAGAATGTGGCGAAATTGTTAGAACAAAGTTAATGCATCCATCCTTTTAGCTGAGGTACAAGTTATGAATATCACACTCAAACCAGAAATTGAACAATTTATTCAAGCGCAAATTGCTACAGGTAAATATGCAAATGCTGAGGAAGTAATTAGTAAAGCATTGAAATTGCTAGCAGAATGGGACAAGGGTTATCAGGAGTGGGAAGAAGAAACTCGTCAAAAAATTGCTGTTGGACTTGCTCAAATTGAACGGGGAGAGGTGCTTGATGGTGAAGTAGTAATGGCACGACTAGAAGAAAAAATACGGAAAGCGCGTGAGAGTCAAGGGTAATGCAATATGTAATTGCTGTAGAAGCAAGTCAAGATTTAGATGAAATTTTAGATTATTTTCTCCAGCGCAATATTGATGCAGGGGAAAGGTTTATTCGGGAGTTTAATAATAAGTGCCAGAATATAGCGAAGTTTCCAAATATTGGTAGGAGTTATGCCAAGTTTGACCAGAAACTCAGAGGGATTCCTTTGGATGGTTATATTATTTTTTATAAAGTGTTTGAGGATAGGGTAGTAATTGTGCGTGTGGTGAGTGGTTATCGAGATTTAGAGTCTTTGTTTGAGGATGAAGAATAAATTTTTGAGTTTCAGTTAGGGAGTTTTGAGTTCTGGTAGGGTGCCTTATAAACTCTAGTCTAATGCAGCAAAAATCTAAAATAGTGCTAAGAGTGCAGCATGACACACCCTAAAAAAATTATAAAAAAGTTTATAAAATATATGAATTGGAAAAATTCTACCTTGGGAGATTGTGTAAATTTATTAATCAGGAGGTACACCATGTAAAAGCGAAGCTAAATATTGGGGTGGTACTATATCTTGGGTTTCATGTAAAGACATGAGAATGGATTATCTGTATGACTCACAAGATCATATTTTAACTCTATATGACCATTTTATAAGCAAGCACTTAGGCAATCAAAACTTGGGCATCAAACAATCATAGATCAATCAAAAGTCATTTACAAGATAAGCCTTGCGTAGTGAATTTTAGAAAGGTTTAGCTGTATGCTTAATATCAACAACATATCAACAACATATTAGGAATTTTTAAAATAGCGAGTCTGGTTCCTTATCTGATGGCGTGATTATGCCAAACAGGGCGATTACAACAATGCGATCGCTCACCTCAAAACAGCAGTCAATTTGGAAGACAAACTCGACTACGACTACGACTCTCCACCATCTTGGCATTATCCCGTCCGCCAAACTTTAGGAGCAGTTTTAATTGCGGCTAATCGCCCAGCAGATGCTGAGACTGTATACCGAAAATACTTAAAACGCTTTCCAGAAAATGACAGGTCACTATTTGGACTTGCTAAGAGTCTAAAAGCACAGGGCAAAACTCAGGAAGCTCAAGTAGTACAAAAGCGCTTTGCAACCGCTTGGAAAAATGCCGAATTCTCCCTAACCTTAGAGCAACTGTGATCATAAGGGACAAAATTTGTTTATGAACCAGCAGCCAACTCTCCAAACGCAATGATTTGCCCTGATTTTGTCATGAGTTAGTTTCTGCTACCAGTTTTCATTACTAAGCATTTGCAACCTGTATCTGTTCACTTCGGACTGAAAAGCTATGCTTTCTGCAATCTTATTTGACCTAGATGGAACTTTAGTAAATACTGAGCCACTACATTACAAAGCTTGGTATGAGACATTTATAAACTATGGATTAGAGATTGATGAAGAATTCTACACAAAATATGTAACCGGAGGACTTAACTCTCAAGTTATTCAAAATGTTTTCCCTTATATGCCACATGAAGAAAGGGAAAAGTTCGCTGAACAAAAAGAAAATTGCTTCCGCCAGTTGGCTGTAGAAATCAAACCTGTGGATGGTTTATACGAATTACTAACGTGGGTCGAAAAGTTTGAGATAAAACGAGGTGTTGTTACAAATGCACCTCGCAAAAATGCCCTTTTGATGCTGGAAATATTGGGCTTAGAAAAATTTTTTGATGTGGTGGTATTAGGTGAAGAGGCATTAGCAGCCAAGCCTGACCCAGCCCCTTATCGGCTAGCTCTTGATTGCTTAGGTATGATTCCAGAGTCAACAATTGCTTTTGAAGATTCTTTTACGGGTATTTCTTCATCTGTAGGAGCAGGGATCTATACAATTGGTGTTGCTTCAACTCAAAGTCCAGATTATCTATGTAAAGCCGGAGCAAAAATTTCAATCTCTGATTTCAATTCCAAGCTCTTGTGGGATTTACTAGATTCTTTTTCAAGAGTTAACACACATTTAAATACAGTGCTTGGTTGAACGACTAAGTACTTGCAACAGATGGCAGGTAGATAAAGTACGTTTTTTCGGGTAGCTGTAGCGATCTGCAATTATAAATCACTCAATCTGCAATCATGGTTGTTTTCAGCCAGGATTAGAGAGCAACTATAATTTCATTTGAACCAGAATAAAATGCAACTGAGCCAGGATCAAATTCAAAACCAGCCTGCAATCATCCGTTTTGATCAGGATTAATTGCACAGGCGCTCAACACTTTACTAGGACTAGGTTTTCAGTATTGATAGGAGTTGGTAGAAAACTCATTTCATAATTTGATAAATGAACTTTGAATTGTTTAACGAGTTTTTTACTTGAAAACCAACGGTTTAATATTCCGAAAGCCTTATCAATATAACAGTTAAGAAAAGGTTCGTTTTTTTAGACTCTAATTTTGGCAAAGGTGTTGTCACAACACAAAATAATTATACAAGAGGTCTAATATATCGACGAACAACGTCACACAAGTTTTAATTCTATTAGGAGATTAATCATGAAGTTAAGACAACTAGTAGTAATTGTAGGGGTAGCTCTGATAAACTTTTGCAGCATTAGCAGTAAGGGTTTAGCAGTTACTATAATTAATCCTCAATACGATTCGTATATTCCCAACCCATCTGATATCGTGATTGGGACTTGCAGCCAAGTAGGTGTTTGTTTCCCAGGTCAAGAGATCCTCTCAAATACTAGTGTGTCCCCCTTTGTATCCAGGAATGATTCAAACTTCGATGTAACTAGCCTCTTTCTAGCAATTCATCCCAGTGAAGATGCAGTATGGGGCAATGGAGTTTCTAACATATATAAAAATATTGAGATATCTCAATTGGGGAAAAAAATAACCTTCAGTGGAGGGGTGACTCCTGTAGGAGGGTATGTTTTTGCGGATGCTAGAACAATCCCTGCGGGTAGTGCTGTCAAATTTTCTATAGCGATTGATGGCACTCCCATTCCTGAACATGATTCCATTTTCGGAATATTAGTATTTGGTACTATTGCTGCTAGTTCATATCTTAAATGTTATCTCAAACATAAAGCACAACAGTCAGGGTAAGCGTATCTCAAACCCTATTGACATGGTAGCTTTGCGGTTCACCCAAAGCACAACCAGTTGGCCGTTCATGTGAAGTAGATTTTAAGGAAATCATCAACGGAATTTTCGCTCTCGACAATAGCGAAAGGAGGCAGACAATGACCAGTAACAACATATCGTACAATCGCATAGCGCGACGCGTGTTTCTTGGTGGTGGCACCGCCTTTACCCTGATTGCAGCTGCCAAGACTGGTCTTGCCCAGCAACCGACACCAGTGCCCCAAACGCCGCGCTTTAAAGGGCCACTGGTCTGGTTAGACCTGGATCAAGCCGAACTCGATGCTGTCTATGACCAGAGCGTCTGGGCCGCAAATTCGCAACAGATCCTCAAGCGCTACTCTACCAACAGCAATGATGTACGCACCCGATTAGGCGTACCGCAGCGCTATACCTATGGTCCTACTCTCATCGAGAAACTCGATGTCTACAGAACCCAGCGCCACAACGCGCCGATCAATATCTACATTCATGGTGGCGCGTGGCGCTCAGGTCTCGCCAAAGATTATGCCTTCTCGGCGGAACTCTTCGTGCAGGCTGGCGTACATTTCGTCGTGCTAGACTTCGCCTGGGTGCAGGACGTGGGCGGAAGCTTGCTGTCGGTGGCCAAGCAGGCGCGCCGCGCCGTCGCATGGGTGTATCACAACGCCCAGCGTTTTGGCGGAGATGCCAACCGCATCTATGTCTCTGGTCACTCTTCGGGGGGCCATCTTGCTGGGGTGCTCCTGACTACCGACTGGCTTCGGGGCTTCAACCTGCCGACTGACATTATCAAAGGCGGGTTATGCTGTGGCGGCATCTTTGACCTGAAACCAGTGCGTCTGTCGAGCCGCAGGGAATACATCAACTTCACCGACGCAGTGGAGCAGGCGTTGAGTCCGCAGCGCCATTTGGATCAGCTTAACGCCCCGGTGATTGTCGCCTATGGCGCACTTGAGAGTCCGGAGTTCATACGTCAGTCGCGTGAATTTGCAGCAGCCGTGCAGGCGGACGGCAAGTCGGTACAGGTATTGGTCGGCGAGGGGTACAACCATTTTGAAATCATAGAAACGCTCGGCTGCCCCTATGGGATGTTGGGGCGCGAAGTGCTGAAGCAGATGCATCTCACAATGGGCAGTTTCTTCTAAGTAAGTCGGTTCTAATTGAGATTAAGCAAATGAATACACACCAGAAGAGTATGCTAGCAATTGCAAATCAACAAACCTACGATCTGTTTGCACCAGAAGCGTTACTTAATCCCTATCCACTTTACAAACAAATGCGTGAAGAAGATCCCGTTCACTATAATCAATCTTTTGGATATTGGGTTTTAACAGGCTATAGAGATGTTGAAGCGGCTCTACGGGATGAGCGTTTGAGTGCAGACCGTACAGCATTGTTTATCAATCAGTTGGGAAATTTGGATGTCAATTTGATCCAGAATTTTATTCAGGTGATCTCTAAATCAATGATGGCGAAAGATCTACCGGATCACACCCAATTGCGGAAGTTAGCCAATCAGGGATTTACAACACGTGCTATAGAAAGCTGGCAATCCATTATTCAGAACACCACAGACCGCTTGTTGGATAACGTTCAAAGTCATGGGTGCATGGATGTTGTCTCCGACTTATCAGTAATATTACCAGGGCTAATTATTTCTGAGATATTTGGCGTGCCAGAAGCCCAAAGAGCCAACCTGAGCCGATGGGCAATCGATATTGGTACATTTTGGGGTGCGCCTGCGCCGGGCAGTTCAAACATTGAGGAATATGCACGCAAGGCAGACCTTGCAGTCGCACATTTTTCTGCACTCATCAGGCAACTGATTGAAGAACGGCGTAGGCAACCCGGAACAGACATGATTAGCCTGCTGACTGTTGCCTACCAAGAGCAGGGACTTAATCTTGAGGAACTCCCACCTCAATGTATGCTGATTTTAAATGCAGCTCACTTGACCACCGCAGACTTAATTCCCAATGGGGTGAATGCACTGCTGCATCATCCAGAACAACTGCGAAAACTGCAAGAAAATCCGGCTTTGATAAATGCCGCAGTGGAAGAAATAATTCGTTTTGATACCCCCGCTCCTTTTGTCTTTCGGGTTGCCAAACAAGACCTGACGATTGGCGGTAAGCATATCCTTAAAGGTAGCGTCATTGCACTGGGGCTTGGGGCAGCAAATCATGATCCTGCGAAGTTTGACTCGCCAGAAGTTTTCAATATTACGCGATCGCCCAACGAACACCTTGGGTTTGCTCCGGGCATTCACTTTTGTCTAGGTGTCGTTTTAGCTCGTATGGAGTTAGCTATTTGCTTTACCACACTACTTAGAAGATTACCGAATCTCAGGTTCGACCCCGATAAGCAAGCTATTCCTAGACATACCAGCCTAGTCTTCAAAGGGTTCGATTCGCTACCCATAAAGTTCTAGCAAAGGCTGAACCAAGAGGTGATCGCTTACTTCCAAAAGCACAACCAGTTTGTCAATAACACAATTATTCCAGCTAAATATACATGAACCAATTTACGAAAAGTTACTCGCCGCTCCAAGTAGCCTTGATTGGTGGAGCGATCGCCACTACTGCTACGATGTCTGTGTTCGGCCCCGCTTGGACTCGTGGTGTCCGTGCCGCTCCAGCCCTACAAGACGACCCGAGAGCGAGAGTGATAGTTGACCAAGTATGGCAACTGGTGAATCATGAATATGTTGATGGCACATTCAATCAACAAGATTGGCAAGCAACCAGGCAAAGCTTGTTGAGCAAAGACTATTCTTCCCGGGAAGAAGCTTATGCTGCCATCCGTGAAGCTTTACAAAAGTTGGGAGATCCTTACACTCGATTCATGGACCCCAAACAATTTGAAGCCCTGACTAGCCAAACATCTGGGGAAGTCTCTGGTATTGGCATTCGGATGGAAGTAAACGAAAAAACTCAGTGCCTCACTGTTGTCCAAGCGATAGAAAATTCTCCGGCGCTAAAAGCTGGGATCAAAGCAGGCGATGAAATTTTGGCAATTGATGGCAAACCCACTCTCAAAATGAAGGTGGATGATGCCTCCAAGCTAATTCGTGGCAAAGCCGATACTCCCATCATACTAAAGCTGGGACGGAGAGAGGTAAATATCTTTAATGATTTGGTGGAGGTAAATACCTTTGATTTGGAGCTGACGAGAGCAAATATTGAAGTGCCAACGGTACTTTATACGGTCAGACAAGAAGGAAATCGCCACGTTGGCTATATCCGTTTGCGGGAATTTAGCGCCCACGCCGCAGAACAAATGCAACGAGCCATCCGCGATTTAAATAATAAGAAAGTTGATTCTTATGTTTTGGATTTGCGAGGAAATCCTGGCGGGTTGTTACAGGCAAGCATTGAAATTGCTCGGATGTGGTATAACGACGGCGGAATTGTCAAGACAGTAAACCGTGTGGGCGGCACTGAAGAAACTAAAGCCAATCGCACTGCTTTGACAAATCGTCCTTTGGCGGTCTTAGTAGATGGTAATTCAGCTAGCGCTAGCGAAATCCTCACAGGGGCACTCAAGGATAATAAACGGGCGGTAGTCGTAGGTGGTCAAACCTTTGGTAAAGCCCTAGTGCAGTCAGTTCATGAACTTGCAGATGGTTCCGGCTTGGCTGTCACCATTGCCCATTACTACACTCCTGCGGGAACAGATATTAACCATAAAGGAATTGACCCAGATATCAAGCTAGACTTGACAGAGGTACAAGAGCAGGAGTTGACTTCTAATCCAGATTTAATCGGAACTAAGAGTGATCCACAATATGCCCGGGCGATCGCAATTTTATTCAATAAAAACTTTGCCCCGCCGCCAGCAAATCAGCCCACTCAACCTATGAGTACTGCTGATGATTTAAAAATCTTTTTAGGTGAGTGATTTGTGTTCAGGTGTTTATATGAACCTATCCCAATATTTCTTCTCTAAAGTTTTTACTTCGGCATTTATCTCTAAAAAATCTAGCCATTCATATAAAGTTTTGTGAGAAGTTTCTAGACAAACAAAAATGAAATTAGAGCCTTGTTCTAGGGCTGTTTTACACATAGGTTAGCGAGAGTATAAATCATCTACTAAAAGCGTTACAGGATGTTCATACTTAGATTGATTCTTCTTTAACCATCTTTTTAAGTAGCTAGACATTAAAAATTATAAGATAAGAGGAGAAGAGAATAAATGATGAAAAATGCCAGCAGCACTAAGAATAAAACTGACTTCAGAAGAAGACAAAACGTTGCAAGAGTTAAGCCTGGCAGATAATGTACTTAGAAGAGTCAAAATGAGAGCGATCGCATTACGACTAAATGCAGATGGTGTAACAGTGCCAACGATTGCCGCTCACTTACATATTCATGAACATACAGTTCGATCCACATTACGGCGATGGGAAAACCTGGGATTAGGTGGATTATGGGAAGCACCTGGACGTGGAGGAAAGCGTAAGGAAGTTTAGAAGATATGAATGTGGTTGAACAATGGTTAGGGACTTCCAGAGAATAAAATATACAGTTAATTAAAATGATAATCATTAGAAGGAGGAGAAAGGGGAAGACAGAGGCAACCGCTTTCTCCCGCTTTTAAATATGCAAGACAGATGTCTCCACAAAGAGAGTTCTTGAATACAGTGAGGAGAATTACTCTCGACTATTTGGGAAGTCTAAACAGTTTAGAAATTACGTTACTCCGCAACAAATACCCCTCTTCTGTCACTCTCCGGAATGAGCAAGTAGTAACTAAGTGAAATTATCCAGAAGCATAATAGGGTTTAAATTGATTTATTGCACTAATTAATTGATTAAATCCTAGCAATAAATTAGAGATCGGGAAAATATATATCCAGGGATAGTTCAGAGAGGATTTGATTAACACTATCAATATTCCACTGTGCGCCGGAAATTTTAATCCTAGCTCGAATCTGTTTAATAGCAGATTCAACTAGTTCTAATACTTGACTCCAAACTGTTTTTTCTATGCCTTCAAGGTGTGTCAGCTTACTTTTGTCTGCTTCTTCATACAGTAGTCTTGTTGCTGTTTGAATTAAAGTCTGATTTAGTTTTTGTATTTGAGTAGAATCATAATTAGGATTTGAATATAAATGAAAAAGTTCCTGTAATATGCTGCTTTTTTGGACTTTAATATTTTTTCAAACTAATACTCTTAACGTTCATTTGATTTTTGTAACTATCAGGAATATGCCAGTTCTCACACCTCAATATTACTATTTCATCTGAGGCAATGATTACTTGTAAGATGCGCCGCAGTGGACTGAATGGATGGCGTGATTTTTCGGCACAGATTGCGATCATTAAAAGGTCAGTTCCTCCCAAGTAAAAGAACTAACTCTTATCCAGAAAGATTTTCAAAATTTTTAGAATTGCTCTTACGCCATTACAATCTGTGTAATTCGTTTTTTAATCATCATCCGAACTCCACCTTCAGGAGCAAGGGTAAACCCACGTCTTTGCAGTTTGAGAGGTTTATTTTCCACCAATGCAAGTTGATAATTAGATAAAACGGTTGCCAAGACTAACTTCATTTCTAACAAAGCCAGGGCATATCCTAAACATCGCCGACTTCCACCACCAAAAGGAATGAACTCCCAAGGGGAATACTGCCGTCCTAAAAAACGTTCCGGATTAAATTGTTGAGGATTAGGATACAAATCTTCCCGGTAATGCAGGAGGTAGATACTTGCCATTAAGATTGTGTCAGGAGGAAACTGGTATCCTGCAATATTTATGGATGATTTGGTAATGCGTGGGAAAAGCACTGGAAGGACTGGATACATCCGCAGGGTTTCTTGGCAAACTGCGCTTAAGTAAGGAAGTTGGGCAATTTCCATCGGGTTTGGATTTTCTCCCAAGCTGTCAAGTTCCTGCTGCAATTTTAAGAGGACATCTGGATTTCGGTGAATTTGATAGAAAGCCCACGCTAGCGTTGTTGCAGTAGTTTCATGTCCCGCAAATAAAATTGTGAGCAATTCATCTTTTAATTCATCGTCGGTCATTGCTTGCCCATTCTCATCCCGTGCTGCCATCATCAAGCTCAGAACACCACCCTGGCTCTGATTGTTCTTTGTTCTTTTCTCTTCAATTTCTGCAAGAAGTAGCTGATAAATATAGTTTTGTCTACTTTTCATCTGTCCCCAAGGAGTCCATTTTCCCCAATCTTGTTGTAAGAATCGAAAAAATAGCATACTGGAGCGCAAAGGAGAATCAGTCATATCCAACCAACTAGTAAGGAGAGGTAAAATTAGTTGATAGCGTTCCCCTTCACTTAAACCAAAGACAATTTGTAGAATTACTTCTAGACTCACTTTCTGCATGGCAGACCGAGCCACAAAAGGTTGATCGATTTGCCATTGACTGGCGATTTGCTCGGTAATTAAGCAGATTTGTTGACTATAAGCTTGTAGCCTTTCTCCATGAAAGGGGGGCATTAATAATTTTCGTTCTCGTCGATGGCGGGCACCATCTATTAACATTAGAGAATTTCGCCCAATCAAAGGCTCTGCAAGTTTATTACCACGACCAATATCAAATTTAGAATCTTGACTGAAAATCTCTTGAATGGCTTGGGGATGGCTAAGAATTACAAAAGAACCGAGTCCACTCAGTCGCATGGAAAAAATGTCTCCATACTTTTGACTATACTTTTGCTGAAATCCAATCGGATCGGCAATCCATTTTATCAGTTGCCACCACGAAGGACTAGTAATGCAATTCGGTAATTGACTAAGCATAATAGACCTCTCGCATAATTATTTTGTGGTATGGTTAAGGGTTTAGAAAAAATCCATATCAAAATCTATACAGAGAATTTTTTTACCTCATTAGGATGTCTGATAGAGATAGAAAGCAAATTTTTAAAACCCCTTATCATACCATAATTTATTTTTGCAAGAGGTCTAATATTTACTTGTGTATTCCACTTCCTAATCTCAAACAAATACACCCACTTTCGTGCGTTCACATAGAAGTTACGGGAGCAAGCTGGATCTCAATTGGACTACCTGTGTTGATTTAGGACGAGAAAAAACTGAGAGCAGATTCTGACCAACTAAAACGGGAGCATGTCAAACTAAAAGACAAAGTGTTGACGGAGGTTTTTAAAGATGGATTCTGTAGCCCAACTTGAGTCAGGATGGCACGATAGCGCACTTGAGAGCATTATAAAGGGATAGAGTTTTAACGAGGAAGAATATTTTAATTTTTCGCCCACCAGGGACGTTAGCGCAGCGGGACGAAGTCCGGTTTTAACCAATATTCAGACGCTCGCAGACTCGCATTCCTCAAGCTATCAACCACTCGTACAGAATTCATGCTGAATTCTAACAAATGAACTAATAGCTATAGTAAATTTGGATTTACCTTTAAACACTCAAAATGTTACCAAGGTAAAACAGAACTTATCACTAAAACTAGGATAATCTCTCTAGTCTCTGAAAATCCTAGAGAGATTATCCTAGTTTTAGTTGCTTATCAAGATACTAACAAATTACCCTTTGTGGGCTAAATTGTTGTGCATTTTTATTCTGCAAAATCTCGGGCAAGAGAAATTCAGAATTTCTCTGCTGCACGAAGTGCAGCAGATGTTTACCATGAACTACAACTATTTTAGATTATGACACATATACTTGTTAATATCAAGCTGTAATCAAGCAATCTTTTCTAATATAGAAAGCTTGCAAGAGTGATTTTTTGACAAAAAAAGTAATCAAACTATAGCGATTATAAATGTGTTGTGAAAAATCTTATTTTAACGAGCCGAAGAAGACGCGTTCGTGCAGCTTCTCGTAGAGAATAAGGAGAGAAGAAAGAATTTCACAAATTATTTAGGACTGCTATAACTAGAATTTTAGTTATTAAGCCAAAGCTGTGTCTGAATATATATTTTTTTCTCTTGTACCTATAAAATTGCGAATTCTTTACAAAATTGGCATAAATATACTGTTAGAGCTTGATAGTTTTGCAATAGTTCTATTCCACTAGATTCGCAAATGGTTTCACAGCTATTGGTCTGTTTCTAGGTCAACCGCTTGGGGCTTTTTCTTTAGCATTGGTTTAGGTGGAGGATTGCGGCGCTCGACATTATGCTTTAAAAGTGCGAAAGTTCGCGTGTTTTTCATTGGTTTGCCATTGATATGCCATAACCACGCCATTGGTGTACCATAATTGAGCCAGTTTTAACCCCAATTCTCGATAGCGATAATTGGCATCACCGTGCCAAAATCAGTTATGAAAATTTTCAAGGTTCTGTCCTTGGCGTTTTCACCCTAAGTTATTTGTTAATCTAGGAACGAATCGCACAGCGTAAGTTTCTGTTCGACTGCTCATTTCACCCCCTCATTTGCTCTCGCAAAATAGCAACTTCAGAAAGCATGATGTTCTCTAGGGTGTCAGTTATAGTGTCACTTGGCCTTGCTATTATCAAACGCCTCATTGACGAAAATAACAGTTCTTTGAGGTACGCAAAAGAAAAGTCTTCAGTTAATTTAACCAACTCGTTTACAGCGTCATCAGACAACTGCATTTCTGTATTTCTCAATCGATGATCGTTCCACAATGCGATGTAGGCTTGCCGTTCTAAGATACCTGGTAATTCAAAGTGATACTTACGGTCGAAACGACTGGGACGATTGCTAATTGCGGGATCTAAACGTTCTGGATGATTAGTGGTTGCAATGATCGCAATCCCTTGGTTATTAGCAAAGCCATCAAGTTCATTCAAGAAGAAAGAGCGATTTTGGTTAGTCAGCAGAGAATCAATATCCTCTAATACTAGAATACAAGGGGCAGACTGTCGTGCTTGTTTGAATACTTGCCGAATACTCACAATATCGGCATATGGAGCCTGAAAGCTTTTGACATACAAGCAAGGCTTCTGTAGTTGATTTATCAATGCTTTGACTGTGTGCGTTTTACCATTTCCTGGTGAGCCAGTAAATAAAATACCGCGCTTCCAAGGAACACCATATTTTTCGTAAACTTCGCCCGATGTAAAGAAGTTTTTCAAGTTTTTTAGAATATCTTCTTTGAGATTGCTAGGTAAGACGAGATTCTCAAAATTTGCATCTTGAATAGATTCAAACAAGTCTGAATCTTTATACCAGCGTCCATATTCAAAAACTAAAATCTCGTTACGAATCTTTGCGTTCCAATCACAAACGGCAGTAAAAAAGTTTTTTGCCAATTCTTTGCTCTCAGCTAAAATCCAGTAATAGCTAATGTCGCAATTAAATTCTTTCCAACTCATCAAGAGTACATCGAGTTCCTCTGCTTGCCACTTTACCTTATAAATGGCATTTTGGGCATAATTGTAAACTCTGTTCTCTATACCATCCCAGCAAGTGAGTATCTCGTTATAAATATGGCTATCATCTTGAAGATTACAAAGTTTTGCATAAGCATATTGCTGCGCATACTGCTGCAAATTGAACGAATCCTTACTAACTTTTAGCAGCCCTTTATCAGGATACATCGCCGCTAACTGTTGACTAATATGGTAGGAAATAGCATTAGTAGGCAACTTCAGTGCTTCTGTAATCAGTTGTTGAATAATTTTTGTGTTCATTACTTTTGACCTTCTATTAAAGGAGATAAAAGCCAGTTTAGGAAACCATTGTTGCAGTTTCAACGGTTTGGCTGTCGAGAATTGCCTAGTGTGCATCCAGCCACGCCGTTATTTCTAGTTTTTTTAGCTACTAAATATGCGTTGTTTCGAGGATTGCTTTTTGCATTTTTTCCCAGCTATATTAGCCTGATTCAACAAGTTGTAGTAGCTTTGCTTTGACTTAAACTCTACATCAAAATTATTGAATAAGTACTCTTTTAGTTCTAATAAATTCCAGTGTTCTTTATGCTGAAGCCAAGTTAATACAGTTTGTTTCTGTGCTTGAGAAAGATAGCTTTTTGACCCTTTATATTTTAGCCTCAGTCCGCTAACGCCCTGTTCTAGAAATTTATATTTACATTTATTTACAAAACCTATAGACACTGTTAAAATCTTTGCAATTTCGGAATGATTATAGTTTTGCATCACCATTTTTACGGAAAGTGCCCGTTTTAATTCTCTAGGGTCTGGGTTTGCTTGAATGAACTTTATCAACTCTTCCATATGTACTGCTATGCGCCTTATCACTACTGCCATGCCAATATTCCCTATATTAAAAACTGTGATTTTTTACAAATGATTTAGGATTGGTATATCAAGCGATGAGTGCTGAGGAAATAAATTATGTATTGCGGTAAATTCTTATGTTGGTTGTTTACCTTCTCCGTTGTTATATAATTCCCAACCTTCCAGTAACATATTGAGTCTACGAATAAGCTCTTGAGTTACTTCCTCTTCGGTTTTTCCTGTTTCTCTCCTGTACTGTTCCAGTATGTCATCTTCTTCTGGTCTCAAGTCAACATTAATTTTTTGGTTCTTCATTATTTGTTATGCTAAATACGTCTGGAAATCAGCTTAAAACTATTATTGGGCAACAATAACAGCCGTTAATCTTAGCGTTTAAGGTCTAATTCGGAAATTGAAGCTATAACTTCCTGTAAGGCTTTATTTTCAAGGCAAGTGACGAACTTTAATTAAAAATTCAGCATAATACGTGGTCAAGAACCAATTTTTTTCTGGTCTTAATCTATATCTTGCTTTTCTATGTTATAAAACTCGTCAAAGTTATCTCATGGATTTATTTGTGCTATGTAATTCTTAAAAAAGTGTGCCATTTCTCCCCATATTGGCTAGGGGATTAAATCAGTGGGCAGAAAAATTTGCAAGTATATTTTGAATAGAGTTAAATTTGACAAATTTAAAGCTTGTTTCCAAATGACCCCCTTTTTTTGAGTATCTGTCTTAATCTGTCGGGACTCAGTTTAATTTGGCGGTCGCTTTCTAATTTTTGAGCTAACTGAACACTGTTGTATGTACGTGGTTCTTGTTTGAGGCATTCTTCCAAAAAAACTATGTCTTCTTCAGAGTATTTCGCTTTACGTCCTCGACCTGGTAATTCCCAAAGCCCTTCTAGTCCTAGCTTTTGCCATCGATGTAATACCTTTCTCACTGTTTGTGAATTCCACTTAAAGTGAGCAGCTATTTTCTCAACGTACCAGCCGTGTGCGTTTAATCCAATTACCTCTGCTCGGTCTTTAACTTTTCGTGATACATCCCCAGTCCTTAGGTTTAATAGGGCTTTTTCTTCTTGACGAGTCAGAAATACCCTTAAACGAATGCCCATATCTCAGTTACCTTAGTAGAATGTGTGAACTTCTATTTTGGTATCAAATAGACTTCAGAAATTTGTGCATTTATTAGTTCTAGCGATTTGCAATACTAATTACTAAAGCCTACAATCAAGGTATTTTCAAACCAAGATTAAATGCAACTATAATTGTGCTTCAGCTAGGATTAAATGCAATCTCTTAAAGTCAAAAAAACGAGCGTTTTCTTAACTGTCACATTGGTAAGGCTTTCGGAACGTTAAACTGTTGGTTTTCAACTAAAAAAACTCGTTAAACAATTCAAAGTTTATTTATCAAATTATGAAATGAGTTTTTTATCAACTGCTTCCCGAAAAAAGCGTTCAGCTTCCTGATGGTTGTAAGCATAAGTCAAGATTAACCCTTGGCCAAAGACCAAATTCATATCCATACTCTCTCTGCTGGTTCTTTTTCCATTACTCCTAATAAAATATCTTCATATTCTTTAGTAACTTTATAGAAGTTACCTTTCCTTCTTCTATTAAATAATAGAGCCAAACCTTTCTAAAATCCACTACGTAAAGCTTACCTTATGAATTACTTTTGATTGACTACGATTGTTTTATGCCCAAGTTTTGATTGCCTAAATGCTTGCTTACAAAATGGTTATATACAGTAGTGCAGATGATGGAGAAATTCACTACGCATTAATGCAAAGCTGTGCTAATGATAAGCGTGGCTTAATTGAGGTGGGTGGTTCACGAAGTAGCAGGTATTTGGGAGAATGAATACTGTCGGATTTCCGCTTAATAGTGGGACAGTATCAGAATGACCACAACATTTCGGCACTTGAATAATGATGAATATCGCAGCCGGGAGTATTTGACCTGGGAGGAGATGAAAATTTTGATTAAGGGGGCGGAGAACCCCAGGCGACTTGAACACTTTGATTGGCAGTGGGAGCACCCTTTTTGAGTGGATTTTCATTCACTAATATCAATTGCTGGACAGATATTAGGGTTGAGAGTAAAGTATTCAATTACTCGGAACTAACAACATCCGCGTCTCAATTGCTTCCCAGGTTTGGGGAGATACGCGTACAGATGCTTTTTTACAATGCATAATCAAGTTAGTAGCGTAGAAATATTTTAGCAGTAATTGCACCTCTAACTGAGATAAACTAATTATGTCTAGGCTGAGATTGAAAGTATTGAGTAAAGTTTGTCCGAGATGCCGAAAAAATATATCACGCTTTTCCAGAGGTTGTTCTTCATCAGGGATTTTAGTTTCCAGTTTTTCTAATTCGTCAATTAGCATAGTAAAATTAACGTTATTGAAGATTTCTAATTCTCCAAATTCACGAGTGCAATTAATAGCTCTAGGGATGCAGTCGGCGATGGTTTTAACGTTGGCCATGGGTGGTGCAATGACGTTGGGGTTGTCGTTGGGATTGGCGTAGCGGAAGGCTTCAACGAGGGCTGTGGCGATGGCGCTGGCGTAGGCTCTGACGATGGCGTAGGTGTTGGCGTTGAGGTTGGCCTCGGCGATGAGGTAGGCGTTGGCGTTGGCGTAGGGATTGCAGAGGTCCGTGTACATGATGGACATGATGGACATGGTGATGGCGATCACAACTGCACGTTTACCCACAGGTTTAAAATCCCCAGCAGATCCAGTCGTAATTCGTTCTGCCCAGTTTAATAAAGTTTGTAGTTTCGGTGTGTTGATATACTTTTGTGCTTCCTTTTCCATCAGCAGCAACAAATCATCTGCACCACTGTCCAATAACCCAGATACAAACAAAAACACCTCTCTCCAGCGTGCATCTGTCAGATGTTCAGTAACTAACTTCTCAACTTTGGTCATGATCAACAATATATTTTGCTGTTAAATATTCATGTATGGTTAGATGGGAGAAGGAAAAGACACCCACGGCTCGTTCTACCAAAATTCCTTGTTGCACAGTAATAGCAGTCAAAACTGCCCTACCATTTAAATACTTAGGTGCATTAAAATTAGTTTCTAAAAATGTTTTAATTTTTTGAACAATCTCATCCTCATTCAAGAACAGCCTGTCAGATTCAAAACTTGTGTAGGCAATCTCCGATAGTAATTTTTCTTCTTCTTCTGAGTGCAGTTCTGGATAAATTTCATCTTGATCAATTAGCTTTTGTGATGCCCATTCTTCAAGCAATAGCCGTACAACTTTTTTAACAAGTCTACTGCGATTATCAGGAAAATTTTGGAAACGGTCATATATTAAACACAGAAATGTTAGGAATAAAGGTGTGTAAGCTAACCTTTTAACGGCGGAGTTTTCTGGCTTTTGTAGTAACTCCCAACATTTGTCTGCTTTGTTCGCCTGTTCGTCTGCTTCACAATTAAACCAATTATAAATAAATTGCTGAATTTGGTTATCATCAAATTCTGCAATTTTCACATCGTAAAAACGATGAAAAGTGCTGCAATATGCTGCTGTGCGACAGGAGACAATAAAACGATTTTTATCATACTTATTAACAAAGGTTTGAATTTCGCTAATTGCCTTAATCAAAAATTTTTTTGGTACTTCATCTAAACCATCCAGCAAAATTAGTAGCTTGCCTTTCTTTAATGCTTGAGATGTAAATTGTTCTGGTTCGGGGACTTCACAAGTCCTAAATTCTTCGGCAATAAAATTTTCTATATTTATATTCCTGCCTTTAAGTCTTTTCAATTCTATAAATACAGGAATACAGTCGTGGTTAAATCCTCCTTCTTTTTTTAATGCTTCTAATCCCACCTTTCGCAGAAATGTAGACTTTCCTGTACCTGCCTCCCCAAGCACCATTAAATATTGCTTATTATTAGCGACTGTAATTCCTTTTTGTTTACCTTTATCTTGAGATTGAAATCTCTGGCTACTACCTTGGCGAGAACTTCTTTCTAACTGGTCAATAGGTTCAAAACTACGGATGGCAAAATTCTCTAAAAAAACTGGTGTATAGACCAATTCTAGGTTTACATGTTCATGCATTCCTAAAAGTTTTAGAGTGCCGTAACGTTTTTCGTAGTCAGTTTTGACCTTTTCACGTACCTCTGGCACCAGTCTATCAATGTCAAGACCATTGTCCTGTGTCTCCAAAGTCGGCTCTACTGTCTGAAAAACTGGTAAATCAACTGAATCTGGTGAATCTACCAAACCTGCAATCTTTTGCCATTCCGACTCAAGTTTTAGCGCTATGCAAATTCTCTTAAATTCACCAACCTGAATTTTCTTTCCATTAAAAAATTTACTGATAGTGCTGCGACCGACTCCTCCTTCTTCGTGTTTTTCTTCGTCTATTAACTTTTCTTGTGTTCCATATAGTTTCTGTAAAGCTCTCTTGGCTCGAACTAAACCTTCAGGAGTGGCGCTGATAGTTTCCTTCATGATTATGACTGGCAGATGAGGGTTTATAAGTAGCTAAACAAAATTAATTACATAATTTTTACCAAATCTTCGGAGAAGTTTTTCCGAAAATTCTACAAAAATTTGACAATTTTTGTAAGCATTAACTTGAATCCATTAATACTTGATAAATCGCCATAAAATTTCAATCAAATTTGACTCAGATGAACAGGGGGAATTGAAATGTGAGTTAAAAATTAACAAACTCACACTTGAGTGAAATTAAAATCATCATAAAATCATGTTTTAAAAAGCGATCGCTATCTTGGAAAGTTCTGAATGTTGGAAGGCGACGTTCAGAACTTTTCGCAGATGCATATATACATCATGGGTATGTGCAAAAACTCTGTCAATGCATCAAAAGACTCAATTCAGATTAGAAATAATTCTTAATTGTAAATTCAAAATTTTTATTATTTCCCAGCCTTTTTCTGTGTTTACATTATCTTTTATGATCAACTTGGGGTAAAGACAAGATACGCGCAAAATTTATCGACCATGTAAAGTTTTTGTAACAAATTTCACGCATCGCATTTTGTTGGAGATGAAGTTAGGTAAGCAAGCCACTGGTTACAAAGCGGCACTTAAAGCTCTCAGTCGTTTCATTGCTGAATTAACTACAAGCACATAGTCTTTTGCGAATTCGCCAACAGTGTCAGATACGTGTAAAAATCTGAACATGGTCTGGAAACCTTTGCTATATAGAGGTTTCAGTAATTTTTACGTAAAATTGACAGGGAAACGCAAATCTTAGGTATGTATCACTACAAAAACTGGAGTATTTATTGATCTTATTTACAGGTTTTAGAGGTTGTTTGAAAAGTTCTTTGCTGTGACTTTAAGCACTTTTAGATCCCCCTTAACCCCCTTAAAAAGTGGGAAACTGGAATCAAAGTCCCCCTTTTTTAGGGGAGCCACTGTGGTCTTCTCCCATTCGTGAAAGGCTAGCGTCTTCCGTAGAGAAGGGGTTTCCCCAAGCGGGGTGGATTTAGAGGGTTTAGAACTTTTAATACCGACAAGAAGACTTTTCAAACATCCTCTTAAGTTTTAATTTTTGCACACGTGTGCATTATTGTCAAGACCATTGTCCTGTGTCCCCAAACCTGCAATCTCTTCCCATTGCGACTCAAGTTTTAGCGCTATACAAATTCTTTTAAATTCATCAACCTTAATTTTCTTTCCAGTAAAAAATTTACTGATAGTGCTGCGACCGAGGACTCCTCTTAGTATGTTGTTGCTTGCTAAGGCTGTTTGTGTTCCATACAGTTTCTGTAAAGCTCTATTAACTAGAACTAAACCTTGAGGAGTAGCGCTGATAGTTAGCTTCATGGTTATGTTATGATTTGCAGATGAATTTTATAGCTCACAATATAGCACCAATACAGCGCTTTCCGCTATTATTTATGAACATTTTATAAACTAATACTCAGGCAATCAAAACTTAGGCATAAAACAATCAAAAGTCATTTCTAAGACAATGATTGTGTAGTAAACTTTATAAACGTTTAGCTATATGCTTGATAGCAACAACATATTAGGAATTTTTAAAATAGCGAATCTGGTTCCTTATCTGATGGCGTGATTATGCCAAATAGGGCGATTACAACAATGCGATCGCTCACCTCAAAACAGCAGTCAATTTGGAAGACAAAGTTTTTGGAATAGTTTAATGGTTTTAAAAAAAATTAGTCTAAATCAAGAGCAAAACGTTACCTTTCTGATTCTAATTGTCTGTGCTGCCGCACTGGGCAGTTTTTTGTTTGGTTTTGATACTGCTGTAATGAATGGAGCTATTGTAGCCATATCAAAAGCTTTTAATACAGATAGTGTAATAAGTGGCTTTATTGTAGCTTGTGCATTGCTAGGGTCTTTTTTGGGAGCATTAATAGCAGGACAAATTGTACATAAACACGGACACCGCAAAGCAATGATTGCTGCTGCCATCCTCTTTACTTTAAGTGGAATTGGATCTGGAATTGCAGTTAGTGCGTGGGACTTAATATTTTGGCGTGTATTAGGTGGAGTTGCAGTAGGAATGACAAGCGTAATTACTCCTGCTTATATTGCTGAGGTTGCACCTTCTCAATTACGTGGAAGTCTTGGTTCTTTACAACAATTGGCCATTGTATTAGGGATTTTTATTGCACTACTTTGTAACTATTTTATTGCATTAGCCGCAGGTGGATCAGCAGAATTAACATTTTGGTTTGGAATTACTGCATGGCGTTGGATGTTCTGGACAAAAACTCCTCTCGCGATTCTATATGTGTTTGCCGCATTAATGATTCCTGAATCACCTCGATATCTAATATCACAAAAACGATTTTTAGAAGCAGAGAATGTTTTGAAAAAAGTTTTTGGAGGTAATGTTCAAGCCAAAGTCGAAGAGATTTCCCAAACACTTCTAACACAATACAAGCCTAAATTATCTGATTTATTGAGCCGCAATGGTGGTCTTTTGCAAATTGTGTGGATTGGATCAGGATTATCTATCCTGCAACAGTTTGTTGGAATCAATGTTATTTTTTACTACAGCAATATTTTGTGGCAGGCAATTGGTTTCTCAGAAAAGGATTCTCTTTTGATTACTATGATTACGGGTATTATCAATATTGTAACTACATGTATTGCGATCGCCTATGTTGACAAAATAGGCCGTAAACCCCTACTCTTGCTGGGTTCAATCGGTATGACTATAACGCTGGGTACTTTGACTGTTGTATTCAATAATACTTTTATTGCTTCAGATACAGGCAATCCCACTCTTACAGGCTCGCAAGGAATTATTGCACTTTTAGCAGCTAACTTGTACGTAGTATGCTTTGGATTCTCTTGGGGCCCAATCGTTTGGGTGCTGTTGGGAGAAATGTTTAATAACAAGATTCGCGCTGCTGCTCTCTCTTTTGCAACAGCCGTGCAATGGATTGCAAATTTTATTGTTTCTACTTCATTTCTTCCCTTAGTTAAGTCTCTTGGTTTAGGTTTTACTTATGGTTTTTACACTATTGCATCAGCAACTTCCATCTTTTTCGTCGCTTTCTTGCTAAGAGAAACAAAAGGCAAGGAATTAGAGGAAATGTAGTTTCACTCGCAATCACGTAGTTATGAATTTTGGTTCTTGCGTTGGTTTTATGATGGAGGATTAATATCCCGGTTTTGTAGAAACTCTCAAAAAATTAAAGCTCAGTTATAGCAATAAACACAGGGTATTATTAGGTTTTACTTATTATTCTGTTCCAAAAAATTAACTGAAGATCCTAAACTTTCTCCCCTAGCTACTTATAATTTAAGGCAATCATTATGCAAGATGCATTGGAAAAATTTTATGCAGCTATATTTACCTTAGTTGCTGGTGATTGTTCTCTTCGCAAAAGATTATTTTATGCTTATTCCAATAATCTTGCTTATCTTAAACATGATGAAATACCTGAAGAAATAAAATTAGATTTTCGTCAGCTTTGTGGAGATTTGATGAGGTATAAAATTGAAACAAAGGAAAAAACAATTGAAGCAACTATCAATAAAATTCATGATGACGAAGTATGGCATATGGCTTTTAGAATACTTAGAATGTATGATAGTTTACAGCAGAGCAAACATATCGGCTCTTAATTACTTGTTATGCTAAATAAGCTAATCGGCATTTAAGCTGCAATATAGCTGACATTACCTTTGTTTTTGATTTTCTGATGCCATTTACGATATTGGAGGCACTACAGTTGAACTCAAACAATTGGTGCAGCAAGCTGATGGAATCTATGGAATGCTCAAGTTCCATTCCTATCTGCAAAAATTCATCAGTTTAGGCTGGATTTGCCATTTAATCTTACCCTTTGCCACTGCTGTCCCTCAATGTGAGTACGAGTTTTCTGCCCCAGTTATAGATTGGCAAGAACAGTTTTTCATCCTGTCTGGCTTTGCCTATCTCCACCAAGTAGAAGGGCAAATGATATTAGAATCACCCTTGTCCAAGAGTTTACGTATTTTTGCTGATGAAGATTACTTATTGATTAGTATAATTATCAAGCAAGTTGCTTGATAATTATACACTTTTTCTTTTTAACTAAGTTATGTATTTGCCCTCGATGCGATGTGGGGGTGATTACACGGCACCGCAAAGTTTAAGTTTTCGTGACTTCCCGCTACCAATTCACAAAGGTATATTCCTTTCCTTCGACAAAACAAAATCGAGAAAAAAAGAACACAACTAAAGTCAAGACCAACAAGCAGTCAACCACGAAGTACCCTAAAACCAACACAACATACCCGGAACTAAACTGTTAAGCATTTAATTTGCACATTGAGATCGCAGGGGGGCAGGGAGCAAGGGAGAGGGTTTGCAGCTTTTATTATCATGAAAATGATGCAATTTAAATGACGATTAGCTTAGAAGATAGATGTGCAATTGAAGGTAGTTGCAGGGGGACAGGTTGATCCATACTCGAAGTTTGCACGGCAATATGCTCTTGAAACTAGCAAGTATGAAAAATATGGAGTATGTCTTGATACTAGTTTGAATCCTAAATAGCTCCATCTGCACACTATGAAAGATCCCGATCATTCCGAGCGGATCAGGATTTAATAAGACCCAAAAATGGAGGATGCTTTAACCTCAGTTAGGAATTAGCAGATTCGGCGTGATGGTTTAAAGTCACAAGACAGAAAATTTTTCAGCGATCATAAATAAGGAAGCCAACTAAGAATATGAAAAACCCTATTCAATCCCGCAGTAGCGCCAGCACTTTCAAAAATTTTCCAACTCAGAATAGTTATTTCAGCCAACCACAAAATTCAGCACCGATATTGGTAGTCATTGACCCCAAAGTTGAAGACTATCAAATGCTGGCAGCAGGAGTTCAGGAAGGAGCAAATGTTTTCATTCTTGACCTCAAGCGGGATAGTATTGAGCAAATTACAGAAGCCCTTGCTCAACAACCTGTTTCGGCATTGCATATTGTCTGCCACGGTTCACCAGGCTGCTTAACTTTAGGTAACACTTACCTCAGTCTGGAAAACTTAGACCACTATTCAAAAGAACTGCAAACTTGGTCAAATTTCCTTGCCTCTGCCTCTGTATTTCTCTACGGTTGTAACGTCGCATTTGGAGAAGTTGGGGAAGCCTTCTTGACACAACTTCACCAACAAACCGGAGCGAATATCGCAGCGTCTGCTAACCGCATCGGCAATGCTCAAAAGGGAGGAGATTGGAAACTAGAATTCACAATTGGTAGCATTGAGGCTCCTTTAGCATTTACAGAGGCTGTCAGGAAAGCTTACACCTCCGTGTTGGTAATTTCTATCGGTCCAACAGCCATCGCTGTCACAGAAGGGGGTATTCCAGTAAACTTAGAGGTGGGCATTAGCCTTACTGACCCCCTCACAGGCTTCCCCATCTCCACACCAGCTAACGCTACAATTACCCTAGCTCCGGATACTCAGCTTGACTTGGGAAAAGGGCCAGGTCAATCCGTTGAGGTCACAATTGCTGCTGGTACCGCGGCTACAGCCATCCAAAATGTCCCTGTCCTGGCTGTTAATGACGGTATTACTGAAGGCGATCATACTGGTACGATTAATGCCACAATTAAAAGCAGTGATGCCATTCTGTCCGCGCAGCCTAATGTCACGACTACTGTCAGTATCAGTGATCCGGTAGCACCTCCCAACATCAGCCCAACCCAGTTAGCAGCCGAGCCTGTAATCGAATCTGTGGTTGAGTCTGTGACTGTGTATGTGCCTGTGCCTGTGTATGTGCCTGTGCCTGTGCCTGTGTATGTGCCTGAGCCTGTGCTTGACTTTGTTGAGCTTGAGCCTGTGCTTGACTTTGTTGAGCTTGAGCCTGTGCTTGACTTTGTTGAGCCTGAGCCTGAGATCGCACCCGACTCTAGTGCGTCTTTGTCAGCAGATTTTTTTGATGAACTAGAAACTGGAAATGTTTATCCTTCTCTAGATATAAATGAAGGGAATCTTTTTCCACCAGATTGGTCTAATTATGATGCTTCTTTTTATCCTGAAACAGACTCTTCAATAGGAGGTGGAAATATTAATTATCTTCCAGATATAAATGAAGGGAATCTTTTTCCACCAGATTGGTCTAATTATGATGCTTCTTTTTATCCTGAAACAGACTCTTCAATAGGAGGTGGAAATATTAATTATCTTCTAGATATAAATGAAGGGAATCTTTTTCCACCAGATTGGTCTAATTATGATGCTTCTTTTTATCCTGAAACAGACTCTTCAATAGGAGGTGGAAATATAAATTATCTTCTAGATATAAATGAAGGGAATCTTTTTCCACCAGATTTCCCAAATAATGCAAACAATTCATTTTTTCAATGAGGAACTTCCAAAGAATAAATTACTCAACAAAAATCAATATTGGCGGTATACTGAGAACCAAAATCTTACCTGGCAACTTTCACTCAGTTTGATAGTTCAATAATCAAATACTAGTTTTATAGTACCTTGTCAGTATATTTTTTTTGTAAAAAGTATTACATAAATTTCAAGTTTGTGAGGTACAAAAATACCCTACCGCGCGGTCGCGCACCCTCCTTAAGGCATCAGGGAGGGGCGGTTAAAAGTGTACTTCATTTACTTGCAAAATGCTGTATCTCAAGGCTCGTATCTCTATTCTCCTCAAAATAAAGGTTTTGCTTCAAATGAATTTTCCCGAAGAAGGTAATAAAGACCAACTAACTACTCACAAAACACATAATTTGCAAACATATCTCCACGCTCAAACTTTAAATAACCAAGCTTTAAAAGATAGGAAAATATTAAAATTACGTATACCAATTGTTAACATTATTGGCTCTCCCATAACTGCTTTACCTCTAAATGCTCAAATAAAAACAATTTTGGAATGGGCTAGTAATTATGAAAGTAAGGTTGTTTGCGTCGCTAATGTTCATATGCTTGTGGAAGCTTATTTGTGTTCAGAATTTTCCTTAGTCTTAAAAAACGCAGATTTAGTAGCTCCTGATGGAATGCCCCTCATTTGGATGATGAAATTAATGGGAGTACACAGGCAAGATCGCGTAGCAGGGATGGACATTATTTTATCTTTATCCCAGTTAGCTCCTCAGCGAAATGTTAATGTTTTCTTTTTGGGTTCTCAAGAAGTAATTCTTCAGAAAATAAAAGTAAAATTAGAACAGGAATTTCCTCACTTGAAAATTGCAGGTATGGAACCGTTGCCCTTTCGTCCTTTAACGCCTACGGAGGATGAAGTTATTATTCAAAAGATTAATGCAAGTGGAGCAGGTGTAGTTCTAGTCTCATTAGGATGTCCTAAACAAGAGTACTGGATGGACCAACATAAGGAGAAAATAAAAGCAGTCATGATTGGGTTGGGAGGAGCATTCCCTGTCTTTGTTGGAATTCATAGAAGAGCACCTTTTTGGATGCGTAATTTAGGATTAGAGTGGTTTTACAGATTAATACAAGAGCCTCAAAGATTGTGGCTTAGATACTGGAATACGATTCCACTGTTTCTTTGGTTAGCCTTGAGGCAGTTACTAAATTCAGTATTTTCAATCCGAAGGGTAAGGATTCAGGTCGAGCGTAGGCAATCACCAAACGACAGGAACCAAAACAGGTAAACTCAGAACAGTGAAAGGTTGTGTGGGGTAGGGCGAACGCATCTAAATATTAAAGATCGATAATCAAGGTTGAATTCCCCAACACTAAAGCACACAGGGCTTTCAGAGAATTAGGTAGGAAATTTAGTAATAATGATAATCGTTGTAGGGAGGTGATTTACTACTGGTTAATTGAAAATAGAGAAAAGATTATTAATCTAGCATCAGGAGCAACATTTAAAGAAATTAATAAAACTACATTTCGTCAATTAGCGATAGCTATTTCAGAACAAATAATTGAGGAAAAGTTTTCACAAATACTTAACCCAATTGCTAAGAAAATTGAGAATCTGCAAAACAAAAATCACAACCTCCGCCAAACCCGCGATTTACTCCTTCCCAAACTCATCTCAGGAGAAATCGACATGGAACACCTAGAAATCACCACAGAAGACATAGCAGCATAAAAAGACAAGTGGAATAATTAAAAATAAAACTCATAACCTACACATGAAACCACTAAAACGAATCACATTCAACCCAGAAATCATGGGTGGCAAACCTTGCATTCGAGGTATGCGTGTTACTGTAGGTACAATTGTTGGTTTAATGGCAGCAGGACATACACCAGAAGATATTCTCAAAGCCTACCCATACCTAGAACGCGAGGATATTTATGAAGCTTTAGCTTATGCAGCATGGCGGGTAGAAGAAATTGAAGTACCCCTTGCTTCTGCATGAAAATTTTACTTGATATGAATCTTTCTCCTTACTGGGTTCCAGTCTTAGAAAATGCGGGTTTTGAAGCTGTCCACTGGTCAACAATTGGTAATCCCAGTGCTACAGATAAAGTAATCATGGCATGGGCACTGACAAACGACTACATTGTTTTCACCCATGACTTAGATTTTGGTACACTGCTGGCAATGACTCAAGCTGATGCACCGAGTGTAATTCAAGTGCGATCTTGGGTCTAACACCCCTGGTACCGATGACATCACCATTGAGCAAAGTACAACTTACGTTGATTCGGGCAGCGGTATAAAGCCAGACACAGAATAAAGCGTGATCGCGTCATTGGGTTATTTACACAAGTGCGAAGAGTTAATGAAAAGGGTGATCATCAGTAATGGCATTCAGTGCAAAAATTACTTTTATCAGATCACCGTATTTTTTTTATTGACACAATTGCTTTGTAAGCGATCGCCTATCTTTGTAATTCAACAAATTTATAATTCTGGCACCTGTAGGTTACGTTTATTACCTGCGTAATGCTTGTAAATAATTTCTGGAGAGTTACCAACCCACCTTCCTACATCCTTCGCATCAATATCAGCTTCCAGGCAAAGAGTAATAAAAGTGTGCCTGCATTGGTAAGGTTTGCGATATTCGCTGACTACACCCTGTTTTACGAGTTTAGTTACGATTCCATCTATATGTGTACCACGATGATTTTTGTAACCTTTCCAAGCATGGTTGAGAAAATCTCCAAAGTCTACTATGCCGCCTTTCTTGCTTCTAAAGATAAAATCATCCGGGTTAGAGTTCTCAGGTTTGATAGAGTCTAAAATTTCACGTTGCTGACTATTAATCGGAAAACGTCTTTGGCTTTGGGTTTTTAATCCATCTTTCAGAGCTAACCCTTTAGTAGTGATGGTAATTGCTTGCTCAAAGGTAATGTATTTATCACTGATATGCTTCCATTGTAGAGCGATCGCTTCTGATGGTCTGCATCCAGTAAAAAATAATAATTTTACTAAAGGAGCATAGTAGCTGTAGAGCTTACTCTCCTCGAACGCTTGAATTATGCTATCCCGTTCTTCCTTAGTAAAGGGATTAATTTCATATTCTGCCGATTCTGACTTCGGTATTTGAATATCTTTCGCCATACTTGGGAAGGGATTTGATTCAATTAGCTGGCTCTTGAGTGCCCAATCACAGCAAGCATTTATATTTGTCAAAGTACGTTTAGCTGCATTAGCACTGAGATGTGCAACTAAATAGTCTCGAATTGCGATCGCATCATCTAAAGTTTTAGTTGGTAACTTAGCAATGTGATTGCGATACTTGCGGTAGTCAACCGCATAAGTAGAAGGACTAACCTGTGGTTTTTTAAACTCAGCGTATTTTTCCCATAATTCTCCCAAGTCATATTGGGGGGTAGCTGAAGGACTAATTGGCGTAATTGGGCTAACGGTGCTTAATGAAGCTGCTGGTTTGTACTTAGCTAAACTGGCATCAAACTCTCCATAGTCAATATCCCTCTGGATTGTTGCTGCTAAAGTCGATGCTTGGTGTCTTCCTAAAGGTGTATCGTAGTGCCTTGTCGAAAGGTAGAAACGCTTGGTTTTTAGCTCTCCCGTCGGCGTAACAATAGGATGAGAAAAAACTAATTGGAGGCTGCCGTTAGAGTTCTTAATCTGCACTGAACCCCGACGGGCAATACTTTGAGATTTTTGAGATTCCATAAGGGTAATTAACTGGGGTAAAGACCTTTATCCTTCCACTTTACCCCAGTTTTACCCCAGAAATACTTATTGGGGTAAAAACCTCTATCTTACGTTTTTACCCCAGTTTTACCCCAGTTCTTTACCCAAAGTACCCAAAATTACCCCAAAAATATTGAAAGGCTTTAGAAACAAGCCCTATAACTACCATTAAAAAAGGGCTTCAAAGCCCTGTAATGCTTATATTTCTTTGAAGGCGGCACCCGGATTTGAACCGGGGGTGGAGGTTTTGCAGACCTCTGCCTTACCACTTGGCTATGCCGCCGCAGCGATATTCCCTGAACTACTTTCATGTTTCTAAGCTCTTCTTAGTAACTATTTAGTAGCTATAGGGCGCTAGTTAACCCATAATAGCATAGGATTCTGAGGTAGAGATAGTGGGTTAACTGGATGTTTCTGGTAGCCTTTAGGCGATCGCAAGAGAGTTCTGATTACACCTTCACTTCATCAGCAAAAGTGCCCCATTTGACAAAGTGAAATGGGCCAGCGATAGAACCCCACAGATGTTCATCAGTATCTAAATCCCTTCCCCGATCAAGGCTGGAAAATTCTTTAGCGTCAATTTCAAATTCGTTATCCAAATAAGTATTTTTGCCGTCACGAACCACAATGCAGCATTTTCCAGGTTCAACCCTGCCTTTAAAGCTATTACCTGTCCACTCTACAACCATGTTGCAACCTGACATTTTTTCCAATTGGTCAACGGATAAACCTTTTAAACGTTCAGGTTCACGAGATGCGCCGTAAAATTTTTGTTCTTCTTTAACCGTGTAGTGTTCAATAACAATATGGTTTTCTGCCGGAATCAACTTCATTACCCGCATCCGATAAGGTTGATTGAGCATAAAATCATAAGCTTGTTCGAGAAACAAACTTACTCCTGAGAACAATTCCAACGGTAGAGGACGGATACACACACGAATGTGAGCATAAAAAGGCGGATTCTCAAAAGCTTGTTCTTGATTACTAAAGTCAGCTGCCATCCACCGGGCTAAGGTGGCAATATCAGTAGAATGAGTCACGTCGCTTCGCTCCGAATTCAAAATTTAAAATTCAAAATTAATAATCCCTATAAACTTAGTTGCTTTGTATCCTTTTCTTTGCAGATCATTATCAAAATGATTAACTAGTTGCTTAAAAATTATCCAAAATTATACCATTTTAAATTTTAGATTTTGGATTGGAAATCGCCTTGTTGTGCCTGCCTTGGTGTAAATTCATCTATCGACAATCATTTTGCCATTTGGGATTATTTCGACACTCGTTAGACTGAAAAATCTGACTGCGATTGCAATTTTTCAATTAGATATTATGATCGCTTTTAGTTACAGAGTGCTTAAAATCCCATTGCCTCAGCTACTGCGCCTAGTTTTGCTGCGATACCTTGTTTAAATAGACTGTGATTGTGTTTAATGGCTGTATCTGGGTCTTTTAGACCATTGCCTGTGAGGACACAAACCACTGTCGCCCCTGTAGGAATTTGGTCTTTTACCTGCAACAATCCGGCTACAGAAGCGGCGCTAGCAGGTTCGCAGAAGATACCTTCTGATGCTGCCAAAAGGCGATAAGCGTCGAGAATTTCTGCATCGGTAACGGCATGGAAATTCCCCTGGCTTGCGGTTTGCGCTGCGATCGCTAATTCCCAGCTAGCAGGGTTGCCAATCCGAATTGCTGTCGCTAAGGTTTCAGGATTGTCTACTGGCTGACCGTGTACTAAGGGGGCTGCACCTGCGGCTTGGAATCCCATCATTCGGGGTAAGCGATCGCACTTTCTGGCTTGATGATATTGACAAAAGCCCATCCAATATGCTGTGATATTTCCCGCATTACCTACAGGAATACACAGCCAGTCTGGTGCATCACCTAGTGCATCAACGATTTCAAAGGCTGCTGTTTTCTGCCCTTCTAGACGGTAGGGATTGACCGAATTTACCAAAGTGACTGGATAGCTTTCGGCCATCTCGCGGACAATTTCTAGGGCTTGGTCAAAATTCCCTTTAATTGCCAATACTTCTGCACCGTACAGTAATGCTTGGGCTAACTTGCCCAGCGCCACATAACCGTCGGGAATCAGTACAAAGGCATTCATGCCCCCACGCCTTGCATAAGCAGCTGCGGCGGCTGAGGTGTTGCCTGTGCTGGCACAAATTACTGCTTTTGCCCCTGCTTCTTTGGCCTTGGAAATTGCCATAGTCATCCCCCGGTCTTTGAAGCTGCCGGTGGGATTAAGACCGTCGTATTTTACAAAAACCCGCACTTGTCTGCCAATGCGTTCTGCGATCGCTGGTGCTGGTATTAGGGGTGTGTTACCCTCCAACAAAGTGACAATCGGTGTTTGTTCGCTGACAGGCAAGTATTCGCGATAGGCTTCTATCAGTCCGGGCCAGGGTTGGCGATGAGATTTAGCAACAGGCAGGCTCAAAGTCACGGGATTTAAAATTTCTTGATGTAAAGGATTGGATATTTTTAGAAAGGGTGGCACATGGAAGCGCAGGATGGGGAAGAGGAAGAAAGTGAATTTTTCTGTGCCAGTTCCCTGCCCCTTAATTTCAAAAGAATATTACTTAAGAATATTATTTTTTGTGGTGCAGGTGTTTCACTTGCTATTTTTATTTAGAATACCAGTTAAATAGGCAATGCGCTGTCTCTCCTTGGCAGTAGGTAGCCTTTGGCAAGGACTTGTCCTTATCCATTCCTAACATTACATTTTTTAAATCTTGGGCTTCGTTGCCATTCCGCTACGGAATTTATTCTAAAGCTAATAGTCCTCTCAAAAGGACTAGAGACAGAATTTTCAAGGGCTATCATCTCTAAAAAGCTAAATTTCAGTCCACTTGAGTGGACTTTAGCTATGAGTAGCAGAACTTCAGTTCTGGGCGGGATTTTGGTCAGCGTGACACTTTAACTGTTACAAAAACGTGGGTAAGCAGAATTTGAGTGGTGTTTTCTTGGGAACACAGCTATTATGATCACCGTCCCTTATGATTGAACCTGAAATCCATTAGAGTAATCAATGAAAAATATACAATAATTTAATAAAGCTTAAAAGAAGATTATTATAATATTTCTAGTGGTGTGAGTTAAGTTTTGGATTTAATTAGCGATGCCTACTTGTTTATCTAGTGTTTCCGATCGCGAGTCCCAGGCTAACTGGGTAAGTAAGTTAACCAAGTCTTATTATCAAGACGATCAGCAAGCTAAGTTTATGCATTTACAAGCAGAGGTAGACTCTCTGTTGCAGCAGTTGGAAAATCTGAAGCACCAACGTCTGGCCGACACTAACCAAAAAGAATAATTTATTCTGGGAGATAGCGATGTCTACGACGGGCTATTCGGCGTCGCCAGTGCCTCTTTAATTTAAATTTGATTAAGGGGCGTGCTATTCAAAGCGCTGATTTTTCTCTGACCAGCGCCTCAAACTGTAGTTATGAGCATTTTCTACTAATAAAGCTAAGGGTTGCACATCTGAAAGCTTGGCGATCGCAGCGAGTCTTTGTAAGTCATTACCTGTAAAATCAGTGTAAATGACTTCATTGCTATCAGATACAATTATAGTCCGGTCACGGCGTTGCTCTGTGTTTGCGCCCTGAATTCCAGGTTCAGACTGATTCAAGGATGCTATTGCGTCTGCTGAGATAGTTAGTATTATTTCTGGTTGAACGTTATTTGTTAAATCAATCACTTGAACGGGCCAATCACCCAACTTTTCTTGCATCTGCTCAAAGCTAGGAATAGCACCAGCCGGAACTTCACCAGATTGCTGTAAAGATTTCCATAGATTCGATAATATTACCTTAACCCCTTGGGTATTTTGCCGATACAGTTTTTGTAGAGTGATAGGAGATGGTTGTACCCATTCCAATGCTGCATTTGTCAAGGCTAAAGGTTTGGGTTGAAGAACATCGTTTTGATTCTCTGGGATTTTTGGGCCAGCAGCTAATAAGCGTAAAACTTTGCCCCGGAGTTGCACCGCTTTGATAGCGGCTATAGTAATTTGTTGTTCTCCATTTGGTAACCAGACCACAATCTGAATTTCAGGGTTAGAAGTGATTCCCAAAGTTGTCCAGAAAAATCTGGCGGGGGAAGTTTTGGCTTGGTTCAAATTCTCAAAGGGAAAATTTAGCCAGCGTTTTCCATCATGAAAGGCACTCACCTCTACCTGATACCAAACTTGGTTATCTGTGAGTTTCAAGTCTATTGAAGAATTGGGTTGCAGCCATTGGGTGCTAGTAACTTGAGTGATTGGTTTCACTGTACCGACAATTTGACTAGGGTGAGTAGAGGATATTCCCGACTTTGTACCCTCATTATTGAGTCTTGCTAATAGACCTTGAATATAAGCAAGGTCATCTTTTGTAATTTTTGGTTGCGCTTTCAACCAGGAATTAACATGTCCTTCCCCTCGTTGAACTGCTAAAATCAAAGCGAACCAAGCTTGCACCTCTAATCTATTTGGGTTCACCCGCAACGCCGCCACTGTGCGATTCCACAACCGTTTTTCATCAACTTTGAGTAAAGTAGCAATTTCTTGGGCATTATGTGGCGACGCTTCAAATACCTGTAAAGCTTTCCCCCAACGACCATCAATCAAATCTGCTAGCACTTCTTGACTAGGACTTGCCCATTTTTTCTGGGCTTGGGTTTTAGTAAATTGGGAATGCAAGCGAATCAAATCCATTTGCGCTTGCGCCGCCTCTGGCAAAACTCCTTTGCGCTGTTTCTTGATGAATTTTAACCATTCAAAGGCTGGTGTCCACAGTCCACTACGGGCAATTGATAGGGCGTTTTGATATGCAGAATCATTGAGGGCTGCTGTTTGGAGGGTAATTGCCTCCAATTGAATTGGTTTAAGGAATAATTTGAGAGGCTTGACTTGGTAAACCTGTAAGTGCGGTTCTAAACCTACAGTTTGATCAACAACTAACTCTTTTGTACCATCACCAGTTACCTGCTGCCATTTGGGTAATTGTCCGTTCGGACTTGTCCAAGACAACATTTGTAGTAAATTGGTGCGTTCTGGATTGTAGTATATAACGTGACCGTAAGCACCAGTTACTTGTTGGCGTTTACCCAGCAAATTAAACCAAACCCCTAGTGATGGTGTTCCATCGCCAAAGCGTTGCACTTCAGTTAAAGGTAAGGGAATGCTAATATCTTGAGGTTCTGATGTTTCATCAAGTGAGGAAGAAATCACAAAGGATTCTTCTGGCCCAGTTACAGATAGTTGGGTTGCTAGATAATAGTAATTTTCTGACTCAGATTTAAACTCTAACTCTTCTGAACGCTGGTAAACCCTGAGTTCCACAAGTTTTTCACAATCAGATTCACAATTAGTACGCTTTTGAAAGATTGGTAGTAAAAATGAGTTTTTCGCATTCTGATGCAAAGGCAAAGTTTCCCCGACTATTTGGTTTTTTTTACTCAAATCGACTTGAATTTGTTTGAGGGTTCGGGGGCGTTCATGGTTACCAAGGGGGATTTGTGCCCATGCAGGTAAAATTTTATTTAGCCAGCTTACCTGGTCTGGATTGAAGATAAAGAGAACGCTAATCCAGGCAAAAGCGATAATTAGACTAGCACTACTCAACAGAATTACGTAGCTTGCCGCCGTAGGCATCGCTAGCGTTGACGACAACCAACTTCCCCGTTTTAGCTTTTTCTGGGGTTTTTTAACAATGCGTTTCCTCATACCTGCATGAGGTTGATTTTGTTTAGAGGCTTTTGGTGTCGGCTTGCGTGAACGATTTGCCATATTAGTTTTCAATCAATTCCAGTGGAGCTTTTTGGGCGTTGAGCAATGGGCATTTGGGCATTGGGTATTGGTTTTTCTTCCTCATACCCCCTGCTCCCTCTGCCTCTTAAAAGTCCCCAATACCCAATACCCTGTTATACTCATCCTTTCAGAAGTTGCCCAGAAGAATTAAGTCTAATTTTTGACAAAATCCGTAGATTTCCTCATGTGAAGCTTAGGCAATGACGAATACACTCATCACTTAAGTATGTGAGCAGAGTATAAAAAATTGAAAGGTAGACTTATTAGCCGCAGTCATAGAAAAACCTGGATGCTCGCATGGTTACTAATTGCGGGAGTAAATGGAGCTGCACAAAAAGCACTAGCACAAGAGTACACAGACACAGTAACTACTCAGGCGCAGGAGAGTATAGGTTTAGATTCTCCTCCCCTCTCCCCAGAAGATTCGATGGCGCAAGTTACATCGGTTTCTCAACTCAAGGATGTACAACCCAACGATTGGGCATTCCAAGCTTTACAGTCTCTGGTAGAACGTTATGGCTGTATAGCAGGCTATCCAGATAGCAACTATCGCGGTAATCGGGTCCTAAGTCGGTATGAATTTGCCGCTGGGGTGAATGCTTGTTTAGATAGAGTCAACGAATTAATAACTACAGCTACGAGCGATTTAGTCACCCGCGAAGATTTAGCAATATTACAAAAATTGCAGTCAGAATTTGCCCCTGAATTAGCAACTTTGCGGGGTCGTGTCGATAGTTTAGAAGCCAGAACCGCTGAAATCAAAGCCAATCAATTCTCAACAACAACCAAACTCAGTGGATTACTAATAGTTGGCATTCAAGGACGAACTAGCAATCGTGGTGATGTGAATCCTAGAGATGGACAAAAAGATACAGATGATGCGGGGACAAACACTGATGTTATATCCTTGGGGCAGCTATATTTAACTAGCCAAATCACTCCCCGCAGCTACTTGTTCACGGGTCTTTTAGATGGTAAAGGTACTACCGCGCCGAGATTTACCAATAGTGTTTCTCGAAATGATGTTTTACTTGGCTACGAATTTCCTACAGATAACTTGATTGTAAGTGACCTCAATTTTCATTGGCTAGTGACAGATAAATTAGCAGTGATGGTGGGAACAGAAGGCGTAAGTATGCCAACTGCTTTCCGAGGCCCCAATCGCGTAGAAAGTGCTGCAACAGGGCCGTTGTCTTATTTTGCCCAAAGAAACCCAATTTTAAATATGGGATACGGTCACGGCGGTATAGCTATTGATTGGCAATTTGCTAAACGCGCTAGTTTACAGGCAATTTATACTAGTTATCAACCAGGAAATCCTGGTAAAGGTAGCGGTTTATTTGATGGAACCACCACTACAGGTGTGCAATTGCTGCTGACACCAACCGATACTCTAGATTTAAGTTTGTATTACGTTAATAATTACTCTTCAGATGGTTGTTTACTAACCTTTGTTGGCGATGAATGCTTAACTACAGTTAATACCACCACCGGAAAATCAGCACCTCTGCAAACTAACGCCGTAGGTGCGACTGTAACTTGGCAGATTTCGCCCCGCATTAGCGCAGGTGCGTGGGGTGGCTATACTAAATCTTATATTCCTGGGCAAGCAGGAAATGTAGAAACGACGAATTATATGGTGTTTCTGAATTTCCCTGATTTATTTGCTAAAGGAAATTTAGGTGGGATTTATGTCGGTCAACCTCCTAAAATTACTAGTAGCAACTTACCTGTAGGGAATAATGTTCCTGATTTTATCAATACTGGTTTAGGACGTGCAGGTAGACAACCAGGGACGACTACTCAAATTGAGGCATTTTATCGTTTTCAACTAACAGATAATATCAGCCTTACACCAGGAATAATTCATATCTTGGAGCCTGGCCACACACCAGGTAGTGACTCAGTTACCATCGGCATTTTAAGGAGTACTTTTAGTTTCTAATTCTGCTTGCACATGAATATTATTTAACTTATAGTGGTTCCCACATGGGTAATATACAAAAAAATAATTAACCAAAGATGAACACAGATACTCGTAGGGACACTGCAATGCCGTGTCCCTCATTCAAATCAGAATCGCTATAAGAATATTAAACTTAAGTATTGACAGATACTTATAGCCAATTAAGCACCAAAACCAATGAAAATCTCTTTTTCAATCCCCCATATTCAATTCCCTATCAACTACGCCCCATTTTAAATAATATAAAAATAAGGTTTGGTGGTAAACCAAACCTGTATATAAATCCAGTGCATAACAACATCCCAGATTAATTTACTCATTATTATATTCATAGGGCATCTTCCCATAGGATGTATGCAAATATCCTGAAACCTGATACACAATTACTCCAGTATACCCGAATACTAAAATAGAAAATCAATCTGCCATAGCCTCTAACCTATGGCAGTGTCTGCGCTCAAAATTAATCTAGATGATGTTAAAGAAATGCTTGCAGCAACACTCATCTTTGCGCTCACTCTTACTTGACATTTTCCCTCACTAATCGGCAGCACCTACTAATGGGCATTCCCAGCCGGAGACTGGGAACGAGGCAATTTCTCAAAGCTTTGTCTAGTTAGGCTTCTACTTTATTTAGTGTTCTCTTTATTAACCACCTGCGACAGCGGGGACAATACTTACTTCATCGCCATCTTTCAGGGCTGTATTAATACCATCTAAATAACGGATATCTTCGCTATCGACGTAAAAATTTACAAACCGACGTAGTTTGCCTTCGTCATCGCACAACCGGGATTTAATCCCAGGAAAGCTTTGTTCTAAAGAGTCCAATAATTCAGCAATGGTGCTACCGTTGGATTCTAGAGTAGCTTGATTATTAGTCAAATTCTGAAGAGTCGTAGGAACTAAAACTGTTACAGCCATAAAAGTACAAAGTGAAGAGTTAGGAATACAGTTAATAGTTAAGAGTTAGGAGTTATGAATCAAAAACTCATAACTCATAACTCCTAATTTCTAACTAAACGAGGACTTGTTGCCATTCCAAGCGATCCAGAGTACGCGATCGCTCTAGTGCACGTTCAAAACTATCGAGTTTGGCATCAATAGTCAAGGGTTCGCCAACGTAGCCTTGAATTGCTTCTTGGGTTTTCAGACCATTGCCAGTGATGTAAATCACGGTAGTTTCATCTGGATCAATTTTGCCAGCTTCTACCAGTTTTTTCAGCACGGCCACGGTAGTACCACCAGCCGTTTCTGTGAAGATGCCTTCGGTTTCTGCCAGCAGCTTGATGCCATCAATAATTTCTGCATCATTGACTGATTCAATATTACCACCAGTCTTCTGAGCTAGCTCTACAGCATAAATGCCGTCTGCTGGGTTACCGATCGCTAACGATTTAGCAATTGTATTCGGTTTAACTGGTTTAATAAAGTCGCGTCCTTCTTTAAAGGCTTGGGCAATGGGTGAACAACCTTCAGCTTGAGCGCCGCTAAAACGAACGCTCTTGTTTTCTACCAAACCAACTTCGATAAATTCTTGGAACCCTTTATAAATTTTGGTGAATAGTGAACCAGATGCTAAGGGAGCAACAACATGATCGGGTAGTTCCCAGCCTAGTTGTTCTGCAACTTCAAAGCCTAGTGTCTTGGAACCTTCAGAATAATAAGGACGCAGGTTAATATTGACAAAACCCCAGCCATGTGTATTAGCAACTTCTGAACAGAGACGATTCACTTGATCGTAGTTACCCTTGACGGCCATTAAGGTAGGACTGTAGATCAGGCTACCGATAATTTTTCCGGCTTCTAAATCTGCGGGGATGAATACACAGCAGTCTAAACCGGCATGAGCTGCGATCGCAGCTGTAGAATTTGCCAAGTTCCCGGTGCTAGCGCAAGAAACAGTAGTGAAACCCAACTCCCGCGCTCTGGAGAGGGCAACTGATACCACCCGATCCTTAAAGCTAAGGGTGGGCATATTAACGGCATCATTTTTTATATAAAGCTTATTTAGACCCAGGCGACGGGCAAGGCGGTGAGAACGAACCAAGGGAGTCATACCCGTTCCCACATCTATAACATTGTCAGTTGCAACAGGCAAAAAGGGACGATAGCGCCAAATTGAATTGGGACCGGCCTGAATTGTTTCACGAGTAACAGTTAGACGTAGGGCGCTGTAGTCATACTTGACTTCTAAGGGACCAAAACATAACTCACAAACATTACTGGCTTTGAGTTCATATTCCGCACCACATTCCTTACACTTCAAGGCTTGAAAGTAGGCAGTGCTGGTTTGAGTTTGGGTTTGGGTTTTGATTGCCTGAGTCATAAACTAGCTTTCCCTGTTTGTCTGTCTGCTGTCGCCTGATACTAACACGAGCAAAAATACCAGTCAAACATACCCGACTAAAAATGTCGGGTATGTTTAGTATTGAAAAGAATGATTTTTGTAAACTTTTTATCATAGTAACCCCTGCACTTAGAATTTACACTTAGACAGATATGTTATAAAAAGACAATTTAATTATATTTTTTAAGCACTAACACATAAAATGCAAATGATGATTTTGCATTCATTTACCTATTGTCGCACTCTAGTTTTTCAGAAATATCGATAAGTTAACTGTGGATACGCACAATGGTCAAGTCAATCATTACATATTCTTTGTGTGCTACATAGTTATATTCATCAACGAGACAGTATATCTTCATACAGAATTTGTCCTCGCTGAAGAAATTCATTATTTATACTGAAGTATATTTTTACAGTTAAATTTATATTTCTACTTGTAAGAGCAATCGGCAGGAAAAAAGAGCAATTTATCCGTGTTAATGACTATGAGCTTTAGTTATCAAGGCTAAACGCGGATAGGCGATTTATTTCTCTGTATTGCTTCAATATACTTTTTGAGATAAGTAACTAATTTAACTCATTAAGTATGCATTTCCTAAATCTCAACGTTCGGGTTTGACATAATCGGTAATTTTTTAAGAAATTGCCGAACCTTACCCTGCGTATAAACCCAGGATAAAAGTCCAGCAAACAAACAAACTGCTTCCATGTTAAACCTAAATAAATCTGCCAACAACCAGCGTAAGTGCTACCGATCTCTAATAGCAGCAGGATTATTATGTAATAGCCTTTTCCAATTTGTTGCACCCGTATTAGCTGAAGGTACGGCTGCGGGTGAAGTAATTAGCAACACAGCTACAGCAACCTACCAAGACGGTAATGGCCAAACACTCAACGCCACCTCTAACACAGTTACCGTTACAGTGGCAGAAGTAGCTGGTATCACAATCACAGGTAATGGTTTTGTAGATCAGAACCAGGGCACAGTAGTATCTGGTGATCAGCTCCTTTATAACTTCAGGGTGAATAACGTTGGTAACGACCCCACGAAGTTCCACATTCCTGCCAGCAACAACGTAGGTATCACTGGCCCTGGTACAGTTGTCAGATTAGAATACAGCTTAAATGGTACGGATGGCTGGACAACAATCAACGATGCCGATACACCTTCAATAGCCGCTAACGGTTCTATTTTTGTGCGTGCTGTGGTTACCGTTAATGCTGGCGCTAATGCTGGTCAAGCAATTAGAGTTACTTTAGGTGACACCGGCACTAGCACTAATACTCAGAACCAGCCGCGAACCACTAATACAGGTGATGTTTATACGGTAGATAACACTGGTACAACAAATGGTGACATTACTGGCGACCCTGCTAACGGTGTGCGTGAGGCTAGTGCTTTTGTAGACGCGACTGTCAATGCGTCAAGCTACACTTTTGCTAAGGTACTCAAAACGCCTAATGGCATCAACGATGCTGGTACTGCAAAAATCAATGATGACACACTGAGTTATAACTTGAGCCTAGAAGTACAATCAACTGATCCAACAAACAAAGGCATTAACCCAGCTGCATTAACGGGTACGCTCATAAAAGGCTTTGCAGAACCTCGCATTTTAGTTTCTGATGCTATTCCTCTGGATACTCAACTGGCGGCTGTACCAACTGCACCGACTGGTTGGCAAGCGGTTTACACTACAGATCCCATCACTACCAATGCCAATGCTGCTACTTGGCAACTACTCACTGCATCTACTAACCTGGCGACAGTAACCCGCGTCGGTTTCGTCAACAACCCGGCTGCTAGTGTCACTTCTGTTGCTCCTAATTCGCCAGCAATCAATTTCTCGATTCAGGTTAGAGTTAGATCAACTTTCACTGGAACATCATTAACGGTCAATAACATTGCCCAATTGTTTGGTCAAAGCAGTGGTATAGCAAATACAGATACCAATAACGATGGTATTCCAGATACGTTTATATATGACGAATCTGGTGACCAAAATCCCAGTAACTACAACGGTATAACGCCTCCTGGGACAGATGCAAATGGCGATGGCATTCCTGACGCCGCTCCTACCCCAGTTGAAGATGGCTATATTGACAACCCAACGGACCTAACTAATACCGGGACTGACCCTGGCAACAACGCAGGAGCTGGTCCAGGTGGTGAAGCGAGCAGTACCATAGTGACACAAGTTACTGCCACAGTCCAAAATGGACCAGAAAATTTTCCAAATGCTATTGGTCCAGGCAATAATCCTAACACCGACTTCAGCAACAAATCTTCAGCGATCGCTGCGAATATAAGACCAGGATCAACCGTAGATCCGGCGGTTGTCACCTTCAATAACACGCTAACAAATGCCAGTACCCAAGCAAACGACATTTCCCTGCTTCCTACCCCACCAGCTAATGCTGCTGATTTGCCGGCAAATACGACGGTAACTATTAAGTATCTGAATCAGACAAAAGTCTATACCTGGGACGGCACCCAATTTTTGAGTGGTGGTAGCCCGATTAATGATACGACTGATTACATCACTATTCCTGATGTGCCAATAAACAGCCCTATCAACTACTCCGTAGAAGTTGATCTACCAAGTGGCACCAACCTCTCTGCCAACGATAATATCCTCAGAGGCTACCCAGTACCTATCACTGCCTTCGTTGATGATACAACCCCTGGTTTAGGCGCAGAAACTGGTAGGAATACCACGATTGATCGGGTTTACACAGGCTTCCTAAAACTGGTTAAAGAGTCTAGAGTTCTGCAAGGATCTGGTCCAGTTGTGGGAGCCGGACAGGGTGATTTTAACTCAACACCAGCTTTTGATCCTGATGGTACTGGTGGACCCTTGCCATCTATTGATCCCAATCCAAATGTGGCTGATGTCGCAAGAACACCCGCTCAAGGAAACGTTATTGAGTACCGGATTAGGTACAGGAACATTTCTGAAGTCCAGCCCACAGACGGAAGTAATAACTCGATTTTGACAGCCAACAATGTCGTGATTACTGAAGATGGTGCTCTCTCTACTACTGTTGGGGATGGTCTAAACAACTGGGCGCTGGATAGAGATAACAATGGTCAAATTGATACCAGCAATGTTCCGGGTTCAGCTACAGATTCTTCTGTTGGCGCAACCATCAATTTCTTCAACGGAAACACGACAACAGACACGTCTAATGTCGATGTCACCAGGTATGTGGACAATGCGGGCAATGTTGCACCAGGTGGAGAACAAACATTTATCTTCCAACGCAGGGTGAACTAACGTCAGCTGTTTTTCTCATTAAGGGGAGCTAAAAGGGGTTTTCTGTATTTTACACCGCCTTTTGATCCCCCCACCCCCTTAAAAAGGGGGCTAATCACCAATCAAAATTCTGGAAGTTGAAGTTTAAAGAGGTTATTTACATGAAGCGTGTTTCTATTGCAAGTATGGGAGCGATCGCCTTGATTGCAACTACACCATTTATCAGCCAAATTCCTGGAGTAGCGAATATATGGCACTCAGGAAGTGCGATCGCCCAAAATACCCAAGCTAAAGGGCAAGTACAGTTGCGTTTGGATGCACAAAAGCAAGTTGTGCAAAAAGATGGGCAAGGTAAGGAAAAGGTAACTTGGCAACCACTACAAGGTAAAGCTGTGGTGCAGCGAGGAGATGTGTTGCGTTACACAGTCAGTGGTGAAAACAGAGGCGATCGCCCAGTCAAGAATCTCACTATTAATCAACCCATTCCTCAAGGAACGGTGTATAAGTTGAAATCTGCAAATGTCAATGCTAACAAAGGAGCAAAGATTATCTACAGCATTGATGGCGGACGCAGCTTTGTAGAAAATCCCACTGTTAAAGTCACTCTTCCTAACGGCAAAGTAGAATCTCGCCCTGCTCCAGCTACAGCCTACACTCACATTCGCTTGGGTTTTGGCGAATCTATCCCCGCGAAGACTACAGTCAAGGGGACTTATGAGGTACAGGTGCCGTGAGAAAAACAAGTTAAGAGTAGGGACTAGGGATTGGGGAACTTGTGGCTTCCTCTGGGGATAAGAGGTAATGGGGATTGGGGATTGAAAGAATTTATGACTATATCTCTTTCCTAGTAACCAGCCCCCAATACCTAGCCCTTTGCTATGAGCATTGCCCACTACGAGTCCAAATATTTTAACGGTTGCCGATTTGACAGATACACTCTGTGAAATTTGTTACTGCCAGAACCCGAACCGTGAAGTCAAATAGGAGAAAAGTTCAGTGCGCCGTCAAAAGTCGCGACACCAGATTCATATGTGCAAAAGCTGGTTCCAGCGGTTAACGGCAACCGTTTTGGTCGCAAGTGTTTTGCACAGTTCCTTACCTGGGATAGCGCAACCAGCTGATAACCGGGTTGTGCCTTCAGCTATCATAAACCAAGCTACTTATACTTATACAGATCCTACTAACAATACATTTCAAGGAACTACTAGTCAAATTCAAGCCAACTCTAGTCCCTTAATTGACCCGTTAGGACGAATTTTAGGTTGCGGTAGCGAAATTTTACCTGACTATACAGGTTTTTCTGTCGGTTTGTACGAACCTAACCCCAGCGATCCAACGGGGACAGAATTAGGAAATTTAGTTCCCCTGACCCGGACAGAGTTGCCTGATATTCCTAACAACAAAGTTCCTAGTGGGAAAGCGCCGAATATTGAGAACGCTAACCCTTACTTTATTAGTAATAATCCTGCGGGTGTATACAATTTTCTATTCGACTCAAACAAGGGTCAAACCAATGTTGGTAGAACCTATATTCTTGTAATTAATCCACCGCCAAATTCAATTTATAGACAGCGACGCATCAAGATTGAAATCGTTGGAAATACAGGCGGCAATATTGTCCAGTATGTTGCGACTTCCTTAGATGGTCAGCCAATCAATCGCACAGGCGAGACCAGGGTAGAGGACACAGCTGTCTTAGTGGACAATGCTGAACTTCAAGGACTGGACTTATTAGCGTTTGATTTGACCACAAATCTATGTCAACCCAACCAAGTGCAGATTGTCAAAACAGGCGATCGCGCTACTGCTGAACCTGGAGATACGGTCATTTACCGCGTTTCGGTCAGAAATTTAATTGATGTGAATTTGAATAATGTAGTTGTCAGCGACAATTTACCCTTGGGATTCAACTTCTTGCCCAATTCTGTCCGGGGAGAAATTGACGGTCAGCCAGTCACTATCACCTCAGAACGCAATGGAACCACGGTGACATTCAGGACAGACGCTACTATCCAACCGGAAAGAGTGTTGAATATTGCCTACGCTACCCAACTAAGCCCTGACTCTGTAAGGGGTACGGGCCGTAACAGTGCGATCGTTAACTTGCAACGGGTTGACAACGGTTTTAGCGCCAAGGATGGTCCTACAACCCACCAGTTGAAAATTCGACCAGGAATTGTCTCTGACTGCGGCACTATCATCGGTCGCGTGTTTGTAGATAAGAACTTTGACGGGGAACAACAGCCTGGTGAGCCGGGAGTGCCTAATGCCGTGATTTTTATGGAGGATGGTAACCGGATCACCACAGACCCGAAAGGTCTGTTTTCTTTAGCCAACGTGTTACCTGGAAGCCACACAGGTGTATTAGACTTCAGCAGCCTACCTGGTTATACCCTAGCTCCTAACAAAAAATTCCGCGAACGCAATAGCCAATCTCGCCTCGTGCGTTTACAGCCTGGTGGGATGGTACGTATGAACTTCGCAGTCACCCGTACCTTCCAGGAGGAAGTAAAGAAATGAAACCCAGACTGCACCCTTCAAGTAGTTTCAAGTTTCGGCTGGGGGTTATGGCATTTTCTGTCAGCTTGGTTGCATATCCAACTATAGCAAAAGCCGAATTTTTTGAGCAATCAGAGACTCCGGTAAAAACAGTTAAACAGGATATCACACAGACAACTGAACAAGAAGAAAAGATTAGTGCTAACTCATCTGTTTCCAATACTTCCGCAGCCTCTCTGGTAACAAATAGTTCTGCTGACACTTCTACCTCAACTCGGCTCAGGAATGCTTTGAATAACAAGCAAACCGCAACTAAAATTTTGCAGCTTCCAGCAGTAGATAATACCAAGCTAGATGTAGATTTACGGAAAATAGCAGGAACTGAGGACAAGGTAACAAAGCGACAAAAAGAGATTTCCTCTCAATCTTCCAAGTTCTCAACTGCCCAAACCCCCTCAATAGCGGTAAAAATCCTTACACCGACGGCTAACACAATTGTAGATGGGCCAACTACAACAGTAATATTGCAATTCTCCCCCGGCACTCAAATAGAATTGCGGGTGAATGGTGCGTTAGTAGAAACCTCGTTAATTGGACGCACAGAAACAGACATTAATACCAAATTAGTAACACAGACATGGTTTGGTGTTTCTTTAAAAGAAGGAGAAAATACCATCTCTGCACAGGTGGTAGGTGCGACAGAAGCGCCTGTGACAATACAGGTGGTGGCGCGAGGAACGCCGAAGCAACTCACGCTGGAAACGGTTGAGGCTCGCATCCCAGCTGATGCACGTTCCACGGCAACAATTCGAGGTGAACTCATCGATGAAAATCGTAATCGTGCTAACCAAGATGCTGTTGTTACCTTAATATCCACAGCTGGCGAGTTTGTTGGGGAAGACTTCAAACCCGATCAACCAGGATTCCAAGTAGAGGCAAAGGCAGGGCAATTCACAGCAAATCTGCGGTCAGACTTGAAGGCGCAAACTGTGCGAATTCAAGCAACTACTAGCAGTTTAGAAGCTTTTACCCAACTGCAATTTGAAACGGCACTACGTCCTAGTTTAGTCACTGGGGTAATAGATTTGCGTTTGGGCGCTAGAGGTACAAATTATTACGGAAGTTTCCGTGATTTCTTGCGTCCCGATGAAGATAACAAAACACAATTAGATTTCAATTCAGCAATATTTGCGACTGGGGCAATTGGCGAGTGGTTGTTTACAGGTGCATACAACAGTTCTCGCAGCCTTAATGAAGACTGCAACTGTGATAATCGTCTTTTTAGAACATATCAATTTAATGAGCAAAACTATCCTGTCTACGGCGATAGCTCTAGAGTTGATGTCATTACTCCTTCAACTGATAGCGTATTCCTACGTTTAGAACGCTCGACTGGCATCTTGGGAGCTGCACCTGATTATGCGATGTGGGGTGACTACAATACTGAAGAGTTTGCTCGTTCGTCACAGCAATTTACTGCTATCACCCGTCAACTCCAGGGCTTTAAAGCTAACTACAACTTAGGAAATCTACAAATTACAGGTTTTTATGGCAATCAGCTAGAAGGGTTTCAACGGGATACCATTGCTCCTGATGGCACCAGTGGCTATTACTTCCTCTCCCGTCGAATACTCCTTCCAGGTAGTGAAAATGTCTTTATTGAGTTAGAAGAACTTAATCGTCCTGGTACTGTATTAGAGCGCAGACAGCTTGACCGAGGACCAGACTACGAAATCGATTACGATCGCGGCACCTTATTATTTCGCGAACCGATTCTTCGCACTGATATCGATCAAACCGGACAAGTATTGGTACGCCGGATTGTTATAACTTACCAATACGACAGCCAAGACTCTGATAGCAGTATTTTTGCTGGTCGTTTGCAATATAACCTCTCCCGCAACGCTACCAACCAAAGTTGGATAGGAGCAAGTTTCGTCCAAGAAAATCAGGGGGTGCGTGACTTTCAACTTTACGGTACAGATGCGCTGATTGCTTTGGGTGACAAGGGTAGGTTGACAGCAGAATATGCTCATTCATCCAATGATTCTGAACTTATAGGGAAGGTCAGTGGCAGTGCTTACCGCTTGGAAGCTGAGGGACAGATTGCTAATGGTATTCAAGGGCGTGCTTATTATCGTCATGCTGATACGGGCTTTGCTAATAATGCCACTATCAGCTTTGTACCAGGGCAAACCCGCTATGGGGCACAAGTTACAGGCAGACTGACATCAACCACAAATGTGCGAGCGCAATACGACCACGAAGACAATTTTGGTATTGCACCACAACCACTAGATACATTTGAAGAACTATTTGCACCGCGTTCTGAAGCGATACCTGGTAGTAAAGTAGATAATTCCCTGACAACGCTTTCTGCTGGGATTCAACAACGCTTCGGTAACGCCACACTCGATGTGGATTGGATTCATCGTCAAAGAGAAGACCGCATCCCCGACAGCGCCCTAAGTGGTACTTCCGATCAGTTGCGATCGCGCTTCACATACCCTCTAGCCAAAAACTTGACTTTCTTGGCGCAAAATGAACTTACTTTATCTTCTGAGGCTGATACTGTTTACCCAGACCGTACCATATTAGGGTTGAATTGGGCTGTATTGCCTGGTGTCAATCTCACTCTTGCTCAACAGTTTTACTCTGGCGGTCAGTTTAGTGATAACTCCATCACCAGCTTGAGTGTTAACGGCGAACACAAACTTGGCTCAGATACCACCTTGACTGGTCGTTATTCGATTTTAGGTGGTGCCAATGAAATGACTACCCAAGGCGCTATTGGACTAAATAATCGCTGGCTTATTGCTCGTGGTTTGCGGCTGAACCTGGCTTACGAACACGTCTTTGGTGGCTTCTTTGGGCGGACTGCGGCGGGACAGCAATATGCTCAACCCTTTGCCGTTGGTCAAACTGCTTCCTCTATCGGATTTGATGGTGGTGATAGCTATAGTGTCGGGCTGGAATACAGTGATAATCCACAGTTTCAAGCCAGCGCCCGCTACGAACATCGCACTTCTTCTAGTGGTTCTAACACCGTCATCTCAGCTGCTGCTACTGGTAAAGTTTCTCCGGCTCTCACAGCTTTGGTGCGCTATCAACAGGCAAATTCTTCCAATCAAAGGCTTTCAGGACTAGGAGATACAGTTAACTTGAAGGTGGGTTTAGCTTACCGCGACCCCAATAACGATTCATTTAATGCTTTATTGCGTTATGAATATCGCCAAAATCCATCTGTCATACCTGATACACTCCTTTTTGGCAGTGGTACGGGTTCTGATGACCATACCTTTGCTTTAGAAACTATCTATGCTCCTAACTGGCAATGGGAATTCTACGGCAAGTATGCTTTGCGTAACAGTACGTCTTACTTAGCTAACGATTTAGTCGGCACCAGTATGGTCAATCTAGCGCAATTCCGAGCGACCTATCGCTTGGGATACAGCATGGATTTGGTGGGTGAGGCTCGCTGGATTGGTCAATCTAACTACACAGAAACAGGCTTCGTGATTGAAACAGGCTATTACCTAACTCCTAACCTGCGGCTGGCTGCTGGATACGTTTTTGGTAATGTCGATGACCGAGATTTCTCAGGTACGCGATCGGCAGGAGGGGCATATTTAGGGGTAACGCTGAAGCTCAACGAATTGTTTGAGGGCTTTGGACAGCAAAAACCTGTACCACGTAAAGAACGACCAATTAGCGATACCCAGGTGAAAAAGGAAAGCTAAAAATATGAATTTATTTATACATGGAAATTTCTGTAATTATCTTACAAAATCAAATTCGGCAGATTACAGCCTCCTGCATAGCACCTCTAGACCTGCAATAAATGCATTAATTACAGCGCTTTTTCTTGGCGTAAATATTATTAAGAAGTTCCAGCCATGAAAATACGTCAGTCTCATTTACACAAATTTTTAGCTTCCACCACCTTGACTTTGGCAGCAGCAATCCTGTGGCCATATTCATCAGCACTTGCTACTGCACAACTTACAATTACTCCCATTACCTGGAACATCATTGGCTTAGATAGCAATAACGTCAGCGTCGGGCCAAATGTTTTTATGACAGGTGCTCGTGTATGTAACACTGGCAGTACTGCCGCCACCAATGTCAAAGCTACCTTTGTGCGAGAGGGAGCTACCAACAGCTTCATAAATTTACAAGGTGCCAGCACACTCTCTATTCCTTCTCTAGCAGCTGGTTCTACTACTGCTGCTAATACTCGCCCTCCCACCTTTTATGGAGCAGTCCCTAGCAACTGTACTGACTTTTACTACAACATTGTTATTACCCGTAATTCAGCAGCTTATAACACTAAACAGCTATATCGCATTGAAGCGACTGCTGATAATCTTGGTATTGTCAGCACCCCAACAAATCGTGAGTTGTATGTAGAAAAACTGATTTCTCAAAATCGCAATTCAGTAGCAACCATCACAGGGCCATCTACTGTTGTTGTTGGCCAGACTTATCAATATACAGTTACAGGAAGCACAGCTACTGGGGGATATGAACAGTTGGTGTTCTCCCCAAACTTTCCTAACACAATTTTTCAGGTAGTTGGTGTTACAGCAACCTACACAGCACCATCTAGTGTAACTAACAATTCAATATATGCGGATGCTTGTGGTTGGACTAATGATATTACCAGTTCCTTTTACCATAACAACTTAACATGTAGTGACACATCAATTTCAGATGGTTACTCTGGTGGTAAAGCAGGTAACAATGTCAGCACAACTTACACTGTCAAGATTCTCTCAGCTGGTACTGCCACATTCGTCAATTTGATCTACGACTTTTCGGGTAGTAGCTATCACTATAATACTGACTATAACGACGCTACCAAAGGTACTACTATCACAGCTATCGACCCACCAGATTTAACGATTACAAAAAGCCATACAGGTAACTTTACTCAAGGAGGAAGTGGAACTTACAACCTGACAGCAAAAAACTCCGGTAGCAGCCCTACACTCCAACCAGTAACTGTAGTGGATGACTTACCTACAGGACTCACGCCCACCACAGCTAGTGGTACTGGCTGGACTTGCACAGTATCAGGACAAAAAGTTACCTGCACCCGTTCGGATATTCTAGCTGCTGGAGCCAGCTACCCAGCAATTAGTCTCAATGTTGCTGTAGCTTCTAATGCCTCATCCAGCCTGACTAACGTTGCTAATGTTTCAGGTGGTGGCGAGACGAATACAACTAACAACAATGCTAGTGACCCTACAATAATAAATGGTGTTTCTGACTTAACAATTACCAAGACTCATACGGGCAACTTTACTCAAGGCGTAAGCGGAACATACACTATCACTGCAAAAAACTCTGGTGGTGCTGCCACCAATGGACTTGTAACTGTAACTGACACTCTGCCCACAGGTTTGACTCCCACAACGGCAACAGGCACAGGCTGGACTTGTACAGTATCAGGACAAACTGTTACTTGTACGCGCTCCGATGCCCTGGCAGCAGGTTCAAGTTATCCTGATATCAGCCTCAGTGTCACCGCAGCTTCTAATGCTGCATCCAGCCTGACTAACGTTGCTAATGTCTCAGGTGGTGGCCAGACAAATACCAGCAACGACAGTGCCAGTGACCCTACAACAATTAATGGCGTTGCTGACCTAACCATCACCAAGACTCATATAGGCAACTTTACTCAAGGCTCAACCGGAATATACTCCATCACTGCAAAAAACTCCGGTGGTGCTGCCACCAATGGACTTGTCACCGTGAGTGACACTCTGCCGACTGGTTTGACTCCCACGACGGCGACGGGTACAGGCTGGACTTGCACAGTATCAGGACAAACTGTCACTTGTACCCGCTCCGATGTTCTTGGGACAGGTGCTAGCTACCCAGCAATTAGCCTCAGTGTTACCGCAGCGTCTAATGCTGCATCCAGCCTAACTAACGTTGCTAATGTCTCAGGTGGTGGCCAGACAAATACCAGCAACGACAGTGCCAGTGACCCTACAACAATTAATGGCGTTGCTGACCTAACCATCACCAAGACTCATATAGGCAACTTTACTCAAGGCTCAACCGGAATATACTCCATCACTGCAAAAAACTCCGGTGGTGCTGCCACCAATGGACTTGTCACCGTGAGTGACACTCTGCCGACTGGTTTAACTCCTACAACGGCGACGGGTACAGGCTGGACTTGTACAGTATCAGGACAAACTGTTAGTTGTACACGCTCCGATGTTCTCACAGCAGGTTCAAGCTATCCAGCAATTAGCCTCAGCGTTGCTGTAGCCTCTAATGCTCCATTCAGCTTAACTAATGTTGCCAATATCTCAGGTGGTAGCCAGACAAATACCACCAACGACAGTGCCAGTGACCCCACGACAATTAACGGTTTTGTTAAGTTAATTTTAATCAAACGCATTACTGCTATTAATGGCAACACCTCGAATGGTTCTGTGAATTTAACTCAAGTTGTTGATGACCCCAACAGCACCGATGACAACAACAGCAACTGGCCTGCTAATTACCTTAAGGGTGCAATTGATGGCGGTAAAGTTAAACCAGGCGATGAGTTAGAATACACTGTTTATTTCCTCTCCAGTGGCAGTATTCCTGTGAGAAATCTCAGTGTCTGTGACTTGCTGCCTGTTAGTACCACCTTTATTCCCACTGCTTTTACATCTAATTCTGGTATTACTCTAGCAATTGGCTCTACAACACCAGTCTCTTTGACGAATGCTAGTGATACCGATGGCGGTCAGTTTATCCTAGCTGGTACAGAAACTCCTGGCTCTTGTAACAAAGCTGCCTTCACCAACCCCACTCCATCTGCTCAGAACCTTTCAGGAGCCGTGGTAGTCGATGTAGTCACGGGTTCGACTACATTCCCTGCTAACACAACTGGTAGTCCTGCATACGGTTTCATTCGGTTGCGAGCTAAGGTGAAGTAATACGATTTTTAGTTTTGGAGGTATGTAATTTAACGTCAGTTTGGGTTAAGAAGATTTATTCAGCATTGGTTGACTGAAACGACGCAAACACGTTGACATATCTCAGAATCAAGCAACGGTGTAATGAGGTTTTTAGCTTATCCCGAACATTCGTTGGAATTAGCACGACTTCATCACCATAATGTGCCAAATGCAACCCACTAGGTACACCAATTAATTCCTAGTGGTTTATGCGTTTCCGGGGTAGGGTGAAATAAAGATAAGATTGTAGAGACGTAATACTGCTACGTCTCTACAAGGGTTCTGGATGATGCGTATTTAATTTCTGGTGATGTCTAATTCTTAGACAGATAAGGCTTGTCTCACTTCAATTGGTTCACCTGTCAAACTAAAAGGGCGAACTTCGGTAATTTTTACCTTCACCAATTGCCCTTTCAATTCTTTGATGTCGCCACTAAAGAATGTCAGACGATTACCATCAGTACGTCCCATCACCTGAGCTTTATCTTTGGGGTTTCGGTCTTCTACCAAAACTTCTTCGATACGTCCAAAGTAACGTTGCGATCGCTCGGCTACTTTCAAGTTTCCTAAATGATTCAGGCGTTGGAGGCGATCGCTTTTAACTTCTTCACTCAGTTGATTGTCCCATAATGCGGCTGGTGTCCCTGGACGCGGTGAATATGCTGCTGTGTTCAACATATCAAAGCCAATATCTTCTACCAGTTTCAGGGTATTTTCAAACTGTGCTTCTGTCTCCCCAGGAAAACCGACAATCGCATCGGCACTAATAGAAGCATCTGGCATATACCGCCGAATGGTATCGATGATACGGCGATATTTTTCATGAGTATAACCCCGCGACATCGCTTTCAAAAGTTCATTATCCCCAGATTGAAAGGGAATGTGAAAGTGTTTGCAGACTTTGGGCAACTCAGCACAAGCCTTAATTAATCTTTCTGTAAAATAACGGGGATGGCTAGTAGCAAATCTTAACCTTTCAATCCCCGGCACATCATGTACATAATAAAGTAAATCTGTGAAGTTGTGCAGATGCCGGCCTTCTGCTGTTGTTCCTGGTAAATCTCTACCGTAAGCGTCAATATTTTGACCAAGTAGAGTAATCTCCTTGTAGCCTTGCCGTCCTAATTCTTCCATTTCAGCCCGAATCGCTGACGGTGTGCGAGATTGTTCGACACCTCGCACATTGGGAACCACACAGTAGGTGCAGCGTTCGTTACAGCCGTAAATTATATTTACCCAAGCTGTTACCTTACTATCCCGTCGCGGCTGGGTGATATCTTCAATAATATGAACCGACTCGGTAGCGACTACTTGGTTGCCGTCAAACACCGACTCCAACAAATCTTTGAGGCGATTGGCGTGTTGTGGCCCCATTACCAAGTCTAATTCCGGGACTCGCCGCAATAGCGCTTCACCTTCTTGCTGGGCAACACAACCAGCAACGATGAGGGTTAAATCAGGCTGCTCATGTTTGCGCTTTGCTTGTCTGCCAAGATAGGAATATACCTTTTGCTCGGCATTATCCCGAATTGTGCAGGTATTATAGAGAATTACATCTGCATTATTTGGATCTTCTGCCCATTCAAAGCCCATGTCTTCCAAAACGCCAGCCATGCGCTCTGAGTCAGCTTTATTCATCTGACAACCGAAGGTAGTGATGTGGTAGTGGCGTTTAGAAGTGGTCATGGGCAATTATGCTTAATCAGCGAAATGTATATAAAGTTTTTTTCTATTCTAACCCGCGTAAATCATTGTAATATCATGTGCGGTTAATCAATCTGGGTAAAAATGTTCATAGTCAGAACCGAAGCCCTGATTATGTAAAGCTCTTTGGGCATAGCTGGGCTTACTGCGTAGCGTCTCGTAAACATGATTAAAGTTCTGACTAAAAATCAAAGTTATTATTATGAGCATTTTACTGGAAATTATATAAATTACAATGCATCTTTTTGAAATTTTAGATTTATAATAATAGACTTATAAGCGATAAATGCTGATATTTACGTTGTTCCTTAGTTAACTAATTAGAGTAAAGTTATTCTTGACCATCAAAGCCAACTTTATCATAAATATCTAATAAAGGGATTTGAAATTCAATAGAGGATAGTATTAGGATATTACTATCTTCTTCATATTCAGAGAAAATCCATTTTTTCTCATCAGTTTTAGAATATTGTTCTACATGATTTTTGTACTGATCAATTAGAACATATTCCTGAAAACTGGGGATAGTACGATAAGCCGCAAATTTTTCATCTCTATCATAGCTTCTAGTAGATTTGGATAGAACTTCACAAATTACTAAGGGATTAATAATTGTATCTGTACGTCCCTCAGAAAATTCTAATGAACCTGCAACAACCATAACATCAGGATATGTATGAATTCGCTTTTTGGGAATCCATAGACGTTGATCGGCTATGAATACTCGATAAGGTTGCCGCTTCAAAGCAAAATTGAGGGCTGCATAAAAATTACCAGCTATTTGGTTGTGATTTGGTGTTCCACCTGTCATAGGTATAATTTGACCATCTATATATTCATGACGAGACTCGGAAATGACTTCTAGTTCTAGATATTCTGTGGGAGAATAGTTGCGTTTTTCTTGTAATTGCATAGGACAAGATTCTTTGGAATTTTTGATTTTGCATTGACCAGATATGTCTGATCAATGCTATTCGTTTTTACTGTAGCGTTGTTTTTTTAACGCAGAGGAACGCTAAGGGAAACGCAGAGGGAACGCGGAGGGTTTATTAGGCTGGGTTCCAAGTGCCGTGGAAGCTGTGGGGGATGATGCTGGGTAATCCTAGTTTGCAAACGGGTTCGGCATCCAGGCGATCGCTATCAAATATCCAAACTTCGCTACTATGAGAATTACCATCGTAGACAACAGTTAGTACCCAACCTTGTGCAGGATTTTGGGTATCTTGGGCAAAGATGGGTTCTGAAGGATAACGGTTTTCTCCAAAGTCTGCTTCGGTGAGGGTTTCGGTCTTGTGATCAAAACGAGCGATCGCATTTAATATTTCTTGGCTAATATCTGTTCCTGAACGGGATTTTGACATATATGTGTAACGGGAAGCTTGCCCCACGTTTTGCTGTGGTACATTGGGAAATTCACAATGTCCGTTCAATAGCGGTTGAATTGACGTAATTTTGCCAGTTTGAGGATGCAGATGAACTCGCGTTAATGTACTTTTTGCTACGGTGTGAGTCTTACCTGTCGCTACTTCCTTGAGATACTGGTTAGTTTGAAAATCTTCATAACGGGCGATATCCACAATCACTGAACCGCTAGCATCTACATAACCGTTAGCAAAATGCCATTGGAACCAAGGTTCGGTTTCTCCACGACTCACTACAGATAGGGTTTCCCGATCAATAACTAAAATCTGAGTTCCTAATTTAGGTTGCCAATCTAGCGAATCACTATAGTTGCTTATCCCTATTAGCAGAGGTAAGACATTCAACCGCACTGGCGGAATGAAAAATACAAGATACTGTCCTGCTAAAACAAAATCATGTACTAATGGCACACCATCTAATTGGTATGCGGCTTGTTGGATAATCCTCCCAGTTGAATCGCTTTTGTAAATATAAAGCGTCGCATTTAATCCAGGGCTAATGCCAAAATTAAAAATTTCTCCTGTTTGCTTATCACGCTTATAATGTGCAGAATAGTTTAATCCTTCAGTTAACCCCCCTAAATCATCTTCACCCGAAGTTTCTAAAGTTTGTAAATCGAGGGCGTAGGGTTTACCACCTTCCCATAGTGCCAAAAGTTTATCTGGAAGTGCTAGCACCGAGGTGTTGGCAGCATTCTTGATGGGCTTTTGCCATTGATTCCAAATTGGGCCTGGTGCAGTCATGCCATAATTGCCGTAGACTAGTTTCCCTGCTGCGGCTTCTTCTTGATAACCAGAGGTTTGCACGTAGCGATAAACCCCGGTTGCAACTGCATCGCTAAAATTTACAGCTAGAATTGCTCCATCTCCATCAAACCAGTGTCCCACGTGAATGCCACCGCGTTCTAGCCGTGCGGGACCATTGCGGTAAAGTGTGCCACGCAAGTCATCTGGAATTTTGCCAGAAAGAATTGGCAATTGGGTAGCGGGAAATTCTTTTGCTGATTCTGCGTTAGCATTCGCGCAGCGTTCCGCAGGAAAGCTCACCGTTGGCGTAGCCTCTCGTCGAGAAGGTATCGCACCTGCCCAGGCTTTTATTGTTGACTTTTCCTCACTAGTCTGCATAACAGATTTTTTGCGTACCTAAATTATCGATCTACATAGCTGCATTCTTACATTTTCATTTTTTGTTAGCTAAAGTTGGATATGGCTGAGGACACGATCGCATTTTGGCTAACTTTCGTATTTGTTGCCTAACTAGCTTCTGGCTGCTGCCTAGTACCGCAAGGCGGAAGTCAAAAGCCAAAAGTATTATGGAATAAGCTTTTTAAAGATTTTCAATGGTTGCTCTATTTACGCCGTAACCTACTAGACACCCTAATCTCCATGCTTTTTTAGGAAGATTATAATTTTTTACTGGGTACAGACTATACAGATAGCGATCGCCCTACAATTGAAGGGGTAGGAGAGAGAAGGGAAGAAAGCTTATATCTATGCCTTTGGGTTATTTTTAACTGTACAGTTATTATTGCCCTGCTGCACTAGTATGTCAAAATAAAAATACCCGATACCTCAAGGTGAGCGATCGCTCCAAAAGCTAGATTAAAGGATTGACCTGAGCAATGGCAGACCCAACCAATCACAATCAAGCGGGAGAAGTAGCTCCCAGCACAGTTGACCAGCAAGCTCCCAGTGTGGCTGAAGAACACGCTCCTAGTACAGACTCACCCGAAGCCACAGACCTTCCTACTGCTAACGCGCCAGATCCTAAAGCTGCAAACTCCGAAGATAACCCCAATGCTGCTAAACCAGCTGCTGCATCATCCAAGCGAGAAAAACCAGCAGCAACGGGAGAAAAACCAGCCGCCGCAGCTAAAGCCGCTAAAAAGGAAAAAGCCCCATCTGTTGAAGATAAGCCATTTGTAGAGTTCATTGAGCAAGACTACTTACCAGCTTTACAAAAAGCGATCGCTCAACAAGGTGTGCAAGATTTACAGGTGTCTTTTGCCAAGCAGAAAGTGCCAATCACTGGCTTTGAATCTGCCCAAGAATGCTGGCAAATTATCGGCAGTTGGAAAGAAACAGGTCAGCGTCAGTTTAACCTGTATTTCCCTGACGAAGATATTCAAGGGAAAAAGGGATTTTCCTGTAATGAAGGGAAAAAACCTAGCACTCTTGAGTCATTCTTAATCGATGAGCGTAAAATTACACTCGACTTGTTGGTATATGGCTTAGTTCAGCGCTTGGGTGGTCAAAAGTGGCTAGGTATAAATTAGTCATTGGTCATTAGTCATGACAAATGACAAAATGACAATTTAAAGTTCATGGAAATGGTAGATAACGGCTCCAGTATTGGGGTCGTTATCTATTTTTACATAACCTGATTTGTACATCTCATTGAGAGTAGCTTCTACTTCAGCAAAGCTAGCGCCCGTGAATTTAACGCCTTGAGTGACAGTTAAAATACCACCCTTACTTTCCGCCGCTTCAATCAGTTTAATCATCAGTTGGTTTCCTGTTGGAGCGTGAACTTGAGAGGTCACTACTGCTTGATTCAACGGCACACCGAAGGGAGATACACCTGCTCTTAATCTCAGCTTGTGTTCGTATTCCTCAACGATGTTGGGGATAAAGAACAAATCCACGATCTGCCCTATACCAAATACACCACCAGTCAACAGCCAAAACAAACCAGTCCCGATCTTGCCATTGTAGAAACGGTGCAATCCTCCCACCCCCATAAATCCAACTGCACACAAAATGTAAGAGACAAGAAGTCGGTCTTTCTGCTGATTGTTTTCAAGATTCATCTTGTTTTCAACCTTATGGATTTGCTCTTGTTGTTTAAGATGGGTGTCCCATATTGTAGTAGCAACTACAAAAAATTACTGAGATAATAATGCTTTAAGAGTAAAATAAGTGCGTGCTACTCCACTTGATCGAAACAGTGCTGATCGCGGAACTACGTTTATCTGACTACTAATCCGCAATTCTTGGTTCCGCAAATATTGAATGATTGTTGCAACTCTTAATCTTTTGCTTACAAATTTCTAACCCGCACCTTGGTAGACTAAACTTTATACAATTGCATTATTGTCGGCTGTTACGCCTTAACAGAACATTACCCTTAGCTTTCTGGTGAGGCATTCCGATATTGGGGGTTTCCCCATGAGGAACTGCACCAAGCCGAAGGGTCTACTTAAGATAATAAAGACGAAAGAGCAATCAAGACATGGTAGATTCCCTCAAAAAACCAGGCTTTGAAGAAATCCGGCCAGGGATTAAAGTCCCGGCAAAAGAAACCTTGTTAACACCTCGGTTTTATACTACCGATTTTGATGAAATGGCGCGGATGGATATTTCCGTCAATGAAGACGAGTTACAAGCCATTCTCGAAGAGTTTCGCACTGACTATAACCGCCATCACTTTGTTCGGGATGCCGAGTTTGAACAATCCTGGGATCATATTGACGGGGAAACTCGCCGATTGTTCGTTGAGTTTCTAGAACGCTCGTGTACGGCAGAGTTTTCCGGCTTTTTGCTGTATAAAGAACTTGGTCGTCGCTTGAAAGGCAAAAGCCCCGTTTTGGCAGAGTGTTTTAACCTGATGTCACGTGATGAAGCGCGTCACGCTGGCTTTTTGAACAAAGCTTTGTCGGACTTTAATCTGTCTTTAGATTTAGGGTTTTTGACTAAAAGCCGCAATTATACCTTCTTTAAACCGAAATTCATCTTCTACGCTACTTATCTATCTGAGAAGATCGGTTATTGGCGCTATATCACCATTTATCGCCATTTAGAAGCACATCCCGAAGACCGGGTTTATCCAATCTTCCGGTTCTTTGAGAACTGGTGTCAAGATGAAAACCGTCACGGCGATTTCTTTGATGCGATCATGAAATCTCAGCCGCAAATCTTGAATGATTGGAAAGCACGGCTGTGGAGTCGGTTCTTTTTGTTGTCGGTGTTTGCGACAATGTATCTCAATGACATCCAACGCAAGGACTTTTATGCCACCCTTGGATTGGATGCGCGAGAATACGACATCCATGTAATTCAGAAGACAAACGAAAATGCAGGTCGCGTATTCCCGCTGATGCTGGATGTAGAAAATCCAGAGTTTTATCAGCGCTTGGATACTTGTATAAGCAATAACGAGAAGTTGGGTGCGATCGCTAACTCCAGCACTCCCAAATTCCTGCAAATCTTCCAAAAACTGCCATTTTACATCTCCAATGGCTGGCAGTTATTGCGGCTGTACCTAATGAAGCCGATTGATACTGTTTCTGCTCAAGGGGCAGTTCGTTAAGTTAAAACAGGTTTGCGAAAGCTTTAGTGGTTCTGCGGATTGCAGAGCCACTTTTTTTGTCCTAAATATTAGAGGTTAGCCGATTAGGGAACTCCAAAAAATAAATTATCCAAATTTCTGGATTTCACTACGACTTTCCCTCCCCCTGCTCCCTGCCCCCTGCCCCCTGCCTCTATAACGTACCCCTTTGGGGAAGCAAGCTACGCGTAGCGTCCCGCAGGGATGGTATATTTTTTTATTTGGAAGTCCCTTAGTACTGCGATCGCTAACTTACTGGCAGGCAAAAATCGGATTTGATAAAAAGATTAGTTTAAGAACTTTGACTCTTAGATGTGGAATTCCCCGATGTTACCAGCAAGGAAAATCCAGCATCCTAGATTGAGTTGCTCTACCAACTCATAATGGAAATTTTAATAACCCTTACACCAATTGTCATCATCGTAGGTTTAGGATTACTAATTTTAAGCCTTTTCCGAGAAATGAAAAACCAAAAGCCAAGCACTAACAATCGTAATCCGCAAAAACAATCTACTCAGCCGAAAACTACTACAAGTGTAGATAACTACACTCAATCACAATTAATAAGTATGCTGCAAGGAGATCGTGATGCATACCAACGCCTGATTACAGTTGCTAAAAGGCAATATCCAGGGAAAAGCGAACAGTGGTATTGGGAGCGAGCTATAGAAGATTTAATTAGAGACAGACGTTAATTATTACTAGAGTGAATAAGCGCTTTCGAGAACAGTAGCAACGCCACCTATGAAGATGGTTTTACCGAAAATAACCACAGCTATGTCTGGCGACAAAAAACTTCTCTACGTTTCCTGCGGGATGCTAGACAAACGCGCAACGTATCGCAGACAGACACTCCGCGTAGCTTGCTTCTTCGTAAGAGTATGTGTCTACATAAAAAGTACCCTTGAGTGTACTATTTACTGCCTAATTCTATATTCCATGCTAAGAATAATGTGGATATAATTAGCAACTAAGCAAAAATAGAGTGATTGAGTATCTTGGTTAATTACCTCAAAGCAATTCACAGATATTCAGTAGCCCTATTAAATGCCTAGAAATTTTAAAATAATTGGAGGCAAAATGGTTTCTAAGGAAAATATAACTGATAATGATTGGAAGTTAGATGAAAGCAGGACACTGATTCAAGCACTGATAAAAGATTTTTATAAAAATAATTTAAATAATTTTGCAGATTCAAGTAAACAAGAAGGATTAGTAGCAGCAGGAAAAGAAATATCTCAAATAATTATATTGTTTAATAGACTTCAAAAACTCATTAATAAAAATACGCCACAAAATATTTGGTGGAACAGAATACCGAGAATAGTTATACCTGACAATAGTGATAAAATTCAAAGAGAACTGACTGAACTCTCTAAAGCTTTAATATTTGCAATAGAAGCTCTTTGCGAATCATCCTCAAATATAAATATTGCTCAAGCTATTAGATTTGACGTTGAACAAATTGTTTGTAAATATGAACATCCTCTAACAGGATTTATCATCAACCCCTTTTTATCAGTTCATCGTTCACCATCAACGACGACTAAAGTAATTTTTGGGCTAATAAGCGCCGTTTTTATATATGGAGGAATTACTTCTTCTTCTATTGCGGGACTTTGGATATTTTCAGAAGTTATTAATTATTATAACAACAGTAATTACAATATAAACAAGAAGCTTTTACAAAGCGAAATCAAAGAAATTCAAAAATATACAGATAATCGCGTAGAGGAAATTCAAAATAAAGGTGAACAAAAAAATCAATCAGAGAATACAAATGCTACTTCTGCAAATGATATTAATAAATTGAAAACGAATAAAGAAGAAATTAAAGAATTAAGTATAATCTCGCAAAAAAATGCAGAATTTAAAAATACAGAATTAACAAGTCTAAATAATAACCTTGCTGAATTAAATGCACAATATAGCAAAAGGCAATCTGTAAATCAGAAGTATAATGAATTTCTCCTTCAACTAAGTCTAGCTATTTCGGCAGGAACATTAGGTAGCATTATCAGTATTTTAATCAGAATTGAAGAATTTCAAAATAAGAAATATTCTGATCCACTAACTCCATTCCTTGTGGGTGCTTTTAAACCAATGATCGGAGGAGCATTTGCTGTTTTGTTTTTAGCCTTAATTAATTCTGGAATAATATCAATGTTTATTAATCCCAGCGTCTTCAAGCTAAATCCAACTACCAATCAAGAATCATCTCAAGATCAACAAAGGTCTTTAATTTTTGTTATAGCATTCGTTGTTGGTTTTAGCGAACGGCTTGCAAAAGATTTTATCGGCAAGGCAGAAGAGATAGCAGGTGCAAACCGAGAAAATCTTGAATATAAACCAGTTAATAATGAATTATCAATTGATATAGATAGTTTAAATATGCCGGATAAAAAATTAGCTAATAGTGCAATTGCTTTAAATACACTGCCAAATAAAGTAGATAGTAGTAATTTGCAAAATGGCGCAGATTATTTAGACTCTAGCAAAGGCGATCGCTAATCTTTCACTCTATGCCAAATAAACACTTTTATCACATTGGTTTTGGACAAGATGATTTAGGTTCATCACCTCCCAGCATTGCTTTATTATCTGGCGACCCGGAGCGATCGCGTCTCATTGCCCAAACTTCTTTACAAGAAGTGCGCTTGTTGTCCGAAAATCGCGGACTCAATAGCTATGTAGGATATTTGCCTAATGGTCGGATCATTTTATCAGCTACTAGTGGTATAGGTGCGCCTTCATTAAGTATTGTTGTCAATGAATTAGTACAAGTAGGAATCCGGAAAATTATTCGCATTGGAACTTGCGGATCAATTCAACCGCATATACCAGTTGGTAGCGTTGTTATTAGCAGTGCAGCATTGTGCCGCCAAGGTGCAGCAAATGACATTGCGCCTATGGAGTATCCAGCCGCAGCCGATCCTTTTCTCACAGTCGCTTTAGTTGAAGCCGCGCGAGAATTAAAAGTTGAACATTACATAGGAATCACGGCATCAGTTGATACTTTTTATGAAGGACAAGAACGCACTGATTCAGCAAATCCAAATTTAATGCGATCGCTGCATGGTATTACAGAAGAATATCGGCGCTTGAATATCTTGAATTATGAGATGGAATGCGGCACGCTGTTTAAAATGGCAGGAGTGTATAATTTTGCTGCTGCTGCTGTTTGCGGTGTAGTAGCTGGCCGTACTGTTGGTGAAAATATAATCTTAGAACAAAAGGATATTGCTGTTCAAAATGCGATCGCAACTGCTGTATATGCAGCAGCAAATCTTGAATAAGCTAACAAATTTATCTTATCTAACTTCTTAGTCTGTCAGATTTAATCTGCTATAAGTAATTTTCTCATGTCTTTACCTAATCTTTAATTTATTAATCAGTAATCCTAGGTAAAATGTATTGAGTAAGATGCAATTTTATCAGGGCAAAGGCATCTAAAGTATAAAAATCCTTTAATGGCAAGGGTTTAGGCATTTTTTCAGGCTATTTTTTTTCATCAAGATCCTTATCTAACAAAGATTTCATAAATCCTGTACTTTGACTTGGTAATTTATTTTATGGAGACACATAAATAAAATAAAAAAACTCACTAATTAGCTTAGAAGTACAAAATAATGTGTGAATATTTGAGACATATTATATAAACAATAATTACCACAAAAAAATGCCAGTTATTTTAAAGTTTGTTGTAATAAAGAGTTCTAAAAATTGGCTTTTACTCTGAAAAGGATGGGTTCATAACACTAATTTGTGCACCCACTATGATGAATTTATCTATTATAAAGATATCAGCGAAATTGGAGAAAAATCTAACATGAGGAATGCTTGGAGGCATTGGATTACGACCGTTAACCTAGCTGCAATCGCACTAATGCCGACGCTGATATTTTTAGTATTCTCTCATCGGGCAACAGCTGACGATCCAGGAGCATGTTACATGGTAACCTCCTCTGGTAAAACCGTTGGATTGGAAAGGCTTTGTAGCAATAATATATTTGCCGCACCTTCAGACAACAGAGTTTTTCGAGTCCCAGTCAAACGCCGCTTTGGTGGAACTCCTGTGATTGACGTTACCTTCAATGATAAAAAAACCTTTGAAATGATTGTAGATACAGGTTCTAGTGGAACCATTATCACTCAAGGTATGGCGAATACACTTAAACTCCAGGCTACAGGTACAATCCAAGCCCAAATTGCCGATGGCAGGGAAGTAGAATTCCCAACCAGTAAGATAAAATCTATTGCAGCAGGTGGAGTTACAGCCAATAATCTTCAGGTAGCGATCGCACCAAAAGCAAGCATCGGCTTACTGGGTCACGATTTTTTTGGCAAGTATGATATTAAGATTCTGGAAAAAGAGGTCGAATTTTATCACCGCTAATGTTCGCAGTTAAAAACGTAGTATCCTACATTTTGGTATCTAATAAATAAGTCCAAAAGCATGAGGATAAATCCCATAGGATTACTACTTAGCGGAGTGATTGTCAACTCATGACTAAGCTGATTGAATACGAAGAAGCCAGCGACGAAGTCCGCGCAGTATATGACGACATCCGCGCCACACGCCAGAATGACTATATCAATAACTTTTGGAAAGCTATAGCCAATCATCCCCCTACCTTACAACGAACTTGGCAAGCAGTGAAGGAAGTGATGACCAGTCCTGGTGAGATAGATCCACTGATGCGCGAACTAATTTATATCGCCGTGAGTGCAACCAATGGCTGTGAGTACTGCATTGCTTCGCACACAGCAGGGGCGCGTGCCAAGGGCATGAATGATACCATGTTCGCGGAACTCATGGCGATCGCAGCCACTGCTAACATGACCAATCGCCTCGCCAACGGCTATCAAATTCCGGTGGATGAGAAATTTAAGACGTAGGAGTGTAGACTTGTCCATCCCTGTTTAAGATCAGGTTTAGCAAAATTATTGACTATGCCAAAAATTCAGATTAACGGGATTGATTTGTTCTATGACATTAAGGGAACGGGTGAGCCTTTGCTATTAATAGCTGGCTTCCTTTGCGATCATGCCTATTGGTCGCTGATCATGCCATCGTTGATGTCGCAGTATCAAGTTATCCGCTTAGACAACCGAGGTATGGGGCGAAGTTCTGCTCCCGAAACCCCTTATAGTCTGAAACAGATGGCTAGTGACGTTGCAGCATTGCTCGATCACATTGCGATCGATAAGGTGCATCTAGTAGGTCATTCAATGGGTGGTCAGATAGCCCAAGAACTAGTGTTAGCACATCCTGAAAAGGTACAAAGTCTGATGCTACTTTCATCGTTGGCAAAGGGTGATAGCTTATTTAACAGCATCATCGAGACTTGGGGGGAACTCTGCGCGAATGTAGACCTGAAACTTTATGAAAAAGTCGTATTACCCTGGATATTTACAGATAAGTTCTACTCGATTCCTGGGATGATCGAAGGTTTGATTGAATTTGCAATTAGATATCCTTTTCCACCTGCGACTCATTCACTTCATCATCACAGCCGAGCCATGCTTGACTTTGATACAACAGACCGCCTTCAAAAAATTCATTGTCCTACCCTAGTGCTAGTTGCTAAACAAGACATTCTCACCCCGCTAAAGTTTTCCCAGGAACTTGCTCAAGGCATTCCCAACAGTGAACTTGTAGCCCTCAACGGTGGGGGTCATGGCTTCTTAATTGAGTCACCGGAGGCTGTGGTTTCAGCCATGCTTAACTTCTTGCAGAAGTTGAAGCCAGTGTTAACTGTTGAAGGTTAACGATTATCAGTTATCACTCATCGATCATCAGCCTTGATGTAAATCAGAGATAGTATTTGCTTGTAGCCAATCTTGAAACAGAGATTCTAATACTTGCTCCCGACTTTCATTAAATTCGGCAGGGAAGCGTTTCTCAATTCTGAGAATGTGATAACCCAGTTTTGTATGTATTGGCCCAATTACCTCGCCTTCTTTTGCTTGAGCGATCGCTTGTACAATCTCTGGCATTAATTCTGATAAAAAGCGAACGCCGAACAAAGCCACCATTTTGTTTAGACTGTTTACCTTTGGAATACTCTAGTGCTAAAGCACAAAAGGACTCATTTGATTCTTGAATTGCATAAGTTACTTTTTTAGCCTCTGTTAAATCGCTGACTAAAATCTGAGATAGGGCTACACGTTGATAATCTTTAAAATTACTTAAATAATGACTATCAACAGCATCTCCAAACAGATATTCTTTTAACTTTTTCGTAAGTAGTTCCAATCTAGTACCTCTAGACCAATCATCTACAGTGATTCGCTGTTGTTGCAGCCAAGCCAAGGTTTCAGAAACTCCTAATAATTTATGTTCGAGTCGAAATGCATCTCCGGCTGTTTGCAATTCTTCATCGGTAACAGTTAAGCCAAACTGTTCACAGATATTTAAAACAAATGCATTACGTTCAGCTAAAACTGCATATTCAGCTATTTTGTGAGAATAACGCAGGTAAGCAATCACATCTTCATCGAAGCTGCAAACAATTCTGTAAAACTGACTGATCATTAGAACCAATCCAGCCCCAGAACAACACATCAATATAATCAATATTTAGCTCTACGAATTGATCTAATAGAGCGGCTAGCGCCATTTCTGGACTTTTGATATAAGTCACGGTTGCCAGCACCACTTTCTCTCGCACTGAGGAGCCACGTCCACAAAGCTGGCGCAATGCTCCAGACATCGGACTGTAGATATAGTGGTGCAAATAAATCGCTAGAGTAGAAAAAGTAGTTAATTCCACGCTCGAAAGCGTAAAGGGTATCTTCGCTAGAGATGCTACCGCCGCCACCTAAGCCAAGACAACTGACTGTTAAATCAGTCCGCCCTAGTTTGCGGTAAAACGGTAAATCGGACTCTGGGAAATTATTTGTTACATGATTAACTTCGCTGGCTGAGGTTACTTTAGGCAATGCAAGATCGGTTAGTTTCATTGGTCTAACGGGGTGTAGATGTCAAGAGAGTTGGCATTTAGGTAAGAATGCTGCCAATCAATCCCTAGAAGAGAGAAGTGCTGATGGATAGCTGCCATCCGGCTCTGGGGCGATTCATCACCTGTAGCCCGTGCTTCTAGCAAGCCATTGGCAACAATTTGGCAACGGTTCATCCCAAAACTCTCTACAGCAGCAAATTTGTAATCTGGTTCTTCTGCTAGAGCAAGTCCAGGGGCAAGTAACTTTGTGAACAAGGGTACTTCGGTGCGAAAATGCGATTGGTTTTCTGCATAAACATTTTTTAGCACTTGCCGGATTGCTTCATAATTAGTTTTCTCAAAGTAGAGAACCCCACTGTCATAGCGTCCGTAATCAGAAGGGTTGTATAGTACTTTAAAGGTGAAGGGAATTTTGATTTGATTGAGTTGCCGTGTCAGGCTTTCCATAACAGCGATCGCACCTTCGGGTGTCAAATTAAAGTAAACTCTGACTGTCTGAGGATAAGTATCCGGCCCGGCATCGCTAACAGCCATGTAAAATCCGTTTTGAACTAAATTTCGAGGCATACGGATAGCGACTACGTTACCTACAGATGCGGATTGCTCGGTAGGTTGTAAATGGTGATCGCGCTCAATATGCAAAGTCAAACCACCCTTTGTCACGGCGAGGCTATTATCAGATTCTTGCCGCAACACCTGCCAACCTGGGTCAAAGTAGCCTTCTCCGGTATTGCTTTTATGCAGGCGATCGTAAAACTCTAGGTCTACTCCTAGAAAAGTATTGTTCTCTAAGTTCTGATGAAGTGCTAGGTTATCTGAACTTACATCTGCTGCCAGGGCAGCTTGCATAGAACCGTTGTAATAGATGCCGTAGAGAAAACTTTGCAGTTGTAGACTCAGATACTTATTCTGGAGATCCGAAGGTATTCGTTGAAAGCGGGCTACTACCTCAGTAGGAATTTCAAAAGGTTTGTAAGCTGGATGGCTAATACAAAAATTCGACTGGATTTGAACATGATTGGCAATATCTTGAAGAGAATCCAGTACTTGATCTGGCACAGAAGTTAGCAGTTGACTTTGAAGAGAATCTAGTAATTGCATAAAGGTTTAGGTGCAAGTAAAAATACTTAAACGGGAGAACGGCTTAGGTGAGTGAGTTCAGATTCTGCCACTCCAAAAACAGTTAAGATTGATTGTTCAGGGCGACACAATAAAGTTTTAGCAACCTGAAGCATGCAGATACCCATATTGCCAAAGGATTTTTGATACTGAAGCATTGCCTGAATTTGTTGAATTAAGGCAAGACCAGAAAACTGTACAACTCGTCTCAAAAAATCAGGACGGCGCTTTATGATTTCTGGAAAATTACCAAAATAAGCTTTAGTAAGGGCTGCAATCGAAGGTTGAATTGCCTCAAGAGGAGTCATAGCTAGACGTAAAGACTCTTCAATATCGATAGACTTACTAACAACTAAGCTGCTTAACCAGATTTGCAGGTAGCTGCCAATTAGCATTCCTAAATCAGATGCAGGATCTCCCCAAGCGCCGCGTTCCCAATCTATCAATCGAATAATACTATGACTCGATTGCTCTGCTTGAGAAATAGTTTGCTCCCAATCGTTGTGCAAAAGAATGTTGTTCAGCTTTAGGTCATTGTGTGTTAGACAACAAGCCTCGAAAGCAGTGGTGAGTTCTGCGATCGCTTTTCCTAGGCTGTCATAGCGCTGATAAAGAGCAAAGAATTTTAGACCATCTGCGGGAACCTGACCAAAAACTTCAGGACTAATCCGTTCTAGCCCAAGATTAAAGTTAAAAGCTTGTTCACTAGATACATCCTCAGATTGCTGAGAAAAAAATTCTTGATATTTTTGACAGCTGAATGTAGCACGATGGATTGTAGCTAAAGTTGCGCCGATTGAAGTTGCGATCGCAGTTGAAAAAACATTCTCCTTTGTGTAGAACTCAGCTAAATCACAATAGTCATTGAGGTAGTTGAAAACAATGATTGAATTCTCTGCATCAAAATGAAGTATTTCCGAAATGATTGGACAAATGTGACTAAGCTCTGGATATCGTTGTAATAACTCTTGAATTCGCCATTCATTGAGGAACTCACCAGCTGTTTTTCCTTGCTGATCGTGACGCTCCTGTTTAACGATGAGTTTACGACTATCTGGCAAACTTAGTAGTAGGTTAAAGTTTTTTGCAACTTTTAGCTCGACCTGGCTTAAATATTGTTCCTTTTGAACGCCTAACTCCTGTTTGATTAAGTATTGATAAACGTTTTGAGAGCTTAATAAAAATGTCATAATTAGAGACTCCTCAAGCATTATTTAGTAAATTTTATTTTTTAATTCTTTATCATTAAAATTTGTGGAATCCGAAAAAGGCTTAAATTTATTTATGTCTTTTTCTAACACTATTTTGATTCCGATACCCCGTCAGCTTGCGGCGGGGTAGTTCATTTTTGCCTAATTTGTTGTTTTCACTTCATTTTATTTGCTCAACTTTTTGTTCGTATTTTTGCTGCTGTAAGTAATCTTCTTTATCACCTCTGCCAACAGCATGACCCACGTAAGCACTTAAAACTACTAGAATTAGAAAGAGAATCACTGTTTTATTACTAAACCAATTAGAACCATTGGACGAACTCATTATTTAATCTCCTTAAACTTAATCTTTTATTAAACAATGAATAGGACATGAACAATATTTCATGTCCTATTTGTACTCTAATTATTTAACACGTTCATGTGACAAACGCCTTAGCGATCCTCAACGCCCCAGTCGTGACCAACCGCGGCTGCTGCTAGAATATAAGCTCCCCACGCAAGCGTTATGGGTGTACCTCCACCATAGGTCAGACTTACCTCCTCTTTAGAAAGATCGCTTAGAAAGTTTTCTTCCTCAGAAAGCAAGTTAAAACCTACGGGTTTTACATCAGCAATACTAATTGTAGCCATCGATTTTGCCTCTTTGAAATACTTGAAGTTTTTGAAAGAAATTAATCGTTTACAGAATTGGTATAACTCTAGAAAAATCTAGCTTAGAGCCAGCGACCTTTAATGTATCCAACTGCACCAGCAGCAAGACCTACAGCAGCCACCTTGCACCCAATGCTACTCCAAGCGGCAGCAGCAGCTATTGCTGGTATGATTCCACCCTCAATACCAAGTTCTGGTTCAGACAAATCTCTCAGGTAACCTTCAGAATCAGAAAATAGTTCAAAACCAACAGGGTGTAGCTCAGAGATTACAATACTAGCCATTGTTTTTTCCTCTTAGATAAAGTTGCTTGAAATGGGATTAGCTTTCTACTGCTTAATCACATTTCAATCTTCGGAGATTCAATCTATAATTTCAAGACTTAAAAACTTATTGTTTATGCATAATTCAATGGGTTATGTTTTCATCATTCAAATATCTAATATTCAAAAATAAAATTACTTTTATCTGAAAAATTACAGTGCAGTCGCGCGTCACTACTCCGAATCATCTAATTTGAAACTGAAGCTATGTTTTTTGTTGTATGTACTGCTGTTTCTAGTTTGTCACGCCACCAAAGCCTGAAAAGCCACACTTGTGACTGTTTACCAGATTCTTGTAAAGCTTTGTAACGAGTTGTGGAATTCCCGGAGTTTTGATTCAGAGAAGTAACAGAGGTTCTCAAAAATATCCAGATTAATTTTTATCTGGGCATTGCAAGTTATAGCAGGAGGAATTGCTGTGGACAAGCAAGGTATATACTTAACAGCGTTTCAGCGTAAGCTTTTGCTCAAGAATCTAGAAACAGATTTACGTCCAGAATACCGCCGTCGTATTGAAATTATGTTGTTGGCAGATGCAGGCCAATCTCAGACTCAAATTTGTGAAGCTTTAGGATGCTCTCAGGAGACAGCGCGGCACTGGATTACTATGGCCCAAACAGGTCAAGCTCACCATTGGAGCGATCGCGCAATGGGTCGTCCCAAAGCTGTGAATGAGCGATATCTGGCTCGTTTGCAAGAACTAGCAAGTCATAGTCCGCGTAAATATGGCTATTCATTTGAGCGCTGGACAGGACAATGGTTAAGCAAGCATCTGGCAAAAGAGATAGGAATTCAAGTTAGTGCTTGCCACATTAACCGCTTGCTCAAAGAGATGGGACTTTCAACTCGACAGATACGCAAAACTGCGGGGCAAGAAATTGATAACACAAAAAATTCTCGAATTACTATAGGCAATTTGCTACCAAATGCAGAGCCTGATTTTCGGTGGTCATTGAATTTCGCTAAGACAAGTAATTAATTCTGGCGTTAAACTCCCTACAAATCATGGTTCAAAACAAAACAGAATTTTCCACTCAACAGCTTGCCCAAACTCTGGGTCAGGTTCTTTCAGAACAAGAACTTTCAGACTGCATTAAACAAATTGAAATTCTCCAGCCTAGTGCAGGCAAACTGTTCTGGCAGACAACAGACGCAAACGTTGGCATTTATATAATTCTGGCAGGTAAAGTCAGATTGCTCGATCGCACCGATAATTTAATCGCCTCTGTAGGTGCGGGAACATCATTTGCTCACCTAACTCTGTTTCCAGAGGAGGAATTTCAACCTTACACTGCTAGAGCTTCGGTAAATCTCAAAGTTTGCTATATTCCAGGAAATTGTTTGCGATCGCTCATCCGCAAATATCCTTCTATTGGGCAGCATCTTCATCATCAAGCTGTACTTTGGGATTTACTGCTGTTATGTCGCCAAAATGCGGCGCTGAATAATACTGCTTACGAAGGTGTAATGCAAATACAACCACTTTTAGAGCAGCATAATCTCCAAATTAATAAACTTCCATCTTCTTTACTTAAAGACCAACAACTCTGGATACTGCGTCGCGGCGAACTACTGCACACATCAGGACTCAAACTCACTGCTGGCAATATTTATACCTTATCTCAGTTACCCAAAGAACGTGGTTGGCAGGTAACTCAACCAACGCAACTATACAGCCTCAGCCGTTCGCATTGGGAAACTGCGCTGCAATATGTACCACAACTGGCTGAACTGGATACTGCTCCATCAGCTAACAGTCACCCAATAGCAGCATCTGAGCCTGTTATATTTCCCCAATTTACTGTTGAGCCAAAAAACCAGTTCAAGAAAAAAATTAATAAAGCCTACTTCCCTAGCCCAACCGTAAAAATCGGTCATTTATGGCAACGCATCACTCGACGCTATCCCTTCTTTGAACAACAAAGTGCATCTGATTGCGGTGCGGCTTGCTTAGTGATGGTTGGTCTTTACTGGGGCAAGCGTTTTAGCGTCAATCGACTGCGAGACATTGCCAATGTTGATCGGGATGGGTCATCGCTGCGAGGTTTAGCAGCAGCAGCAGAAAGCATCGGGTTTTCGACTCGACCCGTAAAAGCCAGCCTTGATAAACTTGCCCAGCAAAGTCTCCCGGCTATTGTGCATTGGGAAGGCAAACATTACATTGTTGTCTACGAAGTTAAAAGCGATCGCGTTATCGTAGGAGATCCTGGTATTGGTCAGCGTACCCTCACTCATACAGAATTTAAAGCAGGTTGGACTGGCTATACTTTATTACTCCAACCCACTGCCTTACTCAAAGAAACAAAAGAAACTAGCACTCCTTTCTGGCAGTTTTTTGAATTAACTAAACCTCACTGGCTGGTATTGTTAGAAGTATTCATTGCTTCCATCCTCATTCAAATTTTTGGTCTGATTACACCCCTATTTACACAATTATTGTTAGACCGAGTAGTTGTGCAGCGCAGCGATCTAACATTAACGGCTGTAGGTCTAGGCTTAGTAATTTTTAGCCTTTTTAGAGTTGCCATAACTGGACTGCGGCAATACCTTCTAGACCACACAGCTAACCGAGTGGATCTAGCCTTGATTGTGGGTTTTATTAGCCATACTTTCCGTTTACCTCTGAACTATTTTGAGTCCCGCTACGTTGGCGATATTATTTCTCGCGTGCAGGAAAATCGCAAAATTCAACGTTTTTTAACTGGTGAAGCACTATCTATCTTTCTCGATTTACTAACAGTATTTGTCTATGTAGGACTGATGTTTTGGTATAGCTGGAAGATGGCATTATTGACCCTAGTGATTGTGCCACCATTCGTATTGTTGGCGCTGATTGCTACACCTTTTTTACAGCGTGTTTCCCGTGAGATTTTTGGGGCACATAACGAAGAAACTGGGTATTTGATTCAGTCTCTCACTGGTATCCGCACGATTAAGTCTATGGCTGTTGAGCAGACAGTACGCTGGCATTGGGAAGAACTTTTTGGTAAATCAGTTAAAAAGACTTTTTCCGGGCAGGTAATTGGCAACACATTGCAAATATTTAGCTCTGGAATTGAAGCTGTAGTCACAGCAGTTTTACTGTGGTTTGGGGCGTGGCAAGTGATTCAGAATGAACTCACAATTGGGCAACTGATTGCTTTTAATATGTTGCTAGGTAATGTGATTAATCCCTTCCAAAGGTTGATTCTATTGTGGAATGAATTGCAAGAAGTACTAATTGCTGTTGAGCGGATTAATGATGTGATTGACGCTGAACCAGAAGAAGATTTACAACATCAGTCTCATCAATCTTTACCACCAATTCGCGGTTATATTCGCTTTGATAAAGTTACTTTTCGTTATCGTTTAGAAAGTGATATCAACGCCTTAGAAAATGTCAGTTTTGAAGTCCAACCAGGGCAAACGATCGCCCTTGTCGGACGCAGTGGTTCGGGAAAGACAACGATTTCTAAGCTGATATTGGGGTTGTATCCGCCCACAGAAGGGAAGATTCTGATTGATGGTTATGATATCACCGCCTTGTCGCTGCGATCGCTCCGCCAACAGATTGGTGTAGTTGACCAAGATACCTTTCTGTTTGGCAGTACGATTCGGGAAAACATTAGTTTAGGTCATCCCGAAGCCTCTTTAGAAGAAGTCATAGAAGCCGCTACACAAGCAGGAGCGCATCAATTTATTAAGGAATTACCGATGGGCTACGAAACCCTGATTGGTGAGGGGGGAGGAACCCTTTCTGGTGGACAAAGACAACGATTAGCGATCGCTCGCGCCCTTGTAGGAAATCCCCGACTACTGATTTTAGATGAAGCTACCAGTAGTCTTGATGCTGAATCTGAACGCATCATCCAGACTAATCTGAACACAATTCTCCAAGATAGAACAACAGTGGTGATTGCCCATCGCCTTTCAACAGTACGTAATGCTGACAAAATTTTGGTGCTAGATAAAGGCTTATTGGTAGAAAGTGGCACTCACGATCAATTAATGGCTAAACGTGGTCAATACTTCTACCTAAATCAACAACAACTTACTGTAGCAATTTAAATCAATTAGTTGTGTTCATTAATCAGAGAATTAACAATGACAAGCGAATTTACGACACAAGAAAAGTTCAGTCAGAATGGCCACTATCCTAGTAGTGAAGCGGACTTAAAACCTCAGCTAAAATCTTCTATATCTCTTAGTGAGGACTGGTCTTCTTTAACTAAAGAATTAATTGATACATTACCACGAGTTTGGACACGCGGATTGCTATATTGGCTAGTAATATTTGCGGCGATCGTTTTACCTTGGGCAATGCTATCTAAAGTAGACGAAACAGGTAATGCTAGAGGACGGCTTGAACCTCAAGGTAGAACTTTGAGATTGGATGCACCTGTTACCGGAAAAGTTATATCTATCAAGGTTAAAGAAGGTGAAACTGTCAAAGCTGGACAAATTTTACTGGAGTTGGAATCAGATATAAATCGCACTGAACTACAACAAACCCAGGCCAAGCTTGAGGGGCAACAAAATCGAGTTAATCAGCTTCAGCTATTAAAAAATCAACTAACGATGTCTTTACGCACTCAGCAATTACAAAATCAAGCTCAAGAATCTGAACAACTTGCTCAACTTGACCAAATTCAGCAACGGCTTAATTCTAGTAAACAAGTACATATTCTAGAAAAAGGTCGCCTAAAATTAGCTAATAATGAAATACAACGTTATCGATATCTTTGGCAAAAAGGCGCTATTTCTAAAAGTAAATTAGAAGAAGTAGAAGGCGCTATGTTTGAACGCCAGAGACTTCTAGAACAAGCTCAATCAGATATCCAACAAGCTACTACCGAAATTACTAAACAACAAAGCACCAATCAACGGATCAGTCGTACGGGTGAACTTGCACTTTTAGATAGTCATAAACAAATAAAAGAACTTCAATCTCAAGTTGTCGATGTGCTATCAGAAATTGACCAAACCAAAAAACAAATTCAGTCTTTGCAATTTCAACTACAGCAGCAAACTCTTCGTACTCCTATTGATGGCACAATTTTTCAGTTATCTATAAATAATGCTGGAACAGTTGTGCAACCAGGGCAAATGGTTACTCAAATTGCACCTCAAGGAGCGCCTTTGATATTTAGAGCCGAAATGCCCAGTCAAGAAAGTGGTTTTCTCCGTGTAGGAATGCCTGTAAAACTGAAATTTGATGCTTATCCTTTCCAAGATTATGGAGTAACTGAAGGCAAGCTTCGCTGGATTTCGCCAGACTCTAAAGTTGTAGAGACTGCTCAAGGTAAAATAGAAAACTTTGAATTAGAAATTGCAGTACCACAGACTTATATTCAAAGTGGAAACAAACGTATTGCTTTAACACCTGGTCAAACAGCAACTGCTGAGGTAATTGTTCGACAGCGCCGTATTATTGATTTTGTGTTAGATCCGTTTAAAAAGTTACAAAAAGGTGGATTGAAACTATAAAAGCAAGGAAATTTCAAAAACCTACTTCTTCCTGTTTAGTTTTTAAAATTACCAATTTTTAGCTTCAATCTTATCACTAAGGAGTTTTACTATGTCAGATATGCTAACTGTTCCTCAAGACGAAATTCTCAAGCAAATCAAGCTTTCATGCCAAATACCTTCTGTAGTAGAAGGTATTATTAATCGCAAGATTATTTTACAGACGGCAGAAGAGGTTGGGATTAAAGTGGAGCCAGAAGAACTACAGCAAGCGGCAGATAGTTTGCGTTTAATGAATAATTTGACTAGTGCTGATGTTACTTGGTCATGGCTACAAAAACATAGTTTATCGCTAGATGAGTTTGAAGAATTAGTTTATTTCACAGTAATTTCTTCAAAATTAGCTCAACATCTATTTGTAGATAAAGTTGAACCTTTTTTTGTGGAACACCAGATTGACTATGCTCAGGTAGTTATGTATGAAGTGGTTTTAGATGATTTTGATTTGGCTATGGAACTATTTTACGCATTGGGTGAAGGTGAGATAAGTTTTCATGAAATTGCTCATCAATATATTCAAGATACAGAACTACGTAGAAAAGGAGGATATCGAGGGATATTAAACCGTGCAAACTTGAAACCAGAAATTTCTGCTGCTGTCTTTGCAGCAACTCCACCGCAAGTTGTCAAACCAATATTGACATCGATGGGGGCGCATCTGATTTTGGTTGAGGAACTCATTGAGCCACAATTGGGCGAGATATTGCGCTTAAAAATTCTCTCAAACTTGTTTTCTGAATGGCTAGTATATCGTCAAAAGGAGCTATCAGCTTCTTCCTCAACCTCTTACCCAAACATGAGTTTCTTAAGGCAGAGGTTAAGTTTTGAAAACACCATAGAGCAATTAAAATACTCAGCGAGTTTCTAATTTAGAAACTCGTCCCTCTAATTTGTTGACTTGTTGCTTCAATTCAACCACCAAAGTTGCCAGCCGATCAAACATCGGATCTTGCTGTGATAAATTACCTCTGGAACCCCTTGACTGTCGTGGGGTAAGTGTTGTTCTTGGGGATGGAGATCGGCGGCTTTGGCCCAGTTGAGACTCTATCTGGTTTAATCGTGACTCGACACGATTAAAGTCCGCCTCTAGGTTGTAGATGCGGGACTCTACTTGCTGGGATGAAGCAGTGTTTCCAAATAACCCACCCCAGAGAATTGTTGCTAAAATCCCGGCAAATATTAGCACTTGGATTTTTTTCATAACAGTCTATTTAGACAAGATGTGTTGGGATGGCTACAGAGTATAAATCTGTAGTCACTTCACTTATTTATCCTTTACTAAATTAGAGAATAACTTCTGCCAATCGATAGAGTTGACAGTATTATCTGCCTGTTTTACTTCAAATGTGACATTACAAGCGATCGCTAGTTTTAGCGCTTGCACGCAAAGTTCTGCCACATCCTCACGGCTGATTTTACCCCTAATATTATCGCCTTGCTCAAATATTAATTCCTTACCCCCTGCTTCCTCAGTTAATGCACAAGGTCTAATAATCGTATAAGGAATTCCGCTTTCTCTTAAACTATCTTCTCCCTTTAACTTCCAAGTTAAAATTCCTCCCAATTGGTCATTTAATTTCACTGCTGGCGGTTCTTCATCTAAATTAATGCCAGGTCGTCCGGGACGAGTCACGCCTGCTGAACTAACTAGAATAAATTGTGGTAAAGTTGCCCCACCGTAAGCTTGAATTGATTCCAACTGTAAAGCAAAACCACCGGGAGAAAATTTGGGATTCAAAGCACCATCATGTTCAAATTTGCTCAACATCAGTTGGAATGAAGAAATTCTACTTTGTTCAAGTGGCGGCGCATCTTTGACAATTTTTGCCCGAAAGACAGGAATCAAATCTGCAAAGGGAATATGAACATCTATCCAGGTATTAGCTACGGTGTCGAAAGAATAGCTGTAGCCAATGCCATCCCATTTTGTATCTGTCCGCAGAAAGATTTTATAGCGCTGACCGTCACCTTTGACGCGCAATTTTACACCTTCGTAACTAGATAAGTTGAAGGGAGGATCAAAATTCTTAGTTCTAATAGAAGCAAATCCGCCAGAGTTAGCCGTGGAAACATTACCAGCAAACAAAGCTGTATTTTCCAGTAATTGGATATTACTAGAACTCACACCACCCATGACTACATCATCCAGCGCCCCCCAATAATCTTTTAATTCGGCTGATGGCTTGGTGAAATCAAATATCGGTTTTTCGTTTGCTTGGGGTAAATATTTTGCAGCCGCTTGGACTAAGTTTTTAACACCTTGATATTCTACATTTTCTGGGGTGTCGCCAACAATTTCTGGTTGGTAAAATTTAACACCTTGATTATATTTTGCTCTATCTGCTGTGTCTCCTTCAACTGGTTGCACGCGCACTGCTGTGCAACAAACTACAGCTTGGATACCAGCCATAACTAAAGAAGTTAAAGTTTCTGGTTGGGTGATATCCGCAACTACCAAGTCTATATCATTACCAAGAATTGACCGGGCTTTGTCAATGTCTCGAACTAGGGCGCGAACTTTATAACCTTGTTGGAGCGATCGCTGCACCACTCGTTTACCTACACCACCTGTTGCACCTGCTACTAATATTACACCCACGTTTCTTCCTCCATTGGGTCTATTTTGATTATCCTTAGGACGGCCTTGGATTAACTGCTGTACCCAGTTAAGGAAAGGAATTACCTCAAAGTAAGTCAGGGTTTCGATAAACCTGCCTAAGTCCCATTGAGAACGATTTTTGTCAGTCATATTTGCGTCCTCATAACTTTCTTAAGTCTAGCCCAATGTCTGTTTCTCCAAATCCTCCGGTACTCAGAGCTTGGATAATATACCTGTAACCTATCACCTGTAACCTATTCGCTCAATCACGCTAGGATACTTAATTAGGTATTCCTAATCAAATGGTAATTTACTTATGAGCCAACTTGAAAACATTCAAGCTGAGTACGAAAAGTTTACTGAAGAATTTGAGAGTGTAATCATTAGCACCGTGAGCGCCCAGGCAATACCCAATGCTAGTTATACTCCCTTTGTAATGGATGATTCCAAAAATATCTACATTTACGTCAGTGGACTTTCAACTCATACCAAAAATCTATATGCCAATCCTCATGTTAGTGTCTTATTTATCGAGGATGAAGCTAAGAGTAATCTAATTTTTGCCCGTCGTCGTTTGAGCTTTGATTGTACGGCAACTTTGATAGAGCGTGAAACTGACAAGTGGAATCAAATTGTTGAGCAATTTCAAGGGCGGTTTGGTCAAATTATCGAGGTTCTGCGCGGCTTGTCTGACTTTCGGATTTTTCAGCTAACTCCGAGCGAAGGTCGTTTTGTAGTTGGTTTTGGAGCAGCTTATCATATTAGTGGTGATAACCTTCATCAACTTGTTCAAATCACAGGAGATGCTGACAAAAAGCAAGGATGAATTATGAATTAGTTGGACTGTATGTATATTAAATATAAAACTGCTTAGGAGACAAAAAGTTTACTTACTTTAAGATTTATCGGTAAGCTTTACTTTATACGTCGTAATTTTGCCTTCGGGTAAAGTGCCATTAAACTATACTTTTTAATTTTATGCTTCAGTTTCAACCTCCTGGCTTTGGACATAAACTTATCCATACATCCTTGGGGGCGATAGTTTACTATACTCAAACGAATGCACCTTGGGCATTTGCTGATACTAAAGATTTACCCCCATTACTGTTTCTCCATAACTTTGGTGGTGGGGCATCTGCGTATGAATGGTCTAAAGTTTACCCGGCTTTTGCCTCTGATTACCACATTTTAGCTCCCGATCTAATCGGCTGGGGAGAATCGGCTCATCCAGTCCGGGATTATAAAATTAGGGATTATCTCAGCACGATCGCAGAGTTTATCATTGAAACTTGTCGTCAACCAGTGACGGTGGTAGCCTCGTCTCTAACAGCCGCTTTTGCTATTCGCCTAGCTATTGTTCAACCCAATTTATTCAAAGCACTGTTTTTGGTTTCTCCGTCTGGATTTGATGATTTTGGACAGGGTGCTGGACGCAGACTTCCGCTTTCGGTGATCAATGCGCCTCTGCTGGACAATTTTATTTATATGCTTGGCGCTGAAAATGAAATTGCAGTCCGAAATTTTTTACAAAGTTTTCTTTTTGCCAAGTCACAACGAGTTTCTCAAGAAATGGTGGAGGCTTATTTAACCTCTGCACAACAGCCTAATGCCAAGTTTGCCGCTTTATCATTTTTGCGGGGCGATCTTTACTTTGATCTGAGTTTATATATTAAACAACTGACAATTCCCACTGTCATCTTGTGGGGAGAAAAGGCACAATTTACCAGCATCAAATTAGGACAACGCTTGGCAAATTTAAATCCAAGTGCAATTCGAGATTTTTATGCGATCGCAGATGCAGGAATATTACCTCATTTGGAAACACCTGAAGTTGTCATTGGTTTATTGCAAAAATATCTTGGGGAGTGGGGAGTAGGGAGTAGGGACTGGGGGATGAGGGTGCAGGGGAGGCAGGGGGAGAATAACTAATGACAAATGATCAATGACAAATGACCAATGACCAATGACAAATGCCTACTTAGAAATTAACTGTGCATTTAATGCTTTGGTGATGCGATCGCCAGAAGCTTCTAAGTGGGCTATGGTGTAAATATCAAGGCTTTCACTAAGTTGTTTGAGCCTGACATCAATAGCTTTTTGCAGTTGGCGCAATTTATACCAAGCCAGTGTTCGACCATCTTCAGGTGTATCAGTAGTACCCAACATCATCTCTAGCAAAATATTTAGATATTCCCGTTGCAATGAACGGCGGATGCTAGAAATTGGCTTTGGTTCTCCTGGGGTTAAAACTTCTGTCCAAATGCCTATTTGCAGGGTGTCGAACAGTTCCGGGATGGAAAGTGCTTGCCCAGCCTGGGTTTTTAATTCTATATCTTGTAAACGATTCAGGCGATCGCTGTCTAAAAGCGATCGCAGTACCGCGCTTTGGAAACCCAGAATGCGATCGTGAATTGGATAATCAAGGCGGTTGTTAGGTACAGAACTACCCCAGTGTTCCCACCGCGATGGTGCTAGTTGATTCAACAATTGTGGTGAAAAGCTGAAAGCATTCTCAGAAAAAACATATTCTTGTAATTTTGTCAATGCTTGGCGTTGTTTTAAAACTGAAACTGGTACAAATGTCCAAGAAGCATCATCACTAGCATGGAGACGCCGAAATGATTGTCCACCAATGTATTTAGAAAGCAAGCTGGCGTTCCGAAAATAATATCTAAGTACTCTATTGAATCTAAGACGTAGATTACTATAACTTTCTCCTTTCGATAGATCACCCTTATCAAGGTGCTGCCACATAAAACGGGCATTATTCATTTGCCACTGCGAATAAAGTAGTACATCACTACTCATATCCCAAACATTTGCCAAAGGATTGATGTCCCAAATATCTTCATCAGTTGCATAAGATAATTCTGGTTGAGGCGACACCAGGGCAATCTGCTCCAAAAAACTTTTTTCTGATTCTGGGATGATTCCCTCAAGTGCTACTGATGGGCTTCTTTTATAACCATACTCAATTGCCCATTCATCGTATGGCCCAACAACTCCTGGGAAATAGTCACCTTGTTGTACTCCCTGTGGTGCTATATTCACAGGTAGATAGTCCATTACCGAACCCGCTAAACCTTTGGTATGAGTGATTTCTGTATTATTTAATTCTTCGGGTGTTAACATAGTGCTGCCGTGAAAGTTGTGGCGCAAACCGAGAGTGTGCCCGACTTCGTGAGCAATAAGAGAACGCAAATATTGATGCACATACTCCTTCATTGTTTCACTACTGGGTGTAGTGTTTGGCAAAATTGACAATACCAACGCTCCCATTGCGGCTTGATCTGAAGACTCCATGCTATAGCAGAAGTCATTGTCTACTAAATGTTGTTCGGGAAAAGCTTTAAAACCTTTTGAGAACATTGCAGATAAATTACCTGAGCATGGGTTTTTGCCGAGTTGGGAAAAATGCCCATCTGTAAAAGATGAATTTGCTCCCATCAGTGCGTGATATTCTTGCTGAATTGAACGCACCATATTGGCATCCACAATAATGTCTGCATCTAATATTTCCCCGGTGAATGGGTTGACGCGCACTGGCCCTCTGGCAAAACCTGCATCTAAAGAATTGAACCAGCGAATAGTGTTGTAATGTACATCTGCCGGTTGCCAATCAGCATCATCTGGCATTTGCTGCACTTCAATAGCATTTTGAAATCCGGCTTTTTCAAATGCTTTGTTCCACATCAAAACACCTTCACGAATCGCATCGCGGTACTCTAGTGGTACAGCATTTTCAATCCAAAACACAATTGGCTTTTTGGGTGGAGATAAGGAAGCGTTAGGATCAGATGGTTCTAGATGCCAACGATTGATGTAACGGACAAATGATTCGTGAGCATTATTATTAGAGAAATCTTGGAAAGCAGTAATAAAATATCCCACTCTGTCATCTGCAAGTCTGGGAATATAACCAGTGTTTTCTCTAAGCTGAGAAAAACTGTAGTGTACCTTCAGAGTCAATGCCCTACTATCAGGTAAGGTGACTAAGTTGGCTCCTTCTGGTGATGAAAAACCGTAAATTGAATCAATTTCTACGTTTTCTGGGAAGCTGTTAACATCACCAAAATATGACTTGCTTACATCCAAGTGGTAATCAGCCTGTAAAGAGTATTTTAATAGAGGAGTTAATCCGGGAAAATCCTGCATTAGCAGTTCATCTAGGTTGATTAGAATATTTTTACTGCGTGGATCAATAGTATCTATTTCGAGTGAATAAAGAACTGAGTCGCTAAATGAACGAGCAAGCGATCGCTGTTCTGGTCTATTGGTTGCGCGGAATTTTACATTACGAGCAACAAAATGTAATCTATTGTTTACTCGTCGAAAGTAAAATAGAAAATCAGAAAGAGGTAATCCACTATAAATTCCACTTTCCCCCACCCCCGATTCCAATGTCACTATAGCTAAATAATTTTTATTTAGCTGTTCTGGTTTAATTTCTAAGTAAGTTTTTCCTGAATCCTCACTGCAATAAAGTGTAAAGAGTCCCTCTAGTTTTTCTGTATTTTTGACTATTTCACTAAATCGGCGAAAATCTTCTTTTCTACTCTGAGCAAGATTATTGTCAGCACTTGCCAAGTTTTCAATAAATGGGAGTGCATTTAACTGTTGTACATCAATCTTTGAAAGTTGGTTTGCTTCTGCGTAATCACTTGATAATAACAAATTATACAATAATACTATACAGATTGCTAATTTCCTTATCCAGTACTTCATCCTTTAGCTTTCCACTTACCAGTTATTATATTGAGGAAAAAATGTGGATTAACTTGTCATTTGTAATCCCTTAAAATACAGCAGTTTTCCTTTGTATCAAGTACAAAGCTACGGGTTTTGAGGCAGAAGGTAGAAACTCTTTATATCTAATTTTGAGTCCTGCATTTTGTACCTCACTTAAAAAGCAAACTGCTGTATCTAAGGATTACGGGATAAATCCACTAAGTCAGACAAACAATGTCTCTAGCCTAAAAGTTGTGTAACTATTGATTGTTATTAGTAGCTATTTAGGTATATCCGTTAAAATCTATATCTTAAGATAGATAATTCCTCTAACCAGCGATATATGTTTTTTTGGATTGTATCTGTATTAAAAACTAAATGTAGCATTAAAAATGTATTTAGTGCTACATTTGTCAGTCTAAGGAATCTCAAGGATGATTTACCAATAGAAAGCGAGATACCTAAAAAAGCTGTTATTGAGCATAAAAATACTTTTTTCGGATGAGTTGCGGAAATTTATGGTAATCCCAACCGTTTTCTTACATTGTCAATTGGTTCTTCCCAATGCTCTTCAAAACGGTAGCCCAACAGAAAATCAGCTTTTTTACCTAATTCTCGCCCTTTTGCTAGGTTAGCGAAAATTCCTTTTATTTGTTGGGGAGCCAAGATTGGATAGAGCAATTTAGCCAAGCACAAACCGATTTGGAGTGATTTACTGTAGTTTTGTGTAGCAGCAAAAGCAAGTACACCAATTTCTCCTGCATAGGTGGTGTCAAAATCAAGCAATACATGAAAAATATCGTGGGTGACTAAATATCGCAGAGCAAATAGATTACGTTTGGCAATGTCTTCTAGTTCAGGACTGATATTTAATGGTTCTAGCTGATTTGCTCGCATATGATTGGCATATTCTCGCCCAAAAGAGCCTTGAGGATATTGACTTAATTGGTTCAAATCAATTACGGGATAATATCCCACTACTGATTGCAGTTTGGAGGCAACTGTTGGAGAAACTTTAGCACCGAAGAAATCAGATTTAAGAATGGCAATATCACCCAAATTTTCTGAGTTTCTGGAAGCGATAATTGCTTGGAGTTGTTGTAGTTTTTTTAACATAATGATTTTTTTAGTGGATTGAGAAAAGTAGAGAATAGAGAAAGCGAGTCTACGAAGGCGTATTGCCATCTATCTAACAAATCACCTCTTCCCCAAGATTTAAAAACTCTTTCTTTTGTATAACTAAAATATGTCTTTTGCTAGAAGGATAATTAACTTTTTATAGTTAATGTTTATTTGTACTCAAAAAATAAGCTAATTGGCATGATAAATCTCATTTCTAAGACGATTGGTCAAATCAATTCCCTACTTAAAGGACTTCAGGTAAAAAGTTTTTTGGCTGTTGTCCTAGTTGGTTTTCTAGTGCTGACAACGAATGTTGCTTATGGGCAGGATGACCAAGGTTTAAAAGAGAGAGTCAAAGAACAGATAGAACAAAATGATTCTCAAAGACCGAAAACAATAGGGCAGTGGTTTAAGGATGCTCGTGAAACCGAAGATTCTCCTGGTGAAAGACTTCAGAAGATTGGGCAACAGTCAGGAGAAGCCTTTAAAGAGTTTGGAGGTGGATACGTAGAGGGCGCTAAAGAAACTGCTAGTGATGTAGGCGACAGTGCGGCACAAGCAGGCAAAAATGTCTCAAACCAAGTTGGACGCTAAGTGCGTAACAATGTTTTATTGGCAGCAAGTACTAATAACTTTTCGCCAATGTAAAAAGTAATAATAGAAACGCTGGTATTTAACCACCGAATTGTAATACTTGGGTAACGCGCTTACCCTTGCAGATATTAGATTGTAGCGTTTCTCAGTTGGATAAAATATAGTCCTTTAGTAGGGGCGCACAGCTAGCTGTACGCCCCTACTGTGTGTTTACAGCAGTTTGCAGCTAAATGAAGTACAGAACCAAGGATTCACAAATCAAATTATTCTTCTGCCTTCTGCCTCCTGCCTCCTGCCTCAAAACCAGTGACTTTGTACCTCATGCAAAAGAAAACTGCTGTATTAAGCAGAGTGTCAAGAAACTTGTATATCTTGTAGCTTTGCTACCATTTCTGCACGCGCTGAAACTTTCAGCTTACGAAACATCCTCTTCAAAGCTTGTTTAACTGAATTTTGCGTAATCCAAAGTTTTTCCCCAATTTCCGCGTTTGTTAACCCCTGTGCCACTAACTCGGCAATTTGTAACTCACGCGCTGTTAGGGGACTTACTAAAAGGGAATTGGATATTTTTGGTTTTGTCCGTAGAGTTGCCATTTTTGCTGATAAATGGATGCATAAGGCACTCAAATCAGCTAAATCGTTGCCATTAAAAGCAGGATTTCCCTTGTCACGAGCCAAGTTAAGGGTTCCGACAAGACGACCATCGCAAACAATTGGCCCAGTCATTACGTGTTCGTGGTCAGAACGTGAGCAAAAATGCTTCCAGTCTTTTGGTGATAATAATAACTGTTCATGGGCGGGAGCATGACGCTCAACCACGTAACGCCCGACTGGATTGCTTTCTAAGCATACTGCTGGAATGGCCTGAACATCAATTTCAGCCGTTGGTTGCTCATCTAAGAGATAAATGCCCCAATTTTGCACGCCAAAATGCTCACCAATTCTATCCGTGAGAGCTAGCCTTAATTCTTGCTCATTTTGGACATTGGCGATCGCATGAAACACAGCGTGGAGAGAATTAACCATAAGTGTACCCAGTTGGGGACTATCCAAGCCTCAACAATTACTTCTATGCTAATACCAAGGAAACTAAAACGCTAATTACAGTAGCGACTAGGAGAAGCACATGACAGTTACACAACTCTCTGCTCAGGAACTTTTCCGGGCTGCTTATGAGAACCGCTACACTTGGGACAAAAATTTCCCTGGTTATACCGCAAATATTACCTTTAAGCATGATGACAAAGTGTTTACAGGCAAAGTTATAATCACTGCCAATCTGAAAGCCGAAGTTTTGGATGTAGATGACGAGCCAGCCCAGAAAGCAATTCATGGTCAAGCCTGGGAGATAGCAATCCACCGCGTCCGCCGCAGCTTTGAAGACACCCACAGCGCCAATACGTTTAGCTATGGTAAAACTGACGAAACTGGTGCGGTTGAGCTTTTAATGGGTGGTAAGGCTGAAGGCGATAAATACAAAGTCCGCAATAATGAAGTATGTCATGTTCACCGTTTAATCCACGGTACATACGTGACAATTGACACCTTCACCAGTCACGATACCGGGGAAGGCTACCTGTCCCATACCTATGACTCTGTTTACCATGATCCCAAGACTGGGGAACAAAAGGGCGGTAGAAGCGAATTTGTTGATGAATATGAAAAAGTAGGTGACTATTTCATCCTAAATCGTCGGGAGATTCGCACCGAGATAGCAGGACAAGTATCTATTCAGGAATTTATCTTCTCTGATATTAAATTGTTAGAACCTGTTACTGCTTAAGCTGTATTTGGTAGTTTAAAAATTAGCGATCGCACTTTAGTTTAAAGGAGCGATCGCTTTTGCTTTTTGACCTTTTTACTGATGAATATGAGGTTTTAAGAAAATAGCTTAATATTTGGAATATTGACGACTTATTTCTAGCGATCGCTTCAGATATAATCAATATATAGAAAGTAAGAGGCTTTGGTTACATTTAATGGAGATATTATACCAATTAATGCACTTCTAAATCCGAAATTCACTTAAACTTTCTAAGTAATTTTCTATTTTTAATTGTTTTGGTAGACGCGCAAAATTCCTTGAATTACTTGTTGCACAGCTTCTTTACTCAAGGTACCATCTACCCGCACAATTCTTGAGGGATAAGATGCTGCTAACTCTGCGTATCCTTGCTGAACGCGCCGATGAAAAGCAATTGTTTCTTGTTCAATGCGGTCTAATCCTACTCCATCTCCCCGTTTACGGGCTAGCCCTACTTCGACATCGACATCTAGCCAAATAGTTAAGTCACTCTCTAAACCAGCAGTGGCAATATAATTAAGCTGATTGATTAAACTCATGTTAAGACCGCGACCATATCCTTGGTAGGCAATGGTAGAGTCAGTGTAGCGATCGCATAAAATATATTTCCCTGCTGCGAGATTTGGTTTAAGTTCTTGTTCAACGTGTTGCGATCGGTCAGCAGCATACAATAGAAGTTCTGTTACTTGTGCAACTGGTTTATCCTCTGCCTTCTCTAGTAACAAGCGGCGAAGATGTAAGCCTAACTCTGTTCCCCCTGGTTCACGAGTTACTAGCACAGAAACACCCAGGCTTTCCAACCACTCACAACAAAGCTGCATTTGGCTGGTTTTGCCACAGCCTTCCACCCCTTCAAATACAATTAATTTGCCACCCATGCTTTTTAAAATCCAAAAATAGGCTACCTTCTTACATTACAATACGTCGTACTTTATTACACATAAATTACCAATACTATTCCGTATCCCTTGCAAATTTTCAATGGTCTGTTTATTTACGCCATGCTGTATTAAGTGAAGATATAGAGCGAAATAAATTACTAACTACAATAAGCCAGACTGCTTAATCGAGGAGTATTTACTAAGTCAGTATTGGCTATCCAGCCATTACCGGATAACTCTCCAGGGAAACTTCTAGAAAGATCGATTTCTACCCAAATGTAATTTTCAGATTTGAATGACTTAACTACATTACCTCTATTACCTGTAACCAAGTTCACAAACACGATTGTGTTTGGATAAAGTGTCGTAATAAAATCTCCTTTTGTATTTGGTTGGCGACGTATAGTTTCAGTTTGTACAATTTGCCGACATTCACTGCCAATAGTGGGTTTATTCCGCAGGGGTTGAGGGTTTTTATTCGTCTGACAAAATTTCAGCACAGCAGTTTGAATAAACCCGGAATTTGGAGATTTAATTCTGACAAATCTATCTCCACTAGTTGGTATAAATGCTAAAGAAATCTTTGTTTGTGCCGGCAATATTCTGATAGCATTAGATGATGTTGAAGGTTCTTTAAAAATTGGAGTGGCTACTTTAGTTGCACGACAACTCGACTGGGAAGAATTGGAGGGAATCTGTGTGATTTGAGCAAATACAGGTATACTTAGAGTAAATGTAGCAATCTTTACTAAAATAAAAATATACAATAACTTTTGAAATTCCACGTTTTTCCCTCAATATCATTTACGAAAAACTGTACATTAGATTTGCAACTTATAAAGCAATCAATCTGCTAAATCTTCTTAGGAGAAATGATCACCTTTTGAACTGACTAATTAACCACAGACACTTCTGACAATTTGTAGAAACTCCTGTAAAACAGGTGTCATATCCTCTTGTCGCCACACTACAGCCGTTTCTACTAATGGTGTTTTTTCTTCTAAAGTGCGATAAACTACCCCAACCCTTTGAAGATTTTGCAAAGAAGACGGTACGATCGCAATCCCCATTCCTGCTGACACTAGCCCGATAATTGTCTGCATTTGGATTGCTTCTTGAGTCACTTTTGGGCTGAAATTTCCTTGCTGGCAAAGACTCAAGATTTGATCATAAAGTCCTGGTCCCAAATGGCGGGGGAACATAATAAAATTTTCGTTCAAGAGCGATCGCACTGAAATATTTTTTTGTCTAGCTAATAAATGAGTTTCTAGTAAAGCTACAATTAGTCCTTCTTGTTGAATGCATTCTTGATTGAGAGTATTGTCTTCTAAAGGTGGATGGGCAAAACCTACATGGATATGGTGATTGAATAGCGCTTGTTCTTGCTGAGTTGTCGTTAATTCCTGCAACACTAACTCCACTTCTGGAAACTGTTCTCGAAACCGCCGCAAAATCACAGGCAGCAAATCGTAAGTTACCAGGCTGGTGAAACCTACTCGTAGTTTTCCTTTCTCACCCCTACCTATCCGTTGAGTCAGATCAATTGCCTTGGACAGTTGAGCGAACAATTGATAAGCTTCTTGCAAAAATACTTGTCCGGCTTCCGTTAGTTGCACCTGTCGTTTGGTTTTACGTTGAAAAAGTTCTACCCCTAGTTCTGCTTCTAACTGCTGAATTTGTTGGCTTAAGGGAGGTTGAGCAATGTGAAGTCGCTCTGCGGCTTTACTAAAGTGCAGCTCCTCAGCTACAGCAATGAAGTAGCGCAGGTGTCGCAGTTCCATAGTTTTGATATTTTATAAGTCTCAATTATTCATAAATATATATTGGACATTTCAAAAGTTGCTATCTATGATACTCATACATGGAAACCAGAGGATGATGTAACGATGTCGGAGAATTTGAGAAGCCAAGTAGTGACGCAAGGGGTGCAGCGATCGCCTAATCGAGCTATGCTGCGTGCAGTTGGTTTTAAAGATGAAGATTTCAATAAAGCTATTGTCGGTATTGCCAATGGCTACAGTACGATCACTCCCTGTAATATGGGGATAAATCAGCTGGCACAAAGGGCAGAGGTTGGGATTAAATCTGCCGGGGCAATGCCGCAGATGTTCGGCACGATTACCATCAGCGATGGGATTTCGATGGGAACTGAAGGGATGAAATATTCCCTCGTGTCGCGAGAAGTGATTGCCGACTCCATTGAAACCGCCTGTACCGGGCAAAGTATGGACGGTGTGCTAGCGATTGGCGGTTGTGATAAAAATATGCCAGGGGCAATGCTAGCGATCGCTCGGATGAATATCCCTGCAATATTTGTTTACGGTGGTACAATTAAACCCGGTCACTACAACGGACGCGATTTAACAGTTGTCAGTTCTTTTGAAGCTGTTGGTCAATATAGTGCTGGAAAAATTGACGACAAAGAATTATTAGAAGTCGAAAGTCGGGCTTGTCCTGGGGCTGGTTCCTGCGGGGGAATGTTCACCGCAAACACCATGTCTTCAGCATTTGAAGCCCTGGGGATGAGTTTGCCCTATTCTTCAACAATGGCAGCCGAAGATGCCGAAAAAGCCGACAGTACCGAAAAATCGGCATTTGTATTAGTCGAAGCCATTCGGAAACAAATCTTGCCCCGGCAAATTATCACCCGCAAATCTATAGAGAATGCCATTTCTGTGATTATGGCGGTAGGTGGTTCGACCAATGCAGTATTGCATTTTTTAGCGATCGCCCGCGCCGCTAATGTAGAGTTAACCATAGATGACTTTGAAACCATCCGCGCCCGTGTTCCGGTTTTGTGTGATTTAAAACCAAGTGGTAAATATGTCGCTACAGATTTGCATAAAGCTGGTGGCATTCCCCAAGTAATGAAGATGCTGCTTGTGCATGATTTATTACATGGTGATAGCCTGACAATTAGCGGACAAACCATTGCAGAGATATTAGCAGATATCCCCGAAGAACCATCTGCTAATCAAGATGTAATTCGGACTTGGAATAACCCGATGTATCCCCAAGGACATTTAGCCATCCTCAGAGGTAATTTGGCAACAGAAGGGGCTGTCGCTAAAATTACTGGCGTGAAAAAACCAGTCATTACCGGTCCAGCACGAGTGTTTGAATCGGAAGAAGCCTCTTTAGCTGCAATTTTGGCGGGTAAAATTCAAGCTGGTGATATTTTGGTTATCCGCTATGAAGGGCCTAAGGGCGGCCCTGGAATGCGAGAAATGTTGGCTCCCACTTCGGCAATTATCGGGGCTGGTTTGGGTGATGCGGTGGGATTAATTACTGATGGGCGCTTTTCTGGTGGTACTTATGGCATGGTAGTTGGTCATGTTGCTCCAGAAGCCGCCGTTGGTGGTGCGATCGCTCTTGTAGAAGAAGGCGATAGTATTACTATTGATGCACCTGCACGCCTCTTGCAGTTGAATATATCTGAAGAAGAATTAGCCCGTCGTCGTGCTAATTGGCAACCTCCTGCACCACGTTACACTAAAGGCGTATTGGCGAAATATGCCAAATTAGTATCTTCTAGCAGTCTTGGTGCTGTCACAGATTTAGATTTATTCAATAACTAGTTATTAAGCCAATAGCCATTTAAGTTTCACTTTTAAGGTTTTGAGGAGTCAGGAGCCAGAATAAAGATGCCTCCTGACTCTCTACTTCAGGCTAGATTCGCGAACCAATTTTCGGCGTTGCATAATTGAAGTATGAATTCAAGCGATGCCTGCAACGGGCGTAGCCATCGCTATGCAATGTCCAAAGTGTGAATCAACTCATATTCGCAAGAATGGCAAAAAAGAAGCAAGCTGATATTGCACAAAGTCTCAACGTAGCGTAAAGCCATATTTCACGTATCGAGAAAGGGAAAGTGACCCTTAGACAGACGCAGACAGACGTAGATAAGTTTGATAATCATCTGTATCTATCCCGTGTTTTTCCTATGAACGAAGAGGTCTCCAAAAAGCTAGAGTTAATCAGGCAAACCTTGCGTGAAAACGAAGTGCAAGGCGTGCGTTTGCGCGGTACAGACTGGTTTGCCTGGGGGACAGGTGGCGCTTCTAGCACTGTGCTGCTTACTGCTGAAACTGGTATAGCAGAAGTATTAGTAACTATTGATGATGCTTGGGTATTAACGGATGAAATTGAAGGGCAGCGTCTTATTGATGAAGAACTGCCTGCTAATTTTAAGATGCATATTAACCCTTGGGCTGATGCTGCCGCGCGTGAGTCTTTTGTTCGTGATGCAACTGGCGGCGGAAGAACAGTTAGCGATCGCCCCATCTCCAATTTAGAACAGCCATTACCCCCATCTCTGCAAAACCATAAACGGGTTATGATGTCAAGTGAATTAGAGCGATATCGCCAAGTTGGGCAAAAAGCTAGTCAGGCAATGACAGAAGTACTCAAAGCCGCCAAGCCAACCTGGACAGAATATCAGTTAGCAGGTGCGGGTGCAGAGGCATTATGGGCGAAAGGCTTGCATCCGGCACTGACACTGGTAGCGGGTGAGAGGCGTTTGCCGCTATACCGTCATGCTACAGCCACAGCAGAACAGATTGGGCGGCAAGCGATGCTGGTATTTTGCGCTAGAGGTTACGGTTTATATGCAAATCTGACTCGATTTGTTTGTTTTGGTGCGCTTTCAAACGAACAAGCCGAATTGCATTCTCATGTGCGCGAAATAGAAGCAGTAGTTTTAAATGTGTGCCAACCTGGAACCAGTTTGGACAGAGTTTATCACGCACTAGCTCAAGCTTATGAACAGCATGGATTTCCCAATGCCATCCTTGAACATCACCAGGGAGGAACCACTGGATATTTAGCGCGAGAAATCGTAGCAAATCCAAGCACTACTGATACTTTGGCAGAAGGTATTGCTGTCGCTTGGAATCCCAGTTTACGAGGGGCGAAGGTTGAAGATACTTTTGTGATTCTGGAGGATGGAAAGTTGGAAAACCTAACTTTTGATCCAAGTTTTCCTAATGTTGAGGTAGAAGGAAGATTGCGCCCTGTACCTTTATATAATTAAAAATTATGGATTTTCAAGAAGTATTCGGTAAACCACCTGAAACTCAAGCCAGTGCACCAGGAAGAGTAAATTTACTGGGCGAACATACCGACTATAATGATGGGTTCGTTCTTCCAACTGCGATTCCTCAAGGTACAACGGTACAGCTAGGTTTTAGTAGCGATAGCCAACATCACTTTTACTCGGAAAATTTAAATGAGCAAGTGAGCATTTCAGATATTAATCATCAGCCGTCTGGATTTGCCAGTTATATTTTTGGTTGTATTGAGCTTTTGCAAAAAGCAGGATATACAATTCCATCGCTTTGTGTGTACGTCAAATCGTCGGTTCCTATGGGTTCGGGTTTGTCTAGCAGCGCCGCTTTGGAAGTGGCAACCCTCCGGGCATTACGCCAACTTCTGAACCTTCCCATTGATGATGTTGAAATCGCCCAATTTGGCCAGCAAGCAGAAATTCAATATGCTGGCGTGCAATGCGGCATTATGGATCAGATGGCTTCTAGTTTGGCTGACACTGAGCATATCTTGTTTTTAGATACTCGGACTTTAGAACGTCGGGTGATGCCTTTGCCTGAGAAAGCGGAGATTTTGGTTATTGATAGCGGTGTACCGCGTACACTTGCAGGTAGCGGTTATAACCAGCGTCGCGCTGAGTGTGAGGAGGCGGCGCGATCGCTCAAAGTTAAGGCATTGCGAGATATTACTGATGTTAATCTAACAGAAACATTACCTGAACCACTACGGCGTCGTGCCCGTCATGTAGTTACAGAAAATAACCGCGTTTTGGAAGTATTGCAAGGAGTAACATCTGAGCGCTTTGGCGAATTAATGAATGCTTCCCATGCCAGCTTGCGAGATGATTATGAAGTTTCAGTGCCTGCCCTAGATATATTGGTAGATATTTTGCAGAAAACAGAAGGAGTGTTTGGTGCGAGACTGACGGGTGCAGGCTTTGGGGGGGCAAGTGTAGCTTTGGTTAGATCAGGCCAGAGCAAAGGTATTGCAACTCATGTCCTTGAACAATATAACCAAGCAGGTTACAACGGACGAATTTTGGTTCCTGCTTTGGGATTGAGTAATGAAGCTTAAAATTGTTTATGGTAAGCCTGTTTATACAGCAGTTTGCAGCTAAATGAAGTACAGAACCAAGGATTCACAAATCAAATTATTCTTCTGCCTCCTGCCTTCTGCCTCCTGCCTCAAAACCAGTGACTTTGTACCTCATGCAAAAGAAAACTGCTGTATATTAGAGATTTCAAGAAATACAGCGTTTTTCAGGTAAAAAATAACGCAGGTAGGGGCGCGGCAATGCCCCATACTTCAAAGTATGGGCTTGATTATTGACACCTTGTACCTTGCTGTAAGCAGTCTCGGTACAAATCTTGCTTCCCCTGGTCTTTTTGCTTTCTTGAGTCAGTGACGCTTCGGAATGGCTGGAATAAGGTAAAAATAATAGGACATGGGGATAATTACCTCATGGAACTAACTCAAGGTAAGGTAAAGTACCCATGCTCAAGCGCTTAATTGTGATTGTGACTGCTGCTATAGTATTTAGCAGTTCCTTGACGCTGGCACAGACTAAAAAGCGCAAACTTCCTGATAAATTTCCTCCTAATCCCCTAGAAATTACCACACCCGATCCACTACTACCACGTTTGCCCAAGGATAAACAGCCATTAACTCTCCAAGAACAGCAAAAGTTAGAACCAGCGCTGGATGCGTTAAATCAAGAAGCAGCAGCGAAACTGCAAGCAGGAGATCAAGTGGCGGCGTTTGAAATTTGGAACCGGGAACTTCGCTTGCGGCGCTTTTTAGGTTCATTAGCAGAAGTGCAAGCACTATCACGAGTCGGAGCGATCGCTTGGAAGCAAAATGATGGACAAGAAGTACAATATATTACGCAGCGATTGCAAGCAATTCAAAAGCAGGCACAATCTAAAAAAAGAACTGCCCAAGTTGATCTAGAATTGTGGCGATCGCTAGGTCAAGCTTACCAAAATCTGCGATCGCCTAAACTAGCTGTAGAAGCTTTCGACCAAGTTTTATTAGTGGTGCGAGAGCAAAAAAATACAACAGCAGTAGTAGAAAACCTCAAGACAATTGGGGAACTACATTTGAGTTGGTTTGATTATCCCAAAGCTGCCCCAGTTTACGAAGAATTATTGGGTTTAGCTACTTCTCAAAACGAACGTGTAAATGAGGTAACATATCTGCAACGGCTGGCTTACATTTATGAGCAGACAAGACAACCGCAGCAGTCATTGAATGTACTGAATAGATTAGTAGAAATTTATGTCAATGAAAATAATCTTATTGAAATACCAGAATTAAAGCTAGCGATCGCTTCAAATTACGAATCTTTGGCAAAGGAAAATCCGAACTTACTACTAGAAGCTTTTAATAATTATCAAGAAGCTTATACTACTGCTTGGCAATTAAAGGAGTATACTCGTGCTGGTGAAGCTTTGCAGAAGTTAATTGCGGTGTACCGTTCTCAAGGACAAACAGATGAGGCTTTGCAGGCTAGTCAAATTCTTGTGGAGACAGAGTCGCAAGCAGCCAATTTTTACGGAATGATGCAAGCTTATGACCAAATTGGGCAATTGTATCTAGAACGTAAAGAGTTTCCTCAAGCACTAACAGCTTTTAAAAAAGGGTTGGAACTAGCACAACAACTCAAACATGAAGAAGCATACTTTACTGGGCAAATTGAAAAAGTCTCGAAAGCAAATTTGTAGCCAATATTAACGCTATTCCATCCCCGAATTTTAGATTTTAAATTTTAAATGATGTAGTCTGCTTTGGATGTAGATTATTAATTTTTATTTTCACCACCTCCAAGCACTACATCTTCATATATTTCTGCCATCGCACACCGAAAATCAACGCTAGCTAAATGTACTTCTTCTCCTTTTCCATAAGGGTAAAGTACCCAATGTCCTTCCTCATTGCGACGGAAGCATTCCACACTCATTTGGTCTAGTGAAATTAGCACATACTCTTGTAATGATTCTAAGTGCCGATAGCTGGCGAATTTCTTCCCTCTGTCATAGCCTTCTGTTGACTCAGAAAGCACTTCAATAACTAAGCAAGGATGAGACTTAAAATATTCAGATTCTCTATCTCTTGTATCACAAGTTACCATTACATCAGGATAGAAATAGCGATTTATCAGATCAATTTGTGCTTTCATATCTAACATGTAGACACGGCAACCAGTACCCCGGAGATGGTTTCGTAACAGCATAGATATATTCATGCTAACTGTGACATGAGCATCACTTGCCCCTGCCATTGCGTAGACTTGCCCATCAATATACTCGTGTTTGATTTCACTTACTTTCTCGCCTTCTAGATACTCTTCTGGGGAGATATAGTACTCACTTTGGCTAATGGCCATTTTAGTACCTTAATAGTTTTATCAAACATTTTAACTCATACAACAAATCTAATGAGCAACAGCACCACCAGTTGCCTTCACCTTTTTGAAGAATAAAATAGCAATGCCACTGACTAACAATGCAATACCAATAAAGTAAAAACAATCGTTAAAAGCCATCACAAATGCTTCCCGGCGGACTATATTAGATATGGATGCGATCGCTTGGTTTTGTGCTGTACTTAAATCTGCTCCTCGACTGATAAAATACTGTGTCATTTGGTCAATTCGCTGTTGAGTTTCTGGGTTATATAAAGAGATCCCATCACCTAATCTATTTGAGTGAAATTGCTCTCTATTAGTCAATAAAGTTGCTAAAGATGCAATACCTATAGAACCGCCCATATTCCGCATCATATTAAATAAACCACTCGCTGATCCTGCTTCTTTTGGGCTTAACCCAGCAGTGGCAATAGAAGTTAGCGGTACCATAATTAAGGGTTGCCCCATTGCACGCACAAATTGTGACCATCGTAACTGATCTAATCCAGTTTGATTAGTCATTCCAGAGTTCATAAATGCACTGATGGAAAACAAAGTTACACCAACGGCCACCATTAACCGCACATCAATGCGTTGCATCAATTTGGGTATGAGAGGAATAATAAATAATTGGGGAATACCAGCCCAAATTAATACTTCACCAATTTGCAGCGCATTGTATTTTTGAATTTGGGCAAGATACAACGGTAAAATATAAATTGAACCATACAATCCTATTCCCAGCGAGACATTGACAATACTGGCTAAACCAAAGTTACGCCTAAATAAAAGCCGTAAATTAATAAATGGTTGCTTTCGAGTTAATTCAATATAGAAAAATATCACCAAAAAAATTACTGCAATCACGCTTAAGCGCACAATCAACGCTGAACCAAACCAATCTTTGCGGCTACCTTCTTCTAAAACAACTTGCAGGGAACCTAATCCAATAGCCATTGCAATAATTCCCCACCAATCACCTTGTTTCAGTAAATTAATTTGGGGACGCTCTTGCTTAATTCCATACCAAACGCCAGCTAGCATGAATGCTCCTGGAATTACATTTATATAAAAGTTGTATTCCCAACCAAAGTTTTCTGTTAACCAACCTCCTAATGTTGGACCAATTGAGGGTGCAAAAACTGCACTAAATCCAAATGCGGCCAGCCCAACTGATTGCTTAGATTGGGGTAAAGTCGTTAATACAACTGTCATAGCGGTAGGAATTAGTACTCCTCCGCTCAAACCTTGTAATGCACGAAATAAAATCATGGAATTGAGATTCCACGACCAAGCACAACAAATAGAAAAGAAAATAAATAGTGCAGTATTTACTAATAAATAACGTCGTAGAGAAAACACCCGTGATAACCACCCTGTTAAAGGAATTACCACAATTTCTGCTACTAGGTACGCTGTAGAAATCCAAGAACCTTCTTCTAAAGTTGCTCCTAAACTTGCTTGAATATCTTGCAGCGAAGCATTAGTTATTTGAATATCTAATACTGCCATAAATGCACCAAGCATACTGGCTAATACACCAATCCAAGTTTTTAGTGGTACACGTTCTGGTGGTGCTTGCTGACGAATTACACCTATATTAGTCATAGCATTTTTCTAATTTCAAAATTAAACAACAAAATTATTATTAAATTTTTATATCTCTTTGCAGGCTTTATCCTAAGCTCTCTTACTGATTACAATGCCCTTTTGCTCATAAATTGGAAGCATTATTTTCCTTAAAGCAGGTAACTGTCTGCTAAAAAAGATAGAGCCTAAAATACAAACTATACCATCAATAATTAAAGTGTTTGTAGCACCAATAAGATTGGCTAAGAAACCTCCTAACAAATTACCTATAGGAATCATTCCCAAAAATGACATTGTGTATAAGCTCATCAATCGCCCACGTTTGTCATCCTCAACAATTGTTTGTAAAAATGTGTTGCTAGCAGCAATTTGGAGAATTGTACCTAAGCCAACAAATAACATTGTAAATAAAGAAAGTGGTAAAAATTGAGATAAAGAAAAGGCAATTAAACCAATTCCTAAAATTGCTGGAGCTATGGCAATCAACTTACCAATTCCTAAGATTGTTTGGCGTGTAGCTAGATAAATACCACCCGTTAAAGCTCCAACTCCAGATGCCGCCATCAAAAACCCCAATGTTTCTGCACCACCTTTGAGAACTTGTTCTGCAATAACTGGTACCAAAATAGTGTTTTGCAGCCCCATAAGGCTGACTAAAGCTGATAGCAATAAAATAGCTCGAATGGGTGGAAAACTAAAGGCATATATAAATCCCTCTTTGACTCTTTGCAAGGGATTACCGTTAGTTACCGAGTGTTTCCAAGGCTTAACTTTCATTGCCAATAAAGCGGAAATTACAGCAATGTAGCTCAAACCATCTATTAAAAAACAATAGGCCGCTCCAACCCCGGCAATTAGTAAACCTCCGATCGCAGGGCCAATTAATCGCGCACCATTGATCATTGTGGAGTTAATGGCGATCGCATTTGCTAAATCTTCTCTGCGTTCAACCAATTCTGGCACAAACGCTTGGCGAGCTGGCGCATCTAAGGCGTTAATAAATCCTTGGAATAAACTCAAGGCAATGATATGCCATACCTGAATCACACCAGTCAGCGCCAGCACTGCTAATGTTAACGACTGAATCATCGCCAAGGCTTGCGTACTAATTAAGGTACGATATCGAGAAAAATGATCTACAAATACTCCACCAAAGGGAGCTAAAAAAAAGCTAGGAATTTGGCTCGAAAATCCCACAACTCCTAGCATTAATGGCGAGTTGGTCAAGTCATAAACTAGCCAAACCGTCGCAAGTTGCGTCATCCACGTCCCAATTAGAGAAATACCTTGTCCGGCAAAAAACAACTGGTAGTTTTTTGACTTTAATGCAGGTAGTAGCGGTTTCTTCATCTCAGGCTTGCTTTATACCAATCTGCTTTCATAAATATCATTTCACCTCATCTCTTACGCCTCTCCGTAGATGTAGGAAGATGTTACAACAAGAAAGATGTTTTTCATGTGTTTTTAAGTAATTTGCTATTACTTGACTTCCACAGCAACTTCCGCAGACATCCCCGGAGTAACCCGCGATTCGTACCCTTGAATGCTCTTTTGGTCGAAAACTACTTTTACTGGAATGCGTTGGACAACTTTGGTAAAGTTACCTGTCGCGTTATCCGGTGGTAATAAGGCAAACTGAGCGCCGGAAGCTGGCGAAATACTGTCAACACGACCAGTAAAAGTATGATGAGGGAAAGCATCAAGCTTGATTTCTACTGGCTCTCCTGGACGCATCTTTTCTAATTGGGTTTCTTTGAAGTTCGCAATTACCCAATATTCGTTATCCACGATCGCCATTAATGGTGTTCCCGCTTGGACTCGGTTACCAACTTCGACAGTTTTTCTACCGACTCGTCCGGCACTGGGAGCGGTAATATTGGCGTAAGATAGTTGCAATTGCGCGTCTTTTAGCGATGCTTCTGATTGCGCGATCGCCGCTTTTGCCGCTTCGTATTGACTGCGTTTTACTGCTGTATCTTGTCCGCCTGCGGTAGCTTGTTGCAATCCTCCCTTGGATGCTGCCAATTTAGCTTGGGCGTTGGTGACATTTTCTTGTGCTTGTGCTAGTTGAGACTGGGCTTTGGCGACACCAACCTTTGCAGAGGCTAACTTAGCTTGGGCTTGTTCTACTCCCTGAATGGCAGCGTTTTTTTGTGCTGTAGCGACGTTATAAGCAGCCCTGGCTGTGTCTAATTGCTGACGAGCGATCGCACCTGATTGATACAACTGGTTATAGCGATTGTAATCTGCTTGGGCATTTTCCAAATTTGCATTTGCTTGTGCTACCTGCGCTTGCGCGGCGGGAATGCCTGCTTCGGCTAATCTAACTTCAGCTTGCGCCGCTGGTATCCCAGCTTGAGCTTCTTGTACTGCTGCTTGGGCTGTAGAAATTGCTGCTACTGCACCGCTAATATCGCCCTGCGCCTGGGTTGTTTTACCACTGGTGGTTTGTGAACTTAAAGCAATATTTGCTTCGGCTGCTTGCGCCTGTCCACGAGCATTCTCTAAGGCTGCTACTGCTTGCTGTACTTTACTTTCATAATCTCGTGGATCTAACTTCACTAACAATTGTCCCGGTTGCACCAGTTGGTTATCATTCACTAGCACCTGACTTACAGTTCCGGGAATGCGACTACTAATTTGGTGAATATTTCCGGCAACGGTGGCGTTGTCTGTTTCTTGGTGGGTAGAGGCGTATTGCCAATAGTTATAACCAAAAGTACCTGCTGCGATCGCACCCACACCTAATGCTGTCAAAATTAAACCAATCGGTTTTTTCCGCTTCGGTGGAACTTCTTTTTCTACCTCAGGTTCTTCTGCCGTTAGTACTTCTAAAGTCTCTGAATCAGTAATCAATTCTTTTTCTATAACTAGAGTTTTGTTTTGGTTGCGTCCGTTAGATGTATTAGCGCCCATAATTCTTAACTCGCTTGTTTGTTCAATAAATTTGATTAATAGTCTTTTATTTAGAATGCGTAATATTTCCTGAAAAAAATCCTTATTTCCTTCGTATACGTAATATTGTCTCAAAACAAATCTTTACAGTACTTCCTCCAGTCGGGTGATTGTGGGACTATCTTTAGGAGAGGTTAGCGATCGCTCGATTCAAGATTTGGGAAAACAGTTCCCGGTCAGCAAAAGAAATGCCATCCATCGCTTCATCACGCACTGCGGCGGCGATTGGGGGTAAAACAGCTTCTAGTTCCTTACCTGCATCCGTTAGCCAGATTCGCCAGATGCGGCGATCGTGAGTGTCGCGTTCTCGGCGCACCAAGCCGCGTTCTTCCATCCGATCTAGTACGCCTGTTAAAGTCCCTCCTACTTGTTTGAGTTTGTCCCCAATACTAGAAGTAGGTAAACCATCTTCTTGCCACAAACAACACAACACCAACCAATGAAATGGCGTAAGTCCAAATGGTTCTAGCCTCTCAGTAAACTTGCGACTGAGCAGTTGTGAGACTAATTTGATTCTGTAACCCAAATTGTATGGTGCCAGGTTTTGCTGCCACGAATTTAAAGCTGAGGAATTATTAGATGTAGAAACCATTTAATACAATACTTAGCGTACGTACTATTATAAATAAATTGGTCTTTTTTAGCAATAGTTGCTTTGTATCTGCCTTAGGGAATAACTTGAATCAACTGGGACTCTTTGAAAGTGCCGATAATGCGGTGAGGTCGAGATAATTTAGGGGATTGGTTAGCATATATCCAAGCATAGCTCAAAGGTGGTATTTGGGAGATAGAGGCTACTGGTTGAGGGCGACTAGAAAGATAGAAATTAAACAGTACTTTGGTTTTAGCATCTATATCTACATAGTAGGTAGGATGAGATTGGACAATTGAGGCGATCGCACTTTGTTGTAAAAAAGTTTTTAAACCAGGGTTATAGTCACTTAAAAGACCTATGCTACCCATCGCCGCCAAAGCCAGCCAGCAGGGAATTAACCAACCTGCAATCCAATAACGCGCTGTGAGAAACTTTTTGCCAAAGTGGTAACGACCAATCCACACTACAGGTAAAATTAACCAACCCAAGCCCATAGCCAAGCCAATAATTGCATACTTGCGAATATCAGAATTACCCCAACTAAAAATGCCAATACTCGCTATCACAAGTAGAACTCCTAACCCACCAAAGCCATAGCTGAGGTTTCGGGGAAGGTTCTTCTTTGCAAAAAGATTTAATACATTTATTTTACCTTTTTTAAGAGGTAATTGTCCGGTCATTCCTATTTGATAAATATTGCCTAGCCAGTTTAAACCTACAGATGCAAACAAAGCGATAAACGGATAAAGGCAAAGACTATAGTGAGATAAACGAGTTGTAAAAAGACTAAGTTCTACAAATAGGACAAGGGGAAACCCAACTAATATTAACTGGTAACGAGGAATAGGACGACGGAGAGTCAAAAACAAACCTAAAAGTCCGAAAAAAGCCCAAGGGAATGCTTTTAAAGGAATATTCCATAAATAAAACAGCCGATCATTTTGAGCATTATCTTTAGAACCTAGTTGCAAAACAAAGTTGAACAACTCCTGAAAGCTCTGACTTCCGTAGTGCCGCCAACTTAACCACAGCCAAACACAGGTAGGTATTAAACCTACGAAAAAGCCTAAATACAAAATTGGGTTATTAAGATGACGATGACGGCGATTTTCCCAAATTAAATAAGGCAATAAAGCTATAATTGGCAAAAAAATCATAAAGCTTCTGACTAAGAAGCCTAAACCTAAACTAAAACCAGCTAGAAAACTCCACAAATAACGGTATTTAGGATGCAATTCCGTTTTTATTAAAGACAAAATAGCTAAAAGTACCAAGAGAACCGTCGGTAGATCAGGTGTACTTAAGCGAGAGTATTGCAGCCAGAGAAATTCTACACTTAAAATTGCAGCAGCTAGCCAACCTAATTTTTTGTCTAGCATACTTTTGCCGATTTCATACACAAGCCATAAGCTAAAAATGCCAGCAATCATACTAGGAAAACGCGCAGTAGTATCACTGATACCAAACAGCTTGTAAAAACTAGCAATTATCCAATAAGGACCAGGGGTTTTATGATGTGCCCTTTCCCAAGGAGCTATCCAATTACCAGAATCAAACATCAGACGGGCACGTGATGCGTAAAGCCCTTCATCATGTGCCATTAGGCTATTGTGCCCTGAAGTAAATAATAATAATGGAAGTATCCAAACTAACAAACTAAAATAGGGTAATGATGCGACTAAACGGATTTGTCGCCAAATATGCTGCAAGAAGTGTAGTTTATATAACATTGAATTGATAAAAATTGAATGCTGCTATTTAAACTCATTCATGTGTCCTGCTGTTATTAAAATATGTTACATAGTGTTTGTAAAAAAATACCTTAAATTGCAGCAATTTTCGGAAAGAGTACTCCAAAACAGAGATTTATGCAGTTAAAACCGAATCAGCGCCTGAAATTAGACGACACAGACGATAAGCTGTTTTATGCTTATCCCCGCTTCGTCACTCATGTAGATGAAGGGTTTATTCAACAGCTAACGGATTTATATCGCGATCGCCTGAAACCCAACACCCGCATTTTTGATATGATGAGCAGTTGGGTGTCTCATCTACCAGAAGAGATGCAGTTTGACCATGTGGAAGGACATGGACTCAATAGTGAGGAATTAGCACGAAATTCTCGCTTAAATCATTACTTTGTGCAAAATCTTAACGAAAATCCGCAGCTACCTTTACCAGATGAAGGTTTTGATGCTGTTCTCAATTGCGTATCTGTGCAGTATGTGCAATATCCAGAAGCAGTATTTTCCGAAATTTACCGCATCCTGAAACCCGGTGGTGTCGCAATTATCAGCTTTTCTAACCGGATGTTTTTTGAAAAGGCAATTCAAGCTTGGCGGGAGGCTTCAGAAGCACAGCGAGTGGAATTAGTCAAAGCTTACTTCGCCTCAGTTCCAGGATTTACAACCGCAGAAGTTATAGTTCATAAGTCAACATTACCGAATTTATTACAGTGGTTGGGTGCAGCTGGAGGAGATCCATTTTATGCCGTCATAGCTTACCGCAGTTAAGTCAAATATTCACTAGTAGAACTTGGCGTAAATCCAGCTACCATCTCAAAGACAAGGGGCAAAATCCCCTTGTCTAAAAAACCCTTGTTATTTTTTGTACATAATTTGTGTCAATGAATTATTGGCTAATGAAATCAGAGCCAGAAGCTTATAGCATTGCTGACCTTCAAAAGCAAAGTGAGGCTATCTGGGACGGTGTTCGCAATTATCAAGCTCGCAATTTTTTGCGCCAAATGGATGAAGGAGACTTAGCTTTTTTCTACCACTCCAACACTAATCCTCCCAATATTGCTGGGTTAATGCGTGTGGTGAAAAAAGATATTGCTGACCCAACACAGTTTGAGCCAGAAAGTAAATACTACGACCCGAAATCAAGTTCCGAATCTCCTCGGTGGCAAACAGTTGTAGTAGAATTTGTTGAGACTTTTTCTAACCCCATATCGCTATCAATACTCAAAGAGGAGTTTAGCGCCGAAGAGTTAATGTTAGTGAGACAAGGAAATAGATTATCGGTGATGCCTGTTCCTGAAGCAGTAGCTTTGAAGATTCTAGCAATGAGAATCTCCTAGTTGAAAATTACCCTACCCTACGCGGGTAGCCAAAGCTAATATGGCTGCCAATGACTGTGTAAAAATCATTTGGGGCGTGTGCAGTACCCCCTGCACAACGCTGAACCTTACACTTCTCGCTAACAGTTTGGGCAATTTTGTAGAGATATATGGTATGTGGTGTCATGTCCCATTCTTCGCCACCATAGCTGCTTGTGGTTTTTTGAATATCATGCAAGCAAGAGATTTGTTAGGTGGCGTTGGGTTCTTCAGGATCTTCACCCAGGATTTGCTGTGCAGTGTGTCGGATGTGCAGAATACGCACCATAGATACTTCTTGATCCTCCAAAATAGTGAAAAGGATGCGGTATGAGTTGCGTCCTCGACCATAAAGTAGCTGTCGAATTTCTTGGCTGAAATACTCGTTCTCTGGCGCTAAAGAACAGCGCTTCGGCATTTGAGATAAAGAATCAATCGCTTGTAGCAATTCGGCATACCATTGACTTGCCTTTAAAGGGGATGTGACTTGGGACAACCGGAGGAAGACGCTGTCTGCTTCAAACTCCGCCACACTGGAAATTTCGATGCGATATTTCATGAATCAGCTGGCAGATTATACTTGCGACGCTGTTCTTGGGCAAACTCATGAAAAGACCGGAACCGTCCTGCCTCAAAATCATCTAATCCTTGTTGAATCCCCTTTATTGCCTCCTCTGATTGTTGTACTTCCCACTCTAGGACACTGGTAAGCAACTCAGATGCTACAAGACTAACATCTTGACCTTGGCGAGTGGCTTTGTCACGTAATAATGCTTCTAATTCTGGGCTAAGGGTAATGACAATTGACATACAGATACTTCCTTTGGCATTCAGCCTCTGCGCGATATTTTAGCAAACACAGTCGTTTTTGTTGATGCAAGAATAATTTCTTTTTGGGCTAATATCTTTTACAATCCCATAACCGTACGATAATGTGCTTCCATTTGTGCCACAGTTTCAGACTTACGCTTTGTCTCCCATTGACTGCGGTTAAATAACTCTTGCCGCAATTCATCAACGTTAATTGTGGTAACTTTGCCATCAGCAACAATTTGCTTACCATTAACCCAAGCACTATTAACAACATTCGTAGGACGACCTAAAACTAACAAACCAATGGGGTCTGTACGGGGGAGTAATGATAAGTTGGTGAGGTCATAAAGTACTAAATCTGCTTGTTTACCCACAGTTAAAGAACCGAGTTTATCTGCCAAATTCAATCCTTTTGCACCGCCTAAAGATGCCATTTCTACTGCTTGTCGGGGTGTAATCCAGTGTTGATAATCTGAGTCTGTAACATTATGTAAAATCGAACCCATTTTGATGGCTTCTAGCAAATCTTGAGAGTCATTACTCGAAGCACCATCACAGCCAAATGTTACATTTACCCCAGCTTGGCGATATTTTAAAATCGGAGCGATACCACTGCCTAAACGCAAATTACTTAAGGGATTATGAACAACTGTAGATTGAGTTTCTGCAAGAATGGCGATATCAGCATCATTTAACCAAACGCAATGGGCAAGTGTTGTATGATCGCTCAAATATCCAATTCTTTTCAAATGCTCCACAGCAGTACAACCGTACTTTTGTTGAGCGAGTTTTTCCTGTGCCCTAGTTTCCAGTAAATGGGAGTGACGACAAAGATTATAGCGATCGCTTAACTCAGCACACCCCTGAAATAAAGCATCAGTACACAATTGTATCCCTGTTGGTGCAACTAAAATATTCACGCCCTCATCTGGGCGATGAAATTGTCTTACCGCCTCTTCGATGATTTCCAATGTTGCCGCAGTTGAGCGAAAATAAGGTTCATGAGTTTGGGCTGATTCCCCGGATGGGATACCTGCGCTGAGGGATTCATCTTGAATTAAGGGGGCGATAAAGGCGCGAATTCCAACTTCTTTGTAAGCGCGAGTTGCGATGGCGATCGTTTCTAACTCAAGTCCGGGGATTAACACCAGATGATCTACCACACTCGTCCCGCCGGAAAGTAAGGTTTCCACCGCAGTACCCAAAGCGCTGAGATAAACCTGTTCGGGATCGAGGGGGGCAAAATCATACAGTTCCGCCAACCATAATTCTAAAGGTAAAACTGACATGATCCCGCGTTGCCACATCTCTGATGAGTGAGTGTGGGCGTTGAAAAAGCCAGGTAGCAGTAGCTTATTTTTGCCATCTATAGCTGTGCCAATGACTTGTAGATTGGGTGCGATCGCAGCGATCGCACCATTTACAATCTGTACATCTACCTTTGCATAATCATCACTGGCGGCAATTAAAACATTTTGAATAGTGAAATTTACCATATTTAACCTTGATTAAGTAATTGTACTTTCAACCGAATTTCAAGTTACAAAATAGAAAATGGCATTGGGTATTGCAATTTTATGAATTTGCCTTTTCGGACATTGGGAGTTCCACCAAATGCGTGGACAGTGAATGATGCGATCGCAGATATCACTCGTCCTCAAAAGACCCCACAAAGCGTTATTTTATCAACAGAAACTAAAACCCTGCGTCTAGACTTGGCAAAAGCTGCTATCCTCGTCATTGATATGCAAAACGACTTCTGTCACCCTGATGGCTGGTTAGCGCATATCGGCGTGGACGTAACTCCGGCACGTCAGCCTATTGAACCTTTAAACAACTTACTTCCAGAACTGCGTGAGGCTGGTGTTCCAGTCATTTGGGTAAATTGGGGGAATCGTCCCGACTTGCTCAATATTAGTGCTAGTTCGCGTCATGTCTATGACCCCACAGGGGCAGGTGTAGGATTGGGCGATCCACTGCCAAGCAATGGTGCTAGAGTACTCATGGCAGGTAGTTGGGCAGCAGCAATAGTAGACGAACTAGAACAGATTCCCGAAGACATTTATGTGGACAAATACCGCATGAGTGGCTTTTGGGATACACCATTAGATAGTATCTTGCGGAATCTAGGAAAGACTACATTATTTTTTGCTGGTGTTAATGCTGATCAATGTGTGCTAGCTACATTATGTGATGCCAACTTCTTAGGATATGACTGTGTGTTAGTTCAAGACTGTAGCGCTACCACTTCTCCTGAATATTGTTGGCTGGCGACATTGTACAATGTCAAACAATGCTTCGGTTTTGTCACTGACTCGCAAAGGCTTTTAATAGCGCTGCAAAAGGGTGAGGAGTAATTCTATTTTAGGTTTTAGATTAGATTCCATCCATAAATGATCTTTCTTCCCTACGGGATGCTACGCGAACGCTCAAGAACTTTAGATTTTAGATTTGTTCTCGCGTTTAGATCCATTTAATCTCAGACTTTATTAAATTTTGGATTTTGAATTATTCAATCTCAAAATCCAAAATTTAAAATCTAAAATTGAATGAAGAGATACAACTAACAACTTAATATTCAGAACTCGGATTTTAGGAATTTTCATACCCATCGAGAACTTCAGAGGGGATAAACAAATGTACGCTACTCATTGTGTAATTCCGGTTATCAAATCTACCAAAGATTACCAAGTATATCGCATCAGTCCCAACGACTCTAATCGATTAGCAATTATCTTTGATTCGACAAATGCTAATACTTCCTTGACTTGCTGCATTGAAATTTTTGATGTTGGTGGACAAACACCGCCAAATCGGCATCAATGGGCGGTGGAAATGTTTTTTGTCCTCAAAGGGGAAGCGATCGCTATGTGTGACGGCAAAAGCGCCGCGATCAAAGCTGGAGATAGTTTATTAGTGCCTCCTACTGGGACTCATTTGATTAAAAATACTGGTTCTACTCGCTTGTACACGTTGACTGTGATGGTTCCCAATGAAGACTTTTCGGAATTGATTCGCAGTGGTATCCCGACGGAGTTAGATGAAGAAGATATGGCTGTACTGGGGAGATTAGATGCTTTGATGCCTTGTTAAAATAATTCGTAATTCGTAATTCGTAATTGCATGAGTCGGATGTGAGTTCGGTAAGACCTCTCCCGGGTTTTACTACGCAAAATCGTCCCTCTCCGAGTGGGCTACGGTGTATACACATCTCTGTACAAAACCAAAATGTTGTAGATCCTCCTAAATCCTCCGATAAATTGGAGGACTTTGAGAGGTTTCTGCCCCACTTTTTAAGGGGGGTTGGGGGGATCAAAAGCCTGTGAGGCAACTCTTGAGGACTTGTGTGTACACCGTAGCCGAGTGGGAGAGGGATAGACTTGAACAAAGTTTAAGGCAGGAATAAGTTTATCGAACTAACGTTAATTACTAATTACGAATTATTTGTTTAACAACACCAACAAAGCGTTCCATGTCAGCGTGGGTAATAGCTCCCATTGTCGATACTCGGAAAATAGATTGAGCTAAATTACCCTGTCCAGAATAAATGACATAATCTTGTGCTTTCAGTTGGTCGTGAAACTCCTCATAGCTGAAATTATTTGGCAAATAGTAGGCATTCAAAACCACAGATGAGCTTCCTAAAGGAAGTAAAGGTTTAATTCCGATTGAAGCTAAACCGTCTCTGACTAAGCTGGCAAGCTGGTTATAATGGCTGTGTCTAGCACGCCAACCCCCGGTTTCTGACATTTCTTGCAAAGCTTCTGTTAAAGCATAAAATGTCTGTATTGATTGGGTAAAAGGTGTGCTGCCTCGGTCTTGCTGCTGGCAATAGGTTGCTAAATCTAAATATAAGGTGCGGGGGATTGTATCTACTGACGGCAGTGCATCCCGTCGCAGGATGACAAAGGACACTCCGGGAACACCATGCAGACATTTATTCGCTGTCGCAGCGCAAGCGGTAATTCCCCAATCTGTAAAATTTAGTTCTTCAGCACCAAAGCTGCTGACTGCATCTACTAATAGTTTGATGCGGCGTTCTTGGCATATTGGCGCAAGTTCCGCTAAATTATTTAGCCGACCGGTAGTAGTTTCGTGATGGACGACAGCAAGGTGGGTGATGTCGGCGTTTTCATCCAGGAGTTTGACTAAAGCGTTGATATCGATTTCGGCATCCCAAGGATGGGAAAGTGTGATGTAATTAATGCCGTGGATTTTGGCGATTTTAGATAGTCGTTCGCCATATACACCGTTTTCAATTACTAGTAATTTACCGCCTGTGGGTACTAAACTGCTGATCATAGCTTCCATCGCGGCGGTTCCAGAACCGGTGAGAAGAACTGCTGCCCAGCCGCTTGCAAGACCATAAACTTGAAGTAGCTGTTCGCGGATTCTGGTTTGAAGTTGGGAAAATTCTACTTCACGGTGACACAAATCGGGACGCAACAAAGCATTTCTGACGCGATCGCTCAAATTGACGGGGCCGGGATTTAGTAAAATCATTGAATTTATTAATTACGAATTACGAATTACCAATGTGTTTCATAAAGCGTTGTAAAACGGCTTCTGGGGTAAGGTTGGGTCTGGGTAGCTTTTCTAAAGTTCCGGGACGGATTTTTAAATGAGCAAATTTAGGTCTGGTGTTAGCATCTACGGTAAATAAGGCATCTAAAAGAGCGGGATCATCTCCGGCTAATGTCACACCATAACCGCACGCTTCGGCAATTTTGGCAAAGGAAATACCCGCCGAAATAGTGGCTTGTGCGCCTGTGGAATCGTGAACTTCATTATCTAAAAGAATATGGGTCAAGTTAGCACCGCCATAAGTGCCGATGGTAGCAAAATTACCCATTCGCATTAATGCTGCTCCATCGCCATCAATCACTACTACCTTGAGGTCTGGACGTGCTAAAGATAGTCCCAATCCCATTGAGGAAGCGCAACCCATCGAGCCGACCATATAAAGATGATTGGCGCTGTCTTTACTAGCAAAGAGTTCGCGTCCCGTGTATCCCGTTGTGGCAATTATTACAGTATTTTCTGTATCAATGTGTTCTAAAATCCGAGCTAATGCTTCGCTGCGAGAAACTCGTTGTTCTTTGTGATCTCGAAAAAAGCTTTGTTGAATATGAGTGCTACTGCTATCTTCTCGTTTGGGGATAGAAGAACGAGTGAGGGCATGGGGGGCAATTGTTCCTTTACGCATAATTAGAGCATAAGGACGGCGCTCCTGTTGCATGTAAGCTGTGGCTCTCTGTAAAACGGGTTCTATTTCTGCTGCATCTGTGGGGAAAAATTCCCAAGGTACAGTCATAGTTTCCAGAAATTTATCTGTGATTTGCCCCATTAATTCATGTTGTGGTTCATCTTGCAAGTTGGTATCGCCTCGCAAGGTACAAATCAGCAGCAGTGGAATCCGAAAGATATAAGTGAGCGACGTTAACGGGTTAATTGCATTCCCTAAACCAGAGTTTTGCATCATCACTACAGCTGGTTTTCTAGCAATTGCTGCTCCAGCTGCGATCGCTACAGCATCTCCCTCATTGGCTGCGGAGATATATTTAAGTTGAACGTCATTGATGACGTAGTTAATAAAAGGTGTGAGAAAAGAACAGGGTACGCCAGTGTACCACCCAAAGCCAATATTACGCGCAGCTTCTACAAATTCTTCTGCCTGAATCATAATTAAAAATTTACAGCAATTTTCAGGTATTTAGACAATTGAGATGGGGAGTGGGGAGGAAAGATTATCACTTCGACTTCAAAACGTGAAACTTGAGCTTCAGAACTCAAAACTTTAACCTCAGAGCTTCGTTGATGAACCTCAGAGCTTCGTTGATGAACCTCAAAGCTTCGTTGATCAACCTCAAAGCTTTGTTGATCAACCTCAGAGCCTCGTTGATGAACCTCAAAGCTTCGTTGATGAACCTCAAAGCTTCGTTGATGAACCTCAAAGCTTCGTTGATGAACCTCAAAGCTTCGTTGATGAACCTCAAAGCTTCGCCGATGAACCTCAAAGCTTTGTCGATGAACCTCAGAGCACTTTCTATTGTTTTAATTGAAAAGCAAGGTCAAGATCATCTAAAGAATTAACATCTAACCAATTACCGCGAATATAAAGCACCTTGATCGGTTTTCCTTGCTCGATTAAATAATTACATAATTCTGGCAAACCCAGACTGTTGAATTCTGGTCGTTTTTGCAATTCATTCAGTGCTTCACTCACCCACTGTCTACCTTGACTCCGCAGGCGCAGCATCCCAATCCAGCGTCCGCTAAATTTCCCTAATTGCGTTTGTGTTGTTTTAGAAATGTCCAACAGGTTGACATCCTGTCCAAACAGAGATAAATCGTCTGGAATTGAGCAATAGGCGTAGTCAGGCGAACCGCTAACAGACTTGCTGTTCGCCACAGAATCAACTACAGCAACAATTTCTCCGGGACATTCTAATAAATCGTGCAGGATGTAGCTTCTAAATAGTAAATCGCCATAAAGCACCAGCATCTCATCGCCAAAGCTGGTTTGAGCGCAGGCTAAGGATGCTAATTCTCCCGTTGTTTCATAATCTGGGTTACAGATGACTTTAGTGCCCGGAACATTAATAGTTTCTGCCTTGTAACCTGCGACAACGGTGATATCGTTGATGGCAAGTTTCTTAAATTTGTCCACCAACAACCTGAGTAGAGGTTTACCTCCAAGGGGTAACATCACTTTCGGTTTATCTTGCGTCAAGCCTGCTAATTCTTGGCCTCTGCTAGCAGCCAGAACGATCGCTTGGGTATTTTGTCGCCCGTTGTTAAAATAGCGTTTTTCAGCTTCTATGAGTTCATCTGCGCCTTGTAGCCGGAAAATTTCCTTTACTGGAGCAACCTCATCTTCGATGTTGATTAAAGTTTCGCTGGCTTTCACTTCGCGGGCGATCGCTTGCATACTAGCAACAGCAGCTCGAATCATGTGGTTTGCCCAGATGACCAAATTAACTTCAGCTTTGCGAAAAACACCAGTAGGCGTGCTGTAATATTTAGTCGGTATAATAACTAACGGGGAACGCCCACCCCATTCTTTAGCAAAGGCTAGCACCTGGTCAGGACGCGATGATTTACTGTGAATCAGGATGGCGTTTGCTCCAGCTGCATGGTAAGCTTCAGCTCGGCGCATTGCCTCCGAAAGATCCCAACCGGCAATCAAAGCTTCGAGTCGAGCGACAATGCAAAAATTTGGGTCTGTCTGACTATCTTTGCCTGCCTTAATTTTGCCGCAGAATTCATCAATATCAGCTAAAGCTTGGCGACTACCATTAATGAAACTGTTGGTTTTAGGAAAAAGCTTATCTTCAATACAAACTCCAGCAATATCTCGCTGTTCTAACTTCTTAACCAGACGACGCATATTATTAAAGTTGCCATAACCAGTATCACCATCTAACAAAATAGGGATGCTGGTAACATCAGACATGAACTCCAGCATTTCTACAACTTGAGTCCAACTGGCTTCATTATTATCTCTAACACCGTATTGAGCCGAAAGTGCTAATCCACTGGCCCAAATTCCTTTAAATCCAGCCTCTTCCACAATGCGGGCGCTAATCCCATTGTGAGCTTCCATAATAAAGTCGAGCTGAGGTGATTCTAATAATAGCCGCAATTGGGCACACTTATTTAATTTTGTAGCGGTATTAATGGGTGTAAATATTTGATGCATCTATTCTGAATTTTCTTAACCTATATAATAATTGAAGATATTTTTAGAGATTTTCTGCGACCTCTATCTGAGGCAAAATATCGTTTTGGGCGCGTTGAATATCCTGGGGAAAATCAATTTCGATCCAAGGTAAACCAGTGATGTCTTCATATCCAAATGTTTCGGGAGTCTCTAACAGCAGATCCCGAATTACTTCTTCATAAGGTTCATTATCCAGCCCATCAGCAACATATTGTTCTGTGCGAGTAGCAAGACGTTGAGCAACAGCACTTCCAAAACGAAAAAATCCTACTGATTCACCTGCAAAATCATAAACTAAATCAAGAGCTACCTGTTTGCGAAACTCTACTAAATAATTATCTCTAACACAAAGCTTCACGGGTTCATCCCCAGGTTCAAAATCACGATCCAGCAAGAAGCTGTTGGGGATATTCGTCTTTACCAGTCGTTCGATGATGCGGCGATCGTACAAGACATCTGCATCCATTAATAATATGTCATCGTCACCAACTAGCTGTTGACGTAAAGTCCAAAGGCTAATGACACTACCTTTGGTATAGTCAGGATTATAAACTGTACTGACCCAATTTTCCGCTCCTAGCGCTTTGATTTCCTCCTGAATTCTTTGTGCTTGATAACCCGCAGCAATTACCACTTCATCAATTTGGTAATGACACAGATAGTTCAAATGGCGCTCTAATAAAGATTTTCCGTGAAATTTTAGCAAGCATTTGGGTTGAGTTTGCCCATCTTTACCTAAGCGTCTTCCAACGCCAGCAGCTAATATAATTGCCTTCATTGTCAAGTCACCAACAAACCTAAAACTCTAGGAAATCTAGAAATTTTCCCAGTATTTTATAATGACTGTTTTTTGGTCAAGACAATATTTGTTAATCAATTCTTAACATAGGAAAATTATACTAAGTGGCTACACCAAATTACCAGCGAGGCTATCTGAACAGCCGATTTTTACCCATTTAGAATAAGAGCGAAACACTTGGCGAAAGCCAAAATAGGCGATCGCATCTTTCATATTCGAGACAAAACGTTTTAGCATACCCACGCGGGTGTCGGTGACGTACTCGAAAGTTAAGACAATACGCTGTTCATTTTTAGCCAAATGAGTAACCCTGTGGTAAACTTTACCATCCCACCATTGAATAAGATTAGGTACTAGGATTTAGGGAGAGCGATCGCATTTCTGTTTCCCCTACCTGCTTATACTAGTACAGGACGACGGAAATAAGCAGGCCATTGAAAAGTCCTAAACAGCTTATTCCATAATACTTTTGACTTTTGACTTCCGCCTTGCGGTACTAGTTTGATTCAGGCTGCGCGAGTGTCAGAAATTGCCAAATTACCCATACAGCAAAAGTGGGTGCCCCAATTGTAGCTGCTATTAGTAACGGCTCTAGTCCATCCAGTAAGGTAACTATAGGAAACAAATACAGCACGTCTTCAATGTCAAACCCGGCGAAATTTGGTTGACGGCTGGCATCTTTACCCAAACGCTGTTCCATTTGGTTTCGCAAATGAAAAATGCAAGCAACAGACACACCAGATACTATTCCCATAAGCAACGCCCACCAACCAAATTTTCCCTCCCTAAGACCATATCCAATACACACAAACAAAAGGACGTGGATGATGGCGTCACTAGCAAGGTCATACTGATGTCCCCATTTGCTGCTTTTACCACTCAAACGAGCTAATTCACCGTCTGTATGATCTAGAAAGTTGGATAAAGCAAATATCACTGCTCCAATATTTGCCCAAATGGCATCGCCAACTGCGAGTGCTACCGCAGCGGCCAACCCTGTCACAAGTCTCACTGTGGTGAGATGATTGGGGTTTATCCAACTGTCTTTTAGAGGTCGAACTAGCCAATAAGCAAGTTGAGCATCCCAAGGCTTGATGGTCATAGATAAACTTGAATTTGATGTGGTATTTGAATATGTATACCAGTAATCACTTAATTAATAATTGATTTCATAACTTATTTGGCTGGATTATGGTCAATTCCTCCATAAAAATAATCAACAACTAACCAACAACTACTGATTCTGGTTTAGCAGTTGCTTGGGTACGACGCTCTTTCAAGTAAGAGAAAAATTCCCGCCCTTCACGCAGGCGGCGCACTAACATTTGAGGATCACTGAGCATTTCACTGACAATTGGAATAATCGCTCTAGGACGGAAGTAGAACTTACGATACATCCTCTCAACTGCATCTTCAATCTCAGCACTGGAGAGATTTGGATATTGCAATGTGGACATTTGAATTCCTGAATTGGCAACTAAGGAATTGTTGCTAAACCAATTATTTTCCTGTGCTTGGCGATAAAGTTCTGTTCCGGGATACGGGGCTGCAATGGAAACCTGAATTGTATGAGGACTAATATCGCAAGCAAAGCGCACCGTTTCTTCAATTGTTTTTTGGGTTTCGTCGGGTAAACCAATGATAAAAGTGCCGTGTACGGTAATGCCAAGTTTATGACAATTTTCCATAAACTTCCGTGCGACTTCTAGCTTAATTCCTTTCTTAATCCCATCCAAAATTTGCTGATTGCCAGATTCAAATCCTACTAATAGTAGGCGTAAGCCATTATTGCGTAGTTGTTTGAGGGTGTCATAGTCCAGATTGGCTCGGGCGTTGCAACTCCATGTCAGTTTAAGTCGTTGCATATGTTCGCTAATTGCGATCGCTCGATGTTTATCTATAGTAAAGGTGTCGTCATCAAACATATATTCTCGCACCTTGTCACCGAAAATCGCTTTGGCTTCTTCCATTTCGCGCCCAACTGCTTCTGGGCTTTTTGTACGATACAAGTGTCCACCAATTGTTTGCGGCCAAAGGCAGAAGGTACATTTTGCCGGACAGCCCCGCCCAGTATAAAAGGAAATGTATGGATGCAGTAAGTAGCCAATAAAGTATTTTGTAATATCTAAATCGCGGTGATAAACCGGCAATACACTGGGCATCGAATCCCAATCGTGAATCAAAGAGCGGTCTTCATTATGATGTATATTACCCTGGCGATCGCGGTAGCTTAAACCTGTGATTTCTTCCCAATTTTTACCTTCTGCTATTTCTTTGCAGGTATAGTCGAATTCGTGACGACATACAAAGTCAATAATTGGGTTTTCAACCAGCGTCTGCTCTGGTAATACTGCTACGTGCGCTCCAATCAAGCCAATCTTGACATTCGGGTTTTGAGCCTTGATTGTTTGGGCACACTTTACATCATTAGGCAGCGAAGGTGTGCTGGTGTGCATGATAATTAGCTCGTAATCTTGAGCGATTTCGATCACATCTTCTACTGTTTGATCGTGTGGGGGCGCATCTACAAGCTTGCTACCAGGCACGAGGGCTGCGGGTTGCGCCAGCCATGTAGGATACCAGAAGGAAGTAATTTCGCGCTTGGCTTGGTATCTCGAACCTGCACCGCCATCAAACCCATCGAAGGAAGGAGGGCTGAGAAACAAAGTTTTTTTCACAGGTATATTCTCTTTTGGAGGTTTTAAGTGATACTTTTTTAGGATAAGACCTAAAGAGCAGCAGATGCGATCGCAGTCCTAAATCATTTATTAAATTTTCTATTTTTCTCTTTAGGAAAAAATATTTTTTAATCGTAGACGCGTAGCGGCTTCCCGCAGGGTACCGCAGAGACGCAGAGAACACGGAGAGAGCAGAAATAGAGATGTTCATGAATGATTTAGGACTGTTATATATCAATAAAAGCGTTTACTGATCAGTCTAATTTATCTTTTTTTGCTTTTTAGCAAAATGATATTTTGACAGTTAGGAACATGAATTAAATAAAATGCAAAACTTCATCTTGTATCTAGCTTCCCTCTCCTTTATAAGGAGAGGGATTGAGGGTGAGGTAAGCCAAGGACATAAATTGTATGTTATTTAATTCTGATTCCTTAACTACGAACTTTGGTAAGGACTTTTTGAGAGTAGAATGAAGCCGATTCTTCGTTTTTGGCACAATCTTGGGCAAATTTAATCAAATGATGTCCAACAAGTCCAACGTGAATCAGGTTTTCAATATTACCTGCTTTTAGTGCTGGTTTGGCCATTTTCCAGAAAGTCTGACGATAGTTACTAAATATGCCTATCCGCAGCAAAATATTAGCTAAATAAGTTAAACCTTTGCGAATGTTAGCCGCAGAAGCGCGAGATGGGCTGTTAGGAACTTCGATGCGGTTTGGATAAGTATGTTCCATGTTGTAGGCAAACCGTTCATATAAAAATTCCGGCTCATAAGCTGTTGTAATGCAGCGCCGCCACATCTCAACAACTTGCTCGTAGGGCATTAAAAATTCAACATTTGATTCGCGGCTTTCATCAAAGAGAAGTCGTCCTTCTGCTTCTAACCTCCGCCATAATGGAGTTCTAGGTAGTGCATGAAGTAGGTTAATTGTCAACATGGGAATTTGCGATGCCCGAATAAATTCGATAATTCGGTCTGCTGTCTCTGGTGTATCTGTATCTAAGCCGATGATGATTCCTGATACTACTTCCATGCCATAGCTATTTAAGACCTGAATTGCTTTTAAGATTGGCATACTTAGATTTTGGTCTTTGGAAATAGCATGGAGAGCATTTGGTTCTGGTGTTTCGATACCGCAAAAGATTGTGCAGAAATAAGCTTCGCGCATCATCTCCAGCAGTTTTGGGCTTTGAGCTAAGTTGAGCGTTGCTTCACAGGCAAACTGGATGGGGTAGCCATTGCGTTTTTGCCAGTCAATCAGGTGAGGAAGCAACTTCATGGCAGCGCGGCGATCGCCAACAAAGTTATCATCAACAAAATACACTGCCCCCAGATTGCCAGATTGTCGCATTGCATCTAACTCCGCGACCACTTGCTCTGGTGTTTTCATCCGGGGACTGTTGCCATAGAGTTCGGGAATATCACAAAACTCGCAGTGATAAGGGCAACCACTAGAAAACTGCACATTTGCCAGAAAATAATCGTTGATATTCAGCAAATGATAAGCTGGAGTCGGAAACTCTGTTAGGGGCAAACGTTCCTTGGTTTCAAAGCGAATTTGCGCTTGGGGACGTTCCGAGTTTTGGTCTAGATACTCGATCATGCGATCGCTTGCATCTCCCAACTCACCCAAATGTAAAATGTCAAACTCAGGATAATATTCTGGGCAACCAGATACCGAGGGGCCACCTACAACTGTAATTTTGCCTGCTCTATGGGCAAGTTCATTAATTTGATTAATCTGTGGTTTTTGGATATGCATTCCACTGACAATCACTACATCAGCCCATTGGTAATCAGCCCTGGTAGCTAAACGCACATTCTCATCAATAAAACGGACTTCCCACTCTTTTGGTAAATAGGAAGCCACGATTAAAATCCCTTGAGGAGGCATAAAAGCCTTAACACCCATAAGTGGATAGGCGTGGTGAAAAGTGCCAAACGAACGGCTGTACCTGGGAAAGATGCAGAGTATCCGTCGATGATGACGCGGAACGTAGCTTGTTTTCTTAGCAGTGGCAGATGGTTGTAAAGTTTCTCCTACAGGAATTGAGCTATTGGAAGACTTTATAATATCAGTCATCGTAATTCTCAGTAGTTAAATAGACATTACCTTGGCAGCATTAGCTGTTATTGGCATCACTTTACCTTCTTTTGTCAACTTTAGTTGCCGCCCTCGCCATTCAAATGTATTGTTAACCCAGCAATAATACCAGAGAACAAAGCTGATCAAGTCGCGAATCAGGATTAGCCAGAGTAATTTTTTGGCAACCGCATCGTTAAGAACCTTGACTGCAACGAACCAGCCCATAAATAACCGCATCATCCAGGTGATGACTAATATAGCCCAAGCAAAAATTGACCCTCCCGTAGTAATTAACAACAACAGACTGGTAAATGTGCCATAGGTGAAAATCAGCCCTAAATATCCCCAGGGACGAGAAACTCGCGTACACAGCAGCCAGCGTATCTGTCGCTGGATTAAATCAACGAAACTGTTTGTGGCGATCGCATGGTCAATCACATAATCAGAAAGTACTACTTTATACCCAGCTTGGGCAGGCAGATAACCGAGTTGATAATCATCTGCCAGATAATCAGCAATAGCTGGAAATCCACCAATTGCTTCGAGTACAGTTCTGCGAATGGCAATAGTTGGCCCCAAAGCAAACTCAATTTTGTGCAACTTATTAGCAACTAAAACGCCAGCAAGATACTCAGTTGAAATCCCAATCCCTTCCAGATTTGCCACCCATCCTTGTGTCAACGGACGGTAAAGGCAGGTAACGACTCCGACATGAGGATCGTGCATCGGCCCAATTACTCGTCGTAAGTAGTCTGGGCCGACTCGAACATCGCTATCTGCTAAAAGCAAGATGGAATATTTAGCTTTGGATTCGGCATTGGCGAGATTGCAAACTTTGAAGTTATTACCAATTGTGTGTTCGCTAATTACCAATTGCAAATCCAACTCTGGAAAGTCTTGGATAATCTGCCGCACCACTGCGATGCCAGGATCATTGGCATCGCGAACGCTAAAGATAATTTGGTACTGTGGATAGTCTTGGCGGCAAAAAGAAGCAAAATTTTCGTAGGCTTGCTCATCAAGCCCGCAAATTGGCTTCAAAATAGTAATAGCTGGATGAAAATCGGGAGCAATAGGATTTTGATGGTTCAAAAAGGCGATCGCTGCATAAATCCCGTAAGCATAAAACCAAATTGCTGATATAGACAAAAGTAACAGCAGCAAATAAATATAACTCTTTAAAGAATCAAAGTCCCAAATTTCCATTTTTCATCCTTCTCTAAATTTACTGTTTTTCCTTTGTATCTTAGTGGTTCGAGAATAAATTTTGTTTCACCACAAAGCCACAAAAAAAACTTTTGTTAGTAGAAAATACTCACTAAATGTATGTTTTCTGTGAAAATATTATTATTTAAACTACTCCCACACTCTTTAGAACCCATTAAATTTGTTTGCTCGCAATTATGAACCTGATCTATTTTCTTTTGCGTTCTTCGTGGGGGATGGTAGCGATCGCGATCGCTACTGGATTCCTGAGTGGCGGTAGTAGTGCTGGCTTGATTGCCTTAATTAGTCGTGCTGCAAGTAGTAGTAGTGTTTCACGGCTCACATCCATAACTTGGGGTTTTGCGGGGCTGGCTATAGTTGCACTGATTACCAGCATCATTTCCCAAGTGATGCTGATCCGCCTTTCTCAGAATGCAGTTTTGCAATTACGGATGCGTTTAAGCCGCCAAATTCTTGCTTCCGAGTTAAGCCATCTGGAACGCTTAGGGAATCCTCGATTATTGGCAACTTTAACAGAAGATATTCAGGCAGTTGCTAATGCTGTTTATCAAATGCCTTTCATTTTTATTAATCTAGCGATCGTCCTGGGTTGTATAGCTTATATAACTTGGCTTTCTTGGTTAGTGCTGCTGATGGTTTGTGTAATTTCAGTAGTAGCGATCAGTAGTTGCCAGTGGTTATTAAATAGAGGTGGAAAATTGCTGGCCCTAGCTCGTGAAGATGAAGATCAGCTATTTAAACATTTTCGCACCATTACCGAAGGAGTTAAGGAACTCAAACTAAATTACCAGCGACGGCAGGATTTTTTAGAATCAAAACTGCAATCAACTGCTAACGAATTCCGTCATCACAACGTTAATGGTCTAACCCTTTTTGCTACAACTTCAAGCTGGGGTCAACTCGTATTCTTTTTTGCCCTTGGTTTTGTAATATTTGCGCTACCAAATCTGCTTACCATTAATGCTGAAACTCTCTCTGGCTACATTTTGACTTTTACTTACTTGGTGTTACCAATGGATAACATCATCAGTAAACTTCCCTTATTAAGTAAAGCCAGCATTGCCTTGCAAAAAATCGAGTCACTGGGTTTATCTCTAGCTAGTCGAACCGAAATATCGACTGTTCCACCTGCCCTTAAATTTAACTGGCACAGCTTAAGGTTTAACAGTGTTGCCCACACTTATTATACAGATCAAGAAGACAATAGCTTTATCTTTGGCCCCATCAATCTGACATTATATCCTCAAGAATTAGTCTTTATTGTCGGCGGAAATGGTAGCGGTAAATCTACATTAGCTAAACTAATTACTGGACTTTACATCCCAGAAAACGGCGAAATTTGGTTTGATAACGAGTTAATTAACGAACAAAATAGAGAGTGGTATCGCCAGCATTTTTCTGTAGTATTTTCCGATTTTTATTTATTTGAAGAACTGCTAGGATTCAAAAATTCTGACTTGGATAGTCAAGCTACAAAATATTTAAAACAACTGCAACTAGACCATAAAGTTAAAGTTGAAAATGGGCAACTTTCCACCACAGCACTTTCTCAGGGACAACGGAAACGGCTGGCTTTGCTCACAGCGTATTTAGAAGATCGACCAATTTATCTATTTGATGAGTGGGCAGCTGATCAAGATCCAGTATTCAAAGAAATATTTTATACTCAGTTACTACCAGAACTGCGATCGCGGGGCAAAACAGTTCTGGTGATTAGCCATGATGATCGCTATTTTCATTTAGCAAACCGAATTATCAAACTTGATTATGGACAAATAGAGTACGACAAAACTTGAAGGGGGCGCTATCAACCCCATCTAAATCCAAGCCACGTTATGGTATTTTGATCTTTTTTTAGCGAATAGGGAAGCGATCGCTAAATTAAGGGACTTCCAAAAAACTGATGCAACAACCCTTGTTCTTTTTGAGGCAGAACTTTACCTAGAAAGTTGGTTAAATGTTGGTATTGCTGGTACGATTCTACCTAGCATCAATTTTCGGAAAAAACCTATATTGCACCTTTTCTATGAAAAGAAGACAAATTCTTGGCTTTCTGGGTATAGCAGTTGCAGGCTTGCTCCTAGCAATTGGTTTACCATTGGTTACTCCTTCTGGTGTAATAGCACAGCCAAACACCACCCTACTCGTGTCCGCAGCCGCCAGCTTAAAAGATGCACTAGAAGAAATTAAGCCTTTGTACCAACAAAGGAAATCAGGTACTAAAATTAATTATAACTTTGGCGCTTCTGGAGCCTTGCAGCAACAGATTGAGCAAGGTGCGCCAGCCGATATCTTTATTTCTGCTGCTAAAAAGCAAGTGGATGCCTTAGAAGAAAAAGGATTGCTGCTACCAGGTAGCCGTACCAACCTGGCAAATAACAGTCTAGTCTTGATTGTGGCTCAGGATGTTGTTGGTATCAGTAGCTTCTACAATTTAACAGATAGCAAGATTAAGAAAATTGCGATCGGTGAACCCAGGAGTGTACCCGCAGGCCAATATGGAGAACAAGTCTTAAAAAATTTGAAACTTTATGATCAAGTCAAGTCTAAATTGGTCTTTGCTAACAATGTGCGTCAAGTTTTGGCAGCAGTAGAAAGTGGTAATGCCCAAGCGGGTATAGTTTATGCGACTGATGCCAAAATCTCCAACAAGGTAAAAGTTGTAATCACTGCTGATAAGAAGTTTCACTCACCGATTATCTATCCAGTGGCAGTAATTAAAGGCAGTAAAAATATTCCCGCAGCCAAAGAATTTGTCCAGTTTTTATCTGGCAGTCAAGCTAAGACTGTACTCAGAAAATATGGATTTATTGTGCGTTGAAGATGAATGCAGATAAGGGGCAGGGCCTGCCCCGTATCTGCTTAATTGAGGTTTAATTTAAGAAGCTGTGGACTGTAACTTTTCTAGTCGTGCCAGCACTTCTGAACTATGAATGTTTGGGTTGACCTTCACAAAAGTCTCGCGCAAGACACCCTGAGGATCGATGATAAAACTGTGACGCATTGATAAAGAGCCAAGCCACGAACCATAAGCTTTACTCACTGAACCATCAGTGTCAGCCAACAGTGGGAATTTTAGTCCCTCTGAATCACAAAATTCGGCGTGAGAATCAATATCATCAGCACTTACACCAATAATTTGGGCATTTTTTTCGAGGTATTGGGGTAAGTCTTGCTGAAAGCGGCGAGCCTCTATAGTACAACCAGAGGTAAAGTCTTTTGGATAAAAGTAGAGGACTAGCCACTTACCGCGCAAGTCAGAGAGGGAAATTTTGCCATCACCTGTATTGGTTGGCAAAGTAAACTCTGGTGCGGGTTGATTAATTGCAGGAAGTTTACCACCAAGAGCATCAGCAGCAGGGGTAAAATTCAGCCAGCTGATGAGAGAAATACAGCTGGCAAATAATATGCTTAAAAAAGTGCGACGGGAAATCATGGTGCAAACCAGAATTACAACTTTACACAAGTTTACAATTCTTAGTTGCTACTAATCTTACTCTAAATGAGATTCGGGTGGAGTATCTGTGCTTTCGATGTATTGGCTATCTAAGAGAAAGGCTCCCCTAGTAAAGCGAATACCCCAATATCCACCGGGTCTGCGGTCAATGACTATACCCTCTTCGCCAATGTGAATTACATCGGGTGGGCGCAGCATGGGCATGGGGTCAGCAGTTTTGACGTAAGGCGGTAGTGCCACAACCCGGACTTTACTACCAATTGCGAATTCTTGAGACATTTTAATCAAGCTAGGCGTTTTGATTAACTCATAACTCATAACTATCTTGAAAGTCTACTAAATGGAGTATGGGAATAAATAGGGAAAGGGAAAGGGGAAAAACTTTATCCCCTTTCCGCATCTTCTGCAAGAAGTCTATAAATTTTTAATTATGGAAAACTTTTGAAAAATTATTATTGAGGATTGCCTTGTTGACGACGCGAAGGAGCATTTTGGCGATATTGCTCTAATTTTTGCCGCTGTTCAGGGGTGAAGACTGCTTGAATTTGTTGTTTCTCAGACTCCCGGATTTGTTGGATTTGGGTTTTTTGTGCTTCAGTCAAATTTAAGTCAGCAAAACTATCCTTGCGGGAACGTTGACCTGGTTGCCGTTGACCTTGGCCTGCTCGCCGTTGAGCCTGGCGTGCTTGTTTCGCCGCCTCTAACTTGGCTTTTTGTTCTGGGGTGAAAACTGCCTCCATTTTGGTGCGGCTATCGCGGCGAATTGCCTGAATTTGGTTTTTTTGAGCATCTGTTAGACCCAAGTCTTTCCACATACCCCTTCCTTTTTGTGGAGTTTGTGCAAGTAACACGGGTGAAGGAGAGGCTGTTTGAGCGTTAACAGCAAAGGAGGTTGCAGTTAAGGTAAAGGCGATTGCTCCAGCGACTAGCGATAATGCTTTGAGTTTCATTCTTTCTCTGGTGGGTTCTTCCTGGTTAGATGCCACCATCATAAGAACTTATCTTGAGTAGTTACATGAGGAGAAAGTCATGGTTTTACCCATGACTTTAGTCATGATTGAATTTTGATAAAGATGATTGACAATAAATAGTTAGGAGTTAAAAGTTAGGAGGTAGGAGTTAGGAATAAGAAGTTTTTCGATTGTGGTTAATTTATAAATACTTGTTTAGCCTATTACATAATGTTTTTATATCCTGCATTTAGTCTTGATTCCTTACTCAGCAAAAATTTGAGATGGCAGAAGCTATCATCTAAATTTTGAGAACTCCTAAACCTTAACTCTTAACTCATTTACAACTGGAGCGAAGCGGCTGATGAGTCGTCCAATTCAAATTAAGAAACATCCTTTTCCGTCTCTACTTTATCTGGAGTGGATACTACTATCAATCACTGCTTTGATAGCAGTTATACCACCTCCGTTACGGCGATTTCGCCCAAAATTGCCAGAAATAACAATTTGTGGTTTATTTCCAGACTTATCAATTTGTAATTTATTGCCAGAACTGTCAATTTATAGTCTGATTGTTTTTGCACTAATGGGCTTAAAATTACCCACTAGTAGTAATAGAAACAAAATAATATATACACTTTTTGGAATCCTATTAATTTTAATAACTGGGCTTTTTGGTGAAAGATTCGCCCGTTTATTCCCTTTTCTTTACATAATTTTAGTTACTCGAAGTTGCCTAATATTTAAATTGCCTGGGCGTTTATTCGTTACTAGTCTATCATTTACATTATTTCTCTTTACTACACAACTAAAATACCAAATGTTCAATTTCCAAGCGTCCCCACAGGCACAAGAGCGTTTTCGATTTCTTAGCTTGAATTGGTCGTTGGTATTTGGCTTAAGTTTAGTTTTTGTGTTGTTGATGATGAATGCAGTATTATCTGAACGGCACAGTCGAGAAAAGCTAGCGATCGCTAATGAAAAACTCCGTCAATATGCCATGCAAATTGAAAATCAAGCTACCTTAGAAGAACGCAACCGCATTGCTCGTGAAATTCATGATTCATTAGGACATTCTCTAACTGCTTTAAATCTCCAATTAGAAACTGCTTTAAAATTGTGGCAATCTAACCCAGGTAAGGCTGAAACATTTCTAGCAACAGCAAAGGAATTAGGTTCTAAAGCGCTAAATGATGTCCGTCAATCCGTTTCTACTATGCGTTCTAACCCTTTACAAGAGCAATCTTTAGAACGTGCGATCGCTAGTCTTGCAGAAAGTTTTCATCGCTCAAATGGCATCTTACCAATTTATCAAATCAACCTGGAATATCCTCTACCGCCTGAAATAAACACAGCTATTTACCGGATTACTCAAGAATCTTTGACAAATATATCTAAATATGCATATGCAACAGAGGTTAAATTAGAACTCGCTACGGCTAGAGGCAATTTGCGATTGATAATTCAAGATAATGGTAGAGGTTTTGATTTAGGGCAAAATACTACTGGTTTTGGACTTCATAGTATGCGCGATCGCACTTTAGCACTTGGAGGTGAGTTTAATATTAATAGCGCTCCTGGTTCTGGTTGCAAAATTACAGTTAATATTCCCTTAACGAGGTTGACATGATGATTAAAGTGCTACTGGTAGATGATCAAGGTTTAATTCGTCAAGGATTAAGAGCGTTATTAGAATTAGAACCAGATTTAGAGATAGTGGGAGAAGCAGAAAACGGTGAACAAGCAATTAATTTAGTTACTGAATTTCAGCCAGATGTAGTATTGCTAGATATTAGAATGCCCATCATGGATGGAGTTGCAGCTACGCGAGAAATTCAAAAGCGTTTTGCCAAAACTAAAATTTTAGTACTGACGACTTTTGATGATGATGAATATGTATCCGCAGCGCTGCAAAATGGGGCAATGGGTTATTTATTGAAAGATACACCTTCAGAAGAATTAGCTGTTGCTATTCGTGCCGTTTATAAAGGATATACTCAATTAGGCCCAGGTATAGTTAAAAAACTATTAACTCAGTTTTCTAATGGTACACCAACCCAGTCACCACCTGTACCGTCTAGTTTAGCTGAACTCACTCCTAGAGAAAAAGAGGTTTTGCGGTTAATAGCTACAGGCGCTAGTAATCGAGAAATTGCTCAGGAACTCTACATTTCTGAGGGAACAGTAAAAAATCATGTTACAAATATTTTAAATCGGTTAAATTTGCGCGATCGCACTCAAGCTGCAATTTGGGCAAATACCTATTTATCCTATTTGAATGAGCAAAATTAAATAATTTAAAATTCAAAATTGTAACTATTATCTATATTCGGCAAGTCCTGCTTAAGATTGTGCTGATTGTTTTTAAGCTCTGTTTTTGCCAACACCAATAAAACGCAGATTGTTAAAAGTATTTTTCCATGTCTAAACAGAAAAAAAATAATATTACGTATACGTAATATACATTATTGAATTTTGCCTTGATTTCATGTTGCATTTTCGTAAAAACCTGTTACATTACTTTACAGGCAGTTATAACTGTTACAACATAAAAGCTCGGAGTATTATTTATGGCAGACGTTAAGAAGACTACGGCTTCGGTTCCAGAAGATCCTAATGCTTTGCGCTGGGGCTTCACTCCTCAGAGCGAAAATTGGAACGGTCGTTTTGCAATGATTGGTTTTTTATCTGCCGTTGCACTTGAAGTGTTTTCTGGTCAAGGGATTTTACACTTCTGGGGCATTTTATAGATTTAAACGTTTTACCTTCATTTAGATAATTAGGCAAGGCAGCGATTAGCAAGATCGTCTGCCTTTCCTTTGACAGAAAATTCTCTTACCGTGACGAGCGAAATATTACACGACCGGGAGATTCTTCCTGATTAATTCGCGCATATACTCGAAGACAAGTTAAGACTTCGCCAGGAATACCACCACAGTCTAGTTGTAAGTCATCCTTGGATGAAGCGCAAATATCTGCATAAAGTCCCGATAATTGGCGAATTCGCACCTCATTACCTGCATGAATGGCTTCATCAACAACTTTCTTCAGGATGCGCCGTGATTCATGTTGTAGCTTTCCCCACCAAGAATAGCGTTCAGCCGGCGGTACAAATACTAGGGAATGTATAGCTTCGTCCATGTCAATCCAAGCACGGAGAATTGACAGGGGATCAGTGTTTTTCTCAGCTTTTTGGGTGCGTTGGAAGCGATCGCTTAAAGCATCAATATATTGATCGCGCTGTTCTGGTTTGGAGTGTAAGGAAATGACATCAAAGCTAAAAACGCTCTTTAAAGCATGATGTAAATCTGGGTCTATTTCGATAAAATTCATATATAAAAATAGGAATGCTGCTGGTAAATCGGATGTATTACCTTGGGCAATTTGAGAATTTGAAAGTGCTTGAGGATACAAGCTCAATCCCTGAGTTTGAACAGTACCACTAAGTCCGGGGTAGATAATTTCATCACGGATAAAGGGAAGTTGATAAAGGTTAGAATTATCTGCGATCGCACCAACTTCTTGGGCTAAATCTAAGGTGCGCGATCGCCAAGTTGCAGCTAAATCCTCTGGTACTCGCAGCAGTTTGCGTTGAATCTCATTCCACAAATCAGAATCCGTTGTGCTTTGTAGTTGAGAATTACCCAGATAATAATTAAGTTCTGAGTCAGAATTAAAAACTTCCCGCAGATGACTTAGTTTTAACTCATCTGGCGCATCTTCCCAACCAGTATTTTGCTGTGGGGGTGCAGGTTCCAACAGGTTATGAAGTTCTTGCAGCACCTCATCGCATATTTTAGATCCTGGATCTAGTGGTAATTTTGTGCGAGCCTGATTTAAAGTAGCCTCTAGTCCATACAAACTAAACCGCAGTAATTGGGCTAACTCTGAGTTTTCTATCTCTAATAATTGACGCAAGTGCTGCATGAATCTCACCTCCAAATATTTTTATAGCGAATTAACTTGGCAAACCTCAGCGCCCCTCTGCGTTTAAAAATATTAATTTTTTTCAACGCAGAGGAACGCAGAGTTTAGCGCAGAGGAACGCAGAGGTTTAATGCAAGAGTTAATGTATACCGCAAAATGGATCGCGTTCTTTATCAACTTCGTTGGGCTGCAATTCTAATTCAGCAAGATAAACGCATCCCTCTTCTTTGAGGCATTCCTGATTATTTGATGTCCAGTAAGGGATTTCACCGGCGTGCATCCGCAAAATGCCTTGATCATCGAGAGTTACACGATATTGGCAAGGGTAATCTGTTGTTACATCTGGTTTGCTGAGTGCGCCAATTCTTATCCATTTTTTGCTATTGCTTTCGGCATCTGTTTGATAAATATAGAAGGTGTGTTGTCCAGTTTGCGGGAAGGGAGGTAAAGGATTACTAATTAACCCAATTCCTGGTTGCGCCACGCCATCGCGCAGATAGTGAAATTTTTGGAATAATTTACTACCATCATTTCCTACTTCAAACACAAGATGATAGGCATCTGGTTGATCAACAGTTGCAGACTCAATTACATTGACAGCAATATCACCATCATTTAAATCTTTATTGAAGCGTTCTACAGCAATATTCCAGTTCAATTTACCATCAGAAAATAACGGTGATGTTTCTGAAACTACTGATTCCAAATCAATGCCAGGAATATCAATTAAATAATGGGGGTTTCCCTGACAAAGCAATACACTAAATTCAAGGGTTTGGTCAATTTCAAACTGGACTTTAATTTTTCTCAAAAACTCTGCTTCTTGCATTCCCAGTTTATTCATGAGGTTTTTGCCGTCGAAGCTACCCCACAGTCGTAAATCTCCATCCTCGTAGTCTTGACGGTAAATAATATTAGTTAATTGGATTCCTTGCCATGCAGTCCGAACTTTGGCAACAGTTTCCGAAGGTGCTAGTTGATATAGTTCTTGTCCAGCCTTGAATATGGTTAGTAAATCGTTACTTTGAGTTTTGCGTTTGAAGTTGCAGGGCAAATAATAAAACAGATTTTTGACATCAATTTCTAGCTGGTTGGCTCCCTTACGCAGCAAGCTTTTGGACTCTTCTGGATCGAATCTCAATCTTCGTAGCTTCTCGGCATAACAAGCACCAGCAGAGGTGGCTAATTTGGTAAATTCCAGCACAAAAGTAATTCGCTCTGGATTCCATACAAAATATGGAGATTTACTAAATTCTTGGTAGATTTGGCGCTGCACTATGTCTAAATTACAAGTTTTTCCAGACAGAATTAACCAATCAACTTTTTGCGAATTCCAAGAGTCTTTGGTGATATCATCGGGACGCAAGCGACTTTCCATTAATCCTTTGGCAATACCGATCGCTTCTTTAATTCCTGAAACGGCGGCTCGTTCAAATTGCTGGTTATCTAAGGTGATGCAGATGTTATTTGGATCTTTGACTTGCAATTTAATACCGCTTTGGGTGAGCAATTCGGAAATTTCTTGCTCAGAAAGCGTGAAAGTTAGTAGAGAATTATCTGCTGGTGGCTTTTGCCCAAGTTTAAGTTTAGCTGCTTCTGCATGATCCCAGAGAATATAAAAGGATTGCAGGCGTTGGGGTGCTTGTTGCCAACGGGTAGGTAATACTTTCTCAGCAGTATCTAAGGCATCTTTGTAAGCAATATCGCCTTCTGGATTCTCTTTATCTAGATATTTTAAAAGACTGCCAGTTTTGAATTTGCCTTGTTCTAAAAAGCGCTCGTTTAACTCAGAGCTAATTAAATCTTCTAGTTTTTCGCTTTCAATATCACCTGTTGTTACTGATGTCAATAAAAAGTCTGCGATCGCAACTTTTAATAATCTAAAAATTCGCAGCGTAATTAACTCACCGCCTAACTGTAAATGACCAGATGAACCTAATAGTTTGGGGGTAAGTTTATAGTAACGTCCTCCTAAACCTCGGTCTTCATAATCGGCAAAACTAGGAGTTTTATCTTCTAAAGTCAGTTCAATTAAAGCTAAGTCTGTGGTTCCCCCGCCAATATCCAAAACGAGGACATTTTGTGACCATTTATTTCCTACTTGGCGACAACGAGTTTTGAATGACTCAATTCCAATGTTGAGATTACCGCCAAATTCTCGCCACAAAAAGAATATCGCCACAGAAACAGCTTCATCATAAGCAGTTTGGACATCATCGATCCCCAACTGCTCAACTAATTCCTTAACTTCCTTGCGAACAACTGGTGGGGCGACAGTGGGGTAGGTGACAACTGCTGTTAAAAAATTCCCTTCTGAAAACCTGCGTTGGGCGCGTTGGCGGTAATCTTCAGTTAACTCGATTAAATGCGCCCAAGCAGATTGGATCAGTTGGTTAGCGGTAATTAATTCTTCTTCACCATCTAAAATAACTGGAAACAAACGATCTTGACCAAAATAGCGTTTGGGTGAATGGTGAAATCTGCTGATGATTTCCTTTAAAGAACTGCTTGTACCTTGAGCGATCGCTTTTTTCCGGTTATCTCTAGCTTCCCTTCCCATCCGCAGTTTTAAGTCGCTTAACTGCGAAATTTCCGCCTCGCTAGGAATTTCTGTATCACGGCGATCGATATCTAGCACAACTGGAATCAGATTTTGCGACTCTAGGGTAGGGACGCGGAACACCTCATGATAAATTTGGTAAAGTTTTTTGCTGACAGCACGGCGGAATCTCTCGCTGTTTCCTAAAGAAAGTTCAATTTGGCGAATTGCTTCTAAAAATCGCTCTTTATTATCACTTTCAAATACTTCACTCAATTGGCTGGGTTGTATCTCCAGGTTTCTACTAATTTCTGCGATAAACTTTTCCCAATCATCAGCACTGACATCTGGTAAAGCCACTGAGGCGGGAGAACTCAGCCATTGTGATAAGCGATCGCGCAATCGCATTTCCTGCTCTTTGGGTAGAATTTCTGCGATCGGTACTTCAATTGGATCGAAAAGTGTAACTGTGGAATTCGATGTACCAAAATCTAAAGCAAACCACCCAGGAAATCTTTTTTGCTGTTTCTCGCTTGGTTCTTGATCGCTATATTTGTTGAGTTGAAAAGGGTTCATTATAGTATCACTTTCTGTTGTTTGTTTTATACCTGGCTAAAAACTGTAATGTTTTATCATAAAATTACAAATTTAGAGAATCTTTGGACTTGTCCCACTGAACTCTCTTTAGCACTGGCTTTTTTATTTGGCGCGATGTCTATGTCGGGCTATGCTTTTATATGAAAGGGCGTAGGCGTAGCCCAAACTAGGCGATCGCTATGACAATTACGGCAGTTACTGAGTTGATGTTGAAGATTCTTGCTCAGTTGCAAGTCTTACTTGTTCGACTTGTTTGATAGTTAAATCAAGTAACTGGGCAACCTCTTCTATAGAAATACCATAAGCTAAGAACCGAGGTATAAGTTCAAGTTTTGCTTCTTCTCGTCCTTGCTTTAGTCCTTCTTCTCGTGCTTGTTTTAGTCCTTCTTGTCGTCCTTCTTCTTTAGCTTCTCGATAAACCCTAGTTTCTTGTAACTTAATTTCAAACATCGCCTCTACCTCTTCACTACTTAAGTTTGCAAATTTATAACCAGTAATTGTTGTGATTATTCAGATGCAAGTCTTACTTGTTCGATAGTTAAATTAAGTAATTGAGCAACCTCTTCCATCGACATACCACGAGCTAAGAACTGAGGTACAAGTTCAAGTTTTGCTAGTTCTCGTCCTTGTTCTCGGCCTAGTTCTAATCCTTGTTCTCGTCCTAATTCTAATCCTTGTTCTAGTCCTAGTTCTAATCCTTGTTCTAGTCCCTCTTGTTTAGCTTCTTGATAAACTCTAGTTTCTTCTAACTTAACTCCTAACATTGCCTCTACCTCTTCACGACTTAAGTTGGCAAATTTATAAACTGCAATCGTTGTGATTACATCTATTATCTCCTCCTTAGCTAAAACAGTTATCTGTTCTTGTTGCACTCGCTCAATTAAACGTTTCGCTTCTTGCACCATTTGAGTCTCTGAGGCAATAGTCAACTGCATCAAACTGATACCTACTTTTTGCTCATCAGGACTACCTAACTCATCTAAATAAATCCGTTGTACTTGGGAACTGTTCAGTAACGATCTGTGAATAGTAGTGTTTTCCGGTTCCAAGCTGCGAGACTGTAAAATAATTACTCCGTACCAGTCATCGTAAAGCGATGGGTTACGATACATATACAGCATGGATTCGGAGAAAAACCGATGGTACAGTAACTCATCCTTTTGGAATTGCACCTCAGCAAAAAAGATCATCTGAGATGTTGCATCAGGTGGAGGTAAAAATACCCCATCAATCCGAAATGTTGGTTCTTTAACTTCAACTGATTCAAAACGATAGTTAGCAGCTTCGGCTGGTGGCTGTTCTACTAACTCGAAAAACAATCCTGGGACACGCTTGAAAATTGCATAAAAAATCGCATCACGTCTCACAAATACATCCTCATAACCATACCCGATCGCAATCAGTTACTTTCTGAGTTAGCTTATCTCAAATCATCTAAGTAAGAAACAGCAGCAAGTTCTGAAATAATCTGCAACCAAGTAGGAATTGCGATTTCAGATGGCAATTCCCCAGCCGCCAAATATCTCAGCAAAGTTTCTTTTTTTGAAAGGTTTTGCAAACTAGGAATAATTTGATCCAAAATACCTTCTAGCTCAGAATTAATTTGCTGATTAACTTCACTAACATACTGCACAAGATGGAGGCTGGCGCTAGCAGTGATTTCATCTCGTAGCCGCAGTACTAAAAGTTGGTGATTGCTGGATCTGGGTAAACCTTGGCTTTTTTCTGGTGCCCAGTCAAAGATTTGACCAACATTGTGTTTATCGTCTTTACGTGCTAAAGGAAAGATGATTTCAGGTGCAACGGTTTTGTCTTTACTAGTGATTTCCGAAATGATTGCTTCCTTCCATTCATTAGGATCGCATCCTAGTAATAATTTGTAAAAGAGATCAGCATCTTCAAAACCAAATTTTTCTTCGATTTCTTGTTCCATATCAGGATGGAAAAATGCCTGCAATTGTTCGCGTTCTGGAGCTACATAATTTGACAATTGATTTAACAAATCTACCACTGCTTGATGGATGCGATCGCGGGCAAAATCTTCTACTTCTTTAACAGTTTTCTCAAAGACTGGATAAAAATCATCGCTCTTAGTTGGAAGGGAACTATTGACACGATTTCCCCGATCAAATAATTTACCGGCTGCACCTTTAGATTCTGCCAGAGCGATCGCTCCATTGTTGGCTTTGTTGAAGAGTAAAGTCCACTGGTTCCAATTCAGTATTCTAAAAGTGAGTTCGTCTTTTACTACATCGCTGACGACAACACCGCGCCGATCTCTGAGTGGTTCTTTCCCTAAATCTTTTTGGAAATTCCTGTAAATTTTATCCAAGCTTTCGATCACAAAGCGCAACTCGATAAATGCGGGACTGTCTCCTGTAGGGATGCCTTGCTCGTGAATTTCATCTATGATGTCCTTCAAATGATCTTGTTGCTGACTCACCACATCAGCAGCTCTGCGAGTATCTTCATACAGTTGCTTTAGACCATGAGTCGCTACGTGGGTTTGAATCAATTCCCGCAGTTTACCAAGTCCTCCATCTTGGCTAAAGTAACCTAGCTGTTTGCCTAAATAACTGCGGGGATCAGAGCCTAATAGCCGTTCACTTAATAGCTCCCATTTGTCTTGTAGCCGTTTAGACCGATCTAGGTAATCAGGATAGTCTAAGTTAGCCAAAAACTCTGTTGAACCTGCTTTGACTGTAGTAGAACGTTTTGCCAATTCAGCTAGTCCCAACAGTGGCGACAGTAAAACGATGCGGTCTTTTTGGGTTGTAAACGCTTCTGCACCGTCAATGGTAGTTTGCAGAACTTTGAGTTTTTGGAAAACGGTTTCTTCTTTTAAATGCCTATCTTCAATGAGTTGATCAAGTTCTCTTTCGCCGCCTTCGCTGTCTAGGGGTAGTTGATCGAAGCGACCTACACCTACGAGAATTAAATCTTTTAGGTCTTGTCCCGGTCGCTGCTGCTGCATCATCGTAAAGATTTTATTGGCGCGATCGCTACCAGGAGATTTACCATTTAGCAATACCAAAATTGTCTGTACTTCTGCCAATTCTCGTAGTGACAAAAAGGTATCCCTAGCTCCCGAATTAGCAGCCCCCAATCCCGGAAAGTCGATAAGAATAAATTTGCCTGCGCCTGCAAAATCCCAAATTTCCCGTGAGATTTTCACATCGATATCTACACGGCGAATAAGTGGGAAGCTGTTTTGCAATAACTTTGTTGGTAGCCTCTGGGGTGGACTCGGTAATCGGATATGCGCTGGAGGTAGATCCTCAAATTTCAGAGTTTGGATTGCCATTGGCTGTTCGACTAGCTGTAGCCCCTCGCGGGCGGTGATAGCATCAATCTGGTAGCGCCCACCACACATAACTTCCCCATAAGCTTGATAAGCCCGCAGGAATAATACCAACTCCCGGAGTAAATAACGTAGCTCTAAATTGTTACTACTATTCCATGCTTCTTCACACCAGCTAATAATATCTGTGCCAGAGTTGAGTTTCGATACTGGTATAGGAGGAAGCCCTGCTGCTGTCGTCCGTTTATGGGCTTCCCCCAGCATGAAGCGTAGACACTCATGCACTCCTTCATGAGAAAGATAATCTACAGTAAAATTACTTAATTGAGTAGTTGCAAATTCATCTTGTGGAATGATATGTATTGCAGTAACATTACCTGTAGTGGGGTTTTCACTGACTGGCAAACCATCTGCATATCCAATTAGACTGCCTAGAAGTAAGGTTTTACCACTACTGAATTCTCCCATCACCCCAATTTTGACAGGTGAAGTTGCAAGGTCTACAGTTTTCTGGGCAGCTGACCGCAGACGAAGGAGACATTCGTCAAGACTAGCTGGAACCCAATCTTCTTGTTTTGAAGGGTGCTGGGGCACAGAATCTATCTTTCGGAGGATGAATTCGCCGTACTCCTTAAAACGGCCCAGTTTATCTGGTTCCATAAAGTAGTTCCCGCCTAACATTAATTTCTGTGAGCTTTATAACATATAAAATGCAATTTCCAGCTATTGTTGCAACGTCTTGATATCACATTTAGCATTTCTCTCATTTAATTTGGGATTTTGGCGTGAGGCGTTTTGAACGGTCAAGACAATTTGGAAAAATCGAGTTTCGTTGAGAAAATTGAAGAGAAATTCAGAAGTCAGAATGGGCTAAACCATAGCTATCCGCTAACAGGAGTCAAAATAAATAAAGTGGGGTTTTATACCATAAACTGGCTAGATAGTGCTTAGTAAAGATGTGGGTATTAAACCCTTTTATACCCCTTATTTTAAGAAGATGTCCGAAAATGATTGGGTGAATATAATTCGCTACCATACAACCAAAGTCTGCCTACGCAAAAATTATGAAAAATCAAAAAATTCAAACCCACTTCCTTGGGTTCTGTCTGTATAAGGGAACTCCAAAAAATAAATTATCCCAATTTCTGGATTCAATACGACTGTTCCTCCCCCTGCTCCCCTGCTCTAAACGCGGTTGGATATTTTTTTAGTTGGAAGTCCTACTAGCCGCGACTCAGAGTCGGCAGTACTCTAATTAATGCTGAATTCTTCTTGAAAAAAAATCAAGATTTATTTGATATAAAATTTATGATTATTGTGAATTTCTGATAAAGATATAAGCGCCTCACGATTAATCATATAGTTTTCGTGAAGCTAAATCAGGTTTTTAAACAATGCGATTACATAGGTAAGATGAATTTATAGCTAATTTTAAAAAGAAGCAAAGTCGAATAGCTTCCCTAGTACAGGGATAACTTAAATATCCCAAAAATGCTGAGGTTAATCTTAATGACAACTTCAGCATTTCGTTCAATTTATTTACAGTAAAAGGAGAATTATTGCCCATATAAAAATAAATAAAGTATTAAAATAAGTAGCAGGTTGAGGTAAAAACTATATACATCTATATAACAAATCCTATTTTCAGGCTATTACTTAAATAACTTAGGCAGAGCAGGCAGGCAAAAGTGTTTTCTAAAAAGGTGCAGAGCTACATTAACCAAATCATGGTCACAGAGGAAGAAATACAAGGAGACGCCAAAGGCGATCTACATCCTGCTCTTTACGAAAGTTCAGGGCTACCAAATCATCCGGGGTCGAATAAAGAGATGATTTGCTGCTCCTGCCTCACTTCTCTACGTTCCCTGCGGGATGCTACGCAAACGCGCAGTGTGTCGCAGACAGAGGCTACGCTCAGTGACCACCAGACTCCTGCCTCCTGCCTCCTTCAATATTGTTGTCTGCATGAAATTACAGAACACAAACAGGCAACAGAATTAGCAAAAGCACTAGAGCAACTGCAAGCTGAAACTGCAAAACGCCAAGCAGTTGAAGCACAGTTACGCCAAAAAACATCAGAATTTGCAGCGATTTTGCAAGTGCTTCCTGATTTATACTTTCGTCTTGATATTGACGGAAGTATTCTGGATTACAAGCCAGGAAAGGCGGAAAACCCATATATCCCAACAGGAGATTGTCAGGGCAAGAGTTTGCGAGAATGCCTACCGACTGTTATAGGCGATCGCTTCCAGCAAGCAATAACTCAAGTACTTGAAACTCAATCTTCAGTCAGTTTTGAATATACCTTACCCCTGCCACAAGGGAAGAATAATTTTGAAGCTAGGTTATTACCATTACCAGACCAGCAAATCATAGTTCTTGTCCGTGACACCAGCGATAAAGTCCAAGCAGCATTAATAGAAAGCGATACTAAGTTTCGTACCATTATTGAAAATGCCAATAACATTATTTTTGCCCTGACACTTGAAGGAATATTTTCCTACGTTTCTCCTAACTGGACTGAAATTTTTGGGCATGAGATTGGAGAGGTTGAAGGCAAATCCTTTGCTCTCTTTGTACATCCTGACGATGTGCCTATCTGTGCAGATTATTTCCAAAAAATTGCGACAACAACCGAAAAGCAAGACGCAATTGAATATCGAGTAAAACACAAAAATGGCACTTGGCGATGGCATACCAGCAACTCATCTGTTATTAGAGATGCTGATGGTAATGTTTTAAATTTCGTTGGCATTTGCCATGACACCACTGATCGCAAACAAGCAGAAGTTGCGCTCAGAGAAAGTGCCCAACGGGAAGCCCTACTCAATCGTCTTTCTAACCAGATTCGAGCTTCTCTGGATCTCAATTACATTGTAGAAACCGCAGTGCAAGAGATTCGCAACTTATTCCAAATTGATCGCTGCGCCTTCTTTTGGTATCGCCAAGACGCTGAGGTTCCCTACTGGGAGAGCGTATATGAGGCGAAAAGTTCCTTTTTCCCTTGTTTGCTTAACGAACAAGCAAATAATGCAGAAATCGAACTAATCGCAGCCAAAACCTTGAACAGAGAAATCATCCGTATTAATGATGTAGAGACTGTGGGCGATGCCTGCAACGGGCTACGCACTGCACAGCAGTTTTTGCAGGATTTTGGTTTCACTGCCTTTATGTCGCTGCCCGTACACACCCAATCTGGTGAAATAGGCACATTTAGTTGTGGTTCTTGTAGTGGTTTTCGTCCTTGGCTGGATAGCGAAGTAGAATTACTACAAGCAGTTACAGTTCAACTAGCGATCGCCATTGATCAAGCCAAACTTTACACCCAGAGCCGTATCGCCGCCCAAACTGCTCAATACAAAGCCCAGCAACTAGAAGCAGCGCTGCTAGAACTTCAACAAACCCAAGCGCAACTGATTCAAACTGAAAAAATGTCCAGTTTGGGACAATTGGTTGCAGGTATTGCCCATGAAATCAATAATCCTGTTAATTTTATTTACGGCAATATTAGCCACGCCCGTGAATATATCAAAGACTTGCTCCACTTGGTAGAACTTTATCAACAGAACTACTGCCCGCCAACACCAGAGATTCACCAACAAATCTACGCTATTGATTTGGACTTTCTCAAGCAAGATTTGCCCAAAATTCTGGATTCTATGAACATGGGAGCCGAACGCATTCGGCAGATTGTCCTATCTTTACGCAATTTCTCTCGCCTTGATGAAGATGGCACAAAGCCAGTGGATATTCATGAAGGTATTGATAGCACCTTGCTGCTGTTGCAAAATCGTCTGAAAGCCAAACCAGGACATTCCGAAATTCAAGTAATCCGAGACTACGGCGACCTCCCACCAGTACTATGCCACGCTGGACACATGAATCAGGTGTTTATGAATCTGTTGACAAATGCGATCGATGCTTTAGAAGAGGGAGTGGAGAGTGGGGAAGAAGCAAGGGGGCTATTAGCTGGGAGCAAGGGAGAATTTTCCCCTCTGCTAAGAGCACCCCGCCCCTCTGTCTCTTGTGTACCATGCCCCATGCCCAATCCCCAATCCCCAATCCCCACAATTCGCATTCGCACCCTCATCCAAGAAGACCGTGTAATTATTAGTGTTACCGACAATGGCCCAGGCATGACTGAGGAAGTACGCAAACGTCTATTTGACCCCTTCTTTACTACTAAACCCGTCGGTAAAGGCACAGGCATGGGGTTATCAATTAGCTACCAAATTGTTGTAAAAAAACATGGCGGGCAAATTCAGTGTATTTCAGCACCAGGAGAAGGTGCCGAGTTTGCGATCGTGATTCCACTCATGCAGCAAACCGATTCGTAAATATTACACAAATTTAATCAAAATTTAACCAAAATTTAACCTATTGGTTGTTAACTAAGATTAATTCACTTTTTGCTGCAACATTTGAACCCCCAATAACCTGAAGTTTACAGGAATTGGGGGATTATTTCTTCTAATACAGGGAAGTAGGAGTAATAGTAGTACTACCTTCGCGTAGATGTAGCCCAGCGCAGGCGATGTCTACAACAGTCTGCCCCTATGTACCTTTGAAAAAAATCCCTGAGTACAAATAATAAAATAGAAGGCTGGGATGATACAACCCCAAAATCAAAATAGTATCACCTACACACGCGTTATCCACCTAAGCCATGTAATTGACATAGATATTCCCCAATGGTCTGGAGATCCGACAGTAGAATTTGAAACTGTGGCTGAACTAAATAATGATGGCTATTACCTGCGGCGTTTCTGTTTGGGGGAACATAGCGCTACCCATATCAACGCCCCTAACAGTTTTCATGGTTCTGCTGTAGGAATTGACCAATACCCAGCCCAGTCCTTGGTTGTACCTGCGGTGGTCATAGATATTCGCCAATCCACAGCAGTTAATGCTGATTATGCCCTGACTATTGCTGATGTTGTAGCTTGGGAAGAACAATACGGTGAGATTTGTCCTGGTTGCGTAGTTATATTGAATACTGGTTGGCAAAATAAATGGTTAGATAAAAGTGCATTTTTAAATCATGATGCTCAAGGAATTGCCCACTTCCCGGGGTTTGGCAGCGATGCAGCTCAATTCTTACTAAATGAACGCCAAATTGTTGGGGTAGGAATTGATACTCATGGTATAGATCCCGGACAGGATAAAAGTTTTGCTATTAACCGCCTAGTTTTAGAACAATCGCGCATTGTCTTGGAAAATCTCACCAATTTGGATCAGCTGCCACCTAAAGGTACTACTCTAGCGATCGGGGTTCTTAGGTTGCGTGGTGGTTCTGGTTCTCCTGTGGGGGTGCTAGCGTTAGTGCCTTAATTTTTATAGATATTTGCTTCTCACGCCAATTTTTCAGACTAAATAACTCGCATCAGAATGCGAAATTTGTAGTATCCCCTTGACATTATGTCGGATTATACTACACTTGTAGTAGAAAAATAAAAGCCTCCTTAAAAGGCAAAACTAAAAGCTCTCGTAACCTTAACAATTGTATAGATGCGATGTGGGGATTAGTTTAGCAACTTCCCTCGGCAGTGCTCACTTTTGGGGCCGCGATTGGTGTTCGACTGCTCCGAAACCAACAAACGGACGGTTGAGGATTCGGGTACCCTACGGGAAGGCAAAGCCTACAATTCCCGACGGCTTCACCAGACTCTACTTCGACTGAAGTTTCGTAGACGCTGAAAAGTCAGTTTCTCGGCAAGTTAGGTGACATTGCCTCAATAAAAGCATCGGCATTATGCAAATTTGGGTCTGTAGCTCTAACGGCAGAGATCCCGGATGTCACTTGTGCCCTAACAGAAAAAGCTTACATACTAGCTCAATAGTAGAGCAATCGTTTTTAAAACGGTAAGTTGCAGGTGTGATTCCTGCGTGTGACACCACAGCTTTTTCGACTCGCACGAGGTGTGAGTGTAACTCTCACAGGGAGGGTATCGGTTCAATCCCGATCAGATCCACTAATATCAATTCGTAATTAAAAGAAGAGGTGATTGCAATGGTTCACATTCGATTTGAAGGACGTTCTATTGATGTCCCAGAAGCACAACTAGGAATTGCAGCAGGGATGAATGATGTGGTGGTGAAGGAGCGCATTGCTCGGCATTTAGATGTGAATAGCGATCGCCTTTCTGCTTACGTAATTGATCGCCGTCCCAGCGGTGATTTTATCGTCCGTCCTGAAGCTATCTATGGTTAAATTTCAGAGTCATCCAGTGACTTAAGATTTAATTTTGCGCCCTAACTTGTGAAGCCTACACACTCCGGCAACGGAATGCAGGTACCCTGCGGGAACGCTACGCGAACAATTCCTGTCGCTCCCTTTGATGGGAGCGTTGCCAAATTGGTATAGGCAATTGTGAAAACTGCTTTGCTAACTTGTGCGGAATTTCAATTATTTAAATCGTATTTATCTATAACCTTTACTCAATACAGAGGTGAGTTCAATGATGTTAGCTAACTCATGTTTAATAATAACTCAATTAGAACAACTGCATTTAAAGAATGTGAGATATGAGCGAACATCGTTTGAGCGAAATTGTGATTGAGCGTCCTCGCGGTGGGAGGAGAATTAGCCTCAAAAAGGTGACTGGCTTTAAGAAGCAATTATACAAAATCACCGAGGATGCAAGTCAGGATGGATTGTTGAATCCCTACCTGATTAAACCAATAAAAAAATCTAAATATCTTTCAGACCATCTCGGCCCTCTGCGTCGGTTTTTGCGCTCAAAAGTCGGGCAGCCTTGGAATGAAGTTTACAGCGAACTATGTCAACGATTAGATCCCAGCACAATGGCCGGACAGCATGTTATCGATCATGTGTGGGGCTATGTTGAACGGCATGTGGAAATAATTGATGGTGGTTTTTACAGCAAGCCTTATCAAGGATATCGAATTCGGCTAGATGCAAACCATCGCGATCGCTTCTATATCCATCCTGAAACTGGAATTCTTTGTGCAGCCGAGAAAGTGCCTCGAAAGCAGAAGCAAAAGCAGGAACAAACTGATATTGTCATCATTGATAATTATCATCAATACCAGAAGCTAAACGAGATTTGGTATTTCATTACCTTTAAAGATTTTCCACCGCCACCAACTCATTATGTGACGGATGTTGTCAAAGGTATAATTCATCGTTCTGCCGCAATGTATACAGGTCGAATGATTTACGCTGTTAGCAAACAGCAGTGTAACAAGAAAGAAATTAGATTTATTTTAAATCAACTTTCTAAAACCTAAAATTTTCACTTCGTGCCCTAACTGAAAAAGCTTACATACTAGCCGAATGGTAAGGCACTTGACTGAAGCTCAAGCAACTACGGGTACCCTCCGGGAAGCCGCCCAAAGGGCGTCTACAAATCCCGTGTGTGAATCAACAGCTTTTTCGACTTGCACGAGGTGATCTTATTTCATTTAAATATGGAGGTGAAAACGATGAAGAAGATTAATTCTTTCAACATCGAGCCTGAAGATTTCGACGATTTCTGCTTTTGAACCATCGAGCAAACGTCGTCGTGGCTACCCATCTGAAAAAGCTGTCAAACGTGGCAATCGCCTTGTTCATGGCGACAAGGAACTACAAGAAAAGCTTGGTAACAATGACCTTTGTCTTTGTGGTTCTGGTCGCTGCTTTCAAAAAGTGCTGTCGCAATAGCGGCAGATATGATGGCAGCTTACGCAGCTACTACTTTTAGGGAGTAGTACCAACAATTTCGATACATTACATCAAAACTGGCAGTTGTTGCCGCGCCCCGATCGCGGAAGCTTACATAACTCTGCACAAGTTATACACAATGCTTCTACAACTTGCGCGGTGACTTTATCACCTCGCGTGCAACATCTGCCTCCTCATCCATCACAACTAGAGGAGGTTCATAATGAATACCGCAGAACGTGACTTGCGTTTGGAAATGCTCAACAGTTTGCTAACAACTCCTCACCGCAAGCTAGAGCAAGTTACAGAAATTCATCAGTTAATTGTTGAACTCGATCCCATCTTCTACGGACATCTGGCAGTCTGGTATCAGCATCATGGTGATGTCCGCGACCACAAGGAAGTGTTTCTTGCTCATTTGTTAACTAGCAATCTGACTGAACACCGGGATGCTGGATTTATTATGCTGCAAGAGTTTCCTCCCTATCAAGTGGCTCGTGTAGTGGACTTCATGAAGCAGCAGCAAAATAAACTGCCTCGTTCCGCTCGGACTGCGGTACGGCGTTATCTAAAGGTGCGGGAGAGCAATCCGGCTCTGTTCGATCGCGCCGCTTTGCGAGGTCGTAAGGCTATGAAGCACTTATATGCTTCGCTGCACATCAAACCAAATGAGCGGGCAAATGCGATTCTATTCCGCGATTCTCCTCCAGAGGGTTCCTTAGCAAATGTGCTGAAGCAGCTTGCGAAGGCTGAAAATGCCGCAGAACAGACACGGCTGATTGTGGAGTTCAACATTCCATACACGATCGCAATTGGTGCAATCAAGCAACTCACACCTGTTGTATTGGTGGCGTTGATCAATAGCATGTCTCCCCAAGAAGCGATCAACAACCTCAAGTCTCTCCAGACTAGGGGTGCAATGGATCATCCAGAAGTCAAGAAGCTGATTGATTTCAAGCTGGAAGAAGCATCTAAGAGTGGGCGTGTTTCAGCATTCAAAGCACAGATTGCCACAGACGCAGCAGATTTTGACGCAGACACCGTTGCTCGACTGGAAAAAGTGACAAACGAACAGGTGAAGCGGCGCGGTGCGATCGCTCGTCCAACTGCTTTATTGGTGGACAAGTCTGGTTCAATGGAAAATGCGATCGCGATCGGTAAGCAACTCGCTGCCCTAATTTCTGGTATCACTAAGGCAGAACTGTTTGTCTACGCCTTCGACACCATTCCTTACGCTGTTACAGCAAAGGGCAAGGAGTTGAGCGACTGGGAGCGTGCCTTTCAGCACATCAATGCAGGCGGTGGTACTAGCATCGGCTGTGCATTGGAAGCAATGCGGAAGAAGAAGCAGGTAGTTGACCAGATAATTTTGGTAACGGATGAGGGCGAAAATGCGGCTCCTTACTTCGGTGAAGTCTACAAGAACTACTGCCGGGAGTTGGCGATAATGCCCAATGTGGTGATTGTCCGTGTGGGTACTCATTACAACTGGGTGGAGACTCAACTGAAGCAGCAGCAAGCACCTGTAGATACGTTCACTTTCGCGGGTGACTACTACAGTTTGCCGAACATCGTCCCACTCCTGACGCGCCCCTCTCGTCTGGATTTGCTGATGGAGATTTTGGATATGCCGTTGCCTGTAAGAGAGGATAAGTAAGGTTAGAATGTGGCATTGCTCATTAAATAAATTTTTGGGCAGTGCCATTTTCAATTTTGTTACTGTTATTCAATCTAGAACGGTGTCTATCGATTTCCTAACTTCGCTAATTCTCCTTAGTTTTATTTTTGTATTATAAAACTTAGATTTATATTAAATCATCTAATTGAGCAAAATTATCTTCCGAAAAACAAAAATTTTGTCTAAACAGTTTTAGTGATTCTTGTAATTCATTTTGAGCTTTTTGTAACTTATCTATCAAAATTTCAAATTCATATTGTCCAGGCGAAAAATTATTATCAATATAGTCCATTACTCTCTTTCGTTGTTTCTCAGCAGATTCCAAATAAACGTAAAGTTTTACTATACTATTTGATAATTTATTATCAAAAGCGGACATTTCTTTTCTAAAGATAAAATATAAATCCTTTTCTGTGTATATAGGTATAAACATTATTTCAAAATTTTGCTTGCCCTTGAGATTTAAAATAATTTTATTTAGGAGCTTTTCTCGAATGTAAAGTTCTTGATACATAGCGAAAGCAATATTATTTTGCTCATATTTCTTTTGCCTTTCCCAATTTTTATTAATAGTAAAGTTAGATGAAAAAAATCCAATTACACCACCAACTATTGCACCAGTCAAAGGACCAATCATGATAGGCAAAGCTTTTTCTAGAATAGAAAAATGAAGTGAGTACATACTTAATCCAAAATTTTTATTACTCTTGCTCGAAAAGTGGCGACCACTTTGTAGTATATTGTATTATAATAATATCCTGCGTGCCCTAACTCGTGGAGCCTACATACTAGTACGAGAGGAAAGGTAACACTGCCAAATGCAGTGGGCGTGTGTGAACGAGGAGTACGAAGAACCTGGGAGGTAGGCTTAAAAGTGGCCATCCTTAAAAGAGTGTGTAACAACTCACCAGTGGAGTCCCTCTAGTAACTGAGAACACGCAATGCTCCACCAACTTGCACGCAGAATTATATTAATTCGTAATGACGCTCCTGCATCTCTACCGCTACGCTAACGTAATTCGTAATTAAGAAAGTTAGATTTGATCCAGCTTTCTAGCGTTGTATTTGTGGCTTTATTTTGAAAAATTAATATTAGTTATGACTAACATATTTAAGCTAATCAACCAAATTGCGATCGCACAAGCACAATTGTCTACAACCCAATTCCTCGCCCCCTGTGTCAAAGGTGGACGAGTTCGCACACGGGTAGCCGGGATGATCTACACCTTCAGCCCAAAGCCTAGTAAATTTGAAGGTTGGGGAATCTTTCAGGCTGTGGATGAGAAGACAGCAACGGTTGTAGAAGAAGCAGACTTACCCCAAGTTGTAGAATACCTGCAACACTTTCCCCAAATACGACTGCGGTTAGCGCACCAACTGCGGGGACAAACTTGGTTAGCATACCCTGTAAATGAAGTAGATATGCGTCAACGGTTGAAGGTAGTTAACCCGATCGCAGTCCACTTAGTTACCGAGGGCATTACCTTTGATCAAATTATTGCCCGATGGAATGGACAGTCTTGCTGGTTTGAGGAAGTCGATCGCCGTACAGATCCGGCAATTTCTGAAACTCTGCAATCTGCCCTCAAGCAACTCTCTTCTGCTGAGGAATTACAGTTTAAGGGCATCGCTCCAGAAATCCGCACGGTGTATGAATTAGCAACGCGGCGCATTGAGGGCTTTACTCAACCCCAACAAGATGAAAAGCGATTGACAAAGGCATTGCGGATGGGCGGTGGTGAATTAAATCAATTCCACGATCGCGGCGATTATTGGACAGTCGATTGGACAACTGCTGATGGTGTTCGCCACACTAGCGCGATCGCTAAAGTTGACTTGACTGTTGTCAGTTCTGGCATTTGTCTGAGTGGACGCGATCGCGATTTTGACTTGCAATCCTTAGTGGGTGTGATGGAACAACAAGAGTAGCGAGAACAATGAGTATCTTTTTTCACGAACAGCTTTACCGCAGCAATGCTGTGATGGCAAAGCTAAAAAATTATCCTGTAACCATTTGTGGCGCTGGAGCATTAGGAGCTAACATTGCGGAAAACTTAGCTCGGTCTGGTTTTGATCAACTTACAGTGATCGATCGCGATCGCATTGAAGAGCGTAACCTTTCGACTCAGCCTTATTACCGTTCTGATGTTGGAGCCTTCAAAGCAAAAATTTTGGCGAACAATTTATATCGAGCAATTGGTACTAAAGTTGATGCTAAAACTCTTGAGTTAACATCAGCAAATACAACCCAACAACTCAAAGACAGCCAGCTAATTGTCGATGTCTTTGATAATAGTGTGGCACGTCAAGCAGTGAAAAATTATGCTGAACAACAAAGCATTCCTTGTCTTCATGCTGGGCTATCTGCTGATTATGCAGAAGTGATTTGGAATGACCTTTATCGCGTCCCTTCTGAGGTTAATGATGATGTCTGTGATTATCCCCTGACACGAAACTTAGTAATGTTAACCGTAGCCGTGGCGTGTGAAGCGATCGTTTCATTCATTGCCACAGCAGAACAGCGTAACTTTACCATCACCCTGAAGGATCTGACTGTTCAATCTCTGTTTTTGTAGATTGCCTAGACACTCTTAGCGGCTTGTCGCAGACATTGCCCATCAGGATTTACCAAACTCTGCGGGTTTAAGTAAAGAGCAAATAACAAGCAGTAAGTTTTGTGGCGGGGTATAAATCCCCATTACGAATTACTTAGCGGAGCGTAAAGCCTTTTCTACGAGATAGTGTGCGTAGTTTGCTCGTCCCATAGGGAAGTGTTACGGCAGAGCTACGTGACCACCGCAGGCATGGTTATCCCAAATCATCATAAAAGCTGAAACGCCTGTCTCATAGTACTTACAGGTTACTTTGCCTAAGAGTGACAACTTCCGTAACTTTACCCCCCGTAGTCTAGCTAAAAATGTTAGGCTCACTCGTGTAATTCTGTACTAGGAGTTTGAAGGTGAACCAGATTTTAAAGGATTTATCGACACCTGACTTAGTGAGAGCACTCGAAAACAATATGTATGCATACTTGACGAACTATGGCCATGCACCACATTGCCAACTCAATTGTGAATCTAACCTGATTCGTTTTTCTACCGACATTTCTTTTCCCTTTTTTAACGGTGTTTGCTGTGCCCAACTACAGCCTGATCAAACCGATGCTACCATTACCGAAACTCTCAACTACTTTATTGCCCAGCAGCTGCCAATGTTGTGGTGGATAGGAACAGCAACTCAGCCACCGGATTTAGGAAAGTATTTAGAAGCCCACGGATTAAGCAATTCAGGTGAATTACCTGTGATGGCGATTGATTTATCGACTTTACCTGAGGAGTTGTTTGTGGCAGAAGATTTGGCGATCGCACAGGTTAAAGATCCCGAAACCCTCAAGCATTGGGTGCGAGTTGCAATGGTGGGCTTTGAAATTCCTGATTCCGAATATAATGCCTATTATGACTTAGAGTTAAGCTTAGGAATAGATTCCAAAGAATATATCCGTTTTATTGGCTGGTGGAACGGTTTGCCTGTTGTAACATCAGCATTGTATCTAGATTCACAAGTAGCAGGTATTTATGTTGTTGCAACAATGCCAGAAGCAAGAGGAAAGGGATTCGCAAAAGCACTAGTATTAACTGCACTGCACAAAGCTTATGCCCTTGGATACCATGTAGCAACATTACAAGCCTCGCAAATGGGGGTAAATATATATCGCCGCATTGGATTTCAGGAGTATTCTAAGATTGGAGCTTACCTTTGGACGGGTCAACTAAATCCAGTAACCAATAATCCCAGTTAGTTTTATCTCACTTTTTAGAAACGGTGATATTTGCGTCAAGTGTTTGTAACCCTTTAAGAGCTTTCGCTTTATCTTTTGCTTTCAGCGCATCCTTCATCTGGGTTGCAGCATCTTCAATTACATTATAGGTTTTTGAAGATTTAGTTTTGACACCATCCTCAACCTTAGACCAAAAGTTTTCAAACTAATTGTGGGTTTATGCCTCATCATTTTTAATTGATAACAAAGTGCGATTTGTTACTTTGTTTTTAATTAAAAAGTCTTGAATGCAGTCAACAAATCCTTTCAACTCTAAAATTAACTTAGTAGAACCTCTCAGCTCTTGATGGTAAGCTAATTGTTCTAGTTTGTCAGCAGCTAAGTACATAGCTGTGGCTCCAATATTGGCACTAGCGCCTTTAAGGTGATGAGTTTCTCGCACAATTTGCCTAAAGTCATCAACTGCGATCGCTGCTTTAATGATTTCTAAACGGGGTTTAACATCTTCAACGCATACTTGCAATAAATTGAATTCAAATTCTATATCATTTCCCGATACTCGATGCAAGTGTTCCCAGTCGATTGCTAGACCAGTAGAAACTGTCTGTTCATAAACAACTGCTTCTTGTTGTGAGAGGATCACGCCTGTCCAATGCTCTAGGGTCGCAGCCAAGTTTTCTTTAAACACTGGCTTACTCAGATAGTCATCCATTCCTGCATTGAGACACATTTCTTCGTCTTCTTTCATCGCATTAGCCGTCATTGCAATCACCACAGGACGACGACGCAGAGCAAAAGTGTCCTCTTGCCAACGATGAATTTCTTTTGTGGTTTCTAAACCGTCGAGAATTGGCATTTGACAATCCATTAGAATCAAATCGTAAGGAATTTTGTCTAATAGCTGCAAAACTTCCTTGCCATTGGCAACAACATCGGCTTTGTAGCCCAAACTATCAAGTTGCTTCAGGGCTACTTTCTGATTCACCAAATTATCTTCAGCTAAGAGAATTCTTAACTTGGATTTAGTAGAGGGGTTAGGGGGAGAGGAGGTCAGAATGCCTGAAGTTCTTGCACTCCGGATTTTTTCAGTAGCCTCTAGCTTCGAGCCTCCAGCCCCTTGTTCTGATTCAGACTGAGTTTCTAAAATAGTCATAATGGCATTGAGAAGCCGTGATGGCTTAATGGGTTTGACCAAATAAGCAGCAAATCCGATTTTGAGCGCCTGCTGCACTTCATCCCGTTGATTAGTAGAGGTGAGCATAATCAAAGGTATTTCAGCAATTGCAGAATTGGTTTTAATTTCTTCTTCTATTGCTATGCCATTTTTTATATCAACCAAGGCAACATCATAGGATTTTCCCTGCTTATCAGCTTTCTGAATAACTTTGAGGGCAGTTGCAATACTGTCAGCTTGATCTACCTGCATCCCCCAATAAGTAGCTTGATGGTAGATAATTTTGTAATTAGTAGCGTTGTTATCCACCAATAACAAGCGGCGATTGTTCAAAAGTCCGCGTTCGCATTTTGACAAAACAGGCTCAACTTGCTTCACAAAAAGCACCTCAAACCAAAACTTAGATCCTTTCCCCATCTGACTTTCTACCCCAATCACTCCTCCCATCAAAGTCACTAGTTGTTTACAGATGGCTAATCCCAAACCAGTACCACCATACTTGCGAGTGGTCGAAGCATCTACTTGGCTAAATGGCATAAAGAGTTTGCGTTGATCTTCAGGGCTAATGCCAAGACCTGTATCTGCGATGGCAAAATGAATCGTGGCTGTAGTGGAGGAAAGTGAACGTAATTCGGCTTGCACTAATACTTCGCCAGCGCTGGTGAACTTGATAGCATTGCTGATTAAATTCATCAGAATTTGCCGCAGTCTACCAGCATCTCCTTTGATGTGGGTGGGCACGTTGTGCTCAATCAGCGTGGCAATTTCTAATCCCTTGTTATGGGCTGAGGGAGCCAATAATTCCACCACTTCTTCCACACAAGTAGATAGGTCAAAATCTAGAGTTTCGAGAGCCATCTCTCCAGCCTCAAGTTTGGAAAGATCCAAAATCTCGTTGATTAAACTTAAAAGCGCGTCTCCACTACTACGGATTATTTCCATAAATTCTCGCTGTTCTGGGTCTAAGGGAGTATCTAACACCAAACTGGTCATTCCCAATACGGCGTTCATCGGAGTTCGAATTTCATGACTTATATTTGCTAAAAAGGCACTTTTAGTCTGAGAAGCTAATTCAGCTTGGCGACGAGCAATTTCAAGTTCCTGTCGCTGACGAGTTTCTGCTGCTAATAGTTGGGCTTGGGCTAAGGCAATACCTACTTGGTCGGCTATTTGCCGCAAAAGATGAGTTTCAAAGCTAGACCAGTGGTGAGAATCATCACCCTGATGAACTATCAGCAAACCGCAAAGTTCTTCTTTCACAAGAATGGGCACAACCAAATTGACTTTGACCCCAAACTGTTGTAATAATTCCAGATTGCTTTGTTGGATTTCCAGCAAATCCAAGTCAGCCAGTCCAAAAACTCGTCCTTGACGGTACTGCTGTAGATAGTACTGCTGTAGATATTCGGCTCGAAAGTAGGGAGCGCTGATGTTTTGCTCTTTGATTGCTGGTAAACCAGAAACTACTGCTTCAATAACGGTAGTGGCAGACTCATCTGGTAAAAGCTGATATATTAAAACTCGGTCAGTTTGGAGAATCTTTTGTACCTCTTCCACAGTGATTTGGAGAATTTCTTCGATTTGCAAAGACTGGCGAATCTTGAGGGTGATTTCGGTAAATAATTGCGATCGCAAGTTTTGGCGTTGTATTTCTTCTTCAGCCTGTTTACGCTGGATAAATTGCCCCACTTGCTCACCGATAGAGTTCATTGTTTTGATCAAATCTTGTTCGGGCTGTTGGATTTCATGGTTGAAGCAGGTAATGACACCAAGAATTTTGTGGCCGCTGCGGATTGGAAAACCAACAGCTGCGTGTAGTCCTACTTGGGCAGCAATTTTAAAGTTAGGGAAATTAATATCTTTAACAATATCAGCGATCCAAACAGGTTCAGAACTAGCCCAAACCCTCCCAGGTAGTCCAATTCCTGGTGCAAAGGTGGTTCGCCGCTTCAGTGCTTCAAACTCTTGCATCTCAAGGGATGCTTCGTACCACATATCGAGAAAACGCAGCACATTTGCTTGCTCATCCACCATCCAAATTTCACCCAAATCCCATGCCAAACTCTCGCAAATTCCTTGCAGGGTTTGGCGAGTAGCTTCTTTAATCGTGGCGGACTCGGCTAAAACGCGGGTTGTAGCATATTGTGCAGTTAAATGCTGTTGCGCTTGTTTACGAGTAGTAATGTCAATGCCAGTACCAACAACGTATTCAACGCAGCCCTCATAATCTTTTAAAAAGGTATTCGACCAAGCAATCAGTCGGCGGCTGCCATCCTTCATTACCCAATAGTTCTCGTGTTCTACGAAACCTTTACCAGTTAGCAATTGCTCAAAAACTGCTTTGACTGACTCCACCTCTTCAGGGAGTAGGAACAAGTTCCAGAAATACCTACCTCTTACCTCATCAAAGGAGTAACCTGTTGTTTGCTCACAAGCTTGATTGAAACGAACGATTTGCCCTTGAGAATCGAGAACTATGACCAACGCGCCAGCTGTATCAAGGACTGCTGAAGTAAAGTTGCGTTCTTGGTTTAAGGTTTCTTCTGTCTTTTTGCGCTCAATGACCTCACGATAGATGAAGTAGTAGACTACAGTAAGAACGATAAAACTTAGGCAGATGGCGATCGCAAGTGTCAGAATTGTGTTCCGAGTCTTGGCTTTTCTTGCTTGTAATTGCTGCTGGAGTCGTCCCCTTTCATCGTTTTCTATCTCATTGATCGCCTTGTGGATATCATCCATGAGATTTTGTTCATCATTTCTCACTAGTACTTGCAATGCCGTCTCTAGTCCCTTATCCTGGCGCAAGTCGATAGTCTGTTTGAGTTCAGTAAGTTTAGCCGTTATCAGAGATTCAAGCGTTGCGATTTGCTGTTGTTGATTCGGTTTATCTGTTATTAAACTCTTCAGTTTGGTAATTTCTTGATCGACGTTAGCAAGTGCTGTTTGATAAGGTTTAAGATAAATTTGCTTTCCAGTCAGGATGTAACTACTTTGTCTATTCTCAGCATCCTTGATGTGGGAGAGTAGTTTTTCTAGACTGTTGACTTTTTTATAAGTATTTTTTACTATACCGCGATTATTATTAGTTACTCTTGTATTTTGATAAGAAACCACACCAATCAAAACTAAAATTACCGACGCTAAACCAAAACCTGCTGCAATCTTTTTGAAAAATTGCTTATGTACCCTCTGCGCTTGTTTACCTTTGTTGGTCACAAGTACCAAACTTGCTAAATTTCGGCGCAATTCCAGTTGCTTGATGACTTGACGTGCTAAGGTTCGTAATGCCTCTATCTGATCTGGAGTCAGTTCTCGTGGTACGTAGTCAAGCACGCAAAGTGTTCCTAGCGTATATCCCTCAGAATTAGTCAGAGGTACACCTGCATAAAACCGAATATTTGGGTCAGAAGTGACCAGTGGGTTGGTGGCAAACCTTTCGTCATCTGTTGCATCAGGCACAACCAAAACATCAGGCTGTAAAATAGCATGGGCACAGAATGCGAAATCTCGATGTGTTTCTAAAGCATCCAAACCGACTTTTGACTTGAACCACTGACGGTTTGTATCAATTAAACTAATTAAAGCAATAGGAGTCTGACAAATATACGAGGCCAAACGGGTGAGGTCGTCAAAGGCAGCTTCAGGTGGCGTATCGAGAATTTTATACTGTAAAAGTGTCTCGATTCTATGTGCTTCGTTATCAGGTAATGGTGCTTTCATCCTTGAGCCTTATCTAGATTCTGGGGGCCGGGGAAGAAGCAGGGAGATGAGGGAGATGAAGGAGACAAGGAGAATAACCATACCCAATGCCCAATACTTCGGCTTCGCTCAGTACAAGTGCCCAATGCCCAATACCCAATGCCCAATTCAACAAACTTACTTTAATTAATGACAATAGTTTAGTTAAAAGCGTTAGCGTAATTTCACTGAGTTCGACTTATTAAAAAATTGGTCAAACGATTAAGTCCCTACTGTATTTTTTGTGGACTGGTTTATTTGAAATAGGGGCGGCTACCTAGTCTGGTTGTGGTTGCGCGAAGATAAACCGTTCTGGTGGGGCATATTGGGGAAATTGCTTTAGCTTTCTATGGGATTATTGCAACTCTCCAATCGAAAATTTTGGCAGAGTGTATGCGGCTTACGGTGGTGTGTTTATCGCAATAGCAATGTTTTGGGGTTGGAAGGTAGACGGGGTAACTCCAGACCGCTACGACTTAATCGGCGCATATTTAGCTTTAGCGAGTGTTTTAATTATCATGTTTGCGCCCAGAACTTAAGTAAATTTTCTGCCGTTGCAGAAAATTCGGGCAAATTATCTGATAATTGGCGATTATTATGCATTCTCATAATTATCTTGCTTTGTAACAGTAAGTAACTAAAAATCTGGAATTTTGTAGTGCTTGAATAAAATGCTATTCTTCAAAAAAAAGATGCAATGATTGCATAAGTACACCCTTATTTCAATCTTGGCAACTACAAACAGGATTATATTTTTGTGAACATTTCTAGAAAATTAAGGTTAAGTAACTTTGTAGACAAAAATGTGTAACTAAAAATAATCAAATGTAGTTAATTATACAAATTATTGGTGCTTAGGAAGAAAAGAAGTGTTGAAAAAAGTTGTGATGATTGGGGCTATCACCCTACTGTTTTTAGCAGGGCCGCTGATGGGTAATGCTTTTGCCCAAACACCAGTTGCTGTACCTACTGCTGATACTGGAGATACGGCATTTATGCTGATTTCAGCAGCGCTCGTACTGTTAATGACACCAGGATTGGCGTTCTTCTATGGTGGATTTGTGCGATCGCGCAATATTTTAAACACATTGATGATGAGCTTTGTGTTGATGGCGATCGTGGGAGTTACTTGGATTCTCTGGGGTTATAGTCTTTCCTTTGCACCAGGATTACCATTTATTGGTGGATTGCAATGGTTTGGGTTGAATGGTGTTGGGCTAGAGACTCAAGGCTACTTGCCGCATCTGCCATACGAAGACGCTTTCAAAGCAGCAGACCCCAAATATGCTGATGTCGTCTCATACGCCGGAACGATACCCCACCAGGCATTCATGATCTACCAAGCCATGTTTGCTATTATTACCCCAGCCTTAATTTCTGGGGCGATCGCAGAACGGATGAGTTTCCGCGCCTATTCGCTGTTTGTGCTACTGTGGTCAACTTTTATTTACGCCCCCTTAGCACACATGGTCTGGGCGAAAGGTGGATTTTTAGGTTTGTATGGTGGATTGGGTGCCTTAGACTTTGCCGGTGGTACAGTAGTTCACATTAGTTCTGGCGTTTCAGCTCTGGTAGCAGCGATCGTCCTTGGACCTCGGAAAACTCATCCTGATCGTCTTAGCCCGCCGCACAATGTTCCTTTCATTTTGCTGGGTGCTGGCTTGCTTTGGTTTGGTTGGTTCGGCTTCAACGCTGGGAGTGCCTTATCTGTCGCTAGTGGAACTTCTGGTAACATAACAACAAATTTAGCAACAACAGCCTTTGTTGCCACCAATACATCGGCGGCGGCGGCGGCTTTAATGTGGCTAATTTTGGAAGCAGTTTTACGGGGTAAACCGACAGCCGTGGGAGCGGCTACAGGAGCCGTTGCTGGTTTAGTAGGTATCACTCCCGCCGCCGGGTTTGTAACACCGCTATCAGCGATTTTAATTGGTTTCATCACCGCCTTTGTTTGCTTCTATGCGATCAGTTTCAAGCACAAGCTAGAAATTGACGATGCTTTAGATACCTTTCCCGTGCATGGCGTTGGTGGTACAGTGGGGGCAATTTTAACGGCTATCTTTGCCACTACTCAAGTCAACGGAGCAGGTAAAGAAGGAGTGCTGCGTGGTAATTTTGGTGAATTGGGAGTTGAACTAATAGCAATTGCCGTTGCTTATGCGATCGCAGGTGTTGGCACGTGGATTATTCTCAAGATTATCGATGCCACAGTCGGGCTGCGAGTCAAAGAGGAAGCTGAATTGCAAGGTTTGGATATCAACGAACACGGTGAAGAAGGTTACAACTCTGAGTTTGGTGATCGTCCCACTCAGTAGTGCTGAGTCATTCAATTTTGGATTTTGGATTTTGGATTGAAAGAAAAATCCAAAATTGGGGTGATTTGCGATCGCTAGCGTTAAAATTTGAGTCAAATAATTGGTAAATTTCGCTAGTCGTGTCTACTTCTGCAAAAACCTTTCCTATCTGGGCATTTTTCTCGCTGTTAACCAACGGCATTCTAATGTTGGCGGTCATCCTGCTAATTTGGCAACAGCAGAGATTGTCCGCTTTTTTTGGGATAATCACATCCCCAGAGATAATCAATCTGAACAACTCACCCCAAATTGCTACACCTGATTTGGGTCGCCGTCACCAACTCACTTACCAGGAGTGGGTAGACATCCTCAAGCAAGAAGCTAAGGTAGCGGCTGACCAACGGCCTCCACATTTAACCGTCCTGGTGGGAGATTCTTTGAGTTTGTGGTTTCCGCCTGAGTTGTTACCCGAAGGTAGAAATTGGCTCAATCAAGGAATTTCTGGCGAAACCAGTAATGGACTCTTAAAAAGATTAGAGATATTTGACCGCACCCAGCCAGAGGTGATTTTTGTGATGATTGGCATTAATGACCTAATTCGGGGGGTGAGCGACAGGGTAATTTTAAATAATCAACGTCAAATTATCAGTTACCTCCGAAAGGCGCATCCCACGGCGCAAATTGTTGTCCAATCGATTTTGCCACATGGAGGAGAGGAAGCAACCTGGAAAGGACGAGATAAACTTCTGGCTGTTGCCAATAGTCGCATTCGTGAGTTAAATCAGCAACTCCAAAGCATATCTACTAAAAGGGGTGTCAAATATCTTAATTTATATCCCCTGTTTACCAACAAGCAAGGAAATCTCCGCCGCGAATTTACTACTGATGGCTTACATTTAAGTCCCGAAGGCTATATAGTTTGGCGTTCTGCATTGCAGATTTATAGTGATATCGAATTAAAACCCCAGCGTTAAGTCCTTGGCAAGAGAAAGGCTAAAGGACAAAAAGAAGTAATATCTTTGAATACAACACCGTATAAATCGCGTCTTAGCGCGAGAAAATAAGAAATAGTGGTTTAAGTAGACAAATCTAATGGATACAAAAGCTTTTAAACGCAGCCTGCAACATTCAGAGAATTACAATCGCAAGGGCTTTGGTCATCAAGCAGAAGTTGCCACCCAACTACAGTCTGAGTATCAAAGTAACTTGATTCAGGAAATTCGCGATCGCAATTACATCCTGCAACGGGGTGATGTGACAATCCGACTAGCACAAGCTTTTGGCTTTTGCTGGGGTGTAGAACGGGCTGTGGCGATGGCCTACGAAACCCGTCAGCACTTCCCTACAGAACACATCTGGATTACTAACGAGATTATCCACAACCCTTCTGTAAATCGGCGGATGCAGGAGATGGAAGTAGAATTCATCCCCATTGAAGGAAAGAATAAAGACTTTTCTGTTGTTGGAACTGGTGATGTGGTGATATTACCCGCTTTTGGGGCTAGTGTTCAAGAAATGCAGATACTTCACGATAAAGGCTGCAAAATTGTTGATACAACTTGTCCTTGGGTATCTAAAGTTTGGAATACAGTAGAAAAGCACAAAAAAATCGATTATACATCAATAATTCACGGTAAATATAAGCACGAAGAAACAGTTGCTACTAGTTCCTTTGCTGGTAAATATTTGATTGTGTTGAACTTGTCAGAGGCAGAATATGTTGCTGACTATATTATTAATGGTGGGAACCGTGAAGAATTTCTAACAAAATTTGCTAAAGCTTGTTCAGCAGGATTTGACCCCGATCAAGATTTAGCAAGAGTTGGTATTGCTAACCAAACTACGATGCTGAAAGGCGAAACTGAGCAGATTGGCAAGCTTTTTGAGCGGACTATGTTGCAGAAGTATGGCCCCACCGAGTTAAATCAGCATTTCCAAAGCTTCAATACCATCTGTGATGCCACCCAAGAACGACAAGATGCAATGTTGGAGTTAGTGGAACATAATTTAGATTTAATGGTAGTAATTGGTGGGTTTAATTCATCCAATACTACTCAATTGCAACAAATTGCTTTTGAGCGGGGAATTCCTTCTTATCACATTGATACTGTTGAACGAATTAAGTCAGAAGATTCCATAGAACATCGGCAATTAAATGGGCAGTTAATAACTACAGAGAACTGGTTGCCAGATGGTGAAATTGTCGTGGGAATTACTTCTGGTGCTTCTACACCAGATAAGGTAGTAGAAGATATAATCGAGAAAATTTTTGCATTGAAAGCAACAGCAGCGCTGGTTTAACGGTGATCAGGTATTAGACATCTCTTGGCAAAACACCACACCAATATCAGTTGTCAAGTAAGCAAGTTCGTAGTAAGGACTAAATTCCTTACTACAAATTCTTAAAACTAGCTTGTTAATTATTAATCATGAATTTGCATGACAGAGAAATGGCTTTCTATCGTCGGCATCGGGGAAGATGGATTACAGGGGTTAAGCCCGATAGCTCGTTCTCTAGTTGATCAAGCTAAAGTAATTGTCGGAGGCGATCGCCATTTAGCAATGCTCCCTACAGATGACCAACGTGAGAAACTAGTCTGGATATCTCCCATTAGCGCTTCAGTTGAGGAAATCATCCAACGTCGAGGTGAGTCAATTTGCGTACTTGCAAGTGGCGATCCGATGTGTTACGGCATTGGTGTCACCTTGATGCGACAGATTCCCGTCTCTGAAATGACGATTATCCCCGCACCTTCAGCCTTCAGCCTCGCCTGCGCCAGGGTTGGATGGCCTTTAACTGAGGTGGAAACCTTGAGTTTGAATGGTCGTCCATCCTCTCTGCTTCAGTCTTACATTTATCCAAAAGCGCGGCTGTTGATTTTGAGTGAGGGGAAGGATACACCCGGCGTTGTTGCAGAAATTTTGACAAATCGCGGCTATGGTGACAGTAAAATCACCGTGTTGGAGCGTATGGGTGGCGCTCATGAAAGAATTGTGGAAGGTACGGCTGCATCTTGGAGTGAAACTGAAGTTGCGGCTTTGAATGCGATCGCAGTTGATTGTATTGCTGATGCTGGGGTTGTCCCATTACCAAGATTACCAGGATTACCAGATAACGCCTACCACCACGATGGACAGTTAACTAAACGTGAAGTTAGGGCGATCACCATAGCAGCTTTGGCTCCCACACCGGGAGAACTATTGTGGGATGTTGGGGCGGGTTGCGGCTCAATTTCTATTGAATGGATGCGGAGTAATGCTCGGTGTCGAGCGATCGCGATCGAACAAAATTCATCTAGACTACTATATATTGTTGATAATGCGGCGACTCTCGGTACTCCAAATCTGCAAATCATTGAAGGTAAAGCGCCCCATGCCCTGAAAGACTTGCCTACACCAGATGCGATCTTTATTGGTGGTGGAGTAACAGCAACGGGACTGTTTGATGTTTGCTGGGAAGCACTGCGGCCGGGTGGGCGTTTGGTGGCAAATGTTGTGACGGTAGAGGGTGAGCAAACTTTATTTCAATGGCATGAACGAGTCGGTGGCGATTTAACTCGTATTGCCATTCAACGGGCGGAACCTATTGGTAAATTTTTGGGCTGGCGAGGAATGGCACCTGTGACACAATGGGTAGTTGTCAAATAATAAGATGACTCATAAGCTAAGGAAACTGAATTTCAAATTAAAGTTTTTATTACTTATGATTACAAGGCTCTTACCAGAAGCTGGTATAATCCGCATTTAATATTAATGATTAAAAAACCTTACTATTATTGCAGCTAATAAGCAGCTAGTTGCTATATAATTAGTTTTATGTTCTCTTTTAGACTCGCTCATGATTTGCAATAATCGCGGCAATCTCTTTATTGAGCGATTTCTGTTGTGATTATCGTTGGCAAAAAGCACTTATTGGGGGTGAAGTAATGGACGAGCATAATCTTGACGATAAAAACAAATTTCTTTACCCTCGTAGTCGCTATTACGGTCAAGTTAAGCCAGAGAATTTAGTATTTAATGCTAACCTCCAAGAATTTGCTCAAAAAATTGGCTACATTACCAGTTTAGAAACATCTGGAAAGCTTGACCCAGCAGATGCTTACAAACAGATTAAAGCACTTTGGAAACAGTTGAAGCGCAGTAAAAAAGCATTATTCATAGGTGAGGAACCACAAGAAAAATCTTGAAGTTGCTTAAGAAAAGCGATAATGCGATCGCTATTTATAATTATTCTTACAGTAGTGGGATAGCCTGTCTTTCAACTACCCTATTTATCTACTATTAGATTCCTCAAATTTTCCTCATCAAAAGTAAGCCCATGACGTTCTAAATATGGGCGTAAATTTATTTTAATGAATAAATCTTTTAGTTATTGGGCAATTGCTTGGGGTGGATTTCCTTTCTGTTGCCAAAAGATTATGCATCAAACTAGTAAATGGTTGCCTGTGTTCAAATAGAACTACCCAGGCAAACCTGATAAAAACTTAGTTTGAAGATGACATAGGCAATTCTGTAGACTGGGCAAATTCTTTACCGTCACGGCTTTTAATTACTCGTGCAGGTGTACCAACAGCTACCGAAAATGGTGGGATATCTTTAGTAACAACAGCGCCAGCACCAATTACACTGCCTCTACCAATAGTGACACCATCTAATACTTTCACCCCATGGCCTAGCCAACAGTCATCCTCAATAACGATCCCCTTAGAAGTAATACCTTGGTATTTAATTGGCTCCATTGGATCTGTAAAATTGTGATTATTAGCATATATTCCAGTGTGGGCTGCAATTAAACAGTGTTTGCCAATTTTGATGTCACCAGGGCCACTAATACAAACACTAGGGCCAATAAAAGTATCTTGGCCAATCTCTATACAAGTGTTGTTTAGTGCCCCTATCACAACGTTACGCTCAATGGCAACTCCATTATTTAGATGAATTCTATTGTTTTCGTGTCCTTTTCCATCTATACGAACACCTTTAAAGATATAAACTCCATTCCCAATTTCAATAGAATCAGTACTGATAAATTCAACGCCATGTTGAATATAAACTGAGCTACCTATCTGGGCGAAAATACTACGATATAACAAAGTACGTAGCTTCACGCCCCCAAAAATTGTTGGAATGTCACCTAAAAAAGTAGTTAACACAAGTTGTTGAAACCGCTTCAATTTTGAAAAAACTTTCAAGTTATTCATGCTACTATTATTCCCAGCTAAATTGTGAGTTTGGAGATTTTTGGAATCGGGAATCCTGTATTTGAGTCTTAATATGTACCATCCATGTTTCTATATCTGCATTTTTAAATTACAGATTAATGCAAAAATCAGATGGTTTATTTAACAAACCAAGACAAGCTCTAAGATTAGAAGCTACTAAATACAGATGTTATTTAATTAGTAGATATAGCTATACAAGAAATGCCGTATCTGTTTACAAGCAATTTCTGTAATTACAGCAGTTTGAAAGGATCTGAGTTCTGCTGTACTATTTAGTATTTGTACAAGTTGGAAATTAGAGAAAATACTTTTTTATATTCTGACATGACGAATACTGAAGCTTAATGCTTTACCACAACATCAAACGCCTAACTCCCGATGTGTATTAGTTAGCAATTTGACAAGCTACTATCATTCAGATATTCAACCATCAAATATCAAAGTAGTTATTTCAATTCAATTACATCTATTTATGGTGTTCCGAAGTCGGAATCAAATTTACTCGCTGCCATCAAGATGTAATTGTTGAATTCCTCATAAAATTTCCAAGCAAGTACAAGCGCATTAAATTAGGGGGGAGTATCTCCAACTTCAGCCATTACATTGAAGTTAACCATCGGAGCAAATAAATAAACGCTTCCCCGATTACTATAACGGCTTCCTTGCAGCCAGTTTTTAGAGTCTGCTGCTGTTGTCATCATTACGTACACAGAGAATTTACATATTCACTAGAGGGCCTTTATAGTGACACAAGTAGTGTGCTTTCACTATCCTAAAAGAGAGTTACAAAATTCTTATAAAGAAACAGTAAAGTTTAAACAAAAAACATAAAGATTTCAAAATCGACATAATTATAAAATCAGTATTTTCCTGATTTAGGGAATTAATGATACTAGCCATAAGTCTCTATTAGTTAAATAGATAACCACTATAAATCAGAGTAAACACAGATATAAAAACAACCATTATTGTATTTTTGGTGCTTCATAAGACTGTAAATTTTACTGCTCATTCATGACATTAAGTATTGACAATTACCTTTTTATGGATGTTTGACAAAAATCTATTTGAATAGCAAGACAGGGATGTGGCTACTGCATGGCATTTAGGCTGTAATACTGCCAACAAGTAAGCGCCGGATACGGCTGTGTTCGTAGGCTACTATAATCAATAAATTGATACTGGCTATAACCTTTTCTAGTTCGATATGTATTATCTGACAAATTAGTGCAGCTAAAGATGGCATAAATAATTACTTTCTATCCTCCAGTATTAATGTAGACTCAGCTGTACGCCCAAATTCTTCTGGTGCATATTGCAGGTGAACCTCTGCACCAGGCCAAGAAAATGTACCAGGAGTAACAGAACGAACTAAATAGTGCAAACTATAAACTCCTGGTTCCAGGTGGTCGGAGTAGGCGATAATGCGATCGCGGTAGATATTTCTAAAGCCAAGTTCCCAGTTATCGGCTTTTGCTTGTAATGCAGCTGTGGTAGTTTGAAAACTTGCATCCACTGCCTCAAAACCTGATGGTAAAGGGTCTTTAATCACCAGATGATCTACAGGATGATCAGCGATAACTTCTAAACCAATATCAAACACCTGTCCAGAGGCTAAAGTCAAGGGTTTATCGAAAGCGTAAAGACCTGTTTTTTGTAAAACTTTCTCTTTATTTACTTGACTAATTTCTCGCGTTATGCGTAAACCGTTAAACCTACCTGGTTGATTTCCTTGCAAGCGATAATTATAAGCAACCAGATAGTGCAAAGTCCCATTACCTGATTTTTGCAGTGTTAAATCTTGACGCCCACGAGGTAATAGATTCATCGGCACAATTAGCTGTAAGCTAGAATTTTTGTAACCTTCAAACCGATTTTCTCCTAACTTACTACCAGCTAATTGTACTGTGGCAACAAAATTGGGTGGTGTGGGTTGCAGTTGGCTATATTCTACCAAAGCTGTTAAAGCTTGGGCATTATTATAGTTAGTTTGCCATGTGCCATTGCGTCGCAATGCGAGAAGACTTTGGAATAACTTATCTATAACTTCGGGTTTACTTTGTTTGGCAATAAACAAGCGTAAAGCTTGCGCTTGCGTCGCCGTAGATGAACTCATCCATCCCCAACTGTTGGGTAAACTCACAACTGCTGTGCGACCAGTTTCATATATACTCTGTTGCAGCTTGTTTACTAATTGTTGAGATTCATCTTGCCATTCTGGGAATTGAGATAAGTATCGCGCCAGTTTAATTTGAGTTACTAAATCAAAATTATTGCGCTGTTCATAAATATCTGCAAGAAAAGTATTGCGTTTTTCGCCCAATTCTGATAAAGCAATTAAAGCATTAAGTTGCAGTTGCCTTTTACATAGTTGCTGTTTACAAAATTCGTATTCTCCAGGATTCGCCAAAACTTTTTGTAGATAAGCTTTCAGGCGAGACACCATTGTAGAATCGACTAAATTAGGAAACACCTGACTAGCTTTAACTAAAGACTCACCTGCATAAGAAGAAACCCAAGGGTCAGATTTTTCTTGTTTGGGGAAAGCTGCAAAACCACCATCTGCTATTTGGAGTTTTTGCAATTGTTCAATGGCTTGTTTCGCCTGTTGGCTAGGATTAAATTCTGAAAATGTCTGACCATATTTTTGTGTAAGATTTTGCAGATTGGCCGCAATTATTAACTGACTTGCAGCAGGTTCTGCAAACGGCAAATCATTATCTTCTAAAACCTGTTTTGCTGGTGCTTGAATCTCCGGAACCAAAGTACTCGCCAACTGAATATCTAAACCTCCCGCATCAGGGAAGGTGTTTTTATCAACATTCAAGGGAATTTTTACTTGTTTTTCAGTAACACCAGTTTCAACGACTTGTTCTGTAATTTCAATTGGCTTAATTTCCAAAGGAACTTCAAAAGCATCTGCGGCTGTATTATTTAGCTGCGTGGTAAAGCGAACTTTACCAACTCCCACACTATCCGCCACCATTGGAAAGCGATAAGCATGAGTTGCAGATTCAGCTTTGGTTTGTAAAGCAGTAGCTGTGGGGTTTTTGTCAGCAAACTTCACCGTACCGCTAAGTTCGCCATTAATTGAGAGATTTCCTGTATTCCCGGTGTTGTTGGTGACGGATAAACCAGCAAGGATGCGATCGCCTGGACGGGCAAACTGTGGCAAGATGGCATTAGTTAGCAGTGGCTTTGTGGCGATAAACGTCGCGTCCCCATTCCCGAAACGCAGATTTCCATCGGTGGCCACAGCCATCACCCGCCATGTAGTTAAGTCATCCGGGAGTTTAAAAGTTATCTGTGCATTACCATTAGCATCGGTGAGAACAGAACCGTTGTAGTAAGCTAAGGCTTGAAAATCTGTGCGAGTGCGAGTATTGGCTGCACCAGTTGAAAAACCACCGCCATAACCCCAACCTTTGGGTTTAGCTATATTTTGTGGTTGTAATATGACATCTGGTCGGTTATCGCTAAAGCGGGTAGATATTGGCTGTTCTGCATAAACTGTATCTACCAAATCTGGCGGACGATAACCAGAAAGTTGTAACACTGCCTCATTTACCACCATGACTGTAAACTGTCCTTGGGTGGGGTTTCCTTGATTATCTTTTAGTTCTAGTTGTACCGTTTCTTCTGCACCAGGTTCTAATGATGCTTGAACTGGCTTAACTTGTAGTTTTAAATACTTATCTTCTAAGTTAACTTTAAAAGGTGTAAAACCAATCTTCACCAAATTATCTAAACTTCCCGCTTCCACTTGGCTGATGGGTTTACCTTGTCTGACTAAGACAGCTTCAATGGCTGCATTTGGTAGCATTTCTGGCGTGACCTTAAACTGAATTTGTGGTGCCCCTCCTTGAACTTTGGTAATCTGCTGATAAAGGGGTTTGTCTTTAATTACAGCAAAATACAATTCTGCATCTGGATAGGGAGATTGAATTAGTACAGTAGCAGTTTCACCAGGTTTGAACTCTTTTTTATCCAATTTAACTTCTAAGACATCTCGTTCTCTAGAACCCCAAAATACTGGATTTCCCCCAGTTGCCCAAATTTGTAAATCTGTGGCGCTTAATTCTGATTTAGCATCAGTAAAATTAACTCTAATCCGGTAGGAACCAGATTCTGGCGCTGTCAAATTTACTGATTCTGGATTGCTACCGGATGTAATTTCTGCTTGTCCTACTGTTTTATATTCAACTTGATTTTTTGGTGTTCGGCTACCTTCAACCAATTGTGTAACGCTACTATATTTTATCTGTTGTAATTCTAGCCGCATCCGTTGACCTGTTATCGGTTTTCCTGTAGGGTCAGTAACAACCACTTCAATGGGAACAGCCTTACCAGCATCAGCAATAAAATTACTTTTTAATCCAATGAGGCGATTACTTGGTAAAGCTGTAAAAGTTTTGGAATTCGCTACAGATAGATTAGAAACATCTGCAACTTGCACATCTACCCGGTAAGTCATTGGATATGGTAAATCATTTGCCACATTCACAATTTGGCTACTTTTACCATTAGCATCTAGTTGGGCATTAGTTTGCAACACATCACTAGATATAGTAGGAGTTTCTTCTGGCCATAACCACTGTCGACCAAAAGTAAATTCTTCCCAACCTTTGGGAAGAAAATTAGCCTGTTGACGAGTAATAAAGTATTTTGCTTCTCCACCTTCTACAGGCGCACCAAATAAATAATTACTTGTAGCATTAATATTAACTTTCTCGTCAATGTAAGCAAATTCTTTATCTAAGCTGAGTTCGACTTTAAAATTGGGTGGCTTAAACTCAGCTACCCGAAACTCTCCAGAAATTTCTTGCCCGTTTTTACCTTTAGCCTGGATTGTATAGTAGCCTAAGCGCTGAGTAGCTTTGATTGGCAGTTCTAAAGAAAATGTACCAAATTCATTTGTAGTTTGCGTACCTAAATTAGTCTTTTGCCCATCAGGATTTATCAGAATTAACTGGTAAACAACATTTTTATCTTGCTGGATTGCACCATTTTGTAAGAAGTCAGCAAACGCAGTTAACCAAGCTTTTTCGCCTGGTTGATATAACTGTCTATCTGAAAAAATTACCCCGCGTGATTCTGGTTTACCATCTTGCCAACCTGCATCAATACCATATCCATAAACGCCGCTATATTCCTCAATTCTGGCGAATGCCCAATCTTGATTTTCACGGGCAATTACTAATAACTGTGGTGATTTGCTAGAACTTTCATTCCCAGAATAACATTGCTGTAATTCTTCCCGATTAATTCTAAAAGTTCCATTTTCATCAGTTTTACCTGTTGCACAAGGTACAGGTTCGGGGCGAGATTTAGCCTGTAACTTAGATTGATAAATTTCAACAGCAGCCGCTTGAACTGGTGAACCATCTGTAAGATGATTGACGCGAATTAAGCCTGACTCAGGAAACCACTGAGTAAATACACCCAAATTCGTCAATTCAACCATGCCATAAGTGGTAGGTTCTCGCCACAGTTCTTTACCATTCTCCTGATATTTATTAGTGCGGGCTTGCACTCCATAAGCTAACATTCCCGTAGCCGCACTTATTTTTTCCCGGAGAGGAACAGCAACGTCAACTGATTGATTTTTATTACCCGATACCTTAAAATTTTGCCAATCAGAAGGTTTTGGTAATAAATCATTACCATAGTTAAAATAAACTAAATCTGTCGGTTTAACTACTCGATAAGCTGCTTTGTATTTTGATTCTGGCAGATTTACTGTACTAATATTGAGCTGTAAATCTTTACCTGTGGGGAAAATATTCAAATCTGATGGTACCCAGATATCCCCAGCTAAATCTCCAGTATCATATTTAAGTGTGGCAGGTTTACCTAAAGTCTGCCCAAACTTATCTTTGAGATTTTCGCCGATAGTAATTGTATAAGTTTTGGCAGGTTCTAGCGCGTAAGGATTGATGCCGACAATTTTATCTTCATCGTTGACTTGCAGAATTCTCGAAATGTCTTTTGGTGCCGGATTAATGTTAATATTTTCTTTAGCTGAATCTGCCAATAAGACATTATTAAATTCTAGCTGAGGGCTTCCTTTAATAAATCTTCCAAAAGTTCCACCTGCATCTGGCTGTCCGTAATAGTTAATTTTCTGAAATGCCAAAGGCGAATAAGTTGCTAACTTACTGACAAATTGTTTTTCTGTAGGGAGATTGCCATAAGCAGGACGTATTCCGGGAGCAAATACTAGCCGATAAGGGGTTGCTTTTTCAAGATTTTGCTGTGGAATGAGGTTATAAATCCAGTTGCGTGCTGAAGGGTCAATTTTTTCTAAAGGATCTTCATTTTCTAATGGTTTTTCTTCTTTGTTTAATTCAACTTTAAAACCTGTACCTTTATTTTTACCTTCAGGAATTAACTGTAAATGTTCTTGTACGGAAGCTAAATCTAATTCTACATTGGAAGTAAACTGTAGCTTTTGTTTTAAATCAATTGGTTCAATATCAGCCTTTTCAATAGGATTGACACCGGGTAAATTAGTCAGTTTGATAGACTCGGTATTGAAAGTCCAAGGTAAATCTTTGTCTAAGCGATGGTTTTTTAAATCAGCTAAACCTGCTTTAAGAGTAACTTGAAATCTTGTCGCTATTGGCAATGCTTTTTCGGCTTGAAAACCCACCATGCGCGGTGTTAAAAAGCGAAATTGACCGGGTAAAGGCGGCCAAAGCGCAAATTTTTCTAAAATTTTCTGCTGTTCTGGACTGTCGAGGCTTTCAACTGGGATTAAAGCTTCTTTAAAGCGAATGCGGATTTGGTTAAGAGGTTTGGCATCTCCAATGGGACTAATTTGTTCAATCCAGTTTGGTAGTTTTGGCGGTGTTAGTGGGGAAACGGCTGGGAGTTGTTCTTTGCTTGAGTTGATACTAAAAAAATTACACCCTGCCATTCCCAGCATAAATGTAAAGAGAAGAATAAACTGTGTTGTTCTCTTGCGACTTGAGGAATGACTAATTTTTTTTAACGTAGATGCTTCTCTACGAGACGCTACGCGAACGGCTTGCCGCTGGCTAGTGCCAAGGACGCGAAGTAATAAATAGAGAATTTTATGGTAGAAACGGAGTATAACTCTGATAATCATATTTTTAGTAATTTAAAATAAAAAATTTGCAAATTATGGCAAACAAAAGTTTCATCCCCGATTGAGTTGGCAACGCCAAGACTAATAAAGGACGCCAAATGAATATTTTTTACTCAGACCTTGAATTTAACTATGTTTATTTACATAGATAACCAATACCGTGTGATTGTTCCGAAAAATCACTACAATTCTTAACTATGAATAGTATTTAAATTTTGCAAATATTAATTTACATCTGCTAAGTTAGAACAAATGAATCATTAAAGATATGACATCTTTACTGATGTAGATGTAATCACCGCGTCAAAATTAAGGTAAATTTTCTTAGGCAGGGGATTCCCTGATGAAACTGATTTTACGATCGCTACTCAAAATTAAGCATACAGGCAAACTTATCCTGGCTGTGCTGGTAATCTGTCTGGTTATTCGCTTACTACCTTATTTTGCACCAATTCGGACCGCAGACATTGCCCAAAATCAACTGGCAATGCAATTTAGCGATCGCAATGGTTTACCATTAGGAACATTGCTCACCCGTGACCAAGAGCATACATCAGTAATACCACTAAATCAGGTTTCGCCCCAGTTTATCCATGCTATTTTAGCCGCCGAAGATGGTAGCTTTTATCATCACGGGGCGTTGGATATGAAAGCTGTTATCCGCGCCAGCAAAGAAGCCATCCACGCCAAAAGAATTGTTTCCGGTGCTTCCACAATTACTATGCAGTTAGCACGGATGTTAGATCCTGTCCCGCGTACTCTGTGGGGTAAAATGCAAGAGATTTGGCTATCTTGGCGGTTAGTCGCAGGGATGAATAAAGATGAAATTCTCTCTGCATATATCAATCGGTTGCCAATGGGAGGGAATATATATGGTCTGGAAGCAGCCGCGCAGACTTATTTTTCCATCCCCGCTAGTGAGTTGAATCTTGCTCAAGCTAGTTTGTTGGCTGCTATTCCTAATAATCCTACATACTTTAACCCTTACCAGCATTGGGAACGATTAAAGCAACGGCAAAAATACGTCCTCAATCGTATGGTACAGGAAAAGTATATTAGTGGTGCGATCGCAGCCCGAACACAGACCGAAAAAGTTGTGTTTCAGTCTCGCCCACAAGGAATTATCGCCGCACCACACTTTTTGTTTTGGTTAGCTAATCAAATCCCCCCTAACAAAGAGAGGAATCAAGCCCCCCTTTTAAAGGAGGATAAATCCGTTATTCGCACAACTATAAATCGCCCTTTACAGCAGTTTGTCGAAGCACAGGTGCAACAGGTAATTTCTTCTCTCGCTGCCAACAACGTGCATGATGCATCTGCGTTGGTGATTGACAACCACACCAGTGAAGTATTGGCTTATGTCGGTTCGCCTGATTATTTTAATGAGGCAAAACTAGGACGCAATGATGGAGTGCAAGCGCTACGTCAACCAGGATCTACCCTCAAGCCTTTTGTGTATGAATTAGCTTTAGAAAAAGGTTTAATTCGCCCAAATACCATTTTGGCAGATGTACCTGCTCATTATGCAATTCCTGGCGCAAAACTTTATAGCCCCACAGATTACACCGAAAGCTTCCTTGGCCCTGTGCGCGTGCGAATTGCTTTAGCAAATTCTCTAAATGTACCAGCAGTGAGGGTGCTAGAAAAGGTAGGTGTGGAAACTTTCTTAGAACGTCTGCATCAACTGGGCTTTGAACACCTTAATCAAACTCCAGAACATTACGGTTTAGGGTTAACTCTCGGTAGTGGCGAAGTCAGTTTATGGGAACTAGCTAGAGCTTACGTTACTATGGCACGACTCGGAGAAGCTACACAGCTAGTAAGCACATTTTCCAATTCCCCACTCCCTACTCCCCACTCCCTACTCCCCAACCACACAATATGGCAATTAATCACCAACATACTCAGTGACAACCATGCTCGTGCAACAGCATTTGGTGTAGACTCAGTATTAAATTTACCCTTTCCTGCTGCTGTTAAAACTGGCACTTCTTCCAATTTTCGTGATACTTGGACGATTGGCTTCACCACAGATTACACTGTCGCTACTTGGGTAGGCAATTTCAATGGCGAACCGATGCGCCAAGTTTCAGGCGTTGCCGGGGCTGCACCCTTGTGGAATCGGATTATGTTACACCTGCATGAACACCAAGAACCAGGAGATTTTCCACCCCCAGAAGGTTTAGTGCAACTACCTATATGTGCAATTTCGGGTTTACGACCAACACCAGATTGTACCTCAGTAGTGCAGGAATATTTCTATCCAGAAGATAAAATTGCCTACGAACGTGAAAATCAATTCAATTTGCCACCAGAATATGATGAATGGTTGGCAAAACAACAGCAATCGAGTTTTGTTTCAAATAATTTGAGAATTTTATCTCCGCATCATGGCGATTTATTCTTACTGTATCCAGGTGAAGAAGCGAAGCAAAAACTTGAATTCAAATTAGCGGGGAATAAATCTGCACCTGTAGAGTGGTGGCTGAATGGTGAAAAACTAGATATAAACTCAGCTAATTCTTTATTTTGGAATTTGCGTCCTGGTAAATGGACTTTGGAAGCGAGAAGTGGTGAAATGAGTGATAAGGTAAGTTTTCAGGTAGAGTTAGCTAGTATTAAACCTACCCGCCGAGGTTTTTCTATTAGTAATTTTTAAGAAGATAGCATAGATACCAATAGTTGTCGGCATTATATTATTTAGACAGACTATTTGGCTTCGTTAATTAATATATTTGCTTACCGTGCCTGCTTAATAGGAATTTCAATCACAAACTCTGTACCCTTACCAGGTGTAGAAATACAGTTTATTTGTCCTTTGTGCTTCTCTACTATAATTTGGTAACTAATAGATAATCCTAAACCAGTACCTTTGCCTATAGGTTTAGTAGTAAAGAAAGGGTCAAACAATTTAGCCTTAACTTTTTCTGTTATTCCTGGCCCATTATCTTTAATACTAATAATCACACACTCTTTATTCTTAACTTGAGTATGGATAATAATAGAGCTAAGGTGTTTTTTATCTTCTCCTTCTAAACACTCTACTTCCCATCCATCTAAAGCATCAATAGCATTACTTAAAATATTCATAAATACCTGATTTAATCCTCCTGCATAACATTCAACAAGAGGTAAATTCCCATAATCTTTAATTATTGAAATTTCTTGCTTTTTATGCTTTTCTTTAAGACGATACTGCAAAATTAATAGTGCGCTATTAATTCCTTCATGAATGTCAACAGGTTTCATTTCTGCTTCATCAAGACGCGAAAAATTCCGCAAAGTTAGTACAATTTCGCGAATGCGGTCAGTGCCAACTGCCATTGAAGATAATACTTTCGGCATATCATCAACAATAAATTCTAAATCTATTTCATCAATCAGACTAATTATTTCTGGGTTGTAATTAAAATTATGTTGCTGATACAGGTTAATTAAACTTAGTAATTGCTGAGTATATTCTCTCAGATGCATCACATTACCATAAATAAAATTAACTGGATTATTGATTTCATGAGCAACACCAGCAACTAGCTGACCTAATGAGGACATTTTTTCAGTTTGAATAAGTTGTACTTGAGCGTGTTGCAGTTCTTGTAGTGTCTGTTTTAATTGGAAATTTTTGTATTTTAATTTTGCAGTTCTCTCTGCAACTTGCATCTCCAACCTACAATTTGTTTCTTCTAAGGCCGCTTGAGCAAATTTTTTAGCTTTTAAGTATTGTTGTAATAAACGCAATACGAAAAGCCATGCCGGAATCAGCATTGCTAAACTTATAATAGATTCTAAAAATGCCCAAAATATTCTTTTGTAATAATCATCAACTTTCTGCTGTAACTGAAGTGATATATTACGCTTTCTTTTAGCAACACCATCAGCATAAATTTGCTTTTGGTTTTCATACTCGTGGTTAGAAAGTAGTAGCTGTGCTGTTTCTTGTTGATTGTTTTTAACTAATTCAAAAGATTTATATTCCATTGCAACTAAGCGTTGGTTAGCAGCATCAACTCTTTTGGTATCCTCATTTTCATATACTTTAGGAGCAAGTTTAATAGATTCTTTAATAGCAATATCGAGTTTAGGTTCAAATTGTCGATATCGTTCTTCCCAAAGAAAGTTGCCTGTAGCAGCATTCATACGTGCTGACATTGTTAATACTTCATCAAGATAAGTAATTTCATCACTCAGCATTTGGAGTTTAAATTCATGTTTAGTAATACTATTAAAGTTATAATATGCTTCCCAGTTGAGCCAAATTTGAGGAATAAATAGGAGTAATGTTAGAAGTGCTGTTACAGTTACTATTTGAGAGGGAACGAATCTCAGTTTATTAAGTAGGTGCATTTTGATAGTATTTTTTCGATATACGGTAATTAGCTATTAACCAAAATTAATACTCATAAATAAGTTTTATTTCATCAGTGTTAATACCCAGAATACTTCTTAAAATGCCTATAGGTTCATTTTGATAAATTTCAAAATTAATCTCATTTATTTGTTTTACTTTAATTTTTCTACCATACATAAAACCTAGATTAAAATTTATTAAATCTACTGCTGAAAAATTATAAGGAGATGGATATAAAACTTTAGCAAAAAATTTGTAGATGAATAAGTGTAGTTTATTAGTCTTTAAGTCATTACCCATTGTAAATCCAATTACAAAAGCTTCATCTTCAGAAGAAATAGCTCTACCTAAAAGTATGTGAATATAATCATGATGACGCAAACTAATTTTTCCAGGTAATGCCAATGGACTATTAGGGTTTTCTAGCAACCAAATTACAAAAGGAATTTTTGGTTCATGTAACCTAAATACTACTGAATGTACTTCCTTTAAATTCATTTGAGCTATGTCTATTTGAAAAGCTTCATTCAAATCAAAAGCCATATCTATATTTTTAACGAAAGAACTAACTTATTAATATTTGTTTTTCTTTTAATTTGTCTATATTTACCGACAAAATTATTTTTATTTTTATAATTAAGTATAATTAAACTTATTTGCATAAAGTTTCAGTGAAAATACTGAAACTAGAGTAAAGACAAGAAGACATGAGCGGGTTTGAATCCCCACTGATAGCGCAGCGTAAAGCCTTCTTTTCTCTACGAGAGACTGCAACACGCTGCGCCTAGCAAGATCCCTGTAGGGGTACGCCAACGGCGCAGCATATCTTATTTGCCACAGATATGAATTCGATGAATGCGTTGCTTGATATAGGCAACAAGCTAGATACTAGAAAATGTCAAACTAAATATAAATTCTATAGAAAGCCGCAAGCTCAAACTATGACTAAGCAACCAACAGATTTAAACAATAAAGTTGTATTTGATCAGTTGTGGGGAATTACAAAGGAACTCTACCAAAAACTAGAAGCTCGTTTTCAATTACATCCAAACCCTTCTGTAGAAAATTTGCAGCAATACAGCAGTCTCGATGGTAATATGAAAGGCTCGCTTACCGCTTTTTCCGGAGAAGAAGTTGACTGGCTAGTTCATTCGTGGCTAGGAAACCCTGAAAAATCAAATTTTAGTACCATGCGTCTCACCACATGGTTGAAATCGCATATTCAGGTTCCTCATTTGGCTTTTGGGTTTAGCACACTTCCGAATATTTTCTTTTATATAGATTACATTCCCCGGACTGAGCTTTTAACCGATTTGGCATATCTCGATCGCTACTATGAACCAATTAACCAAACATTCTTAAAGTTACAGGATGATTCGTGCCTCAAGGTATTTACCAGCACAAGTCTGTATCTTCGCCTATTTCAATCGCCTGTTAGCTTGTGTTACACGGGCGCTCCTACTTTTGATACTCTTGAACTAACTCGCACACTTGCACATGAAACCCTCGATCGCTGGCTAACTTGGGTAGATGCAGCTGAACCTGTGCCAGAAAATGTACGTGAGGCTCTAGCATCTCGTGATTTGTTGGTACGTCGTAACAGTGCTGAATGTGATCCAGGTAATAAATTTGCCGCACAGATGTTTGGTTCTGAATTGACAGATAAACTTGTCAGATCGCTGTGGGGTGGCGTAGGCGTAGACTATAGTCCGATCACAGACTCTCATAGGTGAGTTCCGGATTTACCCAGTTGGTTTCTGCCAGAAACTCCCTAAATGTGGTCAGAAGCCCAGGAAAATCCTCTTCTCGTAAATGCCAGACATCGGCTTGATAACCTTGCTTGCGATACCACTGAATCAAATCGAACAGTTCCTTTTGCAGCAAGAGTAAGAAAATCCAGGCGGGTGTCTCTTTGTAGACAACTTTCATCCCCTGCGCTTGGGAGAATGCCTCTGCCATCCCAAGAGGAGTTAGCACATCGCCAGCTAACTCAATTTCTTGACCAATATACTTGGTAGGATGTTTAATTACGTAGGCAGCAACGCGGCCCATGTCCTTTGTTGTAATTAGATGAAGGGGCTTGTTTGGTTGAATGGAAAATGGGAAACTACCTTTGAGGATGGAAGGTCGCGTGTACTTCTTCCAAAACTCCTCCATAAACAAGCAAGCTCGCAACATGGTAGTCGGTAAGCCAGCTTCTTTGAGAATTTTCTCTACTTGATACTTTTGCTCTATGCGGGGGATTCCTGAATTCCTGTCTGCCCCACCTGCGGAATTGTAGACAAAGTGCTTAATGTCAGCCTGTATAGCTACTTGTGCAACTCGCCTTGCTCTCTCCACCTCTAGCGGGTCAATTTTAGCGGAGTCCGCGGAAGTAGCGTGGCAGTAAACAGCCGAAATTCCTGTAAAGGCTGCTATGAGTGAGCTTTCATCGTCGAGGTTGGCTTTTACCAGTTCAACTCCGGCATCGTTGAGTTTTGCAAGAGTTGGACGATTAAGGTCAATTTCTCTAGTGATGACTCGCAGGTTGGTAACTTTCTGTTCGAGAAATCCCTTGACGACATTTCCACCTGTGCCGCCAGTAACTCCGATGAGTAAGACTTTATCGGTGTTTGATTCTGTGCGATCGGGGAAATTTGACATTCTCTCTTCTCCCTGAAGTTCTCTATATTAAATTAAGTTTATCCAAAGATGTGAGAAGCAAACAATAGCATCATCTATTGCACATATTGGTTATTCCTTTAACTTTGAACTCGTAAATTATCATCGGTTTCTCCTCTCTAAATTGACGTATAAACTTGTACGATCGCTCTAGGGTGGTGTAGGCGTAGCCCAATCTAGGCATAGCATTCTATAGAATTTGGTGAGTAATTTTGGACAATAACACCGATAATCTCAACTCATTCCGAGCTTTAGCACTGCAAGTTACCTGTCATGCAGTCAACCAAGCAAGCAATACCCACGAAGCGCGATCGCTCATGCAAAACTCCATCAACCGTATAGCTCAACAAATTGCTGCTAGTATCGCTTTCATAGGCTTCGATTGTCGTTTAATTGTACTGCCAGAATATTTCCTGACTGGTTTCCCGATGGGAGATTCTTTGGCAGGATGGGCAGAAAAAGCTTGTATAGAAATGGCTGGTGCTGAGTATGAGGCACTTGGTAAAATTGCCCAAAACCATAAAATCTATTTGGCTGGTAACGCCTACGAAGTTGACCCCAACTTTCCCGGATTGTACTTCCAAACCTGCTTTATTCTTGACCCTTCTGGCTCAATTGTTTTGCGATATCGGCGGTTAAATTCTTTATTTGCTCCCACTCCCCATGATGTTTGGGATAAATATCTCGACTGCTATGGTTTAGAGGGAGTTTTCCCCGTAGCCAAAACTGCGATCGGTAATTTGGCAGCCTTAGCATCAGAAGAAATTTTGTATCCAGAAGTAGCGCGGTGTCTGGCGATGCGAGGAGCAGAAATTTTTGTCCATTCCACCTCAGAGGTATATAACAAAAACCTTACTCCCAAAGACGCGGCAAAAATCACTCGCGCTGTCGAAAATATGGCATACGTGGTTTCAGCTAATACCGCAGGCATCGCTAATATTGCTATCCCCATTGCTTCGGCTGATGGTGGTTCTAAAATCATTGATCATCGCGGAATCATATTAGCAGAAACAGGTGCAGGCGAGAGCATGGCAGCATTTGCCGAGATTGATTTAGGAGCATTACGCCGCGATCGCCGCCGACCGGGGTTAAATAATTTACTTGCACGCCAACGATTTGAGCTATACGCCGAAAGTTATCGCCAATCACACTTTTACCCTCCTAATACTATGCTGGAAGGAGAAGTAGACCGCAAACACTTCCTCCAAACGCAACAAGCCACCATTGAACGGTTAGCCAAACTGGGAATTATTTGAATTGGGAAATGGAGAATTGGAATACAAAAAAATAACTCCTGCCTCCTGCCTTCTGCCTTCTGCCTCCTGCCTCCTGCCTCCTGCCTTCTGCCTTCTGCCTTCTGCCTCATGACAAAACCAATAGAAGTCCGCAATCCTCGAACTGGCAAATTTGACTACGTAATTATCCCGCCGCCCCCAAGGCTGCTGGCACAGCAATGTAAGCGCACGCGCAGGGCGCAAGTTCGCTGGCAGCAACTGGGTTTAGAGGGGAGAATTGAAGCCTTACAGCAGTGGAAAAAAGCGATATTATCAGGACGCGATCGCTTGACGGAGGCTTTGGTAAATGATACAGGCAGATTATCGACCTCAGTACTAGAAATAGACTCCTTCCTCTCTAGCATTGATCGCTGGTGTAAGTTAGCGCCGGACTTGCTGCAAGAATCTGCGAAAAACACAGCAATTCCATTTATTGCATTGCAACAAACATCTGTTCCTTACGCTCTAGTTGGGGTAATTAGCCCGTGGAATTTCCCACTATTGCTGTCAACTATTGATACGATCCCGGCATTACTGGCGGGTTGTGCTGCCATTGTTAAACCCAGTGAAATTGCTCCTCGCTTCGTAGCACCACTGAAAACAGCACTCAGCGCCGTTCCCGAATTGCGCGATGTCTTAACTTTTGTTGAAGGAGCAGGCGAAACCGGTTCTATTTTGATTGAAAATGTAGATTTGGTATGCTTTACAGGCAGTGTAGCAACGGGGCGAAAAGTAGCAGAAGCGGCTGCTAAACGGTTTATTCCGGCTTTTTTGGAATTAGGAGGAAAAGACCCTGCGATCGTTTTAGAATCAGCCGATTTAGAATTAGCAACCTCAGCAATCTTATGGGGTTCCGTTGTCAACACCGGACAGTCGTGTTTATCAATTGAGCGAATTTACGTTGCTGAATCAATATTTGACAAGTTTTACCATCAACTAGTAGCTAAAGCTTATCGCCTTCAACTAGCCTACCCCACTGTTGAAAGTGGAGAAATTGGCCCCATCATCGCCGAAAGACAAGCAGCAATTATTAGCGACCATCTTTTAGATGCAGTGGAAAAGGGAGCAGTAATTCACTGCGGCGGTGTAGTTGAAGACTTAGGTGGAGGTTGGTGGTGTCGTCCGACAGTTCTCACGCAGGTTAATCATTCCATGAAAGTGATGACCGAAGAGACGTTCGGTCCCATTATGCCAATAATGCCTTTTTCCACAGTTGAGGAAGCAGTCTCTTTAGCAAATGACTCAATTTATGGATTGAGTGCTGCTGTCTTTGCCTCGGAAGCCGAAGCCTTAGAAGTTGCCCAGCAGATAGATGCAGGTGGTATTAGTATCAACGATGCTGCACTTACCGCTATCATGCATGAGGGAGAGAAAAACGCCTTCAAATTCTCTGGTATGGGAGGGTCACGCATGGGTGCAGCAGCGCTGAAACGATTCATGCGAAAAAAAGCTATTTTGATCAAAACTAACGCTACTAATGACCCTTGGTGGTTTGAGAATGGGGAGTGACCAATGCCATCATCACTATGCAACTCATTACCGTAACTAATGGCGTAGGCGTAGCCCGTCGTAGACATCGCTTCTGCCACAGTTTCGTCTACGATAACCAAAGCACTTGGAAGAACTTTCATAGTTTTGGTTCAGAACACGAGTCCATTCGTTCAGAACACGAGTCCATTCGTTCAGAACACGAGGTCATTCGTTCAGAACACGAGGTCATTCGTTCAGAACACGAGGTCATTCGTTCAGAACACGAGGTCATTCGTTCAGAACACGAGGTCATTCGTTCAGAACACAAGGTCATTCGTTCAGAACACGAGGTCATTCGTTCAGAACACGAGGTCATTCGTTCAGAACACAAGTCCATTCGTTCAGAACACAAGTCTGTTGGTTCACTTGGTCAGTGGTGTGGTGTTAAAGTATGGCAAAGAGAGCTGGGAATATGAGATGGAGTTTAGACTAAAAGCGATTTGTTATCATGTAATACACCATAAATTTGCGATGTATTACATGGTAAGCAATATTTCGCCAATGGTATCGGGATCTCGGCTCCATCCCTTATTGACATAGACAGTTGTAACTAGAGACGGATATTGAATCGTTTCCATACCCTACAGTACAAGTAGTAGACCAAATCGGAAGAAGATTGAAGCCAGGACGAAAACCTTCACCTCCTGCATTTGTGGAACATACATAAAACTCGTTTCCATTGCTATAAAAGCCAGAAGAAACTGCCGTCTTGCCTGCATCACGGCAAACACGCTCACAGAATCTACCATTTGCAGGCACCCAACTCAAACTTTGTGAAAACGCAGGTTTTGCAGTGGAGCTTATCAAAGATGAAACTAAAATAATAATGAAAAAGGTGATCGATATTATTCCTGCAAGATAACCAATACTTTTTCGTACTTGCATATACTTACCTATTTCCTAATTAATTACCTACTAAGATGTAGATATAAACCTATAATTTAAAATTAAAATACGAACTCCAAAAATTACGAAAATCCATTATTAATCTTTACAACACTCCCAACCTTTCCTGACACACCCGACCCCACCACCTACCCATAGTCTCAAGAGCGATCGCATTCACAACCCAGTGCGATCGCTTTTGTGGTGGGTAGTTAAATTTAAGTTGGTGCAGTTAAACTGGACTTTAGACTAAAAGGCTAGAGAAAAGCAGTCAGCAGTAACACTGACTGCCGTAAAGTCAATGAAAGTAATCGATAAATCATTGACGTGATGATCTTGACACAACTAGAAAAATTTCGGCAAGCTATCTACGATTGTTTGGGGAAAGCAAAAGATGCTGTATTTGAATTGATGGATGCAGTATTGACAAGTTCGAGTATCCCATCGTTTGTAAGCTTGTCACAAAGCCCAGTGTTTCGACGGCAATGGTCGAGCGTTTATGCAGCACTGCATGATAGTTGTCCACCGAAAAGGAAGTTGATGAAGTTGCTGGTACAGGAAAAAAAGCGATGCCTAGGTTGGGCTACGCCTACGTATTTGTAAAGCCACCATCACCCAGTTAAAATCGACCGCAGATTTAAAAGCGGCTGCTAAACAGACGGTGTAACGGACAATAAGTAGGTATCATTTACTGTAAATGATGCCCGTTGCTTGGCAGACGATTCAGTGTTGGATCAACTTTAAAACCAAAAGGAACATCAAGATTCCTAACACTCCTAAGTTGAAGTGTCACTAGTGAGAATAGTATTACAAATAGGCATTCCATTGGTAGAAACTACTCTGGAAAAATAGTGCGAGGTTATAGTAATGGATGAGCAGCATCGGTACTTGCGAATCGCCCTTGTTGTTGTTGGAATTGCTTTTCTCCTGGTTTATCCGTTGATGAAGGTCTGGCCATCGGGCTGGTCATGGCAACCAGGTCAATATGAATACGAACAGATGATCGTGGGTGTTTATGCGACGCTTGGTGTCTTTTTACTATGGGCTTCTCGAAAACCAGAAGTGCATCTCAGTTTAATCTGGTTCACCGTCTGGTCAAGTTTTGTCCACGCGCTGATCATGGCGGTACACGCAGTGATTGACCCTGCGGAACGTGGACACCTGTTCGGCGATGTTCCAGCATTAATCTTGGTAGCAATTGTCCTTGGTTTCCTAGCATCACGCGAAGTAGCGCCAGTGCATGAATGAGCGCGGCATAACAAATTAAATGCAGTGGATAAAGGATAGAGTTATCTGCCTCCAGTGAACTTTGTCGCTATACTACGGTGAATGATGCTCATTGCTTTGCGTAGGCGTAGCCAGCCGCAGGCATCGCACTCTAGATAAAATTTAGAAAGTGCTGTGAGTGAAACCGTCTACATTGAAATCAATGTTATTGGTTCTCTGACAGCCAGATCGACCAAAAACCTCATTATTGCTGCCAATATCGAAACAACACGGGACTGGTGGGACTTTCGTCGAAACAACTTCACTCTTTACACTTCAGAGGCTGTTTTAGACAAGTAGCTAAAGGAGATACAGCGATCGCCACTCAACGACTGGAAACTTTGCAAGACTTTCGTTTGTTGGCATTGAATCAAGCCGTACAAAGTTTAGCTATTCAATTCCTGACCCAGAGCCGTGGACAATAAAAGCGCAAACTGGCGATCGCAGGCGGCCGGACTGACGAAAGATATTGGTGTGGATAAAGAGGTTACTTGCAGCACCTCAACCGGAACATTAAAAGCCTACGAGAAATGCGTAGGCGTAGCCCGCCGCAGGCATCGCTTGGAAGAAAAACGGAATTCGTTATGCATCGCGTCAAGTTATGCCAGCAATGATTAAAGCTGTCTTTGACAACCTTCTCCACTCCCCACTCCCCACTCATAATATGCGAACATAGTTAAGTTGTAGCTGACTACCTGCACAGAGATTTAAAATAGATCCCATTTCAATCCCTGTTCTGAATCGCCCAGTAGATGCCACGGTAGAGATTCCTAGTTCTAAAAGTATTACCAATCGGTTACTGAAGACTGGCATTTGCTGTCACTGACTTAAAGGTTCCAGGCATTGTAATAAAAAACCCTGGTTGTACAGCGAAAACTTTTCCCAATTATTTTACTCGATTTTTACAAATATTAGAACAATAAAAGGTGAACTGCTATGTCAAATATTCGAGAAGGTATGCCCGTGCTTGCCCGTCATGAAGGAGATTGGGTAGGGACTTATACATTAGTTGATACAACAGGAAAAATCCTCGATAGTCATGAGTCTCACTTAACTTGTCAATTTCCAGAAAATGGACCTCATCCCTACTATCAAATCAATCGCTACAAATGGTCTAATGGTAAACAAGAAGAGCATGAATTTCCAGGAAGCTATAAAGATAATAAGCTTTGGTTTGACACTGATCGCATCCAAGGTAAAGCTTGGGAAGCCGATGATTCAATTGTAATTTTGTGGTTTAGTTATAAAACAAACCCAGAAATGAGTTTATACGAAATGATCTATATTAGCCCTGACAATAACAATCGTGCCCGCACTTGGCATTGGTTTAAGAACAACAAAATTTTTCAACGCACCTTAATTCAAGAAGAACGGGTAAGATAGTAATTTCTTCGCTCAGAGATAATCACTCATTATTCTCCAGTCCGCGCAGGCGGACTACCCTGCGGGAAGCCGCAAAGCGTCTATGTTTATGTAGCAACGACTTCCAGTCGCTAGATTTTCATTTCAAATTTCAACTTAGTAAGGTACACGCATGGCAAAAGGTGACAAAATAAACTTTTCTACTCCCAGTGGTTTCCCAGAATTTCTGCCTAGTGAAAAGCGTCTAGAATTATATTTGTTAGATATCATCCGTAGAGTTTTTGAAAGCTATGGATTTACGCCTATTGAAACACCTGCTGTAGAACGTTTAGAAGTGCTGCAAGCTAAAGGTAATCAAGGTGACAATATTATCTATGGCATTGATCCCATATTGCCACCAAATCGCCAAGCCGAGAGAGATAGATCCGGCGAAACTGGTTCGGAAGCAAGAGCTTTAAAGTTTGATCAAACGGTTCCTTTAGCAGCGTATATTGCCCGTCACCTGAATGAATTAACCTTTCCCTTTGCCCGCTACCAAATGGATGTAGTTTTTCGTGGTGAACGAGCAAAAGATGGGCGTTTTCGGCAGTTTCGTCAGTGTGATATTGATGTAGTTGCTCGTCGTGAACTCAGCTTGTTCTATGATGCTCAGATGCCTGCAATTATCACTGAGATATTTGAAGCAATAAATATTGGTGATTTTCTGATTCGCATCAATAATCGTAAAGTTCTTACAGGCTTTTTTAAGTTATTAGGAATTACCGAAGACAAAATTAAATCGTGTATTGGTATTGTTGATAATCTAGAAAAAATTGGTGAAAGTAAAGTAAAACAGGAATTAGAGAAACAGGGAGTTTCAGGAGAACAGACTCAAAAAATTATTGATTTTATTAAAATTAATGGTTCCGTTGATGAAGTATTAGATAAGCTTAAGCATCTCGCCCAAAACCTGCCAGAAACCGAGCAATTAAGCCTGGGAGTTAGCGAATTAGAAACGGTAATTGCAGGTGTGCGTAATCTCGGAGTTGCCGAAAACCGTTTCTGTATTGATTTATCCATTGCCCGTGGTCTTGATTACTATACCGGTACAGTTTACGAAACAACCTTATTAGGGCATGAAGCTTTAGGTAGTATCTGTTCTGGCGGGAGATATGAAGAATTAGTTGGAGTATTTTTAGGTGAAAAAATGCCTGGTGTAGGCATTTCTATTGGTTTAACTCGCTTAATTAGTCGGTTGTTAAAAGCTGGTATTCTTAGTACCTTAGCTGCTACACCAGCCCAGGTGATCGTAGTAAATATGCAAGAAGATTTAATGCCAACTTATTTAAAAGTTTCGCAACATCTGCGTCAGGCTGGAATTAATGTTATCACTAACTTTGATAAGCGTCCCTTGGGTAAACAATTTCAGCTAGCTGACAAACAAGGAATTCAATTTTGTGTAATTATTGGTTCCGAGGAAGCAGCAATGCAAAAGTCCTCGCTGAAAGATTTGAAAACGGGTGAGCAAGTAGAAGTTTTACTGTCCGATTTGGCTAAGGAAGTTAAAAAAAGGCTTGGCTAATAAACTTCTAAAATCCCGTTTTCTCTCTGTGCCCTCTGTGTCTCTGCGGTTCAAAAGTGTTTGATTTAACCACAGAAAATTATCCAAGTATTAAGGCAACTTATAAACTAAGGTAACAATTTATGACTCAAGCCTTACCTAAACTAGTAACATTCGATGAATTTGCTGCGTGGCGACCTGAAGGCGGAAGATACGAATTACATAATGGTGCGATCGTTGAAATGGCACAACCAGTTGGAGACCATGAAGATGTTGTGGGTTTTTTAGCACTAGAAATATCTGCTGATATCAAACGTCTAAATTTACCTTATTACATTCCAAAAACTGTATTAGTCAAAGCACTTGAGGGTGAATCAGCTTATTCCCCAGACATATTAATAATCAATCGACCAAATTTAGTGAATGAACCTTTGTGGAAAAAAGAATCGACTGTAAACCAAGCTGCATCAATTCCATTAATTATTGAGATTGTTAGTACTAATTGGCGGGATGATTACTACAAAAAATTAGCTGATTATGAAGCTATAGGTATTCCTGAATATTGGATTATAGATTACGCTGCTATAGGTGCTAGAAAGTTTATTGGCAATCCTAAACAACCTACTATGTCTATTTATCAATTAATCGATGGTGAATACCAAGTTACTCAATTTAGAGGTACTAATCGCATTGTCTCGCCTACTTTTCCAGAATTGAATTTAACCGCCGAACAGATTTTTCAAGCTGGAGGTTTACCAAGTAGTTAAAAATATCAAGAGAGCTTTTTACAACTTGTATAATTACGAATTAGTGCGATCGCAATACACTTCACCAAAGCTATGATCAGCATGGATCTCAATCACTAAATCAACCGCTGTTGCATCTTTTACCAACGGCTTGATAAATAACTCCGGGTGAAGCGATCGCCAAAAATAATTGACAAATTGCTCTATCTCTGCATTGCTCATCCCCGATTTACCCGCAGCAATCATCTGCTGTTCAGCCTGTTTGCGCCACTCCAAGGAACAACGGTAATCGGTGGGATACAGCACAATTAAGCTGTCTAATCGCTCCCATAGTGGTAGATAATCGTGGAGGCGAAGATTCATATCACGGGCAAATGCTTTATCTTCATCTGTGACAATTGGCGGTGGTGCAGTATCAAATATATCTGCGTTAATTGGTCGCACACCCACAAACCAACCTTCAAATAGTACAATATCTACATTTGTGACCATTTCTGGAGTAGTGCGATCGCCAGCGCCTCCATAAGCAGATTTATCAAACCGGGGAACCATCACCGAACTTTGCAACTGGCGGATTTGATCTAGTACAGTTAAACCTAAATCTACATCGTGGGTTCCTGGGGGACCGCGCCAAATCAAGCGGGGATCTTGTTGTGTTAAAACCAAGCGATCGCTGTAAGTTTTATATAAGTCATCCAAAGACAAACTCAAAGTCCGGTATCCCAACTGATTCAGAATCAAGCTGAGAACCTTAGACATTGTGGTTTTACCAGTGCCTTGTCCTCCCAATATTCCTTGAATCAGGGGGCGTTCTAACTGTTGGCGCTGCGATCCTATCTTGATTCCCAACGGCAGCCACAAGTCCCACAGCACCTGTAACATTTCCTTGGGTTCGATTTGGAGAGTAGTTTGGCAAAATTGACTAAAAGCTGGGAGAACAGATTTTAGCAAGTGCGATCGCTTTTCTATAACTTCATCGGCATTTTCCGGCGTGATCCCAAAAGCTTTTGCCCTTAACCTATCTGCCAATGCTGCTTCTTTTGCTTGCTGCTGCGAAGTTTTCCCCAGCCCATCCTTTACTAAAATTTCGCCCAGCCACCAACTCATAATTTACTCCTCCCTGCCCCCTGCTCCCCTGCATCTTCTCACGATCCCAGCTTAAAGGCTTCGAGAAACAGGCTGTAGGTGAAACCAACTTTGAGGAGATTTAGTGAGTCGACAAAGAGCGATCGCCTAGCGAAAAAGCTCTGACTGTAAAATATCCTACTAGTAATTTCAGTTAATACTACTAAAAAACCAGCTACCACTATGTCTAATTCTGCCCGTTGACCGGCTGTAGTGGAAGCTGCGTTTCCCAGAAAAAAACCAAACAAAAAACTAATGATTAGCAACGATAGCCGCCGCCAAGGATTTAAAAACCATTGCCCCAAGCGTGTAGCAATGGCATCGAATAAGTTATTGAGACGAGTGTTTTGCATTACAAGGGCTTCTGGGGAAAAGTCAAGATATCTTAAAATATCTCTTATACTAAGGAGGATACTGGTTTTATCATCAGGTTGTTTGTTAATATTGTAAATATCTACTGGACTTCCAGTGTTTATTTAAATTTGCCAATTTTATCATCTTCAGGGAAGTAGAGTTTCTTGGAGGATGTTTGGAAACTATAAATATTTAGTTTGATCCCCCGAAGCTAGCTTTAAGAAGTGGGAAAGTGACTCAAATATCCTTTTTTTGAGGGTAGGCAGTTGCTTGAGTTGGTTCAGCAAGAGCCAACGGTAAACCCGTCTTCTTTGCCTAGATTCACCGTGCTGCCTTCCCATTATGCAAACTGGCATAGATTTACGATAATCTTCAAAAGCTTTCCAAACATTCTTGTAAGGTGGCTTTTAATAGTAGGAGATAAAATATAGCGCTTAGATTTATTTAAAGTTTGGCAAAGTACGCCTTGTTGAGTCCGTTAGCGGTTTCAGGAAAGTTTTATTTTGTTATCTAAATGCATTGGCTAGCTCGGCATCTAATTTTCTTGTTTTTATCCAAGTCTAGCGTCAAGACAAAAAGCAATGGGTGTCTGTACCCCTTGTTTGTCAAATATCAAAGAGATAATTTCTTCCAAATATTTTCTAATTAAAATGATGTTTGTAATACATTGGTATTTCCAATTGTAGTAAAGTCTATATTAAGCTACTTTCTATGATTGCTTTTTGTGATAATGGGCTACTATTTGGTCAAGCCTAGACAAAATATTTATTTCTAATAACTATCAATATGAAATCTTCGTTATATCGTAACCTTGGTGTTACAGCTTCTTGCTTGGGATTGCTTGTTGCTCTAGTGGCATACTTTGGAGTGAGCGTATCCTTTGAGTCCACAAACCCAGATACATCTTCACAACTACCAACTGAAACTAGCCAGTGGGAAAGAACTTCCTCTACACCAGTTTCACCTGAAAAAGGTATTTCCGCTAGTCTATCTACTCCAACAACTACCCCAACTAGTGAAGTAGAACATAGCATTAAAGAGAACACTTATCCTGTCTTGGCAGAGCGTGATAAATCAGCAAGCATTGCCAAGGATGAAGGAACTTTACGAATGAGCAATCAAACAAATCAGCCTGTACGGTTGGCCCTACTGGCGCGACAGTCGGTAGCAAAAGGCTCTGGTACTAAACAAGCTAACTATGATGTACCGGCACATTGGGATTTTGCTCCTCAAGAAGGTAGTGACAAAGGACTAATTCTATCCCTACCTAAGAATAATTTAAAGCTGGAGAAGGGAGATATTTTAATTGCTTTTGCACAAGATGGTTCCCGCCGTTACTGGGGCCCCTATGTTGTCGGCGAAACTCAATTACCTAAATGGAATTACCAAAACAGAGAATGGCAATTAGTGCTTAGTCCATAGTCATATTTAGGTAAATTCAGCTACTATCAGTAAGACAAGTTGCTTAGAGAAACTTGTTCAATTGAAGCGTGTAAGTATAGCTGAAAGTGAGTAAAAAATTTTAATTAATCTACTTACACGATTCAAGTCGAGAGCGCAACAACTTTTAGCACAGCACATCCAACACTAAAGCTAGTGCTATTAATACAGAGGTAAGGATATATCTCTGTATTTAAATATATAAATTATTTGTCTGTCAATTTAATATTTTGCCATCTCCTAACAATTGGCAATAGGCTACGCCCCACTATAGGCGATCGCAACCTATCCTAAATTAACTTTGAATGTAAAAAATTGCCCCGCACTTACAGAAGCTAAGTGTGGGGATATTTCACTAAACTGATTTTACATAACGTTAACCGGGAACAGCAGCAATTTATCGGAGTATTTAGTGAGAAAGTTATTCCGGATTTGGTATAAGAAAAAGCATGATCACTGCAATATGTGCAATCGCCTTAGTCATCGTACATTTATTCTCAGGTAAACTACAATTCCTCAATAATAAACTGCGTAGTCGTTGGCTCTCATTTGGCAGTGGGGTATCTGTCGCTTATGTGTTCGTCCACATTTTGCCAGAATTAGGTAAAGCCCAAGTAACACTCCAAAGCAGTTTGGATATTAGGCTTGCTTTTTTAGAGCATCACGTCTATTTGGTGGCACTTTTAGGTTTAGGGGTGTTTTATGGCTTAGAGCGATTTGCAAACAAGTCGCGTCAACACAATCAAAAAACAGGCAAGGGAGATATTACCTCTTCAGGAGTTTTTTGGATACATATTGCTTCTTTTGCTGTTTATAACGCCTTAATTGGTTACTTGCTAGTACATCGAGAAGAATCAGGTATCAAGAGTTTATTGTTTTTTTCCTTTGCGATGGCATTACATTTTGTAGTTAACGATAATGGTTTGCGCGAAAACCACAAACAAGTATACGACCGGATTGGAAGGTGGTTGTTAGTAGCTGCGATAATTGTAGGTTGGGTAATTGGTATTGGCACGGTAATTCATCAGGCCGCCGTCGCAGTTCTCTTCGCCTTTTTAGCCGGAGGTATTGTACTGAATGTACTTAAGGAAGAACTACCGGAACAGCGAGAAAGCCGCTTTTGGGCATTTGCTTTAGGTGCGATCGGCTATGCAATTCTTTTATTAGCTTTTTAATTTCTGGCTCAACCACAAAACTATAAGATGCTAGTACCGCAAGGCAAAAGTCAAAAGTCATGAATATAGCGTAGGCGTTTCGTTTTTCTTTTGGTATGAAGTACAACAAAATCTGTTTACTTTAGTTGTACGTGAGCATATTTTTGCTAATCTTAATAGTGATGGCATTATCTACAAATCATAGATAATGCTTTTTGTCAATGGGTAAGCTCTAGTAATCAAAGAGACATAATATGAGTAGAAGAGAATTGTTGAATTTGAGACTTGGAAGAACAAAAGATAGATAACTAACGACTATTGATTATTGATTAGTGATTGTTGACTATTGACTAATGAGCATGAAATTGAGTGTTAAGCACACTGTTGATCAGTGGTTCAACAAAATAGCAAAGAATCCAGCCCTTGGTGTAACTGTGTCGATTTTGTGGTTGATAGTGATTGGCTGGATAGCTTTTGGGTGGAATTTGGGCAACACTGGCTTAATTGATGAGACAGAACCGTTGTTTGCCGAAGCTTCGCGCCAGATGTTCGTCACAGGTGATTGGATTACTCCATTTTTCAATGGCGACACTCGTTTCGATAAACCTGCTTTAATTTACTGGTGTCAGGCGATCGCTTATGCAATTATTGGGGTGAATGAGTGGGCAGTACGACTTCCTTCTGCGATCGCAGCATTCGCCTTAGTTTGTTTAGCTTTTTATACCGTACAGTGGTATTTGGGTAAACAAGATGAATTAGAGCAAATTTCACGTCCTACTCGCCGCTACAAAACATCTTTTATAGCAGCAGCGCTAATGGCACTCAATGGCGAAACTATTATTTGGGCGAGAATTGGTGTCTCTGATATGCTGCTCACCGGATGTATAGCATCAGCTTTGTTATGTTTCTTTCTAGGATACGCAGGGAAGGGAGTAGAGAGTAGGAAGCAGGGAGCAGGGAGCAAGGAGCAGGGGGAAAATTCCTCTCCTCTGCCCCCTGCCCCCTGCCCCTCTGCCTCTTCTGCCCCATTCCCTAATAAGTGGTATATAGCTTGTTACGTGCTGATTGCTGGCGCAATTTTGACTAAGGGACCAGTAGGAATTGTTTTACCAGGGCTAATTGTTGCCGCCTTTTTGCTTTACGTGGGAAAGTTACGAGAGGTGTTGCGGGAAATGCGCCTTCTCGTGGGTATATTAATAATTTTAGGTTTATCAGTACCTTGGTATGCTTTAGTAATTTGGCGCAATGGCTGGAATTATATTAATGCCTTTTTTGGTTATCACAATCTGGAACGCTTTACAGAAGTAGTTAATGGTCACTCAGCACCTTGGTATTTTTACTTTTTAGTGGTGCTGCTGGGGTTTGCACCATACTCAGTGTATTTACCAATTTCTATAGTAAGACTAAAGTTTTGGCAGCGATCGCACTGGCGATCCCTTGAACGTTTTCAGCAGTTCGGTTTATTCGCCTGGTTCTGGTTTGCTAGCATCTTTGGTTTTTTCAGCATTGCTGTTACCAAACTCCCTAGCTATGTATTGCCTTTAATGCCAGCAGCAGCCATCTTAGTAGCCCTGTTTTGGAGCGACTTTTTCCAGGATACACAGGCTAGGCAAACAACTCCTGGTTCCTCTTCTCCCACTCCTCCCATCTCCCCCTCTTTTCTGAGAGCTAGTGGTTGGGTGAATGTAATGTTTTTATCAGTTCTGGCAACAGCACTGTTTAACATAACCCACATCTTAGGTACTGATCCAGCTATAAGTAACTTCCACGAACTAATTCAACAATCTGGTTTACCAGTAATAGCCGGCCTCATGTGGCTGATTTGTGCCGTTGCAGTTGGGGGTTTATTACTAAGCCACCGATGGAACTACATTATCGGTATTAATTTAATCGGGTTTGTGGCGTTTTTAATTTTTGTCTTAACTCCTGCTTCGTTCTTTATTGATCGAGAACGTCAATTACCCTTAAGAGAATTGTCTGCGGTCATTTTAGAAGCAAAACAACCAAATGAAGAATTGATCATGCTTGGCTTCAAAAAGCCTAGTGTGGTATTTTATAGCCACATTCACGTAAATTATTTAAGATTTCCCCAAGAGGCTATAGAGCATATTCAAAACCAGGCTGCTAAGGGATTACAACCTCCATCGCTGCTGCTATTGGCTGAACAGAAAAAGTTTTTACAAATGGACTTACAGCCAGATGATTACAAGAGTTTATCGACCAAGGGCGCTTATAGCTTGGTTCGAGTTCCTTTTAAGAAAAAGAAAAATCAAAAGATAGACATATCATAAATAGTCATTAGTCATTAGTCATTGCTTATTCACAAAGGACAAATGACTAATGACCCGATTAACATTTTTCCTTGTAACCGTTGACAGCTAAAGCATGATTGATCTGGTTTAATAGGTCTTCCATTGATATTGATCGCGGTAATATTTGGGTAGCGATCGCACCAACAATAGTTTCTATAGATTCCAAACTATTCTTCTTCTGCTTGTCAATTTCCCTGTAAACTACCCCAGGTTGGAAACTGCTTTCTAGGCGATTTAATCGCTGATTCAGTACCAAAATTGGTGGTAATTTGTCAGGCGAATCTCCCAATGTTTTCAGTGCTTTTAGCACGTCTTTATGGATAGCGGATTCTCCTAAACAAATTAGCAGTAAGTCAACGCTTTGGTGGCGAATTTGTTGTAACACTTCTGCCCAACAAGGACTCATCGCCGCTTTGAAGCCTGCTGTTTGTAGGTACTGAATTAAAGCTTGGAACCACTCAGACCCCCGTTCAGCAGTCTCACTACTAATTGAGCAATTTTTTGCTGTTCGATAACCCTTAACTTGCTTGCGTCTTACCTGTGGTAAATCACGCAGCATTGTCAAATCTACTACCAAGATATTAGGAGGGCAGCAAATACCAGAAGCAATTTCCAGTACTGATAATAAGGCATCTGTTTTCTCGGTGCGATTGCCATTGTCTTTGGTAAATGGTGTTAAGTAAGGAAATACAGATAACCCTGGTATTTTAGAAGCTATTAGCGTAGTAGCAACATCACAAGTAACAAGTGGTAGAGCCGCCAAACGTGTGTGCTGAATTAGTTGTTGCAGATAAATTTGGGCGGTGGTACTTTCGACATCTAGCAAAATGACATCAAATTGCCATACCCGCGCCAAAAGTTCTGCTTGATCTAAGTCATCTACTTCAATCACTCGGTGTTCTCGAAGTGAGGGGTGAGGATTGACCGATTCCAATTGGGGATTCACCAACCTGAGAATTCGCAGTGGGGTTTTAGTCGGGGTAACTGCGCTATTGTCTAACCCTTGCTGCAAAACTGCTTGTGCAGTACATAATTTTTCTAAAACTGGTGCTAAGACCTGATGCTCTACTGGCAAACTTAAGAAACCATCGGCTCGGTTAGCAAATGCTTGCTCTTTTTCTGCTCCCGTTGCGGTCACAATTACAGATATATGACGGGTTGCGGTGTCAGATTTCAGTAAAGTCAGCACATCCCAGCCTGATAGTAAAGGTAGCAACGGATTCAAAAATATCGCGATTGGTTGCAAGCGCCGAGCTTTTTCGACTGCTTCTGTCCCCGATCGCGCAATCACTACCCGATATCCTAAACCTTTGAGTTGTTCAGTCAAGTCTTCAATATATCGGGCTACTGCCTCGACTACTAAAACCAACCGTTGCGAACTGGCGGGATGATGCTGTGTGGATGTATTAATATGCTGACGAGCTGCTGCGGGGTTTTCTCGTGTCTGTTGGTATCGTGTCTCTTCCTCTTCTCTGATGCCCATATCTGGTTCAGAAAAGCCTGTTTTTGGGGGACTGGGCGGCAGAAGTAGGGTAAACTGGCTACCTTTTCCTTCACGAGATAAGAAGCTGACATCTCCTCCGTGGAGACGGGCCAGGGCCCGAGTTAATACTAGCCCCAAACCAGTGCCTTCAAATTGGCGGGTGAGGGGATTTTCCAATTGTTGGAATTTTTGAAAGATTAAGTGTTGCTGATGTTCAGGAATACCAATGCCTGTATCCCAAACCGTAAAGGCAATCCATCCTTCCCAACGGCTCACCCTCAGCCCGATTTCGCCAGATATTTCGGTGAATTTAAAGGCGTTGGAAAGTAGGTGTACTAGCATCTGACGTAAGCGCAATTCATCTGCCACTATCTGGTCTAAACCTAGTTCAATTGAAAGGCAGAATTCGGGAGCAGATGAACGAGCATTTTGTTGAGTTTGGGATGTTGTTTTAGGAGTTTGAGTGTGGATGGCTTTGGCTTCTGATAGGGCGCGATCGCACACAGCCTGAATTTTCACCGGAGTCAGTGTCAAATCCATTTGTCCCGTTTCCATCCGGGTCAAATCTAAAATGTCATTCACCACACTCATCAGGTGGCGTCCGCTTTGATGAATCAGCCCTGCATAACGAGCTTGACGCTCGTTGAGTTCTCCCAACTGCTGATCCACCAGCAACCGCGATAATCCTAAAACGGCAGTTAGGGGAGTTTTGAGTTCATGACTAATACAAGCTAAAAATTCATCTTTCAACCGATTGAGTTGAATTAAATCGGCATTCTTTGCAGCCAATTCTTTGCAAAGCTGTTGCTGCTCAGTCACATCAGTAGCTAAGACTAACCACAAATCCTCGCTGAGTGCAACCTCAGCTTCAGCACTCATGACTTGAAACTCAGGACTATCTAAAGGAATTTTGGCAAATTGCCAGATTCGCTCCTGACCATTTTGCACTTCAACAACGCAAGTACAAGTCCCTACTTGACTATCCAAATAGCAGCGACTGTATACAGGATCTCGTGATGCTTCTTGCTGGGTCAGTTCTTGTTCACTACCATGTTCATTCTCCCTACCATTGGGATAAACCTTGATTGCTCGTTGGCTAACATATTCTGGTTTTTCGGAGCGGTTAGGGACAAGTATTGCCTCCACCTGTTGCCTAACTCCTTCTGGATCTTTCAAGGCTCCTAATTGCTCCCACCAGGCGGGATTTCGTGCTACCACCTCGCCAGTACCCGTTTGCAACATCAAAGGCCAAGGCAGTCTTTCCAGCAACTGTACCAGTGGCTGGTGTCCCAATGACTTGGGTTGAGTTGGTGGCTGCACACGAGTACCATACTCATGACGAGGCTCAGAACTTTGTAACCCAGCCATGCGTTCTTTAGCCAGCGATCGCAACAGGCGTGAACTATCCAGCAGCCCTAAATATTGACCATCAGAGTCAATCAGCGCCCAATCTAATTTCTGGTGTTTTTCGACTTGTGGATAACGCAAGTGCAACCTTAATTGCTCTACACGCTCAGAAGCTGATATTGTCTGTATTGGCTCAATTAGACCTTGACCCCAGGTGGAGAGTGATTGGTGTAAATTTAGATTTTTATCGTCACTATGTGTTAATAATTTTTGCATTAAACGGGCAGAATACAGCAATCCTATAGGGCAGTGGTGTTGATTCACTACTACTAAGCGATCGCACTGCTCTTGCTCAAAAATCTCTAACACCACTGCCAGAGAACTTGTTTGGGGGCAGCTAGGTACGGTTGCCTGAAAGTTATAAAGCGGGTAATCTAGCATTAACATAGGGCTTTGGGGGTCATTCTTCCTGTGGAACCCTCCGGCATTTCCATCTGCCAACTGTTGATGGTCTTTTCGCCTGAAGTCATATCCTCTAAGAAGACTCATATAAGCAACTCTGGTTATTTCAACGCCATTAAAACAACGGGATTTCCCCTCACGGACACTTGCTTGCGGACGAGTGCATTTTTCACGAGGCGACGTTTCTAATTTCTAGCAACTAGCCTCCCCAGTGTCTTACTGGTATTTAAACTCCTCATCGATAGCGACAGCTAAAACAATTATGGCCCCAAAGAATCGCTTTAGAACCTTGAGGAATTATAATGATTTAGAATAGGACAATCCTTTAAGTTCGTTTAAGTATCTTATCAAGGAGCAAAAGAAAGAAATCTATCTATACAAATAGATATGTAAATAATCAATTATCTACTGTGTCTTGCTATGCCGACAGATACCCCATCATCAAAAACCTACTAAGTCTTATTACTCAGTTGCTGCACTAGGTTGTTGAGTGGCTAGCACTATCTACTAAACATAGAGCGTTATTTTGGGGTTGAATCACCAGCTTACTGCACATTTACTATTCCCTTAGAAGCGTTAGCCAAACTTATCAGCACACGTTTCTTGGTCAGGGCGATCAAGGAGATAGATTCAAGAATAAATGTTATTACCGATATTGATTCTGCAACCTGATGTTAATAAATCTTTAAATAATCCAGTAGGCTTAGACAACCAAAAAAGTTTGAGCACGTGGGCGTGGAAACTTATTGACAGGATTATTGCCCAATTTTGCTATTTACCTGCTGCTGCAACTACCTCTGGAAAAATCAACTATTTACCAAATTGGCTACAACAAAATCCAAATAAGGCATACACTGACAAGTACATTTACCTATTTGCCAGTAACACCCAAAAAAGTCAACAGCATTTTCAGGAGATGACTCCATCAGAAAGGCAAGGATTATTAAGACAACTCAAATTAGATTACAGCTTGATTCTTATAGATTATTTTACCACAGATAAAACGCTCAAAGAAAAAATTGATAAATTTATCAATACTATATTTTATGGTAATATTCCTGTGCCCCAAATCATCGAAATTCACATGGAGGTAATCGAAGAATTTTCTAAACAGCTAAGATTAGAAGGAAGGAGCAATGAAACGTTACTTGATTACCGTCTAACGTTGATAGATATCCTAGCTCACCTGTGTGAACTCTATAGGAGTTCGATTTATAAATAAATTAAACTTATAGATGTTCAACTTGGAACAAGCTACCTCTATTAGTCAAAAAAGAGGGAAAGGGGCACAAAACTTGGAGCAAGGGGAAAACACCATAAATAAACGTAGCTGCTCTCAAACATGGACGTATTTCTTCTCGTGCCAAGACCCGAAATAAATATTTTATTTTTGAGCGTAAATCAGTTTAGTTGCTCTAAAACCCTTGAATACAGGGAAATTTCAGAAGCTTTCTCTCCTGCTACTCTGCCTCTTCGGTTACTCACAATGTGCGAACAAATATTGTATTTATATTCTCATTACTAGTTTGTAAGTGTATGAATAAAGCCAGAAAAACCTACGTTCTCAAGCTTTACGTAGCAGGTAATACTCCTAATTCAGTTCGGGCATTAAAAACACTCAAAAATATTTTAGAACAGGAGTTTAAAGGTGTTTATGCTTTAAAAGTAATTGATGTACTGAAAAGCCCGCAACTGGCAGAAGAAGATAAAATATTGGCAACACCAACATTATCTAAAATTTTGCCACCACCAGTTCGCAAAATTATCGGGGATCTTTCAGATAGGGAAAGAGTATTGATTGGATTAGATTTGCTCTATGAAGAACTAAGTGAAGGAGATTTTGAAGAGTAGAATCATGAATGATGCAAAATACCATTTATAAAATAAGTTTTAACTGTGTAGGCGAGCTATTTTGAGAAATAGTCTAGAAAAAATAGAGTCTAAAATTTAGTAAAAAACAGTCTTTAATAACCCTTTTGTTATCAAGCAATGAGTGAAAACGAGCAAGTAACATCAAAAAACACACCGAAAATTAGGGGTGTAGAAAAAATTCGTACGATGATCGAGGGGTTTGACGATATTAGTCATGGTGGTTTACCAGTTGGTAGAACTACCTTAATTAGCGGCACTTCAGGTACAGGCAAAACTTTATTCTCTCTTCAGTTTCTCTATAACGGGATTACCTACTTTGACGAAGCAGGAGTATTTGTTACTTTTGAAGAATCACCTAGTGATATTATTAAAAACGCTCATGTTTTTGGGTGGAACCTGCCACGCCTAATTGAGGAAGGTAAGTTATTTATTCTCGATGCATCTCCCGATCCTGAAGGTCAAGATATCGTTGGTAATTTTGACTTATCTGCACTAATTGAGCGATTGCAATATGCTATTCGCAAATACAAAGCTAAACGAGTTTCAATCGACTCAATAACAGCAGTATTTCAGCAGTATGAAGCGATGGGAGTAGTTCGGCGCGAGATTTTCCGCCTAGTAGCACGTCTAAAACTACTGAATGTCACAACTATTATTACAACTGAACGTAGCGAAGAATATGGCCCCGTTGCCTCTTTCGGAGTGGAAGAATTTGTTTCCGATAATGTAGTAATCGTTCGCAACGTTTTAGAAGGAGAACGCCGCCGTCGTACAAGTGAAATTCTCAAGTTGCGTGGCACAACTCATATGAAAGGCGAGTATCCTTTCACGATTACTAATGAAGGGATTAACATATTCCCATTGGGAGCAATGCGCTTGACTCAACGTTCTTCTAATGTCAGGGTATCTTCTGGTGTCAAAATCTTAGATGAAATGTGTGGTGGTGGTTTCTTTAAAGATTCGATTATTTTGGCAACAGGAGCCACAGGTACTGGTAAAACCCTGTTAGTAAGTAAATTTATTCAAGATGGCTGCCTCAATGGAGAACAGGCAATATTATTTGCTTACGAAGAATCACGCGCCCAACTATCTCGTAATGCTTCCTCTTGGGGAATTGATTTTGAAGAGTTAGAACATCAAGGTTTACTCAAAATAATTTGTACCTATCCCGAATCAACTGGTTTAGAAGACCACTTACAAATTATAAAATCAGAAATTGCTGTCTTCAAACCAGCTCGTATCGCCATTGACTCCCTATCAGCATTAGCTAGAGGAGTAAGCAATAATGCATTTCGGCAGTTTGTAATTGGTGTGACGGGTTATGCTAAACAAGAAGAAATTACTGGTTTCTTTACCAACACAACTGACCAATTTCTAGGAGCGCATTCGATTACTGACTCTCATATTTCCACGATCACCGATACAATTCTAATGTTACAGTACGTAGAAATTCGTGGAGAAATGTCGCGGGCAATTAACGTATTTAAAATGCGCGGGTCTTGGCATGATAAGGGCATTAGAGAGTATAATATCACTGCGGATGGCCCCGATATCAAAGATTCTTTCCGAAACTACGAACGGATTATCAGCGGTGCTCCTACTCGCGTTAACATCGATGAAAAGGCGGAACTTTCTCGCATTGTTAGACGTTTTGAAGACAAACAGAGTTCCGAACCCTAAATTTAGTATCGTAGTATATTCTTTCCTAAATTTAGTATCGTGCTATATTCTGTGGTGAAGAAAGGTTTTCTGCCGCTAGATTGATTTTCGTGTGAGGGATGCGGTGAAAGGACAGCAATTATTCCATAGCTTATTGCCTGGTGTGACGGCAGCGGTCTTAACAACTCAGCCTGCTTGGGCTGGTACTGTAAAACTAACTGGGGTACAGCTGGCGTCTTCTCCTAGTGTTTTGACTTCGACTTATGGTCAAGACTTGGTTGTGGACATCATGAATACGCAACAGCATAACGGTGCAAATGTTAGTATTCCAACCCTAGTACCTGCTTTCGGTTTCACCAAACTTAGTATGAAGCCTTTAAGTAATAACAGTATTCCAGTGTTTACGGCTGAAAATACTGTTGTGCCGATAAAACAAGTACTTAAGAAACATGAAAGTAAATTTTTCAGTTTAACACCTACCTCTAATGCTTCCCAGCAGCTAGATGTCAGCCGTTCTGCTCAAAATAACCAAAAAAACAGTAATTCAAACGCTTATGGGCAGGAATCAAAGAAGATAGTAGTTCCCAACTACACTTCAAAACCTTCTTCTGTTCAAAAAGAAATTTTGCCCCTGTCTTCTGCACAGCAGCCAGTGGTTCAAAAGGTAAATACTGTTACTCAGTTGCAAACATTTTTACAAACTTCAGCTACAGGTGTAGGATCGGCGAAACTGTTGTCAGCGCAAAGATGTCCACAGGAATTGGGGAAAAGCAAAACTGATTCCTCAACTACTTTGCTACTGACCTCAAGCACCTGTTTACAACAAAATGCTGGTGGCTCCCGCGTCGCTCAGAGTAATAGCCCGATTCCACCAGATTCTACGCCAACTCCCACTGTGCCGGAAACGGGAACTCCTGTACCAGAGGATTCAGTGCAACCTCCCACTGTGCCGGAAACGGGAACTCCTGTACCAGAGAATTCAGTGCAACCTCCCACTGTGCCAAGAGCCGTAACTCCTGTGCCGTCAGGACTAGTACAAATTCCAGAGAACCTTATTCCCAGTTCAAATCCCTTGCAGTTTCCCACCAAACCAGAGGAAGTGAGACTTCAGGGAAATCAGCCGATTACTTTGGCACAGGCTTTGGAGCTAGCACGACGTAATAATCGGGATTTACAGGTGTCTCTATTGGAGCTAGAACGCAATCGAGCGGCTCTACGTGAGGCGCAAGCGGCCTTATTACCCACTCTTGGTGTTAGTACGGATATTACTCGCAGTCAGTCTGCTGGAAGTCAGCTCTCGTCGGAACTCCAAGAACAGCAGACGGGTATATCATCTCCCGATGAAGCTAGTACATCTTTTTCCGGTCAAGCACAACTCTCATATAACATCTACACCTCTGGGAGAGTACAAGCTAACATCAGAGCGGCTGAAGAACAGGTGCGTTTCAATGAGTTGGCTGTAGAAACTCAGTCTGAGGAAATCCGCCTGAATGTTGCTACTGAATACTACAATCTGCAACAAGCAGATGAACAAGTACGCATTGCCCAGTCGGCTGTGCAGAACTCCGAGGCTAGTTTGCGTGATGCAGAAGCTTTAGAGCGAGCTGGGGTTGGTACGCGATTCGATGTGCTACGCTCTCAGGTGAATTTAGCAAATGCCCAACAAGACCTGACTAATGCTAGATCCCAGCAGCAAATTGCCCGTCGTCGTTTAGCAACTCGGTTGAGTTTGCCGCAGGCGGTAAATATCAGTGCGGCTGACCCTGTACAATTAGCTGGTCTTTGGAACGAAACGCTAGAACAAAGTATTGTGCTGGCTTTTCAAAATCGTCCCGAACTGCAACAGCAGTTGGCACAACGCAATATCAGTGAACAACAGCGTAGGCAGGCCCTTGCGGAGCTAGGTCCTCAAGTTAGTTTGGTAGCTAGCTACAACCTACTAGATCAGTTCGATGATAGTGTTAGCGTTACTGATGGTTATTCATTGGGAGTTAGGGCAAGCCTAAATTTGTATGATGGAGGAGCCGCAAGAGCAAGAGCAGATCAATCCAGAGCTAATATTGCGATCGCAGAAACTCAATTTGCTCAACAGCGCAACCAAATTCGCTTTCAGGTAGAACAAGCTTTTTCTACCCAGCAATCTAGTTTGGAGAATGTTCAAACCGCTAATACCGCTTTAGAACAAGCCAGGGAAGCTCTACGTTTAGCGCGTTTGCGATTCCAAGCTGGTGTAGGCACTCAAACTGATGTCATTAACTCTGAAAACGACCTCACAAGAGCTGAAGGTAATCGAGTCACAGCAATTTTGGATTACAACCGCGCTTTAGCCCAGTTACAACGGTCTGTTACCCTCAGAGCACTACGCTAGTACTGTTGACTCATCTCTCAATTAAAAATTTTAAAAGTCTCATTTTTCAATAATTACATTGAAGAATGAGGCTTTTTGCTAAAAAACGTATTTGTAACAGCAATTTTGTGAAATGATGTAGCATAACTGAGTGTTCGCTCGCCTTGTCAAAGACTCATGACTAAAGTAACATCTCAAGAAATTGCACAGTTTCGCTCTCAATTGGCAGATGATCCTAGCGATATGGAAGCGCTAGATTTGATTGAAGACTGTGATGGAGATTTAGAAGATGCGGCGATGACGCTAGCTATCCGGGCAGGACAGCAACCAGAAAGAGCAAATTCCGAGTGGTTAGATGCCCTGGCTAGAAAATGGCGTGTGGTCATTTGCGAACAAGAATATCGAGAAGATTTGCTTAATGCTTCACCTCAAAAGATGATGCAACATCTAAAAGCAATGCCGACGTTTCCTAAAATTTTGGCAACACCAGTTTTGATATATGTCCTCAAGCAAGGCGTAAACAATTTTTGTGAGCCACTAGATTTGCTCAAGTGATCAGCCCATGTATATTTAACTTGTGCGATGCCTGCGGCGGGCTATGACGCTCGTTCGCGCAGCGTGCCGTAGGCAAGACTCGCTATCGGCGTCGCGGTTTGTAGTTGAATTTTGTAGTTGAATTCAATACAGACCTAACCCCAACCCCTTCCTCGCTAGCGTTGGGGAGTAAAAATCAAAGCTTTTACAAACTCCTAACTCCTAACTTCTAACTCTTAACTCCTACCCAATGCAAGATTGATTCTACCAAGACTGATACGCTGTAATTAAGGCAAAACTTCTATTAGACAAATTGTAAAATCAATGAATTACCTTGTTGCCGTATTACCAGACCGCATTCAAGCCGAAGCTGCTTACTTAGCTTTAGAAGAAGAAGGCATAAACAGTACCATCCTCGGGAAGGGGTATAAAACGGCTGACGAGTTTGGCTTAATTGACCCCAAAGACCAAGCTAAAAAGCAAGCACAACTGATGGCAACCTGGCTGATACCGTTTGGCTTTTTTGCAGGTTTTACATTCAGCCTGATCACTGGTTTAAATACTTTTGCCTGGGCGGGTGAGGTTGGTAATCACATCGTTGGCGGACTATTGGGTGCTGCTAGTGGTGCTATGGGTGGTGTATTTGTTGGTGGCGGAGTCGGTTTACTCTTTGGTAGTGGTGATGCTTTACCTTATCGCAACCGCTTAGATGCGGGTAAATACTTGGTTGCCGTTCAAGGTTCTGAAACTCTGACTCGACAAGCAACCCGAATATTACGTCAGTTTGATCCAGAAAATATCCAAGGTTATGCTGACACAGGTAACGTGTAATAAATGAATCATAATTTACACATTACAACACAGCGGCTTGAGCTACTTCCTTGTTCTTTGGAAGTGGCGCAAGCGGTAATTACAAGAAATAAATCACAAGTAGAGAGCCTTTTAGGGGTACAGGTTCCTGATGATTGGTATGAATCTGAGGTGTTAGATATTTTCCCAATGTATGCTCAGATGTTAATAGATGATCCTTCCCACTTGGGTTGGGGTGTCTGGCTAATGATTCACATTGCCGATTCTACTTTAATTGGCGATTTGGGTTTTATTGGCAAACCCGATCAGACAGGAACTGTAGAAATGGGTTATGAGGTGCTATCAGCTTATCGTCAGCAGGGATTTGTTTTTGAAGCAGTAGAAGCACTGGTCGATTTTGCCTTTACTCAGCCAGAACTCAAAAGAATTATCGCTCATTCTCCAGACGATCATGTTGCCTCGATTCGCATTTTGGAAAAACTGGGAATGCAACAAATTGCTAGAGATGAAAACCTGCTTACATGGGAATTAAAGTTAGAATCAAGATAGTTTTAAAGGGGGGAATGGGGAATGGGGCATCGGGCATTGGTAAAAGATAAATGATTAATGACTAATGACTAATTCATAATTTTTAAGAATGTTGCCAAGAGAAGAACTTTTAAAAGGCGTTGAAAATCGAGATAGTGTAGCTCGTGTAATTGACCAAGCAGAACAGGCAATCAAAACTTGGGAAGTGGTTTTGACTGATTTTCTGTCTCCTCCAGAATTGGCGGAAATTCAACGGGTGTTTAACCGATTAACAGAAGTGCAATTAGTTGCGTGGGGCGGATACCCGCAAGCTGAACGCCAAAGAATAGCGATCGCTCGTTCAGAACTTCCCTTAGATCAATCTCAAGTCAGCCTTGTGGCTGTGGAAATTGCTGGTAATTTTCTGTTTGATACCGCCTCTCACCGCGACTTTTTAGGCGCAATGTTGGGAACGGGAATTGTTCGTGAAAAGACAGGAGATATCATTGTCTTGGGAGAACGGGGGGCGCAGGCAATTGTTGCACCAGAGTTGGTGGAATTTTTGGAAATGAGTCTTACACAGGTGCGATCGGTTCCTGTGAAAACTCAGCGAATTGAGATAACTGAATTAAAGGTTCGGGAACCCAAGAAAAAAGAGTTAACTACTGTAGAGGCTTCTTTGCGGTTAGATGCGATCGCATCTGCTGGTTTTGGTATGTCTCGCAGCAAAATGGTTGATTTCATTGATGCTGGTGATGTCCGCGTCAATTGGAAGGAAGTTACTCAAGCTAGTTCTCAAGTCAAATCAGGCGACTTAATTGCCATTCGCTCTAAAGGACGTTTAGAAGTTGGGGAAATCGCCGTTACTAAAAAAGACCGTTACCGAGTTCAATTAACAAGATATATGTAATAAGTGAGGAGTGAGGAGTGAGGAGTGAAAAGTTAAGAGTTTAAAATTTACCACTTTATTAAACTACAAACTCCTAACCCCTAACTCCTAACCATATACTTAGGCTTTAAAGTGTTTTGCTAATATAGTTAGCAGAAGTTTGCGTGGTACTAGCCGAGATAGTTTGCTTCTAATTTGAGTGGTAGTATCAGAACTAATAACAGTTGGATAGCCTTTTTCCAAAGCCTCTAAACATTCACAAACCACTTTTTTAGAAGAATACACTTTATCTGTACTGCTTGCCAGCGCTGGAGGAAAATTAGCTTCTGTAAAAAAGTTTGTTTCTATTGGGCCTGGACAAGTGACTAAGATACGGACACCATATTGACGGTTTTCTGCCCATAGCGCTTCACTAAAGCTTAAAATAAAAGCTTTAGTGGCAGCATAAACAGAAAGGTATGGTATCGGTTGAAATGCGGTAATAGAGGATACGTTAATAATACTTCCAGACCGACGTTGCCGCATCAAGGGTAGAAATTTATGAGTTAAATCTACCAATGCTAAAACGTTTAATTGCACAATTTTAATTTGTCTTTCTCCATCCCCTTCAGCAAAGTCGCCATAGTAACCAAAACCAGCATTGTTGATTAGTAAGTCAATGGTTAATCCTTTTGCTTTAGTGGCATCAAATACAACAGTAGCTGCATCAGATTCCGTGAGGTCTTTGATTATAACGTCTACTTGAATTTTGTGTTCTTCTTGTAGTTCTTTAGCTAATTGGCTTAGTTTCTCTTCGGAACGAGCAACGAGTACAAGATTTGTTTTACGTGCAGCTAGTTCCTGGGCAAAAGCTTCACCAATACCACTAGAGGCACCAGTAATTAAAGCGGTTGGCATTCTACATATTCAGATAGTTGTTAAGCATATTATTAATTTTAACTATGCTGCCTATAACTTTTAACTACCCAAAGTGATATACCCAAAAGACTAAAAGCAGTACTAAGTACTAAATTCGGGTTAGAGAAAGCTTTTACTCAAAACTCCTCTTTCCCTAAAATTTGACTTTCGGAAGTGATGTGAATTCTCCAAGTACACCAATATGGGAGATTCTTAAATCTTCTTCATCTATATATTGAATAGATGGGTCAATTTTTTCTGGTAATTCTCTGTCCTTGCATGACCACTCAAATAAAAATTTAGAGTCCACATCCTTGAGGTTAGCAAATATCTGCGCCCATTGGCTTCGTCGAATTCGATTTCCCCACCTTGATTGTAATTCTATTGAGTAGGCTTCCTGCTGATAAACAAAAAAATCAAATGGTCTTTCATTTAGATCCTTATGATCTAGTAAATGAATAAGATGAAACATAAAGCCATCTTCAGAAAGGCTACTTACAATATTTTTCAATAGCGGTACAACATCATCAACTGGCACATGTTCTAAGACAGATTTTGAAAAGATGAAATCTATTTTTTCTGAAGTAGGCATTATTTGAGACAAATCAATTGGAGCAATATATTCTATACCTAAGTCTTTTAAGGCTTCTACGGATAATTTTTTTAATGAAAGCAGTTTCTTTAAACGTAAGCGGATAATCTCACGATCTTCAAATGTAGATAGACTATCTAAGACACTCGAATGTACAGACTTACACACAGCTTTAAAAATATTTTCGGTTTGTAATAACGGGTAAACATCCGTTGCATAAACCTTTTTTGCTCCAAGAAGATAAAAGACTAACGAATGAGTTAGTAACCATCCACTTCCGATTTCAAGACAAATTTTATCACGCAATACATATTTTCCTTTCCCAGACTGAAGCAGATAGATAGCAATTTCACTAGCACAAATATCAAGCTTTTTGCCTGCAACAGCTAGCTTACTTGAATGTATTTTATTAAATAAAAGTTGATATATTTCAGATGATCTAACAATCGATTTTGTGCGTTCATTTAGGAGTCTAGTTGCTAGCTTTTTCATTTTGTGCACCTCTTTTACTTAACTGATCGTGAATTTTAAATAATACTAATAACTCTACCATTGAGATAGGTTATTTTATAAGTAAAGCATCTTAGTGATGTGCTCTTTTATTACTATCATGAGAGTAGATTAATCTAATATCCACTTAATTGACGAGGGGTATTTTATGGGGTCTTTGATTTAACAGCTACCTCCACTATTACCGTGGTAGGTCAGTCCTACAATGCATATAGAGGTTTATCTCTAGAAGTATTGCTAATTACCATTTTTCAAACCAATAGATAATTTCTGAGGCAGAACTATTGATAGCGACGCCATAACTATCTCCATGATTCCACTTGAAGCCAGGTCTACCTTTATCATTTGTATTTAATACTAATATTTCATAATTATCTGGAAAAGATTCCGTAGGAAAGTCACTGGTGTAGAAAAAAGTTGTCGGCACACCATTAGGCTGATTTATGTGATTGTTTGTATTACCACCCCTATATTTGTGTTTTGCACTACTTCTGTATTGTGAAAGCAATGTTTCTATCTTATTAGGTGGCTGTTTCAGCCTAATTTGAAAAAAACTACTTCCTTGCAAAAGTTCGGGAGAGTAAGCAATGCGAACGCTTTTGGCATCACTGGGAATCTCGTTAGGAAAATGTTTTACTTGGTCATTATCAGACCATAGTTGATTACGAATTTCTTTGTAGCGTGATGTATCAGTTATTATTTTAGGTTCGCTAGTACTGCTAAAAGTGGTTCTCAAAAAAAAGCTTCCCCCGACAATACAAAGACTAGCTAGGGCTAATAGAAATTGCGATCGCTTCATCAAGTTGGGTGTGTCTAACTTTCATAGTCATATACCCAACTAATAAACTAAATTAGTACTATTGCGGATATAGCATCAGAGATATTAACAGAAACTTTGTGTATCTAAGGGAAATTCCGGGTAATTGTGAAATTAATGTGAAGTTGGTCAATGATTACCTAGTCAAAAACCGCAGGTTATCTTCATTGAAACTAGTACTTCTTTTATAGCTAACGAAATCAATGCCATAGCCATCCATTTTTTCAATTCTTCCTGATGCAGCAATAACTAAGATGGATATATAAATAGTAGATGCACCTTAATTAAATCACAGCCCTCAACTTTTAGTTGAAGGCTTTTTTTATTGCTGATATTTTATAATTTGGAAATAAAATAAATTTGTTTATAAGTCTATTTTTCCCGGATATGGCGTTAAATAAAGTGGATTACTAAATAGTAGATGCACCTTAATTAAATTATAGCCTTCAGCTTTTAGTTGAAGGCTTTTTTATTACTGATATTTTTTAACGCGGTAAGAGAATAATTTTGTAATCAAGTTAAATATGCCCGGATATAGCACTCAACAAAGCGGATTAATAAATGGTAGATGCACCTTAATAAATTACAGCCCTCAGCTTTTAGTTGAAGGCTTTTTTATTGCTGATATTTTTTGATGTGTGAAAAACTAATTTTGTACCCAAGTTAAATATGCCCGGATATAGCACTCAACAAAGCGGATTAATAAATGGTAGATGCACCCTAATAAATTACAGCCCTTGGCCTAAAGCTGGGGGCTTTTATTATTTAAATATAGACGGCAGCAAACTGGGAGCTAACCATAGCGCATAACCAATGAATCCAAAGAACAACGTAATTAGGACAGTAATGCCGTAGCTGATGCAAATTAATAAACCGTCAGATTCGATGGTGGCAACAGCCAAAAGTAAAATACCTACAGTGGGAATGGGATTTGTAAAGGGAATTGGTAATATTAGTAATACTGTTAATAAAGAGATACAAAGACCATTAATTCGCCAAATCAAAGGATTATGGGCTATTTCTGCTAATCGGGGACGAGCGATTTTCTGTAAAACTTTGGTAAGACGTCCCAAATTTTGCAAAAGTAACTGGGCAAAGGGACGAGGAAATTTGTAATTAGCGATTTTTTTTGGTAGCCAGGGCGATCGCCTCCCTAAAACCATCTGCGCTGACAGCAGTAAACAAGCACCACCAAAAGGGCCAGTTAATCCCGGTGGCATAGGAAATAAAAAGGGCAAAACTAATAATGTAATTACTAGGCAAAACCCTCGTTCTGAGGTTTCTGCCAGAATATCACCTAGAGTCAAGGGTTGTTCAGCTAGGCGTTGCAACAGGGACTTTATATCTTCAGAAAATCTCAGATGCATTTGGCGTGAGTTGATGCGAGTTCCCACATTTTTAGCAGAGCTAACTTTTAATTTTTGGAGGTACTAAAACAGCTATAGCTTTAGGTATAACCCGAAAATGAGCAGGAGTGTAGGTAGTGATTTCACCATCTGTATTGATAGGGCGAGGTTTGCGAGTATGCACCTTTATTTCTTGACCTTGAAGAGAGCGTACACTTTCCCAATGTATATGTCGCCCTTGTCGCATAGCAGGAAATAATAGTATAATCTGCCACCAATGTTTAATCTCTAAGCTATAAAGGTCTAGCCTTTGGTCATCTATTGTGGCATCGTCAGCCACTGCCATCCCGCCGCCGTAATAGCGCCCGTTACCCACAGCAATTTGTACTGTTTTCACGCGAACTGATTCACTATTGATCACAATCTCCGCAGTAAAAGGTCTAGCTTCCCAAATCACTTGCAATGCAGTGGCGGCATAAGCAAATATTCCCCAGCGGCGTTTGGCTTCTTTGGTAAGCCGCTGGGTAATTTTTACACTCAATCCCAGGCTAGCAACGTTAAAAAAGTGCTTACCGTTCACCCAGCCCAAATCGATCCGGTGTAAATTTCCATAGGCAATAATTTTGCAAGCTTCATTGAGGGAATTCGGGATTCCCAAAGTCCTCGCTAGATCGTTGGCAGTTCCCAAAGGCAAAATTCCCAAGGGCAACTGAGTATCAACTAAAACATCTACTGCGGCATTGAGAGTGCCATCTCCTCCGCCAATAATTACCAAGTCAACTTTATGTTGATAGCGAAATATGACTTCGGCAAGATGTTTGGGGTCTTCTGTAGACTCCTCAATTAAATCAAAGCCGAGTGCCTTCAGAGATTCAATGGCTTCCGACAGACCCTTTTGCCCTTGGCGGGCATGGCGATTTACTAACAGCAGTGCGCGGGAACTCATGGTTAGTACCTTTTGTAGTTGATATGTCCAATTATCCGCATCTATGTATTCTGCTTTAATTTGACTACAAAAAAGTGTTTAATTTGTTATGCTATTCATCAATAATTCATCTTATAAATGCTTATTATGTTGTAGCTACTAATTTGTAATTTATATTTTATCTCTATTAGTCCTCGGTGTATTGATACTCAGTAAATATAATTTTTATTCACTAAATGGCTAAATTTAGGTCTTTTTCTTTGTAATAGGGAGATTTATGCGAACATAATATTATATAGCAGAGGTTCTTAGTTGAGTGATGTACAATAACTTCACCCTCAACTCTTTCCCTGCAAGCGAGGAGTGAGGCTATAATAGCCAGAAGATAATACCAAATAAAAAAATATTTTTTATCAGTAGTAGATACATATTTGTAGATTAAATTTGTATAAATACTATTAACATTCACAATTATTTAACTTTTGGAATGAGAAGATATTTATATCTTAACTCCTGCTATGGCAGATTGGAAATGATCTACGGCTCGGAAGGCGCTATTTATATTAATTTCTTTTATTAACCAGTTATAAGCTAAGGAAGCCTGAGTTAGTCTTGCTTCCTCTACTGAAGATTTACTTACTTAGTTCCTGACCATCTAAGCGACATAATTTTACTTTGTTGATAATCTTTGCGCCTATTCTTTCATAGAACTTGATTCCACGCTCGTTAGATACAGCTACAGTCCAATCGATTCTGCCACAGCCTTTTTCCTGCCCAATCTGGCGCAAGCGTAACATCAGCGCCTGGCCAACTCGGTGGCTTCGATGTTCAGCTTTGATATATAAGTCATCAAGCCAAATTCCAGGTTTTGCTAAAAAAGTTGAATAGGTAAAGTGATAGGTTGCTAACCCAATAGCATCCCCATCAACCTCAGCTAAAAGAACAAAAGCAAGGGGTTTTTCCCCAAATAAATCAATTTCTAGCTTTTGAGAACTTGCTTCTACAGATTTAGGACAACCATCAAATTCGGCTTTCAAATGAATCAATTCCATAATCGCAGGAATATCCCTTTGGTTTGCCTCTCGAATTGAAATATTCCTGCTGTTCATATTAATACTCGTATTGGGAGATAGTTTCTGTCTCATTCTTTGCAGCCTTTATCCACTCTTGCATAGCTGGAAGTGCCAAAACTGCCTCTACATAATCTCTAGAAACAGGATCTAATTGCACATCATAGGTTACAAACCGTACGACAACTGGAGCAAAGAATGCATCAGCGATCGCAAAATGTCCAAACAAAAAATTGCCACCATCCCCAAATTTTTGGCGTGATTCTTGCCAGATACTAGTGATGCGGTCAATGTCTTGCTGTACGCCGGATGCTAAACCTTTACCAGGATATTTAGTACGGCAGTTCATCGACATATTCTGACGCAGATTTTGAAAGCCTGAGTGCATTTCTGCGCTGATAGAACGGGCGAATGCCCTTGCAGCCTTATCTTCTGGCCAGAATTGCAGAGTCGGAAACGTTTCAGCTAGATATTCACAAATAGCAAGAGAATCCCACACAGTTTGCATATCGTGCAACAATACAGGTACTTTCCCTGCTGGAGAGTATTGCCGAATTTTTGCGGAATAATCTGGACTTTTGTAGAGAGGAATCCGAATTTCATTGAATTCCAAACCAAATTGTTTCATCGCTAGCCAAGGACGGAGCGACCAAGATGAGTAATTTTTATTGCCAATTACTAAAGTTAGTTGTGTCATATTTTTAATACCTATAAAGCTGTTCAATCCACATACACACATCAGCTTGAGAGCCTGAAGAGAAAGATTTTCCTGTTGCAGGGTCGTAAGCTTGCCAATAGATATTACCGTAGCGATCAACCTTTTGCCAAACTTGTAACTCGTTAGGATCTGCTAGGAGTTTTTTGACATAAATGTCCCAGATACTATGCAGAGATTTCCATAAGTTGAAGTTGGATTTTTTCTTGAATAACGGATTACAATTTATTGTTGTATCTTCTATTGGGAGACACTTAATGTCATTCTTCATATAATTATTCCTGAAAGTTACTCAGTAAATAAACAGTAGCAACATCTCAGTTAGGAATCAAATCATGGCTTGCATAGGTTGTATAAATGGTATTTATAGATATGAAAAATTACTAATACAACCTTTTTGCCACAATTAAATCAGGATATTTATACCCTTGTTCTCATCAATTAACCATGAAATTCTCCCAACTTCGAGCCATAGTTGCAGTAGCAGATCGTGGTAACTTTAGTGAAGCAGCCTTAGAATTGCAGCTTTCTCAGCCTGCGATTAGTCATGCAATCGCTACCTTAGAAGAAGAATTAGGCGTGCCTTTATTTGCTAGAGGCCGTCACGGTGCTGTGCTGACACCTGCTGGAGAGCGCATTTTATATCATGCGCGTCAAGCAATGCAGCATTTAGAGATGATGCAACATGAAGCAAACCTGCATAAAGGTTTACATGGTGGTCATGTGCGAATTGCGGCTTTTCGTAGCGTCGCCACCCACTTATTACCAAAAGCGATGCCTACGGCGGGCTACGCCTACGCACAATTTCATAATCAATTTCCAGAAATTGCTGTCACAATCATAGAGTGTCCTGCTTTCACCGATGTAGAACAGTGTTTGCGTGACGGACGTACCGATATTGGTATTACCTGTCTACCAACTAGTGAAGATTTGACACCTGGGAAATTTTTCAGGATGAGTATTTAGCTTTACTACCACCACATACCAAAATTAGCAGTCCAGAAATTACTTGGGAAGATATAGCAGCCTATCCACCTGTTTTGCTTCCTTGCACACCCTGTGGACGCATTCTTCACAACCACTTGAAGACTTTAGCAATCCCAATAAATACTGCTAGCGACATCCAAGAAGATTCTACAGTCGTTAGTATGGTGAATCAAGGATTGAGAGCAGCTATTATGCCTCGTTTAGCAGCTGTACCTATTCCTCCAAAGGTGCAGGTATACAGTTTACCTGCACCCCTCAAGAGAGTAATGGCAACTGCAATTCTATCTAATGCCCTCCATGTGCCTGCGGTGTTCACATTTTTGGAAATGTTGAAAAAATTTGATTTTTATAGTTTAGCTAAATCCACTTATTAACAATAAAAAATTTAGCCGCAGAGCCAGAGACTTACGCTGCCTCCAGTCATCGAAAAAATTATTAGGTATCGGATTTTTTTTGCCGTTTAACCGGATTCATCCAAACTTCTAAGCGACTAAACGCTTGTGAAGAAAGTAACGTTAAGCATAAATAAACCACTGCTACACCAGCGTAAATCTCAAAAGCGCGATAGTTATCAGCGACAATTAACTGTCCTTTACGTACCAATTCTTCAAACCCAATCACAGAAACTAAGCTGGTATCTTTCAACAAACTGATAAACTCATTACCCAAGGGTGGAATCATCCGTCGGAAAGCTTGGGGAAAAATTACATAACTCATTGTTTGTACAGAACTCAAACCTAATGATTGTGCTGCTTCTGCTTGTCCTGTTTCAATTGATTCAATTCCAGCACGCACAACTTCGGCAATGTATGCGGCGCTATTTAAACTTAAAGCAATTACCCCAGCTACCAAACGATCAAAAGTAAATGTAAAACCAAGTTCTTGTAAAATTGCAGGTAATCCAAAATAAATCATAAAAATTTGCACCAACAAAGGCGTTCCCCGGAAAAAATCTACATACGCCCTGGCTATCCAACGCACGAGTGCGATACGAGAAAGACGGACAATACCAATCAGGGAACCCCCAATTAAACCAAACGCTACAGAAAGTATTGTTAATTGCAATGTTACTAAAACTCCCTGTAATAAAGTTGGAAAAGCCTGCAAAATCACGCCAATTGAGGTAAATATTTGAGGTGCGCCAGCGTTAGTCTGGTTCTCAAATGGTGATTTAATTGGTAATGATGGTGGTTCGGCTTTAAACCATTTTTGATAAATTTGGGAATAAGTACCATTTTCCAGCACCCTATCCAAACCATCATTAATTAATGCCAAATTCGGGGAATCTTTAGCTGTAGCAATGCCGTAAAACTCCTCCGTTAGCAATTGCTGTACTACTTTTATTCCTTGAAGATTGCCCGTATTAATGGCATATAAAGTTACAGGCGCATCATTGATCACCGCATCCACATTACCATTGAGCAATTCTTGCAGGGCTATAGGTGCTGAATCAAAACTGCGAATTTGCACTCCGGGAATACCTTTAGCCTTTGCAGCCCCAGTTGTACCAATTTGTACTGCAATTTTTTTATTTTTGAGACTGTCAAAGCCAGTAATATTTTGATTGTCTGTGCGAATTGCGATCGCTAACCCAGCTTTAAAATAAGGATGAGAAAAAGAAATCGTCTTCGCCCTCTCTTCTGTAATCGTGATCGAACTAATCGCCGCATCTACAGTTTTGCCTTGCAAAGCTGGGATAATGCCGTCAAAAGGCAGACTTTGAAAATCCACTTTAAAGTTAGCAGAGGAAGCAATCGCATTCATCAAATCAATAGAAAAACCCTGCAACTCACCACCTTTTCCCTGAAACTCAAAAGGTGGAAACGCCGGTTCAGTAGCAACCCGCAGTGTTTTCTCAGCACTAGGATTCACCCCACAACCAGCCAATAACAAACAGCTAAAACTTATAACTAGAAATAAGCGCAGCCAACCGATAAAACTAAATTTAGCCATATTATTTTCTCTCCTCCTCTGCGCTCTTGGCGTCTTGGCGGTTCGTTCAAGTTATAATCTTGCAACTGTCCAATCTCCCGCCAAGAAATACATTCCGAGGCGTTTTTAGGACTACTGCACCTCTACATTAAAAACCTTACAATCAACTGTAGAGCAGCTTGACATGAGTAATGAACAATACCATCCCCGCCATTATTTTTGACAACATCGAAAAAAACTTTGGTTCCTTAAAAGTCCTCAAAGGAATCACCGGCGAAATCAACCGGGGAGAAGTCGTTGCAGTTATCGGTTCCTCCGGTTGTGGTAAAAGTACCCTACTACGCTGCTTCAATCGCCTAGAAACCATTGACAACGGGCGTTTAATAATCAATGGTATCAACTTATCCCGACCCACTGTCAACTATAACCAACTGCGGCAACTACGAACACAAGTAGGCATGGTTTTCCAACAGTTCAACCTGTTTCCTCATCTAAGCGTATTAGAAAATATGACACTCGCACCGCGTAAAGTTTTGGGTAAAACACCAAAAGAAAGCGCCCAACTAGCGAGATTATATTTAGAAAAAGTTGGCTTACACGACAAAGCCTCTGCTTATCCCGAACAACTCTCCGGTGGACAAAAGCAACGAGTAGCGATCGCTCGTAGTTTATGTATGAATCCCCAAATTATGCTATTTGACGAACCCACCAGCGCCCTAGATCCCGAACTCGTCGGCGAAGTTTTGCAAGTGATGCAGCAATTGGCATCAGAAGGGATGACAATGGTCGTTGTCACCCATGAAATGCAATTTGCAAAAGAAGTAGCCCATCAGGTGATATTTTTAGACAAAGGTATTGTGACAGAACAAGGCCCAGCCTATGAAGTGCTGACCAATCCGCAAAGCGATCGCCTACGTATTTTCCTCAGTCGCCTTCAACTAATTCGTAATTCGTAATTGGGAATTGCATATTTCTCCCCCTGCTCCCTGCTCCCTGCTCCCTGCTCCCCACTCCCCACTCCCTACTATTCAAAGATATTCGCGCAAGAAATCAAAGGGATCATCTTCCCAACAAGGTTCAGGTATCAGCCAAAACAAACTACCGTTGATATCTGCTTCAATTTCATCACCGTCATCTCTATCAAATAGTTCTATCAAAGCTGTCCAATCACGCTCTCTCAGAGAAGTTAACGATGGGGCATATACTTGGGAATGATTTGAGTAATTCACGCGCAAAGTTGTGCTTGAGTGCCGTAAAAAGTTAGTATAAAAATCTGTAAATAATTAGATTCTAAGTTTGACAACCGCAGTTAAATAGTTATTTTTATACTATTAAATATGGGCTACTCTCATTAGTGTCTCACAGTTTAAATAGGACTGCTATAGTATTTATCACATAAATACAAGCGTAATTTACTCAGACCGGGAAAATCCTTAAGGCTGCGATTCAACTAATTCCACGCCAAAGACTTCCGCAAACGACTGTGCTACATAAAAACGCGCTTCTTGGCAAGTGATTCCTGGAATCCATTCGGCTAAACTGCCTACAGGTTTATCAGAAATACCGCAGGGTACAATGCGCTCAAACCCTGTCATGTCTGGACAAATATTTAATGCAAAGCCGTGCATGGTAATCCAACGGCTAACTTTAATCCCAATAGCCGCAACTTTTCGCCCTTGTAACCAAACGCCTGTAAAATCTGGAATTCTTTCTCCCTGCAATCCATAAACTGCCAATACGCGAATTATTACTTCTTCGAGTTGCCGTAAATACCAATGGAGGTCTTTACGATAACGTTGCAAATTTAAAATTGGATACCCTACCAGTTGACCGGGACAATGGTAAGTAACCTCACCGCCTCGTTCAACTCGATGCACATCATATATACCTTTGTCAATATCGAATTTGAGAAAATCTGAGTTGCTTCCTTGCCCAAGAGTATAAACAGGTGGATGTTCTAGCAAAATTAACACGTCATCTAGATTAGGGTCATGGATACGCTCAGTGAGAAGCGATCGCTGCCATCCATGAGCATCTAAGTAAGGCATTAATCCTTGGTTATATAGTAAACAACGGTACTTATGTGGCTTTATACTATGGATCATGCCAAAAATCAACTCGTATCGGGGACGAAATATATTTCAAGTTACACAGATGGAGTCAATAAATGTAAAGATTTGCAAAGGATTTTAAAGGAAAGTCAAGGGAACATAAATTAGAAAATACAAAGTGCTAGCTTGAATATACAACCTCAATAGGTTTTAGGAGGAATTCTCTGCAATAAGCATCATGCCAAGACGATAAAGACGAATGTATTGGCTGATGATTTTCATAAGATTGTTTGAATTTTAAACAGAATCAAATTTTCCCAAAGACTTGTATTATTGAACAACAGCAAGCAAACTTCAACCGAACACAGAAGGAGCAACTATCAACAATTCTGTAAGCGTTCTTTTAACACAAAAGACAGTTACAGGAGCTACTGCTAATATTTTTCCACCAAAAATTTCTATGTGAAAATCCAATTGGATATCAGCGCAGAGATGAGGAGGAAAATCAAGGGTATAATGAGCAAAAACCCAGATGCAGTAGGCTTAGAGACAGCTTACGAGCAGTACATAGGAAAAGTTCACAATTTGTTTTGGCGGGAGTAATATACCTTACCGCAATTTCTTTTCATACAAAGCAAATTCACACATCAAATATTCAGTGGGAGAGTTTACATGAAGCTTGTCATCCACGGCAAAAATATTGAAATCACCGATGCAATTCGTGAGTATGTACATCAAAAGATTGAAAAAGCAGTTAGTCACTTTCAGAGCATGACAAATGAAGTGGATGTGCATCTTAGCGTAGCCCGTAATCCCCGAATTAATACTAGACAAGCGGCTGAAGTAACTATTTACGCTAATGGTAGCGTTATCCGTGCCGAGGAAAGCAGCGAAAATCTCTATGCCAGCATTGACTTAGTTGCAGATAAAATTGCCCGTCAACTGCGGAAATACAAAGAACGGCGTCAAGATCAGAAAACTCAGTCTCAACCAACAGAAGTAGTTGTTGCAGAATCGGTAGTCACAGATTTAATTGGCGATCGCACCCCCGAACTACCTAACGAAGTCGTCCGTACCAAATATTTTTCCATGCCGCCGATGACCCTTGCAGAAGCCCTGGAACAACTGCAACTTGTGGGACACGACTTTTATATGTTCCGTAATTCTGAAACTGGAGAGATTAATGTAATTTACGAACGCAACCACGGCGGTTATGGTGTGATCCATCCGCGCAATGGTAATGCCCATACTAACGGCAAGAATGGTAAGGCAACCCACGCTAATATTGTCATGCCGGAAAAATCGCATTCTAAATAGGGGCTAGGAACTAGGGACTGGGGACTGAGGACTAGGAAAGAATTTCTCAATCCCCACTACCCAATACCTAATCCTTCATTTCACAAGTTGTTGCAAAGTTTTCAATGCTTCTTCAACATGACCTTTAAAGTTAAACATTGAATCAAAGACGTATTGCACAACTCCTTGTTGGTCAATGACATAAGTAACGCGACCAGGGAATAAGCCAAAGGCGGCTGTTGCGCCATATAGCTTCCGCACTTGGTCGCCTTTGTCAGTTAACAAGGTAAAAGGTAGATTATATTTCGCAGCAAATCGCTGGTGAGATTCGCTGGAGTCAGCACTCACACCAACAACTTCAGCGCCAGCACTTTTAAACACTTCATACTGATCGCGAAAGGCGCAGGATTCAGCCGTACATCCGGGTGTGTCGTCCTTGGGATAAAAATATAAGACTACAGCTTTTGTGCCGCGAAAATCTTGAAGGCTAATTGTTGAGCCGTTTTGAGCGGGTAGAGTGAAATTAGGAGCGGTATCTCCAACTTTAATTGGCATAGCGAGTGGTGGTAATTACTTAACAAAATTTTACCTTGTATCCAAGTCTATAAATTTTGCTTGATTACCTGCATCAGGCGGAGTAGCTTAGATACTCACTCATTTAATATAAAATTCCGCTTATGCGCCTGACTTCACTGGATGTTTTTCGCGGCATTACGATCGCTGCGATGATTCTTGTTAATATGGCGGGAGTTGCAGATGATATATATCCTCCCTTAGCCCACGCCGATTGGCACGGTTGCACACCAACAGACTTGGTATTCCCCTTCTTTCTCTTCATTATTGGTGTAGCGATGACTTTCTCACTGTCAAAGTACACCGAAGGTAATACAACCTCAGCTATTTACTGGCGCATCTTACGCCGCGCCGCCATTCTCTTTGCCTTGGGATTGCTACTAAATGGCTTTTGGAATCAGGGTATTTGGACTTTTGATTTAAGTAGTATCCGCATTATGGGAGTATTGCAGCGCATTAGCATTACCTATCTGCTGGCTTCCTTAATAGTTCTCAACCTTCCGCGTAAAGGTCAGTGGATACTAGCAGCAGTGCTACTCATCGGCTACTGGCTAACGATGATGTATGTACCAGTGCCCGATTTTGGCGCGGGAGTTCTGACGCGAGAAGGTAATTTTGGCGCTTATGTTGACCGCCTGATTATTCCTAAAGCACATCTATATAAAGGTGATGGTTTTAACTTTATGGGAGATCCAGAAGGACTGTTCAGTACTATTCCCGCAATAGTAAGCGTTCTCGCTGGCTACTTTACTGGTCAATGGATACGTAGCCAACCTGTACAGTCACGCACAAGTATAGGGTTAGCATTATTTGGAGTTGGTTGTTTAATTATCGGTTGGGCGTGGGGATGGACATTTCCCATCAACAAAAAACTGTGGACAAGTTCCTATGTAGTCTTCACTAGCGGTTGGGCCTTACTTTTGCTAGCAGCTTGTTATGAACTCATCGAAGTTCGGCTGATACGTCGCTGGAGTAAACCTTTTGAAATTATGGGCTTAAATGCGATCGCACTTTTCGTTCCATCAGTTTTGTTAATTAAAATTTTAGTGAAAACTACTATCGGCACAGGCAAAGACGCTCCTAGTACCTACAATTGGATTTACCAGAATTTTTTCGCATCTTGGGCGGGAGTTCTGAATGGTTCCCTGTTATTTGCCATAGTCACTGTGTTGTTGTGGTGGGCTGTTGGTGTCTTGATGTATCGGCAACGTTGGTTTCTTAAAGTGTAATAAGAAAGTCAATTGCGAGTGAGACGATGCGATCGTCTACGGGAATACTGAGAACGAGCGATCGCAATTACACTTATTTAGTGAACATGATATAAACTATCGTTATTCTGTCAAACGTAAATATGCAAAGTTTTAATTTACGTTATATTTTATATTAGCCAACCTTCTGAATTATTGTACTTAAAAACAGGTGCAATAAAGTAAAAATGTTTTTTTGTGCTTTACGCTTAAGTGTTAGTTAGGTTACAACAGGTATTAAGTAATTATTTTTTAACAGTCAAGGAACAAAGGCGATTGCAGCGTTATCTATACTCTTAATCAACTCATTTCCGTTCTTCTTAAGGAACTGATCGAAGTTCTGATGTCTTGACAACAAGCCGCTTCTAAAATTCCGAATAAAGAAGCGTCTAGAAACTTCTCTGTGTGTTGAAAATTCTTATTTCTTCTAATTCACTAAATTAATCCATAAAAAAAATTGTGAGGTAATGAATGCATCGCATTAAACTTTGGGTACTTTTGCCAGTTACCCTGATATTCGGCTGCTCAAATCAACTGTTGCAATCTAGCCCATCTGTGGCAAACTCTAACCCAGTAGTAGTTAAACCTAGCACTCCAACTTTATTAGCAAAGGCGAGTTACCTCTCATCACTAGAACAACAGGTAATCGTTGAAACAAATAAGGTACGAACAAATCCCAAGTCGTACCTTCCGATTATGGAAAACTATAGAAAACGCTTCCAGGGAAACCGAGTCAAAATTTCTAATAATACCTATCTGCGAACTCAAGAAGGAGTCAAAGCAGTCGATGAAGCGATCGCATTTTTGAAATCAGCCCGTCCTGTAGGAGCGTTGAGTGCATCTAAGGGTATGTCTTTAGGAGCAAGAGACCATGTTAAAGACCAAGGCCCAAAAGGCGCTACAGGTCATGATGGTAGCGATGGTAGCAACCCCTTTAATCGCATCAATCGCTATGGTAGATGGCAAAGAACCGCAGGCGAAAATATCAGCTATGGTCCAAACACCGCTCAAGATATTGTCATGCAGTTAATTATTGATGATGGTGTGCCCGATCGCGGTCATAGAACAAACATTTTTAACGGTGCTTTTAGAGTGGCTGGCGTTGCTTATGGAACCCACAAATCATATAGAACAATTTGTGTAATTAACTACGCTGGTGGGTATAGGGAAAAAACGTAAACGTGAGTTCCACTAACCTCTCCCTGCTTTGAACTAAAGTTCAAGTCTGTCCCTCTCCGACTCGGAAAGGGACGGGTTTTGCGTAGCAAAACCAGGGAGAGGTCTTTTTATAATGATTGCTGACTGTAAAAGCGAAATGATCGACTATTCCCCTGCAACCCAAGTACCATGAAATCCATAAGGCACTCGTTGAGGAATTATCACGCGCGCTACAGGTTCAGCAGTTACATCTTGGGCATTCACAACTACTAATTCTGAAGTATCTGAACCCTCATCGTGGACGAAAGTCATCAGCCAACCATCATCCTCAGCAATTGCACCAGGACGCGGCGCAAACACAGCTTCACCGCCATAGCGCCCTTCTCCGAATTTGTGGGTTTGGGACTTTCCACTGCTGAAGTCGTACTTAATAATACCTTCAAATAAAGGTAGGGGATTGTTTGCCGCTTTGTTAGTGTAGCCATATCGGTTTTGCCGCCCCAATAGGTTTTCGTTGACGCGGGGAAATTCAGAAGCTACATCATCTAACATTTCTTCGTGTACTGTTCCCGTGTTGAGGTTAAATCGCCAGCGATATAAGCGCGGGATATTTGCTTCTGGGTTGGGTTGCGAATCACTAGAAATCAACACAGTAGTAGAACTCATGCGACAGGCAATAAGCACTACTTCATCTCCCTCTTCGTAGGCATTGAGGGTATGGAAGACGTAGCAAGAAGGACTCTCAAACCATCGGATATTACTGTTGTCACCATGACGTGGTAAGATGCCAAAACGACTTGGGCGATCGCGCTCAAACATCATTACAGGTTCTCCCCGTTGCGATCGCTCAGGCTTAAAAGTCAACGGCAAATCCATAAATATCGTGTAGTTTTCTGTGATGGCAAAATCGTGCATCATCACTCCTATTGGCAGATCAATAGGCACTGTCCGTAAAAGTTCGCCTTGTGCTGAAACCACACTATATTGCAGGTACGGTGGCGCAAACAGAGAGTAGCCAAAGAACATCATTTCGCCTGTCACCGGGTCTACCTTAGGATGGGCTGTAAAGGCAGAAGTTAGCTTCCCATCATAGGTATACTCGCCAATAGTATCTAATTCAGGAAGCTTAATGGCGTGAGGTTTACCTCCCTCGTTCAGCGCCAACATCTGACCAGCGTGCCACACTAAGGCAGTATTGGCAGTATTTTTGTAGCCACCGTAGGGGTTATCCCTTCGTGGTGGTTCTAACATCCCACTCCAGAGAGCCTTACCCGCTTCTCGTTCTTTTTTCCATCCCCTTGTCTGTACGTAGCGGTTACGATAAGTGGCTACGCCGTTGCTAATTTGCACACCATGCAACATCCCATCTCCGTCAAACCAGTGATATTCACCGATGGGTGTCCATTGAGGATTAGGGCCATTTCGGACAAACATCCCCGATAAGTCAAGGGGTAATTCACCGATGACTGATAATTTGTCTGTGGTGATTTCTTCGCGGATTGGAGCAAAATTGCGATCGAGATACGGATTGACTGCTATTGTTACCATTACCTTGATTTATAAGACTTACAGAAAAACGAGCCAGAGCCAACAACTTCTCCTCTTTGAGATGTTAACGGCGCGGGGGTTCTAGTGAAAACGCCCTACAGTATACAGTTTAAGCCTGTGGGCATGATAACCAATCATCCGAAAGAAGACAGTTAACTCATCCCACGGCTATGAAAACCCGCAAGATTCCGAGTCATTAGTACCGATGACCAATGACCAAACTCCCAATCCTTGAAGGGATGGGATTGTTGCCGATTTTCGTTTCGTGCTAGAGAGTGTTAAAGAATCTGGTAATGTGATGCATATGGCTTTTGGTGACTGATAACATTGAGCGCTAGCTTCAACCAATCAATATAAGTCTGTTCTTTTTTGATCACTAACTCCAGCACCAGCCTTTGCATGACTTGCTCACGGTTGGCAGACTCATCACCAAGTGATGGCAAATCGATGATTTCACATTCAGCAAGCTTTTTGCTTCGAGCCGCTAATTGTTGCTCCAGTAGATAAATGATGGTTTCATTCGGCAACTGATCTGCAAAATGCAACTGCACTAGCATTGGTTCTCGTACAGTCGGCAAGGGCTGATGAATTCCAAGCCATCGAGTGAATTCGGCTTTCCCTGGCTCAGTTACGCTATAGACTTTGCGGTTGGGGCGATCGTGCTGAATCTCAACTGTACAGGTAATCCAGCCTTGCTCAACTAGCTTATCGAGAGTTCTGTAAATTTGTGCCTGGTCTGCTGGCCACAAATGAGCAATGCATTGATCAAAGCAGCTCGTTTTGAGGTCGTAGCCTGTCATTTCTTGCTGCTGAAGAAGACCTAGAATTACGTATGGTAGCGACATTAAGACGGTTTTCCCATAATTGATATTTTTTCGATAGGTTTTACACTATGTACTTCTTATAAGTTTATGCTAATATATGATTAATCAAATATAAGATATAACGGCTATAAAAAATATGTTAATTGTCATAGGTTTAAAGAAGGAAACCAAATACATGAACTGAGGTTAGGCAAGCCTCTTGTAGAGAAGGGAAGGAAAATTTCTGGTTAAGAGCGGCAAGCCTGCTGGCGAACGTTTACGCAACTATGTATGTTGGATATGCTACTAATCGCTAGAGTATCACTCAACAAACCAGTTGTTCGCTACAGTTTATGTCGTAATGAATACCGACCTAGAAATTATTTAAGCCATTGAAGACTATCATAACCAAAGGATGGGTAACATTGACTTCTAACACACTTTCACAAAGAATACGTCAACATCAATATCTGCGTGATTTACGAAACAAATTACTCCACCTTCATAAGATGTTGCTGGAGACAGAACGCATTACCTACGAGCAGGTTAGTGGACGAGTATCAAGCGGAGAACTACTTCAGCTAGTTATTGCTCATGAACAATTTGCTTGGCTACATCGTATTTCTGAGGTGGTTGTGCAAGTTGACGAAATGCTTGAAGCAGATGAACCGATTGCAATGGAGGATTTTGAAAAGTTGATTGCTAATGTCCGCACACTGATTGTACCGTTAGAGACGGGCAATACCTTCGAGAGAAAGTATTACAACGCTCTCCAGCGCGAACCTGCTGCTGTGTTGGCACATGCGGAAATATCAAAATTTCTCATGACTAAGATTTAAGGATAGGTATATCAAGACTTGGGGCTTAAGCCCCAAGTTCTGGAGCAACCTCAGGCAATCAGCATAAGCTTAAAGGCTTATCATCAAGACCGCAGGGGGCAGGCAGCAGGGGGAAAAAGGACATATTTACGCAGATAAGGGATTTATCTTTGTTGATTGGCAGGCTGCCCCCTAACAGCCAATTACCTATGACTCACTACCGGGAAAAAATACAGGTAAGACAAACGCTGTCAGAATTCCACCAAGCACAATCACCTCAATAATTCTGAGATAAAAATTGTTTTGTATAAAATTATTTATTTCCGCACCAAAGTTCGTTTGTAAGCTAGTCAACCAAGTACGGAAACGACTAGACCATTTAGCAGGGCTATCTTCTGGGCGAAACTTCCACGAAAACATTGAGAGTAACAACGGCGCACCACCCACCTTGGTAGACATCAAAACATGAATCGCCACACAGCCTACCATCACAACCCAGGCGCAAAGGTGGAGGGAGTACCAAATATGATCTAGCTGCCCTGCTGGAAGCCATTCTTCCTTCATCATCCTGCCAGAGTTCACAGCCAAAATAGCAGCAATGAGCATGAGAGTATTTGCTAGACGTTGCAAGCTAACCCACCAAATCGGCTTGCCAACCTGGGTTAGTTGCTGCAAAGAATCAGATTGAAGCAGACGCTTTTGTCCAGCATGAAAGCTATAGAGGGCAAAAGCAGGGAGAATAAGCAAGAAAAATAATGCAAAAGTGCCGTGAATGCCCTGAATATCTCCAATTTCAGGAAATCGTATTTTACCAAATCGGCGATCGTAAGTGTTGTAAACCAAAAATCCGGTAATAATTGCTGCGATAACTAAAATTCCACTTAAGCCGTGAAGAATTCGCAACAATAAAGGTTGATAGGGTGCAGAACGAGGCATAACAATATTCCTTAATAGCTTATTTCAGAAAATTTTAACCAACAAGGAGGAAATTAACTCTTGCTTGGTTTTTTCTATGCTTTAATAGCCAATACTGAACTAAACTATGGCAAAGAAAAATATTAATAAAAATTTGAATGTATGGCAGAAGTTCTCCATTTTACAGGATTTATCAAAGGAGTATCCTATAAAAATTACTTGGATGATATATGATTAAAAGCCCTCTCCGATATCCTGGTGGTAAGTCAAAAGCAATCAATCAAATAGTTGAATATTTACCAGAAAGCTTTTCGGAATTCCGAGAACCTTTTGTGGGTGGTGGTTCTGTATTCATTTATTTAAGGCAAAACTTTCCTGATATCAATATTTGGATTAACGATTTAAACCGCGAACTCTTCTTATTCTGGAAATTGGCCCAATCTGATATAGCTCAGTTAGTTAAAGAAATTCGACATATTAAAGTCAAATATACAGATGGTAGATTACTATTTATAGAATTAACTAGCGTAGATGTCAATAATTTATCTGATTTAGAAAGAGCAGTTCGGTTTTTCGTACTAAATAGAATTACTTTTTCAGGAACTGTAGAATCAGGTGGTTTTTCTGAACAAGCTTTCCATAAAAGATTTACTGATTCTTCAATAGAACGGCTAGAAAAGTTAGAAAAAATTTTATCAGAAAATGTCCAAATTACTAATTTGGATTACAGCCAACTATTAAAATCAGAAGGAAAAGATGTATTTTTATTTTTAGATCCACCATATTTTAGCGCTACTAAATCAAAACTATACGGTAAAGATGGTGACTTGCACACTTCTTTTGAACATCAGATATTTGCTAACCTTTTGCAACAGTGTCATCATCGCTGGCTAATTACCTACGATGACTCATTGCACATTCGAGAAAATTTTCAATGGGCTAATATTTCAGAATGGGAATTACAGTATGGGATGAATAACTATAAGCAGAGTGGTGCGGCTAAAGGAAAAGAGTTATTCATTACTAACTACGAAGTTAAACTTGATTTGGATAAAAAATCACAAGTTCAGAATCTTGCTAATCCAGCTTTGCAATTAAGCCTTGAGATTTAAACCAACTTTGATAGCTTCCAATTTTCCGGTAGGATAACCTCATAGCTCTTAATATAGCTACAACATACAAACCTTAGCTATGATAACTTCCCCAATCCCTGCTCAAGAATCCTCTGCTAGCTGGTATATCCTGCTGCAACAATTAATAGATGGCCAATCCTTGTCCCGTACTCAAGCTGCTGAATTGATGCAAGGTTGGCTTAGTGAAGCGGTTCCCCCAGAGTTATCAGGGGCTATTTTAACAGCACTGAACTTTAGAGGCATTTCTGCCGACGAGTTGACTGGTATGGCTGAAGTATTACAATCCCAATCAAAATTAGGGACTGGAGACTGGGGGCTGGGGACTGGGCAAGAATCTATCCAATCTCCAATCCCCCTAATTGATACCTGTGGCACTGGTGGAGATGGCTCATCAACCTTTAATATTTCCACCGCTGTTGCTTTTGTCGCCGCAGCATCTGGCGTACCCGTTGCCAAACATGGCAATCGTTCAGCTTCAAGTCTCACCGGGAGTGCAGATGTATTGGAAGCCTTGGGTGTAAACTTGAGTGCCTCTAGTGAAAAGGTGCAAGCCGCACTACAAGAAGTAGGGATCACTTTCTTGTTTGCCCCTGGTTGGCATCCAGCACTCAAGGCGGTTGCCTCATTACGGCGGACTTTGAAGGTGCGAACAATTTTTAATTTGCTTGGGCCGTTAGTAAATCCCTTGCGTCCAACTGGGCAGGTAGTGGGCTTATTTACTCCCAAACTTTTAGCAACAGTTGCCGAAGCTTTACAGAATTTGGGCAAGGAAAAGGCGATTGTGCTGCACGGACGAGAAAAACTTGATGAGGCTGGGTTAGGAGATTTAACTGATTTGGCGGTGTTATCAGAGGGAGAAGTGCAGTTAACTAGCATTAATCCCCTAGATTTGGATCTAACGCCTGCTACCATAGGTATGCTTCGGGGTGGAGATGTCCAAGAGAATGCGGTGATTCTGAAGGCGGTACTCCAAGGTAAGGGAACTCAGGCACAACAAGATGCAGTAGCGTTAAATGCCTCGTTGGCGCTGCAAGTAGCGGGGTCGATCGCACTCCTAGATCACGCCCAAGGAATTAAAATCGCTAAGGATATTCTACAAAGTGGGGCTGCTTGGACGAAGTTGGAGCAGTTAGTTGAGTTTCTGGGGAATTGATTTGCGATCGCAGTTGCGGACGAAATTCTACTACATTACGTTTAATGGTGACATCATAGTTACCAAAAAAGTCATGTCCTAGAAGTCCAGTTTCTAGTTCCGCACCTGCGATCGCTACTGCGACTTTATTCACTATTACCCCACCAACTGCCATCGAATTAACATAGCCCACAGGAAATTCTACACCTCTAGAACTAGCGGTATTTGCCTTAGCTTTCCCTACTGGCAATACTCCCAAGGTATTTGCCATCTCTTGGGTAATTACAGTACCACTGGCTCCCGTATCCACAATCATCTCAAATTGTCGCTGGCCATTGAAGGTAACTTCGACAATTGGCGTTCCACCAAGCCGCCTTTTAATGGGGGCTGTAAATACTTCTGGATCTGGAATCACCACTGCTGATGAAGGTAAACCTGGCTCTATTGGTAACCGTTTTGTCGCTTGTGGAGGCAAGGTATACTTTGGTGTAATTGCTGTCTGGGGAACTGCAACTACTACCCTCTTCGGTTCGGCAAGGCGCACAGGGCGAGGATTAGCTTGCTTTTGGGCATATTTAATTTGGCGACGATATTCAGTAATTTTGGTTTGAGCGATCGCAAACTCTGGGCTTTGCCGCCGGACTCTTTGCATCAGCGCGATCGCATCCTGGTATTGATTCGCCACCAAAATCCAATCACCTGGAGATTGAGCAGATCGGCTGATACTCCAAGCGCCAACCGCTTTGTCTAGCCCCATCTCAAAAAGACTTGGTTCACTGTCAGACGGCTCTAGCGGCTGTACTTCTGGAGTAGAGGTAACTGTTGGTGTTGCTGGTTCGACGGCAGGCTGTACTGATGCCTGATCCCCAATTGGCGCGGGTTGCTCATTGCCACCAGTCGCCGTGTTTCGTTGGTCTTCACTACAGGCAACACACAAAACCGCTAGAGCGCTTGATAAAAAAATTAGGGTTGCACGGGATAAAAAAGACTGAAGCATAATTAATTTTAACCACCCAAGCTTTGCCAAAGCCACTCCCGCTAATTTAATTCCCTTTTAATTTTAATTAACTATTCTAAAAACTCCCAATTGCTCAACTCATGGGATAATTAACAATCGCAGTATTGGGAATAGGGAAGAGGCAGAGGGGCAGGAGGAAGGGTGCAGAGGAGAGGAATTTTCCCCCTGCTCCCTGCTCCCCTGCTTCTTTCACTCCCCGATCCCCACTCCCCACTCCCCAATTTACTATGCCCCTGACTGACGCAATACCAGCTTTACTTGTCCTGGCAGATGGAACCACTTATCGCGGTTGGTCTTTCGGTGCTACGGGAACCGCGATCGGAGAAGTGGTGTTCAATACTGGCATGACCGGCTACCAAGAAGTCCTGACTGACCCAAGTTACTGCGGTCAAATTGTCATTTTTACCTATCCTGAATTAGGCAATACTGGCGTCAATTTTGAAGATGAAGAATCCGATGGGCCCCAAGTGCGGGGTGCGATCGCACGGAATATTTGTCACCGACCGAGTAACTGGCGATCGACACAATCCTTACCAGACTATCTTAAGCAAAACCAAGTACCAGGGATCTACGGCATCGATACCCGTGCTCTCACCCGCAAAATTCGGATGCTTGGAGCCATGAACGGTGGCATTTCCACAACCATTCTCGATGAGGCGGAATTGCTAGAGCAGGTACAGGCGGCTCCCAACATGGCAGGATTAAATCTGGTTCGGGAAGTCACCACAGCAAAGGCTTATGAATGGTCAGATCCCACAATTCCAGCTTGGGAATTCAACTCTGAAGCTGCGGAAAATCTTGGAGAACCCTTTACCGTTGTTGCCCTTGACTTTGGCGTAAAACGCAATATTTTGCGTCGCTTAACAAGTTATGGTTGTCGGGTAATTGTTGTGCCTGCTGATACGCCACCAGAGGAAATCCTCAATTACAATCCAGATGGTGTGTTTCTTTCTAATGGGCCTGGCGACCCTGCTGCCGTCACTGAAGGGATTGCAACTGCTAAAGCGCTTCTGTTAAGTGAAAAGCCCATCTTTGGTATTTGTATGGGACACCAAATTTTAGGTCATGCACTAGGGGCAGAAACCTATAAACTCAAATTTGGTCACCGTGGTTTAAATCAGCCTGCCGGTTTACAACAACGGATAGAAATTACCAGCCAAAACCATAGTTTTGCTATTGACCCAGATTCTTTGCCTACAACAGTTGTGGAAATCAGCCACCTGAACTTAAACGATCGCACCGTTGCTGGGGTACGTCACAAATCTCTACCTGTATTCTCTGTACAATATCACCCAGAAGCAAGTCCTGGCCCTCACGATGCTGATTACTTGTTTGAGCAATTTGTTCAAGTCATGCGAACAGCACGTCAAGCCGCAACAGCCGAAGTGAGGTAAAAATAAGGAATAGGGAAGAAACATGGGAGCAAGGAGCAAGGGAGAGGAATTTTCCCCTCTGCCCCCCGCACCCTGCCCCTCTGCCTCTTTTCAATGCCCAATCCGCTACTTCAGTAGATTGTAGACAACTTGCTCAAAAACCATCTATACTTGAGCGTTCACTTTAACTCATGAGGAGGGAATTATTGCTGAGCCACTGAATCTAACCGTTAGCCTGAGAGGCACTCGTGAAGTCCGGGATAACTGTCAGCTATTCCGCCTCACAGGTTTGTTAGATGCCTTTTCTGAGCCGACATTTCGCAAGGTACTTGGCAGTAAGATTGACGAGGGCCCTAAGCATATTATTTTGGATCTCTCACAAATCGACTTTATTGATAGCTCTGGCTTGGGTGCTTTGGTGCAGCTAGCCAAGCAGGCTCAAACTGCCGAAGGCACTTTGCAAATCGTCACAAATGCCCGGGTAACTCAAACGGTCAAGCTTGTTCGCCTAGAAAAGTTTCTCTCCCTGCAAAAATCAGTTGAAGAAGCTCTAGAAAACGTCAAGTAGTCTTGATTGCTTGAACCGAGAGACCAATTCGGCTATCCAGATTCAACATCGGATAGCTTAATTTTTAAAACTTCTGGCAGAAAACCTCTCTCCTTGTGGGAGAGGCACAAAGCCAGTTAAGCTATTATGTTTAAAGTTGACTAATAACAAAAATATAGACACCCAATTCTTGGGTCTGTAATTGTCGGCTAGAATATCAAATAAACAATCAAGTTTATAGAAATTTGTAAGAAATACAAAGTCAGCAGATTTCTTTATGGGTAAACTTGATTTGATACTGTATAGTTAAAAATTGTCGCTTACTAAGTAAGCATGGCAATGCTATCAAGTAACAGGTGAGTTTGGTGTCATAATTTTACCCCATCTTAGACACAGACCACAAGTAGGCGCAATCTGATTTATAGGCGTTGACATTAGGGTAATATAAAATGCCAACTCTCAATCAAAAAGATAGAATTAGTAAGTATTTCTGATAGTATTGATTATGCTAAGTATGGTATTATGGCTTACTTCAGAAAAATCAGTCTTTGCAAAAAATGCCTGCCAAATGTAGCCCGTCAAGGAATGATTTATTGTGAAGTCACAGGAGGAAGAGCTATTAGATACACAAGATGAAACTCCTAAACAGAGTTTACCTTGGACTCAAGCACTCTTGACAAACACAGCGCCATTCCAACAGATTTCCCTCTCACAAGTGCAACAAATTTCTCCTACTGCTTTAGCATATTTGGGGGATGCAATTTATGAGTTGTATGTTAGAATGTTCTATCTGCTGCCATTGCAGCGGTCAGGAATTTACCATCGTTTGGTAGTGGAGCAGGTAAGAGCGGAAACACAAGCGCTACATTTGCGATCGCTGGTTCCTCATCTAAGGGACACCGAATTAGAAATTGTCCGACGGGGTAGAAACGCCGCTACAGGACGCCCTAAGCGACTTAATCCCGAAATTTATCAACAGGCAACTAGTCTAGAAACCTTAATAGGCTACTTATATCTCACCGATTACCAGCGTCTAACCGAACTGTTGCAAATGCTTCATGTAGAAAAAGGGTGAAAACTCAATTTCACAACAATAGGTAAAGCAATAGATTAGGTTTTAGAAATTCAGGTAATCGGTATGTTCAACCATACGCTATATTCATAACTCAAATGCAGAATAAACCGAGAAAAATCATCAAAACTTCTACTAATGAACCCAATCGTGGGCAACCCGTAAAAATTCAAGGTAAGCGTGTTGTTACTAATCCTACTCGCAATCCTAGAAAAGTAGATAGCAACCCGATTTCTGTTGCTAATCCCACTCGTAATCCCAGGAAAATAGATGTTGCTAATCCCAGCCGCAATCCCAGAAAAATAGATAGCAACCCGATTTCTGGCAACTCCCGCCAACGGAATAGCAATTTCTCCCAGCCGCCTGTATCTACACAACCGATAGAAGAAGATAACGATCTCATCTATGGTCGTCATCCAGTATTGAGTGCGTTGCAAAATCAGCGCAATCTCAACCGCATCTGGATCACTACCCGTCTGCGCTACGATCCCAGCTTTCACCATTTTCTCCTCCAAGCAAAGGAAAATGGCACAGTTATTGATGAGGTTGAACCAAAGCGCTTAGACTATCTCACCAATGGCGCTAATCATCAAGGTGTAGCGGCACAAACTGCTCCCTACGCCTACATCGAATTACCGGATCTAATTGAACAGGCAAAAACTGTAACCGATTCCGTAATTGTAGTGGCTGACGGAATTACTGATCCCCACAACTTGGGAGCAATTATTCGCACCGCCGAAGCAATAGGCGCTCAAGGTTTGGTGATTCCTCAAAGAAGAGCATCTGGGATCACTTCCACTGTCATGAAAGTCGCAGCAGGCGCTTTAGAAAATTTTGCTGTAGCTAGAGTTGTTAACCTCAGCCGCGCCTTAGAAGAGTTAAAAGAAGCTGGTTATTGGATTTATGGCACTGCTGCCAGTGGTAGCGAACCCGTACATACAGTGAATTTCACTGGCCCAATCGTTTTGGTCATCGGCTCAGAAGGTGAAGGTCTGGGTATGTTGACTCAACGTTCCTGTGATTTCTTGGTATCGATTCCTCTACAAGGTAAGACTCCCAGCCTGAATGCTTCTGTAGCAGCAGGTATGGCACTTTATGAAATTTACCGCCAGCGATCGCTAAATACCCTCCACCTAGATAAATTACAAAAAAATTCTTTGAAAAAATAACGCTAACAGAGTATAAAGAAATGTAAAAGATAATAAAGCAACATATCGTTTAACACTCTGTAGACGTTTATAAACTCGCGAAAACCATGAAAACCATTTGGCATAACCTCAAGGAAGTGTTACTTAACACATTCGACTCCCTCGGCTTGGCTTGGTGGGTAGAGATTGTGACGCAAAATCCCCGTTGCACATACTACTTCGGGCCATTTCTAAGTTCTTCTGAAGCAAGATTGTCAAGCATTGGATATATAGAAGATTTGGAGATCGAAGGAGCCACGGGAATTGCTGTAAATGTCAAGCGTTGTAAACCTAATACCTTAACAATTGCTGAAGACTTGGGGGAAAGATTTGACCGCAAAGTACAGCCTGCCTTTGGCGGTCAAATTTAAATTAGTTAGGCCTGAGAATGGAAAAGATGTGATAATCGGGGACGCAAAGACACGGAGAGACTGAGAATTCTCTTACCGCGTTAATGCGTCTTTTTCACTCACCGCGTCACCCATCTTCACTCTCGATTTATTCTTCGTCAATAGTCAAAATTTTTAAAATATTCGATTATTGACTACCAAATACCTGCGGATGTTCTTCCAGCCAATGGTCAATATCATTCAGCACCTGCTGGGGGACTTCCCACGGAAAAAGATGGGCAGTGTTAGGATAGCACTGCCACTGAGAATTGTTCAGGTGTTGAGCAGTTTCTAAACTGGAATCAGATGTGATGTGGCGGTCTTGCTCACCAGCAAGTACTAAACCAGGACATTGTATTTGTTGCAAATCTAGAAGTCGGTTGTATCCCGATTGAATTGCACTATAAAGGGCGCGAGTAGCAGCAGGAGAAGTTTGTAAATAAGCTGGTACTGCTTCAGTCGCAATGTAGTTGTAAGTGGTAGATGTATGTTGTTGAATTAGGTAGCGGAAAAGCGATCGCTTGCCAAAAGTTTCAATATTCCATTGCCAACTCGGTTTTATATAGTTTAGTAGGCCAGCAACGCCAGTATATAAATTATCCTGCCAAGTGATAGGAGGATGACTGCCACGGGGTTTTGCGGCTGTCGCCACCAAAATCAGCCCTGTAATCCGCTCTGGCAAACGTAATGCCAGTTCCATTGCCAGAATACCCCCAAGTGACCATCCCAATACTAGACACTTTTCAATCTCAAAGCGGTCTAGGAGGGCTTCTAAATCAGTCAAATGGTCATTCATATCAAAATTGCCATTCCAGCGACTTTTGCCGTATCCACGTAAATCAGGGGCAAAAGTTTTATAACGTTTTGATAAATGATTGGTAAAGACAGATAAACTACGACCAGTACCAGGATGACCGTGTAGGCCAAGAATGGGAAATCCTTGACCTTGGATGTAGACATTGAGACGTGCAGCAGTTGTAGGATGGCGATCGCTCATTACTCGTTGTTCTCCTGTCTAGCGATCGCTTCTATCGTTGTCGTATTCGCTTCAGCGCTTTCTGTTGTCGGCTTTAAAATTGCCTCAATTCGATCTAGCCTTTCTGTCATAGTAGTTCGTTATATTTATTATTTTTTTAATCTTGTCATACGGCTAGTACAACACGGTGTAAATAAACATACTATTTCAAATAGCACAAGAAGGTCGCAATACAATTATCCCTTTTTTGTCACTTTCGGCAGAGAATAATTTGTAACCCTTACCCAGATAAAATTTTAACTGTAGAGCTTTTATGGAAGGTTTATATTAGCTTGCGATCGCTAATCTTCCCACAAAATCTAGGTTTGATCATTTAGCCCCAATTTTTATTTCCCCAGAGTGACAAAAGAGAGATTATGCGTGAATGCGTGACCAACTTTTATCTTATTCCTCTTTAGTCACTTTCGTAGAATCTAATCGTTAAAACGGTTACGGCGCTTTAATTTCTAATTTTATTTTTGTTAGAGAATAAAACCTCAAACCTAGACTAAATCAAAGCCTCATAATTTGGCTGAGATTATTGTTTTCTGAGAATGACAAAAGAGGGTTATTCTTAAATAATCTATTTACAGAAGTATCTATTGAGGAAAGTGAATATGTGTTCCCGCCAACTTTGTTTTTTGCTGAGTCTGGGTGCTTTTGCTGTCCTTGGAAGTAATTTGTCTGCTCAAGCTCAACCAATTCCTATTTCTCCTAATACAATAACTCCAATGGCAGAAAATAGAGGAGCTAAAGGAACTCAAAGAATAAAGTTAAATTATTTTCGTAATGCAGAAGTTTTAAAGAAGATCCTAGATGAAGTGAAAACGCAGGAAACATGGAATCTCACAATAAATCAATCTACTAATGATGAGATCATCCTTTATGGCACGAGTGCGGAAAGAAGGTCAAGGAGAGAGGTCAAAGTATATTGCTTGCATTCGAGAACCGCTATATATCATCTGTGAAGGTGATTTATCAGAAAAAGTTCCGGTGACAAAGCTGGCTCACTAATTCTGTCTCGAGGATACGAGGCAAAGTAATTATTTCATAATATTTATCTTGCTCATCCCAGTAGCCGCAAACCTGATAATCACATAGTTCAAGATGTTCTTGAACTAGTCTATGAGCATCTAAGTTTTCTAAGATTTCAGTCAAATACCGTCATAATGGATGATTTTTTCATTGTAGTATTGTCATACTTATTCTGCACTAATGTTCTGTTACCAAACCTAGAAAGTGCAACACACCATCAATAAACTTTGCATGAAACCGCCTATCACCACCTTTACCTAATACTTTTGATTTCAAACTTTTAACTTCTCACAGTTTTAAGAAATCGGTTCATAAACCATTTGGGGAATTAACACTTCATCTTGTAATTGCCCAATACCTAAAAAGCGAGTCTCTTCATCATAAACTCGCACTATTTCAGGAACATCGAAAGTTAGAGAAATTCGCTGACCTTGACACCATTTTTGAGCAGATGCTGCTGGTAAACTAACAGATGACAAATGTTGTAAAGCTACATCTGGACAAATCGGTTGAAATATTCCGGCTTGTAGTTTAGTTTCTAAGTCGCTCAAAGTGAGACTATCTGTTAAATCGAAATCACTGCTTTGAGTGCGAATCAAAGCGGCAAGAGTACCACCAGTTTCTAAAATTGCACCTAAGTCACGAGCGATCGCTCTAATATATGTACCAGAACCACAGGCGATCGCAATATCCAATTCGGGAAAATCTTCTTCTCTCCAGTCCAAAATATCTATCTGAAAAACTTCTACTGTTCGCACTGGAACTTCCACCGTTATCCCTTGGCGTGCTAAATCGTAGAGACGTTTACCATCCACTTGGATTGCACTGTAACTAGGTGGTATTTGCTCAATCTTGCCTTGAAATTGTGGTAATGCACTTTTCACCTGTGCCAAACTCAATCCAGCACAAGGTTGAGAGGTAATGATTTCGCCTTGTAAATCATCGGTTGTGGTACGCACACCCAGCCGAATAGTGGCTTTATAAGCTTTATTCTCTGGCAGATATTGCAATAATCTTGTGGCTTTACCAAGGGCGATTGGTAAAACTCCTGTAGCAGCTGGATCTAAGGTTCCCGCATGTCCTACACGTTTGAGGCGCAACAATTTTCGCACCCGCGCTACGCAGTCGTGGGAAGTCCAGCCAAATGGTTTGTTTAAGTTGAGAAAACCTTGAAATAACACAGAATCAATGCTTACAGCTTCTAAATTCTACAAAATACTCATCATATAATACTCAAAGCATCAATATTCAGCAGTTAATACTTGATAAAGCATTAATTTATACGCATTAATTAGGGTCAAATATGCTCTCAGTGCCTTACCGAATAATACACAAAAAGTGCAGATAATGCCGAGGATTTTGGAAAGAAGGGAACTAGAGGAGTAGTTGGTTATTTTAAAAATAAAATAGGAGTAATAGGAGTTTTATATTGACATCAAGAATAGCCATTTTGGAGATGTTTTTCAGCAATAATTTACAAACAAAAGAGCTTAGATTTCTTTAATAAGTTGGGGATCTGCGCCTGTAGGTGTTTGCGAATAAGATAGGATTGCTATATTCTCGATAGTTGCAAGCTGAATATCATGAAATAATAACTCACCTTCAGTAATGGCTCTGTTATTAAATGAATGAACTTTGACCATTATTAATCCAAGTTGTGGAATTGAATACTCCTCCATCTTGCCAAAGTTCAATTAAATCAGCAGCACCATTTCGATCAACATATCTAGTTACATACTGTGTGTTATCCAATACTTTTTGAATAAGAAATTTACCCGTTTTCGCGTAGCATCTCCAAAGGAGAAGGCAACCAGAGGAGCAAGGGTGAAGAGGGGAAGTGTAATCCCTCGCTCGTCTGCTCCCTTAACGAAGAGATGCCTTAAATCAAAGGTATTGGTGTACCTAGAAAGTCACCGACAAAATCTATGCTTCCTATATTAAATGAACCTAGTCCATTATTAATCCAATTTGTGGCATTGAATACTCCTCCATCTTGCCAAACTTCAATTAAATCAGCAGCACCATCTTGATTAACATCTCCAGTTACATACTGTGTGTTATCTCTAAAGTCACCGACAAAATTTATGCTTCCTATATTAAATGAACCTAGTCCATTATTAATCCAATTTGTGGCATTGAATACTCCTCCATCTTGCCAAACTTCAATTAAATCAGCATCACCATCTCGATCAACATCTCCAGTTACATACTGTGTGTTATCTCTAAAGCCACCGACAAAATTTATGCTTACTATATTGAATGAACCTAGTCCATCATTAATCCAATTTGTGGCATTGAATACTCCTCCATCTTGCCAAACTTCAATTAAATCAGCATCATCATCTCGATCAACATCTCCAGTTACATACTGTGTGTTATCTCTAAAGCTACCGACTGAATCTGTGATTACTGGGCTATTAAATAAACCTTGACCATCATTAATCCAACTTGTGGATTTGAATACTCCTCCATCTTCCCAAAGTTCAATTAGATCAGTAGCACCATCTCGATTAACATCTCCAGTTACATACTGTGTGTTATCTCTAAAGTCACCGACTGAATCTGTGATCACTGAGCTATTAAATGAACCTAGACCATCATTAATCAAACTTGTGGATTTGAATACTCCTCCATCTTGCCAAACTTCAATTAAATCAGCATCACCATCTCGATCAACATCTCCTGTTAGATACTGTGTGTTATCTCTAAAGCTACCAACTAAATCTATAATTTCTGCGTTATTAAATAAATTTTGACCATCATCTCCAGTTAGATCCTGTGAGAAGTCTGGAAGACCAATGGACAAATCTGTGATTTCTGCGTTATTAAATAAATTTTGACCATTATCTCCAGTTAGATCCTGTGAGAAGTCTGGAAGACCAACAGACAAATCTGTGATTTCTGCGTTATTAAATAAATTTTGACCATTATCTCCAGTTAGATCCTGTGAGAAGTCTGGAAGACCAACGGACAAATCTGTGATTTCTGCGTTATTAAATAAATTTTGACCATTATCTCCAGTTAGATCCTGTGAGAAGTCTAGAAGACCAACGGCGAAATCTGGTGTTACAATGCTAACCATAAAGTTCCTTTATGCTTTTCAATACTATATAATCAATTTATTAAGGATTTATTAAACTGTTAAGAACATTTAACTAACCAGCAAGATGCTGTTTTAAAACTTCTCTTCTTGGTAGCCAAACGTTATATATGCCTATAAATCCCCTTTTAAGAGGAGGACTTTGATTGCGGTCTCCCCCTTGTCCTACGGTGTACACACAAGTCTTAAAATTCTACCTAGTACTTGGTTTCGTCATCTAGCTCTAGGTTGTGCGATCGCGCACAGAGAAGGAACGACGTTCGCGCCGCGTGTCGCAGAAACGCTGCACTCGTAATGACCATTTATTGGGTCTAGAAGCCCTGAAACATATCCTCTGCTAGATACGTAGTAAATATGTAAGTTAATAAAATAAGTTGATATCTGTAAATACGACCGATAATCAATGAAAACTGGCATTCAAAAAACAGCAGAAATCCTGGAGCAAGTTCACCAATTAGAATCTACACTGGGTTTAAAGAATGAAGCCTGTCGTTCCAAATTTTTGATTCACCCTGACTTTAGATCAAAAGTTTTTTTATTTTTGCATGGTTTTACAGCAGGCCCTTACCAGTTTGAGCCGCTCGGTAAAGCTTTATTTAACACGGGATATAACGTTTTGATTCCTTTACAACCCGGTCATGGACGCTCCGGTGACTGGAGACATCAAAACCCTCCACCTCTGCCAACAGATATTAAGATTTACCAAGAATTTGTAATTAAATGGTTACAGATTGCAAAAACCCTAGGTCAAGAAGTTGTGATTGGTGGATTATCGACTGGTGGAACTTTAGCTGCTTGGTTAGCTTTAGAGCATCCTCAGCAGATTGACTGCACCTTATTGTTCACGCCTTATTTGGGTAATCGTTATTCACTATTCGATTTACTTATAAAAATCTTGCCAATTTACTTTGAATGGTTCAACAAAGATGCACCTGGTAATTTTGGTTATAAAGGTTTTCGTCTTAAGGCATTACGGATATTTCTAGAATTAGGATATCAGGTTTTAGAAAAGGCTCAAGGCTGTGTTTCTGCCCCTATCTTAATGGTATGTAGTGAAGCAGATCATGCTGTTAGTCGCTCGAAACAGCAAGATTTTTTCCGAAGAGTACTTAAGCAGCAACCAAAATCTTGGTATTACTGTTTCGATGATTCGCTTCAAATTGAACACCGAATGATGACGAAACTGGAAGACAATGATTATGAGGAACTGATAATTACCCTTGCGAAAGCATTTGTTGAGAGTGATTTGACTTGGGTCGAATTTGAGCAAATGGCAAAGCGGATAACGCAGGAACAAGCCCATGACCAAATCATGCAAGAACTCAACTTTGATAGGCAAGTTTCTCAACAGCTATCTGCAATGATGACTCAAGCTTTCGGCTGTGAGCATCTCAAATGCATTAATCCAGATTCCTAGTGAGCATCCCCATTTTGCAAAAAAACGAAGAGACTCAAAAAATATGTGTAATCCAGTATAAGCATTAGTCGCTTTCGAGCGATCGCTATAAATTTCTGCCGCAGATATTCAATGGCAGAAGTTATACTAGCTATGTCATATATGCAGATTGTTTTAATTGTTTTATGTCTATTCAAGTCTACGGTATTCCAAGCTGCGGCACTTGCAAAAAAGCTTTGACGTGGCTCCAAGACAACGGAATTAACTATGAGTTTATCAACACTAGAGAGACTCCGCCGACCCGTGAGCAGATCCAAAACTGGGTAAAGTCTTTGAGTTTTGCTCCCATGCGAAATACTTCTGGTCAATCCTACCGCGCTTTAGGAGATCAAAAAAAGACTTGGACGGATGAACGGTGGATTGATGCATTTACTCACGACGCAATGCTGCTCAAACGCCCACTTTTCGTCAAAGATGGAACAGCTGTGCTGGTCGGCTTTAAAGATGAGGCAGTCGTTCAAGAAAAATTAGGGCTTTAGTCAGGGAGCAACGCGATTTGGTAATATCGAGGTTAAATTATCAATTACATTGCTGCACCAAGCCGAAGGATCAAAGGCAGAAGTGAAGAGTGTTTTAGCCTAATTCATGTTCTTGTATAGCTAAGTTTTTCTCGTTTCCAATCGTTTTACTTACCTTGAACAAGTCCACCTATATTAGGATTTACGCATAAATATTCTCTGGGGAAATTGGGTATAAAGTTTACTATTAACGCTGCCAATGATATATTAATCGCCCATGACGATCACGCACAAGTTCCCATTGTCCATGACGATATGGTTGTCCGTGATAACGTATAGAACGATAGCGCCGTCTATAATGATGTCGTCGATTACGTTGGCGCTGATAATAATATTGTCTAGTCCGTTGCCGTCTATGATAACGTCCTCGAGTCCGTCGATGAGCTAACAAAAGCTCTTCACTTTGCTCTCCAATTAATTTTGTCTCTACATCAAGATGTTCATTGAGAACACTATCTAAAGTATTATCTTTGGCTTCAGCTAAAGCAGGTGGGTACACAAAGGCTAATAGCAGAAATGCGATTAAGGATAGCTTTTTGAAACGGTTCACGTCTTTGCTTTTCCTAGACTATTGTTACTAATTTTATTTAATACTGAAGTTGAGTAACTATGTAGTTCAGAATTCACAAACTTGAGTACCGCAAAAGTAATAAAAGTACTTATATTAAATGTGAAAATGCTAACTACGACGGGCAACCAGATGATGTGCATCTGTTATGGGGCAAATGGACAGTCCTTTGGTAAGCTAACTGTAACTTTAGTTCCTTGCCCTACTTGACTAGACAAGGTGATATCACCACCATGTAAATCGACACAAGCTTTAGCGATCGCTAGCCCTAATCCTGTACCGGGGATTGTGTCAACATTACTTCCACGGCTGAAGGATTGAAACAAATTTTCTTGATCTGCCATTGGGATACCAATTCCCTGATCTTTGATATAAAAGATTACTTGTGATTCTTTACCGATCAGGTGGAATTCCACAGTACCTCCATCTGGAGAGTACTTAATTGCATTGGATATTAAGTTAGTAAAAATTTGCTGTAAAAGTCCGCGATCACCCCAAAAGCCCTGGTTATTACCAGTAATTTGAAAAATCAATTCGTGGCGATCGCCTACTGTTTCTCGCTCTTGTTCTATCAGATCAGAAAAAAATTGCAATAAATCGAGCAGAATAGGCTTAATCTTTGGTTTTTCCAGCTCAAATTGGTTAACTAGAAGCATATTATCCACAAGCTTGGACATATACCTTGCTTTCTGTTCAATGATTCCCAAGAACCTTTGTTGTTTAGACTCATCCAGTTGCTGGCTATGTTTTACCAAAGTTGATGCAGCCGCAAGAATTGAAGTTAGTGGCGTTCGATACTCATGGGAAACCGTTGCAATGATTTGAGATTTAAATACATTGAGTTGCTTTTCTTTGGTAAGCGCTGCTTGAGTTTGGGCTAGCAATTCCGCTTGTTGGATGGCGATCGCTAGTTGCACTGAGACTTCATTGAGCATTTGGGCATCATCAGTTTGCCACTGTCGTTCCCCGGAATTATGGTCAGCAATCAACAAACCCCAAAGTTTGGGGGCTGGGTTCCCATTGTTACTCAAATTAATGGGAACTACCAGATTTGCCTTAGTATTAAATTGCTCTTTCAGGCTGAGACAATTACACAAGCCAAACTCATAGTTATAAGGGATGGGGGATTGGGGATTGGGCAGAAGAGGCCGAGGGGCAGGGTGCAGGGTGCAAGGGGGAGAATAAGTAATTAATTGACCTCTTTCCTTCCTCTGCTCCCTGCTCCCTGCTCCCTGCTCCCCTGCTTCTTCCCTAGCCGCGGCACGATCGCACAATGTTACAGTGCGGTATGACTCAACTGAAGAGGCAACTATTTTACCGTCGCTATCTGGGGCGAACTGATACACCATCACGCGATCGCACTTCAAAAGTTGCTGTACCTCAGTTACAGCCGTATCCAAAATTTCCTCTAGGTTAAGAGACTGGCGAATTCGTAAAGCAGTCGTGGCAATTAAGCGTTGTCGCTCCTGAGTTTTGTTGAGTTGGGCTTGCAAGCACGATTGCTTGATGGCGTTACGGACTGTTATTTGCAGCACATCCTGTGTCAGATTTTGCTTGACCAAATAATCCAAAGCACCCTGTTTCATTGCTTGCACAGCTATTTCTTCATCGCCACGCCCTGTTAACATAATCACAGGTACAGATGTCTCCAATATCTCCTGCTGCATCTGCTCGAAGAGTTCTAACCCACTCATATCAGGTAGGCAAAAATCCAGGAGGATGACATCAAAGCGCATTTTTTGGCATAAAGCAAGTGCTTCTTCTGCACAGTCTGCCTCCAAAATTTGGTAGGACTGATGCGGATCTTTCAACAGATATCGACGATAGATTTTTCGATCTGCTGCACAATCATCGATGATGAGTAGCGTCCATGTGTCCAACATATATAAGTATGAGGCTTAGGGAGCCATGTAGATCCCTTTTATCCAGATTGTGTTTTTATTGCATAATTCTAAAAATAATATAAAATAACTATAAATAAAATCTAAATTCTTTAGTAATTCTAAAGTAATACAAATATTCATAAAACAAGAAAATGGGGAAAACGCATTTAAAAGAGACAAGCAGACACAGTGACTCAAAGAGGAAAATGTCTCTGTGTCCTCTGAGCCGTCTCCTTTGTTATCCTTTTTTCCCTAGTGCCTCATCGACAGAGAATAAACAAATTAATCCAAGACTGGCGGCATATTCGCTTCAAGCCAATAGTCCACAAATGCTTGAATGGTCTTTTTTAGTTCCTGAGCATCCATCGGCTTTACCAGATATCCATTTGCGCCCTTTTGGTAGCACAGTTCAATATCCTTGGGGTTAGATGATGTAGTAAAAACAACGACGGGGATTTCCTTGAAACTCTTATCTTGCTTGAGCCGGTCTAAAATGTCACGGCCATCAATACCTGGCAAATTTAGATCGAGTAAGATAACAGAGGGTCGTAGTGCTACTTTAGAGTTGCGTAAGGCTTCGCTTCCTTGTTGATGAAGGAACTCTAAAACCTCATCCCCATTAGTACAACGATGTATGGGGTTCTGGACGGACATACGCCGCATCAGACGTTGTAGCATCCGAAAATCTTCATTGCTGTCCTCAACAACGAGCAGCGGTTCATGAAGTTTTTTTGTCATTCGTGGTCTTAAAAGAGCTTAACAAAAATACATATTTGGTTATTATCTTAAACTATTCCAGCGTGAAATAGAAAATTGAGCCAACGCCTACGGTAGATTCAACCCAAATTTGGCCATTATGAAGCTCAACAATCTTCTTAACAATAGCTAGTCCAGCACCTGCTCCTCCACCGTACTTTTCCTGCGAGTGGAGCCGCTTAAATAGTCGAAAGATAGTTTCTAAGTGATGCTGTGGAATACCAATACCGTTATCTCGGATATAAAAGATTGGGAATTGGGAATTGGGGATTGGCAATTGGGTAGGGTTATCTTTCTCCTGTCTCCTTGTCTCCTTGTCTCCTTGTCTCCTTGTCCCCTTGTCCCCTTGTCCCCTTGCTTCTTCTTGAGAAAGGTAGCCAATCTCAACCCATTGCTCTGCCTTATCGTTGTATTTAAACGCATTGCCCAGAAGATTACTAAAAACTTCATTAACGAGAACTCGGTCACACTGAACTGTTGGTAAAGGCCGGGGAATGCGAATATCCACAAGCGCAGAGTCTTGGCGACTAGCACGAAAGACTTCAATCACTTGGGTAACTAATTCGTTGAGGTCAGTTGCTTGATCTCGCAGTTGCGCTTGTCCTAACTGCGAGAGTCGCAGCAGAGCATTAATGAGAGTTTCCATGCGTACAGACAAGGACACTACTGTTTGCAAGCACTCTATTCCCTCATCATCTAAGACTTGGGCATAGTCTTCTAGCAGCACCGTCGAGAAGTTATAAATTCCCCGCAAAGGCTCTTTGAGGTCATGGGAAGCAGCGTAGGCAAAGGAGGCTAATTCCCGGTTGCTGCGCTCTAATTCGAGGTTGATTTTAGCTAGCTCATCCGCCTTAGATAGTACAATACCAACGATCGCATTACTCAGAGCGATCGCACTCTCAAATTCACAAGTTTTCCAAGGTAGAGAAGTTAATCTAACCGTTTCTTGCCATTGTTCAAAAGATTTTCGTGGACATAGGACAAGGCTACCATCTGTCTGAGTTTGAATGGATTCGTTGGGATTACCCGCCCAGTTTACCGTTTGGATAACTTCAGGACGAAACCAAAGAATATAATAACGCCGGACTTTAGAAATCCGCAGTAGCAACAAGCCACTGGCAGTATCTTTAAAGATGAGCGCCTTTGGGTAAGGGACTTCCAAAGAATAAATTATTCCAAGAAAAACAAGAAATATGTTTTCTCAAGAATGATAATCATTTTAGGGGTAGAGAAAAGGGGTTGCCCTCGGCAACCCCTTTTCTCCCCCTCATGTAT